>Ga0214927_100016_pt1 | contig 213879 bp, 190 predicted proteins | sample Stichaenrichm16X_FD_168612 | JGI IMG/M metagenome (GOLD analysis project Ga0214927, IMG submission 168612) | Xylose enriched microbial communities from anaerobic bioreactor in Madison, Wisconsin, United States - 16X | ecosystem: Engineered > Bioreactor > Anaerobic > Unclassified | place: USA... | reverse complement strand
AGAACAAATTCTCTAACCAAAAGAGCCAAAGAAACTAGCAAACTTAAAACCGTTCGCCAACCCTCAGCCCCGCCGGTGAAGCGCTTTCTAAGCTAACACCAACACACCGTCAACAGACAAATGACACAAAATGACGAAAATATTTCATTCGGTGTGTGAGGGGGCTCTCTGTCCGTCCCTCCTCTGATCACGAAACCTCGGCGCTCTCTGTGAGTGCATGCTGGTGAGGCATCTTGACTATCCCGCCGGTGAGGCGATTTGTGCATGGACGTGGTTTAGAGAGGCCACCGTAGCAAGGACATGATGAGGCGGTCATGAAGCACCCGGTTTGCAGGCATGAAGCTTCAGTCAAAGAGGTACCATTCTACTGATGCGCGTTCTTTTCCCTTATATCGCTCAACCGCACCAAACCTTGCATTCCCTGCCGATTGCAATGGAAATGGCCAGCCGCCATCCTGAAGCGGAAGTCCATGTTGCATGCACAACGCAGGCGCATCTTGATTATGCCCGCTCACTGGCCTCCTACTATCCGGAATCGCGTGCGAGTTTTGAACTTCTTCACTTGCCAAGCGTTCTGCGTGAGCATGTAGAACGGCATGGGCACACCGTTTTTTCCCGCCTTGCGAGCTTGTTTTTAAACAAGAAATATTTCTCAACATTTCAGGGTATCGTCGTTCCGGAACGGACATCGCTCTATTTGCGGAAGTTTGGCGTGCGCAAACCACGCCTGATCTGGACCCGCCATGGCGCAGGCGATCGTGCTATCGGTTTTGCACGGGACGTAAAGAATTTTGATTACGTTCTGATGGCTGGGCGCAAGGTGGAGCAGCGCCTGCTGGCTCAGGGGGCCATCCGCCCCGGCTGTTATCATACTGGTGTTTATGCCAAATTTGACATGGTTCGCCGCATGCGGAGCACGAGCACCCGCCTGTTCAATAACAACCGGCCGACGATCCTCTACAATCCGCATTTCAACGCGCGGCTGTCATCCTGGCCGAAAATGGGGCTGAATGTTCTCTCCCATTTTGCCAATCAGGACCGTTATAATCTGATCTTTGCGCCTCATTACCGGCTGTTCGATAATCGGCGCACTGAAGCACGCCAGCTTGAAAGAGCCTTTGGCGGGCATTCTCATATGATTATCGACACCGGCAGCACGCGCAGTATCGACATGACTTATACGTCAGCTGCGGATCTGTATCTGGGAGATGCGAGCTCTCAGATAGCGGAGTTCCTGGTCCAACCCCGCGCCTGTCTCTTTCTCAACGCCCATAATGTGACGTGGGAAGGGGACGAAAACTATAGATTCTGGACACTTGGCCCAGTTGTGAACACGGTCGACTATCTTGGCGAAGCCGTGGACGACGCATTTTGTTCACATGATGCTTTCGTAAATCTACAAAAAGATTATATACGCGACACGTTCGATCTCAGCGGAGACGAACCCACTGCGCCCGTAGGCGCCGATGCAATTGTTGATTTTCTTCGAATGGCCAGCTGATGAACGTTATGAACTCTGCCTCTTTACCTTCAAACGAAGAGACCTTGCAGCCGGTTCCAACACAGTCCGGTCAGCCGCGCCGTTACGGTGATTTTGCCACCTTCCCTGAAGCGCTGGATTACGCGGCCCAGGGAAGTGCTGGCTTCAATATCTATTCCGGCAAAGGTGTTCTGCTGGAAGCCCTGCCATATAAAAAACTGCGTGAGCAGGCGATTGAAACCGGCCTGCGCCTGCTGGGCATGGGCCTGCAGCCCGGTGACCGCGTGGCGATTGTTGCCGAAAGCGATGGGGACTTTGCGCGTATCTTCTTCGGGTGCCAGTACGCTGGCCTCGTTACTGCGCCACTCCCCCTTCCTGTCGCCTTTGCCGGGAAAGATGCCTATCTGTCCACCTTGCGGGGAATGATCAGCAGTGCTGGCGCAAGCGCCGTTATTATCCCGCAGATTATTGAAGGCTGGACTGACGATATTGTCAGCGGCTTGGGGCTGGTCTTCGCAGGCTCTCCTGCTGATCTGATGGCCCGTCCGGTGCCAGATATGTCTTTGCCGGAAATTCAACCAGACGCTCTGTCCTACCTTCAGTTTTCTTCTGGCAGCACGCGTTTCCCAATGGGTGTCTGTGTCAGCCAGCGTTCTGGAATGGCAAACGTAGCGGCCATTGCTCATGACGGCTTGCAAGTGCGTGAAACCGGAGACCGGTGTGTTTCCTGGCTGCCGCTCTACCATGACATGGGGCTTGTGGGTTTCTTTCTTACCCCCATGACCTGTCAGTTGACGGTAGATATGCTTCCCACGCGGGAATTTGCTCGCCGCCCACATGTCTGGTTGGACCTGATCAGCCGCAATCGCGGAACGATCGCCTACAGCCCATCCTTCGGTTATGAACTGTGCGCACGCCGCCCTGCCTCTGCTGGGCTGGACCTTTCAAGCTGGCGGGTGGCCGGAATTGGGGGCGACATGATCCGCCCGCATATTCTGGAAGAGTTTTCGGAACGCTTTGCGAGCGCCGGGTTCAGCTCAAAGGCGTTTGAAGCCAGCTACGGGATGGCCGAAGCCACACTGGCGATCAGCTTTGCCCCGCTAAATACTGGTATTCAGACGGATACGGTTGATCTGGCTGTGCTGGAAAGCCAGGGAATTGCTTGCGCACCAACCCATCCTGACGCCCCCACGCGCACCTTTGTTCTATGCGGGAAGGTTCTGCCGCATCATGGGCTGGAAGTGCGTGATGCGCATGGCAATATATTGGGTGACCGGCAGGTGGGCACCATTTTTGTGCGCGGCCCCAGCCTGATGGATGGTTACTTCCGCCGCCCTGACGAAACGCGCCAAGTGCTTGATGGGCAGAAATGGCTGAACACCGGTGATCTGGGTTACATGCTGAACGGCCAGATTGTGGTAACAGGCCGCGCAAAAGATCTGATTATCATCAATGGACGGAATATCTGGCCGCAGGATCTGGAATGGTCGGCTGAAACCAATATTCCTACCCTCCGCAGCCGTGATGTCGCTGTATTCTCTCTTGAAAAAGGCGAGCAGGAAGAAGTTGTGGCTCTGATTCAGTGCCGCGCAACTGATCCGCAAATGCGTGAAACTCTGCGCAGTGAAGCCGCCAACCTGTTCCGGCGCCTGCACGGTGTTGATGTCTCTGTTGTGCTTGTACCGCCCCATGCGCTGCCGCAGACATCTTCTGGCAAACTGACACGGGCCAAGGCGCGCAACATGTTTTTGAGCGGCATGTTTGAACCGCAGCCCGATATAGCCTCAGCCTGCTAAGCCCACCCTGCGATCTTAGGTAGGCTGGACACTGGTCAAACCCTTGTTTTTCTCCCATAAGGTCGCGCCATTGGGCGGAAGCTCATTTTGTTTAAACACGCATAAGGATGAAGGGATCCGATATGAGCGAAACCGTTGAAAGCGTTTCTGCGCTGATCATCCAGAAGCTTCTCGCCAACCCGAAGGTGCCTCGCGATATCGATGGAAACTGCAAGATCATGGAAGATCTTGCCTTTGATTCTCTGGCAGTCATGAACTTTGTCATGGAAGTTGAAGATACGTTGGATGTCTCCGTTCCGTTGGACAAGCTGGCTGACATCCGTACCATCAATGATCTTGCAACCTGCATTGTTGACCTGAAAAACAAAGGCTGAGTGCGTATGACGTCACTTTTTTCCAAGTTTGACGGCACGGCCAGTGCACTTGGCGCTCTGGTCCAGGCAGGCGGACGCAACCCCTTTGCTGTTGTCATTGAAAAGCCGATTTCTTCGACAGTTGGCGTGATTGAGGGCCGGGAAACACTGCTTTTCGGCACCAATAACTATCTTGGCCTCAGCCAGTCCGAACGTGCCATCAAGGCTGCACAGGACGCGGTGGGCAAATATGGCGTTGGCACAACAGGGTCACGCATTGCCAACGGCACGCAGTCCCTGCACCGTCAGTTGGAACAGCGTATTGCTGCCTATTTTGGCCGCCGGGACGCCATGGTTTTTTCCACCGGGTATCAGGCCAATCTGGGAATGATCTCCACCTTGGTGGGAAAAGACGATTATCTGATTCTGGATGCAGACAGCCACGCCAGCATCTATGATGGCAGCCGTCTGAGCCCTGCGCAGGTGATCCGCTTCCGCCACAATGATGCCGAAGATCTGCACAAACGCCTTAAGCGACTGGACGGAACACCGGGCGCAAAGCTGATTGTTGTGGAAGGCATTTATTCCATGACCGGCAATGTGGCACCCATTGCGGAAATGGCGGCCGTCAAACGGGAAACGGGCGCGTATCTTCTGGTTGATGAAGCCCACTCCTTTGGCGTGATGGGAGAAAAAGGGCTGGGCGTTGCAGAAGAAGCCGGCGTTGAAGCCGATGTGGACTTTGTGGTTGGCACCTTCTCCAAAAGCCTTGGTACTGTTGGCGGTTATTGCGTTTCCGATCATCCTGAACTGGAAATGGTGCGTCTGAACTGCCGCCCCTATATGTTTACGGCATCATTGCCGCCAGAAGTGATTGCCGCCACCATGGCCGCGCTGGAGGACATGCAGGAACACCCTGAACTGCGGACGCATCTGATGGCCAATGCGGCCCATCTGCATGCAGGCTTCCACCGGATTGGTCTGAACGCCAGCCGACAGGTAAGCCCGGTTATTGCTGTTACTCTGGAATCCTTGGAACAGGCCATTCCCATGTGGAACCGGCTGCTTGACCTTGGGGTGTACGTCAACCTGAGTCTGCCCCCTGCCACCCCAGACCATCGCCCCCTGCTGCGGTGTTCCGTGATGGCAACCCACACACCAGCCCAGATTGATCAGGCAATCGAAATTTTCCGTCAGGCTGGTCTGGAAGCTGGGGCCATTGCAGAACCCGCTGCTCTTTAACGGCTTTTCTGAAACGCCCCCTTACGCCACAAACGCCACAACAAGGGCGGCCCGGCAATGAGGGGGTGTTTTTCTGCAAACGGGGTCAGAGGCACGGCTATTCCGCTATGGCGTTCAATTTTCCATACGGCATAGCGGGCTCCGCCTGAAAAGGTAAAAGCCGCTTTCATGAGCCGGAGAATGTTCAGCGGTTTGCCTAGGGTTGTTCTCAAGCCCCATGCTTTTTCCTGCTTCTTTTTTTGGGCAGGCGACAATATCGGCTCAAGCTCCGTATCACTTTCCCGCACGGCAAGCCCTGCTATCCGCCAGCATGGAAGCAGAAGGCGCGCATAGCGCTCCTGATAGCTGGCAACGATACCAGCCCCCCTTCCCGCTTTTTCCACACGTAATTCAGTCTGATAGGTGCGGCGGTAAAGCGCGTTCCAGAACGTTTCCGGCTGCCCTTTTTCCGGCCCCAGCCATGCTGCCCACATCGCAGCCGTTATGGTTGCCCGCATGACGCACCGCCGCAAAGCCTCTTCAGCTTTGTGGTTTGCAGCCCATACAAGCCGAACGGGCTGGGAAAAACGGGCCCATACCGTGGTATCCCACGTCTGCAAGCCGGTTAGGGTGCGAAACTGAGCCAAAGACAGAAGAGCCACTTTGGCCCGAAGCAGGCGCCCCCCCACTTTGATCTCATGATATTCTACGTTCGGTGGTAAAAGCGTATTCCCCACCCGCGCCAGAAAAGGCCGTGGCCAGTCAGACTGGCGCCGCAAAATGACATAAAAATCAAGTAATGTATCATCCTGCAGACCACCACGCAGGCCAGAACCATAAAACAGCACGCCTAAAGGACGCGCTGATCCAATCATGTCCCAGACAAAATCCGTGATTTCAGGGGCAACGGGTGTGTTTAGTTCCTGCTGTATTTGTGTTTGCAAGACCTTATGCGCATCAGCCTGTTCATAAGAGGAGAACGCTGCCATCATCCTCGCCTTTTATGCTTGGAGGAAAGACACAACTGGCCCAGCCGTTATGTCCAGACAATGATCTGGCCCGGTATCCAGAACCTCTCCATCCAGCACAAAAGACTGCTCCGTCCGCAGCCGGATACGCTCGGAAGACCCGCTATGGTAAGATGAACTGTTCTGTATCCAGGCCGGAGCACGGCCACGCACAAGATTCCAGATGGCTTTGGTCAACCGTTCCGGACGGGCTGCTACATCCAGATAGCTGATACCCCGATCAGCTTCTCCCTCCGGCTTCCAGAATGGCCAGATTCCATGAGGGAGACACTGCAAGCCAGTGCAGAGGAACAGGAAACAATCGTGCATTTCTGCCGCATTCCCTTCCAGCCCTACCCCCAACGGCGTCCCATTCAACCACCCCTGCCGTAAACGGGGCGTAAGCAACTGGCGCGCCGTAAGCGCGAAGGTGGCGAGCACGGCCGCATCGTGCGCGTAGTTTTTCAGGATAGCAGGCTGATGCGCGATCTCAATCGCACGCGTAAAGGCACCTAAACCGCCAAAAAAACCAAGCTCGGCAGCCCGGTCCTGGCCCGGCCAGGAAAGGACAAGAGGCTGACGCTCCTTGACCTCACATTGCAGTTGTTGGGTACGGGCCAGATCCTGCAAACGCTGCAAGGCTTCCACCCCGCGCAAGCCAAACCCGACATCCGCCGCAATCAGATTCGTGTTGCCGGACGGCAAGACCGCGATCTTGGGCAACCGATGGTTGGGATAAGAGGACGCATACAGAACACTCAGCACTTTACCGACTGTTCCATCCCCCCCATCTACCACAAGACATTCGACCTGCTGGCGCGCAAGATCTTCGATTGTTTCTTGCAATGCCAAGGATGTATCCGGGGCGTAGAACATCGGACCGAGCATGTCTCGCGCGGTTGCAAGGTATTGACGATCCGCCTTGAGATTACGTCGGCTACGGGAATTGTGAATTAAGGCGAAACGATCTGGCACTCAGACACTCATGCGTTTGCAGATAATGCGCCAGCGCCTTTTGCCCCGGCATATGCCGGTGGTATAGTGGGACTTCTTGAACTTGTCACATGCTGTCCTGTCAGACCCTCCTGTGCCGGAGTCTCCTGTTTTTGTCCTCTCTTGAAATTGCGCATTTTTCTGACCCGCATCTGCCGTTGGTCGGGCTCCCGGCGCTCAGTGACATTCGCATCAAACGTCTGCTGTCTCTTCTGTCCTGGCGGCTGAAACGCCGTCATGTGCATCTGGCAGCACCTCTGGCCGCCGTCATGCGGGATATCCGTCATTACCAACCAGATCTGGTCGCCCTCACCGGAGACCTGACCAACCTGGGGCTAACCAAGGAGTTTCAAGCCGCCGCCCGATGGCTGAACGAACAGGATCTGCCGGAAACCCTGCTTGTGCCCGGAAATCATGATGCGCTGATCCGCGAGGCCGCTGAAACCAAAAGCGCCTTATGGAACCCGTGGCTACACAGCGAGACAGGATCACCTTCCCTTTTGAAAAAAGGACCTGTCGCTCTGATCGGGCTGAACAGTGCTATTCCTACTCCCCCTTTCTTTGCGTCCGGCCGGGTTTCAGACAGCCAGCTTACAGCGCTTGGCCCTCTTTTACGCCAGACGGCAGAGGAAGGGCTGTGCAGAATAGTGCTCATCCATCACCCTCCCGTGCAAGGATTGGTGAGCAAGCGCAAGGGACTGGACGGGATGGAGCGCTTGCAGGCGATCCTGAAACGTGAGGGAGCCGAACTGGTTCTGCATGGCCACTCGCACCGTGCGACTCTCTCCTGCATTCCGCACACGGATATTCCTGTTGTCGGCACGACCTCTGCCTCACATAGTGCGGGCACCCCGGATCAGGCCGCAGGATGGAACTGTATTTCTGTCCGCGCTGAGGCTGCGCAGTGGCGCATAAGCGTTCAAAGGCGAGAGCTGGGTTCTAACGGCAGAATGCAGGACGGATTTTTGCACCATTTCTCTCCCCATCGCCTTTCTAACGCAAAGGCGCTATGAAACCGCCATGCAGCACGAGCCTCTCTTGCGCAGGGTGAAAGCATTCTTCACGCCCGGAACGCTGGACCGTTACCTGATTGCGCAGGTCATTCCACCTTTTTTGGTTGCTCTTTCGGTTGTCATGGCCGCGTTGCTGCTGGAACGACTGCTGGTGCTGTTCAACCTGCTGGCCGCAGGCAACAATCATCTGGGCACATTTCTGGAACTGCTGGGCACATTGCTGCCGCACTATCTGGGGCTCGCCATTCCTGCCGCGCTGTGCGTGAGCGTATTCTCCGTTATCCGGCGCATGAGCCAGAATGAAGAAATTGACGCCATAACCAGCAGCGGCGTTTCTCTTGTGCGCATTACCCGCCCTTTTATCCTGCTGGGTGCGTTTCTGGGCTTCCTGTCCTTTCTGCTATACGGATTTGTCCAGCCCCATGCGCGTTACGACTTCCGGGAAGCATTCTACGTTGCCAGCCACACGGGCTGGGCTCCGCGCCTGCAATCACGCATGTTTGCCAGCCCGTCCAACCATCTGACACTTGTGGCAGACCATGTGGACCATGCAGGTTCGCATCTGGAAAAGGTCTTCATTCGGGATACGTCTGACCATCAGGAACGCGATATTACTGCTGCACGCGGGCACATCCGGCTGGCATCTGACAATTCTGCCGTGGAAATTGATCTGGAAGACGGCACCATCCTGACAGACAACGGGAAGAATGTCCCGTCTCTCACCACTTTCGACCACGCAACCAAAACGTTGACGGAAGCCTCTCACCTGTCACCCTTCCGCAAACGCGGAGAAGATGAACGGGAACTGACGTCTCCCGAACTGGTCAGCCGTCTGATACAGCGCGACCCCGCTATCTCCCGCCCGCATATGCGTTCGGAAGTCCATTTCCGACTGGCGCGTAGCCTGACCATCCCCTTCATTCCCGTGCTGGCGGCGGCCCTTGCCATCATGCGCAAGCGGCAACGAAGCAGTGCTGGGCTCGTAGTGGCTTTTATTGTCATGGTGGGTTTTGATCACCTGCTCCAGTTCGGGCACAGCATGGTCGCCACCAAGAAGGCTCCTCTCCTTATTATATGGGGCCCCGCGTGGGTCTTTGTGATCGGCTGTTCGCTTCTGCTTCTTTACAAGGCAGGCGTGTTTCAGGCCATCAAAGCGCAATGGGCTGCCAACCGCCGGTCTCATAGCGCAGGGGAAAGGGCTGTCTCGTGAGTAAAACCTCTCGCCCTCCGCGGTTTGTGCTGCTCCGTTATCTTTCCGGTGTTCTGCTTAACCGCGTTCTCTTCAGTTGCGCTGTGCTGGTGGGGCTTCTGGAAATTCTGGCCCTGCTGGAACAGACGACCCCCATTCTCCAGCGCCATCTGGGGGTGGCGGGCATCTTTACCTATGCCGGCATGCGCCTGCCCTTCCTTATGGCGGGGGCACTCCCTCTCAGTCTGCTGATCGGGGCGCTGGTCATGCTCTCCCAAATGACATTGGCGAGTGAGATGGCCATCCTGCAGGCATCGGGCCTTTCCATGCTCGGCCTGTACAAACGCCTGATCCCGGCCACGTTGATTATCGGTGCGCTGGGAGTCGTTCTTGATGATCAGGTAACGCCACGGTCGGAACAGGCGTTGGCCGCCTGGTGGAACCGAACAGATCCCCACCCGGAAAAAGGCCATGCCTTCTGGTTTCATGAAGGGCGACAGGTTGCCCGCGTGACGTATGTGGCGGATGGGGGCAACATGCTCTCCGGTCTGGATATCTACTCACGCGATGAAAAAGGTTTGTTGCAAGAAGTGATCCACGCTGATCGCGCTGATTATACCCATGCCAATGGGTGGGTTCTTCACACCGTCAAACGCATTCAGATCAATGACCCAACGGCAACGCGCCTGCCGTCAGAAGAGCAGCGAAACTGGCAGACAACCTTGCATCCGTGGGATTTTATCCGCCTTTCCACGGAAAATCCGCCCCTTTCATCCGGCACCATCATCGGCATGTTGCGGGGGCATCTGCCTTCTGATTCCAGTCCGGGTTTTCTACAGGCCGGGCTGCTTGAGCGCTTTCTGCGCCCGGCTGCAATGCTGGTACTCCTGTTAATTGCCATGCCGGTGATCTATATCCCTCCTCGCACGGGCACCCGTAGCTGGCTTCCGGTCTGGTGTCTGGGGGCTGGTCTGCTGTTTATTGTGGCGCAAGGTCTTCTACGCGCCATGGGCAATGCGGGCCTTCTGCCGCCGCCCGTTGCAACTGTTCCTGGCCTGATTATCTTCACGCTGGGGGCCGCAACAGTGCTTTTGAGGAATGAAGCAAAATGAGTGGAACGCTGAACAATGCGAGCCTGAAAACAGGCCGGAGCTTTGATCTGGGCAAAATGAACCTCAGACAGCTTTGGGTTGCGTATCTCACCTACCCGACCATTCTGCTCTATTTTGCTCTGATTGTTGCCAGCATTGCCGTCGCCACGCATTTTTTTGCAGGATGGGGCGCAACGCTTGTTTCCATCGTTGCCGTTATTCTGGTCTATCCGTTGGTATGGTATCTGCTGCACCGTTATGTGCTGCATGGTCGCGTTCTGTATAAAATGAAGTGGACCGCATCCTTGTGGAAACGGATCCACTTTGACCACCATCAGGACCCGCATCTGCTGGATGTGCTGTTTGGTGCGCCCGTCACCACGCTGCCAACAATCGCCATCATCACCTGCCCCATCGGCTATCTGATCGGGGGTATTGGGGCATCTGCCACGGCATTTGGCACAGGCGTTACCATTACGTGCATTTATGAATTTTTCCACTGCATCCAGCACCTGAACTATAAACCGCGTTCCGCCTGGATCCAGCGCATGAAAGCCCGCCACGTTCTGCATCATTTCCATGATGAAGACGGCAATTTTGGTATCACCAGCTTTGTGGTCGATCGCCTGTTCGGCAGCTATTACAAGGACGCCAAAGCACGCCCCCGTAGTCCGACCGTTTTCAATCTGGGCTATGATATCAAGGAAGCCAAAATCTACCCGTGGGTGATGGATCTGACAGGCTCCCCCCCGCGTGACCGTCCAGACGGTGCCCGGCCGGACGCCAAAGCAGCGCGTGGCACCCGGCACGCCGCATGAACATTCCTTCCAAGGGTCTGAACGTTCTGGTTCTGGCCGGTACACGGCCCGGGGCGCCAGACCCCATGGCGCAGGCAGCCGGGGTTTCTCATAAAGCCATTCTGCCCGTAGCAGGCACCCCCATGATTTTGCGGGTTCTGGCCGCCCTCCGTGCGACCCCAGCAGTTGGACGGATTGCTGTCTGCATTGATAACCCGACTGTTCTGAATGGTATTTTACCACCTGATGTCGGCATCATCCCTTCTCGCCCGGAAGGGCCAAGCGCCAGCGTTCTGGCGGGGTTGGCGCAGTTCGGCACGCCGTTGCTTGTCACTACGGCCGACAGTGCTTTGCTGCGCCCGGACTGGATTACGGAATTCCTGGAAAAATGCGGCCCACAGTGTGATGTCGCCGCCGCAGTTGCCCCTGAAACCGTTGTGCTACGAGATGTGCCGGGCACCAAACGCACCTTTATCCGGCTTTCTGATCTGGCGTTCTCTGGCTGTAATCTGTTTCTCTTCAATTCCCCTGTCGCCGTAAACGTGGCGACGCTCTGGCTGAAGGTGGAGAAAAACCGCAAACACCCTCTCCGCATTGCCTGGCTTCTGGGGCCAATGGTGCTGCTGAAAGCGCTCTGCAAAAAATTAAGCCGTGCAGCTTTGTGCGCTCGGATTGGCAAGCTGACAGGTGCCCGGGCTGAACTGATCTGCCTTTCAGATGGTCGCGCTGCTGTGGATGTCGATAAGCCTGCCGATCTGGCTTTGACAGAAAAACTGATTGCGGCTGAAGCGCCAGCCTGAAACTGAATTTCCATGCGTATTGCTTACGTCATCAACTCCACGGAAGGTGGTGGTGCGGCCTTTCCTGTTCCAGCCATTACGCGGGTGCTCCGGCTGGCTGGTCATGAAGTCGCTGTTTTCGCCCTGACCAGGCGCGATGGACGCGCCGAAAAACCGATGCGCGATGCCGGGTTGGAGGTTTTTATCCGCGAGGGTGGCCGAAAAGACCATCTGGCCGCCTTTTTCTGGCTGCAAAAGCAGATCGCACTGTGGCGCCCCACCCATATCTGGACCTCCCTGACGCGGGCAACGCTTCTTGGGCAGAGCGTGGGGCAGAAACGTGGTATTCCTGTCATAAGCTGGCAACATTCGGCCAAACTCCGTCCGCCGAATGATACCTTGCTCCGCCTGCGGCGTAACGCGTCCTGCCTATGGATAGGCGATTCCGATTACGTGACACAGGTTACCCGCACCCAGTTGGGCATTCCGGCGGACAGGGTGATGTGTTGGCCCATTTTTCATGCGCGGGCTTCCGCCCCCCAAAGCCACCCATGGCAGGCAGGCGAGACCATCCGGCTGGGTTCAGTGGGCAGACTTCATCCGGTCAAGGGGTATGACACGCTTTGCCTTGCTCTGGCACAGCTTAAACAAAAAGATGCGCTCCCTCCGTTTCACCTTACTATTGCCGGAGAAGGCGAAGAACGGGCGAAACTGGAAGCGCTCGTGCAGCTTCATGGACTGCAAAATGAGGTCTCCCTGCCGGGATTCTGCTCAGACACCGGTGCGTTTCTGGCGGACCAGCATCTGTATCTCCAGCCCTCTCACTGGGAGGGATTCTGCATGGCCGCGCATGAAGCCATGCAGGCAGGTCTTCCGGTTATTTCATCAGCAGTGGGAGAACTGACCCGCTCTGTCCAACCCGGCGTAACAGGATGGACTGTGCCTCCACGCAATACAGAGGCGCTCTCGGCCTGCCTTGCACAGGCGCTCGCACGCCCTGAAACGCTCCATCAGATGGGACAGGCAGCCAGAAGCTATGTCTTCTCCCATTTCAATGAAGACGCTTTTACCAAAGCCGGACAGGCTGTTCTCGCGCGGTTGGCTCAGATCGCCCCCTAAAGACAGGAACAGCCAGATATCTAGTCTGACTGCCTGCAAAATCTGACAGGTCGGGTCTGGAAGGCGTTTTGCGGATCAGTGATGTTTCCCGTCAAAGTAAGCCTGCACCAAGCCTTTCGGTCGGCTTTCAGTCCCTTGCCAACCCTCGCTTTCCGGTTTCTTGGAACCAGCCTCTTGAAAAAGCCTGTATTCTCCCGCCTCTCCCTACGTTCTCATAGAGCCCCGCATGCGTTGTGCAGAAGCCATTCTGCTTTCTCGGGCACATCGACCATGCTTGCCGCTTCGGCCTGCGCCAGTTCCGCCAGATTGCCATCACCATACCCCCACGCTGCAAACAAAGCCGGGCAGCCTGCCCCCTGCGCGGCCAGAAGATCCGGAGACATATCCCCGATCATCACACTGCTCTCCGGTTGCGCTCCGGCCTTGGCAATTGTTCCCAGAAGATGACCGGGGTCCGGCTTTCTAACGGCAAAGCTGTCTCCTCCCCCCACACAGGCGAACAAGGAAGAAAGGCCAAATCGTTCCAGAATGGCCAGTGCCGCGACTTCCGGCTTATTGGTACAGACTGCAAGCAGCCATCCCTGCGCCTGAAGTGTATGAAGCGTATCTTCTGTGCCCGGAAACAATCGGGATAACCGGGTGGCCCGTGGGGTGTAGAACTCCATAAAGCGGCGGCAGGCCTGCGCGTGATCTATGTCCGCCACCTGCGCACCCGCTCCTTTTTCTGCCCCGGCCTGAAGCAGGCGTTCGACCAGCATGGGCACCCCATTGCCAATCATGCGGCGCACTTCTGCGTCTGATACGGGCGGCAGAGCATAGCTGGCCAGCAGTTCTCGCCCGCATTCCGCCAGATCCGGCAGGGAGTCCAGCAATGTGCCATCCATGTCAAACACTGCGAGTTTCTGTTTCATCACCGCTTTTGCCTTCTTCAGTAAAGTCCTGAAAAATTTTATGATATCCAGATTTCAGGTTTCCTCCAGCCCGGCGTTTGACAGGGGCGTGAGGTTGGCTTACCGCAATTCAATCATGACATCTCCTCTCCCTTCCCGTCCTGCCACTGCGGTCCTGCTGGCCGCCGGGCTGGGCACCCGCATGAAGTCCTCCCGCCCCAAAGCCATGCAACGTCTGGCTGGCCGCCCCATGCTGGCGCATCTGATCGCCAATGCGGCAGATGTGTTTGATCGGCTGGTGGTGGTCATTGGTCCTGAAATGGAAGATGTTGCCGAACTGGCAGCCCCTTACCCGGTGGTAGTACAGCATGAACGGCTGGGCACCGCCCACGCGGCCCTGCAGGCTGAAGCATATTTTGGCGAAGGGGATGTAGCCGTACTCTATGCGGATAATCCGCTGATTTCGGCTGAAACTCTGAACCGCCTTCTGGAAGAACGCCGCTCGCCCGATGTCGGGCTTGCACTGCTGGCCATGCGCCCCAAGGAACCGGGACGATATGGCCGGGTAGTTGCACAGGACGGCAATGTGGACCGCATTGTGGAATGGGCGGACGCCACACCGGAGGAGCGCGCCATTGATCTATGCAATGCAGGCGTTCTTTGCGCGGATGCAGACACCTTCCGCACCTGGTTGAAGGCTGTGAAAAATGAAAACGCCAAAGGTGAATATTACCTGACGGACGTGGTCGATCTGGCGGTAGCGGACAGCGTACGTGTGCGCGCCGTGGAAGCTGCAGAAGATGAACTGCGTGGCATCAATTCCCGCGTGGAACTGGCCGAGGCTGAAGCCGCCCTCCAGAACCGCCTGCGCACGAAAGCCATGGAAAACGGCGTAACGCTGGTCGCGCCGGAAACAGTCTTTCTCTGCGCTGATACCGAACTTGAACCCGATGTGCTGGTCGAACCGCATGTGGTGTTCGGCCCCGGTGTTACCGTGCGAAGCGGCGCAGAAATCCGTGCTTTCAGTCATCTGGAAGGGTGTGAGGTGCAGGCCAATGCGCTGATTGGCCCCTATGCCCGCCTGCGCCCCGGAGCGGATATTGGTGTGGGAGCCCACATTGGCAATTTTGTTGAGGTCAAGAACACCACGGTAGGAGACGGTGCCAAAGCCAACCACCTGACCTATCTTGGCGATGCCGATATTGGCGCCCGTACCAACGTGGGGGCCGGTACCATTACCTGCAATTATGACGGCTTCTTCAAACACCGCACCCTAATTGGTGACAACGTGTTTGTCGGCTCAAACGCCATTCTGGTGGCCCCGGTCAGCATTGGCACTAATGCCATGATTGCTGCTGGCAGCACCATTACCAAGGATGTGCCTGAAAATGCCCTTGCCTTTGGCCGCTCCCGTCAGGTGAGCAAACCCGAACTGGGCAGGCACTTCAAGGAAACACTCAAAGCCCGAAAGGAAAACGGCTGATGTGCGGAATATGCGGTGTTGTCGGTCTGCGACATGCCACGCCCATCGTCTTTGAAGGACTGCGCCGTCTGGAATATCGCGGATATGATTCCGCCGGTATCGCCACGTTGGTGGACGGCCGGGTAGAACGCCGCCGCGCTGCCGGAAAGCTGGATAACCTGGGCGCACTTCTTGAGCAGGACCCGCTTCCGGGCACAACGGGTATTGGCCACACACGATGGGCAACCCACGGTGCCCCCACAACCTGCAATGCACACCCGCACGGCACGGAGCGCGTCGCCATTGTTCACAATGGTATTATTGAGAACTTTGAAGACCTCCGCCGTGAGCTGGAAGAAGCCGGACAGGTTTTCAGCACGGAAACGGATAGCGAGACCATAGCCCAACTGGTGGATTACCATCTTGGGCAGGGCCTTGCCCCCAAGGATGCCGCCTTGAAAGCCCTCAACCGTCTGGAAGGGGCTTATGCCATCGCCATGATCTTTGCCGGTCATGAAGGGCTGATGATTGGTGCCTGCCATAGCGCCCCGCTGGCCGTTGGCTACGGCAAGGATGAAATGTTCCTTGGGTCTGACTCCCTCGCCCTTGCACCGCTGACCAACCGCATCACCTACATGGAAGATGGGGACTGCGTGGTGATTACTCCGCAAAAAGCGGAATTCATGACGTTTGACGGCACGCCTGTTCAGCGCAAGGAGCAGACCACGGCTCTGGCCGCAGGTTCCATTGGCAAGGACGGCTACCGTCATTTCATGGAAAAAGAGCTGCATGAGCATCCGCTGGTTATTGGCCAGACCCTGCAGCGCATGGTTGACCCTGCCAGCCGCCGCGTATTTTTGCCGGACATGCCTTTTGATCTGGCCACTGTGCCCCGCGCGGTAATCACCGCCTGCGGTTCAGCATTCTATGCTGGCATGGTTGGCCGCTACTGGCTGGAAGCTATTGCGCGGCTGCCGGTGGATATCGACGTTGCCAGTGAGATGCGGTACCGCAACCCGCCACTAACGGAAGGCTCGCTCGGCCTGCTGATTTCTCAGTCCGGAGAAACGGCCGATACATTGGCGGCTCTGCGCAGCTTGCGCCAGAAAGCCATCCATATTCTTTCCGTGCTGAATGTTGAGCACAGCACCATGGCGCGTGAAAGTGACAGTGTTCTGGGGACGGTGGCTGGTCCGGAAATTTCCGTGGCCTCCACCAAGGCCTTCACGGCTCAACTGACAGTGCTTGCCTGCCTGACCATTGCCACGGCCCGCGCACGCGGCATGCTAGATGCGCTTGCAGAAGAAGAACTGGTGGCAGCCCTGCTTGATCTGCCCAGCCGCGCGGCAGAGGTCTTTACGCAAGGCGCTGCCATACGACGGCTGGCCGGGGTAGTAGCTGAAGCCCGTGACGTTCTGTATCTGGGCCGTGGCAGCATGTTCCCCATTGCCATGGAAGGTGCGCTGAAGCTCAAGGAAATTTCCTACATCCATGCGGAAGCCTATGCGGCAGGGGAAATGAAGCATGGTCCGATCTCCCTGATTGATCGCACAGTGCCGATTGTCGCCAGCGTGCCTTACACGCCCCTGTTTGATAAAACGCTGTCCAACCTTCAGGAAGCCAAGGCTCGTGGCGGACGTCTGCTCGTCTTTACAGATACCAAGGGCGCGGACCGTGTTTCCGCCATTGCGGAAGACATGGTGGTTCTGCCGCATGTGCATGATTTTGTTGCACCCATCCTGCAAACCATTCCCGTGCAGATGCTGGCGTATGAAGTTGCCGTTCTGAAGGGAACGGATGTGGACCAGCCCCGCAATCTGGCAAAGTCCGTAACGGTTGAATAAAACCGCGAACTCATCACACAAGACGCAATAAGCGTCTCTATATCGCCCGAGTGAGAGTTTCTCTTTCACTCGGGCTTTTTATTGGCCCTGATTTCAGAAGAGCCTTGCCCGTTACGGGAACTGGCGTGGGGCGCCATCCAGCAGAACCGTGATGTGGCCCAGTTTGGGGTGATCCAGTTCTAACCGGACGGCCACAAAGCCTGCAGCCCCAATCCGTTCAAACCAGGCCCGGCCCGGTTGCGGGTTACGCAGTTTGCTTTGCTCGTTGCTGAGCTTGAACCCCTTGATCTGCTGCCCCATAAAATTGCAGCGCAAGGCTGCCTCTCCCCAGTCCAACGGTCCGCTTGAGGGAAGTTTCTGTTCGCTTCCCGCCTGCACGGAAAGCGTTGTCAGCCGCAATCCGTCAAAAACTTTTTCCTGCAAGGCACAGTTCTGTGTCTCTCTTACCTGCCGCAGCAAACCCATCAACATGGCCAGCGTATCAACCGCACCTTGCCGTTCAGCTTCTGTCACCGCCTCCCGGTTTGTCTCCGGCGGATCAAGTTGGGTGACCTGTGGCAGGTTGTCCTTATAGGTAAGGGCGATATGCCGGTTTGTGCGACGCGACCAGCCTTTGCTGTCAAACGTTTCTGGAGCCACGACCTGCCCGGCGAACCGTCCCTGAGCGGTAAGTGTCAGGTCTGTTTTCATGAACATATTAAACAGACCCGCCGTTTTGACATGCGCCCCAATCCCATATTGGGCATTATCAAGCCGGTAGGACGCCTGAATGTCCATCACATGCAGGCCGTGCACGAACACCAGATATTTTACTTCTGTCTGTGGCGTCTGTTCTTCTGCCCGGCACGATGCCGCAGAAAATGTGGCCAACGCCAGACCCGCACATAAAACCGATGTCACGCGGCGCACCGCTACCCAACAGGACCGAGGCATAGTCTTCCTTTTCAATCCGATGATCCTGATCTGATTGTACCGCCCGATGGGTATCAGAGTCCGGCTCTCACTTTAACGCTGGTTTTCTACCTCTTCGGTCATGTTGTTTCTATAACCCAGCCGTCCAGAAACAGCCTGAGCAAGAGCCACGGCCCTGTTCCCCAGGTCTCCTACGTCATATCGGCCCAGTTCTGTCTGGGGCAGGCTGACGCCCACACCTGCCACCATACGGCCGGAATAATCTTTCACGCCGGCACCAAAGCACCACAGACCATCATGAATCTGCTCATCATCCACCGCGTAGCCGCGTTCGCGAATCTCGGCAATTTCCCGCACCAGAGTCGTGACGGAACGGATTCCATTGGGAGTCATGGGCTCGGGCCATGTGGAGGCCGGGTGTAATGTCAGCCATTCGCGGAAGGATGTATCATCCATCTCGGCCAGCATGGCATTCCCCGTTGCCGTGAAAATGGCGGGCAGGCGCATGCCTACACGGAAGGAGGCCCCCAGCACCGTGGCGCTGTTGCGGCAGGCCACATACACCACTTCCATCCCTTCGAGCAGGGTCAGTGTCACCGTAAAGGTGTCGAGATCAGAAAAGCCATCAAGGGACTGATAGAACTCCGTCACCAGATCCCGCTTTTCTGTCACGCCACCCACCCAGTCCAGGAGGCGGGTGCCCAGCCTGTAACCCTGTGTGGCTGTTTTTTCCAGCAACCCCAGTTCAACCATAACCGCCAGCAGCCCGTGCACGGTGCTCCTTGGCAGATCAAGCTGCCGGGCCACATCCGCCGCCAGGGGGGGCCGCTGCGCAGCCTTGACCAGATCGAGAATACGCACGGCCCGACGGAGCGCCGGGACAGAATCCTGAGGTTTGGACATGCCGATCTTATTTTCCTTGTTGACAAGAGGAGGCGATATCCTCATTATTCCAAATACGGGATCGTGTTCAACATAATGAACAATAATAAACGAACACGATCTCCAACGCAAAAAATTGGTGGAAGCCTGACAAGAACCCGCAACTGGGCAGCAGGCTTCCCCCTCCCTCTCTCCTCTCGCCCCTTCTCTTTTCTTGCGCTAGACAGGGTTTATTACCCCTGAGACGTTCGCAACAAAAGAGGCACCACGCCATGACCACGGCTTACGATTTCACGCTCCCTGGCCTGGAAGGCGGCACAATCAATCTCAACGACTATCGCGGCAGACCGCTCCTTATTGTCAATACCGCGTCCAAATGCGGTTTTACGCCACAATATGAGGGATTGCAGGCCATCTGGTGCCAGTTCAAAAAAGCCGGACTGGTTGTGATAGGCGTACCCAGCAATGATTTCGGAAAGCAGGAACCCGGCACAGCGTCGGAAATTGCCGATTTCTGCCACCGGAATTACGGCGTCAGCTTTCCCATGGCGGCACGCGGTTCCGTAAAGGGAGCAAATGCCATTCCATTGTTCCAGTGGCTGAACAAGGAATGCGGTTTTCTAGGCTGCCCCCGATGGAATTTCTATAAATATCTGATCAACCGCTCCGGTCAGCCTGCTGCATGGTTTAGCAGCCTCACGCCCCCGACATCCCCCCGCGTGCGGGATGCAATTGAACGGACTCTGCTGAACGGCTGAAAATAACGGTGGTGGTGGCTGAACTCAGCGCGCCACCACGTGCCCGTCGCGAAGGGTGATCACGCGATCCATCCGGCTCAGCAGTTCTTCATTATGGGTGGCCACCAAAGCAGCCAGCCCCTGATCCCTCACCGCAGCCATCAGTTCTGTAAAAACGGCATCTGCCGTACGCACATCCAGATTGCCTGTCGGTTCATCCGCCAGAAGCAAGGCTGGCCGGTTGGCCAAAGCGCGGGCTATAGCCACACGCTGTTGCTCACCACCTGACAACTTACCCGGCAGATGCTTCAGCCGATGCTTCAGGCCGAACATATCCAGCAGTTCATCCGCCCGTGCACGAGCATCAGCCTTCCGGGTGCCAGCAATCATCTGCGGCAACATCACATTTTCCTGCGCCGTGAATTCAGCCAACAGGTGATGAAATTGGTACACAAACCCGATTTCATCACGCCGCAGAGCCGTGCGTCCGGCATCTGCCAATCCGCGCGTGCTCTGGCCACAGATTTCAATCTCCCCCTCATCAGGCGTATCAAGCAATCCCGCCAGATGCAGAAGCGTTGATTTCCCCGTGCCCGAAGGGGCGACAAGGGCCACAAGTTCTCCCGTATGCAGGACAAAATCCGCGCCCTGCAAAACCGGGAGAGAGCCGTCCTCCCCACTACGGTAGGTCTTTTTGACGCCCTGCAGACGTAGAACCACCTTATTCATGACGCAGAGCCTCGACCGGATCAGTTCGTGCGGCACGCCAGGACGGATAAAGTGTCGCCAGCAGAGACAGTGTAAGCGCCATGGCAATCACTTCTCCCACCTGCCCCCACACCAGTTTGGCGGGAAGGTGCGTAAGGTAATAAACTTCGGGATTAAAGAGATTGGTGCCTGTCAGGGATTGTAGGGCCTGCCTGATACGCTCGATATTCATGCAGAACACCACGCCCAGAACTGTGCCAGCCACCGTGCCTGTTACGCCTACGGAGGCACCACACATCAGAAAAATGCGCATGATGGCGCCCCGGCTGGCCCCAATGGTGCGCAATACGGCAATATCCCCTGTCTTGTCTTTGACCATCATGATCAGCGACGAGATCACATTGAAGGCTGCCACAAGAATAATAAGTGTCAGGATCAGGAACATGACGTTCTGTTCCACCTGCACCGCACCAAACAGAGCATTGTTGGCGTTTGTCCAGTCCAACACACGCAGGCCGGGATCGCCCACCGCGTTGATGATCCGCATGGTTACGGGCCGGACATTCTGGGCGTCCTGCACCATGACCTGAATCTGCGTAACCTTGTCCGGCATCTGGAAGTAAACCTGCGCGGCATGCATGGGCAGGAACACGTAGCTGGCATTGTAGTCATTCACGCCAGCATCAAAAATCGCAACAATATGGTAGGCCCGCACACGCGGTACGGTGCCAAAAGCCGTTGCCGCTCCCTCCGGTGAAATCAGCGTAATACGCGACCCGATGGAGAGGCCTGCACGGGACGCAAGCGTGACCCCAACGGCCACAGCATCATCCCCTTCAAAATCATCCAAAGAGCCAGCCACCAGAGAGGAGCTTACCCCTTTAAGGTCCAGCAGCCCCTGTTTGGTCATGCCATGCACCACGCCGCCAGAATTGAAAGAGCCAGCGCTCAGAAGCACCTGCCCTTCCACCAGCGGGGTTGCACTGATAACGCCGGGCACCTTGCGCACCCGGTCTGTTACCTCTTCATAATGGGAGATGGTCCGGCCTGATCCATAAATGCTCAGATCACCATTCAGACCGAGAATGCGGTCCATCAGATCGGCCTGGAACCCGTTCATGACCGCCATGACGATAATGAGCGTGGCCACACCAAGTGCGATCCCCACCAGCGAGAAAATGGCGATGACAGACACAAACCGCTCACCACGGCGCGCCCGGAGGTACCGCCCGGCTATTGCCCGCTCGAAGGGACCAAACATGCTCAGCCTGCCAGAACCAGTGCCAGAGCGTCATCCACGCTCAAATCATGCCGCTCGCCTGTCGCACGGCGCTTGAGTTCGACACGCCCTTCCTTTGCACTCCGTGGCCCGACCACAATCTGCCACGGATGCCCCATCAGATCCGCATCAGCAAATTTGGCGCCAGCCCGATCCGTGCGGTCGTCATACAGGAAGGCTTCCGTATCCACGTTATAGATACGCTCACACACGGCATCGCACGTTTCATCACCCACTTTCAGGTTCAGAATCGCGGCCTTGAAGGGCGCTACGGCATCTGGCCAGATGATCCCATTTTCATCATGGCTGGCTTCGATAATTGCTCCGGCCAAGCGGGAGACACCAATGCCGTATGACCCCATTTCCGGGTAGACCTGAGAACCATCAGGCGCACTTACGCTGATATCCATGGCCTTGGTGTATTTGGTACCGAAGTGGAAAATGTGTCCCACTTCAACGCCACGGCCTTCACGCCGACGCTCTTCCGGCACAGCGTCCCACGCCGTGGTGTCATGCATTTCATCGGTGGCGGCATACGGCGTGGTCACCCGCTTGTAGAAGGTTTCCAGCGCCAACGGGCTGTTTACATCAACAGGTTCATCCAGCCAGTCCTGATCTTCCAGCGCGGCATCATAGAACACGCCGCTCTCACCCGTGGGGGCGAGGATAAGGAATTCATGGCTGAGCTCCCCGCCAATGGGACCAGTATCAGCCCGCATGGGCACGGCCCGCACGCCCAACCGCTGGAACGTACGCAGATACGCCAACATCATCCGCTGGTAACTTGCTACGGCGGAGGCATAATCCAGATCAAAACTGTAGGCGTCTTTCATCAGGAATTCACGGCCGCGCATCACACCAAACCGGGGGCGCATTTCATCACGGAATTTCCATTGGATATGATACAGAACCTGCGGCAGTTCCTTGTAGGATTTAACAGTCTGCCCGAACAGATCCGTAATCATTTCCTCATTGGTTGGCCCGTACAGCAGTTCCCGCTTGTGCCGGTCCTGAATGCGCAGCATTTCCGGCCCGTAAGCATCATACCGGCCCGAACGCTTCCACAGATCAGCAGACTGAAGGGTGGGCATCAGCACTTCCTGCGCGCCAATGCTATCCTGCTCTTCACGCACAATCTGGCTGATGTTGCGCAGCACCTTCAGCCCCGCTGGCAACCACGCATAGATACCGGACGCCGTCTGCCGGACCAGCCCTGCACGAAGCATCAGCCGATGAGAGACGATCTGCGCCTCTGCCGGGTTTTCTTTAAGGGTAGGGAGAAAACTGCGCGAAAGACGCATGGTCGTACTCAACCTTGTCTGTAAGGCAGACCACAGCAGGGTCTACCCGAAAAATTCCTGAACATCTTCTGCTGTAAAGCACTGTGCCCATAAAGAAAACCCGCATCATGCGGGCTTCCTTCCACGGCTTATGTGCCTATCATGCAGGCAAAGGCTTCAGACACGCAGAACGTGCACATCCACCAGCGGGCGCTTCTGAAGCTTACGCCCCAGAGCCCGGCGCAGTGCCGTCTTGGCGGCATCACGGAATGCCTGATCATCATTCCGCAGTTCATCGGGAATAACATCCAGCGCGTTGGCGAATTCTTCACGCACGCGCACGCTTTCCAGATCATCGGGGTCCAGCAGGCCGGGCGCGCTCAGTTTGGGTTCGCCGATAACAAACCCTTCGTCATCCACCGCAAAGCTGGCAATTACCACACCGTTGAACAGCATCTTGCGACGCGCCGCCAGAACGCCACCATTCATTGGCAGCAGACGGCCACCATCCAGCGCCAGACGACCGCTGGGCGCAGTATCCACCACTTCGGCCTTGCCCGGAGCAAGACGCAGAATATCGCCATCTTCAAGCAGAATGGGGGCAATACCCTTATCCTGCGCCAAAGCGGCATGCGCCGTGAGGTGACGCCATTCGCCGTGAACCGGCACAGCATATTGCGGCTTGATCAGATCATACATGGTGCTCACGTCACCGCCCGTGGCGTGACCCGATACATGCACAAAATGGTCTTTATCCGTAATCACGCGCACGCCACGACGGGACAGATTATCCTGCACGGCCATAATGGCGCGCTCGTTACCCGGAATCATACGGCTGGAATAGATAACCGTATCACCCTCACCCAGAGAAATGTTGGGGTGAATATCGAGAGAGATGCGGGACAAGGCGGAGCGCGGCTCACCCTGGCTTCCGGTAATGATCATGACCGTCTGATCATCGGGCACATCATTCGCATCCTGCTCGTTCAAGAACGGCAGAACGCCAGACAGATATCCGCATTCACGCGCAGCCACATCCAGATTGCGCAGGGAGCGGCCAACCAGAACCACCGTGCGGCCGGCCGCCTGTGCAGCCATGGCAATGGTTTCAACGCGGGCTACGTTGGACGCAAAGCAGGTAACGGCGATACGGCCTTTAAGGCTGCCGATCAGGTCCGTCATGCTCCGACGCACTTCCGATTCGGACTGGGAGGCACCGGGCTTCATCACGTTGGTGCTGTCACACACCAGAGCCAGAACCCCTTCCTCACCCACTTCCTTCAGGCGTTTGATATCCGTTGGCGGGCCAACAAGCGGGTCCGGATCAAGTTTCCAGTCCCCGGTATGCACCACAATCCCTGCGGGCGTGCGCAGAACAACGCTCTGTGCTTCGGGCACGGAATGGGTAACGGGAATGAACTCCAGATTGAAAGGCCCGACGTCAAACGTGCCACCACAAGGGATGACGTGAATCGGCACTTCCTGAAGCAGGCGGGCTTCACCCAGTTTGCGGCGCAGCACGGCCCCAGCAAAAGGGGTCACGTAAACGGGGCACTGCAGAAGCGGCCACAGATGAGCCACCGCGCCAATATGATCCTCATGGGCGTGGGTAATCACCAACCCTGCCAACTGGTCCCGACGTTCTGCAATAAAGGTGGGATCAGGCACCAGAATTTCAGCTTCCGGTGTGTCGTTTCCGCTAAAACCAATACCGCAATCTATCGCCAGCCAGGTTTCCCCCAGGCGATAGAGATTAAGATTCATGCCAATCTCGCCCGTTCCGCCCAAGGGCAGAAAGGCGAAATCGCCGTTCTGGTCTGTCATTAGATGTACTATCCTTCTGTCAAAACATCTTTTTCGATTGTAAGACGCGGCAAGGGATTCCGCCCCGCCAATATCCGCAGCCCGTTCAGGGTCAGCATTGAATCCACGTGGTCAAACACCGTTGTTCCTTCCGAGAAGAGCGGAGCCAGACCGCCGGTTGCGAGCACTTTCATATCCTGCCCGACTTCCCGCCTGATCCTCTCGACGATCCCCTCAATCAAACCCACATACCCCCAGAACACCCCTGAGCGCATAGCCGTAACGGTATTACGCCCGATAACGGAATCAACTGCCGGGCGCCCCACACCAATACGCGGCAGACGCGCCGCAGCCTGATGCAAGGCCTCAACAGACAGATTGATCCCCGGCGCAATCACACCACCGCAATAACTGCCTTCACTATCCACCACATCAAACGTGGTGGCCGTGCCAAAATCAATAACTGTTAACGGTCCACCATACAGATGGTGTGCCGCCAGACCATTTAAAAGACGGTCCACCCCAACTTCATCGGGGTTATCCGTCTTGATTACAAAGCCCCAGTCCAACCGGGCTGATGCCAGAAGAGGTTCAACCGCAAACCACTGGCGGCAAAGCGTACGCAGATGATAAAGGGCGGCAGGCACCACCGTGCCAATAACTGCACCCTCAACATCATCAGCAGAGATCCCCTGCATCCGCAGAAGCGCCAGCAGCCAGACAGCATATTCATCAGACGTACGCTGCGCCTGCATGGTAATACGCCACGTACCCCGCCACTTTGCACCATCATGCACGGCAAACACCACATTTGTGTTGCCTGCATCAATGACGAGCAGCACGTCCTGCCCCCTGTGATGCCAGCAGGATATCTCCTGTTGCGATCGTTCTCATCCCGTTTTCCGTTTCCAGCAGCAGCCGACCATCTGCGGCCAGCCCTGCAAACCGCCCCTTTTCATAAGTAGTCCCGCCGTTTACCACAAGAGGCGTGCCCACAGGATGCGCCCGTTTCATCCATTCCGCACACAGAATACCAAACCCCTGGTGCTCCCAGATATCCCGCCAGTGTGTAATCTGCGCCAGAATAGCCTCCGCCACAGCATGCGGATGAGGAGGCTCTCCGTATCGCCCCAGAAAGGCTGCCTCCCGCCCTATGGCGTCCGTTGCCGGAGACCGCGCCAGATTGGCACCCATGCCGATAATGAGGCCTCGCCCTTCCCGCTCGATCAGAATGCCGCCCAGTTTCTGGCCATCCAGCAGAATATCATTGGGCCATTTGATCATCAGATGATCACGGGCGGCGGGCATGGTCTCTGCCAGCCCTTCAAAAAAAGCAAGGGACGCAAGAAAGGGCCAACCGCCCAGAGCATCCTGCCCCGCCTGCTGCCCATCAAGAAGCATGGAAAGAGCGAGGCTTTGCCCTGCATCGACCCAGTTCCGCCCCCGGCTGCCCCGCCCCTTTGTCTGCCGCAAAGCCAGAAGGGCCAGACCAGGCTTTTCACCCGCTCTGGCCCGTTCAAGGCATACATCCGAGGTTGAAGTCAGTTCATCATAACATTCCAGCCGCCAATGCGGACAAACTGCCTTCATTCCATCTCCTTCAGCCAGCCAGAGCCAGGGCCGCCTGCTGTGCCATGTTCATCAGCGGTCCGAGAACCAGAATGAAGAACACCGTGGCCAGCCCCATGCCGCCCGAAACAAACAGCAGGCTGGGTGCGGGACGGTCCAGCCCTTCCGCTGGCGCATCAAAATACATCACCTTTACAACACGCAGGTAATAGTAAGCGCCCACAATACTGGAAACAGCCCCTACAACGACCAGCACATAAAGGCCAGCCTGCCACGCGGCCGCAAATACCATGAACTTGCCGAAGAACCCGGCCAGCGGCGGTGCGCCGACCATGCTGAACATGAAGATAGCCAGTGCTGCCGCCATACCGGGGTCGGTCTTGCTCAGCCCGGCAAGATCGGAAATGGCCGTCACTTCACGCCCTTTGCGACGCATTGCCGCAATTCCGGCAAAAACCCCTGCATTCATGACCAGATAGGCTGCAAGATAAATCAGGGTTGCCCTTACCCCTGCTGCTGAAGCCGATGCCAGCCCCATCATGGCGTACCCCATGTGACCAATGGAGGAATACGCCATAAGACGCTTGATATCCGTCTGCGGTATGGCCGCAAAAGCCCCATAAACCATGGAGAGCATGGACACGGTTTCAATCAGGATCTGCCAGCGAGGCGCAACCGCACCGAACGGCCCGACCATGACACGCAGAAACAAAGCGAAGGCGGCAAATTTGGGCGCACCGGCCATATAGGCTGTTACCGGCGTTGGTGCCCCCTGATAGACATCAGGCGTCCACATATGGAAGGGCACGGCGGAAAGCTTGAAACACAGCCCCACCACCACGAACACAATGCCAACAATCAACCCTGGCGGCAGCGTTCCTGACGCATGGATGGCGGCAATCAGCCCCGTATATTCCATGGTGCCTGCGTAACCATAGACCAGAGACATACCATACAGCAGCAGCCCGGAAGCCAGAGAGCCCAGAACAAAATATTTCAATCCGGCTTCAGAAGACGTAACCCGGTCCCGCTCCAGAGCACAGAGAATGTAGATGGAGAGAGAAGACAGTTCCAATCCGACAAACAGGGTCATGAGATTGGCGGAGGATGCCATGATCATGGCACCGAGGGTTGAAAACAGCATAAGGATAGGCGTTTCAAACGGTAACGCTCCCGGATCATGCCGGTCCTCACCACGGTACCCTACGGTGACAATAGTTGCCAGAAGGCCACCCACCAGTGCCAGAATTTTCATGAAGCGCGCAAAGCTGTCATTCACAAAGGTACCGGCATAGCCCGCGCCGTCGGGCGAAAGAGCCACCAGAAACCCACACCCCACAAAAGCGGCAACCGTCAGCATGGAGCAAGGAAAGAACCCTTCCCCCCGCCGCTGCAACACGCCCACAACCAGAATGATCAAGCCGGAAAGTGCAAGTGTGATTTCTGGCAGAGCCAGCGCCCAGTTGACCGAGGTCGCACTCATCGCACTGCACTCCGTTCACTACAGATATCAAAAAGGAAAAAAAACGACATCATCCACCCCTCATCCGCACAGGGCGACGGTCAGCAGCACCACAAGGCCCGCCAGCATGGTGAAGGCATAAATGGCAATGGAACCGGTCTGGAGTTTGACGGCCTCCGATGCGCCCGTAACGGTTGCGCGCACCAGATCACGTGGCAGCCCTTCTACAGCGCCTTCATCCCCCTCTTTCCACAGCACGCGCGCAATGGCAGCATAGGGACGGACAAAAATAACTGTGTAGAGTTCGTCAAAATACCATTTGTTGAGCAGAAAGCGATAAACCGGACCAAAAGACCGCGCCATGGAGGCAGGCAATGCGGGAGACGCCACATAGAACACATAGGCCAGAGCAATCCCTGCCAGCCCGGCAATGGAGGGCAACAGGCCGATCAGCGCGGGAACATGCTCAAATGTTTCCATAATGCTGTTGCCCGGCGCGTTGAAAATGGCCCCGTTCCAGAACAGATCCTGCTTTGCCCCGATATAATACGGTGCCAGAGCAACGCCGGCCACCACGGCACCAATAGCCAACAGCACCAGAGGTACGGTCATAACCGCAGGGCTTTCATGCGCGGCATCACGCACATGTTCGTCTGCCGGTGCGCCATGAAACACAAGAAACAGCAGGCGCCAGCTATAAAAAGCCGTGATGAACGCCGTAATGGTGCCAAGTGTCCAGGCATAATGGCTCATGCTGCTGCCACTGGCCCACAGAGCGTTCAGAATGGCATCCTTGGACCAGTATCCCGCGAATGGAAACACACCGGCCAGCGCAAGGCTACCAATCCACATAACAGCGTATGTCAACGGCAGTTTTTTCCACAAACCACCCATACGGAACATGTTCTGCTCATCATGCACAGCGTGAATGACAGAGCCTGCGCCAAGAAACAGAAGTGCTTTGAAAAAGGCATGTGTGGTCAGGTGAAAAACAGACGCCTGATACGCCCCCACACCCACAGCAGCAAACATGTAGCCAAGCTGTGAACAGGTGGAATACGCGATGGTGCGTTTGATATCTGGCTGCACCATGCCGACCGTAGCGGCAAAGAAACAGGTGGTGGCCCCAATGAAGATCACAAACATCCGCGTGCCGGGTGCGAACTCGAGCAAGGGAGACATACGCGCCATCAGGAACACGCCAGCCGTGACCATTGTTGCCGCATGAATAAGGGCGGAAACTGGCGTTGGGCCCTCCATGGCATCGGGCAACCACGTATGGAGGAAAAGCTGGGCGGATTTGCCCATGGCCCCCACAAACAGCAGGAAGCAGATCACTTCCATCATGTTGAACGTGGTGCCGAACAGGGAATAGGACGCACCAAGAACCTGAGGAACCGTTGCAAAAATCTGATCATACTGAACGGTATGAAACAGAACATACACCAGCCCGATCCCGACGAGGAAGAACAGGTCAGCCACGCGGTTGACCACAAATGCTTTGATCGCCGCTGCTGTGGCGGAAGGCCGATCATACCAGTAGCCAATCAGCAGATAGCTGGCCAGACCAACCCCTTCCCATCCGAAGAACAACTGGATGAGATCATTCGAGGACACCAGCATGAGCATGGCGAAGGTAAACAGTGAGAGATACGAAAAGAACCGATAAGTCGGCATGGTTTCGTGGCTCATGTAGCCAAGGCTGTAACAATGCACCAGCAGGGACACACACAGCACCATGGCCGTCATGGTCACAGAAAGCGTATCAAACCGCAGGGTCCAGGTGGCGTGAAAACCGCCTGCGTTCACCCAATCGGCCAATGGCACAGTCTGCGGTGCAAAACCGGCGGACCAGCCACCATAAAGAGCACCAACACCACACAGCGCTGCAACGCCCATGCAGCCAATGGTTATAATCTTGGCCATGGCATCGCCCAAAAGGCGACCACCCAGCCCCGCAACAACCGCCCCTGCCAAAGGCAGGAGGATGGCCGTGGCAAACAGGTGAAGATCGGTCTGCATGAGTCCGCTCATCCCTTCATCATCGTAACGTCTTCAACCTGGATGGATCCACGGTTGCGGAAATAGACCGTGACAATAGCCAGACCAATTGCTGCTTCTGCTGCTGCAATGGTCAGCACAAACAACACCATGATCTGCCCAGAAAGATCTGCATGGGCGGAAGAAAACGCGACAAAATTGAGGTTTGCAGACAGCAGGATCAATTCCATGGACATCAGGATGATGATGACGTTTTTCCGGTTCAGGAAAATGCCAAACACACCCAGCACCAGCAATGCTGCGCTGACAATCAGATAAGGGCCAAGCCCAATGGGGGCGATTGCGGGCGTCATGCGCCGGTCTCCCTTTTGTCTGCCTCCGCCTGCCCTCCTGATCCGTATGATCCGGGGACTGCATTTTCGTAATAGGATGTGTGGGGACGGAGGAAACCACCGTTACCCAACACATTTTCGCCAAGTGGCAGATCTACAAGCACCAGCGTGTCTTCACGTGTGCGTGCATGCTGTTTGCTGATGTCCTGACGGCGGCCTGTATTGGTCTGGCGCAGTGTGAGCACAATGGCCCCGATCATGGCCACCAGCAGCACAAGACCGCAGGATTGGAACAGCAGAACATAATGGGTGTAAATCAACGTGCCCAAGGCGGCTGTATTCGTCAGGCCCGGTGCACCGCTCAATGGGGCGATGCCCGTATCGGGAGCCATTTTCCAGTTCCCCAGCGCCATGATGAGCTCAACAAACAAGATGCCGCCCACGCACGCGCCAATCGGGGCATGACGCTGAAAGCCTTCCCGCATCTGCGTGAAATCAATATCCAGCATCATGACCACAAACAGGAACAGAACCGCGACGGCGCCCACATAGACAATCACCAGCAGCATCGCGAGGAATTCGGCCCCGGCTACCAGAAACAGGCCCGCCGCATTGAAAAACGCGAGAATGAGAAACAGCACCGAATGCACCGGGTTGCGCGCCGTAATAACCATTGTGGCGGATACAAGCAGCACCGTCGCAAAAACGTAAAATACAAGCTGCGGTATCATCAGCTTACCTCCTGCCAGGACATGGCCTGCATCATCTCAGCGATAAGGCGCATCAAGTTCCAACCGTCGGGCCAGCAGAGCCTCCCAACGGTCTCCATTCGCGAGCAGCTTGTCCTTGTTGTACATCAGCTCTTCACGCGTTTCTGTTGCAAATTCGTAGTTCGGGCCTTCAACAATGGCGTCAACCGGGCACGCTTCCTCGCACAGACCGCAATAGATGCATTTGGTCATGTCAATGTCATAACGTGTGGTGCGGCGGGAACCATCATCCCGTTCTTCAGCCTCAATTGTAATGGCTTCAGCGGGGCATGTGGCTTCGCACAGCTTGCAGGCAATGCAGCGTTCTTCCCCATTGGGATAACGGCGCAATGCATGCTCACCCCGAAAACGCGGGGACAGTGGCCCTTTTTCATAAGGATAGTTCAGCGTAACTTTCGGCTTGAACATCATCTTGAAAGTGGACGCCATGCCTGCCGCCAGTTCGGCCAACAGAAAGGACCGGAAGGTTTTTCCAAGAGCACTCATCAGTTTACACCTCCAGCCTGAGGCAGCAGGCCCGTAGCCATAAGGAAGCCTGCGGTTCCAATCATCCACAGTAGGGAGAACGGTAGGAAAACCTTCCAGCCCAACCGCATAAGCTGGTCATACCGATAACGGGGGAATGTGGCCCGCACCCAGATAAACACGAACAGGCAGAACAGGATTTTGCAAATCAGCCACAGGGGGCCAGGTACCCATGTGAACGGCGCAATACCCAGCGGAGGCATCCAGCCGCCAAGGAAAAGAATGCTGACCATGGCCGACATCAGGATCATGTTGGCATATTCGCCAAGGAAGAAGAGACCAAAGGCCAGCGAGGAATATTCAACAAAGAACCCGGCTACCAGTTCACTCTCCCCTTCAGGGAGGTCAAATGGTGCCCGGTTGGTTTCTGCCAGCGCCGAGATAAAAAACACGATGAACATCGGGAACATGGGCAGGCAGAACCACACATGCCGTTGCGCCAGCACAATGTCGTTCAGGTTCAGGCTGCCCACTGCCAACAGAACGGAGACGATGACAAGCCCGATCGACACTTCATAGGAGACCATCTGCGCTGCGGACCGCAGACCACCGAGAAAGGCGTATTTTGAATTGGACGCCCACCCGGCAATGAGCATACCGTAAACACCCAATGAAGAAATAGCCAGCAGATACAGAATACCAACATTGATATTCGCAACGGCCAGACCATTCCCCGTGGGAATAACCGCCCACGCCAGCATGGCCAGAGAGAATGTTAGAAACGGTGCGAACAGAAACAGCGCCCGATTGGCCCCTGCGGGAATAACCGTTTCCTTGAAAATCATCTTGATGGCATCAGCAAAAGCCTGAAGCAGCCCAAAAAGACCATTCACGTTCGGGCCGCGCCGCATCTGCATTGCGGCCATCACCTTGCGTTCCATCAATGTGAGGTACGCTACACCAATCAGCAGCGGAACCAGAACGGCCAGCGTTTCCAGAACCATCAGAATAATCTGGCCTATCAGCGTATGATAAAAAAACTGCGCCATCAGCCCTTACTCCGCCGCCACTGCGCGCACTGGTGCGTAAATGCGCGAACATTCCGCCATGGTCGGGCTAGCCCGGCTTATGGGGTTTGTCTGGTAATAATCATCAATAGCCGGACGGAACGCACCAGCACTGAACTCGGCTGTTGTTTTTTGTGCAGTCCCTTCGGCCTGTGCTGTAAGGCGGGCCTGTGGTGTCGCCACAGAACCAATGGACGCAAACACGGGGTTCACCTCCACCATTCTAGCGCGCAAAGCCTCCAGTGTGTCATACGGCAATGTGTGACCGACCACTTCTGAAAAGGCCCGAAGAATACGCCAGTCTTCCCGCGCATCACCCGGAGGGAACACCGCGCGGAATGCCCGTTGAACACGCCCTGCCATATTGACATACGTGCCCGGTTTTTCGGTATAAGCCGCCCCGGGCAGGATAATGTCAGCACGGGCGGCAGCAGCGTCTCCATGGTGCCCCTGATAGACCACAAATGTCTCGGGAGCGATTTTATCGATCGGGAATTCGTCGGCGCCCATCAACCAGAGAACATCCACACCGCCCCGCAGCATATTGGCTGCGGCCAGACCACGTGGCCCCGGCAGAAAACCAAGATCAAGCGCCCCTACTCGAGAAGCCGCAGTGTGCAGAATGTTGAACCCATTCCATCCATCCGCAATAGCACCGCTCTGTTCCGCCAGGGTGCGACAGGCTTCATAAACCGCCTGAGCATCCCGCCGCGTCAGCGCGCCATGCCCCAGAATGATCATGGGACGCTTTGCTGACTTCAGTGTTTCTGCAAAAGGAATGCTACCATCAAGCAGAGAAGTCAGAATATCCGGCCCATCCCCAAGGAAGGTGACATCATAAGTGGGGTCAGCGGAGGAGGCGCCGATCATCGCAATCGGGAAGCCGCCACGCCCTGCCCGCAGAAACCGCTTGCGGATGCGGGCGTTCAACACAGGCGCTTCATGACGAGGCACTGAGCCCACAATCAGGAGCGCGTCTGCCTCATCAATTCCGACAATATCACTATTGAACAGATAGCCTTCACGGGCACTGGTGTCATACCAGGCCCCATCCTGACGGCAGTCTATGTTGGAAGACCCCAGTGTAGACATAAGATCTTTTAAAGCGCACAGGCTTTCTGCGTCACACAGATCACCCGCTACCGCGCCAATCCTGTCTCCGGCCACACCATCCAGCCTGCGAGCCAGAGAGACAAAAGCATCCTGCCATGAGGCTGCATGAAGTTTGCCATGCACTCGCACCCATGGCTTATCAAGCCGCCGACGCTTCAGACCGTCAACTGAAAAACGCGCTTTGTCAGACAGCCATTCTTCATTCACTTCATCATTCACACGGGGCACAATGCGCATTACTTCGCCGCCGCGCGCCTGAACCTGAATGTTGGTCCCCAGCGCATCCAGCACATCAATGCTGTCCGTCTTTTTGTATTCCCAGGACCGTGCATGAAACGCCGTGGGTTTAGCTGTCAGCGCACCAACAGGACAGATATCAATCAGATTACCTGAAAGCTCGGATGTCAGGGCCTTTTCCACATAAGTGGTAATCTCCGCGTTTTCACCGCGCGACACCATGCCAAGTTCAGGAGTGCCTGCCACTTCCGTTGTGAAACGAACGCACCGTGTGCATTGAATGCAGCGCGTCATTACCGTTTTCACCAACGGACCGAGGTTCTTGTCCGTTACCGCGCGCTTGTCTTCATGGTAGCGGGAGATACCGGTGCCGTAACCATAGGCTTGGTCCTGCAAATCACATTCACCACCCTGATCACAGATCGGGCAATCAAGCGGATGATTGATCAGCAGGAATTCCATTACGGCCCGACGGGCGCGGCGCACCACATCCGTATCCGTCAGAATTTCCATTCCTTCCGAAACCGGAAAACCGCAGGATGCAACTGGCTTTGGCGCACGCACAACCTGCACCAGGCACATACGGCAGTTACCTGCTACGGAAAGGCGTTCATGATAGCAGAAGCGGGGAATTTCCTTCCCTGCGGCTTCACACGCCTGAAGAGCGGAAGAACCGGGAGCAACATCAACCGGCGTTCCATCAACAATAACCCTCACCATGGCTTTTACTCCGCTGCCACTGGCACGCCGTGCGCGGGCACCTGCACCAGACCGGTTCCGCCAAGTGCGGCTTTGTACTGACGAATACGGGCTTCCATTTCAGGGCGGAAATGGCGTATCAGCCCTTGAATAGGCCATGCCGCCGCATCACCCAGCGCACAGATGGTATGCCCTTCAACCTGCCGCGTGACCTGCTCAAGCAGATCAATTTCTTCAAGCTCGGCACGCCCCTGTACCATCCGGTCCATCATGCGCATCATCCACCCGGTACCTTCGCGGCACGGTGTGCACTGTCCGCAGCTTTCATGTTTGAAAAAGCGGGAGAAACGCGCAATGGCCTCAATAATGTCTGTCGATTTATCCATGACAATCATGCACGCTGTCCCCAGACCAGAGCGCTCAGCGCGTAAACTGTCATAATCCATCAACACTGTTTCGCAGATGGATTTCGGCAGGACCGGAACGGAGCAGCCACCGGGAATAACGGCCAGCAGGTTATCCCAGCCGCCCCGTACGCCACCGCCATGCTTTTCGATAATGTCCTTCAGCGGAACACCGAGTTCTTCTTCAAACACGCAGGGCGTATTCACATGACCGGAAATTGCCATGAGTTTGCTACCCGCATTATTGGGCCGCCCAAGCCCGGCAAACCAGCTTGCCCCACGCCGCATGATCGTAGAGGCGACTGAAATGCTTTCCACGTTATTCACCGTGGTCGGGCAGCCATATAGCCCTACCCCAGCCGGGAAAGGCGGTTTCATACGCGGCTGGCCTTTTTTGCCTTCCAGGCTTTCCAGCAGGGCTGTTTCTTCCCCGCAGATATAAGCCCCTGCGCCACGATGAATGTAGAAATCAAAATCCCATCCGGTCCCGGCTGCATTTTTTCCAAGCAACCCGGCCGCATAAGCTTCATCAACTGCATACTGAAGATGTTCGGCTTCACGAAAGAACTCACCGCGAATGTAGATATAAGCGGCATGAGCCCCCATAGCGAACGAGGCGATCAGCGCACTTTCAATCAGCTTATGCGGCTCATGCCGCATGACTTCGCGGTCCTTGCATGTGCCCGGTTCGGATTCATCGCCGTTAATCACCAGATAATGTGGCCGACCATCTGACTGCTTTGGCATGAAGGACCATTTCAGCCCAGTGGGGAAGCCTGCCCCGCCGCGCCCGCGCAGACCGGACGCTTTCATTTCCGCCACAACACCATCCCGCCCCTTGGCGAGAATGGCTGCCGTATTATCCCAGTCTCCGCGCTTGCGGGCTCCCTCCAGCTTCCAATCATCCTGACCATAGAGATTGGTGAAGATCCGGTCTTTGTCCTGCAACATGGCCGTCTCTCCTATTGGTTTTCAGACGCCGCTTCCGGCGTTACAAGCAGGGTCTTACGTCCCCCTTCAGGGGCGGACCCGCACCGGTTTACGGTCGGTCCTGCCGGAGGTCTTTCTCCTGCACGGAGCGCTGCAATCAGGGCTTCCGTGCGCGGACCATCCATATCTTCATAGAAATCATCATCCACCTGCAGAATGGGAGCGTTGGCGCATGCTCCCAGACATTCCACCTGTGTCAGTGTGAACAGACCATCTTCGCTTGTCTCACCAAAACCAGCGACCCCGGCTGCTTTTTTACAGGCATGCACAACATCATCTGAGCCGCGAAGCCAGCAGGATGTCGTCGTGCAAACCTGAAGATGATACCGCCCGATCGGGCGCGTGTTGAACATGGTATAAAAGGATGCGACCTCGTACACACGGATGGGCGCCATGTCCAACCGCCGCGCAATTTCATCCATGGCGGCAACAGGCACCCATGCACTCCCCGTTTCCCGCCCCATCTGCCGCTGGGCAATATAAAGCATGGGCATGACGGCACTGGCCTTACGCGCTTCCGGATATTTGACGAGCACTTTTGCAATTTCCGCTTCAGACGCTGCATCAAATGAAAATTTGTCCGGCTGCTCTGCCGGTTTCCATGGGGTGTTCAACGGTCCACCTCCCCAAACACAAGATCAAGAGAGCCAATGACCGCCACCATATCTGCCAGCATGGCCCGGCGTGACAGTTCATCTATGGCCTGCAAATGGGAAAAACCCGTAGGCCGTATTTTGCAGCGATACGGGCGGTTGCTGCCGTCTGCCACAAGATACACGCCAAATTCGCCCTTCGGGCTTTCAACGGCTGTGTAGGTGGCTCCTGGCGGCACATGATACCCTTCACTGAACAGCTTGAAGTGATGGATCAGCGCTTCCATGGACCGCTTCATGTCTGCACGCCGTGGCGGCGTGAACTTTGGGTCCTGCACTTTCACATCTCCGGGCTGAATCTGCGCCAGGCACTGTTCGATAATCTTCACACTCTCGCGCATTTCTTCCATGCGCACGAGATACCGATCATAGCAGTCGCCCTGCCGGGTAACAGGCACCTTGAAGTCAACTTTGTGGTAATTGTCATACGGCTGACTGCGCCGAAGATCCCACGGCACACCGGAAGCCCGAAGGCACGGGCCACTGAACCCCCATGCCAGAGCCTGCTCGGTTGTGAAAATGCCAATGCCTACCGTGCGCTGTTTCCAGATACGGTTTTCCGTCAGCAGACCTTCAAGATCATCAATCCACGCCGGAAATTCCTTGGCCCACGCGCCAATCCGATCTTCCAATTCAGCCGGAATATCGCGCGCCACACCGCCGGGACGAAAATAATTGGCATGAAACCGCGCACCAGACGCTGCTTCATAAAACTCCAACAGTTTTTCCCGTTCCTCATATCCCCACAAAGCGGGCGTTACCGCTCCACAGTCCAACCCCATGGCGGTAATGTTGAGGATATGATTTAAAATACGGGTAATTTCCGCAAACATAACCCGCAGCCATTTAGCCCGTTCGGGAATGTCTATGCCCAGAAGCTTTTCCGTGGCCAGCGCAAACGCCTGCTCCTCACACATGGGAGAAACGTAATCCAGCCGGTCAAAATACGGCAGCGCCTTATGATAGGTTTTGTATTCTATCAGCTTTTCCGTACCACGATGCAAAAGGCCGATATGGGGCACGGCCCGCGCCACAACCTCGCCTTCCATTTCCAGCACAAGACGCAACACACCATGAGCTGATGGATGCTGAGGCCCGAAATTCAGGGCATGGGAATCAATTTCAACTGTTCGCCGCTCAGTTTCCTGAAGCTTCTGTTCAGGCAAAAGGCTTTCAGGAATATCGTTTTTCAGGAATGTTTCTTCAACATCCACGGCACGGGGCTGTTTCATGTCGGTCATCCGCGGGACCTCTTGATACCTTGCCTGACTTCATGCGCCTTTTCGTCTCCGGGCAGGGTCAGCATCCCCTCCCACGGAGAAACAAAATCAAAATCCCGGAAATCCTGTGTCAGGGAAACGGGTTCTTTTACAACCTTGCGCAGCTCAACATCGTATCGGACTTCTTCGTAACCCGTCAGCGGGAAATCCTTGCGCAACGGGAAGCCTTCAAAACCGATGTCAGTCAAAATCCGGCGCAAATCCGGCTGCCCGGAAAAGAGAACGCCAAACAGATCATAACATTCACGTTCCCACCACGTGGCGCACGGCCAGAGGTGATGCACGGACGGAACCGGCGTTGTCTCATCTGTTGTGACAATCACGCGGATGCGGTGGTTATGGGAGACGGAAAGAAGGTTATACACGACCTCAAACCGCTCTTCCCTTCCCGGGAAATCAACACCGCACAGATCCATCAACTGTTCAAAACGATACCGAGGATCATCACGAAGCAACGTCATGAGCGGGAGAAGCTGGTCACGCACTGTACGCACCACCAGTTCGCCCTTTTCAACCGCGGCCGAATGAATGCCAGGCAGAGACGTGGCAAGCGTAAACGCCATGGAGCCCACTTGCCCCTGCAGGCGGTTCTGCTGTGGATTAACAGGAAGCTCAGCCACGAAGAATGGTCCCCGTGCGGCGAATTTTCTTCTGCAAAAGCATGATGCCGTAAATCAACGCTTCTGCAGTGGGCGGACAGCCGGGCACGTACACATCAACCGGCACAATGCGGTCACAGCCGCGCACCACGGAATAGGAATAGTGGTAATACCCCCCACCATTGGCGCAGGAGCCCATGGAGATAACCCAGCGGGGTTCTGCCATCTGCTCATACAAACGGCGCAGCACAGGGGCCATCTTGTTGGTCAGCGTGCCTGCAACAATCATGACATCAGACTGACGCGGAGAACCGCGGGGAATAATCCCCATACGGTCCAGATCGTATCGGGGCATGTAAGCATGGATCATTTCCACGGCGCAGCACGCCAAGCCGAAAGACATGGGCCACAGACTCCCTGTGCGTCCCCAGTTCACCAACTTGTCCAGATTGGCGACCACGAAGCCTTTCTCGGCAATGGCGCCTGTAATACCGCGCACAACGGCATCCTGCTCCGGCCCCGGCGGCAGAGCCTCTCTGTTCCAGAGAACAGCATCTTCTTGTGAATTCGTAGACATAGGCGCTTTCCCCTTAATCCCAGTCCAGCGCGCCTTTGCGCCACTCATACAGAAAACCGATCCCCAGCACGCTCAGGAACCCCAGCATGGAAAGAAAGCCGAACAACCCTATGCGGGAGAGACTGACTGCCCACGGGAACAGGAATGCGACTTCAAGATCGAAAATAATGAAGAGGATAGCCACCAGATAAAACCGCACATCAAAGCGGCGGCGGGCATCATCAAATGCCTCAAAACCACATTCATATGCTGTTGTTTTTTCAGGATAAGGCTTCTGGTGTCCACTTATCAGCGCCATACCCAGCATCGCAGCGGCAATGACCACGGAGAGGGCACCGAATATAAGAACTGGCGCGTAATCACCAAGGACAGATTGCATCGGGGGGCTCCTGCACGAGAAAGGTCGCGTAAACCAAACATCATGCAGACAACCTACCCCCAAGCGGGGCGAACAACCATGGCTACAGGCAGCCTGCCACGGCCACTTTCACGTGATTACTTGGGACGACCGGTTATTACAGGAGAAAACCGGTGTTTTTTCTTTTATCAGAAAATCGAGAGCGCTTGGCGCTCTGGGAAACCATTTTACCTGAAAGTAGAATGGTTTGGTGGGCGATGAGGGGATCGAACCCCCGACCATCTCGGTGTAAACGAGACGCTCTACCGCTGAGCTAATCGCCCGCCGCTTATGTGTCACAAATAAAAACGGGCGGCAACCCCCTTTTTGGGATTTGCCGCCCGAAAGCCGAAAAACTATTTCCCGCTGGGATTTAGCTTACGGCGTCCTTCAGTGCCTTGCCCGGTTTGAAACGGACAGAGGTAGAAGCCGGAATGTCGATTTCTTCACCCGTGCGCGGGTTACGACCCTTAGCCGCCTTACGTGTTGCGGTTACAAACGTACCGAACCCAACCAGACGAACTTCCTGCTTACGAGACAGAGCCTTCTCGATAGCACCGAATACGGCGTCGACCACTTCTCCAGCCTTAGCCTTGGGTAGAGCAGCCTCGTCGGCCACTGCCGCCACGAGTTCCTGCTTGTTAAGCGGCTTCTCCATATTACGCCTTTCTCAATAATATATAACTTTGGTGGAGCGGCGGGCGGCATTGCGTCCGCCTCTCCGCTTCCCGCTCGCACTATGAAGCCGTTTTTTGCCACGTCAACCGACCAACAGCAAACTTCGGCTTCAGAGCGTTTTTTATATCAGTGCGGCAGCACAGAAACGTGGGCCGCCCCTTCCGCTCCCGGAACGGCTTCCGGCACTTCTTCCCAATGGATTGGCTGCGGCTGCCGCACCAGCGCACGCGCTAGCACTTCATCCACATGCGAAACAGGTACGATTTCCAGATCTTTCTTCACAGATTCAGGAATTTCCGCCAGATCCTTTTCATTATCCTTGGGGATAAAGACCGTGCGAATACCGGCCCGCACTGCTGCCAGCAGCTTCTCTTTCAGGCCACCAATGGGCAGCACACGCCCGCGCAACGTGATCTCGCCTGTCATGGCAACATCCCGCCGGATGGGAATACCAGTCAGCACACTCACCAGAGATGTCGCCATGGCAACGCCCGCAGAAGGCCCATCTTTCGGAGTCGCGCCTTCGGGAACGTGCACGTGGAAGCTCCGCTTATCAAACAGAGTCGGCGCCACACCAAAGGTGGTTGCCCGGCTCCGCACGTAGGAAAACGCAGCAGAGACGCTTTCCTTCATGACGTCACCCAGCTTGCCAGTTTCCACAATGCCGCCCTTACCGGGCACCATGACACTTTCAATGGTCAGAATTTCTCCGCCCACTTCGGTCCACGCCAACCCGGTGACAATGCCCACCATATCTTCCGCTTCAGTCTCGCCGTAACGGAAGCGTTTCACGCCAGCCAGTTTTTCGAGGTTGCGGACGGTAATGGCCACTTTCTTGGCTTTGCCGGTCACAATCTCTTTCACAACCTTACGCGCCAGATTGGCAATCTCGCGCTCAAGGCTACGTACGCCCGCTTCACGCGTGTAATAACGGATCAGATCCCGCAGGGCGTCATCACTGATGGACCATTCATCCGGCTTGAGGTTATGGGCCTCACCCTGCTTGGCAATCAGATGACGGCGGCTGATTTCCACCTTCTCATCTTCCGTGTAGCCAGACAGACGGATGATCTCCATCCGGTCCAGCAGCGGCTGCGGCATGTTGAGGCTGTTCGCCGTCGTGACAAACATCACATCGGACAGATCATAATCCACTTCCAGATAATGATCAGCGAATGTGCTGTTCTGTTCCGGGTCCAGCACTTCCAGCAAGGCCGAAGCCGGATCACCGCGCCAATCTGCGCCCAGCTTGTCAATTTCATCCAGCAGGAAGAGCGGGTTGGACACCTTCGCCTTCTTCATGCCCTGGATGATCTTGCCTGGCATAGAACCGATATACGTGCGGCGATGCCCGCGAATTTCGGCTTCATCCCGCACGCCACCCAGCGACATCCGCACGTAATGACGACCTGTTGCCTTGGCAATGGAGCGTGCCAGAGAGGTTTTACCAACACCGGGCGGCCCCACCAGACACAGGATCGGGCCTTTCAGTTTCTGGGACCGGCTCTGCACTGCCAGATATTCAAGGATACGCTCCTTGACCTTATCCAGCGCGTAGTGATCGGTATCCAGAATTTTTTCCGCTTCTGCCAGATCATGACGGACCTTGGTCCGCTTCTTCCACGGAATACCCAGCAGCCAATCCAGATAATTACGCACCACGGTCGACTCGGCTGACATGGCGCTCATGCCACGCAGCTTTTTGAGTTCCGCTACCGCCTTTTCCCGCGCTTCTTTTGAAAGCTTGGTTTTAGCGATGCGCTCCTCAATCTCGGTAGTTTCGTCCTTACCGTCTTCGCCTTCACCCAGTTCTTTCTGAATGGCTTTCAGTTGCTCGTTCAGATAGTACTCGCGCTGGGTTTTCTCCATCTGCCGCTTTACGCGGTTGCGAATTTTCTTCTCAACCTGCAGCACACCGATTTCCGCCTCAATGTGGGCAAAAACCTTTTCAAGCTGAAGCATGACAGAAGGAGCTTCAAGAATTTCCTGTTTTTCGGAAATCTTGAGGTTCAGGTGGCTCGCCACCGTATCCACCAGCTTGGACAGATCCGTAATCTGGTTCAGGGAAACCAGGACTTCAGACGCAATTTTCTTGTTGAGTTTTATATATTGCTCAAACTGCGAAATAATGGAACGGCCAAGCGCTTCGGCATCCGGGCCGACCGCAGCAGTTTCCACCACATCTTCAATTTCAGCTTCAAAATGTCCGTCAACATCATGCAGCGCTTTTACCTTGGCGCGGCGGACACCTTCCACCAACACCTTGACGGTGCCATCCGGCAATTTCAGCAACTGCAGAATAGTGGATACCGTGCCAAAACGGTAAACGTCATCAATGCCCGGATCGTCCTGTGCGGCATCTTTCTGCGCAATCAGCAGGATCTGCCTGTCATCACGCGTAACGGATTCAAGCGCCTTGACGGATTTTTCACGACCGACAAACAACGGCACGATCATATGCGGGAAGACAACAATATCACGCAGCGGCAAAACGGCCACGCGGTTCTCGCTTTGCGGTTTCTGCTGAACAGCCGTTCCCTCTTCTGCGGGGGAAACGTTAGCTGGCACAACGGATTCAGGAGTTGCCGCCTGCGTTTTGGCTGGTGACTTCCGTTTACGTTTTACTGGTGGTTTTTCATTATCAGCCATAACCATGACCTCCTTCAAGGACGATCCAGGCCGGACACCCGCCCTGCGGCATGCCCCTGGGCCCGTAGAGACATCAAAAAGTCCCTGCCTCTACTATGTCGTTACGAATGTCCCATTTCACAATGGGTTAACCAGAAAAGAGAGGCGACAGACCTTTCCGATCCGCCGCCCCTATAATGTCTTACCCCGTTTTTCAGGCTGATTGCTCAGCGGGGATCTCTTTCCGTTTGCCGTAGACGTAAACCGGACTGGTTTTTTCCTCCGCCACATCACGGTTCACAACCACTTCTTCCACATTGTCCAGACCAGGAAGGTCAAACATTGTGGACATCAGGATGCTCTCCATAATGGAGCGTAACCCACGGGCACCGGTCTTGCGTTTGATGGCGCGGTCCGCAATGGCTTTCAATGCATCATCCGTAAAGGAAAGCTGCACATCTTCCATCTGGAACAGGCGCTGATACTGCTTAACCAGCGCATTCTTGGGTTCTGTCAGAATACGGATCAACGCCGCTTCATCCAGATCACCCAGAGTAGCCAGCACTGGCAGACGACCAATGAATTCGGGGATCAACCCGAATTTCATCAGATCTTCCGGCTCTACATCGTGCAGGATTTCTCCCATCCGACGATCATCCGGAGAACGAACATCAGCACCGAAGCCAATCCCCGTGCCTTTCCCGCGAGCGGCAATAATTTTGTCCAACCCGGCAAAAGCACCACCGCAGATGAACAGCATATTGGTGGTATCCACCTGCAGGAATTCCTGCTGCGGATGCTTACGGCCACCCTGCGGCGGAACAGATGCCACAGTCCCTTCCATCAGTTTCAGCAGAGCCTGCTGAACACCTTCCCCACTGACGTCACGCGTGATGGAAGGATTGTCTGACTTGCGTGAGATTTTATCGATCTCGTCAATGTAAACGATGCCGCGCTGCGCCCGTTCCACATTATAATCAGAAGCCTGCAACAGTTTGAGGATGATGTTTTCAACATCTTCCCCCACATATCCGGCTTCTGTCAGCGTGGTGGCGTCCGCCATGGTGAACGGAACATCCAGAATACGCGCCAAAGTCTGCGCCAGCAGGGTCTTACCGGAGCCTGTCGGGCCAATCAGCAGGATGTTGGACTTTGCAATCTCGACATCATTGTTCTTGGCTGACTGGGTCAGACGTTTGTAATGGTTATGCACGGCAACAGAGAGAACCTTTTTGGCCTCAAACTGCCCGATCACATAATCATCAAGAACTTTGCAGATCTCTTTGGGCGTGGGCACGCCTTCACGCGATTTGACAAGCGTGGTCTTGTGCTCTTCACGGATGATATCCATGCAGAGTTCTACGCATTCATCGCAGATGAAAACGGTTGGACCAGCAATAAGCTTCCGCACTTCATGCTGCGATTTGCCGCAGAATGAGCAGTAAAGCGTATTTTTGGAATCACCGGACTTCGCGTTCATGAGCCCACTCCCTCGATCATCCCAGGCCTCAGACTCCCGAGAGCCGTATTCCAGACTTTATCTGCCTTCCTTACGACAGACCACCCCCGCACTGTAACGGGGGTGTTGGTGTTCACCAGATTAAGGATGGTCTTTATCCTTCTTTCCAGTTTCTTCTGCTGCCTTGTGATGACTGATTACCTTGTCAACAATACCGAAAGACTGTGCTTCCTCGGCAGACATATAGCTATCACGTTCCAGCTTCTGCTCGATATCCTCAAGCGTCTGGCCGGTATGTTCGCGATAGATCTCATTCAGGCGCTGACGGATAATAAGGATTTCCTTGGCCTGAATTTCAATATCGCTGGCCTGTCCCTGCGCACCGCCAGAAGGCTGATGCACCATGACGCGAGCATTAGGCAGCGCATAACGATGCCCCTTCTCGCCCCCAGCCAGCAACAAAGACCCCATGGAAGCCGCCTGACCGATGCACACGGTGCTAACGGGGCTGCGGATGTACTGCATGGTGTCATAAATTGCCAGACCAGCAGACACAACGCCGCCAGGGCTGTTGATATAGAAGGAGATTTCCTTCGTGGGGTTCACACTTTCAAGATAGAGAAGCTGTGCGGAAATAAGAGAGGCAACCTGATCATAGACAGGGCCTGTCAGAAAAATAATCCGCTCCTGAAGCAGGCGGGAATAGATATCGAATGCCCGCTCCCCCCGTGAGGTCTGCTCGACCACCATGGGCACCAAAGCGTTGCTGAAAATCTCAACGGGATCACGATCCCTCATGTTAGTCATTCCCGTAAAAAACCTGCACCAGCCCTTGCCTCCTTCCATCAAAACCCAGGAAGTCGGTTCAGGCACTCTCACTCAAGATAGAGATAAAGTGGCAAGATGCCACCCCGGAAAAGAAAAACAGTCTGAAAAAGAGTGTCCCGCCAGTTCACACTGGCGGGACAGAAAGGTCTCAGATATCAGCCGGAGGAATGTCCGACAGCTCTTCTGGAGTAACTTCCTTATCCTCCACTTTCGCGAGTTCAATCAGATAATCGACAACCTTGTTCTCGAAAATCGGACCGCGAAGGGATTCTATGGCCTGCGGATTGTTCTGGAAGAACTGGAACACCTGCTGTTCCTGACCTTGGTAACGCATGGCTTCTGCCCGCATTGCCCGTGCCAGTTCATCCTGCGTGACGGTAATGGCGTTTTTACGGCCAATTTCTGCCAGAAGCAGGCCCAGTTTCACCCTCCGTTCCGCAATCTTGCGATAGTCGGAACGGAGGGTTTCTTCGTCCTTATCTTTATCTTCGTCGTCAAGCTCACCGGCCTTGCGGTCTGCATCAACGCGCTGCCAGATCTGGTTGAATTCCGCATCAACCATTCCTTCTGGAGCGGGGAAATCGGTTTTTGCAGCCAGAGCGTCCAGCAGTTCACGCTTGATACGCAGACGGGAAAGCTGATCGTACTCGCCTTCAACCTGCTTACGCACCAGATCACGAAGCTGTTCGAGCGTTTCAAAGCCCAGCTTCTTGGCCAGTTCATCATCAATCGGCGCATCAACAGCTTTTTTCAGCTCACGCACCTTGATGTCGAACGTCGCTTCCTTGCCAGCAAGTTCTTCAGCGCCGTAATTTTCCGGGAAGGTCACGGTGATGACTTTTTCTTCACCGGGCTTCATGCCTTCAATCTGTTCGGCAAAACCGGGGATAAAGCCTTCACCACCGATTTCAACGTTCACATCTTCAGCCGTGCCACCGTCAAAGGGCACACCGTCACGCTTGCCAACAAAATCAACGCTGACAACATCACCCTTTACTGCGGGGCGATCTTCCTCAAGCGTTTCAAACGTGCGCTGACGCTTGGCGATGTCTGCCACGATCTTGTCAATGGCTTCATCGCTGGCGGTGGCCTTCAGGCGCGTCAAGCTGAGATCGGAGAGATCCGGAACCGTGATGTCAGGCAGGATCTCGGTTTCCACCTTGAATTCCAGGTCCTTGTCAGCATCTTCCTGACCGGAAACCAGATCAACCTGCGGCTGACCAGCCGGACGCAGGCCACGCTCATCCAGCGTGGTGCGGAGCGCTTCAGACACAGCCTGTTCAAGCACTTCAGCGCGAACGCCTTCACCATAACGCTGGCGCGCAATGGAGACGGGAACCTTACCCGGACGGAAGCCCGGAAGCTTCAGGCTGGCGGCCACTTCCTTGAGACGAGCATCCTGCTTCGTCTTAAGATCCGCTGCCGGAATCGTAATGGTAAAACCACGCTTCAGCCCTTCGGAAAGGGTCTCGGTAACCTGCATCGGCCAGGCCTTCCTTTCGGTACAAACTTAAACACCCCGCATCGTGCCGAAAGGCTGCTGCGGAAGCTGCTGCGAAACAGGACGGGGGCACCAAATAATTGGTACGGGTGGAGGGACTTGAACCCCCACGGCTTGCGCCACCAGAACCTAAATCTGGCGTGTCTACCAATTCCACCACACCCGCACGGTCAAAACCCCGTCGTGAGTTGCGAGCACTTAGCCCAGAGCGTGGCTCACGGCAAGATGCCCGATGCATATCTCTTGTCCTGAGACTGCAATCTGGTCGCTTTTTCCCGCGCAGGGCCCAGATAACGGTCCAGATCCTCGGCTATGGGCCATGTTCCAGCCTCCAAACCGGCTTCTCCATGCAGCCAGACACCCGCACAGGCAGCGTCCCACGCGGGCATGCCTGCCGCCAGTAAGGCAGCAATCACCCCAGAAAGCGTATCACCAGAGCCTGCCGTTCCCAACGCCGGACTCGCGTGATCATTGATCACCAATCGGCCATCCGGGGCAGCCACAAGGGTTGACGCCCCCTTCAGGACAACAACCGCATTGAGCTGCTGAGCGGCCGCTCGCACGGCTGCGGGAGGATTATCTCCGGGGGCGCCAAACAGTTTTGTGAACTCTCCGATATGCGGCGTAATGACTGCAACGCCACGCAGCATCTCAGGCTTGCCCGCAAAAGCAGAAAGTGCGCCCGCGTCGGCCAGAACAGTTTTTTTCGCCCCCAGCAATACAGGCAGGGCTTTGCTTACTTCCTGCTCTGTCAGCCCCGGCCCACAAACCCAGACAGCCCGCCGCTTATCTTCCAGAAGTTCCGGCAAGGAGCCATCATCCACCACCAGCCCCGGTGCCCCGAGCCTGTAAGCCGGTGCGCCAGTTCCTGCGGCAACCCGCACCAGCCCTGCACCTGCCGCCCGTGCCCCACCCGCACATAAGCGCGCTGCTCCAGGCATGGCCTCACCCGCACAGATACTGACCACACCGCGGCTGTATTTATGGCTTTCCGGCCCCGGAATGGGCAGAGTCCACAAACCTGGTGCGTTCTGCCACGCCTGTGGCGCGACCTGATCAAGCGCGGAAGCAGGCATACCGATGTCAGCCAGCACCAACCGCCCCATATGGGCACGCCCCGGATACATCAGATGCCCCGGCTTGAAGCGCACGAAGGTAACGGTCATCTGCGCGTAGGGGGCATGGCCCCGCACCTGCCCCGTCTCACCATCAATACCGGAGGGGATATCCACCGCCACCACTTTGCGTGCGGCGGCCAGCACTTCCGCAGGAAGGCCAGTCACATCCCGGCTCAACCCCGCACCAAACACCGCATCTATAACCAGATCTGCGCGCTGCGCTTCCTCTGCGGTAAACGGCACCTGTATCCCGCCAAAAAGTGCGGAAGCCTGACCGGCGGGCGAGTCTGCATGTGGGGACGACATCTCAGCCACAGTTACTGGCCAACCTGCATCATAAAGATAACGAGCAGCCACATAACCATCGCCCCCGTTATTGCCGGGCCCGCACAGCACCAAGACCCTGCACGGCTTAAAAAAACGCCGCACGGCACGCGCAACGGCACGCCCTGCGGCATCCATCAATACAGCCACCGGCACGGAAGCAGACGCCAGGCGGTCAATCTGACCCATCTCTTCGGGGGTATAAAGAGCGAGAGAGGAATGAGAAGTGAACGCCATAAAGCCCTCCTGTGCGGCATGAACGGGAAGCCAAAGCCAGAATACTGACTTGCACCTCGGCCACCCCCTTGGCAATCAGGCTCCCTGTTGCACGCCCATGACCATTCGCTGGCCTTGAGGCATAGTGCTTTTTGAAAGCCATCTTTCATTTTCTGTGAGCGGAGTCTGCATGCCTCATTCCATTCTGTGGAGCCTAATTCTCGCACTCCACATCATCAGCATTGTCGTATGGGTTGGCGGTGCTGCTTACGCGACCATCATTCTGCGCCCCAGCCTGAACCTGCTGGACACCACGCAGCGCAATTCCGTGCATCTGCAGACGCTTGGCCGCTTCTTCCGCATGCTGATGCATATCATCCCTACCGTGCTGATTACGGGTTGGTTGATGATCATTCATGAAGGCGGGTTTGCCAACGCACCATGGACCACCAACGCCATGCAGCTGATGGGCCTGATCATGGCTGGCCTGTTTGTTCGGTTGCAGATGGGGCCTTACCAGAAAGTACGCCGTGCCATCCGCCCCCAGCCCGCCACGTTCGACTCGATCCGCAATCAGATCCTTGTCATCATGGCGCTTGGGCTTCTGACTATCCTGGTCGCGTCACTGGGCCACCCGTTCCTGTAAAAACAGGTAGAACTTCAGGAAAACTTGATTCTCTTACGGAATCCCTTTATCGGAGCATGCGCCTGACCGGCTTCAGTTTGTAACCGTCCACCACACAGGGGGCGGGCAAGAACCAAGGGCCAGTCGGTCCATGCTAAGTAAACGACTGAAGCATCCCCGAGAGCATATTGACAGCAAAAACACCCGCCCGCCCCCGCAGAACAACGACACGCAGCCGCAAGACGGTGACTGCGGCAGCCTCTGACGTACCCGCAGAAACCGGGGCTGATGTCTCTGAAACCGCCGCGGAAGCGCCCGTGGAGGCTGAACCTGTCAAAAAAACCGTCCGCCGACGCCGCACGACAAAGGCCAAGGCAGCTCCTGCAGCGGCAGAGGTGAGCGAAACCGAAGCTCTTGGCGCAGCCGAACCCGTTGCCACTGAAGCAGAAGCGACCGGTGAATCGGCGGCTGAACCTGCAGAGCCCAAGCCGCGCCGCACACGCCGCAAAACAACGACAACCCGTTCAACTCGGGCGAAAAAAGCCCCTGCTGCTGAACCGGCTCCAGAAGAGCCCGTTCAAAGTGAATTGTTGGCCGAGCCTGATGTTCCGGTTGTGGACGCCGAACCTGCGGTAGCTGAGCCCACAATTGTGGCGGAAATAGCGCCAGCTGAGGCTGAGGCTGAGGCTGAGGCTGAGGCTGAGGCTGAGGCTGACAAAAAAACGACTTTTGTTGATCTGGAACTCTCGCAGCCTATCCTGCAGGCCATTGCAGATATGGGATACACGCATCCCACCCCCATTCAGGAACAGGCGATCCCTGCCATTCTGATGGCGCGGGACGTACTGGGTGTAGCGCAGACAGGCACCGGGAAAACGGCATCCTTCACGCTGCCGATGCTTGAAATCCTCTCCGACTCGAGAGCCCGCGCCCGCATGCCGCGCTCCCTGATTCTGGAGCCCACCCGTGAACTGGCCCTGCAGGTTGCAGAGAACTTTGTTCAGTATGGCAAATATCTGAAGCTGACCCATGCGCTGCTAATTGGCGGTGAAAGCATGGCGGATCAGAAAGAAGTGCTGAACCGTGGCGTGGATGTTCTGATTGCAACGCCGGGCCGCCTGCTTGACCTGTTTGAGCGTGGTGGCCTTCTGCTGAACCAGACCCGGATTCTGGTGATTGATGAAGCCGACCGCATGCTGGACATGGGCTTCATTCCCGACATTGAGAAAATTGTGGGGCTGCTGCCTGCCAATAGGCAGACGCTGTTCTTCTCCGCCACCATGGCACCGGCCATTCGGCAGTTGGCTGACGCCTTCCTGCATACGCCAAAAGAAATAACGGTTTCCCGCGCCTCTTCTGTTGCCACGACCATTGAAGCTGGTCTGGTGATTGTGGATGAATACAACAAGCGTGAAACCCTGCGCCGCCTGCTGCGTGACCCGGGAATGCAGAACGCTATTGTGTTCTGTAACCGCAAGCGGGATGTGGATGTTCTGACGCGGTCACTCACCAAACATGGTTTTGCCGTGGGTGCTCTGCATGGTGACCTGCCCCAGTCCGTACGCTTTGCAACGCTGGAAAAATTCAAAAGTGGTGAACTGAAGGTTCTGGTCTGCTCCGATGTTGCGGCACGCGGCATTGACATTGGTGGCCTGTCCCACGTGTTCAACTTTGATCTGCCGTTCCATGCGGAAGATTACGTACACCGTATTGGCCGCACCGGACGCGCCGGGCGCGAAGGCCACGCCTACAGCTTGGCCACGCCCTATGACAAAGCTCTGGCTGAAGCCATTGAAACCCTGACCGGCAAACCGATTCCGCGCCTTGAACTGGACGGAATTGAACAGTTGGAATGGTCTGAGGAAAAACGTCCTCCCCGCAATAACAACCGGCGGGACAAAGACCGGCAGGGCCGTGAAGGTCGGGCAGAAAGCCAGTCTGGCAACCGGAACCGCAATCGGGCTCCCGCTGCGCGTGACGCCGCTCCGGAACAGGAACGGGCCAGCAACCGGCCTGCTCCTCCCGCAGAACAGGCTCCGCGCGCCAATGCTCCCAAACCACAGCGGGAACGCCGTGTGCGTGATGACGCGCCCCCCATGCCTGCCGGTGAAGTGGTCGGCTTTGGCAAGGATGTGCCGTCTTTCATGCTTCTGCCACGCCGTACCACCGTGCTGGCTGATCTGCCGGCACCGACGGGTGATGTCTCTGTCACCGAGGAAGAAGCTGTAAAGCTGCATTAACTCGTGACCCAATCAACAGCGGCTCATGATGAGTCTACGCCCCTTGATGTCTCCATTCGGTCTCTGGGGGCTCAGGGGGATGGGGTTGCCTCTCTGCCCGATGGCAGTGCGGTGCATGTACCCTATACCCTGCCAGGAGAACTGGTTCGTCTGACGCAGGATAAGGATGGCCGCTGGACACTCAAAGAAATCCTGACGCAGTCTCCTGACCGTGTTGACCCACCCTGCTCTCTTTTTGGCAATTGTGGGGGGTGTACTCTTCAGCATATGGCACTTCCTGCCTTGCTGGCATGGAAAAGTGAGCGTGTTAGCGCCGCGTTAAAAAAAGCCGGCTTCCAAACGCTTCCCACAGCAGAACAGCATCAGGTGAAATCCCATTCCCGACGGCGGGCTGATCTGGCCATCCGCCGGAATGGGAAGGATATTCTTCTGGGCCTTCATGCGCGCAGTAGCCACGCCGTGGTGGATTTGACCGAGTGCTCCGTGCTGCATCCAACAGTGGTGAGCGCCCTTCCCGCTTTCCGTCAGGTGCTGCGTAGCCTTGAAGGCTTGCGGCAGGCCGGAGATCTGCACATCAATCTTCTGGAATCGGGGATGGACGTGCTCCTCGCCACTGATGGGCCGCTTTCTACAGGCGATCGAACCCGGCTGGCGGCATTTGCCGATTCGCTTTCCATCCCCCGCATCAGTTGGCGGTCCGTATCAAGCAATGCGGAACCTGAAAACGTGGCCCAACGCGGTAGCGTGCGCCACAGCTTTGGCTCAGCAACGGTTGCTCCTCCAGCAGGTGCCTTTCTACAGGCCACCGCAGAGAGTGAGGCATGGATTCAGGAGAGCGTAATAGCGGCTCTCCCCAAAAAATTGGGTAAACGCGATACTCTTATTGAGCTGTATGCAGGGTGTGGAACGCTCAGCTTTCCCTTGGCCAGTCGTGCACGCGTCCTCGCCTATGAAGGGCACGCAGCCGCAGCCTCATGCCTGCAAGCGGCTACAGGCGGCACACGCGTGACTGCGGAATGTCGGGATCTGAACCGACGGCCCATCATGGGGAAAACGCTCAACACGGCCGCCGCCGTTGTGCTGGACCCACCCCACGCTGGCGCCAAATTGCAAATGGCGCAAATTGCCGCAGGCAAGCCCAAATCCGTTATCTATGTAAGCTGTAACCCGGCCGCACTGGCAAAAGATGCAACAGTGCTATTTTCTGCTGGCTACAGCCTGAGCAGCATTAGTGTGATTGACCAGTTTTTATGGTCAGCCGAGGTGGAAGCCGTATGCGGCTTCACACATGAAAGCTCTCGCCGCAGCCGCAGCGGCCTTTCTCGTTCGGGTTGATAAACACAAACCCTTCTTCAAAGTCCGACTGCTGAAAATCCATTTCCGACCCGATCAGGAATAGGGTCGCCTTGCGATCTACCAGCAGGGTGACGTCCTTGTCCTTGATCACTTCATCCCCAGCAGTTGGCGCATCCACAAATTCCATATCGTAGGCTTTGCCTGAGCACCCTTTGGTGGTGACGGAAATGCGAAGCAACTGGCCCGCATGGGCTGTTTTGTACAGGTGGGTAAGTTGCCGTGCCGCTGCATCGCTCAGACGCATGAGCGGAGGCAGAGCCCTTTTGGCAGGTGACGCAACTGTGGTCTGAGACATCGTTCCGTCCTTTCCTGTTCAGAACATATTCAAGGCGAGACGGGCTTCATCACTCATGCGTGACATGTCCCATGGTGGGTCCCACACCACCTCAACATCGGCTGAGGTCACGCCGGGAACCTTCTCCACCGCTTCCTTTACCTGCACTGGCAGTTCCTGCGCGCTGGGGCAGTTTGGAGCGGTGAGTGTCATTTCAATTTTCACGCGGCCATCGTCATACAGATCAATGGCGTAAATCAGCCCCAGTTCATAAATGTTCACCGGAATTTCCGGATCATGCACCGTGGCGATTGCTTCGATAACGGCGTCTTCAGATGCTGCGCCCTCTGGAGAGCTGGCAGCTTCAGGGGCCACGCCATCCGGGGTCCAGCTTTCTACACGTGGCTTTTCAGCCTCATCCGGCTGCCGGTCTTCATCCAGCACCTCCTGAGAAACTGAATCCACGGCATGATTTGTTTCCAGCACGTCAGGAGCATGCAGCTTTTCAGACGTCGACATGAGAAAGCGCCTCCTTTAAAGCGACCCACGGTAGTTCCGCACACCGGATACGAGCCCGATGCGCTCGCAGCGGAGCAAAGGCTTCAAGCTGCTCCAGAGCGGGCGTTCCTGCGGTTGCACTTGTTGCAGGCTGACCATCCTTCTCCACCAGCATGGCGGAAAACTGACGCCCAACCCCTTCAGCCTGAGCAATGTTCAGGCCCGTTATCCGCTCCGCCATCAGATCCGCTGCCGCCAGACAGATGGCGCAGCCGCGGGTGTGATGCCGAACCAGACTGATATGGTCCTGATCAAGCTGAAGTTCCACCCGCGTTTTATCTCCGCAGAGCGGATTTTTGCCTTCCCCGATCTTTTCGGGGTTTTCCAGCCGTCCGGCAAAAAGAGGTTTGCGAGCGCGCTCAACAATCAGGCGATCATAGAGCGCGCCGCTATCCACCGGCATGGTCACACAAAAAAGTTCCTGATCCGCACCAGCGTATCCGCCAGCACGTCAATTTCTTCCTGCACGGTATAGATGCCAAAACTGGCCCGCGCGGTGGCGGTCAAACCAAGGCGGCGCATTAACGGCTCCGCACAATGGTGCCCTGCACGCACTGCAACACCGTTCCTGTCGAGCAGGGTGGCGATATCATGCGGGTGGACATCATCCATGGTGAAAGAGATAACGCCGCCACGGTCCTTTGGTGCGCCAATTACTTTCAGGCCCGGCACATCAGCCAGTCGGGTCAGGGCATAGGAGGTCAACGCAGCCTCGTGAGCCGTAATGGCTTCCATGCCGACTTTTTCAACCCAGGAAATAGCCGCCCCAAGGCCAATGGCCTCGATAATGGCAGGCGTACCCGCCTCAAACTTGTGCGGCACATGCGCCCAGGTGGAGCGCTCGAACGTGACAGTGGAGATCATGTCTCCCCCGCCCATGAACGGCGGCATGGCATCCAGCAGGGCCTTGCGTGCCCACAAAATGCCAATACCCGTGGGCCCATAGAGTTTATGGCCAGTGAAGGTATAGAAATCAGCGCCCAGAGCCTGAACGTCCGTTTTGCGATGGACCACAAACTGGCTGCCATCAAAAAGGACCTGCGCCCCGGCGGCATGCGCCATATCGGCAATCTGACGCGCTGGTGTCACGCTGCCCAGCACGTTGGACATATGGGTAATGGCCACAAGAGCAACCTGCCCATCGGACAGAATGTCCTGCAACGCATCAAGATCCAGATCGCCCTCATCCGTAATGGGGGCAATGCGGAGCTCTATGCCAGCGCGGTCCCGCAGCATCTGCCATGGCACCAGATTGGCGTGATGTTCCATTTCGGAAATCACAACAGCCTGACCAGGCTTGAGCAGCGCACCGAAGGAATACGCCACCAGATTGATGGCTTCCGTGCTGTTGCGCGTAAAAACAATTTCTTCACGAGACGGCGCGTTCAGAAATGCCGCCACCTGATCCCGCACGCCTTCATACGCTTCGGTCGTGCGTTCGCTCATCCAATGCAGACCGCGATGGATGTTGGCATACTGGGTCCGCATGGTGTCAGCCATGCAGTCAATAACAGCGTTTGGCTTCTGGGCCGAGGCAGCACTATCAAGAAACACCAGCGGCCGATCATGCACTTTCTGCGCAAGGATGGGGAACTGCTGGCGGATGGCAGCACTATCAAACTGATGCACCGGCCCTTTTTCCAAAATCGCAGACATTGTTATTCCTCTCCCGTTACCGGAAAGCGAATTTCCATAATGTGCGCTGCCAAGGTCTGTGCCACAGCATCCGGAATCAGAGCCAGAGCTTCCGCCAGAAAGGCGTGAATCAGGATCTGCCGAGCTTCTGCTTCTGGCACGCCGCGGCTGCGCAGATAGAACATCTGTTCGTCATCCAGCGCGCCAACGGTGGCCCCATGGCTGCATTTGACATCATCAGCGTAAATTTCCAGCTCCGGCTTGGCATCAATCTCGGCCTGCTCGGAAAGCAGAAGTGCCTGATTCATCTGATAGCCATCGGTCTTCTGGGCAATACGCTCAACCAGCACTTTCCCCTGAAACACACCGCGAGACTGGCCATCCAGCACATTCCGCACCGTCTGACGGGAGCGGCAATCAGGCGCTGCATGGGTAATGACACTCGTCACATCCCCCACCTGACGCCCCAACAAGCGCTGCGCGCCATTCACATGCACTTCCGCATGGGGGGCGTTCAGTCGGGCATGGACTTCGTGCCGGGAAAGAGCCGCACCCAGCCCCAGAACAAAACTGTCGTATGAGCCTCGTTCTTCAATCTGGGCATACAACGTCGCCAGACAGGCGGCATCGTCACTTTCGGTCTGGATTGTGACATGATTCAGCGTGGCGTTTGCCGCAACCGAAAGTTCCATGACCGGATTGTGCAGATAACGCCCCTGCCCACCCTGAACACAGATAAGGGACAGGCGCGCGCCTTCTTCAACCGTCACGCTATGGCGCGGGTGAAAAGAAACGGGCGCATCAGCCAATCCGAGGGAGACCAGCAGCACCCGGCCCGCATCCACCCCCGCCGCGACCGTGATTTCAGCACCATCCGTCGCCAAGGCCGCATTCAGGGCTGTCAGTGCATCCCGATCCGGGCTGGATAAGGTTCCAAACGCTTCCGTCTTGCCGAAGAAAGACAGACCCACATTCTGGGGCGGAACGGACAGATCAGGCGCGTAACGCCCATTCACAAAGACCAGCCGTGGAAGATCAGCACCGTCTCCCGCTGTCAGGCCCAGCCGATCAAGTTCGGCACGGGCCTTTTCCGCATCAAACTCTTCTGACGGAGCAACAAGCGGGGTTTCATTGAGAAAACGCAGGCTGGTGTATTTCCATGCCTCAACACGGCGATCAGGCAGACCGCTCCTGTGCAGAGCGCCCAAAGCAGCTTTCCGTGCCGGATCTGTTATCGCGTCAAGACGCGCCTTGAACGGCACAAGGGTTGCTGAGGGCTGTTTGATTATTGCGTTCACGCCGCCTCCGCAAGAAACCGGGTATAGCCTTCACTATCAATCTGCTTGGCCAGTTCAGGACCACCAGAATGGATGATCCGCCCTTTGGCCATCACGTGAATGCGGTCTGGCACCAGATAATCCAGCAAGCGCTGATGGTGGGTAATAACCAGTGCAGAAAAGTCCGGGGAACGCAGGCGGTTCACACCTTCTGCCACGATACGCAGGGCGTCCACGTCCAGCCCGCTATCTGTTTCGTCCAGAATGGCGAAAGATGGCTGCAGAAGAGTCATCTGCAAGACTTCATTGCGCTTCTTTTCACCACCGGAGAAGCCGACATTCACGTTCCGCTTCAACATGTCCGGCGCCATGGAAAGGGCCTTTGCCGCCTCACGCGCCGTTTTCAGGAACGCGACGGCATCCAGCTCTTCCTGCCCGCGAGCGCGACGCACGGCGTTAACCGCAGTCCGAAGGAAGTTGGCGTTATTCACGCCTGGCAGTTCGATGGGAGACTGAAACGCCAGGAACAGACCGGCAGCAGCCCGCTCTTCGGGCTCCATTTCCAGCAGATCCTTGCCTTGGAAGGTCACGCTGCCCGCAGTCACCTCGTAATCTTCACGGCCAGCAAGCACGTAGGAGAGCGTGGACTTGCCGGAGCCATTCGGCCCCATGATGGCATGGACCTCACCCGGCGGGATGCTCAGATCCACACCGCGCAGAATTTCCTTTTCCTGCCCGTCAGCATCAATCCGGGCACACAGACCGGAAATATCCAAAAACTGGGTCATGTCTTGCCCCTCCTTACCCTACGCTACCTTCAAGGCTGATCTGCAACAATTTCTGAGCTTCAACCGCAAATTCCATGGGCAGCTCTTTCAGCACATCCCGGCAGAACCCGTTCACAATCAGCCCGACTGCATCTTCTTCCGACAAGCCACGCTGACGGCAGTAGAAAAGCTGATCTTCCGAGATCTTGGAGGTTGTTGCTTCGTGTTCGATACGCGCGCCCATGTTGCGGTTTTCAATATAAGGCACGGTGTGCGCACCACAGCGGTCACCAATCAGAAGGCTGTCACACTGCGTGAAATTGCGGGCACCATACGCCTTGGGCAATACCCGCACCAACCCGCGATATGTGCTGTCAGACTGCCCCGCACTGATGGTCTTGGCGATGATGGTCGAGCGCGTGTTGCGCCCGATATGGATCATCTTGGTGCCCGTATCAGCCTGCTGATGGTTGTTTGTAACCGCAACTGAATAGAACTCACCCACGGACCCTTCCCCCTGCAGAATGCAGGACGGGTATTTCCATGTGATAGCGGAACCTGTTTCAACCTGTGTCCAGGAAATCTTGGAGCGCGCACCACGGCATGCTCCACGTTTGGTCACAAAGTTATAAATGCCGCCCCGGCCATTTTCATCGCCCGGATACCAGTTCTGCACCGTGGAATATTTGATGGAGGCATCTTCCATGGCCACCAGTTCCACCACTGCTGCGTGAAGCTGGTTCTCGTCCCGCATGGGGGCTGTACAGCCTTCCAGGTAAGAGACGGATGCCCCATCTTCCACCACAATCAGCGTGCGTTCAAACTGCCCGGTGTTACGGGCATTGATCCGGAAGTAGGTGGAAAGCTCCATCGGGCACCGCACCCCTTTGGGCACGTATACAAAAGAGCCATCCGTAAACACGGCAGAATTCAGAGCCGCATAGAAATTGTCCCCGGCGGGCACCACGGTACCCAGGTATTTCCGCACAAGATCCGGGTGCTCTTTCACGGCCTCGGAAATGGGGCAGAAAATCACGCCAGCTTCTTCAAGCGTTTTGCGGAAGGTGGTGACCACGGAAACACTGTCAAACACCGCATCCACCGCCACAGGCGGGCGGGCCGTTTCACCTTCCGGCAATTCCACACCAGCCAGAAGTGCCTGTTCATGCAGCGGAATGCCCAGTTTCTCGTAGGTCCGCAGCAGTTCCGGATCAACTTCTTCTAACGATTTGGGGCCGGGCTTCTTCCGGGGTGCGGCGTAGTAATGCGCATCCTGATAATCAATGGGAGGATAGGCAACCTTGGCCCATTTGGGCTCTTCCATCTGCTGCCACGCGCTAAAGGCCGCAAGCCGCCATTCCAGCAGCCATTCCGGTTCTTCCTTGCGGGCGGAGATCAGGCGGATGGTGTCTTCATTCAGGCCCTTGGGGGCGAGATCCATGTCAATCTCGGTCTCGAACCCCCATTTATAGGAGGACTGCCCCAGTTTTTCGACTGCTTCACGCGTTTCGGTTACTGCTGGCATAACTCAAGCCCCCTCACGTTCTGCATTGGCGCAGGTCTGCACATTCGGTTTCAGGAACGTAGAACCGCACCCGCTTTTCTGACGCATCGTTTCCAACGAAATGGCCTCCAGAGTGTCCCGAATGGCTTGGTTGATGGTGTCCCATGTCCCGCACATCCCGCAGGACACGCCGGTATCACATTCTCCACCATCCACACACGCGGTGAGCGCAATCTTGCCATCCACTGCGGCAATGACACTGGCCACGGAAATCTCGGACAGCGGACGCGCCAGCCGATAACCGCCTTTTGCCCCCCGCTGGGACAAAACAAATTTGTGGGCCGATAAAACCTTGAGCACCTTGGCCACAGTTGGTTCCGGCACGCCGGTTTCAGCCGCCAGCGCAGGAGAGGTTACAACGCCATCCTGCTCACCAAGGTTCACAAGTATAACGACCGCATAGTCAGCCAGCCGGGAAAGTTTCAGCATTATCCTGCATCACCTGATTGGAGACCTGTCAGGTCCTGTTTCAGACACATGGAGCCAAGGACACCAAACGTCAACCCAAAACGAACGCATATATCCAAGGCGCGCGAACGTGATGAGCCATCCATGCCTCTATTGTGCATTCAGCCCGAACAGCAGGCGCAGAACGGCAAACAGCAGCGCTCCCACCCCGAATCCGACCAACGTTCCATTGAAGCGCACGTATTGAAGGTCCTTGCCCACGCGCAACTCCAGCTTTTCCGCAATCTGCACGGCATCCCAGCCAGCCACCACACGGGCTATGAAGTCCGCCATACGCTCCCTTACAAAAGGGAGCGTCTTGAAGGTGGCTTTGGTAACGCCATCCATAATACGTTTGCGCAGCACCGGATCATGCCGCGCCTGCGTGGCCATGCGGGAAAGAGCTTCTTCTACAATGGAGGCAATACGGCCATTGGGGTCTTCCACATCGGCCTCCACCAGTCTGCGGAAGCGCTGCCATATATCAGCCCACCAGACCACCACACTCTCGTGCGACAGAACCCCCAGAACAGCCTGAGAAATTTCCTTACCGCGTTCCGGGTCTGTTTCAATACGGTCAATCTGCCCACGCACCCAGGTAGTAAAGCCCTCACGCAGCGTAGAGTTCTGGGGGTCTACCCGCTCCAGTTCCTTGCTGGCCGCCATCAACACACGGGTCGCAATGGAGCCGCCAATGGCCCACCCGAGAATACGTCCTCCCTGCTCCCGCACCCTGTCTTCAATCATGGTGCGCAAAGCGCCTTCCTTTGCCTGCAAACCATCCTTGATCTGCCCCAGCAGGTAAGACAGCACTTCCTGATGCCGGTCATCATCCACCAGACTGCGCAGAGCCTTGGCCACAATGGGAGCCAGATTGCTGCCGCCCAGCAGACGGGGGAACACCTTGCCAATGGCCCCACTGGCACGGCCATCTTCCAGCCGGTCCAGCATCTGCGGCATGGAAGAAAGCAGTGACCGCGTTATGGTCTCCCTTACCGCCGGATCATCCAGCATGTTCGCCAGAAAGCTGGGCACATCCACCTGCCCCAGCACGTTGGAGACTTCTTTTTCTGTAAAGACCTGCCCGGAGACAAAGCGCCCCAACGCCCGGCCAAGCCGCTCCTTCTGGGCCGGCAGAATCGCGGTATGCGGAATAGGCAGCCCCATGGGGTGCCGAAACAGCGCCACAACGGCAAACCAGTCCGCCAGCCCCCCAACCACGCCTGCCCGCGCCCCGGCACGCAGCATTTCCAGCCAGACTCCATCCGCCACCCATCCGGCAGCAGGCGCGGCATAACCGACAACTGTGAGCCCACCCATGAAAACCAGCAGCCCTGTTGCGGCACGCTGGTACCGTTTCAGGGTTTTTCGGGCGGCAAGATCGGTATCACTCTCAGGGTATGACGTCATGACAATCTGGATAGCACTCCCTCTCCCACACCCCAAGAGTGTGTGAGGCGGTTGCGGGCAATGAGCAGACATGAAAATGTAAGCAGGTCGGTTGCCTCATAAATAAATTCAAACAGTGGACGGCCTCATGGACTACAGCACTCTTCCGCCTGCCCTTGCCTCTCTCCTGACAACCATACGGAATGACGCGGAGGATGCCTCCAACCCGGTAATGGCCATGGCGCACATGGTGGGAATGGCGCTTGAAGACGGCAGATTGGCCCATGATGACATTGCTGAACTGGTTCGCACCTTGCGGGACGCCGCATTTCTACGCCGGGCAGGCCGCCTGCACCGCTACGTGGGCGGAGCGGGTCAGGAAGCCACACATCAGCGGCTGAAAGACTGTGTGGATACGCTTCTGACAAACCTGCCAGCCAACACCCCGGAAGCCTTTACCCAGGCAGTCTCCCCAACCCGGTTTGCGGCGGTCTTTACCGCCCACCCCACATTCGCCGTCAATAATGATGTGTATGCGGCTTTGGCTCAATGTGCCTCCCAACCCGTTCTGCCAGACAAAGCCCCTTATTTTGAAACGCACCGGCGAAGCGCGCCGCCTACTCTTAATGAAGAATTTGACCTGGCGACCCAGGCCATTGCCCGCGCGCGGGACGCCATTGATCTTCTGAGCACCGAACTTCTTTCCGCTGCACAGCAGCGCTGGCCCGAAAGCTGGCACACACTCGCCCCGCAACCCATTATTGCAACCAGTTGGGTTGGTTATGATACGGATGGCCGCACGGACATTGGCTGGTGGGATACGCTGCGCCTGCGCTTGCGTATGAAATTGTTCCAACTTGAACGGCTGGAACAGCAAATAAATGCAAGCGGAGCCTCTGTGCCGGTTCTTCAGGATCGCCTGAAACACGCTATCAGCACCGTCAAACAGCAGATTGAAGCGACACCAACCTGCCCCGACCCCCAGGCCGTTGCCCGGTTTGCAGATCTGTTGGTCAACCATCACGCAACAGCCCTGCGAAGCGCTTCAGAACTGGCAACGGACCTACAGGACGCCATTGCTGCCGCAGAACCACAGGCTCAATTGCCTCTGGCCGTCGCCCGCGCGGGTTTTCTGGCGCATGGTCTGGCACTGGCGCACACACACGTGCGCCTGAACGCCACGCAAATTCATAATTTTGTGCGCCAGAAACTGAATCTTCGTGATGATCCCGGCAACCCGGCACATCGTAGGGCGCTGTTAAACCGTGTCAATGAAGCCCTGACACAGGTTACGCCGGTGGCAGTGGATTTTGGTGCACTCCTGTCCGACCCAGCCACGGCTGGCCGCCTGATGATGACCATTGCCCAGATTATCAAACATATCGACGCTGATACCCCTGTGCGTTTTCTAATTGCCGAAACAGAAACGGGGTACACCCTGCTGGCTGCACTCTGGGCGGCCACGTATTTTGGCGTTGCCGACAAGATTGAAATTTCCCCGCTGTTTGAAACAGAGGATGCGTTAGCCAACGGTGAACGCATTGTAGAGGAAGTGCTGCGTTCTCCCTCCTGGCGAGACTATATACGCCGCACGGGACGCATGTGCTTCCAGTTCGGATATTCTGATTCTGGCCGTTATATTGGTCAGCTTGCCGCAACCAATCTGATCGAGCGGTTACGCCTGAAGATCCATGAACAGCTTGTTTTATGGGACCTGACAGATATCACTGTTGTTTTCTTTGATACGCACGGCGAAAGCATTGGTCGTGGCGCGCATCCTTTCCGGATGGCGGACAGACTGCATTATCTCTCTCCACCTTTTGTACGGGAGAAATTTTCTGAAACCGGCATTGTCTGCCGAGAAGAAACTGCGTTTCAGGGTGGAGATGGTTACCTGCTGTTCGGCACACCGGAGCTTGCGGGCGCAACCATTGCCTCCATTGCGGAAAATCTTTTCACGCCCTTCAGTTCCGCAAGTGACCCGGTTTACGAACAACCAGATTTCTCCGCCGATTTCTTTTCCAGCATTTCGGAGGGCATGACCACTCTGGTAGGGGACCCCGGATATGCTGCCCTTCTGGGTGCTTTCGGGCCAGCCCTGATTGATCGCACAGGCTCCCGCCCTCCAGCGCGACAGAGCGCAGAGGCTGCCACGGGCTCCCGCCTTACCCATCCAAGCCAACTGCGCGCCATACCGAACAACGCCATCCTGCAACAGTTGGGGTGGTGCGCGAACACCTTGCAGGGGCTTGGGTCCGCTGCCCGCAGACACCCCGACACCTTTGAAACATTCAACACATCCAGCCCACGTTTTCATAGAGCGCTTGATTTTGCACAGCACGCACTTGCCAGTTCTGATGACCGGGTGCTGAAATGTGTCATCCAGTTGCTGGACCCCGGTTTCTGGCTGGACCGCGCCACCGCCGAACCTTCCAAAACGCGACGGGCCGCTTTCCTTTCCCTTATGCGAGATCTGGAAAAACTTGATTTCTCAGCAGATCTGCAAGCCATGTTCCGCCGTATCCAGGCTGATCACCTCGCACTGCGTGAAGCATGGGAAGATGCTCCGCATGGTTCAGACCGCCTGCGGGTTCTTCATGCTGTGCGCATTGCTCTGATTGAACGGATCTGGTTGCTGGCCTGCCGTATTCCCTTCTTCATGCCCCGCAGTGGTTTTAATCGGGATGTGATGATGCAGCAGATCCTGTGTCTGGAAATCCCGGCCGTTCTGAAAGAAATGGACCATATCTTCCCCTCTGGCACGGCAGCGTCAGACCTTGATTTTCATGAACCACGCGGCCCACGCGAAGAAAGCATCTATATTAACGAACATCGGGATATTTTCATTCCCATGCGTCAGATTTTCGAACTTGTTCGGGAAATCAGTGTTGCCGTCATGCATGATATCGGCGCTTTTGGCTGAACCTGACACGCCCCCGAACCTATTTTCACCTTAACAAAAAAGCCCCTGAAAAATTCAGGGGCTTTTTTCATGCAAGGATGACCTTAAGAGCTTAACGACCGCCCAGAAAACTTTCTACGGATAGAGAGAACAGCAGAGGATTCTGCAACAGTGCAAAGTGGCTGGTAGCGGGCAGGATAGCCAGACCTGCATTTTCAATTGCGGATGCAATCTGCTCGACCTGCATCCGTGCCACCAGTTCATCATGGTCTGCCGCCACGGCCCATAACGGAGCCGTAACCCGCACAAGGTCAGCATTGCTCCACTCAGGAGCCTGCCGATGCAGGTTCCGCATATCGTCACGTAAATCTGAAAAACTGCCAGAACGGGACAAACGCTTATATTCGGTTTTTGCTCGTGTCATGAAGGATTTGATTGTCGGTGCATTCTCGCCAGAGGCCAACAATCCATCGGGCGTTGTGCGGGGGGCAAATGCAAAAACCCGTGAAACTGTGCCAGGATGTCTCATGGCCACATTCATGGCCTGCACGGCACCATCGCCCCACCCCACGAAGGCCGCATTGCGCAGGCGCAAATATGCCATCAAGGTGACCACATCATCCGCAAGAAGATCATAGCTTAACGGCAAGGTTCCCATGGTGCTGCGTCCATGGCCACGTGCGTCCATCACCACAACACGGCATCGCGCCCTCAACAGAGCACGCGCAAGGTCACTCATGTAATCAGAGTTCGCCAAACCATCATGCAGCAGGATAACCGGAACGCCCTGCCCGGCAGAGGCAAAATAGATCTGCGCTCGTCCCTGTCCCGGCACAAACCCCGTATCCACCTGTTGACCACCAGCCTCGCTCTCCAAGGGCGTTGGGGTTGGGGGCAAGGCGTGCCAGTCATACACACCATTGATCGGCGGCAACCTGTCTGGAGAAGAGGACGCCAAGGGAAGAGACATCTGCTGCGCAAAAGCACGCTGCCCAGCCAGCATACCCGCCGCCCCAGCGCCCGCGGCCACAAATCGGCATAATGCCTGTCTGCGGTCGAAAAGACGGATGTTTTCCTCGCTCTGGCGTTGCCTGCCTGACAGAGCAGGGAATGACCTGCTCTTATCCTCTTCTGCCCGATATGCTGACCGGTCTTTTTTTTCCGCCACTTTCTACCTCTCTTGCCGACAGGCTCTTCTGTTCAAGATTAAGCGACCTTCCGCGCTGAGGGCCAGTGTCTTTTCGGGCCCCGTGTCTTTTTTACGAACACTTCCTCCAGCCCCTCGGCATACCAGATGCCTTGACTGCCCTCTGACCGGAACCAGTCAGCCAAACACAGCGTTTGCCTTGTCATATAGATGCAAAACTGGGAGAGACCTCCCTTTTACGGATATATTTCAACTTTTTGTCTTTTTTCCCGGCCGCGCGCCAGCAAGGAGCCCCGACTATGACTGAAACACCCCCTCAGCCACGCAGAAAATCGCATCCCGTGCTGATAGGGTTTGGCTCCTTCTTCCTCGCTATTCTCCTGCTGATACTGTTCTGGTCATGGGACTGGTTCGTGCCACTGGTGAATTCCCGCGCGACAGCAATGCTCCATCGCAAGACCACCATTGAACATCTGCATGTCGCCCTTGGGCGCGTCACAACTGTACGCGTGGAAAACCTGCGCATTGAACAGCCCAAGACCTTTGCAGACGAGAAAAACCCGTTTGCGGAAGCCAAAGAGCTTGCCGTTTCAGTCGATGTCTGGTCCTACCTGTGGCATCGTGCGCTCCATATCCCGCTCATAGCGCTGACTGAACCGAAAGCGGACATTCAAGCCCGCAAGAACGGTGAGAATAACTACACATTCACTGAAGACGGCAAACCCGCGCCACAGGATGAGAAAAGTTCTGACACAACCAGCACTCTTCCTGACATCACTGAACTGCGCATCTCAGATGGGGCGGTACATGTGCGGCATGATCCCCTTCAGGCAGACATGCAGATGGGGGTCGAGACCACTCCGCCGGACGAGAAAAGCCGGGGCACTCTCCGCATTTCAGGCAAGGGGCGTTATGCCCAGCAACCCATTACAGCACGCTTTGTAGGTGGGGCTGTTCTCTCCTTTGTTGCCGATAAAGAACCCTACCCGGTTGATCTGTTTGTCCAGAACGGTCCCACCACGGCGACGCTGAAAGGGAATGTTGTCCACCCGCTTACATTGGCTGGTGCGCAGCTTAAGCTGCATTTTGCAGGCCCCGATATGTCCTTGCTTTATCCGCTGACAGGCGTTCCCATTCCCCGCACGCCGCCTTACACCATTTCAGGCATGCTGGATTACGCACGCGAACACATTGTGTTCAAAGACTTTGAAGGCAAGATGGGCACCAGTGACATTGGCGGCACCATTGAGGTTAACCCTCATGAAAAACCTTTGTCTGTTCAGGCTAATCTTCACTCCAAACAGGTAAACCTTGTTGATCTGGGCGGCTTTATTGGAGCCAAACCGAACAAGACAAAAGCCGAAGAAAAAGCGGAGGCCAAAAGCAATACGGTATTGCCCGACACGCCCATCAACATTCCCAAGCTGAATGCCGTGAACGCGCATGTTACGTATCGTGGCGCCCATATTGAAAACCAGAGGCTGCCCCTTGATAATATTGATGCCGAATTTTTTGTCACAGATGGCGCGATTGATCTCAAACGCCTGAATTTTGCCGTGGGACAAGGGACGCTCGCCAGTTCCGCCACACTGAAACCGGACGGCAAATTGTTTGATACCACTGCGCGGATTGATTTTGCCCGGATTGACCTGTCCCGCATCATGCAGGCCACCGCAGATTCAAAGGCACAGGGCATTATTGGTGGCCACATGACCCTTAAGGCCAAAGGCAATTCCATTGCTTCCCTGATGGCGGCAGGGAATGGTGGCCTGACACTGGTGCTGGATCAGGGGGGCGATATTACCGCCATTTTGCCAAATGTCCTGGGTCTGCAACTGGCCAATGCTGTGCTCAGTGCGCTGGGCCTGCCTTCCCATACGGATATCCGCTGCTTTATTGCGGATATGCCGCTTAAAAACGGCATTGTTTCAACCAATACCCTACTGCTTGAAACGGGCGAAGCCCGTACGCTCGGCAAGGGCACCATCAATTTCCGCACAAACAAACTGGATTATGCGCTAACTACGCGCTCCCAGGGGCCGACAGTTGCCTCCCTTCCCGGCGCATTTCACATTACAGGGCCGATCAAATCCCCGACCGTTCTTCCCGGTGCTGAAATTCTGGGCCGGGCAGCCGCGGCGACCGGACTGGGGTTTGTCTTCCCGCCGCTCGCGCTGCTCCCGACAATTCAGATTGGCGTAGGGGATAAATCTCTCTGCAGCCGGGCTGTTCAGGAGGTCAACAATAACCCGGCGGCTGGCATTGCGCCGGGAGCACTCTCTCACGCACGCGGTTCCACCGGAAAACAGAGTGTGTCGTCTGCCAAAACACGCCCGACTGGCGGCAAGAAATCCGCATCGCCACAGAGCAAAAAGAGCGGGCAGAAACAGATGACACCAGCCGAAGTCCGGGCGGCATGGGACGCAAAACTCAAGAACAAGAAATAAAGAACACTGATTCATGCTGGGCCATCCACGTTAAGAACCGATGGCCCAGCATGTATGCTTCAGCTTTCGTCTCTGACGGAAAAACCTTACTCAGCGCTACTCTTTATCAAATCGCTATAACCGTCCGGCGAAAACCATAAGGCGTAGAATGGCTTGGAACTGTTTTCGGCACGCACCTGACGCGCACGCATCGTAACCAGAAAAGAGAGAAAAAATTTTCTGAGAGAGGCAAAAGGATGCGCAAGACCGTTTGATACAATGATCGCTCAAAAGACCATCCATTCAGGCGGAAAAAGCACCGCCTGAGAGATTGGTGCTCCTACGAGCACTCATCAGGGTCTTTTTGGAAATTCGTTTCCCAAAACTGAGCGCCCTATTGGCCCCCAGACCCTGCACGCAAAAACCGTGGTTTTCCGACGTTGCTTCTCAAGTATGGGGCTTTCAGCACATTATGCTTGGCTTCACAGGGATTTTCCAAAGCATCCCTAACGCCACACCAACGTAAGATGCTGCTTGTGAAAATAATGGAGAATTCCTTCCACCCACCATGGAGCCGTTTTCAGATCAAATTCACCGGTCATAAGACAATCTGAATTGGTTATGTGGCCTGTAGGCGGCATATAGAGCGTCATCGCCGAACCGGGTGCGTGACCGGACTGCCATGTATCCGCCCGATCCGCGATGATCTGCTGCCGCATCTGCCAATCTGCCCGGATATCCGGCAACCTGTAAGCCAGAAGGCAGGCCAGAGCAGCCACTAACGCTCCATATGCGACTGCGCGCCTCTCAAAAGAGGCAGCTACAGCACCGCCCAATGTCACAAGCACCAGAAAATAAGTGGCCTCACGCAGGTTGTGGTGGCGTGTGCAACATAATGTGCCGAACTCGTAATAACCCAGCACGAGAGTACTATAAGCTCCCCCTAACAGAGCGCCGCTCCATAACCAGCAGGCGCGGTTGCGGGGACACAACCGTTTCTGTCCCACCGCAAAAACAAGCAGCAATGCAATAACCACGAGAGAAGCCACAAACGGCAGGCCGGGAATATGCAGGCTTTCAATAAGGAGGCTACGCCCACCTTTCAGCAGGCTAGGCACCCAATGCCCTCCTAACCCACTGCTTGGGTCAAATCTCTCGGTTTTGGTGCCGAGCCGGTGGGTGATGTTGGTCAACACGACAAACATAGTCGCCAGAAAAGGTAGGCACATGGCCCGTCCATAATGGGACCTACGCACCCCATACAGAATCACACAGGCACCTGTATAAAGCAGCACGGTCAACGCGCCGGCTTCCTGGCTCCAGGCTGCAACAACTAGCAGGAAAACCATCAGCCACCGGTGTCTGGTTGCATCAGCCCTATGCACAAGGCTTGCCGATGCCAAAGCTGCCCAGCAAGGCACATAACTGGCTGCCCCCATGGGCCAGTAAAACATTTCAGCCTGCCCGCACAGCAGCAGGGAAACGGCCAGAAGAACACACGCCACAAACCCGGCTTTTTCCTGATGGGTCACTCTGCCGACCCACCAGAGAAGAGCCAGCGCACTCCCCCACACCACAAACAGGAACGCCGCAACAAGTGGCGTTCCATGCCCATCAGCCAGCCAGAGGTAACTAGCGCTCACCAGTTCACCAACGGGCCGAGGGCTCCAGGATGTTATCCGGCCAAGAACACCAGCCAACCCCTGTTCACGCAGCATGACCCCATAACCGTATTCATCCCCCTGCCACCGGGCCAAGGGCATCAGTCCAGCATACAGAGCAATCACCAAAAGGACGCTGAGCCAGGCAAAGAGGAAGAGAATTTTTTGAGGAACGACAAATCTCACGATCAGGAACGCCCTGTTCTTACAGTCAGGAGAAAACGGCTGGAGGACAGATACAAAAAAAGCCGCCCCGGATGGAGCGGCTTTTCTGAAATTCTGTCACCAGAAAGAAGATTACTTGGACTGAGCCATGATTTCTTCTGCCACGTTGCGCGGCACTGGATCGTAGTGGTGGAACTGCATGGTGAAGGATGCACGGCCCTTCGTCATGGACCGCAGGTGAGAAATGTAACCGAACATTTCTTTCAGCGGCACATGAGCACGCACCATAACCGTGGAACCGGAGGTTTCCTGGCTCTGGATCATGCCACGACGACGGTTGATATCACCCACCACGTCACCAACGTGATCGTTCGGGGTGGTTACTTCCACATCCATGATCGGTTCAAGAATAACCGGACCAGCCTGCTTCATGCCTTCACGGAAGCAAGCCTTTGCCGCGATTTCGAACGCCAGAGCGGACGAGTCAACGTCATGGTACTTACCGTCAAGCAGCGTGAACTTGAAGTCCACCGTCTGGAAGCCTGCCAGAACACCTGTGGAAGACTGAACGCGAATACCTTTTTCAACCGCAGGAATATATTCCTTCGGCACGGTGCCGCCGACAACCTTGTTTTCAAACTGGATGTCTTCGTTCCGTTCAAGCGGTTCGAAAGCAATCTTCACTTCAGCGAACTGACCGGAACCACCAGACTGCTTCTTGTGGGTGTAGGTTTCAGTGTGCGGCTTGGTGATGGTTTCACGATACGCCACCTGCGGCGCACCAACGTTTGCATCCACACCATATTCACGACGCAGACGGTCGATGATGATATCGAGGTGCAGTTCACCCATACCGGACAGAATGGTCTGACCGGTTTCCTGATCGGTCTTCAACTGCAGGGAAGGATCTTCACCAGCCAGCTTCTGCAGGGCCAGCGTCATCTTTTCCACAGCGTCCTTGGTTTTCGGTTCAACAGAGATGTCGATAACCGGAACCGGGAAGGTCATGCGTTCAAGAACAACCGGATCTGCCGGATCTGCCAGCGTATCACCCGTCTGGCTGTCTTTCAGGCCAACAAACGCAGCAATATCACCAGCGTGAACTTCAGTCAGTTCTTCACGCTTGTCAGCATGCATCTGATAGATACGGCCGATACGTTCCTTGTGGCCTTTGGTGGTGTTCAGCACGGTATCACCCGTTTTCAGAACGCCACGATAGACGCGCACAAAGGTCAGTGTGCCGTATTTGTCGTTGATGATCTTGAACGCAAGACCAGCAAACTTGCCATCGGGGTCAACCGGGATGATGGGCTGGGCGTTTTCGTTTTCTTCTTCACCTTCCGGCGGAGCGCAACGAATGCCTTCAACGTCATCAGGAGCCGGCAGGTAATCGATAATGGCATCAAGAAGCGGCTGAACGCCCTTGTTCTTGAAGGCCGTGCCACACAGAACCGGACGGAATTCGCCGGAGATGGCACCCTTCTTGATGCAGCGCTTCAGCGTTTCGACAGAAACATCGCCGTTTTCGAAGTACTCTTCCATCGCTTTGTCATCGACAGCCAGAGCGGTGTCGAGCAGGTTCTGGCGGGCTTCAGCAGCCTTTTCCTTCAGATCAGCCGGAATTTCCTCATCATGGAACTTCGCGCCCAGTTCACCGCCTTCCCAGACGATGGCCTTCATTTCAACAAGGTCCACAACGCCGAGGAACTGGTCTTCCGCACCAATCGGCAACTGCAGCGGGATAGCAACGATATCCAGCTTTTCTTTCAGCGTGTCGAATGCACGGTAGAAGTCTGCACCGGTACGGTCCAGCTTGTTGATGAAGATGATGCGCGGCACCTTGTAGCGGTCAGCCAGACGCCAGTTGGTTTCAGACTGCGGCTGAACACCGGCCACACCTTCAATGATGAACACGGCACCATCGAGCACGCGCAGCGAACGGTTCACTTCGATGTTGAAGTCGATGTGTCCGGGGGTATCAATGATGTTGATGCGGTGGTCGTTCCACACACAGGTCACGGCAGCGGAGGTAATCGTGATACCGCGTTCACGTTCCTGAGCCATGTAGTCAGTGGTGGTGTTGCCTTCGTGCACTTCACCAATTTTGTGAGACACGCCGGTGTAGTAAAGGATACGTTCAGTCGTGGTTGTCTTGCCCGCGTCAATATGCGCGGTGATCCCGATATTGCGGATCTTTGACAGTTCGGATTTGGCGGACACGAAAACCTCCAGAAAACAGGTCAGGCGCGATGGAATTTCCTTCGCGCCTGTGGCCGCCGAACACCGTGCTGGCATCTGAGAAACCCAGATAGCCCGGCTGCCGGAAACCGGCCGATAGACGTAAGGCGCTGACACCCTGCCAGACGCCTGAACCACAGAAACCGGGCCGGTCAGATCATGACAGGTCCGGAAACTGCAGAATTAGGCAGAACCCCTGAATCAGGCGCCAGCAGCAGCCTGCTTTTTGGCCTGAACGCGCAGCACACGGCGTTTGATCACCTGTGCTTCTTCCGGCAGCTTGCGGTTAGGCGTGCTGGTCAGGAAGGCGTCAAGGCCACCATTGTGCTCAATGGTGCGCAGGCCGCGGGTGCTGACACGCATACGCACAGCAGTGCCCAGCGTTTCAGAGGTCAGGGACGCTTCCTGCAGGTTAGGCAGGAAACGACGACGGGATTTGTTGTTGGCATGGCTGACGTTATTGCCGGTCAGCACGCCTTTGCCGGTAATCTGGCAGCGACGGGACATTGTCTCATCCTTGTCTAATAGAAACAGAGGGCCGAGACAGATTTTGCCCGGCGACCACATTCAGGATTGGCGCGGCTTATGGCTGAGCCACGGCCTTCCGTCAAGGGTTGACCTCAGGCTTTCTCGCTTTCATGGCCGTTTTCTCCGGCCATGGAAGCATGAACATCCCCTGAGCGCACACTCTGAGCGGCTGAATCAAGAATGCGCAGAATGGTATCCTTGTCCATGCTGCGCGCAAGCAAACCCAGCGAACCACCCAGCAAGGCTGAGGCAATAGCCAGCGGAGGCTGCTTTTCCTTGATCAGGTGCTCAACCGCACTTTCAATGACCACAGCGCACCGGGCCAGATCATCAGGCACTTCGGGAGCATTACCTGACGCGGGTGTATTTCCTGCCGTATCCGTCATGAAATCTTCATCCTTTTCTTTCCTAGCAAGGATACGCCGAGCCTTCCCGCCGCCTTGCGATTCGTCTCCATGCGGGCCGTCTCCCTAGCGGGACACAGCCTCTGCCAGACGCTCTGTAACACCTTCCGCACCCTGAGCAGCCCACATGGCTGCATAGTGCCCTCCTGCGGCAAGCAGGGCCTCATGCGTGCCACGTTCAAGCACACGCCCCTGCCCCATCACCAGAATCTCATCCGCGTCCACAATGGTGGACAGTCGGTGAGCAATCACAAGTGTGGTGCGCCGTGCGGAGACGGTTTTCAGAGCAACCTGAATCTCCTGTTCGGTATGTGTGTCCAACGCGCTTGTGGCCTCGTCAAGCACAAGAACGCGTGGGTCTTTCAAAATCGTCCGGGCAATGGCCACGCGCTGCTTTTCACCGCCAGAAAGCTTCAACCCACGCTCGCCCACCTGCGTATTATACCCCTCAGGCAGGGACATGATGAAATCGTGAATCTGGGCCAGCCGCGCGGCCTGCTCCACCGCGCTCGGGCTTGCATCAAGGCGACCATAGGCAATGTTGTAGCCTATGGTCTCGTTAAACAGGACGGTATCCTGCGGCACCACACCAATGGCCGCGCGCAGATCTGCCTGCCGATAAGCGCGGACATCATGGCCGTCCACCATAACCGCGCCGGACCAGACATCATAAAACCGGAACAGCAAGCGGCTGATGGTTGATTTACCAGCCCCTGTGGAACCCACAATCGCCAGCTTCTTGCCAGGTTGAGCAACAAAGCTGACCCCATGCAGAATCTCGCGCTCTGGGCCGTATCCAAAACGCACATCCCGGAATTCCACTTCCGCGGCGTCCGAATCCTGAAGGTGCGCGGCAATGGGTAGCGGATGAAGAGGATCAGCGACCTCCACATCTTCTTCCACCAGCCCGAACATGTGCTCCAGATCAACCATGGCCGTACGTATGGCTGAATAGACAGACCCCAGAAAATTCAGTGGCCCATAAAGCTGCAGCAGATAGGTGTTCACCATCACGAACTGCCCCACGCTGATTCGCCCGGCTTCCACATCCCGTCCGGCCAGCAGCATGATAAGCGTGAGGGCAACCGCAATAATCGCGGCCTGCCCAAAGTTCAGCAGGCCAAGGGAATACTGGGTCTTGCGGGCCGCCTGCTCATAACGGGCCTGTGCGTTATCATACCGTTTTGCCTCATGGGCCTCGTTGCCAAAATATTTGACGGTTTCATAATTCAGCAGGCTGTCCAACGCTTTGCCGGTTGCTTCACTGTTTGTTTCGTTCATCTCGCGGCGAATGCCCAGACGCCATGCGGTGAACTTCACCGTAAAGCCGATATAAGCGGCGATCATCACCCCGATCAGCACCACATAGCGCCAGTCAAACACCCGCCAGATCACCACAGCCACCAACAGGGCCTGCAAGATGGTGGGGGAAAGAGACATGCCCATGCGCAACAGGGTTTCCACCCCTTCCGTGCCGCGCTCAATGGCACGGGTCACGCCACCGGTGCGGCGGTCAAGATGGAAGCGCAGGGAGAGTTTGTGCATATGCTCAAAGCTGCGGAAGGCTGCCTGCCGTGCCACGCGGAAGCGCACAGGGGCAAAAAGGGAATCCCGCAGGTTGGTCAGGGCGGCCGAAACCAGCCTGACCAACCCGTATCCGATAATCAGGGCAACAGGCGCCAAGGCCAGACTCTGCGGATGGGAAAGCCGGTCCACCACCTTGCTGTAGGCCAGAGGCACGGCAAGGGTCGCCAGTTCCCCCCCCACCATGACCAGCAGGACCAGAATGACGCGCCACCGCAGGCTCCGGTTTTCACGGGGCCAGAGATACGGCAAGAGACGAGAGAGCGTGACGGAAGCCGACTGTTCTGGCGGCCCGGAAATACGACGTTGACGAGGTGACATAAGCCGGATGTGACATGCCTTCCGTATTTTGCAACCCCGCTGCACCTTGCCACTGCCGCGCGCAGACCAGATATAAAGTTGCGTAATCCTCTTTTTTCTTCACCAGCACGACAGGATTCTGAATGCCGTCCGACGATATGCCTTTTCTTCGTCATCTCAGGCTGTGCAACACCGCCGTCGTGCCCGGAGACCGTTTTCCTTTCTCGCTTGGAGGCAAACCGGCTGGCTGGATTGACCCGGCCATCGCCGATCGGCTTGAGCAGGAAGGTCTCGGCTCCCGCACCAAGGGATTTGCCCTTGCCAACCCGGCGGAACTGGAAGCGCTGGGGGAAAAACTGGCTCAGGAAGGGTTTTACCGATCACATCATGAACTGTTTGATGTGATGACTGATCTGGACCAGCCTGTGATTGCCCGTATTGACCGGGGGGCCCTGCCACTGTTCGGTTTGGTGGCAATCGGTGTGCATATGAACGGGCTGGTCCGCAAATCGGACGGACTTTATCTGTGGACAGGCCGCCGCGCCCGCAACAAGCGCTTGGACCCCGGCAAGCTGGACCATCTGGTGGCAGGCGGGGTGCCAGCGGGCCATTCCCCTGCTGAGGCTTTGCTGAAAGAAGCTGCTGAAGAAGCGAGCATTGGCCCGGAACTGGCAGCACACGCCAAGGAAGTGGGGCGGATTCTCTACGCTCTCAACCGCCCTGAAGGGCTGCGGCGCGATATCCTGTATTGCTATGATCTGTTTCTGCCGGAAAGCTTTGAGCCCGTTGCGGCTGATGGAGAAGTGGAATCCTTCAGCCTGATGAAGCTGGAAGACGTGTTCGCACTGGTACGGGACACCGACGAGTTCAAATTCAACGTGAACCTCGTGCTGATTGATCTCTTCCTACGCCATGGACTGATTGACCCACACTCCGCCGAGGGCCGTGCCTTGCAGAACGGGCTGGCGCGTGGCCTCTCCCCGGCGAGTCCGGGCAAGGAGCACGTCACTGTGCCAGCCTGAAACGGCAGCCAGACCTCATGAAAAAGGGCAGTGCACTCATCCGGGTGCTACTGCCCTTTTTTATACAGTCTTATGCTACCACTCAGGCGGACAGGCGCGCGTCCAGCAGCGCCTTGGCTTCTGCTTCGGCCGCTTTCATGCAGGACAGCAAACGGTCACGGATTTCGTCCAGCCGCTTCTTGTCTGTAATTTTGAGCCCGAACAGATCTTTCACATAGAAAACGTCAACAGCCCGCACGCCATAAGTGGTAATATGGGCTGAGGCGATCTGAAGGTTTTCCTCGCTCATGGCCGCTGTAACGTCATGCAGCAGGCCGGGGCGGTCCCGCCCGTTAATCTCGATCACGGTATACGTGTTGGATGCCCCATTATCGATCACCACACGCGGCGGCACATGGATGGCCCGCATCCGCAGCGGCATATGGCCAAACCCGGCCCGGGCAATTTCCGTCCCGATATCAAGCTGACCGCTCAAGGCCTGTTCAATAAGGGAAGACAGACGCGCAAGCCGATGCGTTTCCTCATACGCGCTGCCCGCCGTATCCTGAATCCAGAAGGTATCCAGTGCCATGCCGTGCATCATGGTATGAATACGCGCATCCACAATGGACGCGCCAGCCAACGCCAATGCACCGGCAATTTTTGAAAACAGGCCGGGAACGTCAATGGTATAGACGGTCACTTCCGTCACCCCGCGCGCAGGCAGAGGCAGCACCTCAACCGTCAGCGGCGCATCCTTGGCATCAGCCTCGCGGATCAGACGGGCATGGCGTTTGTGTGTCTCATGATCGAAGGAGAGCCAGTAACCGGCATAGCCCAGGTCAAGAAAGCGGTTGATGTCACTTTCCGGCACACCATCTTCGGCCAGAATTTCAGCCGTTATTTCCTTGGCATGGCGGACGCGCACATCGCGCTCGGTTGTGGCCAGCCCGCCCGCCAGCACTTCTGCCACGCGCACATAAAGCTCCCGCAGCAGCGTGGCTTTCCACGCATTCCACACACGGGAACTGACGGCGCGCATATCCACAATGGTCAGCAGCAACAGCAGGCGCAGCCGTTCCGGTGACTGCACGATATCCGCAACGTCCAGAATGGTTTTAGGGTCATCAATATCGCGCTGGAACGCAGTATGGCTCAGCAGCAGATGATGCAGCACAAGCCAGGAAACCGTTTCCGTTTCCTCGCCAGACATCCCCAGCCGAGGGCAGAGATCGGCGGCTATTTCCGAGCCAATCTCCGAATGATCGCCACCCCGGCCCTTGGCAATGTCGTGCAGCAGCACGGCCATATAGAGCGCCCGACGGGAATGCAGCCCCTTTACCAACTCATACGCAACCGGAATTTCATCCGCCATGCGGCCTGAGGCCACTTCATCCATGATGCGGACGGCCTCTATCGTGTGCTCATCCACGGTAAACACATGATAGGTATCAAACTGCATCTGGCCCACAATACGAGCCCAATCCGGAATAAGACGGCCAAAAATGCCGGTTTCATTCAGGATATGAAGCCAGTGCGCATGACCGGGTGGTGTATGCTGTTCGTAAGAAGGAACAGCCGTGGCAGCACCCTCTCCCTCCGGCACGGCAGCTTCCTTCCGGCGACGCGGGGGTTCGAGAGAAGTTGTTTCCCCGCACAGCAAATCCAGAAAAATACGCGCCGCTTCCGGGTCATCACGCAACGCAACAGCCCGACGCTCCCAGCGGATCAACTGATGGCGGGCCAGCGGATGCAGCGGTCTGCGCCGCAGGCGCGCCCAGTCCAGCAACTGCATCATTCTGATGGGTTCCTGATCGAACGAGATACCCCGTTCGGGCAGAATCTGCCCATCCAGCAACGTAAAGCCTGCTTCCCGCATGGCCTCATCCGGCTTGGCAGCCGTGGCAACCGGCCCCTGTGCCTGCCGCAGCACGGCTGGTTCAAGCACATGGGTCAGCCGCATGACTTCACGCGCCGTCAGGAAGTAATGGCGCATGAAGCGCTCAACGCCGTTCTGGCGGCCATGGCGCGTATAGCCCATGCGCGCGCCGATAACGGGTTGCATGTCAAAGGTCAGCCGTTCTTCCGCACGACCGGCCACATAGTGAAGATGCAACCGCACCGTCCACAGGAAATCCCACGAGCGGCGCGCACGGGCAGCTTCCTGCTCGGTCAAAATCCCCATCCAGATAAAGTCCGGGGCCAGCAGGTCTGTCACATGGCGCGTGCCAAACGTGTTGCGGCACATCCAGTACAGCGTTTGCAAATCCCGCAGGCCACCGCGCCCTTCCTTGATATTGGGCTCAACCAGATAGGGGCTATCTCCAAACCGGCGGTGTCGTTCCAGCCGCTCACGCCGTTTATCCTGAATAAATCCTGCCGGTCCTGCTTCCACACACGCGACAATGTAGCGGGCTTCAAACATGGCAAAGAGCGCGGCATCACCCGCCAGCAGGCGCGCATCCAGCAAGGCGGTACGCACCGTGGTATCCTTGCGCGCTTCTTCAATGCATTCGCTGATGGTGCGCGTGGCGTGCCCGACTTTTACGCCCAGATCCCACAGAAAATAGAGAACATATTCCACCAGCCGGTGGGCAGTTTCCACATTGTCTTCTTCTGTCAGAAACAGCAGATCAATATCGCTAAACGGGGCAAGGAGCCCACGACCATACCCGCCCGTAGCCGCTACCACCAAACGCCCAGCAGGCCGGTATCCCGCGCCAATCTCCTCAAGCCCATCGGCCTGTCCGGTGGCTCTTAAAGCCAGATCCACAATGCTGCGCAGCATCACATCCGTAAAGGCGGCAATCAGCTTGGCAGCACCTGTGCCCTTGAGCACATGCTGCTCAAACCGGCTGCGAACATCTGCCTGATACCGGCCAAGATACCGCCGAAAAATGGCGACAGCCTCATCTCGCGGGGGAATGGCCGCCTCTTCCGGTGTGGCGTCCCTTAATTCCCGGGCAAGGCAAGCCGCCAGCCCCTCCGGGGTCAGGAGAGCGAGTGCGGTGACATCGGGCTGCCCGAAGGCAGCTGGTGCGGGGGAAGTCGACATTGCGGTCGGATTCTGCTCCTGAGGACAGTCTTTTTTATGGAAGTCCAAATTACCCCTGAACGGGACTGCCTTCTTCCTGAACGGCCTGCTTATGAAGCTCGTACAGAATATCTAGCGCCGCACGCGGTGTAAGGGTATCCGGATCTACCTCTGACAAACGCTTTCTTAACGTATTTTCTTCTTCATGCGGTAATATCTTCTGCGTGTCGAACAAGGGTAGCGGTTTGGGGCCTGTGGCATGCTCGCGTTCCAGCTCCTTCAGCAGTCGTCCGGCACGGTCCACAACGGATGCAGGCACACCCGCCAACCGCGCCACATGCACACCCCAGCTTTTTTTTGCTGATCCCACAAGGACTTCGTGCAGAAAAACGATCTGCCCGCGCCATTCCCGCACCGCCATGGTGTGCGGAGCCAAACGTGGCAGGGTATCCACAAGATCGGCCAGTTCGTGGAAATGCGTTGCAAAAATTGCACGGCAGCGCACAGTTGAATGCAGAGCCTCCAGCACGGACCACGCAATGGCCAGTCCATCCAGCGTGGCTGTGCCGCGCCCGATCTCATCCACCACCACAAGAGACCTGGGCCCGGCCTGATTGAGAATGGCGGCTGTTTCCGTCATTTCCACCATGAAGGTGGAGCGGCCCCGCGCCAGATCATCCGATGCCCCAACACGAGAGAAAAGCTGGTCCACCACGCCGATAGTGGCTTTTTCCGCCGCCACAGGAAAACCGCCCTGTGCCAGAATCACCGCAAGGGCTGTCTGCCGCAAAAAGGTGGATTTACCGGCCATGTTCGGCCCGGTCAGCAACATCACGCGACGATTGGGAGAAAGATCACAGCCGTTGGGCGTGAAGCGCGTGCCTTTGGGCAGAGCGGATTCCACGACCGGATGACGGCAGGCCTGAAGATCAAACGCGGTATCATCTGTTACATCGGGGCGGCACCAGCTTCCGCCAGCCGCCAGCATGGCGCAGGATTGCTGTACGTCCAGCACGGCAAGCGCCTTAGCCAGCACAGGCAGCGTCTGTTCTGCCAGAACAGCATCCACCAATGCGTTAAAAACTGCTTTTTCCCGCGCTGCAGCACGTTCTGCCGCTTCAGCGATACGCGCGTCCAGCCCTGCCAGTTCTTCGGTGGAAAAACGGGCATTGCTGGCCGTACCTTGCCGGAACATCAGATCTTCCCGGTCTTTCATGCGGCTGCTTGCCCCTACGGGTACCTCAATCACATAACCCAACTGGGCATGATGTTTGATCTTCAGACTGGCAACGCCATAACGGCTGGCATATTCGGTCTGTAACCCGGCCACAACACGGCGGGAATTGTCACGCAGACCACGGTAACCATCCAGCTCTCCATCATAGCCCGCTGCAATCACGCCGCCATCATCCAACCGGGCCGGGAGATCTTCCGCCAACGCCCGAACAAGCTCGGCCTCCAGTTCCTGCGCACCGCCAAGGCTTGCTGCTGCTTTCGACAGATAGGGCGGCAGGCGAGAAACATCACCCAAGGCTGCTGCGGCTGCCCGCGCAGCGTGCAGGGCATCCCGAATGGCAGAAAGATCACGCGGTTGCCCGCGCCCCAGAGACAGCCGCCCTAAGGCACGCGCAACATCCGGTGCTTTTTTCAGGGCCTCCCGCAACGCTGTGCGGCAACTGGTGGAGTCCCGCAGCCAACACCAACCGTCCTGACGGGCTGCAATACGAACAACATCGGTCAGGGGAGCCGAAAGCCATTCTGCCATCAGCCGCGCACCTGCGGCGGTTACGGTCTGGTTCACTGCGGAAAACAGCGTGTGTTCCATCCCGCCATCCCGCGCGCGCAGCAGATCAAGGCTGGCGCGGGTGGCCGGATCTATGCCCAGAATACCGCCATCCGTCTGCGGTGTAGGGTGCGTCAACCGGGGCAGCTTTCCGGCCTGACTGCGCTGCACATAATCCACGGCCACAGCAGCGGCCATGGCTTCCTCATCCGAAAATGTGCCAAACGCATCTACGCTGGCGACATCAAATGCGGACGCCAGCCGTTGGCGGGCAGCTTCTACCCCCGGCACCAGAACCTCCGGTGCACGACAGGCGTCAAAATCTCCCAGCGCCAGATCGGCTGGGGCCAGAATTTCCGCCGGGTCCAACCGCCCGAGCAGACCTGCAAGGGAAGCCTGCGTTACACTTGCCGTTTCAAACAAACCTGTGGACACATCAATCCACGCAGCCCCAAGCGACGTATCCGCCTGCACTTTCTGAGCTTTTTCCGCGCCCTTGCCTTTGCGGCCTCGGCCTGTGGAGGCCGGACCTTCCACCAGCGCCAGCAGCAGATTGGAACGACCGGGTTCCAGCAGTTCATCTTCCGTCAACGTGCCGGGGGTGACAACCCGCACTACAGCACGCGCCAATGGGCCTTTGGCCGCGCCTTTCCCCTTACGCGGCGCCTCCGTCTGTTCGGCCACAGCCACACGGAAGCCCCGGCGAATCAGGCGCGCCAGATAGGCCGGAGCCGCTGCAACCGGCACACCACACATGGAGATTGGTTCACCAGCATGGGTGCCGCGTGCTGTCAGCGCGATATCCAGCGCTGCGGCTGCGGCTGTCGCATCGTCAAAAAACAGTTCGTAAAAATCGCCCATGCGAAAAAACAGCAGGGCTTCAGGATTTTCCGCCTTCAGCGCAAACCATTGCGCCATGGCGGGGGTGGCGCCCTCAGGAGAATAACGTTTCATCCCATTATCATAAGGGCGTCTTCTGGCGGAGCAACCGCCTTCCTGCACTCTCGCGCACAAGAGCGCGCAAGGCATGAGTCACCGCCTCTACCGGCTCAGCCCAGGGTGCGGCGCCCTCCCCCGGTTCAGGCTGCGTGAAAACCCGAAGACTCGGATACCAGAGATTGTGAGGTTCGCCCTCAGCATCCCTCCGGCTTGACCCTTCCTCCCACCGCCAGTCTCCACCAAAACGGTTAAGCAGCCATACGGGTTTTCCTATCATGCCAGCCAGATGAGCGATAACCGTATCAACCGTAATCACGACATCCAGCCCGGCTATCACGCGGGCCGTAACCAGCATGTCTCCCTCCGGCAAAGGTGTTACGGGAAAATCTGGAAGCACCCCCTGTTTCTGGAGAGACTGAAAACTCACCCCCTCTATGTGCGCCAGAGGAGCAAGCACATCCGGCGTAAGTGAACGACGACGATCAAAACGGTAATTGGGGTTACCTGACCAACACAGACCAACCTTAAAAGGTGTTTCGTCATCGCTCTGGGTATCTGTGTCGGCCCAAATCTCAGGATCGCACACATTCTGCCATGGCAGAGGCGCATCAAGCCCCAGCACATGAGGCAGGCTCAGCAGCGAACACGCAGCAATCGCGCCAAGATCCTGCGCTTTTGCTCTAACGGGCAACATTGTCACTTTCGGGTGTTGCCCATATGCCGTTGCGGCCACCAGAGTTTGCAACCCGTCCGGCACAGCCAGAATGACGGGAGCACGCGCGGCAGCCGGGAGGACATAACGCAGAAACTGGAGTGTATCGCCCAGCCCCTGTTCGGCATAAATCAGCACCGGGGCGTGCTGCGATTGGCCATCCCACGCTGGCAGATTTTCCGTCCTGCCCGCAGGCAATATCAGCTTGCGCGCTTCAAAACGCAGCCACCCTTCATGAAAGCGCCCTTCCCCCAGCAGAAGCGTGCCCAGATTGAACACCGCCCGCGCCCTGTCCTGCTCTGATGCTGCCGAGTCCATACCGTTCCGGAACAGTGCCTCAGCTTCATCGCGCCTGCCCAGATCAGCCAGAACGGTGCCGTAATTCACAGCCAACCGCACATCCTCGGGCCGCAGTTTGTGAGCGGCCTTCAGTTCTTCCGCAGCCTTTGGCAGTGCCCCCAGCGCCATGAGCACCAACCCCAGATTGCCGCGCGTTTCTGCAGAGTCTGGCCTGAGCGCAATTGCCTCCTCCAGCACGGAACGAGCCGTCTCAAACGCCCCGGTGGAGAAGAGAGCAGCCCCGTAATTGGCAAGTGCGGCAGCATCATGCGGTAGTGCGGCGGCAACGGCTGCAAAATAAGGCTCCGCTTCCGCCATACGGCCCGCACGCTCCAGCAACAGGGCATGCTGGTTTTGTGTGAAAGTATCCTGCGGCGCGAGTGCTAAGGCTTTTTCCGAGGCGCTCACTGCCTCCCCGGTCTGCCCATGCCGGGCCAGAAAGGCTGCAAGCTCCAGATGCCTTACGGCCTCCAGGGGCCGAAGCCGCAAGGCATTACGCAAAGCCTGCCCGGCATCGTCCACGCGCCCCTGTGCCTCCAGAACCTCTGCCATGGCCTGATGCGCACGGGGGTCTCGCGGCGTGCCCAATACAGCAACATGTACAGCCGCACGGGCCGCTTCCTGATGCCCCAGCGCCAGCAGCGCCAGCCCTAAAGTAATATGAAAATGCGGCTCGGGGCTGATCTGGATAGCCCGGCCAGCAAGCCCAACGGCAGACTGGTTTTCTCCCCCTGCCCGCGCAACGCAGGCCATGGCATGCCATGCTTCGGCATCTGCGCTGTTGTCACGCAGCAGGCCACGCAGCATCTCGGCCGCTTTCTCCGCATTGCCCACACCCAGCAAAGCCAGAGCAGCAGAAACGGAGGGTTCTGTAGTGGTCTGGGAGCGAGAGGGCATAAGCAGTGGGGCTCCTTGGTAACTATATAGCGCGCAACGCACCTGCCGCGTTTTTGGTCGGTTTGTCCTGTTCAGGTCATTCCGTCCGGCAGGTTCCTGATTTATGATCCGGTCCCATGAATAAAGCCTATCAGAGCCTTGAACGCCACTTTGCCCGTCTTTCCTCCCTGAGCGATGCCCTTGGCATCCTGTGCTGGGACAAGGAAGTGATGATGCCCCACGGCACGGCAGACCGCCGTGCGGATAATTTGGCCATTCTGGAAGGATTGCGTCACGAAATCCTGACAGCACCGGAAATGGCCGACCTTCTGGCCGAGGCCGACGCTGGTGAGGACCCATGGCGACGCGCCAATCTGGCTGAAATGCGCCGCGTTCATACCCACGCCACGGCCCTGCCGGGCGATCTGGTGGAAGCCTGCACCCAAGCCACAACGCGGAGTGAGATGGCGTGGCGCGAAGCCCGGCAGAACAGTGACTTTGCCGGTTTTCTACCGCATCTGACGGAAGTCCTGAACCTTACCCGACAGGTAGGAGAGGCCAAGGGGGCTGCTCTAGGCCTGTCTCCCTACGATGCCCTGCTGGATTCGTTTGATCCCGGCACGCGGCAAACAGATATTGACCCCATTTTTGCCCGCCTGCGCACGGAACTCCCCGGCCTGATTGCCGCGGTGCTGGAAAAACAGGCTTCCCTGCCTGCCAGCATTCCTCTTGAAGGCCCGTTCCCCATTGCACGGCAAGAGGCTCTCGGGCGCAGGCTGATGCAGCAGCTTGGGTTTGACATGACCCGTGGACGGCTGGACGTGAGTGCACACCCCTTCTGCGGTGGGGCCACCCACGATGTCCGCCTGACCACCCGGTATGAAGAAGAAGACTTCATTCCGGCCATGATGGGTGTGCTGCATGAAACCGGGCACGCCATGTATGAACAGGGCCTGCCGCAGAACTGGCTCTCGCAACCCGTAGGACAGGCCGCTGGCATGACCGTGCATGAAAGCCAGTCCCTGATGGTTGAAATGCAGGTCTGCCGATCCCGCGCGTTTGTTGAATGGGTTGCCCCTCTGTTGCGTCAGACTTTTGAGGTGGCAGAAACCACCCCAGCGTGGCAGCCAGACAATCTGCACCGTCTGCTAACCCACGTTCAGCCGGGCCTGATCCGGGTGGACGCGGATGAAGTGACTTACCCGGCCCATATTCTCATCCGCTATGACCTCGAAAAAGCGATGATAAAGGGAGATCTTGCGCTGCGTGATCTGCCTGCCGCTTTCAATGACGGAATCCACAGTCTGCTGGGTTTGAGTGTGCCCGATGACCGGCGAGGTTGCTTGCAGGATATCCACTGGCCCGAGGGGCTGTTTGGTTACTTCCCCTGTTATGCTCTTGGCGCTCTGGCATCCGCACAGTTGCGCACGGCCGCGTATCAGCAGGATGCCAGCTTGGCTCCTGCCATCGCGCAAGGCAATTTTGCGCCGCTGATGCAATGGCTGCGTACCAATGTGCACAGCCGCGCCAGCAGTGCGTCCATGCCGGAAATCATCCGGGCTGCAACAGGTGCCCCACTCAGCGCAGATGCCTATCTGGCACATGTGCGCCGCCGCTATCTGGATCATGCACCAGACGCCTGAGTCTCTGCGTCTTCAGCCGCTTCTTCGCTCCGCTCCCGTGCGCCATGCGAAGAATGCGGTTGTGGGAGACGTCAAAACAGGCTGAGACTACGCTCATGCTTCTGCCGACACGCCATAAGGCGCTCCCTGATCTCTGCTCCGTTCAGCCCTCATCCCGCACGGCAGGCCGTGTCGTTCTGGCTGCCCTCGCCACCGTCAGCCTCACGCTGTTGCAGCCGGCACGTCCGGCTCTTGCTGTGCATATGCCCAAAGTGCCGGAGCTTCCTGCCTCCGCGCTGGAGCCGTTCACGCAATCTGACAAACAGGTTTGGGACGCCGTGGTCATGCTGCCGGATGGCCGTGCGCTGCTGGAAGCCCCAATCTGGGTAGGCAATACCGGACCACAGTTGTCCGTACGCTCTGCTGATGGCAGTTTTGCGCCTTATCCTGATGCCACATGGAACGCGGAAGACGGCGACGCCAGCAAACGCATTGTCTCCATTGCGGGCATGACCCTTCTGGCAGATGGCACCTTATGGGTGCTGGATAGTGGCGTGCCCAATCATAAAGCCGCTGCTGTTGCCCCGGCCAAACTGATCCAGATTGATACCAGACAGAATACCGTGGTGCGTGTTGTGCCCATTGAAGCCTCAGCCCTGCACAAGGACAGCGTTCTCTCGGGCGTGGCCGTGCACGAAAACACGGCCTATGTGGCCGATTCTGGCGTTGCGGGTGTGCTGGTGATTGACCTTCCCTCCGCCTCCGCCCACCGTTTTCTGGACCGGCATCCCGCCATCAGCGCGACACGCCCCATCGTGACGCCCGATGGCCCGGTTACCACGGCAAACGGAAATCTGCTGGCCATTGATTCCAGCATGATCGCCGTCAGCCCGGACGGAAAATGGATTGTGGTGCAACCCCCCGGTGGCTACCTCTCCCGAGTGGAAACAACCATTTTCACAGACCCGGATGTCACCCCTGCCGCCATGGAAGAAAGCGTGACGCAGTGGTATAAAACGCCGTCTCTGGGTGGCATGACCATCGGGCCGGACGGCACACTATACTGGTCAGATATCAGCACCGGCAGCATTCTCAGCTATACAATAGGCCGTATTCCACGGCGTTTGATAACCGACCCACGCCTGAAATGGCCCGCCACACCTGGTCTGGACACAACCGGCCATCTGTATGTTCCTGCCGCCCAGCTGAACCACACAGCAGCCTTCCAGAACGGGAAATCCTCCGTCGAATGGCCGGTAACCGTTTACAAACTGACGCTGCCCACCACCCCGCCACCCACGTAAGCGCAGCAGGTTTCACGCCTCCTGCCGTCTCACGCTTCTCTCTGTTCAGACCTTACCCTGAGGTCGGGAAGAGTGTGGCGCCATGCCAGCCCGCAAAAGGGTGACGCAAACAGTGCAGAAGCCTACTTCGCGCCACTCTTTATTCAGGGTATAACCCGCGCATGCGCTATATCTCGACCCGGGGGAAGGCTCCCGCTCTTTCGTTTTCCGATGTCCTGCTGGCAGGTCTGGCCGAAGATGGCGGCCTGTATCTACCGGAAACCTGGCCCTCGTTCTCCCTGTCAGAATGGCAGGCCATGCGTGGGCTGCCCTACCCTGAACTGGCGGCCCGTGTTCTGGCGCCGTTTGTGGGGGACGATATTGATGAAGCCACCCTGCGCCGCCTGTGCGCACAGGCTTATGCCGGGTTTGACCACCCCGCCATTGTACCACTGACACAGGTGGAAGATGGCCTGTTTGTGCAGGAACTGTTCCACGGCCCCACGCTGGCCTTCAAAGACATGGCCATGCAGGTGCTGGGCCAGTTGTTTGAACATGTGCTGACCCAGCGTGACAGCCACGTCACCATTGTGGGCGCAACATCAGGGGATACCGGATCGGCTGCTATTGAAGCCTGCCGCGGACGCAAACGGCTTTCCGTGGTCATTCTACACCCCAAGGGTCGTACCTCCGAGGTACAGCGCCGCCAGATGACCACCGTTCTGGACGCCAACATCACCAATCTGGCCGTTGAAGGCACGTTTGATGATTGTCAGGATCTGGTCAAAGCCTGCTTTGCTGATGCGCCTTTCCGGCAGGACATGCATCTTTCCGCCGTCAATTCCATCAACTGGGCCCGCATCGCCGCGCAGGTGCCCTACTATGTGTATGCCGCCCTGAACTTCGGCGCGCCGGAACGGGAAGTCTCCTTTGCCGTGCCCACAGGGAACTTCGGCAACATTCTGGCCGCATGGACTGCCCGCAAAATGGGCCTGCCCGTGCGCCATCTGTGCGTAGGCTCCAACCGCAACGATATTCTGACCCGCTTCCTGAACGCGAATGACATGACCATGAAAGAGGTTGTTCCCAGCCTCTCGCCCTCCATGGACATTCAGGTTTCTTCCAACTTTGAACGGCTGCTGTTTGAACTGCTGGGGCGTGATGCCGAAGCCTGTGCCCGGATCATGACCACCTTCCGCACCAGCGGGCACATGGACGTTCCGGCTGAAGCATGGAATACGGCGCGAGAACTCTTTTCCGGTCTGGCCCTTGACGATGCAGGGACGGAAACCGAAATCAGGACCCTGCACCAGCGTTCCAACTATCTGGCAGACCCGCACAGCGCCATTGGCATTGCCGCAGGCCGACGCTTCCGTGAACCAGGTGTTCCCATGGTGGCCATGGCGACCGCTCACCCGGCCAAATTCCCGGATGCCATGGTTGCGGCAACGGGGATTCATCCCGCCCTGCCCGTGCATCTGGAAGACCTTTTCTCGCGCGAGGAACGGTATCGCACCGTTCCGGCCACGCCAGATGCCGTAAAAGATGCGGTGCGCGCCGCTGTTCTGTCTAACGCTGCATAATTTCTTTCTTTTTCAGGCCGCCTCCCCGCGGCCTTTCCTTTCAGGACAAGAATGACTGACCCGATCAATCTGACCCGTCTGCCCTCCGGCCTGACCATTGTAACTGAACGAATGGAACGGGTGGAAACCGTATCATTCGGGGCGTATGTGTCCACCGGCACGCGCGATGAAACGGCGGAAGAAAATGGTGTGTCCCACTTTCTGGAACACATGGCGTTCAAAGGCACCACAAGCCGCTCCGCCCTACAGATTGCGGAAGAAATTGAAAATGTGGGCGGCCATATCAACGCCTACACCGCGCGGGAACAGACAGCCTTCTACGTCAAGCTGCTGAAGGAAAACATGGATCTGGGTGTTGATATCATTGGTGATATCCTTACCCACTCCACCTTTGATCCGACCGAGATCGAGCGGGAACGCGGCGTGATCCTTCAGGAAATCGGGCAGGCAAATGATACGCCGGATGATGTGGTGTTTGACCATTTTCAGGCCACAGCCTTCCCTGACCAGCCCATGGGCCGCCCCACGCTGGGTACGGAAGAGCTGATTCAGTCCATGAGCCGTGATACGCTCATGTCCTACATGCGCACACATTATACGGCTGAAAACATGGTGGTGGCGGCTGCTGGCAACCTGCACCATGAAGACGTTGTAGAACGCGTGCAGCGCCATTTTGCAGACCTGCCGCTGACATCGCAGATTCCAACCCCACCCTCGCTTTATGGTGGAGGCGAATTCCGTCAGGAAAAGGATCTGGATCAGGCCCATGTGGTTCTGGGCTTCCCGTCCGTAGGGTATAATGACCCGGATTATTACGCCACACTGCTACTTTCCATGGTTCTGGGCGGCGGTATGTCCTCCCGCCTGTTTCAGGAAATCCGGGAAAAACGTGGGCTGGTTTATTCCGTCTATTCCTTCAGCGCCCCCTTCATTGATGGCGGCCTGTTCGGCATTTACGCGGGTACGGGTGAAAAACAATGTGCCGAGTTGGTGCCCGTAACCCTGGAAGAACTGCGCAAGGTCCAGCTTGCGGTTGGGCAGGATGAATTGCTCCGGGCACGGGCGCAGTTGAAAGCCTCCCTGCTGATGTCTCTGGAAAGCACAGGCAGCCGATGTGAGCAGATTGCGCGCCAGCTTCAGCTTTTTGGCCGTATCATCCCGGTTGCGGAAACCGTGGCACGGGTTGAAGCCGTAACTCCGGCTGATATCTGCCGCGTGGCTGGCCGTATCTTTACCCAGCAGCCCACCTTGGCCGCCCTTGGCCCGGTCAGCCATGTGCTGCCCCTGAACACCATTGCGGAGAAGCTTGCAGCATGAGCGCACAAACCCTCGAAAAGATCTCTGATCTTGTCCGCCGTGCGCGCACTGCCGGAGCCGATGCTGCCGATGCAGTCTTTGTCTCCAGCACCGCCATAGGCGCGGGGGTCCGTAACGGGGTTACGGAAGAACTGGAGCGATCAGAAACGACAGATCTGGGCCTGCGTGTCTTCACAGGCCGGAAATCTGCCATTGTTTCCACCACCACGCTTGATCCCAGCCGGTTTGATGGCTTGGTGGAACAGGCCCTTGCCATGGCCCGCGTGCTACCTGAAGACCGTTTTGCCGGTCTGGCACCGCATGCGCTTACCGGCACGCTTACCTCCAACACGCTGGACCTGACCGATACGGCCGAGCCAGATGCCAATGCTCTGCTGGCCCGCGCCCGTGAGGGGGAAGAAGCTGCTCTGGCCGTCAATGGCGTGACCAACAGCGCTGGTAGCAGTGCATCCTGGGGGCGCACGGACATCGCGCTTGTCACCTCGCAAGATTTTGCTGGCACTTATGCCCGCACCCGCCATTCCACCTCTGTCTGCGTACTGGCTGGCAAAGGTGAGACCATGCAGCGCGATTACGATTATCACGGCACGGTGCATCTGGCTGATCTGGACAACGCTGCTGTTCTGGGCCGCAGTGCCGGAGAAAAAGCGGTAGCTCGCGTTAATCCCGTCCGTCCCCGTACCGGCCGCTACCCAGTGGTGTTTCATCCGCGCGTGGCCAACAGTTTTCTTGGACATTTTATTGGTGCCATCAATGGTTCCTCCATCGCCCGTGGCACGTCTTTTCTGAAAGAAAAACTGGGCCAGCGCCTGTTTGCTGAAGGCGTCACCATAACGGATGATCCCACGCGTCACCGTGGGCTGCGCTCTCGTCCGTTTGACGGCGAAGCAATGCCAGTGGCGCCATTGGAACTGGTGCGTGACGGTGTGCTGCAAACGTGGATTCTGGATACGCGTAGCGCCCGCCATCTTGGCTTGGAAAGCAACGGACGCGCGGCACGTGGCACGTCTGGCCCGCCTTCCCCGTCTGCCACCAATCTGTCCTTTGGTCCCGGCACGCTCAGCCCGGAAGAGCTGATGGCGGATATCAAGGAAGGGCTGTTCATTACTGAAATGATGGGCTCCTCCATCAATGGTCTGACGGGCGACTACAGCCGAGGCGCATCCGGCTTCATGATCCGTGATGGTCAAATTGCCGAATCCGCAGCCGAGTTCACTCTGGCTGGGAACCTGCTGGAAATTTTCGCGTCCCTTACTTTAGCGAACGATTTACAGTTCCGTTTTGGCACCGACGCCCCCACATTAAGGGTAGAAGCCCTGAGTATTGCCGGGGCGTGATGACCGTCTGGAGACACAAGACCTCGTGAAAAAGCGCACTCTCTCTTCCGCTCTTGCCGCCTTGATGACAGTGAGCCTGCTCAGTGGCCCACTGGCTTATCATGCTGATGCGCGGCCCGGACAAGGCGGCTCCATGGGCAGCCGCGGGAGCCGGACCTGGAGCGCTCCCCCGCCCACACGCACCACGCCTTACGGGGCTGCGCCGATGGATCGTTCCATTACGCCGCGCACACCTGGGCAAAGTGGATACGGGGCGCAGGCCCCTTATCAGCAGGGCATGTTCAATCAGGCAATGCGCCCGCGCCACCCGTTCCTGACCGGCTTTGCTGGCGGGATGCTGGGCGCAGGTCTTTTCGGGCTGCTGTCCGGCCATGGATTCTTTGGTGGGGTTCACAGCTTTTTCGGGCTGATCGGTCTCATGCTCCAGATTGCTCTGGTTGTGTGGATCATCATGTGGCTGGTGCGGCGGTTCTCCGGCAACCGTATCACGAACAACACAGCTAACGGGCTGGGTCTTACACCGGGTGCAGCCGGGGCTGCGCCTCGCCCTACAGGGGCTATTGGTGCAGCATCCTCGGCCCTGCCCATTACCACCAGTGACTATCAGGCCTTCCAGCAAACATTGCTGGATATCCAGACAGCATGGAACCAGCAGAATGTTCCGGCCATGCAGCAGATGGCCACCCCTGAAATGGTCTCCTACTTCAACCAGCAGCTTGCCGCACTTGCCGCACAGGGTGCACGCAACGTTGTTTCTGATGTTCACTTCATTCAGGGAGATCTGGCCGAAGCCTGGCAGGAAGGCGGCATGGATTACGCGACAGTCGCCATGCGCTACAGCCTGATTGACCTGACCACCAACGCGACAGGGCAAGTGATTGAAGGCAGTTCAACCGATCCGGTGACCATTACTGAACTCTGGACCTTCACACGTCCCTCTCGCGGTGGACGCTGGCTGCTTTCCGGTATTCAGCAGACGCGCGGTTAAGGCACATCCTCCCTATCTCTCGGTTCCGCTCTTTGATTGCACGGACCGAGAGACTTTTTTGCCTCTTCTGAAGGCCTTCAATCCTGTGGCGGGTTTCCCGATTTATGCTTGCTCTTGAAATTGTCACCCTGCTTTTAGCTGTCTCTGCCTCGGCCTTTAGCGTCTTTCTACATTTCTGGAACAAACGGAAAGTGGCAGACCTGGAAGCAGATATTGCCAAGCTTCAGGAAAAAGGCATTCCCGTGCGAATGGAAAACGTGCTCAGCGCGGCACGCGCCTCTTCCAGAAAAGAAAATAGCTGAAGGCGTTAGGCGTTAGGCGTTAGGCGTTAGGCGTTAGGCGTTAGGCGTTAGGCGTTAGGCGTTAGGCGTTAGGCGTTAGGCGTTAGGCGTTAGGCGTTAGGCGAAAATTCATACAGAATGGTGCTTATCAAGCCCCTGCCACGCACAATTTAGCGCAAAAAGACCGATGTGAGGTTCTCTGACACAAGCAAGCATTGTGCTCACATAAGAACATTCCACGGAAAAATTTTGCCACATCAATCAAGCAACCTCTAACCATACCCTACCTAGTGCCATACCTCTGGCACTGGCACTGGCACTGGCACTGGCACTGGCACTGGCACTGGCACTGGCACTGGCACTGGCACTGGCACTGGCACTGGCACTGGCACTGGCACTGGCACTCAACAAGCTAGCGGGCACCACAACGTCAAACCATTTTCTCACTTATCTGCATAAAAAAGCCTCTCCTACCACGTGGCAGAGAGGCTTTTTGTAGTGGGCGCTTTGAGAAGGCGTTTTGTTCGTTTTCGAGACGTCGCCTGCTCGATCGGCTCCTTTTAAAGGTGGGTCAGAGTCAAGCCATACATGACGCCAGCAATCAGGATCATGAAGCCGACCATGGCCCTCAGACGTTCTTTCTGTCTACGCCGCTTTTCAGCCAGTTCAGGCTGGCTCAGTGTAATCTGCGTTTCCATCAGCCAATCCACCCTTGCAGCATATGGTCTGCCAGCAGCCCACAAAACAGTAGGAACAGATACGCCAGAGAAAAGCGGAAAGAGATACGGGCAGCCTTATCTCCTGCCAAGCTTACCCCATTTTCATCCTGCGGTTCACGCAGAACCCGGATGGCGCACAGCACAAACCCAAGCCCCAGCACCAGCGCAGTGCCGGTATAAAGCCAGCCACATAGATGCAGCGCTGAGGGAATAAGGGAGATCGCCAGCAGCACCAGCGTATAGACAAAAATGTTCCAGCGTGTGTGCCGCGCCCCTTTGACCACTGGCAACATGGGAATTCCAGCCCGCCCGTAATCCTTGCACGCATACAGGGAGAGAGACCAGAAATGCGGGGGTGTCCAGAAAAACACGATCCCGAACATTACCACCGGCAGCACAGCCATATGGCCTGTGGCTGCGGCCCAACCAATCATGGGTGGGAAAGCGCCTGCGGCACCACCAATTACAATGTTCTGTGGCGTGGAGCGCTTCAACCACATGGTATAAATCACGGCGTAGAAGAAAATGGAAAACGCCAGAATACCTGCGGCCAAGGCGTTGGTTGCCATCCACATCAGGCAGACAGAAAGGCAGGACAGACCAATTCCATAAGCCAGCGCTTCCTGTTCCGGAATACGCCCACCGGGAATAGGACGCGTAATAGTACGCTGCATCACGGCATCGATATCGCGGTCATACCACATATTGATGGCCCCAGCGGCACCAGACGCCATGCAGATGCACAGAATAGCGACGGCAGCTTCAAAAAGCGAAAGATGACCGGGGGCCATGATCATGCCCGCAGCCCCGGTAAAGACCACCAGGGAAATCACCCGGGGTTTGAGAAGCTGCACCCAGTCCTTTGCCGTTGTGCCAACACGGTCAGCTTTGAACCTGATACGGCCTGTCGCTGAAACCTGAGCGGTTGTTTCACTCATGAGTGCACCATTGTTTCTGCAGCATCAAAAGCAACCTCGTTTCCTTCGGCGCTCTCTGCCATCGGGCGATTTTGCGTAAAGCTCAACCCCATGGTCAGCAGGAAGCAGAGGACAGAGGCGCCCAGCAGGCCGCCGCTCCACATCTGGCAGACAGGCGGAAGAGTGGGGATAGCCAAGGCCGTGCCAGCCGCCATCAACCCAAACTGCACAGCAGCCAGAGGCGTGGGATACCAGCGGTTACATCCCTCACCGCGCCAAAGATACAGACCGCAGAACACGGCATAAAGTGTTCCGACCTGAAGAGCAGAATGCAGGCCATCGCCCTGCATGAACTGACTAATCCAGCCCGTGGAAACAACAGCCAGAAAGCCCAGGCCCCATAGCATGGGAATCTTGACCGTCATGCTTGCGCGCCATGTGCCCGCCATCCACAAGGCAGCCAGCAGTACGGAAGCCAGTGTGGCGGCGCTCAGCACCAGTGTCTGGGCAGACAGCAGGGACGCAACAGTGGCAGCCCCAACCAGGCCATGGGCAAAAACGCTTTTAACCCACAAAATGCTTCCAGCCGCAGCAGAAGCACTCATAACGCCAGCAACAGGAAGAGGGGAAAAACGGGCTGCCGTTGCACCCGTTTCAAAAACAATACCAAACCCCGCCAGCAGCGTGACCAGCATGATGGGTTCAGCAAACCCATCCAGCACGGAAGGCGTAAAGGCCACACCGTTCAAGATCTGGTGGCTCATGACGGCGGCCAGCACAGGCACAGTCATCAGAAGCACGGAAGACGCCAGCATTTCCCCCCACACAAACGGAGAGAAAGGGGCGCGCGCGGCACCATCAGCACGGCTATCAAAAATGGTGGCCAGAACAACCATCACGGCCAAGAGCGTGCCTGCGCACCACAGCAAGGTAGCGCCAGTCTGCCAAGGGGACACAACCATCAGCACGCCGGCGGCAGATACGCAGGCCAGAGACAGCTTGTTCAAACCTGGAAGAACCGTGCCTTCACGCTTGAGGGCGCGCGGCAGCCACAAAGTGCCGAAACCGCAAACCAGCGCAGGCACCACCACAAAAAGCAGCATCAAGGCCACATGCGCCTGCTCAATTCCGGCCAACAAACCGGTCTGGGGTACCATGCCAAGCTGCTGAACTGCAGAAACACCGCCACCCAGCAGACCAGCCAGAGCCGCAACCAGCAGGTAACCTGCTCCCACACCATCAACAGATGCAGTCCGCCGTACCATGCTGCTTTCCTTATTCTGGCTTTGTTCCGCACAAGCAGATGCCATGTTTCTCACCCCACGCCTTTGACAGATGTGTTCCGGGTGACGACAGACGCACCCCTGAAAGCCCCATCTATAGCGGCTTTTCCGCGCCTTAACGACCCATTTAGCTCCGCATGCCTATCGCCCCTGCCCTGTGTAGAAAGGGCGACAGCACGGAAGTGTGATCAGATGTTTTCAAGCGTAACGAGCGTAAAAAGCCCGGCCGGTGGCACCGGCTGAATCCGCGCCCGCACCAGATCTTCTGGCGGCAGAAGGGATTCCATGGCAAAATCAGGGTGCCATCCGAGTGAACGAGAGGCCCGCGCCATGCCACGTTCCACAGCACCACGGACACCGCCCGGTGCCAGAAAGTGGTTTACAAACAGAATATGACCACCGGGCTTGACCACCCGTTTGAGTTCACGCAGCAGACGGCGTGGATGCGGCACAACCGACGCCACAAACATGGCGACAGCAATATCGAAGGAATCGTCCTGAAAGGTTGTGTCTTCGGCGTCCATTTCCAGAAGCGCATCCACATTGTCGAGATGCTCTTTCTGGACGCGTTCACGCGCGCGGGCCAACATATCGCCTGACAGATCAATGCCTGTAATACGTTTGGTCTTGAGATAATGTGGAAGAGCGAGCCCCGTGCCGACACCCACTTCAAGAACATTGGTCCCTGGCAGGGCATTGACAGCCTCAACCGCCCGACGGCGACCAAAACCGGAAACACCACCGAATACGGTGTCATATACACCTGCCCACCGGCGGTAAGCGACCTTTACGGCCTCGGCATCCAGTGCTGATCGCGAAGGAGCCGGATCGTCACCCTGACCGGGCGAGCATTTGTTGAGAACGTCACTCATGGTTTCTCTGTGCCCGCTGGCGGCAATTTCTTCAAGAGCCACAACGCATCTTCCTTTGTTTTAAATAAAATGCGCCATAAAAGCGCCCTTGTCTCCGTGCCCATTGTCGCCTTACCTTCCGTGTGACCGGAACCGTTTTAGAAGAAAAGAGACATGCTGGAACTCCTGCTTGCCCTGCTCAGCCTTATTATCTGGTCATCCATTTTCATTTTCTATTTCCGCGACCCTATTTTTAACTGGCTGGACAACCGCTTTGGTAAGGACACGGTGTTTCCACCAGCAGATGACGCAGCCGATAGCCGTGCGGAACCTACTTTTTCAACGTCCCACGCCAAAACGCCGGAGTCTTCCGAGCCCGAGAAAAAAGCGTAACCCCCTCAGGCTACGCTTTTCAGTTTTGCTTCAATGCAGTCCCATATGGCACCTGCACCATTGACGCCATCAAAACGCTCCAGTTCCTGCAGGCCTGTGGGAGATGTCACATTGATTTCCGTCAGGTAATCACCAATCACGTCTATCCCCACAAAAATCAGGCCATGCTCTTTCAGGAACGGGCCGATAGCTGCGCAGATTTCCTTGTCTCTTTCTGTCAGCGCGACTTTCCGCGCCACGCCGCCAACATGCATATTGGAACGGTGATCATCCCCTGACGGCACACGGTTGATAGCGCCCACAGGCTGACCATCCACCAGAATAATCCGTTTATCCCCCTGCTTTACCGCTGGTTCATAACGCTGGATCATCAGGGGTTCACGGGAGCGCGCGAAATGCATTTCCAGCAGAGCGTTCAGATTTTGATCATCTTCCTTGATACGAAAGATGCCGCTGCCGCCATTCCCGAACAGAGGTTTGACAATAATATCCCGCCAATGGGCCCGGAAAGCGCGGATCTGCCCGACATCCCACGTTACAAGCGTTGGGGGCATGAGGTGCGGAAAATGCGTTACCAACAGTTTTTCGGGAGAATCCCGCACCCAGCGAGGATCATTGACCACGAGCGCCTTGCCCGGACCAATTCCATGCACGTGGTCCAGCAGGTGTGTCGCGGTGATATAGGCCATATCAAATGGCGGGTCCTGCCGCATCAGCACCACATCCATCTCGCCCAGAGAGCGACGGACTGGCTCCCCGAAGGTCGCGTGGTTGCCCTGTTCCCGCTGAACCGTCACAGGGCGCAAGGATGCACTCACCTGCGTGGCCGTTTTACCACCAGGCGTTGTGGTTCCTTCTCCCAACGCCAGGGAGGGTACCTCATAAACAAACAGTTTATGGCCACGCCCCTGCGCCTCCAGCATCAACGCGAAGGTAGAATCTCCGTTGATATCAACATGCTCCAGGGGGTCCATCTGGACAGCAACATTCAATGGAGATGACATACGCAGCCGCTTTCCTCAGAATCTCAGGATCAAATAAAATAACCGGACGTTATCGTATCGCTGTTCTGTCCGGCTGTCCAAGGCAGGAAAGCACAGAGCATTTTCTTTAAAGGCTGTTTGAAACATCTGTCAGGGTGCTCAGGAAGGTTTTGCGACCACTGACCTCGCAAATAATTCCTTAATTCCGGGTTGGCAGCAGAACAGCATTCCGGCTCTGCCCGGCGGCGGTGCACTGCATCTGGACATGGTAGATGGCATATGTCTCGCCCACCGCACCATCCCGCGCCCGGGCAATATCGGGCTCCTGCCCCAGGACCTTGAAGAAAGCACCATCGGGCAGATCATGCCGTCTCCTGCTACGAATAAGGTACCCGTCACCACACGGCGCTGCGGGAAACGTAAACAGGTTCCATCGGGGTTCAACCGCCACAACGGGTTTGCCCAAAGGCGCATAAAATGCCAGTTCCGCCGCCAGCCCATATTCATCTGCAATCAAGAGAGAGTTGGCGGGCACGCGCGCACCAACCTCACGGGAGAAAGTCGGCCAGCCGCCCATCTGGCGCAACGTCATGTCAAAATGCGGGGAGAGTTTGAGGGGTGAAGCCACGGCCTGAATGACAATCAGCAACACGAGTGTCACGCCCAGCCAACTGGCCGCTTTCCACCCCCGCCACAGCGGGAGCGCCGCAGCTACGGTAAGCGCCGGATAAAGCACCACGGGCCAGTTGGCCTGCACCCGCGCCCCCACAGCATGCTGCAGGAATACCGCCAAAGGCAGCAGAATTATGCAAAGAAGCAAACGAGAGAACGAGTCCCGGCATGTCCACAGCAGGACACAACCACCCACAAAAAACAGGAAGACGCCGGGAGACGCCAAACCGATCTGCCCACCAAGCAACTCACTGAAATAGGTCAGCATTTTTGCCGGATGCCAGTCACCGGTACGGCCGCCCTGCTTCATGAAGCTGGCCCAGTGATGTGTCGCATTCCAATAAACGACCGGGCTAACAAACACAGCGGCAACAAGACCACCCAACCATGGCCAGCACGTTTTGAGCCATTGCCTCCCTGATGAGGTCAGCAGAAGCCATATCCCCATACCTGCGGCGGGAAGGACTGCAGTATATTTACTGTCAAACCCAAGGCCGACGGCGGCCCCAACCACCAGCCACCATGCTCCCTTTCCGGTTGTGCAAAGCCGGGAGAGACTCCACACCATCAGCGCCATAAAGAGCAGAAGGGGCGTGTCAGGCGTCATCAATATAGTGCCCACGCCAAGAGCGACCGTTCCGTTCAAGAGAACAGCAGTGCGGAGGCCGGCTCTTTTCGCTTCGTCCGGGGCGTAGCCTCTCAGAACCTGCAGCCAGTCCCGTGTCGCCAGTGCCAGCAGCAGCGTACCAACCGCCGCAGAAAAAGGCCCCATGAGCCTGACGCCGTAAGCCGTATCTCCCCCCAGAAGGAGGCCGAGCCTGATGAACACTGCCACCATGGGGGGATGATCAAGATAGCCGGCTGCCGGTGCCAGCGCCCATAAACGGTAATAGGCTTCATCAGGCGTAAGCGGGACCAACGCTCCCATCAACACGCGTGCAGCGGTCAGCGCCAGAAGCGCCAGACCCCACCCATAATAGGACTGTTTCAGCCGCATCAGGAGGCGCTCACACGCGCCAGATGAGAGTGGAGGAAACCGCGTAATTCCACACCACTGCCAGAATTGCCCCTGCCACACTGGCCTGTGTCAGCCCTTCATGAGCCTGAAACAGCATTTGCGCCACGCCAACATTGGCCACAGCACCTATTGAACACACCAGCATGAAGGCAAGAAGACCACCCATAAAGCGCATCCCCCGCAGGCGTTTGTCCCGATAGGTAATATTATTATCGAGCACAAAGTTGAGGATCATGGCGACAACCGTCCCCCCGCCCTGCGCTACAGGAAAATCCCCCCCCATGCTGCGAATACTCTGCATGACAGCCAGATTAACGCCCACCCCAATAGAACCAACCAGACAGAAGGCAACAAAACGGAGAGGCAACCAGCCACGACAAAGCTTGTCCAGCATCAACGCCAGAAACTGGAGCATCACGAGAGCATCCAGCTTGCTTTCTCCCGCCACACGGGCGCGGAAGCCACAGGGGACTTCCCGCACACGCAAAGGTTTTGGAGAGGAAAGTAGAATATCCAGCAGAATCTTGAACCCCGTTCCGGAAAGACGGGGGGCGACAGCCTCAAACACATCCTGCCGCAGGGCAAAGAAGCCGCTCATTGGGTCGCTCAGCCTGACAGGCAACACCATCTGCGCCAGCTTTATACCACCATCAGACAAAGCGTGGCGCCATGCGTTCGCAAGGCCGGCATTGCTGCCGCCTTCAACGTGGCGGCTCCCAACCGCCACATCACAGCCACCGCTTTGCACGGCGTCAATCAATGCACCAAGACGCGTATCATCGTGCTGAAGGTCTCCGTCCATCACGGCGACAATCTGAGCCGAGGACGACAACGCGCCTTCAATCACCGCAGAAGAAAGGCCGCGCCGCCCTACCCGGCATAATCCACGTACGCGCGCATCCTTCTGGGCAAGCTGCCTGACGGCATGCGTGGTGCCATCAGGCGAATTGTCATCAACAAACACCACTTCCCAGCGGCGTCCCGCCAGTGCGCGATCAAGGGCTGCCACCAGTGGGGCAATATTCTTGACCTCGTTATAGCAGGGAATGATGACACTGATATCGGGACCGCCACACACCGCACCGGGCGACGCCGCAGCGTCTGACATCACGGACTGTTCCCCTCCACCCCGGCAGACAGTGGCACCCCGGTTCTCTCAAGACTGGTGCGGATGGTCTGCAAGGTCTGCACCCGGATAACATGCGGGCCTTCGGTCAAACGCCGAGTCAGTTGGTTTTCGTGAGCGGCATCCCGTGCGATCAGGCGCACGAGAAAATCCCCGCCGCCCCGAATCATGTGGCATTCGCGCACTTCCGGCCACTGTGCCAGATCCTGCTCAAAGGCGGACAGAATAGCCTCTTTCTGGCTATCCAGACCGATCAGGGCAAAAAATGTAATTGGCCAGCCCAGCATCCCGGCATCCGGTTCAGCATGATACCCCCGGATTACCCCCAGTTCCTCAAGCCGCCGCACGCGCCGCAAACACGGCGGAGCGGAGATCCCAACCCGGCGCGCCAGCTCCACATTGGTCATCCGGCCATCGTCTTGCAGTTCCGCCACAATACGTAGGTCAACAGCGTCAAGTTCTGTCACCTTATCTGTTCCATTTTACGCTGTAGCCTTTTTTCCTGAACATCTTGCTCCGTATATGCCATGCGTCTGCATGGCTCGCAAACCACTTACGCCTCTTGCTCAAATGGAAGGCTCCCGCCATATCGCAAGCAGGAATAGACGGTGCGTGCCACGCGCTCTTTCACACTGACATCTACCGGGAAGGCCTGCCTGACAATGACTGAAACCATTACAACTGACCTGCTGGTTATTGGCGCTGGCCCCGCTGGCTATACCGCCGCCATTTACGCGGCGCGCGCCAACCTCAAGCCGGTTCTTGTGGCGGGCCTTCAGCCGGGGGGGCAGCTTATGATCACAACGGACGTTGAAAACTATCCGGGCTTTGCAGAAGCTGTGCAGGGCCCATGGCTGATGGAACAGATGGCAGCGCAGGCTGAAAATGTTGGCGCGCGCATCCAATATGACATTATTACATCCGTGGATTTCAAAGCGGGCTCTCCTTTCCGGATGGTGGGAGATTCGGGCACGCAGTACGTTGCAAAATCTGTCATCATCGCGACCGGAGCACAGGCAAAATGGCTGGGCCTGCCCAGTGAAAAGCAGCTTCAGGGCGCTGGTGTTTCCGCCTGCGCAACATGCGATGGCTTTTTCTACCGGGGCAAGAATGTTGTGGTTGTGGGGGGCGGTAATACTGCCGTGGAAGAAGCCCTGTATCTGACGCACCACGCCGCGCACGTTACCCTTGTGCATCGGCGCGATACGCTGCGGGCCGAAAAAATCCTGCAGGACCGGTTTTTTGCTAATCCCAAAACCACCATTGTCTGGAACAGTGTTGTGGAAGATATTCTGGCCGATGGTACGCCAGCCGTTGTCTCGGGCATCAAGCTCCGCAACACACAGGACAACACAACAACCGTTTATCCTACGGATGGTGTTTTCATCGCTATTGGGCATTCTCCCAACACGGGCATTTTCGCAAACCAGCTTTCACTGGATGACGAAGGCTATATTCTGACCACCCCCGGCTCAACCCGCACGTCCGTTCCAGGCGTATTTGCCGCAGGCGACGTACAGGACAAGATTTATCGTCAGGCCGTAACGGCAGCGGGAAGCGGCTGCATGGCGGCGCTGGATGCCGAGCGCTATCTGGCTGAAATACAGCACTAATTACAGCAGGTCCCTTGACCACGCCTGACAATTACTGCACGTAATAAACGAATGGCATGAATTCATGCCGTTAATCACTTTATTCAATATTGCAGGAGGCATGCGTGGACTGGGACAAACTCCGGGTTTTCCATGCTGTAGCCGAAGCGGGTTCCTTTACCCACGCTGGGGATGTCCTGAATCTGAGCCAATCTGCTGTTTCACGGCAGATTTCGGCTCTGGAGGACGTTCTTCAGGTTCCTCTTTTTCATCGCCACGCCCGAGGACTGATCCTCACCGAACAGGGCGAGACGTTGCATAAGACGGTGCGCGAAGTCTTTTCAAAACTTGAAATGACCCAAACGCTTTTAACCGAGAGCAAGGAAAAGGCAGCCGGTCGGCTACGGGTTACAACCACTACAGGCTTTGGCAATTGCTGGCTTATGCCACGACTGCACAAGTTTATGTCCGCCAATCCCGATATCGATATCTGTCTGATTCTGGAAGATAACGATCTTGATCTTGGCATGAGAGAAGCCGATGTGGCAGTGCGCATGCACGCTCCACGCCAGCCTGACCTCATTCAGCGGCATCTGGCCGATTTCCATCTGCCCATTTTTGCGGCGCCGCTTTACATAGAAAAGTACGGCACGCCCAAATCGCTAGACGATATCAACGCACATCAGCTTGTTCTTTTCGGAGAGCATCATCCGCCGGTGGCGCATATCAACTGGCTGGCTGAAGCGGTTCGCCATAATGGCGCCAAACAGCAGGCCCGGCTGGAAGTCAACAGCATGGCCGCCATGGCATCCGCCATTGCATCCGGCCTGGGTATAGGCTCCATTCCCACTTACGCAGCCAAGGAATTTCCGGATCTGGTTCAGATTCTTCCTGAAGTTCCCACGCCTACGGTAGACGCCTATTTTGTTTACCCGGAAGAACTGCGTAGCTCCAAGCGCGTAGCCGTATTCCGCGACTTCCTGATGAGCGAACTGGGAATCCGCTAAAAGCAGATTATCTGCTGTTTTTCCCTTCCAAAAAAGCTCCCCTTCGGGGGAGCTTTTTTGTTATCGCCATCTTTATTTATCAATTTCTATTATAACTGTCTTCAATACGAATAATATCATCTTCCCCCAAATAAGCGCCTGATTGCACTTCAATCAGCGTCAGGGGAATTTTTCCGGGATTTTCCAGTCGGTGCGTGCAGCCCTGGGGCAAATACACGCTCTCGTTTTCACGCAGCAAAAGTTGCTCGTCATCCCGGGTTACCACAGCAACCCCAGCCACAACCACCCAGTGCTCAGACCGATGGAAATGCTTCTGCAAGGAAAGCTTGCCGCCGGGGTTCACCACAATGCGCTTGACCTGAAAGCGGTCATTGCAGATCAACCCTTCATAAAACCCCCAGGGCCGGTAACATCTCTGGTGCGTAAAGGCTTCTGATCGCCCTTCCCGCTTTAACTGTTCCACCAGTTTCTTGACATCCTGAGCCTGATTTTTGTGCGTCACCAGCACGGCATCAGAGGTCACCACAACAACAACATCATCCAGACCGGAAACCGCCGTCAGCATCCCTTCCGAGCGAACATAGCACCCGTGAGCTCCCTCTGTCAGAACGTCCCCAATCAGTACGTTGTTGTCCGCATCCTTGTTACTGATATCCCACAGGGCATCCCAGCTTCCAACGTCTGACCATCCCAGATCTGCCGGGATAACGGCTGAAACATCGGTCTTTTCAGCAATGGCATAGTCCAGGGAAATATCTGGAGCCTGACTAAAGGCCTCTTTATCAAGCCGGATAAAATCCAGATCCGTCGTGCGCTTTTCAAAAGCAGCCTTCACATGCTCCAAAACCTTGGGAGCATATTTGTTCATTTCTTCCAGCAACACGTCCGCGCGGAAGACAAACATGCCGGAGTTCCAGAAGTAATTACCGTCTTCCACAAAACCCCGGGCGACATCAGCCGTCGGTTTTTCACGAAATGAACGAATAACAAAAGCCCCATCCACACCCGGCAGCGGCTCGCCTTTTTCAATATAGCCATACCCGGTTTCGGGCCGCGTGGGGGTCATGCCGAATGTGACAATTCTTCCAAGCCGGGCTGCATCAACAGCCTTTTCCATAACAGCTTGCAAGGCATGATGGTTTTTGATTTCCGCATCCGCTGGCATCATCCACAGGACGGCCTGCGGGTTTGTCTGCGCAACCAGAAGGGCCGCAGCAGCAATAGCGGGAGCCGAATTGCGCCCGACTGGCTCCAGAAGGATACTTGGTTTCTCAACCATAACTTCGCGCAACTGCTCGGCAATCAGGAAACGATGCTCCTCATTGCAAACAATGACAGGGGACGCAAAACCAGCGGAACTGCCGCGCAGGACAGTTTCCTGCAACATGCTGCGTTCACTCAGTAATGCCCAGAGCTGCTTGGGAAAACTGGCTCGGGACATGGGCCAGAGACGGCTCCCCGTCCCGCCCGACAACACGACAGGCACAATACCTGTTTCTGTCTTACCGTCCTGCCCCATTTTCTACGGTCCTTGTTTTATGTTCTGACAAATTATCAGAGCTGTTCAGCACTACCTCTGGCTGACTTCAAGACAAACGGCGTACAGCCAGCATCCTGCCTTAATAGCACCCAGATGAAAGTCAATTATCTTGCTTTAAAATACCTGCGCAACGCCAGAGCAACGTCAGTCAGGTGGTTTGGGTTGCAAAAAATAACTGTGCATCATTGGACCGTTTCCATCTTGATCAGAAACAGAAATTACAAAACGTTTATTTTACTTGCTATTTATATTTTGCCTTCACCCATATCTGCTCCTTGATAAAGAAAAACCACTTTATTCAGGCCCATTTGAATATTTTCTATTCACAAAAAAGAATACTGATAGTATGTGTTACTGCATATCAGCCGATAAAATAAAGACGGATCCACCATGACTGAGAATCAGAGCTACCCCATCATTCTCGACCTGGTTGCAGAAATTGTTTCTGCCCATGTCTCCAACAACGCAACGGACCCGGCAACGATCCCGACCCTGATAAAAGATGTTTATCAGGCTCTGAAATCAGCGGATCAGCCGGTTAGCGAACCTGAAAAGCTTCAGCCTGCTGTGCCGGTGAAGCGTTCTGTTTTCCCCGACTACATCATCTGTCTGGAAGACGGCAAAAAGCTGAAAATGCTCAAGCGCCATCTGCAAAGCGCTTATGGCATGACGCCTGAACAGTACCGTGAGCGCTGGGGCCTGCCGGTTGATTACCCCATGGTTGCCCCGAACTATGCAGAGCGCCGTTCCACGCTGGCCCGTGAAATCGGCCTTGGCCGCAAAATTCACGCTACGCCAGAAGGGGAAGATGCAAACGGTCGCGGTCGCCGCACCAAGAAAGCATCAGCCTGATTTGACCACAGAACCCCGTGAGCATTCCTCTGCAGAGGGCTGACGGGGTTTTTTATGTATTGACGAACAATACCGCCATAGTGAAATCTGAAATGCGCAATCTGGTTTAAAGGCCTTGGTTGCGCATTTTGGGTCTGGGTGGCGTTCCCTTCTGAAAAATGTCCGGGTTCACCGCTCAGTAGTGTATCAGATCATATGAGTCCGGAAGGTAAGCATGACGAAATCTGAGCTCATTGCTGCTCTCATGAGAAAACACCCTCACCTTCAACTCAAAGATATCAATCTGATCGTCAATACTGTCTTTGGCGCCATCTCCAGAAGTCTGGCCGATAACAACCGCGTAGAGCTTCGTGGATTCGGCGCATTTTCCATCAAGGAACGAGACCCGCGCATTGGCCGGAACCCCAAAACCGGGGAACAGGTTCAGGTTTCCAAGAAGTTCATTCCCTTTTTCAAAACCGGGAAAGAACTCCACGCCCGTATCAATAAGGCGCGTGAAGTCTAAAACACCGGCTGCTGACGGCCCTCTTCCATAAAGCGCTTCACCTGCTGCAAGTCTTCTAGAAAACGCTGATACTCGCGTTGTTTATCTGCCTCATTCGGCAGACGCAGCAGGTAAGACGGGTGCACTGTTACCAATCCGTGGCTTCCGCCTTCCAGCGGAAAAATGCGTGATCGTTCCCGTGAAATTGTTACAGGACGCTTAAGCAGGCTTTGGGCAGCCGTAACGCCCATCATCACAACAAGCACAGGCTGAATCAGCCGTCGTTCTGCGTTCAGCCAGAGTCGGCACGCATCCACTGAGCTCTGCTCAGGTTTTTGATGGAGCCGCCGCGTACCCCGCCATACAAACCGGAAATGCTTGACCGCGTTGGTCACATACACATCCGGGCGCTCAATTCCGGCCTCCTGTAAAGCCCGGTCAAGCACTTGCCCTGCAGGGCCCACAAAGGGGTGCCCGGCAAGGTCTTCCTGATCTCCGGGCTGTTCGCCCACCAGCATGACCCTTGCCGTTATTGGGCCTTCCCCAAATACTGTTCGCGTTGCAGGCTGCCATAATGCGCAAGCGCGGCAGTCCATGGCTTCACTACCCAGTTGATCAAGGGTGGCGGCTTGCGCAACGTCTTCTTCAGCGGGAGGCAAAACTGTTTTGGGGTATCCCTGCCACATGCCCTCTCCGTCTCTTTGCCATGAGAGAGGCTGCTCCTCTTCACTGCCGGGACCAAATGAAAGAACCCTTCCGTCCCACTGCATCCGCCTGTACCCCGTTTGCACGGACCACGGCTCTGCAACACGAGCCAGACAATAGGAGGCATTGGCCTCAACAATATAATTGGAGGGCTGGCTGACCCACGCGCCCCGCCCGCCGTGACGGAAATAGGCTGCAAAATCTGAACGAAACCGGTGTGTTTCAGCAACCACTGCCTCAGCAAGCGCTTCCAACCGTCGCACATCCGGATCGTTTGCATGTGTGCGCAGATCCAGCCCTTCATGCATGACACGAAAAACAAGCCGATAGAGCAGAGTAAACCGTTCCGGGTCATGTGCCTGGATTGCCAGCACCAGCTGTTCCACCAGACGGCGGGAAAGCCTGAGCGGTTCCTGCTTTTCTTCCTCTGAGACAGAAAACGCGGCCTGCACATCTGGCCGAGATTGGAACAACAGCGCTGAGGGTTGCACTCGCCACGTCAGTTCTTCTGGCGGTGTTCCGGCAAACACATGGTGCCGTGCGGCCCGCCGCCATGTTGCCAGATCAACCTGATGGGCCAGAAGAATCTCGGTCACGCTCTTTCTTTCCTATACCGACGCTGCTTCAAACGCTCCGTTTACCAAAACGACGCCGAAGACGCGCCAGAACGCTTGCTGCATCAATAATACCAAATGCATGCAGGAGTATTCCGTAGAAGACTGCACCCAGTACAATCATGATACCAAGCCAGATCATGCGCAGAAACAGGCCTGCGGGAAAACCGATCACAGCTTCAACACACAGAAGTCCAGCCGCCATCAATCCTGACGCGCCAATTGTCAGTGCCATGTTACGCCCGGTTGCAGGCTCCAACTCCAAAGCCTGACGGCGGCGCAGCAAGAGGGTCAGAAACGCGACATTCAGAAAAGCCGCCACGCTGCTGGCAAGCGGCGGCCCCACATGAAGAAGAGGCTTCATGAACAGCAGATTCAGAATGAAATTGAAGACCAGAATGCTGATTCCTACGTAAACGGGCGTCCGGGTATCCCCCCGTGCAAAAAAAGCGGGAGAGAGAACTTTCACCATCACAAACGCCGGCAAACCAATAGCGTAAGCGCGCAGTGCCTGAGCTGAAAGAAGAGCATCATGTTCTGTAAAAGAGCCATGCCCAAACAGAACAATCATGATCGGGCCAGCCAGCACCAATAGCCCGGCCACAGCAGGGAGTGTCAGTAGCAACACATACTCGATTGACCGGTTTTGCGCGGCGCGTGCGGCCTCATGCTCTCCTGCGGCCAAATGGCGCGTAAGAACTGGCAGAAGTGTTGTGCCAGCAGCCGCCCCCAGCACGCCCAAGGGCAACTGGTTGATACGGTCTGCAAAATACATCAAGGAAACGCTGCCTGCGGGCAGCAAGGTGGCAATGATGGTATCAATTGTCAGATTGATCTGTCCCACCCCACTTCCAACCAACCCCGGCAGCATACGACGCACCAGCAGCCGGATACGCGGTGTAAGTTGTGGCCAGAGCGGCATAAGCCCGAATCCGGCCCTATGACACGACCAGAGCAACAATCCCAACTGCACCACGCCAGACGCCGTGACACCCCACGCGGCCGCATAAGCCACATTCGGCATGAAAGGGGAGACAAACAGGATGGCCGCAATACCAACCACATTGAAGGCCAGATAAGCCGCCGCGGCCATACTGAACTTATGCAGGCCATTCAGCACCCCGGCCACAAGTGCCGCAGCACAGATCAGCACCAGATAGGGAAACGTGATACGGCTGAGGCTCACACCAAGGGCATAACGGTCTCCCGTTTGCAAAAAACCCGGAGCAATCAGCCGTAAAACCTGCGGCATGAACAGTTCACCCGCCACGCACAGAAAAATCAGCCACGCCAGCATCACGCCAAGAGCCCGCCGCGCGAAAGTGCGGGCCTGTTCTTCCCCTTCCTGTGTCAGAACGGATGAAAACAGCGGAACAAAGGCCGCGTTAAAAGCGCCTTCCCCAAACAGCCGCCGAAACATATTGGGCAGGCGAAATGCCACCTGATACGCATCCTGTAACGCACCTGCCCCCATGAAGGCTGCCAGAAGCTGGTCGCGCACCAGACCAAGAATACGGCTGAGCATGGTCCAGCCGCCAACTGTAAGAAAATTTTTGAGCATGATTGCCGCTTATAAGAGGAGCCTGCCGCAGAGAGATAGAGGAGTTAAACAGGCAAAGCCAAAATATTCAGCGTGGCATGCCACCAAAAAGCAGTAATTATGTTACTCAAGCGACAGAGCATACCCATATTCTTATGGGCCGGGATCACCCGCCCGGCGCAAACATGCTTTTTCGGTAAACGAGGAGACGCGCCCTTCATGCCAGATCATCACAACCTGCCCTCTCTTTCCGGGCCGCCGCGTTGTGTTCTTGTCAAACCCAGTCAGCGGTCTCGGCGAGGACAGGAAGTGGCACGGGCTGTTCTGGCGTTTTTTATTCTGGCCATCGCTTTTTACACCATTCATGGTTTTCTGCCCGCTCTGGCATGGGGATGTGTGTTTGCTGTCGCAACCTGGCCCCTTTACACACGCGCACGGATGGCCTGGCCTAAGGCCGCAAAGGGCATTTTGTTACCGTTCCTCTTCACTGCGGCCATGGCGTTGATTTTTGTCATCCCCATGATGCTCATTACACTGGAAGCTGTGGGAGAAGCACAAAGTGCTCTGGCGTGGTTGGAGAAAGCACGGCAATCGGGTGTTCCTGTGCCCGAGGCTATTTCCCGCCTGCCCTTTGGCAGCCAGACGCTGACCTCCTGGTGGCAGGCCCATCTTGCCAACCCGGAAGACGTTTCCGGCCTCACCGGAGCGTTGGATAGCAAGGGTATGGCTTTGACCAAAGCCGTCGGCTCACAGATCGCGCACAGAGGCACTCTGTTCTGCTTCTCCATTGTCACGCTTTTCTTTCTTTATAAAGATGGCGTTTCCGTTATCCGGCAGTGCCGGGTGGCTTCCCGCCGGGCTTTTGGCAAGCGTGGAGAAACCATTGCCCGTCAGATTGTGGCCTCCATTCATGGCACTGTGCAGGGGCTGGTACTGGTCGGCATGGCCGAAGGTCTGCTGATGGGTATTGTCTATTTTCTCTGTGGCGCCCCTCACCCGGCGCTGTTTGGGGTGATCACCGGCGTTGCCGCAATGATTCCCTTCTGCGCCATGGTTGCCGTGGGCTTGGTATCTCTTCTGATTCTGGCTCAGGGAGCTTCCATCGCGGGTATCGCCACATTCTGCATCGGTGCGGTGATCATCTTTGTGGCCGACCACTTTGTGCGCCCGGTTCTGATTGGCGGCAGCACCAAACTCCCCTTCCTGTGGGTCCTGCTTGGTATTCTGGGTGGAGCGGAAACATGGGGATTACTTGGGCTCTTTGTTGGTCCAGCAGCCATGGCTGCATTGGACCTGCTGTGGCGGCGCTGGACAGCCGGAAACGAACGGTCGCAAGCACCTCTGCCTCCCTCTTAATTTTAGAGGGAGTAGCAAGCCCTGAAGTGGAAGGACTGTCAGGGCTTTTGGGAAATAGTTCACTGGAATCTGGCTGCCCGATATAGGGCCAACGAGCACGCAGCCCTCGCCCCCCCGAAGCAGAAAGCGGCATCTGATGTTTACGGCTAGTTTTTAAAACCAGCCTATGCAGCAAACAAAAAAGGGTGCTCATAGAATGAACACCCATCATTGCATCTGATTTTTCAGAAAAACCTTTAGCAAACAAGATATCGGGCAGGCGGGATTCGAACCCACGACCCCCAGTCCCCCAGACTGATGCGCTACCAGACTGCGCTACTGCCCGTTTGCTTGGTGTGAGGTCTTTAGCAGCCTCGTGCTATCCGCACAAGCCACCTGATCCGTTTTTTATGCAGAAAGGCGACTGCGCAATGCTTGCAGTTCAAGCAGGATATCGGCCAGATCATTACGCAGCCGTGTATTCTGCTTTTTCAGTTGCACAACATTATGACCCTCATCCTGCACGGACACTTTATCCGGCTCAGGCAAGGCTTCTGTAGTGTCTACTGCATCATCACCTTGTTCAACCGAGGCAGGCTCTTCAGCACCGAACGCTGCCACCACGTCTTCTTCCGTCACACCAGCAGACTGGTCCTGAGCAGAACCGTCTTCCAAGCTTTCTACAGCCGAAACATCAGGCTGCGGGGCACTCTCGTCCGATATGGGCTCTGGAGCTAATGCAGGGAGAACTTCAGCAGAAACGGCATCATCCACATTGGTCTCGACCACACCAATCGCATCCTGCGGTGTTTCATCCCTCTCGGGTTCAGACACACTGGCAGAGGCCTCAGCTTCTTCGGCTATTGCGCCTCCGTCTACAGCATCAACGACCTCAACAAGCGCGACCTCAACAGACACAGGCTCCGCCTGTTCCGAAGGGTCTGTGCCTGCGGAAGCTGGAGGAACTGGCGCTTCTTCAGCAGCAGGCTGCACCGTTTCTGGTTGGGGCGTCGGTTCTGTCGGCGGGGCGTCCGCCACATCTGCCGCCGTATGAGCCCCTTCGCGCAGAAGGCGCTGAACACCCTTTACAGTGTAACCTTTGCTGTAAAGCAGATCTGCAATGTAGCGCAGCAGTTCAATATCTGCGGGACGATAATACCGACGCCCCCCGCCGCGCTTGAGGGGACGAACCTGCTCGAACCGTGTTTCCCAAAAGCGAAGCACATGCTGCGGAACGTGCAGTTCATCTGCCACTTCACTGATTGTCCGGAACGCCAGAGGCCCTTTTTCTGACCGGGAGAAAGTGTCTTCTTCAGACTGTGTGGGAATCGAGTCTTCCGGTGAAGAAAACGTGCCTTCAGTCATTATCGTCATCCACACCTGCATCAAGAGATTCGTGATTCACTTCTGCCCGCAAAAGCTGGCTGGGGCGGAAGACCAGAACCGAACGTGGAAGAATTGGGACTTCCTCACCCGTTTTGGGATTACGCCCGCTGCGCTGGCCTTTCTGTCTGACAGAAAAAGTGCCAAAGCCGCTAATTTTCACGCTTTCACCTTGTTCAAGCGCTACCATTACCGTTTCCAGAATATCTTCCAGAAGAACAGCGGATTCTTTTCGGGACAGCCCAACCTGCTGATAGATCTGCTCTACCAGAGATGCACGCGTGACAGTTTCCATAAAAGAGAAGGTAACATGTTGGCGGACCTCGTCAATTCAAACTGAACGACGACTCCTCCTTCCCTGATCAAAAACTAGAAACGAGCCAGAGCAGACCCCCATGTGAGGCCGCCACCCAAGGCTTCCATCAACACCAGATCGCCTTTCTGGATACGTCCGTCCCTTACGGCTTCATCCAGCGCCAGCGGAATCGAGGCTGCGGACGTATTGGCATGACGGTCAACCGTAATCACCACCCGTTCTGGCGGAAGGTTCAGCTTTTTGGCCACCCCTTCGATGATACGGATATTGGCCTGATGCGGCACCAGCCAGGAGACATCGCCATATTCCAGCCCTTCGGCTTTCAATGCTTCGTCCACTGAAGAAGAAAGCTTGGCCACGGCGTGACGGAACACATCCCGCCCGCTCATTTTTAGATGCCCGCTCATTTCCCGGCGGCCCACGGCGCCGTCCACATACAACAGATCCCCTGCAGTCCCATCAGAATGCAGATGGGTTGAGAGGAGACCAGCCTCACCGGGCTCATCAGTGCCAGACAAAACGACTGCCCCGGCGCCATCGCCAAACAGCACACATGTTCCGCGGTCTGACCAATCGACAATGCGGGAATAAACCTCGCTGCCAATCACCAGCACATTGCGGGCCTGGCCGCTGCGTATAAACGCATCTGCTGTTGAAAGAGCAAAAATAAATCCGGAGCAGGCCGCTGCGAGGTCAAACCCGAATCCCTGCTGCATGCCCAGTTCGGCCTGAATTCTGACCGCCGTAGCCGGGAAAGCCTGATCAGGCGTGGACGTTCCAACAATGACCGCATCAATATCTGCCGGAGTCAGGCCTGCATAATCCAGAGCACGACGGGCCGCCTGAGCCCCCATACTGGTTGCCGTATCATTTGGCCCCGCAATATGACGCCGGGTTATGCCAGTGCGGGTTTTGATCCAGTCATCGGATGTATCAAGCTGGGCTGCCAGTTCATCGTTAGTCACGACACGATCTGGCAGGAACCCACCAAACCCTACCAGAAGCGAACGTCTCGCCATCTCTGCTCTTTCATTATCCAGCACCGGCTACCACACGGGCATCAATGCTGTGCTATTCTATCCTGTCAGGACGCCGTCACGGCGGGTTCACGTTCCATGGAAGCCTGCTGGTGGGATAGAAGCGCGCCCATATGGGTCAGACGCTCGCGAATACCATCATTGAAGCCGTGGGTGACCATATCCATGGCAACATCAACTGCGGCGGCGAAGCCTTCCGCATCTGTGCCGCCGTGGGATTTTACAACCACGCCGTTCAGACCAACAAACACGGCTCCGTTATAGCGGCGGGGATCAAGCCACTCTTTCATCCGCTCAAGGCCGGGCCGAACCAGAAGATAACCAATCTTGGCGATAATACCGCGGCTGAAAACCTGACGCAGAAGAGAGGTTGCCATTTTCAGCACCCCTTCCCCCGTTTTCAGCGCGACATTTCCTGTAAAGCCGTCCGTCACCACAACATCCGTAGTGCCGGCTGTAATATCGTGGCCTTCAATAAAGCCATGGAACTGGGACGCCAGCGGGCTTTCCCGCAGGACTTCAGAAGCGATACGCAGCTTCTCGTCGCCTTTAAGTTCCTCTGAACCGATATTGAGAAGACCGATCCGTGGAGCGGGAAGACCAAGAACAGCCTTTGCAAAGGCTTCCCCCATCACCGCAAATTCCACCAGATTACGCCAGTCGCACGCCACATTGGCACCGAGGTCAAGCATGACCACGTCGCCTTTGATTGTGGGGCTGATGGCCGCCATGGCAGGACGGGAAATGCCGGGCATGGTTTTGACCACAATCTTGGCCAATGCCAGCATGGCCCCGCTGTTACCAGCGGAAACAACGCCTCTGGCCCGACCGCTTGCCACAGCATCCATACCAAGACGCATGGAAGATTTCCGCACGCGCAGGGCGGCGGTTGGCTTCATGTCCATCGGCACAGCCTCATCCGTATGCCAGATGGTGCAGATGGACTCAGCCTTGGGGTGCTTGGCCAAAAGTGGACGAAGCTTTGCTTCATCTCCTGTCAGCAGCACCCGCATGCCGGGATGACGATCAGCAGCTATAGCAAGCCCAGCGACAACCACATCAGGAGCTCCATCGCCTCCCATTCCATCAACAGCAAGGCTGAACACCTCACTCTGTTCTGAAATGGAAATATCTGGACTCTCTTTCTTGCTCATGCCTGCTTCTCTGCCATGCTGCAGATGCCTTACCCCCGCATTGTGCCCTCTCTCCTCAGGGAGAGACGAGCACTTTCATTTTCAGGCGCGCACAGCGACTTTCAGCGCTTTGCCCGCAGCAATCACTTCACGGCCATCATAATGACCACAGTGGCTGCAAATGTTGTGCGGACGCTTCAGCTCACCACAGTTGGAGCATTCAGCATAGGCCTCCACACGCAGGGCTTCATGGCTGCGACGCATGCCACGACGTGAAGGCGAGGTTTTTCTTTTGGGTACAGCCATGGGCCCGAGCCCCTCCAAACAGATCTAAAGACCACCGGCGTCACAACACTCAGGCCATGCCGCCAGCAAGACAAAACAGGTTAATCACCAGATTGAGGGCGGGCTCTAGCAGAGAGCTGCCCCTTTCGCAAGCAACACTGCAAGAAATCCGCCCCCAACAGGTCAGCTATCTTTACGGCGCAACTGTTCAAGCGCGGAAAATGGCGTGTTTCCTCTGGCACGCGCCTCTTCCTGCGCCCGTTTCTCCGCCTCTTCCTCAGTGATCACAAGTCCGGGGGGCAGAACCGCATCCGGCGCGTGAGGATAAGGCTCCAGATCCAGAGCAAACTGCTCTACAGCCGCTTCTCCAAGATCAATGGAGTCTCCTTCATAAGGAATTTCATCAATCGCTTCCAGATCAGGCTCGGCACTTTCTTCAAAATCTTCCGCAGGCACGAACTGCACCTCAAAAGAGCCCGCCATCACGTCCTCAAACGGTTCAAGAGTCACCACACAGGTCTGCTTGAAACGCGCCGCCAGCGCACCATGAGCCGTAACGCAGTCTCGTCCGGTGGCTGTCAGGTGATATTTGCACCGCAACATGCTGACTTCAGGCAACCCAAGACGCACAGCAATCTGCCTGCATTCCTCTGGCGTTGCCTCAACCGTTACGTTCAGCCCTCCTGGCGCGATTCGGCGTACGGCCGTCAGGCGGGAAAATTCCGGTTTAGCGGCCATGGGAGCCTCCTGAAACAAAGACATCTCTGATGTTTAATCCAAACATGCTGCTACCGCCGTATTTGCAAGGAACAGACACTCACAGCCCTATCACAAACCCTGCGTGCCGTAAGGGCGGAACATATGGTTTTCCTGCAAAACAGCTCCATGACAGAATTCAGGAATTGACGCCCTCCGCCTGTTCGGGCATCCGACAGAGGCAGGTGTCTGCGTGTGGGCAGCCCTGTCTTTTTTTGTCTCGACACGTTAGAGTGACTGCACAAACCGGGGTGCTTTACTGACATGATGCCGCAACGCTCAAGAAAAATTGCCAATGTCCGCGCAAAGTGCGGGTTGCTGGCAGCCCTGTGCGTTCTTTCTGGCTGCAATGTATTCCGCCCCACCCCTATCCCCCGCGGCTCCCTGATTGAAGCTGATGATTACAATCAGCTCATTCCCGGCACGAGCACACGGGCTGACGCAGTCGATCTTCTCGGCTCCGCCACGACCAAGGGCGCCTTTGACGACAACACATGGATTTATATTTCCATGGCCACCTATCTGCGCCCCATAGATTTTCCGGGCATCAAGAAGCAGCAGGTTGTTGTTCTCAAGTTCGGTGGCAACGGCACACTAGAAAGCCTGCGGACACTCAGCCGCCGGGATGCCCGGCCTGTTGCCATGATTAGTCAGGTCACACCCACCCCTGGCACCAGCATCAATATCCTGCAGCAGATTCTTGGTAACGTAGGCCGCTACAACCCCATGCAGAACATGATGGGCGGCGGCAGCACATCGGGCACTGGCATGATGGGCAACAACAGTGGCCCCGGTCATTTTGGCTCAGGCAACACGCTCTAAGAGTAGCGATTTAAAAGACTTACCGGAGTGGTTTAGCCGCTCCATGGTTGTGTGAAAGCGTTCGCTCGTTCTCCTTCAGCCGCCATGTTAGTCTTTGGAAATCTGCCTTTTGGCGTCACGTCTCTCTATGTGGGTCTTGAGTAGGCTTAAAACAACGCTGAAATCACCGGCTCTTCAGACAGGAGAGACGAAGCGCCCTCTTAACCTGATCTGCGACAACGTCATGCGTCGGAACAGGCCAAACATTCAGAAACGAATGAAGACAATTTTCTCAGGGCAAAAGGATACGCACTCTCAGCCCGCCTGATGGGGAGACATCCAGTTCCATCTCTCCGCCATGCGCCCGTACGATATCACGGGAGATGGTCAGCCCCAGGCCAGTTCCGCCACCACGGCCACTTTCAAAAGCCCGGAAAACAGCTTCCCGTCGTTCCGGGCTGATACCTGGGCCATCATCATCTACTAAAATACAAGCGCCTTCAGCGACCGCACGGGCTGTTATGGTTATTGCACCACCATGCCTGCGCGCATTGTCCAACAGATTGGTCAACGCACGCCGCAGGGCATCCGGGCGTATCATGACCTGCAAATCCTTCTGCACACTGACGGCGCTTACCCGTGCGCCTGTGCGTCGGGCTGCTGTCACAACGTCTTCCATGAATGGTGCAAATTCCACCAGAAGCGGAGTTTCAGCACCCTCACCCCGCGCAAACGCCAGATAACTGTCGATCATGTGTTCCATTTCAACCACATCACCGATCATGTCATCCACATCCCCGCGCAGATCTTCTGCCTTCACCACCCCTGTGCGTGGCATCATGGCCAATGAGAGGCGAATACGCGTCAACGGTGTGCGTAGATCGTGTGATACACCTGCCAGAACGCCTGTCCGTTGCGACACAAATCGGAAAATCCGATCCTGCATACGGTTGAAGGCTACGGAAGCCTTACGCACTTCCTGCGCCCCTTCCGGTTTGATGGGCCCGATATCCCGCCCCAGACCAAATTGTTCGGCCGCGTGCGCCAGCCGCCTGATGGCCCGCACCTGATTACGCATGAACAGGCTGGCAATGATAAACAGCAGCAGAGAACTGCCTAAAGCCCATGCCACAAACAGCCAGATCTGCCCCATATCCAGTCGTTTGCGGGGCGCTTCCACCTCAAGCACGCCATCGCTCAACTGGATGGAAATTTTCACGGTATGCGGATCACTCCGCCAGTTTACAAAAAACGGGTGATCGATTGCGTTTTCCAGTGCGTGGGCCAGATCTTCATCCATTGGCCCAAGCACATGGTTGAAGCCAATCCGCCGCAGCTTGGCTCCCGCGTGCCAGGTTTCCACCAGTTGCAGGTGGTCACGCGCCTGTTCGACAAACCATTCCTTGTCGCTTTGTTTGTGCAACCGCTCCAACGCATTGAGAGAAAGTACAATTTCGGAACTGACACTATCTGACAGACGGCGGGACACAACCTTGAGAAAGTTTCCGTAAAACAGTTCAAGGGAGATTGCCTGCGTCACAAGCAGCGGAATGAAGACGATCAGCAGAGACCGCCCAAGCAGGGAACGCGGCAGAACCCGCCGCATGGATTTCTCCACCCGACGGGATTTCCATATCCGTGACGGAAACAGCCTGAGCCTTCTGCGGTTCATCTGGCTTATTGAATACCCGGCTTCAGCACATATCCGCGCCCGCGAATGGTGTGGAGGAAGCGGGGCTCACGCGGGTCTGGCTCGATACGGCGACGCAACCGTGTAACCTGCACATCCACGGCGCGCTCTCCAATTTCAGCCATATCAAGGGCCTTGGCTATTTCCTCGCGGGTAAAAACCTCGTTGGGACGCCGCGCCAGAACAGAGAGAAGAGCCGCCTCCCCCCTTGTCAGATGAATATTCCCCTCTGGCCCGGACAGAAGTGCGCGCATGGGGTCAAACTCCAGATCTCCCAGCCGAATGATCCGCAAATTGTCTGCTGCTGGTGCAGGCGCCAGACGCCGCAAATGGGCCTTGAGCCGCAAAAGCAGTTCACGTGGCTCAAACGGCTTTCCCAAATAATCGTCCGCACCGGCTTCAAGCCCGGTAATACGGTCCGCTGGTTCCCCGCGGGCTGTCAGCAGCAGAATGGGAAATTCCTGCCCTGTGTCCCGCAGCGCGCGGGTCAACTCCAGCCCGTTTTCTCCGGGCATGGTCACATCCAGCACCATGGCGTCTGGCTGAATGCCCCCCAGCGCCTGCCGCGCCTCGGCCGCATTGGCCGCCACGCTGATACGGAACCCATGCTCAGACAGATAACGCTGCAAGAGCCGCCGCAGACGAGGATCATCATCCACCACAATAACATGCGGTGCCATGCCTTCTTCCAGCATCATGTCGTCGTGCAGATTATGAACCATGGCGTCCCTTCTTTCGTCCGGCGGCGTCTTCCGCCACTACTGCGCGGCTGCTGTCTGACAACATCCCCCACATGACACGGCGGAAGCCCTCCACCGCAGCGCCGCCCGCTTCCCGATACGCGGCAACCAGCCGATGGCGCACCACGGCAAACAGACGCGCCTCCACACTCTGGCCCTCTTTGCTCAGGCGTAAAAGCTTCTGCCGTCTGTCCCGCATGCAGGACTCGCTTTCCAGATATCCCCGTTCGGTCAGCTCCCCCAGCGTGCGCCCGAGGCTTTGCTTGGTCACGCCGAGAATTTCCTGCAGACGGCTGACAGAAAGACCGGGGCTAAAAGCCAGCACCTGCAGCACCCGATAATGCGCCTTTCCCAGCGACTGCTCCGCCAGAATCGGTTCCATGGCCTGCGCCATGTCCCGTCCGGCCAACAGCATCATGGTCTGGGCCAGCCGAATCTGTTCTTCCCTGAGAAAAAGGAGTCCTGCCCCGGCGTCATCACTTGGACGATACCCGCTCATCCTGCTGTTCCTGCGCGTCTGTCAGGCTGATGTCGCATAAGGCTCAGGCTGTCTGACGGGCTGAAGGCCCCCGGTCAGACGCGCCTTCAGGCGGCCCAGCCGCAGCACACCGGCCAGACGCCGTTCAACAAACGCCGCCAGATCAGCCTCATTTTGTCCACGGGAGAGCCAGTAGAGAAGCGTCGCACCATATACCGTGCCCAGAGTGATCCGCTTGGTCATGTAAGTCATGCCCGACGAGTCGTCCTGCGCCGCCTGCCAGATGGCATTCACGGTACGCATCAGGGAACGGCGAAGCGCACCCCGACCGCATGGCGCAGCCAGAACGCCAAAACCTGTTTTCGCCCCACTCCGCATGGCCGGATCAACAGGTAACCGCAGCAGAAGCGCCTGTTTGACACGCTGACTGAGGCGAGGCTCCTCGGTATCCGCCATGGCGGCAATCATGTCCCGGTCACACAGGTCAGACCAAGCCTCTACCATTTCCACAGCCCCGCCGGGGAAAAGCAGATCAGCCTCAGGCCCGGCGACATCCCGCAGTACCGCCAGACTCCAGCCCCGCTCTCCGGCAACGGAGGCGAGTTTTTTCAGGGCCGTATCACGCACAGGGTCCCGTTCTATAGCCGCCGGCATGCTGCTCGTTGCAAGCCCGGCTACCGCCAGAGACACTGCCTGCTGCACTTTCCCGCTCCACCCGCTCATGCCCGCACTCCATATCGCGCCATTTCGGCCTCAAAACCCAACTTACCAAGATCCGTCATCCGCATGGGATAGAGAATCCCGTTCAGATGGTCCATTTCATGCTGCATGACATGCGCCCGGAATCCAGAGGCCACACCTTCCACGCGATTGCCTGTTCTGTCGTAACCAGCATAGCGGACCCGCTTGTAACGCGGCACTTCGCCCCGCCATCCGGGAATGGACAGGCATCCTTCAAACCGCGGAATCATCTCTTCATCCGCCGGTTCAAGTTCAGGATTGATGATCACCTGCACATCCAAGGCGGGATCGTCCACTCCTTCACTCCGACTTTCCGGAACGGAATAGAGAAAAAGCCTTTTCGAAACATGAACTTGTGGCGCGGCCAGCCCTACACCGCCAGCATCAGCCAGTGTTTCTATCATATCATCAATAAGGCGCTGAATATCTGGCGCAGTGCCATCTTCCACCTCCTCCGCCTTTTTCAGCAACACAGGATGCCCCATCCGGGCAATTTTCAGTACAGCCATTCCACACTCCCTTTCTGAAAGAACTGTGTCACAAGAGTTTGTTGGCAAGAAGCAAGAACGAATTGTGTATTTGCATCAGCCCGTGCTATAGACGCCGCCAATAGAGGAATCGGCAGCGCGCTGGTGCTGGATCGGTTCTTTTTTCATATCACTTCAAAACCGGGGTTATCCGGGTTTTCTGAAACAGGGGTTAGTGGCCAAGTGCACGTTCTCGTCCGTGACAACAATGTCGATCAGGCTCTCAAGGCACTCAAAAAGAAAATGCAGCGCGAAGGGATCTTCCGTGAAATGAAGCTGCGTCGTCATTTTGAAAAGCCGTCCGAGCGTAAAGCCCGTGAGTCTGCTGAGGCCGTGCGCCGCGCTCGCAAAATGGAACGCAAGCGTCTGGAACGCGAAGGCTTCTAAGCTTCCGCTTCATACGCCAGAAAAAGGCCGGTGCACCGCAAGGTGCCCGGCCTTTTCTTTATAGAACAAACCCTCTCTGCCCCACCACGTCAAACCGGCCCCTTGGAAGACAGGGGCCGGTTGTCAGATCACTCAGTGTGCATCCATCAGGCGATGAGACAGATAGACGGCTTCCAACGCACGCTCATGGGCCACTTCCGGCGCATTGACTGTACCGGAATGACCGCCCTCAATATCTTCATAATAGAAGAACGGCTTGCCCAGAGCTTCCAGCCGTGCCGCAAACCGGCGGGCATGAACCGGCCCCACCCTGTCATCACTCGTGGCCGTAAAAATAAATGGTGTGGGGTAAGTCACCTCAGCCTTGAGATGCTGCACGGGTGATATCTTTTTAAGAAAAGCTGCCTCCGCAGGAACGGACATGGACCCATATTCATCCGCCCACGATGCCCCGGCGGACATGGTTTCAAAATGTTCCATATCCAGAAGCGGCACACCAATAATCACCGCGTTCCACATATCCGGATGCTGCACCATCTGCACACCCGCCAGCAAACCACCATTAGAACGCCCCCGAATACCGAGGTGACGCGGCGTGGTTATTTTCCGTGAAACCAGATCCTGCCCCACTGCGGCAAAATCATCATAAACGCTCTGTCTGCCTGATTTACGGCCAGCTTCATGCCAAGCAGGTCCAAACTCCCCCCCGCCACGAATATTGGCGACAACATACACACCGCCGCGCTCCAGCCACAGCTTGCCGATTTCCGGCGCATAGGTGGGCGTATAAGACACCTGAAAACCACCATATGCTGTCAGCAGCGTGGGGTTGGCCCCATTCAGTTTCATGTTCTTTCTGTGCACCACAAAATAAGGAATACGTGTTCCATCTGTGGACTTCGCCCAGAACTGCTCCGTGGCCAGGCCCGCCGTATTGAAGCGCGCAGGTGCTGCCTTCACCTTACGGGGAGCCGTTGTCTCGTCCACCAGCCAGAGTTGTTGCGGTTCCAGATATCCTTCCACGCTCAGATACGCGGTATCTGAGGCATGATCTGTCGTCACAATGTGAATGGAGGTCATGTCTGGCAGTTCCAGCGCCTCACCATTCCATGGACGCCCCGGTTGCATTTCCGTAAAGCGCATGGCGCGACCGCGCACGTTATCAAACAGACTGACCAGAACCGTATTTTTGGTCACCCCCACTTCATCAATGGATTGGGACGGCCCGGGGGTAAAAATAACTTCCACACCGCTCTCCGGCGCTGCCGGATCTATGGAGACCAGACTGCCCGCTGGCACCACGGGCAAGCCCTGAGGATGCCAGTCTTCCTGAACGGACAAAACAAGACGCCCCTTCAGCAGACCATGAATTTCACTTTTGGCGGGCACGGCGAGCCAACGCAGTTTATCGCCTTCAACCACCGCATAATGGGTTTCAAAAAACGTCACGTTGCGCTGGATTATAACCAGTTTATGGCCGTCTCCGTCCGTCAGCACCATGGGGGAGACAATCATGTCTGATTTCTCACCCCGGTACAGTTCAACAGCCTGCCCTTCTGGGCCACCGCGCACCATCTTCTTCACAACAAACGGATAACCGGACGGCGTGAGGGTCGTGCCTTTACCATCCCAATCCCGCGCCAGCAGGATCGTATCCTGATCAACCCACGCCGCCGTCTGCTTGGAACGTGAAAAAACAAAGCCGTTGGGCACAAACTGCCCTGTCTTTGTATCGAACTCGCGCAGGGTGTTGGCATCCTCTCCCCCGTTGGAGAGCGTTACCAGACAATGCTCATCTTCCGGGGCAAGGCAGTCAGCCCCTTCAAAAACCCAGTTCATGTGCTCCTTGGCTGCCAGAGCATCCACATCCAGCCGGGTCTGCCATTTTGGCTGCTTTGTCAGATAGGAAGACCGACTGGTCATCCGCCACAATCCATGAGGATGATGTGCGTCCTGCCAGAAATTCCAGATATCTCCGCCCAGAATCTCTGGCATGGCAAGGCGATCTGACGCCTGAAGAACTGATAGCGTATTTTTATAGAACCCTTGATAACGCTTGTCTTTTTCAAGAGTTGACGTTGTATGATGGTTCTGCGCCCTGACCCAGGCCAGAGCCTTTGCTCCGTGAATGTCATTCAGAAAAGAGGCGTCTTTTCCCATCCCGTCAGTTTGAGCAACCCCGTGACTTGCTGCCCCTGCCATAACAAGCGCTGATGCCGCGCATGTCAGTATCCAACGTCCAAGACGCATCAAGACTGTCCTCTTATTCTGCTGTCACATTTCAACGGGTTTTATTTTGTATCGGAAAGAAGACAATTTGTCTTGGCCTTCCCGTTCTGCACCCTCCCTGCGGCCATGACACAAAGAGGGGAGAATAGAAAACGGAAGGCATTTTATCCTTCCGTTTTTTCATGCTTCCAGAGTGATATCCGGAAAGCAAACGCTTTTATTTCTGGAACTTGTCCAGTTCACGCACAATGGCTTCACCCATAACGGACGTGCCAACGCGGGCCATACCTTCGCTCATAATGTCCGCCGTACGCAGGCCACTGGCCAGTACGTTGGAGACAGCATCTTCAATCAACTGCCCTTCTTCCTGCAGATCAAAGGAATAACGCAGCAGCATGGCGAAGGACAGGATCTGCGCAATAGGGTTGGCAATGCCCTGCCCGGCAATATCCGGCGCACTACCGTGGATGGGTTCATACAGTGCGGGTGTTTTGCCATTAGCGCCCGGCGCACCCAGCGTGGCGGAGGGCAGCATGCCCAGGCTGCCGGTCAGCATGGAAGCCAGATCAGACAGCAGATCCCCAAACAGGTTGCCGGTAACAATGACATCAAACTGGCGCGGGTTACGCACCAACTGCATGGCGCAGTTATCGGCCAGCATGTGGGAAAGCTCCACATCCTGATATTCACGCGCATGCAGGTCTGTCACGACCTCTTTCCACAACAGGCCGCTTTCCATCACGTTGCATTTTTCAACGGAACAGACACGGCCAGAGCGCTTGCGGGCCAGATCAAAGGCTACACGGGCAACGCGCTCAATTTCTGATGTGGTATAAACTTCCGTATTGATCCCACGCTTGCTGCCATCAGGCAGGGTTTCAATCCCGCGCGGGTTACCGAAGTAAATACCCCCCACGGTTTCACGCACGATCATGATATCCAGCCCACGCACCACATCGGGTTTGAGGGTGCTGGCGTCCACCAGAGCATCAAACACCTTGGCGGGGCGCAGGTTGGCGAATAGGGCCAGTTCCTGACGCAGCTTGAGGATGGCCAGTTCTGGGCGCTTTTCAAAACCCACATGGTTCCAGCGCGGATCACCCACGGAACCGAACAGCACGGCATCCGCAGCGCGTGCTTTTTCAATCACTTCATCACGGATGGGCTCACCGTATTCGGCCAGAGAAGCCCCACCCACCAGATCTTCTGTAATCTCGAAAGAGAGCCCCCGCTTTTCTTCCAGCCATGTGATGATGCGCCCGACTTCGCGCATTACTTCCGGGCCAATCCCGTCTCCGGGCAGAACAAGCAGCTTTTTGGCTGGCTGAGCAGTCATGGGGTTCTCCAAGCTCATCAATCGAAGGAAATTTTGGGCATCCAGGGCAGTTCCTTGGCTACGCTGCTTTCAAAGGTTTCAATCTCACCCTCATGTTTAAGCGTCTGACCAATATCATCCAGCCCCTCCAGCAACATATGCTTGCGGAACGGATCAATCTCAAACGGCACTTCCTGCCCATCGGGACGGATAACAACCTGACGCGGCAGATCAACCGTCAGCTTTGCATTGCTGCCCATGGCGGCATCCGCCATCAGCGCATCACACACCTCACGCGGCAGACGGATGGGCAGAATGCCGTTCTTGAAGCAGTTGTTGAAAAAGATGTCCGCAAAAGAGGGCGCAATAACGCAACGGATACCAAAATCAAGCAGAGCCCACGGCGCATGCTCGCGTGAAGAACCACAACCCAGATTGTCATACGTGACAAGAATTTCAGCCTGACGCCACGGCTGCTTGTTCAGCACAAAATCAGGATTTTCAGAGCCATCCGGCAGGTAACGCATGCTGTCAAACGCATGTTTGCCAAGGCCCGTGCGGCGCGTGGTTTTCAGGAAGCGGGCCGGGATGATCTTGTCTGTATCAATATTGGCTTCCGGCAGTGCCGCAGCCACAGCAGACAGAACCGTGAACTTATCCATTATGCCAGCTCCCTTACGTCCGTCAGGCAGCCTGTAACAGCCGCGGCCGCAGCCATGGCGGGAGAGAGCAGATGCGTCCGCCCACCGGGCCCCTGACGCCCTTCAAAATTACGGTTGGAGGTGGAGGCACACCGCTGGCCCGGCGTCAGCCGGTCAGGGTTCATACCCAGACACATGGAGCATCCGGCCTCACGCCATTCAAACCCGGCATCAAGGAAGATCTTGTCCAGACCTTCCTCTTCCGCCTGCCGCTTCACCAGACCAGAGCCGGGCACAATCATGGCCCGCACACCGTCTGCCACCTTGCGGCCTGCAGCCACTTCGGCGGCTGCGCGCAGGTCTTCAATCCGGCTGTTGGTGCAGGAGCCGATGAAAACAACGTCAACCGGTGTGCCTGCAATTTTCTGCCCAGCTTCCAGCCCCATATAGTCCAGCATGCGCTGCATCTGCACACGCTTGGCTTCGTCTGGTTCCTGAGCAGGGTCCGGCACAGTGGCGGTAATGGGCAGCACGGTTTCCGGGCTGGTGCCCCATGTCAGGCTGGGTGCGATATCTTCCGCCCGTAGCGTCACTTCCGTATCAAAATGCGCGCCTTCATCAGAAGAAAGCGTGCGCCAATACGCCACCGCCTTTTCAAAATCGTCCCCTTTGGGGGCAAACGGACGACCGCGCACATACTCGAACGTCACATCATCAGGCGCAACCAGACCAGCACGAGCCCCTGCCTCGATGGACATATTGCAGATGGTCATGCGGCCAGCCATGTCCAGCCCGCGGATGGCAGACCCTGCAAACTCGATCACATGCCCGGTGCCGCCAGCCGTGCCGATATGCCCGATAATGGCCAGCATGACGTCCTTGGCGGAAACCCCGGCCCCCAGCGTTCCTTCCACAGTCACGCGCATGTTCTTGGCGGGACGCTGCAGAATGGTCTGCGTGGCCATGACATGCTCAACTTCGGACGTACCGATCCCGAAGGCCAGCGCACCCATGGCGCCATGGGTAGAGGTATGAGAGTCCCCACACACAATGGTCATGCCCGGCAGGGAAATGCCCTGCTCCGGCCCGACCACATGCACAATGCCCTGATTGGCGGACAGCAGCGGAATATACGGCACGCCAAATTCCTTGACGTTCCGTTCCAGCGTTTCAATCTGATTGCGGCTTTCCGGCTCTTCAATCGGCTGCGTGCGGTCAGATGTCGGCACGTTGTGGTCTACAACGGCAACTGTCATTTCCGGGTGACGCAGACGGCGGCCTGCAAGGCGCAGGCCTTCAAACGCCTGCGGGCTTGTCACTTCATGGAGGAGGTGACGGTCAATATAAAGGATAGAGGTGCCATCCGGCAGAGTCTCGACAACATGGTGGTCCCAGATCTTGTCGAACAACGTACGCGGCGCCATGGCCCTCCCCTTTCGTGAAACAGTGCGGATTCGCGCAGAGGCATCTGCAATACCACAACCAGCAGAGCAAGGCTTATGCTTCTGCGGTGTTCATCCAGCCATGACGCGGCATGCTGGACGGAAGGCAAAACAGCTATCTGACAGACGAAAAGAACCGCGCCTTCATCTTCTCAGCATCGCAAAGACCCGGCGGGCACAGGCCCGACCGGGTTTTGAAAAGTCAGACCAGCCAGCAGGCTGGTCAGCCTGTTTTTAGTTGGCAGCAGCAGCCGGTGCCACAACGTCACGCGGACGTTCAGCAATACGGGCAGACTTACCGCTACGGCCACGCAGGTAGTACAGCTTCGCACGACGCACTTTACCGCGACGCACAACCTTGATTTCAGCAATGGTCGGCGCATACAGCGGGAACACACGTTCCACACCTTCACCATTGGAGATCTTGCGCACGGTGAAGTTGCTGTTCAGACCCTTGTTGGAGCGGGCAATCACCACACCTTCAAAAGCCTGCAGACGCTGGCGTTCACCTTCAACAACGCGAACGGAAACGCGAACGGTGTCACCCGCAGCAAATTCCGGCACGGCGCGCTGAGCTGTCAGACGCGCGATTTCGGCAGCTTCATACTGCTGAATAATGTTCATATCCGTATCCTTCCTCAAACCCCAGTTCGGCCTGACTGTCCGGACCTTCCGGCAGCAGCCTCATTTCTTTCCCTGCGATCCAGCCAGGCAGACCACAGGTCCGGCCGTCTTTCCCGCGTTATTTCTTCAGCCTGTTTCTGCCGCCATGCCGCAATTGCCGCATGATTGCCAGAGAGCAGGACTTCCGGCACGTCTCGCCCGTCCCATGATGCAGGGCGGGTGTAATGGGGATATTCCAGCAGCCCGTCGGAAAAACTTTCCTCCACGCCGCTTTCATCACTTCCCATAACACCGGGCAACAGCCGGACACATGCGTCCAGCAACACCAGAGCAGCCGTCTCACCCCCGGAAAGAACATAGTCTCCGATGGAGACCTGTTCGATACCCCGGGCCTCAAGCACACGCTCGTCCACGCCTTCAAACCGCCCGCACAGCAACACCACACCGGGCCCCTGCGCGTAACGACTGACGTCCTGCTGACGCAGAGGGCGGCCACGGGGCGTTAAAAACACGCGTGGCGCACCTTCCGGAGCCTGAATAGCAGACAGCGCGGCATCAACCACATCCGCCCGGATCACCATGCCTGCTCCACCGCCAAACGGCGTATCATCAACAGCACGATGCCGCCCCAGACCATGTTGGCGCAGATCATGCGTCTGGCATGACCACACACCACCACCCAGCGCCCGCCCGGCCAGAGACAACCCCAGCGGCCCCGGAAACATTTCCGGGAACAGTGTCAGGATTGTTGCCTGCCAGCTCACGCTGAAGGCTCCGGCGTTTTAGGGCTACCGACACCACGTCCTTCCTCACCCGCAACCTCTACAGGGCGGATAACGGTCAGAACACGGTTGGCCTGATCAATCTCCGGCACGCAGGCCCGCGTAAACGGAACCAGCATCCCCCCGGCAAGCTCCAGACTGGCTCCGGCACCGTAGTCATGCACCATGACTACCCGCCCCAGAGACTGTCCGTTTTCCCGTGCCTCCATGCCAATCAGATCAGCATGGTAGAATTCTTCCTCTTCCGGCTCGGGCAGAGCAGCGCGCGGAACGTAAAGACGCGTGTTCACCACCCCTTGCGCTGCCGTACGGTCCGCCAGTGCCTGCCCCTGCGCATCACGCAGTTCCGCCACACCATCAGCCCCACGCCACCGCAAAGACCAGTTACGGCCTTGATCATCCACCAGAGCCTTGAACCCTTCAAGTGCTGCAGGATCATCCGCATAGCTGTGCACGCGCACAAGGCCGCGCACACCATGGGGTCTTCCTACAACGCCTATCAGGATAAGGTCAGGACGCATGATCCGGTCTGCTCAGTGCTTTTCAGACTCAGGCAGCGGCTTCAGCAGCTTTGGCAGCAGCTTCTGCGCGAGCCTGGGCCTTCTTCTTCGGCGCAGACTGCTTGGGCTGTTCTGCATAAGCAGGCTTCGGAGCCAGACCAGCATTACCCAGGAAGCGGGCCACACGGTCCGTGGGCTGTGCGCCCTGAGACAGCCAATGCGTGATACGTTCGTTCACCAGACGCACGCGGTCTGCGTGGTCAGACGGCAGCATCGGGTTGTACGCGCCAACCTTTTCAATAAAACGGCCATCACGCGGGGAACGGCTGTCTGCCACAACAATGTGGTAGTACGGACGCTTTTTTGCACCTGCGCGGGCAAGACGAATTTTAACACTCATTCAGATCACTCCAAACCCAGAAAAACTTGAAAGAGAAACAGGCCGCTTAGCGGAAGGGACGGCCACCACCCGGCGGCCCTCCTCCCATTCCTTTAGGCATGAGCGCGGACATTCCCTGGCGCATGAGACCTTTCACGCCCAGCTTGTTAAAGCGCTTCATCATGTCGGACATCATATCAAACTGCTTGAGCAGCTTGTTGACTTCCTGAACCGTGGTTCCAGACCCGGCGGCAATACGCTTCTTGCGGGATGCCTTGATAATAGCAGGCTTCTTCCGCTCGCCCTTGGTCATGGATGAAATAATGGCGAGGTGCTTCTTGAGGACGGACGTATCCAGATCCTTGTCCCCCAGCGCCTCTTTTAGCTTTCCCATTCCAGGCAGCATGCCAACAATGCCGGAGATGGACCCCAGCTTGTTGATCTGCCGGATCTGGGACGCATAGTCATCAAGATCGAACTTGCCGGCCATCATCTTCTTGGCCAGGCGTTCGCCTTCTTCATGATCCAGCGTATCAGCCGCTTTTTCCACCAACCCGGCGATGTCACCCAGACCAAGGATACGGCCGGCAACACGTTCGGGGTGGAATTCTTCCAGCGCATCCAGCTTTTCGCCAGAGCCAGTCAGCTTGATTGGCGCGCCGGTAATGGCCTTCATGGACAGGGCGGCACCACCGCGCGCATCACCATCCATACGGGTCATGACAACGCCGGTCACGCCAACAGCCTCGTTAAAGGCCTTGGCGGTGTTCACGGCATCCTGCCCGGTCATGGCATCCACAACCAGCAGCGTTTCGGCAGGATGGGTTACAGCGCGAACCTGCCGCACTTCTTCCATCAGCGCTTCATCAATGGACAGACGGCCCGCGGTGTCGAGAATGACAACGTCAAACCCTTCACGCCGGGCGGTATCCAACGCGCGATGCGCAATTTCAACCGGAGTCTGGCCCGCGACAATCGGCAGAGACGGCACACCGGCCTGCTCTGCCAACTGCGCTAACTGCAACTGCGCGGCAGGACGCTGCGTATCAAGAGAGGCCAAAAGCACTTTCTTGCGTTCACGCGTTTTCAGGCGCAGCGCGATCTTGCCGGATGTGGTGGTTTTACCAGAGCCCTGCAAACCCACCATCAGAATGGGCACAGGCGGCACGGCATTCAGATTGAGCGGGACGGCACCAGCGCCGCCCAGCGCATCAATCAGGGCATCATTGACAATCTTGGCAACGGCCTGGCCGGGGGAAATGCTTTCCAGCACCTCCGCACCCACTGCACGCTCTTTAACTTTATTGACGAAGTCCTTGACCACAGGCAGCGCAACGTCTGCGTCCAGCATAGCCAGACGGACCTCGCGCATTGCCTCCATAACGTCAGCTTCTGACAGCGCGCCACGCTTGGCGAGTCCATCAAAAACTCCGGAAAGCCTGCCTGAGAGAGCCTCGAACAATAGCGTACCACCCCATAAGAAAACGCGCCACTGCGCGAACACTCGCGGGGTGGCGGTCCTGAATTGGGGAAGGGGTTAAGCCACCCCTTCCCATGAGTCAAGAAACTTCTGTCTGTTACTTGCTGGCGTCAGTCGGTTCCGGGTGCTGCACTTCCCGCAACTGCTCCATCAGATCCCGGATTTTGGTCTGACGGGCCTTGATCTGCGCAAGCTGATCATCTGTCAGCACATCATGAATACGCTCGGCCACATCAAGATGGCGGGCTTCCTGCTGGGCCCGCAAAGAGGCCTGCTGCTGAAGCAGGGTGTTGATCTGGTCCTTGTTGATCGGACCCGGCGTTGTCAGCTGATCCTGGATCTGCTCATGGAGCTTCCCCATGTCATTACGGATGCTATCCGTCTGATCCTGATCGTGCGCATCACTCAGAATGGCGTCGATCTTCTTGCGCTGCTGCTTGGTCAGGCTGATCCCTTCCAGCATGTCAGGACCACCCTGCGCGCTCCACAACGAAGATCCACCATGAGCGCCCTTGGGCGGATGGGGCGGCCGGGCATTGGCGGAGGCAGGCAGCACGGCGCAGAGAAGCCCTGTCACGGCAGCCGCAGCGAGAAATCCATTTTTGTATGACATCTGGTTGCAAACCTTTCCTGAAAATCCCGTTCGTCACGCATCCGCAGGCCTATTCTTCTGCGCATACCCTTTGCCGAGCGATCATAAACCAGCAAAAGGCTTTTTACGTCATGGAATAAAGAATAACCACTATCGGGATAATACCAAGCAGAAACCATGATCCCATGGCGCAGGTTGCAAAAAGATGAGCGGCACGCGCCTGCACGCGTGCTTTTCCACCGGATGATGACATACGCTGGCGTAGCATATCGTCTGTATCAGAGTCAGATCGCATCACGTTCTCCTTATCTGGCAACATGACAGCATAGTTGCAGGTCGTTCATTCTTCCTGCTGCATGACCTAATGCGATCTAGAAACACACCGCGGCAAATTCATGGCAATACCGACAAATTGCCGAAGCCTCTCTGCTTTGCCCCGTTAGTTCTGGCGCGACAACGCCAGAAACCGGGCTGCATCTGACACTTCACGTACCAACGCTGCGATACGGTCCGTTATTTCCGTATCTTCTCCCCACCGTTGCATCTGCGCACGCTCATCAAGCGTTGCGCATGCCACCAGTGTTTCCGGATCGGCCTGCTGTTCTACCAACGCCAGACCCAGCACAAGGCTGCCAAGTGCCGGCACGGCTACACTTAACGCAGCAAGCTGTGCTGGCGTTGCCTGCTCAAGCACGCGCCGCAGTGCATTAAATGTTTCTGCCGGCTGAGCGATGGGCATGATGCCCTCGGAAACCTCAAGCGGTGCATCAAACCGCTTGCAGCACCAGTCCAGCCACGGCGTCCATTGCTCCTTCTGCAACCGCGCCAGATCGGACCAGTTTTCGGCCCGATAGCACAGCAGATCACTTCCGGCGTATGCGAGCAGGCTTTCCACCACCCCTTCCCGTTGGGCGGGAATACGTTCAAGCATGGACCCCACGATACCGGTAAGCGGCAGATCTTCCGGCCGAAAGAGCCCCCCCGCCTCCTTACCTGCTGCCTGCCATTCCTCTGCCAGCGCGTCTGCCAGCGCCCGGCTTTCTACCCGCAGTGGCGTACGCTCCGGCAACCTTACGGGCCTGCCGTCAAGCTGCACGGCATAGCCTGCCCCATCGGGCACCACACTGGCCTGCTTCCAGAAGCGCTTGCGCCCAGCCGATGCTGCTACGGCCTTTGCATTTTCACTCACTTGAACAATCCCAGCCCGCGCAACATGTTCATGACCTTCCCTTCCTTCCCCGCCTTTGGCGCAGAAGGGGCCGGGCCTGTGCCCCCTTCCCGTGCGGAGGAAAGCAGGGCCGGGCAATTATCCCCGCCGCCGTCATCCCCACCGATATTGATGCCATAACGGCCGCCATAAGTGGGTTCCATCTGCGGCACGGGGGCAGCAAATGTACCTGTCACCCGCACGTCAGATGCGGCGGATGCGCCCCCCAGCGCCACGCGGGGCGAGAGATGCAGATCAAGCGCCTGATTTTCCAACCCCACAGTCCCGTGGCCATGCAGAGAGAGAAAATCACTCTCCAACCCCAGCAAATCTACACGAGCCACCCCATCACCCACCTGCATGTGGGTGCCAAAGCAGCGCACGGGCATTTTTCCTTTAAGCGGCACATTAGGCCCCAGAAGCGTGCGCAACGCCGGGCCACCAATGCTGCCATCCACAACAGATGCGCCGATGTGCCCCGTGATTGTCCGGCGCTGGGTAGAGGCATCTGCTCCCTGAACAGATACAGCCCCCACTACTGTCATCGCGCCTTGCAGAAGCGCGGGGGCGCCAGTCCATTCCTGCACAAATTCAACCGGCAACACCACCGGGTGCGCCGCCATATCAACCTGCGGCACAGCGCCCGAGGCATCATAGGCAAATCGGCCTGACTGCTGAACGCCAGAGCCTTCTGCCTTGATCGGGTCCGCCGTCAGTTTGCCGTTCTGCACGGTGACATGGGCGGAAACCTGGGTCCATGTCAGCCCCCGCCACACCACCTGCGGAGCCTGCACATCCACTGCCGCCGTCACCCCACGAATAACCTGTTGCACGTCATGCTCATGCACCAGCGCCAGGGTGTTCCCAGCCTCTACATGGCCGTCCACCTTCAAATTTTCCACGGTGGGGCGGCCATCTCCCAACGCCAGATGATCCAGCACACCGTGGCCATCCAACGTGGACCGGCCTCCGCCCAAGGTGCCCGCCACCCGCAAACTGGAGGCCCCATCCATGATCATCAGATCCGCAGGCATATCGGTCAGCTCTGGGTTGAGCGCCAGCGCCGTGATCTGCGCCAGTGTGCCAACCGTGCCCCGCAGGCCCAGCGCCTGTGCGCCCAACTTGCCATCAACCAGCACGGCCAGCCGGTCTTCCGGACGGGTGGCATCCAGGGTCATGCGGCTGATCGCAGCCCCCGGCACAAGACGGCTGGCATCAACCGGCCCCGTGCGCACATGCAGCCCCTGCACCTGCGGCTGATCGCCCTGACCACCAATTATGGCATCAATGGAGATATTCTGTCCGTCTGGCAGCGCGGCGTGCGGGAAGAAGGTTTCCAGCGTTTGAAGCTGCCCCACTGAACTGCCAAAGTTCAGCGTGTAGGCCCGCTTTCCATCAGGATCGGCAATAGTGCCATCCAGATGCGCAAGCCCGGCAGGATGCCCATCCACCGTAAAGGTCATTCTGGCTTGCACCGGCAGTGTCTGCGCCGCATCAGGCAGAAGCTGGCCTGTCTGGGCGGTCAGCAGGAACTGCCCCTTGCCCTTGCTTGCCTTGACCTCGAACTCAGGCTTGCTGCCTTCAAGATTGCTGGCCCGAACCACATCAAGTGGTAACCACCCGGTCCGATGCCGCAGCATATCCTGCCATTGCACATCAGCCTTGGTGATATGCACACCTGTCACGCCCAGATTCCAATGCATGGAACCGGAAGACGGCTTGCCGGGTGTTGTATCCTGCGCGGTCTCGGGTCTGGGGGTAAAATGCCAGTCAGCCCGGCCATCCGCCAAACGCCGCACGGAAATATGCGGCTCAATAATACTTACATCATTCAGCACGATCCGATGATGAAAGAGGGGCATGAGCGCCAGCCGAGCGCGGATTTCGCCTGCGGTGAGCATATCCGGCCCGCCCTCTTCCACGCCGGAAAACCGAACGCCTCGGGCTTCCACCCAAGGGAATGGCAAAATCCAGACATGCAGATGGTCAATGGCCAGATGGCGGCCCGTCCGGGCTTCTACTGCCTCGGTCAGCCTGACACGCATCCAGTTTGCATCCTGCATGGAGGACACAACGCTACCGCCCCCCACCAGAAGCACAGCAGCACCGGCCAGCAGACCCAGCTTCCATTTCAGCCGCATAGACGTCTCTCCTGATAGCGAAGCCCTGCCCCTTTACCCGCCCCGACGGACAGGCTTGGGCGTTGAACCCGGCGTAAAGCCCAGAGCACGGAAGGTCTCACGCATATGCGGCGGCAATTCGGCTGTGACCACCAGGCGTCCTCCCGCAGGGTGCGGCATGTCCAGTTCACGGGCATGCAGATGAAGCTGATCCTTGAACCCGTCCACATGCGCGGTTGCGCCGCCATATTTCGGGTCACCCAGAATGGGCGTACCAAGGGACTCGCAATGAACGCGCAACTGATGCGTACGGCCCGTAAGCGGCGAAAGAGCCAGCCACGAGAACTTCCGCGCCGCAGCATCCACCACCTCGTACGTGGAACGCGCATATTGCGCATCCTCATCCTTGCGGTCTGCCGCCACCATAATAGCATTGGCACCCGCACCCAGCCGGGCGAGAGGCTGATCAATTTCACCAGCCAGCGGATCAGGACGGCCGACCACGACGGCCCAATAGGTTTTTTTCACATCCCGCCCACGGAACGCCTCCGCCAGCTTTGCGGCCACACCCGGAGTCCGGGCCAGCAGCAGCAGGCCGGAGGTATCCCTGTCGATGCGATGCACAAGCCGGGGGCGCGGATCATCCGCTTCCGCCCGCAGGCCATCCAGCATCATATCCACATGCTTGGTAATGCCGGGACCACCCTGCACAGCCAGACCGGCAGGTTTGTTCAGCACAATCACCTGCTTGTCCTGATACAGGACCATACCCTTGATTTCACGCACCAGCCGTTCATCAAGCTGACGGGGCGTATCTGGCGCTGGTTTAACGGCCTTGGGGATAGGCGGCACCCGCACGGACTGGCCCGGTTGCAGGCGCGTAGAGGCTTCCACACGTTTGCCCTCCACCCGAATCTGCCCTGTACGGCACAGTTTCTGGAGCGCGCCCTGCGTTAAATGCGGGTAATGGCGGCGGAAATAGCGATCAAGGCGAATGTCCGCCTCGTCCTCGCTTACGGTCAGAATCACAACACTCATGGCACGATATTCACGACTGACGCCGATCCCGCAAGCGGGCCCATGTTTCAAGCCGGTGTCGGACCTCCCGTTCATACCCCCTGCCGGTAGGATTATAGAAGGTCTGACGCTTCATCCCGTCCGGAAAATAATTCTGGCCGGAGAAGCCTTCTTCCGCGTCATGATCATATTCATACCCCTTGCCGTAGCCGATATCCTGCATCAGCCGTGTGGGCGCATTCAGAATATGGGCTGGCGGCATCAGGCTGCCTGTCGCCTTGGCGGCACGGCGCACCGCACCATAAGCTTTATAGACGGCGTTTGATTTGGGGGCCGTGGCCAGATGCACCACAAGCTGGGCCAGCGCCAGTTCCCCCTCCGGCGAACCAAGCCGTTCGTATGTTTCCCACGCGGCAATAGCCAATGGCAGGGCGTGCGGGTCTGCCATGCCAACATCTTCCGCAGCAAAGCGTGTCAACCGGCGAGCCAGATAACGGGGGTCCTCCCCACCTTCCAGCATCCGGGCGAACCAGTACAACGCCGCATCCGGGTCTGACCCGCGCAGAGATTTGTGCAGGGCGGAAATCAGATTGTAATGTTCTTCACGGTCCCGGTCGTACAGCACGGCCCGCTTGGCCAGCAGCCGGGCGAGTGCCTGCGCATCCAGCGGCTGTTCCGTTTTCAGGCTGAGAAGCTGCTCAACCATGTTCAGCAGATAACGGCCATCCCCATCCGCCATGGCCCGCAGTGTGGCGCGCCCTTCTTCCGTAAGGGGGAGCGGGCGGCCTGTTTCCTCTTCTGCGCGCACCAGCAGGGCTTCCATAGCGGAATCGTCCAGCCGGTTCAGCACCATCACCTGACAGCGCGACAAAAGTGCCGAGTTCAATGCAAAGGACGGATTCTCGGTTGTCGCCCCGACCAGCACAATGGTGCCGTCTTCCACCACGGGCAGAAACCCGTCCTGCTGGGCACGGTTGAAACGATGAATTTCATCTACAAACAGCAGTGTACCGCCACCGGCTTCCGCCTGCCGCCGCGCATTTTCAAACGCTTTTTTCAGGTCTGCCACGCCGGAAAACACGGCTGAAAGCTGTACAAACTTCAAACCTGCCGCCTGTGCAAGAAGGCGGGCAATGGTGGTTTTCCCCACACCTGGACCACCCCACAGAATCAGACTGGCCAGAGAGCCTCTTTCCAACATGCGGGTAAGGCTGCCATCCGGCCCCAGCAAATGCCCCTGCCCCACCACATCTTCCAGCCGGTTGGGCCGAAGCCTGTCCGCCAGCGGTTGGTTAGGGGCAGGACGTGCCGAGGCAGACATGGCAGCATCAAAATTCGGCGGAGGTGCATCCTCCCCAAAAAGATCTCCCGCCATGGGCGTTGTCCGCCGTGCCGCCATACCCTTATCGCCTTGTTCTGTCCTGGTCCGCGCTACTGCCCCTGCTTTGCCAACAGCCGACGCACTTTTATTCCGTCTTTCTATATCGGCCTGTAGCCCGGCTTTTTCCAGCCACCCCCGGAAAGAATCCGAGACCGACCACGCCCCATCAGTGTCTTTGCTTGCCTGCGGGGCACTGCGCTGACGGAGAACGCAGCCCTCATGGATCATACCAACACCCTCAGAAAAACTGGGGCACCTCCTCAGCACGGTGGAGCAATAGGTTTTTAAGAGGCTACTTGAAAACTCTGTCCGGCTGGTCGGCAGGTCTCTTTTGAAACTGAATGCACTGAGTTTTCGCCCCGGTCGCTAACATCAGGCCTTCAACTTCGCCTTTCTGCCTCAAAAATCCTTCACCAGCCTCCATTTACTGATTTTTCAAACCTGCTTCCAAAACCAACACTGCACACGACAGCCCGAACCTGAGAAAATCAGGTGGAAACTCCCCTACCGCCGACATTCATGGCCGTCCGGTTTCTTATTCAGGCTGAGCAGGAAGCGTAAATGTATTGGGGGGAATGCTGATCCCCGTATGCACATCAAACAGTGTCACACGCGTCTCGCGTCCCTGTGCGTCCAGCACGCTCCATGACCGCAAAGAGAGGGGTTTGTCGTGAAAGACCAGTGTCAAACTGCCATCCCCCGGAGAGGACGTTCGCACCAAGGACACCTGAACAAGGCCACTTTCATGCGCAAAACCTGTTACCGTCACATCATCAGACAGGCTGATATGCTGGCGTAGCAACAACCCCAGCGGAGTCCGTTCCATGGGAATAACCGTGGTCTGGTCCAACTGATTATCCCGGAACACCACCTTGCCTTCGTTCGCCACCAGCACAAGCGGGGTTGGCGGATCATACGCCAGACGCATCTGACCGGGGCGCTTCATCCACACTACACCGGTTGTCCGCTTACCATCCGCATCCAGTTGCTGCATCCGCGCCTGAAAGGTGGTGGCACTGTTCAGCGTCTGCTCGATCTTCGCCAGCCAGGCACGGTCAGAATCGGAGAGCGGCGCCGCTTCTGGAGCAGAGGTCTCTTGTTGGGGCACGGACATCCGTGCTCCGGCCTCCTGAGCCGATGCCACGGGGGAGAAGCTCACCACAGCAACGGGCAGCAGCACGGCACCGGCCATCAGACACTGACGAAACGAGGAAAAGGCGCGCAAAACCTTGGTCATATGTTCTGTTATTCCTACTCGTGGCCCATGAGGCACAAAGCCTGCCACCAGACAGCCTTCTCACGCCATTATTATGGCAGCGTGCCGCAAACAGTAAGAGGCTGCCTTAAAAGTCCTGAATGAAGAACGGGTGGGGCCTTTTTACGTCAGAGACCATGCCTTACAACCATATCAGCGCAAGCCGGTTCTCTTTGAAACCATCGCCCCTTCACCTCATACAGCGATAAGCCCGAGTGCGAGCGCCAATGCAACTGCCAGTCCAATTTCACGGCTGAAGCGAAACTGTGACAGGCACATGGCTGGATCGGCCGGATTAACGCCAGCCGCTTGCCGCGCCAGCAGCACAACCGGCAGAAGCAGCGCGGGCCAGAACAGCAGACCAACACCCGCCAGCCCTCCGGCAAGGACCAGCAACACCACCATTCCCGCATAGCAAGCGCCAATGAACCCCCGCGCCTGCGATGCCCACAAACGAGACGTGGACTTCACGCCAATGCGGGCATCGTCCTCCATGTCCTGAAAGCCGTATATGGTATCAAATCCAAGCTGCCACAGGATGGTAGCACCATAGAGCGCCACCTGAGCCCAGGAGAGTGAGCCTGCGGCAGCGGCATACCCCATGGGCGCACCAAACCCGAACGTGAAGCCCATCACCAGTTGCGGCCACCACGTAAACCGCTTTGCCAACGGATACAGGGCCACCAGCACCAGAGAAGATACACCAAGCAGGCAGGATAATCCGTTCAACTGCACCAGAACCGCCAGCCCGATCAGCAGCAGCAGCAGCAGAAACAGGGTGGCCTGCCGCATGCTCAACGCCCCGGATGCCAACGGCCGCCCTGCCGTGCGCGCCACCTGCCGGTCAATATCGCGGTCCCACATATCATTCACCACGCAGCCCGCCGCGCGCATGACAAGACTGCCAATGCCAAACAGGATAATCAGCCGCACCCGTTCTGCCACCGCCACATCACGCGGCAGCAGGATGCCCCACACCCCGGGCAGAAACAGCAGCCAGGTGCCAATGGGCCGATCAAGCCGCGCCAGCAGGGCGTAAGCCCGCAACCCTGCCGGAAGACGGGCAATCCACCCCGTGGTTTTGATATCAGTATGGGAAGAAGAGGCTGATACGGACACGGGGCTGACTTATCCCTGATTGCTGAAACTTTTTATGAATGGCAGCCATAAAAGCTGCCTGAACAGCTTCTTACAGAATCGCCAGCCCTCAAACCACCCGTGCCATAAAGATACACGTTCATCTAACCGCCCTGACTGCCCACTGCAGCAGCATCAAAACGATAATCCGCAGCTTTCATACGACGATTGGAAGCCCGCCACAAATCGGCTGGCCATGAAGCACTTTGCATAACGCCCCGTTCCCGCCTAAATGTGGCCTCCTTCTCCTCTGGGCGTTCCGCCCGCTCTCCTTTTAGCCAGATTATCCGAGTATGAGCGCCCACGCCCACCTGCCCCGCCTTTACCTGCCAGCCGACGCCCTTCCCGCAGCAGCGGCTGGGTCCGCCTGCCCGCTCCTTCCTGCGCAAGCCCGCTATCTGGGCACGGTTCTGCGCAAGCAGGCGGGCGATTCCGTGCGCGTCTTCAACGCCAGCATGGGAGAATGGCTGGCAACGCTGGGAGACATCCGCAAAGACAAAGGCAGCCTGACCTTAGCGGAACGCCTTCGCACACCGCAGACACTCCCTTCCCTTGTTCTTGCCTTCGCCCTGCTGAAACGCGATGCCACGGATCTGGTCCTGCGCATGGGCACGGAACTGGGCGTCACGTCTTTCCAGCCCCTGATAACCGAGCGCACCAACACCCACCGCGTCAATCTTGACCGCCTGACCGCCATTGCAACTGAAGCTGCGGAACAGTGCGAACGGATGGATATTCCGCAAGTTGCCGAACCCTGCGCCCTGACAACGCTGCTAGGCACATGGCCGGAAAACCACCGTCTGTTCGCGGCCGTAGAACGCACGCAGGACAGAGGGCTGGCCCCAAGCCTGACCTTCCACCATGCCCGTGCCGGTGATGGCCTGCTGATTGGCCCGGAAGGCGGTCTGAGTGATACGGAATGTCAGGCCCTGCTTGCGCGCCCCTTTGTTGCCCCGGTATCACTTGGACCATTGGTGCTTCGGGCAGATACCGCCGTAGCGGCCGGACTGGCATTGATGGGTGATGGCTTGCGCTCTGCGCAGGATCAGTCACAATAACCTGACTTCTCCGTTCTGGGCCGTGCAGCGTCACGGCCCGATTTTCAAGGAACAATACGCTCTCATGTCCAACGCTGGTGCCCTAGACGACACGCCTGTCCGCTCTGTTTCGCAGTTGGCCGAAATTCTGGCGCAGGGATGCAAACCTCGAGACGCGTGGCGCATTGGCACCGAGCATGAGAAATTTGGCTTCATCCGCCCGGAAGCCGCCAGCAATGGCAGCAACCCACAGGGGGGGCGCCCGGCCTATGCCGCCCCACCCTACGCCCCTGCCGGGATTGAAGACCTGCTTATGGGGATGCAGAAAAGCGCGCCTGATGAATGGCAGCCCATTATGGATGCCGGCAGCATTATCGGCCTGAAAGGCCAGAATGATGCCAAAGGCGCTGGAATTTCGCTTGAACCCGCGGGACAGTTTGAACTTTCCGGTGCACCGTTGCGAACATTGCATGAAACCGCGCAGGAACTGAACGACCATTACGAAACAGTACGCCCCTTGGCCCGCAAGCTGGGCCTAGGCTTTGCACCACTGGGGTTCCACCCAACCGCCAGCCGCGCGGATCTGCCGTGGATGCCCAAATCCCGCTACGCCATCATGCGGGATTACATGCCCAAGGTGGGCAAGCTGGGACTGGACATGATGCAGCGCACCTGCACGGTGCAGGTCAATCTGGATTTTGGTTCGGAACAGGACATGGTGCGCAAGATGCAGGTCTCGCTGGCCCTGCAACCTGTTGCGACCGCCCTGTTCGCCAACTCGCCGTTTGTCGAGGGCAAGCCCAACAACTTCCTCTCCAACCGGGCACGGATCTGGACGGATACGGACAATGGCCGTTCCGGCATGCCAGCCTGCGTGTTTGAAAAAGATTTCGGTTTTGAGCGCTACGCTGAGTGGGCGCTTGATGTGCCGATGTATTTCATCATGCGCAATGGCAAAATGCGTAACGTGGCAGGCCGGTCTTTCCGCGCCTGGATGAATGGTGAGCATCAGGACGGTCTGGAAGATGTCACCCCGACGCTGGGTGATTTTGAAGACCACCTGACCACAGCCTTCCCGGATGTGCGTCTGAAGCAGTTTCTGGAAATGCGGGGAGCCGATGCGGGCTCCTTTGAAATGATGATGGCACAGTCCGCCCTGTGGGTTGGTCTGCTTTATGATGATGCCGCACTGGAATCTGCTTACGAACTGGTATGTGAACGCCCGTGGGAAGACTACGTAAAGCTGCGGAGCCTTGTGCCCATGCAGGCTTTAGATACGCCATGGGGTGAAGGCACTGTGCGCGATCTGGCCGCACAGATGATCGGCATTGCCATGGATGGTTTGCAGGGGCGTGGAATTGTGGATGAGAACGGCGTGGAAGAATGGGCCTATCTGGCCCCCCTCACCGCTCTTGCCGCTGGTGCCCCCACACAGGCTGAACGGTGGCTGGACCGCTATTACGGAGCATGGATGGGTGACACCAGCCGGATCTTCCTGGAAAGCGAGATCTGATCACCCGCGCATAAACAGGCGGCTTGCACTTAAAGCCGCCGCACTTGCCGCCACACAGGTGGCAGCCAGCAGGCAGGCCCGCGCGCCTTCATGCGCAAACTGCGCGAAGAACGCCGCAACCCCCATCGCCCCAAACGCCTGCCCGGCCTGACGCGCCACCTGCACCATGCCACTGGCCCCGCCAGCACGGGCATGGGAGACAGAAACCATCATGGCGCGATTATTGGGCGGCTGAAAAAAGCCGAACCCCCACCCGGCTACTGCCGTGCGCCAGGCGATATCAAAAACCGAGGGCTGCAACGGTAAAAGCCACAGCAGCAAAAAGCCGGTTGCTGTGACAGAAAGCCCGATGGATGACAGCACACCGGCAGAAACACTATCTGCCACGCGCCGCACCACGGGGGCGGCACACATGATGCCAATAGGCCATGGTGTAATCAGCAAGCCCGTCAGCGCGGCGCTCAGCCCCAGTTCGTCATGCAAAGTGAACGGCATGGAAATGATGTAGAAATTGGAGGCGACAAACCCCAGAAAGCCCGTAACAAACGCCACGGTGAAATCTGGCTTGGCCAGAAGATCAACCGGCAGAATGGGCTGTGGTGCTTCCGCTTCCCGCCGCACCAGTACTACACCAGCACCAAGCCCGATCAAAATCAGGCAGACAGACAGGGCAACATTGCCGTGATGGGAGAGTTCATCACACCCCATAACCAATGCCCCTACGCCCAGAATGCACAGAAAGCTGCCCAACGTGTCAGATTTCTGATTGCTCCGGGGCGTTTCCGGCAATGCCTTGAACGCCATAATAAGCGCCAAAGCCCCCAACGGCAGATTGACCCAGAACAGCCACGGCCAGGAAGCAACACTCAGAATAACGGCTGCCGCCGTAGGGCCAAGCGCCACCCCCACAGCCACAACTACGCCGTTCAGGGCAATGCCACGCCCGATTTCCGCATGAGGGTAAATAAAGCGCAGCAGCGCAATATTCACGCTCATGATGCACGCGCCCCCAATGCCCTGCAGCACCCGCGCGCCCGCCAGCATGGGTAGGGAGGTTGCCGTAGCGCATAGCAGTGAGGAAACCATGAACACCATGATCCCCACCCGGCAGAGGCGGGAAAATCCGACCTTACTTCCCAAAGACGCCAGAGGCAGAAGGGAGACCAGACTGGCAAGCTGATAGGCGTTCACCACCCAGATTGAGGATGAAGCCGATGCGTGGAGATCGCGCCCGATATCCGGCAACGCCACGTTGGCAATGGCGTAATCCAGCAGCGCCAACAGAACGGAAAGTGAGACAGCAATCACAGCCAAGGTGCGTGCCGAACCCTGCAAGCCATCGGTAGAAGGGGAAGTTGTTACGCGCTCAGCCGGATGCGCAAGGTCTGTCATGGGCTTGCCGAAGCTCCTGTTTCATTCGCGTCATGATCTTGCGCCGCGCGCTTCTGTGCCATTCCTCTTCCTAAAGAGAAAGCATTTTATCTCGGCTTCCACCTTCGTATGGTGCGTTGCGGTGCGCATGTGCGTCGCTCCACACGAAAACGTGCAATCCACTTGATATAACATGGCCTGTTTTACGCGATGGGGCATTCTCCCTGTTCTCACATCCTTGTGCCCAAAGTTTTTTACGGAATGCGGCAGGCTGAAACAGTTTGCCCGCAAGGAAGGAGTTGACATCACCCAGCCACCTCGCTCCATCCTCCGATCATGACGCCTCTTCTCGCTACGGTTCTGACAGCCGCCGCCATTCTGACATTGGTTTTCCTGATTGGATGGGTACGCCTCAACCCGTTCATCACGCTGTTTATCGTCTCGGTTGGGCTGGCGCTGGTCGCCGGTATGCCGGCCGAGAAAGCCGTGGCGTCGTTTGAGGCGGGCATGGGCCATGTGCTCGGGCATGTTGCGGGGGTCATGGCCCTTGGCACCATGCTGGGGAAGATTCTGGCTGAAACGGGAGGCGCTGATCAGATTGCGCTCACCATCTCCCGCGTTGCAGGCAAGAGGCGGCTGAACTGGGCCATGATGGTGATCGGCCTGCTGGTTGGTCTGCCTGTGTTTTATGAAGTCGGGTTTGTGCTGCTGATTCCGCTTGCTGTTGTGCTGTCCCGCCAGAACAGCCTGCCATTGACCATGCTGGCGTTCCCTATGGCGGCAGCACTCTCGGTTACGCACGCCATGGTGCCACCTCACCCCGCAACACTTCTGGCCATTTCCGCCTATCATGCTCACACCGCGCGCACATTGTTCTGGGGGATTCTGGTGGGCACACCCATCGCCGCAATTGCCGGACCTCTTTACGCCTATTACATTGTTCCCCATTTGGGAGAGATTGAGCCCACACCTCTGGCCGCCCAGTTCACGCGCGCGTCTTCCCCGCAGAAACGTCCTTCTTTTGTCCTGTCCTGCCTTACGTTGCTGATGCCTGTTATCCTCATGCTCGGTGGCGCGGTGGCGGAAATGATCTATCCCCCGGCCGCATGGCAGTATCGGCTGCTGCATTTTCTGGGAAATACGGATATCGCCCTGCTGGTCGCGACCCTAATGTCCTTCTGGCTGCTCGGTAGCGTCAGTGGTCTCTCGCGCGAGACCATTCTGCGCTTTTCCAACGAATGTCTGGCCCCCACAGCAACCATCATGCTGCTGATTGGCTCGGGCGGCGGATTTGGCCGGGAGTTGATTGACAGTGGCCTCTCCCATTCCATTACGGACATGGCACTGGGTGCACATGTTCCGCTGCTGGTGCTGGCATGGCTGCTCGCACTTCTGGTCCGCATTGCCACTGGGTCCGCCACGGTGGCCACCACCACAGCGTCAGGCATTGTTGGCCCCATTCTGGCGTCTTCCCCCACGGTGTCACCAGAACTGCTGGTGCTGGTAACAGGTGCGGGGTCAGTCGGGCTGAGTCTGATGAATGATGCCGGATTCTGGCAGATAAAAGAATATCTGGGCATGAATCTCAGCCAGACCCTGCGCAGTTGGACGGTTATAGAAACCCTGATCGCGATACTTGGCCTGCTGATCTGCCTGCCGCTTTCATGGATTGTTCACTGAGATACAAATCGCCAGATTGGGCTATTGTAAAATCCTGCCCAAAACAAAAAATGCTTCCTTCCCGAAAGAAGAAAGCATTTCTTTACAACAAGCAATACCAGAAAACCGATATCTCAGCGATCGGCATAAGGGTTTTTTGTGCCACGCAACTGTAAGCGAATAGGCACGCCCGGCAGATCAAACGTTTCACGCAGACCATTGACCAGATACCGCTTGTAATCTTCCGGCAGCAATTCCGCACGGGTGCCGAAAATAACAAACGTGGGCGGACGGGACTTCACCTGCGTCATATAACGCAGCTTCAGGCGACGGCCTTCCACCAGCGGCGGGGTATGGCGTTCAAGCGCTGCTTCAAACCAGCGGTTGAGTTCGCCTGTCGGGACCCGCGCGTTCCATACCGTCCACGCATCTCGCACGGCAGGAAGCAAACGACGCAACCCTGCCCCGGTCAGGGCAGAGAACGTTACCACCGGCACACCGCGCATCTGCGCCAGAGAAATGCTCAGCCGATCCAGAATGGCTTTGCGCGTGCCAACCCGGTCTTCCACCATGTCCCATTTATTGAGGGCCAGAACACAGGCGCGGCCTTCCCGCTCAATCAGGCGGGCAATCTGCAAATCCTGCTCATGCACGCCCAGCGTGGCATCAAGCACCAGCACTGCCACTTCCGCCATTTTGAGTGCTTCGATGGAAGCTGAGACGGACATTTTTTCCAGCGCTTCATCAATCCGCGCCTTACGGCGCAGACCGGCGGTGTCCACAACCTCGAACTCGTCACCATCATCATAAAGCGTAACAGCAACCGAATCGCGGGTCAGCCCCGGTTCTGGGCCGGTAATCATCCGCTCTTCACCCAGAAGGGCGTTCATCAGGGTAGATTTCCCCGCGTTGGGGCGACCAACAATGGCAAGACGCATGGGGCCTTTGGGGCCGACCTCAGGAACGTCCTCGCCTTCTGGAAGATCGACGCCATCAACAGCAAAGTCTTCTTCCGGAAATTCTGGCTCTTCCGGTTCGGGTTCCGGGGGGAGATGCTCCACAATTTCAGACATGAGGTCAGCAAGACCTTCCCCATGCTCGGCAGAAACCGCAACCGGTTCACCCAACCCAAGTGCATAAGCTTCCATGGCGGAGGCGGCGCCGGACCGACCTTCGGCCTTGTTGGCCACCAGCAACACCGGACGCCCCTGACGGCGCACCCATTGGGCAAAATGCTCATCTGCCGGGGTAATACCGGCACGGGCGTCCACACAGAACAGCACCAGCGCCGCGTTCACCATCGCACCTTCGGATGACGAGCGCATGCGGCCAAACAAGGTATCCGGCGCGGCTTCTTCCAACCCGGCGGTATCAATCAGGCGGACATGCCGCCCGCGTAGAATGGCCAGACCTTCCTTACGGTCCCGCGTCACGCCGGGGGTATCTGCCACCAGAGCCTGACGCCGCCCAACCAACCGATTGAAAAGAGTGGATTTTCCAACATTGGGGCGGCCAACAATGGCCACGACCGGCAGATCACCGGAAGGAAGCGGCGCAACAGGCCGCATGGGCCGACGGCGATCAGCCATAAGAGCGCAGCTTTCCGTCGTTTGTTACAATCAACATTTGCTCATCAACAACAATAGGCGGCACGAAAGAAACCGCATCAGAGGAATCAACGGAGATAATGCCACCGGTTACAGGATTAACCCGCACCACTCCGTTGCCGGGCAGGGTACTGATGCAAACCAGTTGTCCCCCTGCCATAACGGGGCCCATCCACGTTATGATATCTTTGCTCACATCCACACGGCGGAAGCGACGCAACTGCGTAATCCAGCGCACATGGCCGGAAAGACGATCAATACAGGTTAGCTGTTCGTCCAGAGACACCACAAACAGCCAGTCCCCTACGCACAGAATGCTGTTCTGGCTGGCAACGGCACGCTCCCACAGGCGGCGCCCGGTCCGAATGTCCACCGCGGCCAGAACCTGCGCCATGCTGACAGCATAGACAGTGCTGTCCACCACCACGGGCAGACCGCGCACACAGGTCAGGTTCAGGGTGCTGGCCTGGCTGCTTACGTTGCCAAGCATGTCGCTCCACACAACCTCACCCGTTTCAGCACGGAAGGCCACCAGGTCTCCCCCGCCAAAGCCACCAATCACCACGCCATTGGCATAGGCTGGCGCGGGCAGACCAAACACCGTTGTATCTGCCTGCGTGGCCCCATAGGACCAAAGCTGGCGGCCTGTAGCGGCATCCAGCGCAAAAAAGCGTTCATCAATCGTGCCAAAAAAGACACGTCCATCAACAACCGTAGGAGCGGAGCGACCGGGAGTGCCGATATCTGACCGCCACTTCACCTTGCCGGTTGAGGCATTGACCGCCAGCGCTTCTGAAATGGCGCTGACAATATAAACCGTGTCTCCATCCACAGCCACGCCGCCGCCCAGATTGCTGGAGCGCATCTTTTTAGGCTTGGGGTCAACCGTCCAGAGATGAGACATGCGCGGCCAAGAGAACGCCCGCACAATGCCCTGCGCATCCATAATGAACAGGCGACCATTCTGGATAACAGGGGAAGACTGGATCAACCCGCGGCCAAAACCGCCCAGCGCCGCCCATGCCAGCATGTCCGGCTCGGAAATACCGGCCCCGATGGATTTGGACCACCGCTCCCGCAGACCGGCCCACTTATAGTTGCTGCCCACATGGGAACTCACACGCCCCACCAACGGCCATTCAGAAACCGTGATCGGATCTGGCAGGGTGATGGAGGTATGGTCTTCCTTGTCTACTTCCAGACCGGAACCGGAGGACAACACATCTGTCCGGTGGCCAGCCAGAATGGGCTTTTCGTCTTCATCAAACAGGCTGCATCCGGCCAGCACTGGCGCAAGCGCCGCCCCAGCCAGAAGTTTCCGGCGCGCCAGGGAGGCCCGCACAACGGTAGAAAAGCGCGTCTTGGTCATGAAATGCCTCACCCTGCCGAAGGATCCAGTGCCTGGGTCATTGCCTGCGCCCGGCTTCTTACGCCAGAGGGCACATCATCCGCCGCAGCCAGTTCTGCAAATTTCTTGCGGGCATCATCCATATGCCCTTCCCTTACATCCAGCGTGGCGAGCGCTTCGGTCGCCAGCCCATGCCATGCCTTGTCCTTGCCCGTCAGCACGGAAAGGCGCGAGCGCAGGCTTGGAATGTCACCTGCATCAATCTGTTTCTGGCACCACAACAGCGTGGCAAGCTGGCGCAGGAGCGGGTCTGCCTTCTGGTCATTCTGCACGGCATCCCATGCCGCCAGCGCCGCCTTGATATCGCCATGAGCGGCCTGCACAGCCCCTTCCTGCAAACGCGCAAGGGTGGCAATGCCATCAGGGCTGGAGGCTGCGAGCTTCTGCAGGCTGGCAAGACCGGCCTGCGCTGTTTCACCCAAAGGCGTAAGATTTTCGGAAGCCGGAGGGAGATGATCCGTCTGCCGCAGCGCGGTCAGATAAGTGCCTGTCGCAGCAAGAGAGGCTGATTTCTGGCTTGAAAGATGCCAGGACCATGCGCCCGCGCCTGCCAGAACCACCACAAGCACCCCAAGCCCCAGCCCCGCGTAACGACGGGCGGCCTGCCGCAGGCGCTCTGCCTTCAGTTCGTCATCAACTTCCTTGAAAACATCTTCTGCCACGTCTGGCCCGTTCCCGTTCTGGCTAACTATAAGTGCGTAACGGGCATATCTGCCCTACATGCACGCATCATACAAGGCACCACTCCGGAAAGACAGCCCCTAACAGGCGTGCACCGCGTGCGTTTTCCTCCATACCGGACAGGACGTTGCCCGGCCGGCATGCCTCCCGCCGGGCACTTTTTTAGTGAGACGCCCCTCCGAACTTGCTGCTTCCCGTCTTGAGGGTTGCCGTCATGCGGCTGAAATTGGCTGCAATCCGCTTCTGCACCGCAGCACTGCCTTCATGAATGTGCGCAATTTTTTCACGCGCTTCATTGCTGATGGCTGTTTCTTCCTTGTTGGCAGTACGCGCAACACAACTGTTATAGGCGCGGGCCGCTTTTTCGTAGGCCGTGGCTTTGTCAACGCTGGCGTTATAATGTTCGACCGAGGAGACATCCATGGAAGGCATGGTGGGCTCAGCACCGCAGGCTGATGCCGTCCAGGCGGTGGTAGCGGCCTGCGCCTTACCGCCCGCAGTCGGCAGGCTCGCCATAACGGCTACGCCACAAACCAGAAAAAAACCTTTCCTCATTCTTTTTATTCCCTGTGATAAGCAACCTCTCCTGCCTGACACACCACAAAGGTAAAAATCAGGCGGCCGCTGCAACGCCGGGTTCATGGCACAGGCTGCATAAATGTCCAGACCCTCTTCACGCAGCACGGGCTCACGCCCATCCTCTCCCGTGCCTTGGAAAAAACAAAAGGGCGGTATAACAGAGGTCTAATGCGTATTCTCTTCATCACGGCCACACGCCTGGGCGATGCCGTGCTCTCCACTGGCCTGCTGGCACATCTGATACGCACCATACCTGATGCCCGTTTTACCATTGCCTGCGGCCCTGTCGCCGCCGGGCTGTTCCAGAACCTGCCGGGACTCGACAAAGTGCTGGTGATGGACAAACGCAAATACGATCTGCACTGGCTGGATTTATGGAAAGCCTGCATCGGGCAGAAATGGGATCTGACCATTGATCTACGCGGCTCTGCTACCACGCTTTTTCTCCGCAGCCGTAAAAGACTGATCATGCGCGGCGGTCGTCGGCCCGGCCGACGCGTGACCCATCTGGCCAAGGTGTTGGGGCTTATCCCACCCCCATTGCCTACCGTCTGGCTGAGCGAAGCAGACAAAGCTGTTGCCACGGCAACATTACCAGCAGACGGGCCACTTATCGCATTGGGGCCAACGGCCAACTGGACCGGAAAGATCTGGCCCACAGACCGTTACCTACCGTTATGGGACGCCCTTTCCGCCACCATGCCTCAAGCTCGACCTGTCATTTTCTATGGTCCCGGCCCGCAGGAGCGCGCCCTTGCGGAACCCGTTCTGAACGCCCTTCCCAATGCGGTGGATGCAGGCGGTCATTTCTCGCTGCCTCAGGTTGCCGCCATGTTGGCCCGTTGCCGCCTGTATATCGGCAATGATTCCGGCCTCATGCATCTGGCCGCCGCGGCAGGTACTCCCACACTGGGGCTATTTGGCCCCTCTCGTGCGTCAGAATACGCACCCTCCGGCAAACATACGGCATGGGTGGTTGCTCCGGGGCCAGAAGGCGACGCGCCGATTGCGGGCCTGAGCGTTCCCACGGTTGCACAAGCCGCAAGGCGCCTGCTGGCGGAAACAGATTTATGAGCCTGATCATGCCGCACTCTCCTCTACCTGCCTCCTCCGGCCCCAGCGCGCCCCTCCGTGTCGCGCATGTGATGGCCGGTGCGGCGACAGGCGGTGCTGAACTGTTTTTTGAACGTCTGTGCATCGCACAGGCGGCCTCGGGGCTCTCGGTGCTTCCCGTTATCCGGCGGGAAAAAGCCCGCGCCCAGCGGATGCAGGCGGGCGGTATTGCCCCGACAGAACTTACCTTTGGCGGCATGGCGGACCTTACCACCCACTGGCGTCTGAAACGGGCCCTTACGGCCTTTGCACCCCGTGTCACGGTTGCATGGATGAACCGTGCGGCCCGCTTCACCCCAAAGGGAAACTGGGTTTTGGCCGGGCGACTGGGCGGGTTTTATGATCTTTCTTATTATCGCCGATGCGACCATCTGATTGGCAACACGCATGGTCTGGTCCGATGGATGAAGGAACAGGGCTGGCCGGAAAACCGCGTGCATTATCTGCCCAATTTCGCCACTGACCTTGCCGATACGGCCCCTGTCCGTCCCGATGGCGTGCCGCCCGATGCCCCTTTTATTCTGGCGCTTGGCCGCCTGCATAAGAACAAGGCGTTTGATGTGCTGATCCGCGCCATGCGGTATTTACCCGGCCAATGGCTGGTGATCTGCGGAGAAGGCCCGGAACGCGAAGTGCTTGAAGCACTTGCCCGACAGGAAGGGGTCGCCGACCGTGTATTGATGCCGGGCTGGGCCACGCAACCGGGAGGATTAATCCGTGCCTGCTCCGTGCTGGTCTGCCCTTCCCGGCATGAACCGCTGGGGAATGTGGTGATTGAAGGGTTTTCCGCCCTTAAACCGGTTGTGGCTGCGGCGTCTCAGGGGCCTACGGAATTGATCCGTTCTGGAAAAAACGGTCTGCTGGCTCCCGTAGAAGATGCGCAAGCTCTTGCACACCAACTTAGCACGGTTCTGGAAGACCCCGCTCTTGCGCACAGGCTGGCCCTTGCAGGGCGCGCGGATTATGACCAGATATTCGCCACTGGCCCGGTTCTAACCGCCTGGCAGCAGTTTCTCTCCTCAGTGGAGGCCCCCTGATGTGCGGCATTGGCGGACTGGTCTATACCCGCGGCACATCCCCAAAGCCGCAGGATGTGCTGGACCGCATGGCCGTAGCCCTGAAGCATCGCGGGCCAGACGGTGCTCATTTTGCCCGCCTGCCGCATGCTGATCTGGTTCATACCCGCCTGTCCATTATTGATCTGGCCGGTGGAGACCAGCCACTTTCCGCAGGGACGGGTACGCTTATTGCCAATGGCGAGATTTATAACGACCCCCAAATCCGTCACCAGATCGGGCAGAGCCATTTCAAAACCGGCAGCGACTGTGAATCCCCCCTGCTTTTATGGGAACGCAACGGAACAGATTATGCTCGGGGGCTGCGGGGCATGTATGCCATCGCCCTCTATGACAACGCACAGGAAGAACTCCTCCTCTCCCGTGATCCATTCGGCATAAAACCGCTTTATGTCACGGAATTTGAAGGCGGACTGGCGTTTGCATCAGAACCCGGTGTGCTGTTGGCCGCAGGGCTTGCGCCCCGCACAATGCGCCCATCTGCACGAGATGAATTGCTGCAACTTCAGTTCACCACCGGGCGGGAGACCATTTTCAACACCATTCATCGCGTCATGCCCGGTGAAACGGTACGCGTCGTCCAAGGTCGTATTCTGGATCGCCAGCATTGTTCAGCCCTGCCTGACGTGCAACCAGATCAACCGCCGCTTGGGGAAGAAGACGCCCTTCATCGGCTTGATGCTGCCCTGATGAACAGCGTGCAGGCCCATGAACGCTCTGATGTGCCTTTTGGCCTGTTCCTCTCCGGTGGCATAGACAGCGCCAGCCTGCTGACCGCCATGGCGCGCCTGCCGCGCCCGGAAAAGCTCCGCACATGGACTGCCGTTTTTGAAGCCAGCAACGCAGCGGATGAAGCAGATGCCGCAGCAGAACTGGCTCGCGGCGTGCAGGCCGAGCATGAAACGGTGCGAATTACCGCGACCATGGTATGGGACCACCTGCCCGCCATTGTAGCCTGCATGGATGATCCCGTAGCCGACTATGCCATTATCCCCACATGGTTCCTTGCCCGAAAAGCAGCGGAAGACGTACGCGTCATCCTCTCGGGAGAAGGCGGGGATGAACTGTTCTGCGGGTATGGTCGATACCGGTCAGCCATCCGCCCATGGTGGCGTGGGGGGCGACGCATGTGGCGTCGTGGCATGTTTGATGGGCTGAATGTGCTGCGCACCCAACCGGCCGACTGGCGCGATGGCATCATGGCTGCCGAAGTCAATGCTTCTACCGCCCCCTCTCGCCTTGCAGCGGCCCAAGCGGTAGATTGCGCCGAATGGCTCCCCAATGATCTGCTGATAAAGCTGGACCGCTGCCTTATGGCGCACGGGCTGGAAGGCCGCACGCCCCTGCTGGACCCCGTGGTGGCGGATATTGCGTGGCGACTGCCAGATACGCTGCGGGTACGTGGGGACAAAGGAAAATGGCTGTTACGCCGGTGGCTTGAACAGCATTGTCCCGCAGCCAGACCCTTTGCACCAAAACAGGGCTTTACCGTTCCCATAGGCACATGGATTGCCAAGGAAGGCGAGCGCCTGGGCACGTTGGTGGCGCAACAGGATTGCATTCAGGAAATTGCCCGACCAGACCGTGTACGCGCCTTGTTCCAAGCCGCCGGAGGCCGCAAGACAGGCCATGCGGCATGGACACTGCTATTCTATGCCCTGTGGCACCGCACACACATACGTAGCCTTGCCCCCGCCGGGGATGTATTTGAAACGTTAAGCCAGTAACCTCATTTCAAGAAGATCGTCCTGCTTCTGGGAGAAGACGCCATGCCACCCATCACGCATGTTGCCCTGCTTGAAAACCGAACCGTTCTGAAGCTGTCTGGCGCAGACCGTGTGAAATTTCTACAGGGCTTGGTTACAGCCGATATTGCCGCCCTCACATCCGGGACGGCAGCATGGTCCGCCTGCCTGACACCGCAGGGACGCTGGCAGGCCGATTTCTTTATTGTGGCAGACCCCGATGACACCTGCCTGCTGCTGGACTGCGCAACGGAACAGGCCGAAGCCCTGCGCAAGCAGCTATTGCGTTTCCGCCTGCGGTCTGACGTGCAACTGGAGCCAACAGGCATGCGCGTGCTGGCTGCGTGGGGAGAACGCCCGGAAGCCGCCCTGCTGGAAAACGCCATTACCTTTGCAGACCCGCGTGTAGAAGCCGCTGGCTGGCGTCTGCTTGATGCCCCGCCAGAAACCACGCTGACTGCAACCGAACAGGATTATAACCTGCACAGGCTGGTTCTGGGTCTGCCCGATGGCGTGCAGGATTGTGAAGTGGGCCGCACGCTGGTGGCAGAAGCCAACATGGATCTTCTGGGCGGGGTTTCCTGGACCAAAGGCTGCTATATGGGGCAGGAGGTGACCGCACGCATGCATTACCGCACGCTGGTCAAACGTCGGCTGGTGCCTGTTGCCAGCACCGCCCCTCTCCCCACGCCCGGCACCCCCATTCTGGCCGATGACGTCGAGGTTGGCACATTACGGTCTTCTCAGGATCATGTCGGCCTGGCCCTTCTCAAAACAGCAGCCCTTGAAAAAACCTTACTTTGTGACGGCCACAAACTGGTGCCCCGTCCGCCAGCGTGGCTCACCGCAGCCCTTGAGACACCGTCTTCCACCTCTGAAAATCCTGAGCCTTCATGACCTACACAGCCCCTTCCGCCGCCGTAATTGACTCCATGCTGGAGGCCGTCAATTTTGACGCATCCGGCCTGATCGCCGCCATTGCCCAGCAGCATGATACGGGCGAAGTGCTGATGATTGCATGGATGACGCATGACGCCCTGCGGGAAACCCTGCAAACGGGCCGTGTATGCTATTATTCCCGCAGCCGCAAAAAACTCTGGCGCAAAGGCGAAACATCCGGACAGGTGCAACATCTGCATGAAGCCCGGCTGGATTGCGATGCTGATGCCGTTCTGCTTCTGGTCAATCAGATTGGCGTGGCGTGTCACACGGGGCGCAGAAGCTGTTTTTATCGTGCATTTGAGCCGGATGGACTGATAGAGCTGACCAAACCGGAAATTGATCCCAACCAGCTCTACGGGCACACTCATTCTTAAAGCCGGAGCCCGCATCTTTCCTTCCCCGCCCCCTTCATAAAGGACGCGCGCCATGCCCTCAGCCCCACAGTCTCCCAACACTGCACGGCCTGAGGGTGAGCCATCTATCCGCTCCGGGCAGATTACTGAATACACGTTCCGCGCCATCAGCGCGTGGCCCGTACTGGCAACGTGTCTGGCGCTTGTTCTTGCCGGTGCGTGGCTTTTTTACCTTGCAGGCCACCCTCCAATACCGTCCCCCGCCCTGCCGGTTGTCGGCATTGCCTGTTTTCTGCTGACCTTTTTCCTTCTGAAAGGCCTGATCATTCTTCAGCCGAACGAGGCCGCCGTCTGCCTGCTGTTTGGAAAATATAAGGGAACACTCACGCAGGCTGGTTTCTGCTGGCTGAACCCGTTTTACACCCGCCAGAAACTCTCCCTACGGCTTAAAACCCAGGAAACAGGGCCCCTCAAGGTCAATGATGCCGTGGGGAATCCGGTAGAAATTGGTGCGGTCATTATATGGCGGGTGGCGCAGGCTGCACGCGCCACACTGGAAGTAGATAATTACGGCCTTTATGTCTCCGCCCAAAGTGAGACCGCCTTGCGCCTGCTTGCCAGCCGCCACCCCTATGACCCAACAGAACAACAGGACGCCCAGCCGACAACTGGCACTGGCACTGGCACTGGCACTGGCACTGGCACTGGCACTGGCACTGGCATCCCCGCCCCTGCTGACGCCCTTTCGTCAATAACCCTGCGTGACGGAAGCGATGTTCTGGCCAGCATTCTCCTGCAGGAATTGCAATTACGGATGGCGCCTGTTGGCATAGACGTGGTGGAAGCCCGTATTTCCCATCTGGCCTATGCACCGGAAATTGCTGGTGCAATGTTGCGCAAACAGGCTGCCAGCGCCGTTATCGCCGCTCGCCGCGTCATCACGCAGGGCGCTGTCTCCATTATTGATGATGCGCTGGCAGACCTTGAAGCCCGCATGGGTCACCAACTGGAACCCCAACAGCGTGCTGCCATGATCTCCAACCTGCTGGTTGTCCTGATCGGGGATCGTGAAGCCACCCCCACCGTCAATACCGGATTATAAAAGAGTTTTTCTTACAACAGAATTTTAGAAAAATATGCATCAGTCCTGTAATGGCATAATTCTCACAATTCCCCGCCCAGACTGAAACACTTCACTGCCAGATCGCATAAAAAATGAAATGGGCCGACTACACTGATGCATTTGAATGGGACGGCTCTCTTCGGGGTATTTATATTTTTGAAACGCCCCTCCACGACATGCAAAGAGGTCTGGTCCTTCCTGTTATCTTTTCATAAAAAGCTGCGTTTCAGGTAGATGGAACGGTTATGCAGGCTCCTGAGCATGTCCGCGATATTTTCGCGATCAGAGCAAACAATACCGTCGTTGCATCCTTTTTCCCGGGACATTTCCAATCAACTGTCATTTTTTGGCATAGAACTGACGGAATGTGATCTGGACCCAAGAGACATCCATGATCCTGTAACATTCCAAATGTTACAGGATACTCTGAAAACCATCGCGCGGATTACGTCCAAACCCGTTTTCCTGACAGAAGAAAATGGGCCGGAACGTATCCTCTGGCATGATGATCCGGCCTGTAACCCCAGCATCCCGCAATAACAGCACAAAGCTAAAATTAAGTATTGCGAGCTTACAAACCATTTTTCAGATTTGATATGCGAAAGAAAAGTGTGGTCCATTTTTTAAATGGGCAATAAAAATACACTATCCCTACAGAAATATTTATTTTATCACCCTATAGACATGCGCTATTCGCCTGTTTCAATTCACAGGCCCCCTATTCCTTTATCATAGGGCGGGCCTTATTTTCGTCCCCCCGCCTGTCGCTCACCCAGCAAGGCCAGCACGGCATCGGCTGCCGCGTCAGCAGGCAGTTTTCCTTCTGGCCCCTGTAAACCGTTCAGAACCGTTTTAAAGGCCTCTTTCTGCCGGTTCGCTATATCCGGGTTTTCAAAAAGAGTTCTTACCGCACTGGCCAGAACGGAAGGCTTGCAGTGTTCCTGCAACAGTTCCGGCACAATAGCCCGCCCCGCCAGCAGATTAACCATAGCCACATAGGGCACCCTGATAAGCCGCCGCGCCATAAAGGCCGTAATAGGGTTCACCCTGTAGGTTACTGCCATGGGCACGCCCGCCAAAGCCAGTTCAAGGGTGGAGGTGCCTGATTTGGTCAACGCCGCCCCTGCTGCGGCAAAAGCATCATGCTTGTCCTGCCCATCGGTCACAATGACCGGGCGTACCGGCCAGTTTTCAGTCTCACGCTCAACAGTAGCCGCCACCACAGGGGAGACGGGAATAACCGGCACCAGATCAGGCATATCCTTGCGGAGCAGAGCCAGCATTTTTCCAAACACCGGCAACAGACGTGGCACCTCGGAGCGTCGGCTGCCCGGCATCAACACCAGCACGCGCGCCTTGGGCGCCAGCCCATGCCGTTGGTGAAAGCGGGCACTCTCTCCATCCTGCGCACCAGACTGAAGCACAGGATGGCCGACAAAACGCGTCAGTAATCCATGGCGGCTGAAAAACGCCTCTTCAAATGGCAACAGACACAGCAGTTCATCCCACAGACCGGGAAATTCCTTTACGCGTTTCTGCCGCCAGGCCCACACCTGCGGTGCCACATAGTGCACCCGCAAAATCCCTTTATCCGCAATGCGGCGAAGCAACCGCAACGCAAAACCGGGGCTATCAATGGTGATCACCATATCTGGTTTTCGGGCGGCAATGTCCTCCACGGCCTCGTTCAGTCGGGCCGAAAGTGAACGGAGCCTTGGCAGAACCTCCACCAACCCCATCACGGCCAGATCACGCATGGGGAACAGGCTCGTCAGCCCCTGCGCCTCCATCCGCACACCCCCCACCCCAACAAACCGTACGGCAGGCTCACGCGCCCGCAGTGCCTGCATCAGACGCGCGCCAAGCACATCACCACTGGCCTCGCCAGCCAGAATCCAGATAAGGGGGGAAGAAGATTGGTCTACCATGCCTTCACGCATAAAGAGGTGTCCCCCCCGGCACAATGGGGTCAGACGTTGACCGCCCTTTCCATGCGCTATGATACCACGCGCAGAGCAGAAACCACATATCGCTCAAACCCAGTGGGATCATCCGAAAAAACGGCGCGGCGTAGGTTGCTTGAGACAGGCACAACGAAACCAGGCCGCTGGCCCTTTCCCTTACATTCCGTGTCGTTCCACGATAAACAGGGCGGGCTTTTATCCCATGACCTTTTATACCATTGCCTGAGAAAGGATGCCCGTGACTGTTAGCCAATACCTGAAAGAGTGGACGGAAGACCCCGTCAGAAACGTGCTTGCGGGCATGGTGGGCACCTTCGCACTTATTCCGGAAGTCATTGCATTTTCCTATGCCGCAGGGGTGGCACCCGCCGTCGGGCTGTATGCATCTTTTGTCATCAGCGTTGCTATTGCAATTACAGGCGGCAGACCGGGCATGATTTCTGGGGCCGCGGGTTCCGTAGCACTTGTGGCTGCGGATCTGGTGCATGGCCACGGTTTTGACTATCTGCTGCTGGCAACATTACTGGCCGGTGCCATTCAGGTGTTATTCGGCCTGTTCAAACTTCAGAACATGATGCGGTTTGTCTCGCGCGAGGTTGCAACCGGCTTTGTCAACGCGCTGGCCATTCTTATTTTTTCTGCCCAAATCCCGCAAATGGTGAATGTTAGCTGGCAGACCTATGCGCTGATCGCGCTGGGGTTGGCCATTGTTTATCTGCTTCCGCGGTTTACAACACGCATCCCTTCCCCGCTCATCTGCATCATTGTTCTCACTGGCCTGACAATGGCGTACCCCATGCCTGTACATGTGGTGGCTGATCTTGGCCCCCTGCCAACAGGCCTGCCCTCCTTTGTCCTGCCGCATGTGCCGTTCACTCTGGAAACGTTTAAAATTGTGCTGCCCTACGCATTCGCCATGGCCATGGTCGGTGTGCTGGAATCTCTGATGACAGCAGGCGTGGTTGACGAAATGACGGACACGCACAGCAACAAACGTATGGAATGTACCGGCCTTGGCATTTCCAACATTCTTGTTGGCCTGTTTGGCGGCATGGCCGGGTGTGGCATGATCGGCCAGACGGTCGGCAATCTGCGCTACGGCGGGCGCGGTCGCCTTTCCACCTTCACTGCCGGAGCGTTTCTCCTTTTGTTGCTGGTTGTCCTGCATAATTTTGTGGCGCAGGTGCCGGTGGCTGCGTTGGTCGCCATCATGATCATGGTCTCAATCAGCACCTTCTCATGGTCTTCCCTCCGAGATCTGGTGAGGCACCCACGGCTATCTTCCACCGTCATGCTGGTAACGGTGATTGTGGTGGTGCTGACGCACGACCTCGCCGCTGGCGTAGCGTGCGGTGTACTGTTGAGCGGCCTGTTTTTCTCATTTCAGGTCATGCAGCTTCTGCAGGTCAACTCCAGCCTGAGCCCGGACGGCCAGACACGAACCTATTATGTGCAGGGGCAACTCTTCTTTGCGTCCACAACACTTTTGACAGACGCCATCGATTTTCAGGATGCCGCCCCGCACGTTGTGCTTGATCTGAGCGCCGCCCACCTGTGGGATATCAGTGCAGCAGATGCTCTGGAAAAACTTGTCTCCCGCCTGCAAACACGCGGCAAGACGGTGCATATCATCCACGCGGATGAACGCGCTGCCCGCCTGTTAAAGGCGCTGGGGCATGATACATTGCTGGACGATACGCAACCTGCGTAAAACCACGAGAAGAGATACATTTCTTGCAACAAGCCGGACCGCGCACACCGCATGGTCCGGCTTTTTTTATGCTCTCTGTTTGAAACGTCTGCAGTTGAGAAATCGTGACATATCTTTTGACGCTGAATAGACGACTATGACAAGCGTTATGCGTCACCATCAGTTCAAAAATCCAGCGCGTTCAGCCGCAAAAAGATCGCCAGACCACTCTGATAGGTTGTTCAAACAACCCCTTGTTTCCGGCAGGTATGGTTCAATCTGTTTTTGCGGCTCGTTCAGGAGCCAACGTTTCCGGAGCCACGGCAGGAGGCTCACCATCCTGCCGGGGGGTCATACGGTTCCATACATCCAGCGCTGCTATTTTATAGGCCTCGGCGAATGTGGGGTAATTGAACGTGGCCTCAATAAAATACTCAAAACTACCGCCAAAATTCAGAACAGCCTGCCCGATATGAATAAGCTCGGTTGCTGCTTCCCCAACAATATGCACCCCTAGCAGCCGATGTGTTTCAAGGCAGACAATAATTTTCAGAAACCCAGCTGTCTCTCCCATAATCTGCCCGCGTGATGTTTCACGAAAACGGGCAATGCCGGTTTCATAAGGCATTTTCTTTTTCTGAACGTCTTCTTCCGTCAAACCAACGGTGGAAATTTCCGGCACGGAATAAATGCCATAAGGGAAAAACGCCGGGGCTGGCGGCACAGCGTACCCGCAGGCGTGGCAAGCCGCTATGCGCCCCTGCTCCATGGATGTTGAAGCCAAAGCCGGGAACCCGATCACATCCCCCGTCGCATAGATATGCGGCACCTCTGTCTGGAAGGAATTGGCATCCACTTTCAGACGTCCACGTCCATCCGCGCTCAGGCCTGCGGCTGCCAGATTAAGGTCCGCGGTCGCACCTTGACGTCCCCCGGTATAGAGAAGCAGCTCTCCGCGCACCCGTCGGCCACCTTCAAGCAGCGCCACGGGCTGGTCATCCTCAATCACTATGGATTCGAGAGTGCACCCAAGGCGAAAATTCACGCCACGATCACGCAGTTGCTGCACAAAATCCTGCACAATCTCCCGATCCACAAAATCCAGGATCTGGTCACGCTGATCTACAATGGTGACACGCACATCAAGGGCGCTGAAAATGGTGGCATACTCAATCCCGATTACCCCGCCACCAATCACAACAAGAGAACGCGGGATATGCTCCAGACAGACTATGGCATCGCTATCGATCACATATTTTCCATCAAACGGAATGTGATCCGGTCGATGCGGAACAGAACCGACTGCAATCACAATCGCCTTGCCGCTCACCTGCCGGGACCGTCCCTGTTCACCCACAATCTCAATTGTATGCGGATCAACAAACCGGGCCACACCGTAAGCCACGTCAATTCCGTTTCGTGAAAACTGATGTTCCAGAACATCAATTTTATCAGAAAGCGTCTTATCCAGACGCCGCCCCAGATCCTGTGCATCAATATGGTGCTTGACGCGATAACTGAAGCCATAAATGCCCCGTTCCCGCCAGCCCGTGAGGTTCAGTACCGTTTCTCGCAAGGTTTTTGACGGAATGGTGCCTGTGTGAACCGAAACACCGCCTATCTTCTGGTGCCGCTCTATCACCAGAACGGCCTTACCGAACTTGGAGGCCTGCACAGCCGCCCGCCGTCCTGATGGACCACTGCCAATAACAATCAGGTCATACGCATACGCCTTGTTCATGACAGCCCTCTCTGTGCTCACTATCCCTCAACAAGGACGCCCATGCAGCAAAGGAGTTGCCTCGCGCACGTGCCATCAGGGCATATCGGGCTCGTATTCAAGCAGCGGGTAGCGCTGGAGCCACTTCTTCTGCCTCACGCGCTCTTCAAAAACTGATTTCTTTGCCCCACAAAAGGACGGACCGGGCCGCAGTTTCAACTGAAAAAGATCCGCTAACCCGAACGGAGCGTTGACCTCGATCCTGCCGTCATCACCCAAACGCACTGCAACGGCAGTCGCTGTTTCCGGCCAATACCGCATGGCGTTAGTCACACTGTCATAGGGCGCATCACCATTGCGTCTATGCATCCGGGCCTGATTTTTGACGGACCAGCTTATATTGGGCATCTGCCTGCATAACGCCTGCTCTATGGTGCGCTCTGTTTGCGCCTGTGTGTGTGTTCCGCTTCAAACCACACGACATCCACATCCCCAATGGGGCGAGAGGCCGGAAAACCATGCAGATCATCCCACACAGCGTCGCGCACAAAACCTGCTGCAACCCAACAGTCCGGTAAGGCAAGCGCGCGCACCAACCGCACCATATCCATCCTGACAGGATCATCGTGCAGGAGAGCAATCAGCTTCTTTTTATAGCGCATATGCTAAAATCTGTTTTGAGAATTTCGCTTACTGCACACTCCTACGTGGCGGTTTGGGCACCAGCCGTAACGCCAGCACAAACAAAGCGACCGCACCGTAAATAAACGGCTCCACATGCCAGGTTTTAAAAGCGATGGTGTAATGGATCGTTGCCAGAAGCATGGCCAGATAAGCCAGCCGGTGCAAAGGAACCCATTTGCGGCCCAACGCCCGAATGGCACGGCGCGTAGAAGTTGCCGCCAAGGCTGCCAGAATCAGAAAAGTGATTACCCCAAAGGTCAGGAACGGACGTGTTGTGAAATCCTGCCACAGAATATGCGTATCGAGATGCCGTGCCACAACCACGTAAAAGAAAACATGCAATGCCGCATAGGTAAACGCCAACAACCCCAACGGCCGCCGGTACAGCATAAGATCCACGCCCACAAAACGCTTGAGCGGTGAAATAACCATAGAGGCCAGCAAAAAACGAAATGCGTATCGTCCAAAATCATGCAGGCAGACCGAAGTCGGGTTAGGCCCCAATGTGCCTGCCATGCCCAGCGCAATATCCAGAGCAGCCGGAAGCAGAAAAAACAGATACAGCAAAACCTGCCGCGTCACGGGCGAAAAACGCGAACGCCTGCGGCGCGGGGAAGAAAAAGAAGGCATCCTGCTTAAAAGTCCTTCCGCAAATCCATTCCCTGATACAGGTCTGCAACCTGTTCAGCATATCCATTAAAAAGCTGTGTTGGTTTTCTGGCCGTGCGGAACAGGCTGCCTTCTCCAATAACCTGTTCGCTGCCCTGGCTCCACCGTGGGTGATCCACAGCAGGATTCACATTGGCATAAAATCCGTATTCTTCCGGTGCCATCAAATTCCAGCTTGTTGGCGGCTGTCTGTCCGTCACTGTAATGCGGGTTATGGATTTAATCCCTTTGAAGCCATATTTCCACGGAACCACCAGCCGAATGGGCGCACCATTCTGGGCAGGTAAAGCCTCCCCATAAACACCGGTTGCCAACAAGGTAAGTGGGTGCATGGCTTCATCCAGCCGCAACCCTTCCACATAAGGCCACTTCAGCGCGAATAATCCCCCTCGTTGGCCCGGCATCTCGGAAGGACGGAACACGGACGTAAACGCGACATATCGCGCACCTATTTTGGGCCCTGCCGCTTTCAACACTGCAGCCAGCGGAAAACCGTTCCACGGAATAACCATGGACCATGCCTCCACACACCGCATGCGATAAAGGCGTTCTTCCTGCCCGAACTGTCTGGTCAGATCCTCCAGCGGCCAGGTGCGGGGATTATCAACCATACCATCAACCTGCACACTCCACGGCAATGGTTTAAACGCACCTGATAATTCCGCAGGGTCTGACTTATCTGTACCAAATTCGTAAAAATTGTTATACTGCGTTACATCATTACGGGGTGTGGGTTTTTCTGGCGCTGGCCAGCCAGCCTCTCCGCCTGCATGCCCTGCAGCAGCCTGCGCTGTCTGGGCAGTATGTCCTGCAGCAAGCATACTGCCGGCGGCTCCCGCAATCAGGGTACGACGGGAGAGAAAATAAGAACGAGGTGTGATTTCTGATGCCATAGGCTGGGGGTATCGATACGCCTCCATAGCTGGAATCCCCTTTTCAGTATAAAACCGTGCATCAGAGAGCGACGTACGCACCCCACCTTGACGAGAAGGGCCAGAGACTCCGCTCGCTTATTTTTCGTTTGTGACACAAACCAGGGATGAAAGAGAAAGGATTTATTCAAAAATGAGCACTCAACAAACCATTGGGTTCATCGGCTTTGGTGCCATGGCCAGCCGTATGGCCGCCAACCTGCAAAAGGCCGGATATGCAGCCATTGCCTATACGCCCTCCGGCAAAGGTGGTGATGGCAGCACGCCTTTCTTTTCCTCCCCTGCGGAAGTCGCCCAGAAGGTAGATATCGTTCTTGTATGCGTTCCGGATGATGAAGCACTTGCGGCCTCCATGTACGGCCCATCAGGGGCTTTGGCAGGCATGAAGGCAGATCAGCTTCTGCTCAACACCAGTTCCGTCTCGCCAGAAGCAGCAGATGCCCTGTTCAAAGCCGGGCAGGAAAAAAACATTATTGTGATCGACTGTCCGGTTTCCGGCAGCACACCGGAAGCCGAAGGCGGAAACCTTGTGGTGCTTGCAGGTGGAGAAGACTCCGCCATGGCACGCGCCAAACCTATTTTTGATGCCATTGGCAAAACCACCATTCACGCAGGCCCATCTGGCAGCGGTGCGCGGCTGAAGTTGGTTATCAACGGCATTATGGGGACAGGCCTTGCTGCCGTGGCAGAAACCATTGCCTACGGTCTGGCCGCAGGCCTTGATCGTTCCATGCTGTTTGATGCGCTGGACGAAGTGGCTGTGATCTCGCCTCACCACAAACGCAAGATCCGGGCCGCTAAGGCGGGTGATTTCTCCCCACAGTTCCCAACCCGCCTGATGCAGAAAGACATGCGCCTGCTGATGGATGCAGCCGCCCGTCTGGCTGTACCAGCTCCCACACTGGCGGCCACCACCCAACAGCTTTCCCTCACCCGCCGCGCAGCCGAGGACGCTGACTACTCCGCCCTGATTGGCGTGATGGAAAAAATTGTCGCCAACGACGCCTGATTGAAACGGCTAAAGTTCTTTACCCAGAGAACAGTGGTTCACTCAAAAAAACGACACACTTACCCATTGGCAAGACTTGCTGGCCGTATCCGCTGGATGCGGCCAGAAGCTTTGTTGACCCCAAAATAAAGAAAAAGCCGAGGCGTTAGCGCGCTTTCAAGGCGGCCATCATAACGGCCAGCCTGTCTCCTATTCCGCGAGGTTGGCCTGCTTGCCCGCTGTTACGCGCCAGATCCCGCGCAGCAAGAACGGCTGGTAAAGCCGCGAGCCGCCCCTTGCGAGGAAGAGATTTGACATCTGCTTCTGCCAGAAAGGCGCGACCAGCCTGCTGCAATGCAGCCTCTCCACCTGGAAAAAGATAGCGCCCGCTTTGCTGAAGTTTGGGCCAGTGCCGCGCCATGGCCCCAGCACCATAGGCCGCGCCTACAGCCTCAAGCCGTGCCAGTAACGCCTCGTCCTGTAAGCCCAAGGCCTCTCCCACCGCGCGTTGCAGGGCACCGGCTCCGTTCCGCATCATGGTCCGCCATGCGGCCTCATCGGGCTCGGGCGATAATTCGGCCTCACGAGCCTCCAGCACCCGCAAGAGAGTCGCCTGTTGGAATGTGCCCTTCCTGATTGCTGACACCATCAGGGGGGCCAGTTCATGGTCAGGCGCGCGCGTGCCCTCCAGCACTTCCCGCCACCATTGCAGCTTTATAAACCCCGCCATTGGCCCTGCCACAGCAGCGGAACGCGCAGGAGCAAGCGCCCGCACCAGTTCATCATGAAATGCAATAAGGCCAAATACGTCCGGCCGCACGGCATCCGGCAGGAAGCGGGCACACAAAGCACGATCAGGATCAACCTTCCGCACCCGTTCTTCCACGTCGCGCTCAGACAGCACGGCTGGCAGAGTCTTGTTTTTCTGTATGGCCGCCGTCATTCCACCTCTGCACCTGCAAGTCTCTGCGCAGGGAGCATCTCCCCCACCGCGCCAAAGGCAGACCAGCCCTGCCGCATCCTTTTTCTACCTCATGCGTTAGCTGGGGCACACCACACATGACGGGCAAGAATGTGTGAGGCGAGCATTATGCGGCATTTGTCACGCCGCAGTCCCTTGACGCATCCGCCGTCGCCCCATAGCTCTGGGAGACGGCGCATTTCCGCCCTGATTTTTAACGGAGTATGTCATGGCTTTTGAACTGCCAGCTCTTCCCTATTCCTACAATGCACTGGCCGCACGTGGCATGTGCCAGGAAACGCTTGAACTGCATCATGACAAGCACCATCAGGCTTATGTCACGGCGCTGAACAACTTTGTTGCAGCCAAGCCGGAACTTCAGGGCAAGTCCCTGGATGAAATCATTCTGGCCGTTAAAGGCGACAGCAGCCAGGCTCCTGTCTTCAATAACGCTGGCCAGCATTGGAACCACATTCTGTTCTGGCAGAACCTCTCTCCGGCTGGTGGTGCCATTCCGGACAAACTGGCCGCCAAGATCAACGGTGACTTCGGCAGCGTTGATGCCTTCAAGGAAGAATTCAAGAAGGCCGCCACCACGCAGTTCGGCTCCGGCTGGGCATGGCTGGTTCTGGGTCAGGACGGCAAGCTGGCTGTGACCAAAACAGCCAATGGCTCCAACCCGCTGGCCGAAGGCCAGGGCAAGGTGTTGCTGGGTCTGGACGTGTGGGAACACGCTTACTACCTTGATTTCCGCAACCGTCGCCCGGACTACATCACCAACTATCTGGACAAGCTGGCGAACTATGAATTTGCTGAAGCGCAACTGAGCGCTGCTTGAGTCAAAGCCGGGCTCCGCTATCGGAGTCCGGCCCCTCCGGGGCCATAAACGCCCTTGGTATTATTATTCTCTGATAATTTGATCTTGATGGCGGATTACCCGCTGGTTGCTGCCTTCATGTAATCCAGCGCCTGTTCAAGAAACTGTTCCAGATCAATGTGTGGATCTGTAGCCTGCACCAACGGTGTAAGCAACCCATCAATGGCGAGAATCGCCAGTCCATGCACTTTTCCCCACATCACCGCTTCCGCAATCTGAGGAGCAAACCCTGCCGCTTTGCCACTTGTGCCTGCCCAAGTGCCCAGTAACGCAAAGCTGTCACTCGCAGCCCCAGAAAAGGCAGGATCGCTTCTGTCTATTGCATCTCCCCGAAACATCAGTGTGAATAGGCCCGGATTACGGATGGCAAAATAAATATAGGCCAATCCCGCATCTTTCAGGGACCGAGCCTTCCCCGTTTTTATGGCATGAGCCAGTTCCTCAAACCCTTGGGTAGCAAGTGCTGTCAGCAGACCGCATAAGTTCCCGAAATGCGGCGCTACGGCCATGGGAGAAACCCCCACCTGCCGGGTAATGGCCCGCAGTTTCAGCGCACCGACCCCTTGCGTCTCCAGTATTCCCCTTGCTGAAGCCAAGAGGGCAACCCGCAGATTGCCGTGATGATACCCCTCCTTGCCACGCTCCGTCGTCGCTCTGACCATATTTTTTCAGCTTCCCCCAAACTTTACAGTGTATATTTTTCTTGACACCCATCAAGGCAACAGTGATCTTTACAATGTAAATATGACAGACATACGGTCACATCTCCATACCCCGCGCCACGAGGAACAGGCACGCCTCAAAGTCGTCAAAGGAATAGTCATGGCCCGCTTTTTTCTTTTTTCCAGAATAGTACTGGATTTCGGAAGTTTGCTGGTGTTCTGGGTGCTGGCCTCGTTTTATTCCGTGCGTATCGCCATTGCTGGCACATTTGTTTTCATTCTGTGTGATGGCCTGCACCGTTATCTGGGCAAGCGGACTTTTCCGCGCCTATGGATTATCAGCAATACACTGGCCATCGTGTTTGGGGTGATTGATCTGATCTCGATCACCCCTTTCATGATCCGGTATGAAGGCGTGCTGACAAACCTGATTATCGCCCTCTCCTTTGCTATTGGTGCGTTCGGTGCAACTACGCCCATTCAGGAACTGGTAGAGGAACAGCAAGGTTTTCCTTTTCCACCTGAGCGGCAGGAAATCCGTGCTTATTTTAAATCTCTTACGCTTGTCTGGGCTCTCTATTTCGCAGCCAAGGCCATCCTGTATTTCTGGCTTCTAACCTATTTTCCATTGCCCCGCGCCCTGATGCTCCGTTCCGTTATCGGCACTGTCAGTCTTGGCGTCATGATTGGCATCAGTTTACAGGGCAGACGCATTTTTCTGCTCTGCCAACGGGCAGGATTTTTCCTGCCGCGCTACAGCACAGAACCTCAAGCGTGATGTAGGGTGCGTAAGCCGTCCTGCATCTACTTTGGAGTCAACAACAGGTAGAACAGGGTCATCCCCCTGCATGGACCCCACTTGATGTCATCCTCTGCCGGAAGGTTGCGCTCATCAAACCAATCCATGCGCTGGCACCGTAACCCCATAGCAACCAGGCAGCCCCCAGCCGCGCCACATGATCATCTGCCGCATACAGGGCCGGAAACCAGCGCAGGGCAATGCCGTCCATCAGCATGGAATCGGCAATAACCACAAAACATCCGGCAAGACTTTGCTCGGGTGACAGATTCGCCAGTCGGCATATCAGCCAGACGCATAAGAACCCCACGGGAAGCGCCGTTATAAAGCCCATTGTTCCCCAGACAGGATCAGTGAACGAGTCTGGAACAAACCGTATGAACAACGTCGCCAGCCCCCAGAAAATGGTCGCCAGAAGAACGCAGATGCAGACCTGCCGGAATGTGAGCGTCATCATCATTTCCCTTCAATGTAGCAGGCACTACATAGCACACGCCATGTAGCACGTGCTACAAGATTCCGATGGACAAGACATCCTCCTCTCCCGCCTCGCCAAGCCATCAGTCAGACACGGACCCCACGCTGCGCAAGCAACAGATGATCATGCAGATGGCGGATATCGTGTTGGCAGAAGGGCTCAATAATCTCTCCTTGCGGGCGTTGGCCGCACGGATGGACACAAGCGACCGAATGCTGCTGTACTATTTCAAGACCAAAGTTCTTCTGGTCCGTACAGTTCTGGACGAAGTCAATAACCGGCTGACCACCATCCTTGCAGCGCAGAGTACCGGGCCACGTGTAACGGCTACCCAGTTTCTCTCCCGCGTTCTGCCCATGGTGTCTGATCCCGCCATTGCGCCTTTCATGCAGATATGGACAGATGTCATTGCCCACGGCGCACGTGGCGTAAAACCCTATGATGACATCGCCCGAACGGTCGTGCGGTCCTGGACCACATGGATAAACAGCCGCCTTGTCTCCAACCCGGAGGAAAGCCCGGAAAATGGCGCCGCCCGCGCCACATTTCTGCTGGCATGTGTAGAGGGAATAATGCTTCTGGCTCAGGTCAATCCGGAGGGCTTACAGCCCGGCAAAACAGATATCGCACATATTGTCGGCACCCTGTTTGGAGAGCCCGGCCAGTAACACGCCTGATTTTATGGCTATCAAGCGTATCGGAATTTTTTTTCTATGATCTCAGTCACTTCCGGCCCGCAGAATAGGCCGGAAGCAGAAGCGCGCAGAGTATGGGGCATGCCTTTGCCCTCATTTTCTTCTGGTCAGACCTGCCCACTTCCCTCTTGATTGTTGCAACGAGCGTTCCAATCTTTGTTAGCGAGAAAAGACCATGTTGCCGTTGCCAGAATGGGGCGGTGATACGGCCTTCAGTCGCCTAAGAGAAAGGGACACGAGGGAACTATGGATATCGCAAAATTTACAGAACGGTCACGGGGTTTTCTGCAGGCTGCGCAAACCATCTGCATTCGTGACTTCAACCAGCAGCTCACACCCGAACATCTGCTGAAAGCCATGCTGGATGATGAGGAAGGCGCTGCCTCCTCTCTTATTCGCGCAGCAGGTGGCAAGCCGGAAGCCGTAAAGGCCGCAACGGAACAGGCTTTGGCCAAACTGCCCAAGGTACAGGGTGGCGGCGCAGGCCAGCCTCAGGCCACACCTGACCTTGTGCGCGTGCTGGATGGAGCCGAACAGGCCGCCCAGAAAGCTGGGGATTCCTTTGTTGCACAGGACCGCCTGCTGATTGGTATTGCCCAGTCTGACACGCCAGCAGGCCGTGCCTTAAAAGAAAACGGCGCAACGCCTGATGCTTTGGAAAAAGCCGTTGCCGCCATCCGTAAAGGACGCACCGTGACCAGCGAAAACGCTGAAGCCAATTTTGATGCCTTGAAAAAATATGCCCGCGATGTGACGGAGGTTGCTCAGGCAGGCAAGCTGGACCCTGTTATTGGTCGTGATGAAGAAATTCGTCGTGCCATTCAGGTTCTGGCCCGCCGCAGCAAGAACAACCCCGTGCTGATTGGTGAACCCGGTGTGGGTAAAACCGCCATTGTGGAAGGGCTTGCCCAGCGCATTGTGAACGGTGACGTTCCGGAAGCCCTGAAAAACAAGAAGCTGCTCTCACTCGACATGGGCGCTCTGGTAGCTGGTGCCAAATACCGCGGTGAGTTTGAAGAACGCCTGAAAGCCGTGCTGAAAGAGATTGAATCCGCCGAGGGGCAGATCATTCTCTTTATTGATGAAATGCACACACTGGTGGGCGCTGGCCGGACGGATGGCGCCATGGATGCCTCCAACCTCATCAAGCCGGAACTGGCCCGTGGCACCCTGCATTGCATTGGCGCGACCACGCTGGATGAATATCGCAAATACATTGAAAAGGATGCGGCTCTTGCCCGCCGGTTCCAGCCTGTATTTGTGGGTGAGCCTTCGGTTGCGGACACCATCTCCATTCTGCGTGGCATCAAGGAAAAATACGAACTCCATCACGGGGTCCGTATTACGGATGGCGCACTGGTGGCAGCGGCAACGCTTTCCAACCGCTACATCACAGACCGTTTCCTGCCGGATAAAGCCATCGACCTGATTGACGAGGCAGCCAGCCGCCTGCGCATGCAGATTGACAGCAAGCCGGAAGAACTGGACGAACTTGATCGGCGTATCATCCAGCTCAAGATTGAGCGGGAAGCTCTGCGCAAGGAAGATGACAGCGCCAGCAAGGACCGTCTGGAAGCCGTGGAAGCGGAACTGGCCGACCTTGAAGAAAAATCCGACGCCATGAGCGCATCCTGGCATGCGGAAAAAGACCGTGTGAACGCTGTGCAGAAACTTCAGGAACAGCTTGATCAGGCGCGTTCTGAAGTGGAAGTCGCGCAACGTAAAGGCGATCTCGGCAAAGCATCCGAGCTGATGTATGGCGTTATTCCCAACCTTCAGGCCCAGATTGCGCAGGCGCAGGAAACCCAGTCTGAAGCCGGCAAGACCGATCTTGTGTCTGAAGCCGTGACAGATCAGGGCGTAGCCTCCGTTGTCTCCCGTTGGACGGGTGTGCCGGTTGACCGCATGCTGGAAGGCGAACGCGCCAAACTGCTCCGTATGGAAGATGAACTTCGGAAATCCGTGGTTGGTCAGGAACCCGCCCTCAAGGCTGTTTCCAACGCGGTGCGCCGTGCCCGTGCAGGTCTGCAGGACCCCAATCGCCCGATTGGCTCCTTCCTGTTCCTCGGCCCAACGGGTGTCGGAAAAACCGAGCTGACCAAAGCGCTGGCCCGCTTCCTGTTTGATGACGAAAAAGCGCTGCTGCGTGTGGACATGAGTGAATTCATGGAAAAACACGCAGTAGCTCGTCTGATTGGTGCCCCTCCGGGTTATGTGGGGTATGAAGAAGGCGGCGTGCTGACAGAAGCCGTGCGGCGGCGGCCGTATCAGGTCATCCTGTTTGACGAAGTTGAAAAAGCCCATGAGGACGTTTTCAACATTCTGCTTCAGGTTCTTGATGATGGTCGCCTGACGGATGGTCAGGGTCGGACAGTGGACTTCCGTAACACCATTATTGTGCTGACCAGTAACCTTGGTTCGGATGTTCTGGCCCATCAGCCAGATGGTGAATCTACGGATATGGTGCAGGCGCAGGTCATGAAGGTGGTGCGTGAGCACTTCCGCCCGGAATTCCTGAACCGGCTTGATGAAATCATCCTGTTCTCGCGCCTGCAGAAAGCGGACATGACGAAGATTGTCGATATCCAGATCGGTCGTCTTCAGAAACTGCTGGATGATCGCAAGATTACGCTCAAGCTGGATGAACTGGCCCACGCATGGCTCGCCAATGAAGGGTATGATCCGGTTTACGGTGCCCGTCCGCTCAAACGGGTTATACAGCGCAGCCTGCAGAACCCGCTGGCTGAACTGCTGCTGCAAGGCACCATCCATGATGGTGAAACCATCACCATCTCGGCTAACGGAGATGGGTTGCTGATCAACGGTCAGGAAGCCGCAGCCGTTATGGCCTGATAAGATCAGCCAGATATGTCTAGTGAAACGGGAGGGCCCTCGGCCTTCCCGTTTTTGTTTGTAATGCCTAGATGCCGTATCCTTACCTTACACGATGATGCACCACTGACCTGTTTTAAGGAGAGAAGAATGTCAGAACCCGCATGGCTTGTCTGGGCACGTGAAATTCAGGCCATTTCCCAAACCGGGCTGACATACGCCACTGATCCTTTTGACAAAGAACGCTATGAAATGCTGCGGGCTTTATCTGCCCGCATGATGACGGCAGGCAGTGCAGAATTGGAAGATACGCTTCTCACCCTGTTCAGCCAGCAGAATGGATACGCCACCCCCAAGCTGGAAGTACGTGTTGGCGTGTTTGATGCTGAGGGCCGCATTCTGATGGTGCGTGAAGTGCTGGATAAAAACCGGTGGACCGTGCCGGGCGGCTGGACAGATGTGAACCTGACCGCAAGCCAATGTGCAGCCAAGGAAGTGTGGGAAGAAACGGGATACACCGTGCACATAACAAAACTGGCTATGGTGCTTGACCGCTCAACCCAAAATCATCATCCGCCGGAAGGTTTTTCCATAACCAAACTTTTCTTTCTGGGCCACATTACAGGCGGAGAAGCCACAACCAGTGTTGAGACCAGTGAAGTCCGCTTCTTTGCAAAAGATCAGATTCCACAAGATCTTTCTACCGGACGCATATTACCGCACCAGATTGAACGCCTGTTTGCGCACCACGCAGCCCCGCAGTTACCAACTGAATTTGACTGAATAGAAAGCAGACTGCCCGGCGCACCTCACGCAGTCTGCTCACGTCTCGAACCAACATCCCGCTGGGCGCTGTTTTTTAAAAATACCATCTTCCCTCAAGACATGACGTTGCTTCACGTATCATGAAGCAACTTTGTCTTTTCCCGCCTCAAATGGGACACCTCAACAAAACGCAGGTAAGAGGCATTTGATAGGCTCTTTGCTGAGGATGCAGTTCATCGGCCATCATCTGATAAGATAAGACCAGACATTGGTTAGCTTTTCGAAAAAACTCTACCGACTTCCATACCCCGTCTCCATCATCTCTCAACATGGCAGTGGCTTTTTTCTGCCAGTTTAACCATGACCTGCAATGCCTGATTGGTGGGGGTTGCGATACCAAACTCGGCGCCTTTACGCACAATATAGCCGTTCAGGTAATCAATTTCCGTTGGCCGACCACGTTTAATGTCCTGCGCGGTTGAGGATTTCTGATCTGGCATGAGTTTTGCAATATCCAGCACCTGTTGCAGCATTGTCTCTGGCAGCCAAACCTGACATGCAGCAGCCACGTCCTGACATTCCTGCACCACCTGCGCCATGACTGCCTTTACCCCCTCCACTTCCAGCATAGGCGTGTAGGCAATCTGCGCCACGGCAGAAAGTGCGTTGTAGGCACAGTTTATTGTCAATTTCGTCCACAGCGCATTCAGCACACGCTCTGAAATAATGGTCGGCACACCAGCCTGCGTGAAAGCTGACGCAATAGCCTCACTTTCCGGGCAGGCGCCAATCAGTAATCTCCCTCCCCCATGATAACCAACATGACCTGGCCCCTTCATGTCCACAGCCACATAGACCACCGCAGGCACAACGGAATGTCCGGTTACGGTTCGGAGTTTTTCAACATTATCAACGCCATTTTGAAGACTTAGAATGACAGTCCCTTCCCGCAAGATCGGGAGGAGTTCACGTCCTGCGTCTTCCGTATCGGCAGATTTGACGCACACCAGCACAAGATCGGCAGGAGAAAGATCCGCAGCGTCCGTAACAGCGTCCACCTCAATCCGCCTGCTGCCATCAGGCATATCCAGCAGGAGACCGTTTGCCTTGATCGCATCTACATGCACGGCACGGCCCAACAATGTAACATTATGCCCAGCGTGGGCCAGCAGGCCACCCACGTAACAGCCAACGGCTCCTGCCCCTATGACAGCAATGCGCATCGCCTCTTTTCCTTCCTGCTCGTTTTTCCGAAAATTTCATATCAGCCCGCCAAACAGCACGTTCGTTGAACCTCCCCAGAAACGCCCCTCTTTTTCGGAAACGGTTTTGAAGCAGGAAGACCTACACCCCAGAAAAGGAATTTTTGTGACACCTTTTTTTCAAAGAACATCAACAATAAGTGAAAGGATAAAATCCCGCTCTCAGCTCCATGGGAAGGAAGACAATCTGCAGTGAAAAAGGGAACTCTTCTTATAAAATATGCGAATTTCACAATTAAATCGCATCCATTCGTTGAATATCAGGCGTGTCAAAATGACTCCCAAGAACGCGCTCCATCATAAAAACAGGCATGCCCTTTTTAGATAACAGCATAGAATTGTGGCATACAAAGCCGACTGTCCCAAAACAGGAACGCAGGAACGCAGGAACGCAGGAACGCAGGAACGCAGGAACGCAGGAACGCAGGAACGCAGGAACGCAGGAACGCAGGGTCCGGCTCTCCCGTCCCTTCCTCAAGAGAATTTTCCGCATAGTCCCATAAAAAATGGCCAGTCCTGACAGGAACTGGCCAATTTCTACTCTTTTATCCTGAAGAAAAAATCAGGCGACGAGCGGTTCAACATGCTTGAACAGACTTTCAAAGCGGGCTCGGTCTTCAGCAAGCAGGCGCACGGTAATGGTTGTGCATGTATCATCATCCTGCCGGTCAGTTACCTCACCATGCTGATAGAGCCACGCCGAAGCAGCACCATCAGAAAGCGGAACCCGATACCGCACATTTTCCATGGAAGACGTAATACGGCGGTCAATCACATCCATCAGGGCTGGCAAACCATCACCGGTGATAGCGGAAATGGCCACAGTATCTTCTGTCTGCGGCACCGCATCCGGGCCACCCAGCAGATCAGCCTTGTTCATAACTTCAATCATGCGGCTGGCCCAGTCAGACTCAATCATGTCGTCCCGTGCCATGCCATCCAGCACACCAAACACATCTTTCTTCTGGGCAGCACTGTCCGGATGCGCAATGTCACGCACATGCAGAATGATATCTGCCTCCGCCACTTCTTCCAGCGTGGCACGGAAGGCCGCAATCAGTTCTGTTGGCAGATCACTGATAAAGCCCACAGTGTCGGAAAGGATGATACGCCTGCCAGATGGAAGCGTAATGGCCCGCATGGTCGGATCCAGCGTGGCAAAAAGCTGATCCTTGGCGTAAACGGTGGCCCCGGTCAGGGCATTGAACAGGGTTGATTTACCTGCGTTGGTATAGCCCACAAGAGCAACAACCGGGAAAGGCACACGTTTACGGGCCTGCCGGTGCAAGCCGCGGGTACGCCGAACCTGCTCCAGTTCCTTTTTCAACCGCACAATGCGGTCACCAATCATCCGGCGGTCAGCTTCGATCTGCGTTTCACCGGGGCCACCCAGAAAGCCGAAGCCCCCGCGCTGACGTTCAAGGTGAGTCCACAGCCGCACCAGGCGCGAGCGCTGATATTCCAGATGCGCCAGTTCAACCTGAAGCGTGCCTTCCTTGGTGGCAGCACGCGCCCCGAAAATATCAAGAATAAGGCCCGTCCGGTCGATCACCTTACAGCCAAATTCTGTTTCCAGATTTCGCTGCTGGCCGGGGGTAAGCCGGGCATCAACCACCAGAACATCAATCTTGTCCGCTTTGACGGCGACCTTGAGCGAGTCGACCTGTCCGCTTCCCAACAGGGTGGCAGACCTTTTGGCCCGTACCAGCAGCACTGCCTGCCGGACAATGACCAGACCGATGGAGGCTGCAAGGCCCACAGCTTCTTCAAGCCGGGCTTCTGCCGCCCGGATATCCTGATCATGGGAGGATTTTTCCCACGGCAGGATAACGGCGCCGCGCGTGGCGGAGGGTTTTGTATCAGATAAAGTCGTCGCCAAGAGTTGCTTCTCTGTCTGCCGACGCGCCAGACGCCGGGGTTTCAAATATATTGACTGGTATGGAAGGCATGACCGTGCTGATGGCATGCTTGTAAATAAGCTGGGTATGCTCGTCCCGCTTTAGCAGAACGGTCGTCTCGTCAAACCACGTAATGTTGCCCTGTAATTTGACGCCATTGACCAAAAATACCGTAACAGACGCACGTGAGCGACGAATCTGGCTCAAAAACGCATCTTGCACGTTATACCCGGTTTCCTTTTCCACAGTGTGAGGCCCTATTCTCGTTTTTTGTTAAAGTCGGAACCCGCGTGCAGTGTACGCTGCAATCGCCCTAGCCCGCCCCTCGTTCTTCTGATGTTACACCAAGCTGTTTCAGTTTGCGATGCAATGCGCTGCGTTCCATGCCAACAAATATGGCCGTACGGCTGATATTGCCGCCAAAACGTAATAACTGCGCCTGAAGGTACTGGGTTTCAAACATATCTCGCGCTTCACGCAGCGGAAGGCTCATTACATCCGCCGCGGCATCAAACTTCAGCAGGGCTGGCGCCCCCTCCCCGATGGTGGAAGGCAACATGTCCGCCCGAATGGGCTCCACCGTATTGCCCGGCAGCATGATCAGCACCCGTTCCATCAGGTTCCGCAGTTCACGCGCGTTACCGGGCCAGTCATATGCCTGAAGGGCGGCTATGGCATCGGCCGAGAGTTCCCGTTTGGGCAACCCGGCCATTTCAGCGGCCCGCCGCAGAAACAGTTCCGCAAGGCCCGGAATATCATCCCGCCGCTCCCGCAGACCCGGCACGCTCAGGGGCACAACCGCCAGCCGGTAATACAGGTCCTCACGGAAGCGCCCCGCCATGATTTCGGCCTGTAAATCCCGGTTTGTGGTCGCCAGAACACGCACATCAACCTTTACACGCGTAGAACCGCCCAGGCGCTCAAACGTCTGATCCTGCAAGGCACGGACAATCTTGCCCTGTGTCTCAAGCGGCATATCCGCCACTTCATCCAGCACCAACGTGCCGCCATGGGCGCGTTCCAGAACCCCGGTGCGGCGGCCTGTGCCATCTGGCGCACCTTCCAGCCCGAACAGTTCTTCCTCAAACCGGCCGGGAGCCAGAATCGCGCAGTTCAGGGCCACAAAAGGACCATCAGCCCGGCGTGAGCGCGCATGAATCATCCGCGCAGCCACTTCCTTGCCGGAACCGGGACCACCCGTAATCAACACGCGGGAACCTGTGGGGGCAACCCGTTCAATCTGCCCACGCACGGCTGAAATCAGGGCGCTGTTACCAAACAGTTCCGTGTCCTGCCCGGCGCGCAGCCTGAGTTCTTCATTTTCCTTGGCCAGACGGGAGGCTTCAAGAGCACGCCGCACCACAACCAGCAACCGGTCTGCCTGAAACGGCTTTTCAATGAAGTCATAGGCACCGTGCTGCAACGCCGCCACGGCTGTTTCAATCGTGCCGTGCCCGGAGATCATGATAACGGGCACAGAGGGTTCTTCCGCGTGCAGTACATTAAGGATACCAAGCCCATCCAGCTTGGACCCCTGCAACCACACATCCAGCACAACCAGAGATGGCCTACGTGCGCGGAACGCCGCTATGGCTGCATCGGAATTTCCGGCAACCCGCGTTTCGTATCCTTCATCTTCAAGAATGCCCTCAATGAGCATCCGAATATCAGGCTCATCATCAACAATCAGGATTTCATGAGCCATGGTCGTCCTTCATCGGCAACATCAGAATAGCCACAGTTCCTGTTTCCTCCGTCCTGTCTTCCAGACGCACTGCACCCCCGTGGTCTTCCATAATTTTCTTCACAATGGCCAGCCCCAGTCCGGTGCCTTTGGCCTTGTGCGTCACATAGGGTTCCGTCAGGCGGTGCCTGTCATCTGAAGGCAGGCCCACACCATTATCTGCAACTGAAATCTCAACCTCGTCCTGATCCTCTTGCAGACCAATCCATATCGCGCCTGCCACGTTTACGCCATGTTCTCCAACATCACCCTGTTTTGCCGTCATGGCAATGGCATCTGCCGCATTCTGTAAGAGGTTGATCAACGCCTGGCTGATCAGACGTCGATCACACCGCACGATCGGCCCCCTATCCGGCAGGCTGACATGGTAGGTAATCTCCGGGTGCGCATTGCGTTGCAGCACCAGAACTTCCCGCACGATGCGGGACAGATCTTCCTGAGTCATAACAGGCTGCGGCATGCGGGCGAATGCGGAAAACTCATCCACCATACGCCCGATATCCCCCACCTGGCGCACAATTGTATCAGCACACTGGGCAAATGTTTCAGGATCAGACGTAATTTCACGCAGAAAGCGCCGCTTCAGCCGCTCCGCCGCAAGCTGGATGGGAGTCAACGGATTCTTGATTTCATGGGCGATACGGCGAGCAACATCCGCCCAGGCCGCCTTGCGCTGGGCAAGTTGCAGGGCCGTAATATCATCAAACGTGATCACATACCCTTCCGTTACCGTGCCGCGTAGTTCCGCCCCCAGCCGCACAAGCAACATGCGGCGGTTGGTTACCGGGCCTGTCTGCACCTCCCGCGTGATAACCTGATCAGGGGCCTGACGGGCTTCGGCCAACATTTCCGCAAAGTCCGGCACCCGGACGGAAAGCGGCTCGCCAATGGCATCCATCAGATCTGTCTGAAGCAGTAGGCAGGCCGCGCGGTTCGGCAATTCAATCCGCTGCTCCACATCCAGCCCGATCACCCCGGCGGAAACACCGGACAGCACAGCTTCCGTAAAACGGCGGCGTTCATTGATCTGGCCATAGGCCGCCATCAGTTCCGAACGTTGGCTGGCAAGCTGTTCCGTCATGCGGTTAAAGGCGCGGGACAGGCTCGTCACCTCATCATCACGGTTGGATTCGGGCACATGGACGCCCAGATCCCCTTCACTGATCCGGCGTGCTGCCAGAATCAGCAGGCCCAGCGGCTTGGCAATCTGATTGGCCAGAGCCAGCCCGATCAGCGCCGCTGCCGCAAGCACCAGCAAGGCCACCAGTGCAAAGATCATGATGAAGGTAAGCTGGATTTTCGCCTTGTTGTCATTCAGGCGCTTGTAATCCGCCACCACTTTTTCCGTGCGGTGCATGTGCTCCAGAATGGTGGGGTCCACCAAGCGGGTGATCACCAGCATCAGGGCAGGCGTCTGAGAAAGCTCTACCACGGCGCGCACACGGCGCTCATCCGGGGAATCAAGGATGGCAACATCATTGGTGCGGGCCATCAGCGTGGCAGCCGGAGGCGGTAGATCCTGCATATAGCCGGTGCGGCTCATCAACCCGCCAGCCGCTACCACCTTGTTGGTAATAGGATCATACACCAAAGCTTCGGTCAGACCGCGCATGGTGGCCTGACTGTCCAGCATCTGGCCCAATGCATCCGGGTCCTGCAACAGGTTCATGCCGCTGGCCGCCAGTTCATTTTCCGCACTGGTGATATAGTTGGCCATCGAGAACGCATCTGTCCGGATATTGGCGTTGTGTTCCGTCAGATACCCACGTGATGCTTCAAGGGCTTCCGTCAGCGCCGTATTGACCCTGTCCGCAAACCAGATCTGAATGCCGTAATGAAAAAACAATGTGGCGAATGCGCCCACCACCAGAGTGGGGGCCACAGCCACAATGCCAAAAAGAGTGACCAGCCGCACATGCAGGCGCGCCCCGGCCAGCCCTTTGCGATGTTCAGCCAACATGGGCCCCACACGCATGGCCAGCGCCAGCAGCAGCAGACCCAGCACAAGGCTGTTCACCAGCAGAATCAACGGTTCTATGATGGCATAATGCCCAAAGGACATACCGCCTGAAAGCGCGACAAAGGTTGCAAACCCCAGGCACAGCGCAAGCGCTGCCAAGGTAAGCGCCACACTTTTGCGCTCAAGGGACCGCAGCAGCCAATGCAGCCGGGTGCGGGAGAGCAGCGCCTTGAACGTGGAGAGAAAGTGCTTCATGCGCGCCGGTCAGACCACGCCACGCACAACCGGTATTTCCAGTTCACGTATTTTCTTGCGCAGCGTATTCCGGTTCAACCCCAGCATGGAGGCTGCTTTGATCTGGTTGCCCCGTGTTTCAGTCAACGTCATCTGAATAAGCGGGCGCTCCACTTCCATAATGACGCGGGAATACAGATCATTCAGGGGCATCCCTTCCCTGCCAGCCACAAGGTAACGCAGGATATGGCGGGAAACAGCCTCTGACAGCGGCTCTTCCACTGCTGTTTTTTCCACCAGTGCCTCGTTTGCCAGCGGTTCAGCCAGTTCCGCGTCAATCAGATCACTGCCTATGGTTTCCTGCGGATAAAGCGCCACAATACGGCGGATCAGGTTTTCCAGCTCCCGCACGTTGCCGGGCCACCGCCAGGACTGCAAACGCTCGATAGCGGACTCATCCAGCACCTTGGAAGGACCACCTGCATCCCGGCACTGCGCCAGAAAATGTCGGGCCAGCAGCGGAATATCCTCCAGCCGTTCCCTCAGCGGCGGCAGGCGCACAGGCACCACATTCAGGCGATAGTACAGATCCTCACGGAAGGTTCCGGCACGGATAGCCTGCCGCAGATCTCGGTGAGTTGCGGCAATAATGCGCACATCTGCCCGAATGGGAGCACGCCCCCCAACCGTCGTGAATTCGCCATCCTGCAAGACACGCAGCAGACGAGTCTGGGCTTCTGGCGGCATGTCGCCAATTTCATCCAGAAACAGCGTGCCCCCCGCCGCCTGCTCAAAGCGCCCCGGACTTCTGCCCCCTGCTGTGCGCTCCTGGCCAAACAGTTCGCTCTCAATCTGGTCACGCGGGATGGCCGCCATGTTCACTGCAATAAAGGGTCCGCCCCGCCTGCGCCCATATTCATGCAGGGCGCGCGCCACCAGTTCCTTGCCGGTGCCACTTTCCCCGCTGATCATGACCGTCAGATCAGATGTCGTCAGGCGGGCGATGCTCCGATAGATGCCCTGCATCACCACGGACTGACCAATCAGCGGCAAACGTTCTTCCGGGCTGGCGCTTACGGCTGGTTTGGCCACTTCCTGCGCTGGGGCCGCCAGCGCCCGGCCAACAACGCTCAGAAGCTCTTTCAGGTCAAAAGGCTTGGCCAGATATTCAAACGCGCCCCGCTGTGTCGCTTTCACAGCCGTCATGAGGTTGGATTGTGCGCTCATGACAATAATACGCAGGTCGGGCCGCGCCTGCCTGATGCGCGGAATGAGATCGAGCCCGCTGCCATCAGGCATGATCACATCCGTAATCACCAGATCGCCCTCGCCTTCCTCAACCCATTGCCAAAGCGTGGCTGCATTGGGCGTGGACTGCACCTGATATCCGGCCCGCCCCAAAGCCTGCCCCAGCACAGTACGAATAGAACGGTCATCATCAGCAACAAGAATGGTGGGCAGAGGCGTCATGGCAGGAAGATCACATTCAGCAGCGTTGAAATCAGATAAAATCCGGAAGCGCGCAAAACGCTTCAGGTGACGGGATGGTCTTCAGAAACAACTGGCAGATACAGGCTTATTTCCGTCCGGCCGGGGCGGCTTTCTACTTCAATCACCCCACCGTGGTCATCCATGATCTTGCCCACAAGGGCCAATCCAAGCCCGCTTCCACTCATTTTGGTGCTCAGAAAGGGCTCGAACAGATGCGGACGAATGGTCTCGGAAATACCGGGCCCGGTATCCCGCACCGTGACCACCAACGGCAGATGCCGCCATTGGGTTGTGCCGGGCACAGCCATGCGAATACCTGGCCGGTAGCTTGTCATAAGCGTAATTTCACCCGGCTTGCCTGTTTCCCGGATGGCTTCCGCAGCGTTTTTCACCAGATTGATAAGCACCTGAACAAGCTGATCCCGGTCTCCCCACACATGCGGGAGGGACGGATCATACCGCTCCACAATACGGATACCCGCGGCAAACCCCTGATTTGCCAAGAGTTTCACATGCTCCAGAAGCCGGTGGATATTAAGCGAACGGTAATCCGTTGGGGCTTCTCCAAACATGCCCATCCGCTCAACCAGCGCATCAATCCGGTCTACTTCATCACAGATCAAGGTGGCCAGTTCCCGATCCTGATCGGAAACCGCATTTTCCAGAATCTGCGCCGCCCCTTTTATGCCTGACAGGGGATTACGCACTTCATGCGCCAGCATGGCCGCCATGCCTGACACACTACGGGCGGCAGAGCGAAACGCCATCTGCCGGTCGAGCGTCCGCGCGGTGGAGGAATCATACACGGTCAACAGGATGGAACCCGGGCAATCGGGCACATCCGCCCCCTGCACCGTCACCCCTTCCCGATGGAAGCGCGGACTGCTGAAGGCCAGTTCATGCTCCGTTACACTTCCGCCTTCACGGCGGAGATGCTGCACCAGCAGAAAAAGCGGGTGATCAGAAGGAACCAGATCCTGCAAGGCGCCCTGACATAACTGATGCCGGGACATGGCAAAAAACTCTTCCGCCGCTGAATTGGCAAAACGAATGCCATCATCTGGGCCAAGTTCCAGCACTGGCACAGGCAGACTATCCAGAAGAATGCCGGGGTCTGACCTTTCTGTTGCTGAAAGAGCGCCGGGTTTCATGCAGACCTGATCACGCAGCGCAGGCCTGAGCCTGCTCCGCCGCTTCTGCATGGCGGGAAACGCGTGGCTCACGCACTGCGCCTGCTGCAATCTGCTGATCGTAAAAATCAGTCATCATGGCAATGGCTTCAGGCGCGTTATCAACCCGGTTGAACGCAGCCCGAAAGCCGGCGGAGTTCGGCAGGCCAGCAGAATACCAGGCCACATGTTTGCGGGCCAACCGCAGGCCCGGACGCTCGCCAAAATGGCGGAGCATCATGTCATAATGTTCAAGCACAATGGCTTTTTCTGTAGGCAGATCAGGGTCAGGCACATTTTCACCCGTGAGCAGGGCCTGCGCCACCTGTGCCAGAAACCATGGCCGTCCATAGCAGCCACGGCCGATCATCACTCCATCCGCACCTGATTCCGCCAGGGCGGTTCTGGCATCATCAAGGGTCAGGATATCGCCATTCACAATAACAGGCAGGTCAACGGCGTCCTTCACAGTGCGCACAAAGGCCCAGTTTGCCGTGCCGTTATAGAATTGCTGCCGGGTACGCCCATGTACCGTGATCATGCGAATACCAGCCTGTTGCGCAATGCGGGCCAGAACCGGCGCATTCAGATGCTGATGATCCCACCCCATCCGCATTTTCAGGGTAACTGGCACATCTACGGCTTTGACCGTGGCTTCCAGCAGGCGGCCCGCAGCCACCTCATCCCGCATCAGGGCGGAGCCGGCCATCTGGCCCACGGCCACTTTCTTTACCGGACAGCCAAAATTGATATCAATCATGTCCGCACCGCGGCCAACGGCAATACGTGCTGCTTCCGCCATGGCATCAGGGTCACACCCGGCAAGCTGCACGGCGTTGGGGCCGCCTGCGTCTGCAACCTCGGCCATGCGGAGGGTTGTGTCATTCTCACGCACCATGGCCCAGGAGGCGATCATTTCTGAAACCACAAGCCCTGCGCCCAGCTTGCGCGCCAGACGCCGAAACGGCAGATCTGTCACGCCAGACATGGGGGCCAGAATAACAGGCGTTTCAATACGGATGCCGCCGCCCAACTCAATAGGCCGCACTAACGGTTGCGTTTGCACTATCTTTTCCACATTGCCTATGATTTAGGCAGGAATAGCGTTTTCCCGCCCCGGAATCAATCTTTTATATCCGAAACATTCTAACGTTTCAGGACAACAAAAAGCTCAGTTTCCCAACGGTTTTATAACCGGGCCTTACATGTTGTAACGCGGGTTATAGTCACCTGGCCAGCCAGCTTCAAGACTCTCTTGCGCAGGCCACTTCAACAGAAAAAAGGCACCCCTCCTTACGGAGCAGAGTGCCTTTCTGGCCTCAAGCAGCGCAAAAATGCCCTTCGGGTCAGGGCACCAGAACGGAAACCGCCGCCGTGCAGGCAATGCCTTCTTCACGCCCCGTAAAGCCCAGACGCTCGGAGGTTGTCGCCTTCACGGAAATGCGGCCAATATCCACCTGCAACAAATCCGCCAACCGCTGGCGCATGGCTTCTGCATGCGGGCCAATTTTGGGACGCTCGCAGATCAACGTCAGATCCGCATTAATCAGCATGCCCCCGCGCTCACGAATACGCTGACCGGCATGCACCAGAAAACGCGCACTGTCCGCATCTTTCCATTCATTCTGGCTTGGCGGAAAATGGCGCCCGATGTCGCCTTCAGCCAGCGCACCATAAATGGCGTCACACAGCGCGTGTATCCCAACGTCTGCGTCAGAGTGACCAGCGAGCCCTTTGGTGTGCGGCACAGTAATGCCGCACAGAATAAGCGGACGCCCTTCTTCAAACGCATGCACGTCATACCCAAGCCCCACGCGCGGCAAAAGGGTCGGGCCGATCAATCGTTCAAGACGCACGAGATCATCCTCATAAGTCAGCTTGATGTTGTCTTCATCGCCACGCACCAGCGCCACGCTGAACCCGGCATCTTCCAGCAGCTTGGCATCGTCCGTCGCACTCTGGGAAGAAGCCGAACGATGCAGGTCACGAAACAGCCCGAAGCGGAACCCTTGCGGTGTTTGCGCGCGGAACAGGTGATCACGCGAGACTGTGCCCGCAATCACGCCATTTTCTTCCCGCTTGAGCGTATCGGCCACCGGCACCGCCGGTATTGCCCCCGGATGTTCGCCCAGGGCAGAAATCACGTTCTGGATTACGGTCGCGGTCACATAGGGACGCGCACCATCATGCACCAGCACCAGATCAGGCTTCTGATCTTCCGGCAGCTTGTCCAGCGCCTCAAGCCCGGCCCGCACACTGGCCTGGCGGGTTTCTCCCCCTGCTACCGGCGGCAGGGTTTCAAGCCCGTCCAGCGCATCCCGCAGGGAGTCCGGATGCCCGACTGGTTGCAGGCAGGTCACATGCGGCATCAGGGCTTCCGCAGCGTGACGGATAACCGGCAGGCCCGCCAGAAGCACATATTGCTTTGGCGTATCAGACCCGCTGGTAGCGGCGTAACGGCTGCCTGTTCCGGCAGCCAGAAGAATGGCAGCAACTCGCATGACGGGAGGAATGAGGCCGGAACCGTGCGGCGTCAAGGCGGAAAATGGCATACCGCATGACCATCAGAGGCTGCTACCCGCTTTGTCGGCCAGCCGGACATAAACCAGCAGACGGGGGACTAAAGCCTCTCGCATCAGTTGGATGTTCCTTTTTACACCTGAACGCGGTGCCTTCTTGACCCCCGTACTACCGCAGTCAGACGTCAAAGCCGCCTTTTCAGGCATAAAAATCTAGAGGGTCCTAAAAACCCTCTTTTCCGCCTGTATAAAAAACGTAACCTATTGATATCGCTATTACTGCAAAAATTAAAATAGGGGTTCTTAGAACCCTTCAGATTACTGTCAGGTGGTCTGCTCAATAAAGAAACGGGGGCGCCGCTTCACCTCGGTATAAATACAGCCAATATATTCCCCAACAATGCCCAGCGCGAGCATCTGAAGCCCACCAATCAGGCAGATCATGGCGTTAAGAGACGCCCACCCGATTGCAGGCTGGAAGAACAGCTTATCCACCACGCTCCAGAGAATACTCATAAGCCCCAAGAGAAACACACTGACACCCAGCAGCGCGATCATCCGTAAGGGAACGACTGAAAAAGATGTCACTCCCCGTAATGCAAGGGTCACCATCCGGAACAGCGTGTATTTGGACTCTCCTCCCAACCGAGGCGTACGGGTATAATAGACGCTTGCTGTTCTGAACCCCACCAAGGGCACAATACCACGCAGATAAAGATTTTCTTCCGTGAACGAGAGCACGGCCTTTCTCGCTTCAGGACCCAGCAGACGATAATCTGCGTGATCTTCAATGGTTTCCACGCCCATTATCGTCATGAAGCGATAAAAAAGACGTGCCGTGGTCCGTTTAAAAAGCGTATCGGCTGAACGATCCTGCCGCACCCCATACACCACCTGGCAGCCGTCCCGATAATGTTCGACCATGGCGCTCATGCCCGCAACGGAATCCTGCAAATCCGCATCTATGCTGATACATGGGCCTTCCTGCACAGCGCTTAACCCAGCCAGAAGCGCATTCTGATGCCCAACATTCCGTGACAGCTTCATCCCGCCAAAAGAGCCCGAGCGGGCAGCCAGATTGGTAATTATAGGCCACGTCTGATCAGTGCTGCCATCATCCACAAACAGCACCTTGCTCTGTTGTGCCACAAGGCCCGCCTCAACCATTTTCTGGAGTTGTTCTGCCAGACAAGTCGCAGACTGCAACAGAACAGGCTCCTCATTATAGCAGGGCACGATGATGGTCAGCACGTCAGGCTGATCTGCGCCTTCATGCACGAGTACGCCCTCTTCCTTTTTCGGCACTTACGTAACAGGCACCATGAAACATGGAGCAATGTTGCCCTGCCTTGGCGTAACGCGCCATGCCGCCTGCGCATTGGAGCAGATCATTCTTGTTTAACACCAGCCTGCGGCACCCCTGCCACATGGTAGGACTCAACAAAATAGAGAGGGCGATTTTTTGTCTCGTTGAAAATACGACCAATATATTCGCCTATCAGGCCGAGCGTCATGAGCTGAACACCGCCCAGAAACAGGATAACACTCATCAGGCTGGGATAACCGGGCACATGGGAGCCGAACAGAAGTGTGTTCAGCACAATCCATCCGCCATACAACACGGCCAGCAGGGAAATCACAAACCCCAGATACGTCCCTAACTGCAAGGGCAGTACGGAAAATGAGGTAATTCCTTCCAGCGCAAAATTCCACAAAGACCAGTAATTGAAACTGGTAACCCCTGCCGCCCGTGGCGCCCGATCATAAAACACGGCCTTGGAGGGATAGCCTATCCAGGCAAACAACCCTTTCATGAAGCGATGGCGTTCACGCATCTGCAACAGACTATCCAGCGCCCGGCGGCTAAGAAGCCGAAAATCGCCGGTGTCTGGCGGAATGACAACACGGTTCCCAAGTTTAGCCATCACCCGGTAGAACATCCACGCCGTAAAACGCTTTGGGATGCTCTCACCCTCCCGCGCCCGTCTGCGGGCATATACCATATCCACATCGTCAGACCATTCGGCCACCAACGTTTCAATAACTTCAGGCGGGTCCTGTAAATCGGCATCAATCACAATCACGCCTTGCATTCCACGGGCATGGTCCAGCCCGGCTGTCAGCGCTATTTCCTTTCCGAAGTTGCGGGAAAGATTGACACTGGAGACCCGATTATCCTGCTGTTCCAGATCACGCATAACCACAAGTGTCTGATCTTTGGAACCATCGTTGACGTAAACCACCTCCCACGGCCGCCCGACACGGTCCATCACGGCGCAGAGATGCTGGTGAAACTCCGGCAAAACAACCTGCTCATTATAGCAAGGCACAACCACACTAAGAGAAGGGATATCTGAAACAGGTAATCGAGTGGGCATGTTTGAAAAACCGTATCGTTTAGCGCGCTACAACTTAAAAAGTATTTTCCAGAACGGAAAATCGTCATATGGCCTAGCTTATATCTTAATGAGTTTAGCAGAGTAACTGAACAGCGTAGCAAGCATACGTGATAGGATGCAGCGTTTAAACGCCGATGCTGACTTTAATATTTCATCCTTCCCGTAACCATGCCTTATTTTTCTTCAAATCCACGCATGGACGATGATTTTTTCTGCTTTCTTTTGTGCAGATAGGTAAATCAAATAAGAAGTATTTTTTTCAGCAATGCAAATCTCAGATCAGAGGATTTTCCCCGGCATGGATTTACTTCATGCACAAGCTGGAAGGTTCTAAAAACCCTCTTTCCTGCCCACACAAGAATCGTAACCCGTTGATATTGCTACTACTGCAAGAATCAAAATAGGGATTTTAGCCCCCTCCAACTATATTCTGCTCTATGACGCCTCATAAGGTGAGCCTCGCGGGGATAATATATGTCATGTAAAGCTAAAATATTGAGGCCTTTTTTCCAGTTATCTTCTGGATCAACAAAAAACCACCCCGAATGAGAAATCGTCTTTCTTCGTCCCCTCCAGACTGGATCGCCCATCCATTACGAGGCCCCACGCATGGAACCCCGCACGGACACTTAACAAGAAAGCATCAATAACAGCATCAGTTCTACAGAGCGAAACTGCCCCGCATTCTGATACCTCCCCTGCTTAAAAAGCCGAATTTTTCCTTCTGGTTTTTACCGAACGAAATCATCTACTGTGTGTGAAACCGCCTCTCAGGCATTGCCGGGGTTAACCGACAGAGAGCAGTACGTAATATCGCTTTTATAGCTCGACAATCTTACCGGAAATTTTTTGCAGGATGAAAAATCTACCTGCATATTATAATGCTCCTTGAACTTAGTGATGGCCCAATTTTTGGCCACCTGATCATTTGGATCATTGAATAATACATACTGCTTGGGCGTCCTGTTTTTAGGCAGGTAGGTATAATAAATATCCCAATATTTTTTAGTCCCGAAATCAAACAATCCTCTATTGATCTGAATAACATGTCCTTGAGGGTTAATGACCGGAACGATCCATGCAGAGAAAAAATTGGCATTGAACAAAACATCTGCCTCTTTTACCTCTTGCGGTATATTGCCCTCAAAATAAGGGTGACTGTAACTCCCCCGCCCCCAATCGGGCACGCCTTTGACAAAGCTGACCGCCACCAAAACCGCAGCCGCCCAACATGCCTTTTTTCCGGGTTCATACACAGGTGTCTGCTGCATATTTAAAATTTCATATATTAAAACATAGAAAATAATCGGGCAGATAAGGTCTGTAGGGATAAAATAACGGTAAACACCAAAAACATATTGCCAGACATAGAAAGAGAGAAAGAAAAATAGGAATAAAATATTATCCCGACTTCCCAGCAGACTCTTGAAGCCGAATTTCGCAATTTTTATCGCAAAATATAATGCAAAGAGAACAAAACAGAATAAAGCTGTATAGCAAACAACCGCTTTATCATTTGATGCGGTAACAACCCGATCAATATGATCTGCAAAGTAAAAAGGGTAAATGACTTTTTCCAACCCATGGAATTGAAAAAACATCATGTCCCGCGTTGCGTTCTTATCCAGAGACGCATAGGGAGAGCGAAAAATATTATTGAAGAACGGGAACAGAGGGTTTCCGAAAAGGGTATACAGTTTGTAATACCAAACCCCGGAAGATGCCATCAACGCTAGAAACGAGGAACTTAAAAAAGAAAAGGCACCGACAATTCGGCGGCCATAAAACAAAGAAATAAGAACAAGAAAAACAGGTATATAGAGCGCCGAGGTCAGTTTAAGGCCAGTTGCAGCCCCAATAAGCAAACCTGAAAAAATCAGTGCTCTATTTTCTTTTTCTGCAATAGCTTTAAGAATACAGCAAAACGACATTAAAATTGGAACAGCAATAAGATTGTCATGCATGGAAGAACCAAGTTCTCCGATGAAGAACGTGCTTCCAAAACAGCATATGGCTGTCAAAACAAATTGATGTATTTTATCTTTTATAAAAAAACGGGCGATATACATTATTGGAAAGGCCACAAGGCCCTGTAAAAATCCAAATAAAAATGCAACCACAAAAGGGTTTAGATGCAATATTGCAAAATAGAAAAGTGAATCCAGATACGGATTTAAATAGCTATGCGCGCCAGCAGCACCAAGATCATACCCTAACCTGCCGTTAAACCAAGCATACGCATTGTATAAATGATAGTTCCACACATCTCCGTTTGTATCCTGACGCCGAAGAAGAGAGACACCACCTTCAACCAATGCCAGAAAAAATGGAAACACCATGTATTTCCATTTCTCTTGATACTCAGAATGTTTTTCCATGATGCATTCCCGACATAAGTTTTCTATTTTTATATTTGTGAAAAATGCAGCGAAAAAATCATTCTCTTGCTTTTTCTTCTGCTATCGGAGGCGCTGGATAAGAAAGATAGCTCAGGCGACGGTTTTCCAATCGGTCAAGGGCAACACTATCCAGAATTTGACCGCAACAAAACGCCAGCGCTGCCAGAATTTCCATCCCTGTCGCTAATAAGGCTGTCGGCAGACGAGGAACATAACCGCTGCTCATGAATTCCAGAACAACCGGCAGCCCGAGCAGTATACCAGCAAAACAGAATATGAAGCTGATAACGCTGAAAAACAGAAAAGGCCGTTCGCGCCTGAGAAGATTAATAATGGTGCCCAGAATACGCACACCATCACGGTAGGTATTCAACTTGGAAACCGAGCCTTCCGGCCGTTCCACATAAACCGTTTCAACTTCCCCTACCGGCATACATAGCTTGAGGGCGTGAACCGTAAATTCTGTTTCTGTTTCAAACCCAGCCGATAGTGCGGGAAATGATTTAACAAAACGTTTGGAAAAAATACGATAGCCGGACAGCATATCTTTATTACCTTGCCCAAAGAGAGCACGGACAAGGTTTGTTAAAACTTTATTCCCCAGAACATGGCCAAATCGATAGGCAGCCTGCCGCTCCGTAATGCGAAGGCCGGTCACCATATCAAGACAGTTTTCCCTGGCCAAATCCAACATGCGTGGTGCGGCAGCAGCCTCGTAAGTGGCATCACCGTCTACCAGAACGTAAAAATCAGCATCGATATCAGCAAACATACGCCGGATGACGTGCCCTTTCCCTTGCCTGACTTCCGTCCGCACAACAGCCCCTGCCTCTTTTGCAAGGGCCATCGTTTGATCTTGGGAATTGTTATCATACACATAAATGGTTGCGTTCGGTAAGGCGTCCTTAAATTCCCGAACAACCTGAGCGATTGTCACTTCCTCATTATAGCAGGGCAACAAAACAGCCACATTTGGAGATACCTCCGTTGAGGACGGCAAGACAGAAAATCTCGACAGATCAGGCATTTATATATCTACCAAATGAACAATTGTAGGGGATAAGGAAGCAGCAACAGACAATATTTTATGCGTGATGACAAAGTGTGCGTAGGTGAGTGTCTTAACTTCATCAAACGTCATCAAGGCACTTACTATACAGACACTTGATTGAGAAAAAATGAATACGGCTTGCATCCATTTTTTTCTCAATCAATGAGTGCTTTCAGTTAATCTGGATCAACAAAGAAGGCTGGCAGATCCAGTTCTTTCGCCTGCAACGCTGCATCAATCCGGTCACACGCGGCAAGGGCTTCCGTGATGGTGACATCCATATCCAGATACCGGTAAGTGCCAAGCCGCCCGAGGAAAGACACGCCTTTCTCTGCGCGGGCGAGGCCGATGTAGCTCTCCAGCATCTGCTTTTCGTTCACGAGGCGGATGGGGTAGTACGGCACATCCTTCTCCCCAGCCAAGCGGCTGTATTCGCGGAAACACACCGTCTTGGAGAATTTGTCCTGCTCCCAAGGGGCAAAGTGCTTGTGCTCGGAAATACGGGTGAACGGCACGTTTTCATCACAGTAATTGATGACGGCAGTGCCCTGATGATCGCCTTCATCAACAAACCGTTCGAAATCCAGAGTTCTGTAGCCCAGTCGGCCCAGTTTGAACTGGAAGAAGCGATCAATCGGGCCTGTATAGAAAACGTGCTGGAATTTTTCTTCCAGGCTTTCAAACGAACAGCCCAACCGGAGATCAATCCCGTCAACATTCAGAATATTCTGGACAATGGCCGTGTAGCCGTCCTCCGGCATACCCTGATAGGGATGGTTGAAATAGTTGTCGTCATAATTGAAGCGCAGAGGCAGCCGCTTCAGAATGGACGCAGGCAGTTCCGTGGGTTCAAGGCCCCACTGTTTGCGGGTGTAGCCATGGAAAAAGGCCCGATACAGTTCCGGCCCGATCATGCTCAACGCCTGCTCTTCAAACGAGCGGGGGTTGGTGATGGTTTTATCCGCTTTGCCTTCAATAAAGGCACGCGCTTCCTTCGGCCCCATGGTGGTGCCAAAGAACTGGTTGATGGTCAGCAGGTTCACCGGAAGCGTATAGACACGCCCTTGGGAAATGGCTTTTACCCGGTTCACATACGGTTTGAACGCGCCAAAACGCTGCACGTAGTCCCATGCGCGCTGGTCTGCCGTATGGAAAATGTGAGGGCCATATTTATGCACCATCACGCCCGTTTCGGCATCCCGTTCGGTATGGCAGTTGCCGCCAATATGCGGACGCTCATCCACAACCGTGACCTTATGCCCGCGTTCCGCAAGATGGCGCGCAATAATGGCACCACTAAACCCGGCACCCACAACGCAAAAAGACATCCAATCCCCCAGTGTTCATCACCTGCATGGCGGCTCCTGAACGGGCTTTCCCACTCATGGCAGCCATTCACATGACCGTTTTGTCAGACTGTCTCTTTCATGCCAGATTGCCACACTGGCACCAACCCATCCCTTGATGAAAATACAAGAGTGAGCTTATTCTCATTCTGTTTTTAATTATTTAACCTTTTGCGTCTTGTCGGCTGCTTTGGCAAACCGCACCCAATAGAGCAACGCAAAATGGAGCCTTCTCTCCCTCAGGAATAAAGAAGGCTCCTCTTCTCAGGCCGGATCAGGAACCAATCCAGCCTGCCCTCTCGGTAAAATTTGATCAGGCTTTTTCGTGCTGCGTACGCACGAACGTATCCAGCAACCGAACACCAAAGCCAGTTGCGCCTTTGGGCTGCCCGTTACGGGGCTTGCTGGACCAAGCCGTGCCTGCAATATCCAGATGCGCCCATGGTGTTTCTCCCACAAAACGCTTGAGGAACTGCGCAGCCGTAATGGACCCGCCGGGACGACCACCGATATTCTTCATATCTGCAATATCGGACTTCAACAGGGCGTCATATTCCTTGCCCATGGGCATACGCCACAGCTTGTCACCCGTAATCTCACCAGCCTGAGCCAAGCCACCGGCAAGATCATCATTATTGGAGAACAGTCCGGCATATTCATGCCCGAGGCTGATGATGATAGCCCCCGTCAGAGTAGCCAGATCGACCATCAGTTTCGGCGCAAACCGTTCCCGTGCGTACCACAGGATATCCGCCAGAACCAACCGACCTTCTGCATCCGTGTTCAGAACCTCGATGGTCTGACCAGAGGCACTCCGCACCACGTCCCCCGGCCGCTGAGCGTTGCCGGAAACCATGTTTTCCACCAGCCCGATAACGCCCACAGCGTTAACCTTGGCTTTGCGGCCCGCCAGTGCCGCCATCAGACCTGTAACGGTGGCAGCGCCTGCCATATCCCACTTCATTTCCTCCATACCCGCTGCGGGTTTGATGGAAATACCGCCGGAATCAAACGTCACCCCTTTGCCGATAAAGGCCAGAGGAGCATCGTCTTTCTCGCCGCCGTTCCAGCGCATGATAACGGTGCGGGGTTCGGCATCACTGCCCTGCGCCACGCCCAGCAATGCGCCAAAGCCCAGCTTTTCCATTGCGGGCTGATCCAGCACTTCCACGTCCAGACCAAGGCTGCGCAGGGTGCTGACACGCTCAGAAAATTCAACCGGATTCAGCACATTGGCTGGTTCCGTCACCAGATCCCGCGTCAGAATGACGCCGCGCGCAACGGCGGACAATGCGGGCCATGCTGCTTCTGCCTGTGCGGCATCAGCCGCCAGAATAGTAAGTGACGCCAGACGATGTGTTTTATCATCTTCCGGTGCACCGTGGTACAGAGAGAAATGATAAGCACCCAGCACGGCACCAAGGGCAACGTGAGCCGCATGGGGCAAGCTGCCAACAGCCAAAGCTGCCTTTTCCCCGCGCCCAAGAGCAGTGGCCGCAATACCGCCAGCCTTTTCCGCATCTTTGGGTTCAAAAGCCTCAGCGCGGCCCACACCAATCAGAACAACACGATCAAACCCGGCTCCGGGTGCCAGCACAACGGTGGAGGAACCTTCCTTACCGGTAAATTCATCTGCCTTGACGGCGCGGCTCAGAGTGCCGCCGGTTGCATCATCCAGGCTCTTAAACAGTGCAGGAGCTTCCGCACCTTCAGGCACCAACAAAGCCAGCGCGCCACCCTGCGGCAATGTTTCGGCAGAAAATGAAATCTCAAGCATAAAATCCGGACTCCTCATGCTTTCTTTTAAAGCGGTCACGTATTGTTCAGCCTTTACCGCTCGCTCTCGGACAACCCCTTCGGCTGGAAGCAGAACCGGGCACTCACGCTGAGAGACGAACAGGTCTGACATGGCCATTCTGGGCAAACTGGGTACGTCTCCCCTGCGGCGTTGGCAATAGCCAGCGCCGCATCCCCCCGAAAAAACCGCACACCCCGTGTTATCAAGGCACACAGCAGCGAATACCCCTCACCCAGCCTTACCCTGCAACTGGCGCATAAAAACCATCTCCGTTTTTTGCGCAGAATCAGAGTGCGTGGGGCATGACGGCCTCGTTCACTTGTCGTATGGTGCGGGCCATGACCAGCCACACAGATGCAGACCTTCTGGCTCTGGCCGCCCGCCTGGCGGAAGAAGCCGCGGAAATTATCCGCACCATCCGCGCCCGCGGGTTTGAGACACTGACCAAAACAGATGCCTCGCCCGTGACCGAAGCCGACCACGCAGCGGAAGCCCATATCCTCAAAGGATTGCGCTCTGCCGTGCCGGATATTCCCGTCATTGCGGAAGAAGAAGTGGCTTCCGGCCTGCGGGGAGCGGTTTCTCCCTCCTACTGGCTGGTGGACCCGCTGGATGGCACACGCGAATTTGCGGCTGGGCGGGATGATTTTACCGTCAATATCGGGCTGGTGCGTGACGGCCGTGCCGTGCTGGGGGCTATGGCTCTCCCTGCATACCACCAGCTTTACACAGGTGGCATCAACGCGCCGGCAGAGCGCAGGGACCGCACGGGCGTTCACCGCATTCACACCCGCACACCGCCAGCAGAAGGGCTGAGTGTTCTGGCATCACGCCACTATGCTGATGATCCGCGTCTGGCAGCCTATCTGGGCGAACGGCGCATTGCCTCTATCGGGAATATCGGTTCTGCCGTGAAGTTTGCGCGCGTGGCTGAAGGCGCGGTGGATTTCTACCCACGCCTTGGCCCGACCATGGAATGGGATACCGCCGCCCCGCAGGCTATTGTGGAAGCGGCTGGCGGCCATATTACCCAACTGGACGGCACCCCGCTGCTTTACGGCAAACCGGACTGGAAAAATCCACCGTTTCTGTGTACCGGAACTCTGTAATTACATCCTTTCTGCGCGCTTTGGTGCTAGTGCCACCAAGCCAGATAAAGCCAGAACCTGTATGAAATTTGAGCTCCCCTAGCGTTAGGGGGCTTAAGCGCGTTAGACGGAACTGCATGACCCAGCGCCTTCCCGCCACACCTTCCGGCCTTGAAACCGCCGCCCGCATTTTGCGGGAAGGAGGGCTTGTGGCGTTTGGAACCGAGACCGTTTACGGCCTTGGAGGAGACGCAACACAACCGGCAGCCGTCGCCCGTATTTTCGAGGCCAAGAACCGGCCCCGCTTTAACCCGCTAATCAGCCATTTTGCCACAGCAGACGCTGCATTTGCACAGGTTGTCGCCACACCGCTGGCGCGTAAGCTGGCACAGGCTTTCTGGCCCGGTCCGCTCACACTGGTTTTGCCGCGTGCCCGCACCAGCACAATCTGTGATCTTGCAGCAGATGGGCTGGAGTCCCTGGCTGTACGGTTACCCAAAGGGGAGTGTGTGCAGGCGCTGTTACAGGCCGTCAATCGTCCCATCGCCGCCCCCTCTGCTAACCGTTCCGGCCGTATCAGCCCCTCAGACGCCAGTCACGTTCTGGAAGAACTGGAAGGACGCATAGACGCCGTGCTGGATAGCGGTCCCTGCGCTGTTGGGCTGGAAAGTACCGTTCTTGATCTGACTTCAGAAGACCGTCCGCTACTACTGCGCCCCGGCGGTATTCCTGCTGAAGCATTGGAAGAAATTTGCGGCCCCCTCGCCTATCCGGAAACAGAGACTGATGCCGCACCGGCCTCTCCCGGCAGAATGCTTTCCCACTACGCTCCTGCGCTGCCGGTACGGCTGAATGCAACCTCCGTAAAACCGACGGAAGGCTTGCTGGCATTTGGCCCGACACCGCTTGCCGGGGCTGGCGCCGTATGGAATCTCAGCCAGACCGGCAATCTGGAAGAAGCCGCAGCACGCCTGTTTTCCGGGCTGCGTTATCTGGATAAACAGGGTGCCGTGCTTGGCCTGACCGGTGTGGCCGTGCAATCCGTACCTGCGCATGGACTGGGCCGTGCCATTCAGGACCGTCTGCGTCGCGCCGCAGCCCCCCGGCCGCTTTGAGGCTTCCATGAGCACATTTGACCCCAAAGAACTCAAAATCCTGTCTGATATTCTGGCTCTGGTGTTGGAAGATCAGCCGGGCCAGTCCGCCACAGCGCTGGAAGCCATCAAGAACCGGGCACGCCGAAACAACATGACCGGCGGTGCACTGAAAAACCTGTTTCAGGCCATAGCACCAGACCCCTCTCAGGCCCGGAGTGCGACACGTAGTAGCCGCACCGCCCGTGCCAGCACCCCGATGGACGAACATCGCGCCCAATTGAGGCAGATGGCGGAAAGCATCAACAAGCTGGATCGGGATCTGCGCACGGCCCGCGCCCAGAACGAGACCCTGAAATCTCAACTCTATCTGACACAGCAGGCCAGAGCGGAGACACTTGCCCAGTTATCTCAGGTGCAGACAGACGCCCGTTATCCACGCCTGATGATTATTTTCATGGCAGTTGGCGCTGGTCTGCTCAGCGGCATTGCCGGAACAGAAGTGTTTCATCTCTTTCAGCATACAGTCTGCAATGCTGCGGATAACGCACGTTATCTCTACTGACCAAACCATGCCGAAGTCTTTTTTGCCGTGCCATACATGATCTGATTTTACGGTACGGAGTATCCGTGTTTCCGCTCACTCCGTTGCGTCCTGTTTTTCAAACAAGGTTTGCCTATGTCTGATGCCTCTCTGCCCCCTGCCCTGCACGATGCCCTTCTGACCCTACTGGGGCCAGCCGGATTCCTGACCGATGCAACCGACACGGCTTCCTTCTGCACGGACTGGCGGCTGCTGTATCATGGCCGCTGTGCCGCCGTACTGCGCCCGGCAACAACGGAAGACTGCGCGAAAGCCGTTGCCCTGTGTGCCCAGTATGACGTGCCCATGGTGCCCCAAGGCGGCAATACCAGCATGGTTGGAGGCGCGACACCGGATGAAAGCGGCAAGGCAGTTGTCATTTCCACAACACGCATGACGCGCATCCTGAACATTGATCACGCTGATCTGACCATGACGGTAGAAGCCGGGGTGACGCTCAAGGCCGCACAGGATGCCGCTTGGGCGGAAGACCTGATGCTGCCTCTTTCCATCTCGTCGGAAGGATCTGCTGATATTGGGGGTATTCTGGCCACTAACGCTGGCGGCAACAATACTGTGCGCTATGGCAACGCCCGCGAACTGGCTCTGGGGCTGGAAGCCGTGCTGCCGGATGGCTCCGTTCTGAATCTGCTGCGCAAGCTGCGCAAGGATAATACGGGCTATGCCCTTCGGCAGCTTCTGGTGGGGTCTGAAGGCACATTGGGCCTTATCACCACCGCCGTGCTTCAGCTTCAGCCCCGCCCTCGCTCGCGCGAGACTGCGTTATGCGCCGTAGCTGACGCCAAAAGTGCGCTGGCTCTGTTCGCGGCCTTCCGCAAGCAGGACCCGGCTGCCATTCAGGCCTTTGAATATATGTCTGGCACCAGCATGGCGCTGGTCAACACACTGATAGAAAGCTGCCCACTTCCCTTGTCTGAGCCTGCACCTGCCTATGCGCTGGTTGAACTGGGCAGCCCGCGTGAAGATGAAAGCCTGCGCACCCTGATGGAAGATGTGCTGGGACAGGCTCTGGAAGAGGGATTGGTAACGGACGCGGTTCTGGCTGAAAGCGAGACCCAGCGCCAGAACATCTGGATGATTCGCGAAGAACATGCAGAAGCCCAGAAACGGGCTGGGGCATCGGTCAAAAACGATGTGTCTGTCCCTCTGGCCGCCATTCCGGACTTTATTGAAGAGGCGACAAAAGCGTGCGAATCTCTGGTTCCGGGCATACGCGTAGCACCCTTCGGCCATATTGGAGACGGCAACATCCACTTCAATCTGGTGCAGCCGGAAGGGGCTGATCCTGCGGCCTTTCTGGCGCAGGATCACGCCTTAATGGATGCGGTTGCTGAGATTGTGAGAAAATTTGGCGGTTCATTCTCGGCCGAGCATGGTGTCGGCCAGTTGAAAACCTACATGATGCCTTCATGGCGCGGTGGGGCGGAACTTGAAACCATGCGCAAGATCAAGAATGCGCTGGACCCCAAAAACCTGATGAACCCCGGAAAAATTTTCCCGTCACACTGAGAAAACCAAACCCTGACGCCTGTATAACGGCGTCAGGAGATTTCCTTGCAGTCGGTAGCACTCAGAAACTGAGTGTTATTTGTTACGGGAAAAGAAATCCATTTCCGGACGCCGCAAAGCTGCCAGTTGCAGCAGAAACGCTGGCAGCATGATCAGCCCCAGTTCCGGGCCACCCAGCACCGCAGCGCCAAGTGTAAAAAGCGGGGCCATACGCCGCTCCACCACGGCTGCTCGTGGGCTGCCACACGCCAGAACAGAGCACAGGCCGCCGACAGCAATCATGATGGCGGCCGATATGGCCCGGAACGGATGACGCAGGACATTGGGCGTCAGCCCTCCCATCACGCTATCAAGCGATGACATGTCGGACGACCAGCCAGCCAGACCGAACAGGAAGGTGAACGGCAGCACAAGCACACCGAACACGTCCTTCAACAACAATAGAAAACCCATAACCAAGGGAGGCAGCAACACAAAGGCTACCCCAACCGCAGCATCGGCTATCAAGAACACAAGAGCGGGGGTTACGGAAGCATTTTTCATACCCCGCACCCTAAGCCAAAATATGGCGAAATGTTAGTTAGTCTTTCCACCATTTCACGGGTTGAGGCTCTTCCACATCCAGTTCCTCTTCCCGCACTTCGTCCGCCATGGCGTAGTCTTCAACCGGGCGGGTACGGGGGCGGCCACGCGGGCGCGCTTCCGCTTTTTTGCGAAGCTCTTCTTTCTCTTCTTCCAACGCAGCGATCTCACGCTGGATACTGCGTAGCTCCCGCGCCTGTTCAGCCAGTTCGGCTTCCCGCTGTTGCAGTTTTTCTTTCAGTTCCCGCACCATCAGATCAGCATGCACCTGACGGGTTTCCATGCTTTTCTGTGCGTTCTGCAACGCTTCAATCTGCTGTTCTGCCTCTTCCGCTCTCAGTTTTTCATCTGCAAGCTGGCGGCGCAGTTTGGAAACTTCACCATTTTCTTCATCTGTGAAGTGCAGCGCGCGTGAGGTGGACATCTTGCCCGGCATGGCCAACGTACGCGGTTTGGTACGCGCCAGAGAATGTTTTTCTACCTGCACATCACCATCTTTTACAAAACGGCGACGTTTGCCCTGCGCAGAATCCGCAGACGGACGAGGCGTTTGCTGCGGCCGTGAGCGAGAGGAAGACCCAAGCCGCTCCAACGCGTTGCGGAGGGAGGCTTCCTCAAATGCTTCATCCTGGCTTTTTTCGGCCACGGGCGTTGATAAAAAAGACGGTGTCTTCATGAATTCGGAAGTCACTCTGCTTTATACTTTCCTGACTCTGCAAACAGTTACCTGAGTTTTCCACATACACGATGCTTTCAGAATAAATCTGAAAATATCAGGAAAAATCATAAGCTACTCTTTTTCGCCTTCAACGGGCAGATAAAACCCAGACAGGCTACATGGGATATATGGATAAAGAAACATTCTGCGCTCTCTTCTTGCTGACAGAATTCTTTCTTTCAGGTGTTGGTCTAACACATCTAATTGCTATTTCCAACACATTCAAAACACAAGAAAAAACTTTTCTATCTGCGCTCAGGTCATATGCGCCATACCTTCAGAGCACATTCCATTACTTTTGCGTCATTACAAAAAAATGAAGTAAGCGCTACTTCGTGGTCTTGATACTATGAATTTTCATTTAGTTTATGGCGTAAATATAGGCCCACTCCCCTTGGCTTCAAGAGGGCACCCAAAGAATATCCTCTTTGCCATCTGCATTGAAATGACGAGCGAGAACAAAAAAATAATCGGAAAGTCTGTTAAGAATTCTTATAAGTTCAGAATTCACACCTTCCTGTTCCGCCAGTGCAACCACACGCCGCTCCGTAGTGCGCGCCTGTGTTCGCGCCAGATGCGCCCATGCGGCAGCAACACTGCCACCGGGCAGGACAAAACTGGTCAAAGGCGCCTGTTTTTGCCGTAGCTGCTCAGTCCACTCTTCCAACTGCACAAGTATCTGGCCTGTCACCCGGCGCGCATGTACTGCCTTTGGCGTATCTGGCTGGCATAAGTCGGCGCCCATATCAAAAAGCAGATTCTGCACCCGCTGCAACTGCTGACGAACAACACAGCCTTCCCTGGTCTGTGTCTGTAAAAGACCAACAACAGCATTCAGTTCGTCCAGACAGCCCATGGCTTCAATCCGCGCATTGCTTTTGGAAACACGCTGACCATCCCCTAACGATGTCTGTCCCGCATCTCCTCCACGCGTTACAACCTTGTCTATCCGTACGCTCATGCGCCCTGCCCTTTAGTCGTGAAAAGTGTTTGGAATCTTAACGTGACTGACCTAGCGGACTTTTAAATGTCTTTCCCGTCACAAAAAATCCTGTCTTGCTGACGCTTTAAACAGGCTCTTGCTCAGAAATAAAGTATTTCGCGTTAGGTTAAGCGCCCCCACACCGGTTTTTCTGTTTCCGCTGCGGCAGGATACGCCCTATAGAAAGCGCATCATGGTATCTTCTTCTCTTATCCCTCGTCTGTGGCGCATCTGTGGCGCATTATTTGCTGGCACCGGCACCATTATGGGGGCGCTGACCGCCCACATGCCTGATGCAAATTTTGGTGCAGGTGGCCGCGCCATGGCGCATGGCGCGATGGAAATGCAGATGTGGCACGCACTTGCTCTCATCGTCCTTGGCCTGACCACACATCAAAAACCCGCTCGGTTGCTGGCCATTGGTGGATGCGGACTGTTGTTGGGCACAGTGCTGTTTTGTGGCGGCGTGTATTACACTGCATTTTCTGGCCATCACGCTGCCCATGTCGCCCCCACAGGCGGCAGTATTCTTATCCTCTCATGGCTCTGCCTTGCTGTTGGATGGGCCTTCCGCGCATGACACAGACCATTCGGGGCGCCTGGCTGGCACCAGAAGGGCTTGAAACTGTTCTGGAGCAGGATCTGGCCCGCCGTGGCGTGACAATAGACCGCTGGCATGGCCAACTGGCACTTTCTGGCCAGCCGTCTGTTTTTTCCCCCTGGGCGCTGGATATCTGGCAGGAGCCGGAAGTGGCTCCTATCACCTCCATTCGCAGTGCAGCGGAAATCCTGCGCGCGCGCCAACGCAACTGGAGCCTATACGCAGCAGACTGCTTCCGGCGTGCAGCCTTGATAGAAGAACGGCTTCCGCCCGTAAAAGCAGCGCCTCTCACGTTTCCCACTGCTCCACCTACAAGCCCGTTGGGCGCGTGGACGCTGCTGGATGCCAGCACACTGCTCTTTTCCGCCCGTAAAAGCAGTCCGTTTGTCAACGGCACGCCCCAATTTGTAGAAGACCGCATCGGTCCTCCCTCCCGCGCCTATCTGAAATTGTGGGAAGCCTGCACCCGCCTCGGCCGCTGGCCCCAGGCTGGCGAGACGTGTCTGGACCTTGGCGCGACCCCCGGCGGATGGACGTGGGCAATTGCAAAGCTGGGGGCAAACGTCACCGCCATTGATCGCGCACCGCTGGACCCGCGTGTGGCAGCCATGCCTACAGTCTCCTTCCAGCAAGGCAGCGCCTTTGGTCTGGACCCAAAGGAAATGCCTGAAGCAGACTGGGTGTTTTCGGATATCATTGCCTACCCCAAGCGCCTTTTTGCTCTCGCGACACGCTGGATAGAGTCAGGCCGTGCCCAACAACTTGTTCTGACTGTCAAATTTCAGGGCGAAACAGACCATGACACAGTGGCCGCTTTTGAAGCCATTCCCGGCGGCCATCTGGCGCATCTTGCCCAGAACAAGCACGAACTGACTTTTTTCTGGACCAAACCGGCACCATGATCCGCACTGGTTCAGGCGCTACGCGACACGCTCCTCTTCCAAGGCTGCACGACTGACGAAATAAACGGTGGAGTAAGCTTATGCTGCCTCCACCGACAGCATAAGCGTGACCCGCCATGCCACCACCGGACATCTGCCCCAGCACCACCGCGCTTCGCGTAGCCCGGCAACGCGCCTTGCATCAGATACGTGAGGAGGGCCGCCTGTTTTCAGACCCGTTCGCCATGCGCGTTCTGGGTGAAACCGCTGAAACCCTCGTTTTTTCTGAACAAGAGTGTGCGAAGGCACGCCTGCGCCACTTTGTTGCCGCCCGGCAGCGTATTGCGGAAGACGCCCTCGCCAAAGCGGTCAGGCACGGTATGCGCCAGACTGTTATTCTGGGGGCAGGGCTGGATACGTTTGGCTTCAGAAACCCCTTTGCTCCCCTTGGTCTACGGGTTTTTGAAGTGGATGAACCCCAGATGCAGGCATGGAAACGCGCACAACTCCATAAACTGGCCCTGCCGGTTCCGGCCTCCCTGATGTATGTCCCCGTCAATTTTGAAACAGACACACTCCGCCAGCGCCTTGGAGAGAGTGGATTCGACCCGACCCAACCGGCTTTTTTCTTCTGGCTGGGCGTGATTCCCTATTTAACCCGCTCTGCAATTACCACCACATTGGAGTTTATGGGGAATGTGCCCCATGCAAACGTCGTGTTTGATTACAATGAGCCTGTTTCCAACTACACGGGTCAGGACCGCAAAAACACGCTGGCACGGGAACAGGCCGTTGCGGCTCTGGGCGAACCCTGGCTTTCCCGCTTCCAGCCAGAGGATATGGCGTCCCTGCTCCGCTGTTCCGGTTTCTCACACATACAAGACCGGGACCGTTATGATCTCGCGGCCTATTTTAGTAACGCCACGCCTCGCCCTACCCCAAGGCTAGCCAGCGCGCATATTCTTCACGCATGGCGGTAACGCCCCCTCCGCCACTCTTATCTCACCAGATGAGAGCAAAATCGGCCCGCTCTCCGTGAGGGTAAAAAAGACGGGTAGCGCAAGACATCACGCCTTCAGTTTTAAACCCCAGCACTGAATACTGGCAGCCGACGTATAAACACCTGCGGCAAAAGGTCGCCGAGATATCAGTTCATCGCAACGGGCCGTTTGAACGGGCAACTGCAACATGATGCCCAGAAATTCAGAGAGGAAAGAGATCAGTTAAAAAGGACACTCCAGAAATATCAGCCCAGAAGAGCGGGATGGTCAGGAGCGAAATCCTTTAACCTTCCCCGCCATATTTTCAGACCGCCTTACCGGCGGCCAAACACCTTTTCGCCCATCCGTACGAGCACGACGGCCAGCACGAAACACACAAATATCAGGCCTGCGGCAATCATCTGCTGCTGTTGTGTCACCCCTCCGGCAGCGAGAATCCGCAAAATGCTGCTTCCGGCGTGAAAGCCAGTGACCTGATCAAGCCACGGCAGGATTCTCAGCAATTCGCGCAGCAGGGCTATCAGCAGCACGGTCAAGGCTACCGTGCTGGCTGTTTTGATAAGGGTCTGCTTCAAACTGCCGGGTACAGATGAAGAGGGCGTTTTTCTAGGCATCAAGATCCTTCACATCAGCATAAATCATCATCTGGCAACCCGCACCCCTTGCCTATTGAGGCACCGCCTGACCTTTTTTGCGCATTTCCGCCTGATGCCGTTTGATGGACGTTTTGAACCCGGGCAGATCAGTTGCAGTCAACGTGTCCACATAGGTTCCGTTTTTCCAGATCCAGCGGTCAGAACTATCCACCAGAATATCCCGCATACCACCATGCGTTGTGGACAGCAGGCTGATGGGCCCACTCACGGAATCCAGAATTTTGCTCCAGCTATTCCCCCGTTTCAGATAAACGTCCGTTGAACAACCAGCCGAGCCACACAGGCTGGCCGACTGTACCTGCACGAACAACGCTATATTCTTGCCATCAGGGGAAAGAGGTGCAGACCCAATCAAAATCAGCGGGGTCTCATGGTGCCGTGCGGCTGCCGCCAGATCATCCGTGTTCAGTTTACGGGCCTCGGCATCCAGCCCACTCCCAGGCTGGTGCGTCAGAATAACGGGGTCCCCCCCTTTCTGTGCCGTACTGTGGGTCCGCTTTGCGGCGTGCGCCAAAGAGGGAGCCGCTACCAGCAACGCCCCCGCCAGCACGTGGCCCAGAATGAAAGAACGGTTCAAGGTTGCGATCCCTCCGCAAGCTGTGGAACATCTGTCTATCATGAATACTCACGCTCAAAATACGATCGACACCACCATGCCGGAACATCCACGGCCCGGCCTGTACCGACATTACAAAGGAGGACTGTACACCGTTCTTTGTGTCGGACGCCACAGCGAGACTGAAGAATGGCTTGTCACTTACCGCAGTGAAGCCCTTGGCAGTTACTGGGTCCGGCCATTGGCCATGTGGCAGGAACAGGTGGACGGTATTCCGCGCTTTGCCCTGATTGAAGAAACCGCATCAAAATAATTACGAAAACAAACCATTATTCATGGTCCGTTTCCTTTTCACCAACAAGAAAACGGATCAAGTCAACAAGAGTGCAAAAACAGTCCTGAATTCAGGATGGAACCTTTTCTGGAAGGGGGCGTTTTTATTGCCTGTAAGGACATTATAGTTTTTATCAGGAGAGAAACATGATTTCTAAACGCACCATTACTTTTAGCGCAGCCCTTCTTACTGGTGTTCTGGCTATTTCGCCTGTTCTGGCTCACGCTGAAACCATTTCATCAGAAGGCCATTTTGCTCCCCAGAAATCTGCCGGCGCAGAAGCCACGGGCGGCGTGCGCGCCACGCTTGAAACGCGCAACAATCTGCTCAGCTACACCATTACCTGGAATAACCTTTCAGGCCCGGTTGTGGCGGCTGAGCTTCTGGCTGCCAAATCACTGACTGATACAGCAGACAAAGTGGAACCGCTGAAAGGCCCGTTCACGTCTCCGCTCACCGGCACCATCACGCTCAGCGCGGACGAAATTGAGCAGTATCGCAACGGCCAGCTTTACGTCAGCCTTGGCACGGCGGCCCATCCGCATGGCGAAGTGCGCGCACAGCTTACGCCTGCCGGTGGAGCATCCAGCCACCAGTAATCTCTGTTCCCTAAACAGAGGAAAGGGGGCCTGACCACCGTGTCAGGCCCCCTTTTTCATCTCCTGCGCTCTAACCGGGCACAAAAAATGGCCGGGTATCAGCTTTCCTGTGCTTTTACGGTAGCAATCAATTCACCCACAATATCCGGATCAGCCAAGGTGGACAGATCCCCCAGCCCTTCCAGATCATGCGATGCTATCTTACGCAGCAAACGCCGTACAATTTTGCCGGATCGGGTTTTGGGCAGATCCCGCACCACATATATTTTTTCCGGCACTGCATAGCGCCCCACACCTGCCGCCACGGCGGTGTTGACGGCGGACGGATGAAAGACATCCTGCTCTCGAGGCACCACAAACACCACCAGCCCCTGCCCCTTCAGGTCATGGGGGATGCCCACGGCAGCACTTTCCACAACTTCATGGTCTGTGGCTATGGCATCTTCAATTTCTGCCGTGCCAATCCTGTGTCCGGATACATTGACCACATCATCCACACGGCCGGTTATCCAGTAATACCCATCTTCCTCTCGCCGTGCGCCGTCCCCGGTAAAGTAATGGCCCGGACAGGTTGTAAAGTAAGTCTGCCGGAAACGGTCATGATCCCCCCAGATGGACATGGCTTGCCCCGGCCAGGATTGGGCCATGCACAAAAGCCCTTCGCCCGCACCCGCTACTTCCTTGCCCTGCGTATCCAGCAGCACAGCCTCCACGCCCGGCAAAGGCCGCGCAGCCGCACCGGGGCGAGGAACCACACATCCGGCCGCAGCCGTAATCATCACGCCGCCGGTTTCAGTCTGCCACCAGGTATCCACCACAGCGCAGTGGCCTTTACCCACTTCATCATGGAACCAGTGCCATGCCTCCGGGCTGATCGGCTCGCCCACTGTTCCCAGAATCCGTAGGCTTTTGAGGGAACGGCTCCGCACAACGGCTTCATCTTCACGCATGGCCGCTCTTACAACCGTGGGCGATGTGTAAAAGACAGTCACACCGTTCCGGTCAATCACATCCCACCACTGCCCCGGCTCCGGCCATGACGGCAGACCTTCATACACCATAATGGTCGCGCCATTGGCCAACGGGCCATACACCACATAGGTGTGGCCGGTAATCCAACTGACATCCGCTGTACACCAGAAAATATCATCTGGTTTGTGGTCAAACACCACAGCGTGCGTAAATGCGGCCCAGGTCAGGTAGCCGCCCGTGCCATGCACCAACCCTTTGGGACGGCCAGTACTGCCAGAGGTATAAAGCAGAAACAGTGGGTCCAGAGCATTCATGCGCTCTGCCGGGCAATCTGCAGCTTCCTTCGCGACTTCCTCCGCATAACGCAGGTCGCGCCCGGGCTGCATAGGCACGTCTGCCCCGGTAACAGGCACCACAAGCACATGCCGCACAGCGCTGGCTGCGCCACACCGTGCAATGGCCTCATCCATTGTCGTCTTGCTGGGAATACGCTTGCCACCCCGGCGCGCCACATCCGCCGTCAGCACCACAACGGCGGCGCTATCCGTCAGACGTTCGGCCAATCCTTCGGCTGAGAAGCCGCCAAACAGCACCACATGCACAGCACCCACGCGGGCACACGCCAGCATGGCGATGATCCCTTCCGCCACCATAGGCAGATGAATCGCGACGCAGTCCCCTTTTTTAACACCCAGCCTGCGCAGAACATTGGCCAACCGGCAGACACGTTCATACAGCTGCCGATAGGACAACACTTCCCGCTGACCGGCTTCCTGCCCTTCCCAGATCAGGGCCGTTTTCTCCGGCTGTGTGCGCACATGGCGGTCCAGACAGTTTTCTGAAGCGTTCAGAAATCCATCAGCATACCACTCTATCCGAACATCCTGTGTGAAGTCCGAGCGGGAGGCCTGCGTGGGCGGGGTTTGCCATGTCAGGCGGCGAGCCTGCTGGAGCCAGAAGGCTTCAGGATTTGTGTGCGCTTCCCGCACCATGCCATCATATTGCCCGGCAGACAGCGTTGCGCCACCGGGGGTTACAAACGCGTCTGACACGTTCTCCCGCCCTTTCTTCTTGTTTTGCCGCTCGAGACCCAATGTTCGAAGCCGAAACGGTTTCATCACATTAACGCGATTGGGGAAAGGTATGCCGCCCGATACGGCCAGATTAAACTTGGTTTATAATAACAAGAAAAAAGGCCGACTGCTTTGCGCAGCCGACCTTCCCCCTTTTTACAACTCTTACCCTACAAGGCCTGAACCCGCAGGAAAGACCTGAGAACCTGTGTCTTACAGTGCAGCCTTGGCGCGAGACAGAACTGCCGCGCAGGTTTTCTGGCGCACCGGAATGCTGGATGTTGCAATGGAATAGGTCTTGCCATTGGCCTGAAGCTGCCCGGCTGTGCCACGGGCGTAATACATGTTGCCTTCCTGGCCATCCGGCACGGCGTTGGTCTTCTGGTTGTAAGACTGCAGCACCTTGAAGCCATCATCATAGTCAACATAGTTGCCCTGGGTGCAGTAGTTCAGCAGCCCGGCCACTTCAACCGGATTGATGGACCCCACATAACCGGACAGATCGGCATCTGTCTGGATAGCGCCTTTGCCACCGGCTTCAGCCTGTTCACCACCCTTGGAAACCGGAGCGGGGGTATCGGCAGCGTGAGCAAACACAGGCGCGCCAGCCAGCATTGTTGTAACAGCAAGCGCCGACAGGGCACGTACGGAAATCAGTTTCATTCAGAATCTCCCTAGCGGAATAAGCGCCAAACTGCCCTGCAAACCACAGAAAGATCAAGCCAGCCCTCTGCGCATCTCAAGCATGGCAGACCTCAGATATCACTCAGCTTTTTCCGCTCCTCCCTACCCATTTCATCCCGATGCAAGTCCTCTCTCCCCTCCTGCGCCTTTGCTCTAGAGAAAACCTTGCAAGCCCTGCGGATGGACAGCCCCCCGCTCCCACAACATCAACTTCTGGAAAACGTAATGAGCCCAGCATCATTTTCCGGGTTTTTATGGCGTTCTGAAACCACGCGGGCGCAAGGCTGGCCCGTGGAGAGATAGAGGGCTGACACCCTGCCTGCACCACCCCGGCACGCGGCTTGGCAGTAACGTCCCGCACCACCAGTTCGCCCTGCCTCCGGCAGCCTGTTCACAATATAGTGACCACCGACTTTTCCTGCGCTGCCCATCATCGCCCAGCAGATACGTTCATCCGGCAGGTTACTGCGTCATCTGCCACAGGCATTTTCGTTCTCCTGACGAGACGGGTTGGCATAACAGACTGACGCTCTCTATGATGCCATCAGATGTTTCTGGTCGATTTTTTGGAGCCCCCCACGGATGCTACCTGCTAGCCTTTTCAACAAAACGGAATTTGCAGGCCATGGCACCGCGTCAGAAACCATTTGCGCGGCTTTGCGCAAGGCGATTCTGAACGACACTCTGGAGGCAGGGCGGGCTTTACCTCAGTCTGAACTGGCAAACGGTTTTGGCGTCAGTATCATCCCGGTCAGGGAAGCCCTCAAACATCTTGAAGCCGAAGGACTGGTGGCATTTCTGCCCAATCGCGGAGCAACCGTGGTGGGTATGAATGAAGCGGATATTCTTGAATATTCCCATATCCGCGCTCTGCTGGAAGAACAGGCGGCGGGAGATGCCGTGCGGAACATGACCCGTGTGGATCTGGCCCGCATAGAAGATGCCTATGACGCCTTTGTGGAAGGTGTAAGCGGCCCGGATGGCACGGTAAAGTCCGGTGCCCTGAACCGTGCCTTTCATAACGCCATCTATGCCGCCGCAGGCAAACCCCGCCTGCTTGAAATGATTGATGATCTGCACAACAAGCTGGACCGCTACATCCGTGGCCATCTGCTAATTGAAGGCCGTAAGAGCACGACGGATGAAGAACACCTCGCCATTCTGGAAGCCTGCCGGGCGCGAGATGCGGATCTGGCTGCACGGCTGACCCGTATTCATATTCTGGATGCCGCCGATATCTCGGTTAAAGTATTCCGCAATAAGAAATCTCAGGCCAAAATCCGCTGAACCCGCAAGCGGGTAGCTTGGCGCTGATAGAGTGGTTTCCTCTTCTTCTGGCCGTTCGTAACGGCTGATTATTCCCGCCCCTCCTGATCCCGCGTTCCATCCTTCGCGGACAGATGCGCCCTTGCACAAAGGGCGTGCGCAGACTGCTGCCCTCACAAGTAATATATGATCTTGCAAATCATATATTATCATGCGAAGGACGAAAAACGTTATGAAGCCAAAACTTCCTGAGTCTCGGAAAAATCAGGAAGCGCAGGCACTCCACATGCCGGAATAGAAGCCCATGTCAGTGTATGACACTTTCGCCCCCGCGTTTTCTTCCCGCACGCCCCTGCGCAAGGCTATTGTTGAAGCTATTCGCAAGCCGGAAGCGGCCTGCGTCACGGCTCTCACGCCCGCTGCAACACTGACCGACGCTGAAAGTCACGCCACCACCGCCCTGGCAACCCGCCTTGCTGAAAAACTCCGGGCGGAACGGAACCCGGGCCTGGTCGAAACACTGGTGCAGGAATTCTCCCTTTCTTCTGCCGAAGGGGTGGCCCTGATGTGTCTGGCCGAAGCCCTGCTGCGTATTCCTGACACCGCCACGCGTGATGCTCTGATTCAGGACAAGATCGGCGAGGGAAACTGGCTGGCCCACGCCTCTCGCGGTCGGCCGCTGTTTGCCAATGCGGCGGCATGGGGTCTGGCACTGACAGGCGGACTGGTGGCCGAGCGGGACGAGAAAGATCTGACCACTGCATTGCTGGGCTTTGTAAACCGCGCCACCAAACCGGTTATCCGCAAAGCAGTTGATACCGCCATGCGCCTGATGGGCGAACAGTTCGTGCTGGGCGAAACCATTGAACAGGCCCGCAAAAACAGCACAAAGCTGGAAGAGATCGGTTTTTCCTATTCCTATGACATGTTGGGAGAAGCCGCGTTCACAGCACAGGATGCCAACCGCTACCGGCAGGATTACATCAACGCCATTCATGCCATTGGCCGCAGTGCCAAAGGCGCAAATGTGTATGAACGCCCCGGCATTTCCATCAAGCTTTCCGCTCTGCACCCACGCTACGCCCGCGCGCAACGCGAACGGGTTATGACAGAACTGCTGGCTGTTGTGCAGGAACTCACCCTGCTTGCCCGCAGCTATGACATTGGCATCAATATTGACGCGGAAGAAAGTGAAAGGCTGGATATCTCGCTTGATCTGCTGGAAGCGCTTTGCCAGACCCCCGGGCTAGAAGGCTGGAACGGCATTGGCTTTGTAGTGCAGGCTTACGGCAAACGCTGCCCATACGTGCTGGATTTCATTATTGACCTTGCACGCCACACCAACCGCAGGCTGATGGTTCGGCTTGTTAAAGGCGCTTACTGGGACAGTGAAATCAAGAAAGCACAGGTCGATGGTCTATCTGATTTCCCGGTTTATACCCGCAAGAGCCACACAGATATCAGCTACATTGCCTGCGCCCGCAAACTGTTGAACGCACGGGATGTCATCTTCCCGCAATTTGCCACCCATAATGCCCGCACGCTTTCCACCATCTACACTCTCGCAGGTGAAAAGTTTGAGATTGGGTCATATGAATTCCAATGCCTGCATGGCATGGGCGAACCTCTTTACAAGCAGGTTGTCGGGGCAGAAAAACTGGGGCGTCCCGCACGGATCTATGCACCTGTCGGCACACATGAAACGCTACTGGCTTATCTTGTGCGCCGCCTTTTGGAAAACGGGGCCAACTCTTCCTTCGTGAACCAGATTGGTGATGAAAACATTCCGGTTTCCGCCCTGGTGGAAGATCCGCTTGAAGTAGCACGCAGCTTCACACCCTACGGCGCGCCCCATTCCGAAATCCGCAAACCGGCAGACCTGTTTGGGGCAGAACGTCGCAACTCCGCTGGCACAGATCTGGCGGACGATAAGGTTCTTGCAACCCTTGCGGAGGGATTGAAAAACGCACCTGAAACATGGACAGCGGGTCCTATCATCGTTGGCCAGAAGCCCAAAGGGACTGCGGCACCCGTTACCAATCCAGCCAACCGTCAGGACGTGGTCGGCACGGTGGCGCTGGCTACACCGGCTGTTGTGAAAAAAGCTGTTACAGCGGCGGAAAAAACTAAGGCTGACTGGGCGACCACCTCTCCCGCCACCCGTGCGGACATTCTGGAAAAAGCGTCTGCCCTGCTGGAGGCTCGGCAGGATGAACTGCTGGCTCTGCTATCCCGTGAAGCAGGTAAATCCCTGCCCAACGGCATTGCGGAAGTGCGTGAAGCGGTCGATTTTCTCCGCTATTATGGCGCACTCATACGCCGGGACTTTGATAACAGCACCCATGTGCCTCTTGGCACCGTAGCGTGCATCAGCCCTTGGAATTTTCCGTTAGCCATTTTCACCGGGCAGATTGCCGCAGCACTCGCCGCTGGCAACGTTGTGTTGGCTAAACCGGCTGAAGAAACGCCGCTGATTGCCGCACTGGCCGTTGGCATCCTGCACGAAGCCGGTGTGCCCGCTGGCGCGCTGCAACTCCTGACGGGAGAAGGAGACATTGGCGCGGCACTGGTGGGGGATGATCGCGTTGCCGGCGTGATGTTCACCGGCTCCACCGTGGTTGCGCAGGCCATTAATCGTCAACTTGAAACCCGCCGCACCCATACGGGCCAGCCCGTGCCGCTTATTGCGGAAACTGGCGGCCAGAACGCCATGATTGTCGATTCCACGGCATTAGCGGAGCAGGTTGTGGCCGATGTTGTGGCGTCCGCTTTTGACAGCGCTGGCCAGCGCTGTTCCGCCCTGCGTCTGCTATGCGTTCAGGAAGACTGTGCGGACCATATTCTGACCATGTTGCGCGGTGCCATGCGCGAATTGCGCATGGGCAACCCGGCCCTGCTTTCAACCGATGTTGGCCCGGTGATTACGGCAGAAGCTGCTGAGGGGATAAGCAAACATATTGAAAGCTTCCGTCAGAAAAAGGCACCGGTTTTTGCTCTCTCTACGCCGGAAGCCTGTGCCAATGGCAGCTTTGTGCCCCCTACAGTGATTGAAATCAGCTCGGTGCGGGAAATGGGCGCGGAGGTGTTCGGCCCCGTGCTGCACGTACTGCGTTATTCCCGCAGCGGGCTGGACCAACTTCTGGCCGATATCAATGCAACAGGGTACGGCCTGACCTTTGGTTTGCACACCCGCATTGAATCGACCGTACAGCATGTTCTGTCCCGTGTGGAAGCGGGCAATCTGTATGTAAACCGCAACACCATTGGCGCTGTGGTTGGCGTGCAGCCCTTTGGTGGACGGGGGCTTTCAGGCACCGGCCCCAAAGCTGGCGGTCCGTTGATTCTGCGCCGCCTGCTGGCTCAGGCCCCCACCGTTCCGCAACTGGTGCGTGGCCGTGTGCCCGCCGCCATGACAGCATGGACTGACTGGCTCCGTGAACAAGGAGAAAGCACTTCAGCCAGAACGGCTGCGGCTCTTGCCCGTCAACCACTGGTGGGGGGTGAGATCGCCCTCCCCGGCCCTGTAGGGGAGAAAAACCTCTACAGTCTTGCGCCGCGCGGCAATGTGCTCTGTATTCCAGCCACCAAGGCAGGCCTGTATGATCAGATTTCTCTCGCTCTCAGCGGCGGAAATACGGCGCTCATTCTGGCAGATGAATCCATTGCAAGCTGGTACGTCAGTCTGCCCGAAGCTATCCGCGCCAAGGTGAAACTGGTGGCAAGCGCCACTGCGGAGCCTTGCGCCATCGTGCTAAGCGAACGTGATGATGCCGCCTTTGCTGCGGCCCGGCAGGCTCTGGCGAATAGCACCGCCCCCATCGCTTCAGCGTGGATTACGGGCAACGGCCTTCCCTCAGCTGAATGTGTGTTGGAAGAACAATCCCGCAGCATCAACACAACGGCTGCTGGAGGAAATGCCAGCCTGATGACACTCGGCTAACAAGCAGGCACCATCAAGCCAAAGCTGAGATACAGGCAGTTCCTTCCTGTATCTCAGCGTGCCTTGAGCCCGGTTGGGCACAACAATCTTTTGCCGGACGGGTTTTAACAAAAGAGAAAGTTCTCTGCCTCTTTGCAGGCTGTGTGAATAACCGCCGAGGCTTCTCAAAGCGCCTTCCTGCAAGGAACAGCCTTCTCCATCTGCTGCCCTGATAAATAGTCACCATCTCCGGTCATGATTATTCTCGTTCCATCAGGGCCTGACCTCTTTTTTCTTAAAACTGCCTCTACTGAAAATCGGCTTGAAATTTTTTGACCGCTGTCAGAGCACAGGCTTCATCCTTATCACCACCCGGTGCGCCAGACACGCCAAGACCACCCAGAACTGCGCCACCAGATGCCGTGCGCAATGTTACACCGCCCGGAACAAACAGAACTTCCGGAATGGTGTTCAGTGCCCCGTTGGCAGGCCCTGTCACTTTGGCGGCAATCAGTTCACTGGTTGTGTTCTTGTTAAACGCCAGCCCGTACGAATAAGCCGTATAAGCTTTGCGATAGGAGACCGAGAGCGACTGCAACGGCACCGTATCGCCTTTAATAACAACCTGCTGATGCCCCGTGGTGTCCACCACCGTCGCCGTTACGGAATATCCCTGTGCCTGACACACCCGCACGGCTTCCGCCGCAAGATGCTCTGCGGTGGACCAATCCAGTTTTTGCAAGGATATAATATGGCTTTGCGCACAGGCCACCGAATGCCACGCCCCCGCCACCATCATACCCGCGCACATTACTGACGCGATAAAACCTGCGGGCTTGTAAAACATGATTTTCGCACTCCTGCTGCCATTATACCAAAGAACGGTGTGACAGGGGGAGAAACGCCCGCAAATCAAAAATGCAAGAGCAGACAAACTTCTTTTCTCATCCATCGTTTCCTGCTCAAGATCGGCCTGCAAAAAGCCGTGCAACAGCCCCATAGGAGCCTTGACAACAGAACCACACAAAAACGTGAAAAAATGATATGAGACCCCTTATCCCGCTTTATCCACCACTTTATTGTCCGGAGATTTCATGACCACCCGCGCAGGCCACGACCCCCGACTGGTTGCCGCCATTATCTTGGTAACCATGGCCATGGGCATGCTTGATGCCGTATCCCTGCTGCACCTGAAAATCTTTGCTGGTTACATGACAGCGACCATCCTGCTCATGGCGGTGCATATTGCGACATCGGAAACGGTGGTGCTGTCCGGCTTTGAAGCAATTGGCCTCTATCTTCTGGGGGCCGTTACGGGTGGACGCCTTACCCGAAGGGACCGCACGGTTCGCTACGCTGTGGGGGATATCCTGTTGCGTGTTGGTCTGCTGGTGGGGCTGACCGCTTTGGTCTGGGCGGCCAATCCACCGGGCCGTACCTACATCACACTCGGCCTGCTGGCTTTTGCCATGGGCATGCAAACCTCCGCCACGCGGCACGCCAGAGTAGCGGACATGAGCCTGCCTGCCGCCACCATGCTGCTGCATGGTCTGGCCCACAACAGCAGCATTGCCGGAGGCTCCAATCCCGGCACATGGCGCAGATTGGCCGCCATCGGCAGCCTGTTTGTGGGAGCCGTTATCGGCACGTTGGTTTCCAGCCACAGCATATCCCTGTCCATTGCCATTGCCGGGGCCACCATTCTTTCAGCAGGAACGCTGCTTTATCTGCGCGAACACGGCCTGCTGGTGCGTCTGGACAGTCTGACCATTCACTAAATAGGGTGGGTAAGAGGCTTAAAGGCCGGGCGTAGAGTGTAGCAAGCAACCTGAAAATCTATCAGCTTGATCTGGCGCATTTTCAGCGGGTGACTGTATGAGATTTTCGTCTCGATGAACCCGCATCTCGCCTTCAAATCCATCCGTCAGTCTTTCAAACTCCCCCTCCCTGAACTGCTTGTTCAGAACAGCCTCTAAAAGTCAGAAACAGAAGGCTAACAAGGATGCGTCGGGTGGACGCCTCTGCAAAGAGGATGCACCCGGCCCCTACCGGCGCAAAGGGAATATTCTCTCTTCAAACGGTTTTGCCTTACGGCTTGCGCTCCCCACGCATCGAGGTGATAATTCTATCGTAACAATATAGCGGAAAAGTCAGGGCGTGATGATCTGGCAAGCGATCGCAGAGAGATACGGCTTTCTGGCTTTGTGCTGCGTCCTCTCAGGTGCGGCAACACGCTGTGAGGCAGCAGAGGCCGGAACATCGCCCGTTCCGTCACAGGTGCAGGGTCTTTCCGGCTGCTGGCAAGGCGACGGGACTGTTATGGAAAAGCCCGTGTGGATTCATCTGGCAGCCAAGCCAATAGTGCTTGGCGCGATGCTGGCGATTGATGCAACCAGCACCGCCAAGAATGATAAATCAGATCGTTATGCAGCACATCTTCTGTTCGGTGCAGGCACAGAAACTACCCCTCACCCAAATGCACAACACCCTGTCAGTGCATTCTGGGCCGATAGTTTTGGCGGAACATTTGCCGTTACAGGCAGCGGTATCACGCTACCTGATGGTTTTGACATCATATATCATTACCCGCAACAGACTTTCCTGAATCAGTGGCGCAAGCAGGGAAACCATCTGACATGGCAGATTTTCACCATGTCGTCCGGATCGGTCCCCAAAAAATTGTTTGCCCTGTATCGTTTGCAAAGCACTCCCTGCACTTCCACCGACCATAAAGAGTGATGGTGCGTGACATGAAAACACTTGGCACAAGACGATCCCTGCGGTGCTTTTCTCCTTCTTTGCGAAAGTTGTGCCCCCTTGCCGCTACACTCACCATCTTTCTGGGTCACTCACCTTGCACCGCAGGGGCGGAAACTGCCTTTTCCATGCCGCCAGAGGCGCAACGTTTGATTACACATTATCACATGCAGCCAATCCCCGTTGAAGGTGGATGGTTCTCCCAATTGCAAAGAACACCGGAAACCATTCCCGGGGCGGTGCTGCCTGCCCGCTATGCAGGCGTTACACATCCTATCTCAACAGCCATTCTGTTACTGGAAACCCGAAGCGGGTTTTCAGCCCTGCATCGCTTAAAAACAGCCGAGATCTGGCATTTTTACAAAGGAGATGCCATTCATCTGCTTCTGCTTTACCCCGATGGCAGCATCAAGCGGGTAATATTGAATTCAGAAAACCCCGCCTTTGTTGTGCCGGAAGGTGTGTGGCAGGGCTCGGCCCCGGAAGGCCCCTTGGGGTGGGCCTTTGCAGGCACCACCATGGCGCCCGGTTTTATACCCGATGATTTTGAAGCCGGAGAGCGCACGCAACTTTCCCGCCTGTATCCTGCTGCGGCCAAAGACATTCTGGCGTTAACCCGTGAGAAAGCCCCCACGCCATGAAGATACTGGTTTCTGTTGTTCTCATCCCGGTGCTGACGGCTTTTTCCGGCATATCTGCACATGCCCAGACACTCACACCCGCGCAGGTACCCGCGGTCACACCCTCGGCTGGAAGCAGCCTGAAAGAACTGGTGGGACGAAACGCGCCTCTTTCATCAAACAGACTGAGCGTGGCCTTGTTCACGCTTAAGCCCGGCATTGCCTATCCGGAAAGCTACAACAAAACTGCCGAAGAGTTTTTTCTGATCCATGAAGGCCATGGCACGGTTTGGCTGGAAGGCGTTCCCCACACAGTAAAAGCGGGAGACATTGTGCGCCTTCTTGCCGGCAGCCGACACCGCATTGCAGCAGCACCCGATAGTATGCTCAGCTTTTACGCGCTCACGGCCCCACCATTCCAACCGTCCGACTATGTGCAGACAGGAAAACCGTGAAGAAACCAGTTACCTAATTGTTTAGTCCCGGGGTTTGATGGTGTGATATTTTCACGTGAGTGGAAGGAAGCATTATGGGACAGATACGTCATGGGAGCGCCACGACCACGCACGCCGTGCGAGCAGCAATACAGCGATCGCAGGC
>Ga0214927_100015_pt1 | contig 215215 bp, 196 predicted proteins | sample Stichaenrichm16X_FD_168612 | JGI IMG/M metagenome (GOLD analysis project Ga0214927, IMG submission 168612) | Xylose enriched microbial communities from anaerobic bioreactor in Madison, Wisconsin, United States - 16X | ecosystem: Engineered > Bioreactor > Anaerobic > Unclassified | place: USA... | reverse complement strand
CCCTAAGATGAGATATCCCGTCTTTAAAAGACATAAGATCCCTTGAAGAGTACAAGGTAGATAGGGCAGGGGTGTAAGAGCTGCAAGGCTCTCAGCTGACTGTCACTAATAGATCGAAGGCTTGATCAAGAGTTCGGGTTAGATAAGAGATAATGTATGAAGTTTTGAAGGTATTTTCATTACTTTGAAAAAATGGCCTGGTGGCTCAGTTGGTTAGAGCGCCGCCCTGTCACGGCGGAGGTCGAGGGTTCGAACCCCTCCCAGGTCGTATGGGATCTTAGCTCAGCTGGGAGAGCATCTGCCTTACAAGCAGGAGGTCATAGGTTCGAGCCCTATAGGTCCCATTTTTTAATAATTATATACGCCGATGTGGCTCAATTGGCAGAGCAGCTGATTTGTAATCAGCAGGTTAACGGTTCGAGTCCGCTCATCGGCTTTTTGTCTTATTCAAGGCAAATGGGTGGTTTCCCGAGTGGCCAAAGGGGACAGACTGTAAATCTGCTGCAACTTGCTTCGATGGTTCGAATCCATCACCACCCATTGGCGAAAGCCCTAACATCGCGGGGTGGAGCAGTCTGGAAGCTCGCCGGGCTCATAACCCGGAGGTCACAGGTTCAAATCCTGTCCCCGCAATTTTAGCTTCTGGTCAAAGGCTACAAGGCCGGATGACTTGGAAGTTATTTTTTTATATATGCCCAGTTAGCTCAGTTGGTAGAGCAGGGGACTGAAAATCCCCGTGTCTCTGGTTCGATTCCGGAACTGGGCATATTTAAAAAGGATCTATCATTTAGATAGGTCCTTTTTTTTATAGGATATAATGATTTGGCGGTCAAAAGGTTGACCACCAAAACTATTTAAGGGGAAGCCCGCTGTCATATGAAAGATTCCCAAGACTAGATTTTAACAGGCGAATATATTCAAAGTAATCTCGAGAACCGAATTCAGCTTTAGTGAGCTTATTTAGAAGTGAAAGACGGTGAATATAGTTGTGCATAGCCTTGAAAAACAAGTCGTATAACGACTCGGTAGAAAAGATATCAGTCTTCCATGGGTTGCGCCAGAGATGGTGTCTGAGGTTGCAGGGATCGCTGTATGTGATATGGTCATCTGCTGCGATCATGGCTGATACTTGTGGATGAGAAGAAAATATGCCTTCAAGTGAGCGGACAAATTTCTTTTTCCAGCTGAGAGGGTCCTCCATTAAATCGTAAGCTAGACGAGTGGTATGAAACGCCTGGTTGATCTCATAGGAAAGTACAAGAGAAGAAGGGTAGGTCTTATCGATAGCTCTTACAATAAATGAAGAAAGAAAAAATGAATCTTCACTCGAAAGCCTTATAGTATAGGAAGGGTGAAATTCAGAGGGACGGAGTTTTAAAAAGTGAGCTAGTAAAGCACAGTCGATGTCAGTTTCAAGAAGAACGTGATTGTGAAAACCCTTATTTGACTTATCATTTATATCTTTACATGATCTGAAATGTATATACGGGTGGCATACAGTGTCAAGTGAGTAATGGCCTATAAAACCTGCTGTATAAGCATATGCCAGGGATTTGAGCCGCTGAATCTTTATCGAACCGGCAGTGTCGATAAGCTGCATTATATATTCAAGCGTTCGTTCATGGTGCATCCGTATGCCAATATTCTGGTGATGCAGATAAGATGTCGGATTAAAGAAAAAAATATCCGGACCCTGTTCGCCTAAAGCATAAACGGCTGGATAAGCTCTAATCATATCCCAAACAGCAAGACTGCTGTCAGTATTTGTCTTTTTCAATTCATTTCTAGTCTCGATACCAAAAATATAATGAGAACGAAAACCTGGCATGAAAACTCTCCTTTAAGAAAATAGTTAAAAATTTTACCCTCGTCCGTGACATTATAACAGAAAAAAAATATAAGTAAAGGAAATTTGACTTGAAAGAGTAGTTGAAACGTATTACAATAGATTACGCAAATATATAAAAGGAGACAGCTATGGTCGGAAGAGAGAGAGAATTACAGATCCTGCGTGAATTTTACGATAATTCTGATACAAATGTGATTGCTGTAACCGGAAGAACAGGCATCGGAAAAACTACACTGATAAAGGAATTTGTAAAAGATAAACAGTGCATATTTTTTACCGCTTATTCTACGACGGAGATGCATCAACGAGCATTATTTGGTAAGGCTGTTGGCATTGATGACGATCAATCTACCCTGGATCAGATTTACAGTAAAGTTACAGCTATGTCAGACGAGGGGACAGCAGTCCTTGTGATTGACCACTATGCAGATTTTGCGAAGACTGACAAGAAGTTTCCTGAAAGCCTTTATAAGTATATGACGACAGTGTGGAAACAAGGCACTGTAAAGCTTATTTTATGCGATTCTTCAAGCATCCAGATGGAAAAATCAGTCTATGGGCCCAGGGCCGTATGGAACAGTCTGCATCCTGTAATTCTTACAGTTGATACGCTCTACTTCGACGAGGCTGTAAAGATGTTACCGGATACAGACAGGCTGACTGAAAGTGAGATATACGGTATCACAGGCGGAATCCCGGTATTGCTGGAGATTGCAGCTGAAGGACTTAAAAATAATCCAGAAGATGCCGTATGGAGAACAATAGAGCGGATTTTTTTGTCAAAATTTTTTGATTTCAAAGGATCGCCAGAAAATATCCTCGGCAGAGAGCTCAGGGAGAAAGCATATTACGACAGGCTGATGTATTCACTTGCCCATGGCTATCTAAGAGTAAATCAGCTCTCGGAGCAGCTTGGCAAACCCAAAGATGTCGTCGTGCCATACCTTTCAACTCTTATGAAGCTGGGGCTGGTGACGAAGGAAAATCCGGTCACAGAGCCTACAAACCGCAGAAAGACAAGGTATTCTCTTATATCAGACTATGACAGATTCTGGTACCAGATCATCATGTCGAGGTACGAAGACTTCGTAAATGACAACAGAGAAAATATAAAGGCTTATTGGAATGACCATATTTCTGAATATATGAAACCTGTTTTTATCAGAATGTGTCATGAATATCTGCTCCGGCAATGCAGGTCAGATAAAATGCCGTTTTCGATCAAAAATATCGGAAGCTGGTGGGAAAACAATGAATCCACTGGAGAAAGTGATGGTTTTGACCTAATGGCAACTGGAGAAGCGGAAGGTAAAAACGCATATATTTTTGCCAGATGTTTTTTCAAGGAGCAACAGGTAGATATGATGGATGTGAAAGAGCTTATTGATCTTACAAAAAAAATCCACAACAAAATCTCTACATTTTACTTGTTTTTCTCAGTGAATGGCTTTGCAGAGAATGTACAGACTGTATCTCAAACTATACGAAATATCATGTTAATTGACTTGAAAGATATGGTATAATCAAAGAAGATGTCAAAAATTGACTTTTTAAAGAAAGGGAAACAGATGACAAATCAAGAATTAGCAATCAAAGCGAACGAAGTGAGAAAGGGCATTATCGAAGGGGTTTATAATGCTCACAGTGGACATCCGGGCGGATCGCTTTCTTCAGCAGATGTACTTACATATCTGTATTTTGAAGAAATGAACATCGACCCGAAGAACCCAGACAAGGCAGACAGAGACAGATTCGTACTTTCGAAAGGACATTGCGCACCTGCTTACTATTCTGCACTGGCCAACAGAGGATATTTTCCGGTAGAGGATCTTAAGACATTAAGACATGTTGGCTCTTACCTTCAGGGACACCCTTGCAAGAATGACACACCTGGAGTTGATGCTTCAAGCGGATCACTCGGTCAGGGTATTTCTGTAGCAGTCGGTATGGCTCTTGCTGGAAAGATTGACGATGCATCATACAGAGTATATACACTTTTAGGCGATGGAGAGATCGAAGAAGGACAGGTTTGGGAAGCTGCTCTTTTCGCAGGTGCAAGACATCTTGACAATCTCGTTGTAATAGTGGATAATAACGGCCTTCAGATAGACGGACCAGTAGATCAGGTCGATTCTCCATATCCTATCGCAGACAAATTCCGCGCATTCAATTTCCATGTAGTAGAAGTTGCAGACGGCAGTGACTTTGATCTTTTAAGAGGCGCATTTAAAGAGGCCAGAGATACAAAGGGTGCTCCGACAGCTATCATCATGAAGACACTCAAGGGTAAAGGAGTATCATACATGGAAGGTCAGGTCGGCTGGCACGGTAAAGCTCCGAACGAAGAACAGTACAAGCAGGCTATGGATGAATTAACAAAGGCAGGAGAAGCATTATGTCAGAAGTAAAGAAGATCGCTACAAGACAGAGTTACGGTGAAGAACTGGTTGAATTAGGAAAAGAGTACGATAATCTTTATGTACTTGATGCCGACCTTGCTTCGGCTACAAAGACAGGTATTTTTAAAGAAGCATTCCCAGACAGACATATTGACTGTGGCATTCAGGAGTCAGATATGATGGGAATCGCCGCAGGTCTCGCATCATGCGGAAAGATACCATTCTGCTCTACTTTTGCAATGTTTGCAGCTGGCAGAGCTTATGAACAGGTTAGAAATTCCATCGGCTATCCGCATCTGAATGTAAAGATCGGCGCTACACACGCAGGAATTTCTGTAGGTGAGGATGGAGCTACACATCAATGCCTTGAGGATCTGGCCCTGATGAGAGTTATTCCGGGTATGACTGTCATAAATCCGGCAGACGATGTAGAAGCTAAAGCAGCAGTTAAGGCAGCATATGAGTTTGAAGGACCTGTTTACCTGCGCTTTGGCAGACTTGCAGTTCCGGTTATTAACGACAGATCTGATTACAAGTTCGAGATCGGTAAGGGTTATGTAGTAAAGGAAGGCACAGATGTTACTATCATTGCTACCGGACTTGAGGTGTCAGCAGCCATCGACGCAGCAGATCTTTTAGCAAAGGACGGCATCAGCGCTGAGATCGTAAATATTCACACGATCAAGCCGATCGATAAAGATCTTATCATCAAAGAGGCCGAGAAGACAGGAAAGGTAGTAACTGTTGAAGAGCACTCAGTAATTGGAGGACTTGGCAGTGCCGTATGTGAGGTACTCGCAGAGAATCATCCGCTTCCTGTAAAGAGAATCGGTGTATATGACAGGTACGGTGAATCAGGACCGGCAGTAGAGCTTTTACATAAGTATAAGCTCGATGGAGAGGGGATAGCAGAACAGGTTAAGGAGTACCTGAAGGGTTAACCCTTTATATAAAAGCCTATGAGTAGTACAAAGAAGAAAAAGCATAGTGGTGCGAAGAAGTTTCTGATCGTTCAGCTTGTGATTCTTGGAATTATCTTAGCATTTGTTGGTTATTACTATGGCAGCGGATTAGCTGGCAAAATAAGCAAATTGAAAGCAGATGCTGACAAGGCTGTAGCTGAATCAAACAGAGACACGTTCAAGAGAGAGGAAACGGGAGTCGCATATGATTCAGATGGTAAAACCATTGCAGTCCTTAAAAAGGACAAAGATGTCTACTATCTGACGTATGATGAGATACCTGTCGAAGTCCGCCAGGCCATTGTTTCTATCGAAGATAAAAAATTCGAAGAACATCATGGCGTCGACTTCATGGCCATTGTGAGAGCCGCATTTGCTGTTATCAGACATAACGGTGAGAAGACTCAGGGTGGTTCCACGATTACTCAGCAGCTTGCCAGAAATATTTTCCTTACTCAGAAAAAGACATACGAACGAAAGATAGAAGAGATTTTTATAGCATTAGATCTCGAGAAAAAATATACTAAACATGATATTCTGGAGTTCTATCTGAACAATGTCTACTTTGGCAATGGATACTATGGTATTGAGGCTGCTGCCCAGGGATATTTCAGAAAAGATGCCGTTGATCTTGATACCTCGCAGATCGCATTTCTGTGCGGACTTCCGAATGCTCCAAGCAGATACGATCCGAGACTGCATCTGAGTGCAGCTGTTTCACGTAGGAACAGAGTCCTTAAAAATATGCACGAGGATGGAGTACTTGGCGAATCTGACTATCAGAAGGCTGTCGCTGAAAAGATAAAGATAAGCAAGCCTAAGCAGTACTACCAGAACTACATGGAGACTTATGTATACTGGTGCGCCACCCGTGCTTTGATGGATGTCGATGGATTCAAGTTCCAGTATAAATTTAAAGATAACGCTGAGAAGAAAGCTTATCAGAAGAAATATTATGAAGAGTACAGTATCTGCAACGACAGGCTTTACACTGGAGGTTATCGTATCTACACAACGCTTAACCGCAGAGTGCAGAAACAGCTTCAGGCCAGCATTAATGATGGATTAAAGGGCTTTGGAGATAAGACCAAAAACGGTATTTACAAAACTCAGGGAGCCGGCGTCTGCATAGACAATGATACAGGATCAGTTATAGCTATAGTCGGCGGCAGAAGCCAGAAGATTACAGGATATACCTTAAACAGAGCTTTCCAGAGTTACCGACAGCCAGGTTCATCGATCAAGCCTCTGATAGTTTATACCCCGGCTCTTGAAAATGGCTATACTGCAAATACGATAGTAGATGACCATAAGTTTGAGGGCGGACCATCTAATGCTGGTGGTGGCTATCATGGCAAGATAAAGCTTTCAGAAGCTGTTCAGAGATCGCTCAATACAGTAGCATGGCAGATATTTGACAAGCTGACACCGAAGGTTGGAATTTCATATCTTTACAAGATGAAATTCTCAAATATCGTAAAAACAGATGAAACACTTGCATCATCACTTGGGGGCGTAACAAATGGTGTTTCCCCACTCGAGATGGCAAAAGCTTATGCTACTATAGAGAACGATGGATCTTACAGAGATCCGACCTGTATCGACCGAATCACCACCGCAGATGGTAAAAAGGTCTGGGAGAATCACCGTAAGGAAACAGTCGTATATACCAAAGAAGCATCCAGAGAGATGGTTGATATACTTAAAGGTGTATTTACTACCAGTTGGGGTACAGGAAGAGCCTTAAAGCTTGGTACAATGCCTTGCGCAGGAAAGACTGGTACTACTAATGACTACAAAGATGGATGGTTCTGCGGCTTTACCCGTTACTACACGACAGCTATCTGGGTAGGAAACGATCAGCCAGTCAGACTGTACGGCCTGCAGGGAGCATCTTACCCGGGTCACATCTGGCAGAATTTTATGCTGAAGGTTCACCAGAACAAGTCACCTATAGACTTCGAGAAGCCGACACAGGTGACTGGAGAGATCAGAGAAGACATAAGTACTGATGAAGCATCTCAGGCAGAACAGGATTTGAAGGACCAGAAAGCTGCCGAAAATGCAACTACGGATACAAAGACACAGAGTACAGATAACAGTACAAAGCAGAATACAGACAACAGTACGAAAAAAACTCAAAATACGACCCAGAACAGTACCCAAAATAACAGCCAGGATACTGGCAACAAGAATCAAACAACTACGAATAATACCCAGAATCAGCAGTCTACTGGGGAAAATACGCAGAATGCCAATACAAATGGCAACGCAAACCAGAATACCAGTCAGCAGACTACTGATAACAACCAGAATGCTGACGCCAATAACGAAAATAAAGCTGACACCTCTGGAACAAATAATTCAGGCAATCAGTAAGACACACGCTTAAGATGAAAGGAACAAAAACAGTAAGATGAAGTATGCAGTGGGATTTGATCTCGGAGGAACTACCTGCAAGGTAGGAGTTTTTGACGAGACCGGAAAGCTATTAGACAAGTGGGAGGTTCAGACAGACAAAAAAGACGGCGGTAAGAATATCATCCCAAATCTTGCTGAAAACATCAAAAGCTATCTGCATGGGAAGAATATTCCGATATCCGATGTTATTGGTGGAGGTATTGGTGTTCCCGGTGCAGTTACACCTGATGGCATCGTAAACAAATGCGTTAACCTTGGCTGGGATGAAAAAGTAGCGATAGAAGAGCAGATGACAAAGTACTGCGGTTTCCCTGTCAAGGCAGGAAACGATGGAGATGTAGCTGCATTAGGTGAAAATTACAAAGGCGCTGGCCAGGGAACTCAGAGCATGGTCATGGTAACGCTTGGCACAGGAATCGGCGGCGGAATCATAATCGAAAACAAAATGCTGATCGGATTCAATGGAGCAGGTGGAGAAATTGGCCACATACATATTGATGATGATGAAACAGAACAGTGTGGGTGTGGCAATAAAGGCTGTATTGAGCAGTATGCTTCAGCGACAGGAATTGTCCGCCTTGCACACCGTGCGCTTCTTAAAGAGAGCATGGATTCTCCACTGAGACAGATGCAGCACATTACTGCAAAGGATGTATTTGACCAGGCGAAAGCCGGCGATGCACTTGCCAATCAAATCGCCGATGAAGTCTGTGCAAGGCTTGGAAAGGCCCTTTCGATTATTGCAAATATCATAAATCCCGAGATGTTTGTTATAGGTGGAGGCGTTTCCAAAGCCGGCCAGATTATAATTGACAAGACTCGTCCATCATTTGAAGAATACGCATTCCATGCCTGCCGCGGCACAAAGATTGAGCTTGCAAAACTCGGAAATGACGCTGGAATCTACGGAGGCGTAGGACTTATATTAAATAAATAAAAATACTTGCATTTTCCGAACAGAAGTGGTAAAATACCATCTGTTCGGTTGCGATGCGTGGCTCAGCTTGGTAGAGCGCTGCGTTCGGGACGCAGAGGTCGCTGGTTCAAATCCAGTCGCATCGATACAATTTAGCTGCAGCTCTTTGGTAATGAGAGGTGCAGCTCTTTTTTTAAATAAAAATAATTTACCAGGTGGAGACAGCTATGGGCACTAAGACAAAATGGGCAGTAATCACAGGCGCCTCGTCCGGCATAGGAGAGGAGTTCGCATACAGATTTTATGACATGGGTTATTCACTGGTGCTGATTTCACAAACAAGAGAGAAACTCTCCGCAGTTGAAAAACATCTTCTGAAGAGAAAAAGAAAAGCACCTGAAAGGCGGCAGGAGATAAAGCTGATCGACGCTGATCTTGGCGAGATGGGGTCTCTTAAGAAGACAAGTCTTGAGATAAAGAAAATATTTCAGATGGAAAAGTTCACAGAAGATTCAAATCTGCCTGCTATACTAATAAATTGTGCCGGTTTTGGAGCTGTAGGTGAATTCACCGATATTTCGATAGAAAAACAGGAATCCATGATCGATGTAAATGTCAAGGGATTAGTATATCTGACATACGAGATGCTTCCGATAATGGAGGCAGCAGGCGGCGGAAGGATATTAAATGTCGCAAGCTCAGCGGGATTTTTCCCGGGTGGACCGTATATGACTATATACTACGCGACAAAGTCTTTTGTGCTGAGCTTTACTAACGGACTCAGGCGTGAGCTTTTTGAAAAAAAGAGTCCGGTACATATTTCGGCACTGTGCCCAGGACCAGTGAATACGCCTTTTAACGCAAGAGCAAATGTCCGAAATGCCCTGCCGGGAATCAGTGCGAAACGTTGTGTCAGCGCTGCGATTTCCGGAATGAAACACGACAAGGCAGTCATAGTACCGGGGATTACAATAAAAGCGGCTGAGCTAGGAGCGAAGATTCTACCGGCAAAAGCTGTTATTCCAATGGTATCACATCAGCAGAAGAAAAAAATTTAAAAATATAGTTTTAAACAGAGGAAGGAAAAAAGAGTGTCTGAAGATAGAAATAAGTTGAATCAAGAGCAGACTAGTGACGAAAAAACGGGAAACGACATAGACAACGAAAAGGTTGAACCAAAAACCAACGTGTTTAAGGAGCTGATGTCGTGGGTTATGATGGTTGTTATAGTTCTGGCGATAGTCTGGTTTCTGACGAATTATATAATAGTAAATGCCAGCATTCCATCAGGCTCGATGGAGAACACGATAATGACAGGGGACAGGCTGATAGGCCAGAGGTTCGCATATTGGTTTAATGACCCGAAGAGGGGCGATATTGTACTTTTTCACTGGCCTGTAGAACCAAAGACTATCTATATAAAGAGAGTGATCGGTCTGCCAGGAGAGACAGTAACTATAAAAAAGGGCAGGATCTATATTAACGACAGCACTACTCCATTGAAAGAGGATTACCTGAAGGAAAAGTGGGTTAATGAGAATGACGGATTCACATTTCATGTGCCAAATGACAGCTATCTGATGCTTGGAGACAACCGTAACAATTCAGCCGACAGCAGAGACTGGGCTGAAGAGGCTGTTGAAAAGGGAGTAACCAACAGCACAAAGAAAGCTAAGAAGCTTACCTATGTTAAAAAGAAGCAGATAATAGCGAAAGCCTGGTTCAGATATGTGGGCGGTTTCAAGAACCTTACTAATACAGCAGATTACGACAACTGATAGAAAACGAAAGAGGCCAATTATTGAAAAATATTTTAAAAAACGTTAAAGGATACAGACTGGTATCCATTCTTACGCCCCTTGCGATGCTGCTCGAAGTAGCTATGGAAATGGTACTTCCAGGCCTTATGGCAAGCATCATCGATGACGGTGTAAACAAAGGAAATATGACAGTTATACTACAGGACGGTGGCTGGATGCTCCTTGTCGCACTGATCGGACTTGCGGCAGGTGTAGGCGGCGGAGTTTTCGGAGCACAGGCCTCGGCCGGACTTGCCAGAAACCTCAGGGCGGCACAGTTTAGAAAAATTCAGACCTATTCCTTTGAAAATATAGATAAATTTGAGAGTTCATCGCTTATCACAAGACTTACGACAGATGTGACAAACGTACAGAATGCCTATATGATGACACTTCGAATGGGAATGAGGGCGCCGGCATCTATGGCAGTCGCACTTATAATGTCATTTATTGTAAGCCCGAGGATGGCGATCATCTATGTATATGCACTGTTATTCCTTGCGGTAATTCTTATAGTTATAATGCCTGTAGCTAACCGCATGTTCCAGAGAGTTTTCAAGAAATACGATGCACTAAACGAGAGTGTAGAGGAAAATGTCTCTGCAATCCGTGTAGTTAAGGCCTATGTCCGTGAAAAGTTCGAAAATGAGAAGTTTAAGAAAAAGAGCGGAGATATTTACAAGAACTTCCTTAAAGTAGAGAAGCTGATGACATTTATTATGCCTGTAATGATGGGAACAGTGTATGTGGTTATCCTTCTTCTGTCATGGAATGGAGCAAAGCTGATCATCGGCGGAGATCTGACGACAGGACAGCTGGTCCAGATCCTCACCTACTGCATGAGCATACTGATGAGTCTTATGATGTTCGCGATGGTCGCAATGATGATTCTGATGAGCGAAGCATCAGTTGAGAGAATCAGCGAGGTTCTCGATGAGGAGCCGGCTATTAAGAATCCAGAGAATCCAGTAATGGAGATCAGGGACGGCAGCATAGACTTCGACCATGTAAATTTCTCATACTTAAAAAATGACAACTATATTTTAAATGATATAGATCTGCATATAAAGAGCGGAGAAACCATTGGAGTTATCGGTGGGACCGGAAGCTCTAAAACCAGCCTCGTAAATCTGATAAGCAGGTTGTATGATGTATCAACCGGTGACGTAAAAGTGGGCGGAGTCGATGTCAGAAAGTACGATGTTCAGAAGCTGAGAGACGCAGTATCAGTTGTACTCCAGCAGAATATGCTTTTCTCCGGGACTATTTACGACAATCTAAGATGGGGCGATAAGAATGCCACGGACGAAGAGTGCAGGAGAGCTGCACATCTGGCTTGTGCGGATGAATTTATTGACAGATTCCCAGACGGCTACAACACCAGAATATCCCAGGGCGGAACAAACGTATCAGGCGGACAGAGACAGAGGCTCTGTATTGCAAGAGCGCTTCTAAAGAAGCCTAAAGTCCTGATTCTTGATGACTCTACAAGTGCAGTCGATACAACGACCGACGCAAATATCAGAAGAGCCTTCAGAGAGGAAATCCCGGGAACTACAAAGATTATTATTGCGCAGAGAATCAGCTCGGTAAAGGATGCAGACAGGATAGTCGTAATGGACGAAGGCCATATTGATGGAATCGGAACACACGACGAACTCCTTAAGACAAATGCGATCTACAGGGATGTGTATGACTCACAGGCCAGCGGATCGGGAGACTTTGATGAAAAGGAGGAAGCCTGATGCCTAGACCAGGAAGCAGAGGCAGAGCCTCAAAAGAAGATAGAAAAAAAGCTATGAAAACGCTGAAAAGGCTGTTTAAAGACCTTTTCAAGAATTACCCTGTACAGCTTATCATGGTGGTAATTTTTATCATTATAAGCGTATTAGCTAATGTTCAGGGAACACTTTTCATGCAGACTCTGATAGACAACTACATCACTCCAATGCTTAAGTCAAAAAGTCATAACTTCGACCCGCTGCTCGGAGCGATAAGAAGAGTTGCAGCATTCTATATTATTGGTATCATGGCTACGTATGCATACAATTTTATAATGATATACGTAAACCAGGGAATGCTTAAAAAAATGCGTGATGCGATGTTTACGCATATGGAGACGCTGCCAATCCGATATTTTGATACGCATGCTCACGGCGATATCATGAGCTGTTATACAAATGATATTGATACGCTGCGCCAGATGATAAGCCAGTCGATACCGATGATAATTCAGGCATCGTTTACGATCATTACAGTGCTTATCTCGATGATCTACCTATCGCCAATTCTTACACTTTTGACTCTCGCAATGACAGTAGTCATGATATTTGTGACAGGAAAGGCAGCGAGCCTATCGGGCAGATTCTATACACAGCAGCAGTCAGACCTTGGCGCACTGAATGGTCAGATCGAAGAGATCATGAAGGGCGAGAAAGTTGTAAAAGTATTCAACCACGAGAAAGAGGCAACTGCAGATTTCGACAAGTTAAACGATGCACTGTACAAGAGCGCGGCGAATGCGAACAGTTACGCAAATATTCTAGGCCCTATAAATAATCAGCTCGGAAACGTAAGCTATGTGCTTGTAGCTGTAGCTGGCGGCGGAATGGCTATATCCGGGTTCGGAGGTATAACGCTTGGAAAACTTGCAAGCTTCCTGTCGTTCAACAGAAGCTTCAATATGCCGATCTCACAGGTCAGCCAGCAGCTGAACTTCATAGTAATAGCTGCAGCCGGAGCCAGACGTATCTATGCTCTGCTTGACGAAGAACCGGAGCACGACGACGGCTACGTTACACTTGTAAATACTAAAGAGGAGAATGGCAGACTCGTTGAGACGAAGGAGAGGACAGAGCAGTGGGCCTGGAGACACGAACATCAGGCAGACCACACTGTTGATTACAAGAAACTCACCGGAAATGTAGTAATGGATCATGTGGATTTCGGGTATGCTCCGAATAAGCAGGTCCTCTACGATATAACTCTCTATGCCGAGCCAGGCCAGAAGGTCGCATTTGTCGGTGCTACCGGAGCTGGAAAGACGACGATCACGAACCTGATCAATCGGTTCTACGATGTAGAGGATGGAAAGATCCGCTACGACGGAATAAATATAAATAAGATAAAAAAACCAGACTTAAGAAGATCGCTTGGCATAGTTCTTCAGGATACACATCTTTTCACGGGAACTGTAGCCGACAATATCCGCTACGGAAAGCTTGAAGCTACTGATGAGGAAGTAAAGGCGGCTGCTAAGCTGGCAAATGCTGATGGTTTTATCAGACATCTGAAAGATGGCTATAATACGGTGCTAAAGGGAGACGGCGCCAATTTGTCAGCAGGCCAGCGGCAGCTTTTAGCAATAGCCAGAGCGGCCATAGCCAATCCACCAGTGCTGATCCTTGATGAAGCTACTTCATCTATCGATACCAGAACAGAGAAAATAGTCCAGGATGGAATGGACAAGCTGATGGCAGGAAGGACCACCTTCGTAATAGCCCACAGGCTTTCGACAATCAGAAACTCCGATGTCATCATGGTACTCGACCAGGGACATATCATCGAGCGCGGAAGCCACGAAGAACTGATGGCGAAGAAGGGCAAGTACTACCAGCTCTACACAGGCAAAATTGTGAACGCATAATATTTTCATATCATAATAAAAAAAGGTGTCGCAGGACACCTTTTTTTAGTGGAAAAATGAGTTAATTAAAAAAAACGTCGCATAATTGTGGAAAGAATGGTAAACTATTTATAAAGTTCGCCGACATAAATATTAGACATAGTCTAACTATGCCCAAATGAAAGACAGGGCAGACCGAATAGATACGAACAAATGAGGACTGCAGAATATAAAACTAAAACCACAATAGTAAGAGTGGAGGCAATGAATGGAAACTAAAAGACTTCTGAAGAGAATTGCAGCTGTTACGATGGCGGCTCTGACCGTTATGACATCGTCCAATATAGATGTAAATCTTCTGACTGCAAATGCTGCCGAGAAAGTAGAGCAGCCTGCGGCGCAGAGCACCGAACAGACGACATCCGAAAATAAGACGACAGACACAGACAGCAAATCGGATGCCGCAACAAAACGTTCATTCACTACAGACGAAAGCCTTCAGAGAGCAGTGGCAGATGCGGGTTTTACAATAGATGTAAAGACTGACAAAGTGACATCTGCAGTTCTTAAAGATGGTGAGACTCAGCTTACACTCGGAAAAGACTTCACAGCAGATGCAAAGCGTACCGGTGTGAAAAATGTTGAATCGAAATACAACTATATTTATACAATCACGATAAACGGCACTGGTGAATTTGAAGGAACAGCAAAAAGAGAAAACGTAGAGCAGATTTCTGATACTGCTCCAGACGGTACAGAGGATAATTCTGCCAAGAAGCAGGAAACTAAGAAAACTACAGTTTCGAAGAAATCAGCACCAGTAAAGAAATCATCTGTTCGGAAAAACGCGCCAGTACTGAAAGCTGCCAGTACTACAGAGACGGAAGATCCGAATAAAGTTTTTCAGGCGACAGTTACTAGTGTCACTACAGACAAATACTTGAGATATGACACAGGAGAGGGATGGGTATTTTATTTCAATCAGAGATTTGTAAACTATGATCCTGAGGGTAAGAAGCAGGTAGCAAGATTTGGTGACGGAACCAGGTTGAATAATGGAGTGACCGTATACTACAAAGATGAAAAAGGAGAAGAACCACTTAATGGTGGAGGTGACGATTACTCTATCGAATATGGCGAAAACACAGAAGCTGGAGAGAGTTCAGGAACATTTACTGTTACATCAAATCTGGTTGGTGGCAGCTATTTTTCAACACGGACAGACGATATTGCCAGTAAGCCTTATGCTAAAAAAATCACCGTAAGTTTCAGGATTCTGAATTCAATTCTTAAGGGATCATCTGGAGAGGGGTTAAAACTAATCTATAACGGGCAGGAACATAATGTAGAAAGAACTTCAAATGGAAACGGTAAGGCAGAAGGAGAATTTGTATATAACGGAAATAAGGTAAGACCTGAGATAAAATATAGAAATGGTACCAGTAATTCCGGAGAGCCAATTTGGGCAACTCTAAGCGAAGCAAATCAGAAAATAAAAATTGAATATACATATGATAACAAAACCGGAACAGCATTGATTCAGACGTCAATTCCAAGTGAAGGGGAAACATACGAAAAAGTAAATATAAAATATACGATCAGCGCAAGATCAATAACTGATAACTATAATACTAATATAAGTTCGACAACAGGCATTACTATACAGTTGAGTGACGCAGACCTGACTTACGATGGGACTTCTAAGGAACCAAAAGTAACAGTAACTGAAAAAGGCGAATCTTCAGATAAAGATGGAACAAAAACATCGCACACTCTTACAGAGGGTACAGATTATACAGTTACTTATCAGAATAATACAAATGCAGGAACAGCGGATGTCATTGTTTCGGCCGTTGAGAACAGCAACTATACCGGTTCCGCTACAGTACCTTTCACTATAAAACCAAAGAAAGCAGATTCAGGGGATATCATAACTGACGAAAGTAAAAAAGATAAAGGCAAATTTTATATCACTGGACTTGATTCCAAGTACACAGGCTCCGAATTAAAACCTGTTCCTACAATTAAATACTACGTTCAGAAAAAGGGTGATGACTACGATGTCCTTACACTCGAGCAGGGAAAGGACTTTGAAGTAACAAGCTGGACTAATAATACGAATATTGCCGGAAGTGACGCTCAGAACCCTCCTACAGCTCATATTCGCTTCAAAGGAAACTATACGGGAGAAATAGATCGAACGTTCTCTATTACAAAGTACGATCTCTCGAGCGCTGGTACGAAGGTAACTGTAAACAGTTCTTCAGAAAAAGAAGTAAAAAATACAGGAACCGGTACGGGAGAGGTTGATTTTAAGGATTATACGATAGATTACAGTCCTATAAAATCTGAACTACCAGTTATCCAGATCAAGGATTCAAACAATAGAACTCTGTCATGCGATAAGTACAATAAGAAGGGGGATGGAGACTATAGTATAGATAAAGAACCGACGTGGGCAGGCTCAGGTACAGCGCAGGAATGGCCAAGTGTTGGAGACTGGAATTTGACCATAACTGGCAAAGGTAACTATTCAGGATATTCAGGAACAATCACGGTAAAGTTCCATGTGAGTCCGTTAGACTTATCAAAATCAGTTTCCAGTGGAAAATTAAAGATAGTAAATCAGGGATTTGATTCAAATGGTAAGGCGTATGTAGAGTTTTCCTATAAAAATACCGTTTCGGAATATGGAAAAACGATTCCATATGAAACTGAGGAAAATATCAAAGCTACTAAAGAAGTTAAGACAGGAGACACAACTGAAACTGTAACCAATTTTACAATTGATCCAGACACAAATAAAGGGCTGAAAGCCTCAAAAAACATCACACTGACTCTGCACGGTAAGGGAAACTACACAGGCAATCTGGCAGTGGATGGCTTTAAAAATGGTCTGAACCTGGCCGATGCTGCGATGACAAAAGATGAGAATACGCTTAATAACGCGCAAATTCGAATCAGAGAATTTGATCCGTTTACAGGAGCAGAGTTGACACCATCCAGCAATGGCGCTATAGCTATGCCTTATTACGGGGACGATATAATACCACAGTTTATTGTGCAAATCAAAGAAGAAAATCAAGAAGATGGCAAAACAACTACAACGTGGAAAAGATTAGATTCAGAATGGTTTAAATCAAGTGATGTATCAAAACAAACAAATGTAGGCTCGACTTATGTCTACCGCGGAACGATTACTCTGTCTGCCATAGAAAGTGATCAGAATACTAAAGTTTATGGAGAAAAGACGGTTCAGTTTTATGTAGAGCAGCACAGCCTTTCTCAAACCGATAGTGACGGAAATGTTGATAAATATAAGCTCTCGAGTGATATAAAGGCAAATGCTTCAAAAATAGCAAGTAAGACAAATCTGGACGACATTGGAAATGGACTTGAACTTACGCTGGAGCCTGAGAATGCAAACAAATATATTTACATTCCGGAAGATTCGAGCAAGGATGCTAAAGTCCAGACTTCAGATGTATTTAATGAAAAAAAGGCAGGAGATGCACTGGCTTATTGGAGAACCCCAACTATAAGCGACAATAAGCTCAAATATAATACAGACTTTACAGTCGATTTCCAAAGGAATGCAGATGGAAGACCAATAAATGTAGGAACGATTATTGCAACGGGGCGTGGAAATTATGCCCATGATGTCATTATCACGTTAGGACAGGATGATCTGAGTAATGATGACTTTTTTATCAGGTACAATGCTACAGACTATACAGATAATCCGGCTGTTCTACCTGGCATTGATTTTGATGGGAATGAACATTGGCCATCAGTTCAGCTTTGGAGAAAACAGGTTGCAGGACAGCAGAGCCCTACACAGCTTGAAGAAGGAAAAGACTACCGTGTAGCATACATAAATCCTAATGGAGAGATGACGGATGCAAAAGGGTATCTGATAAATAATGACGGAGAATATGTAGATCTAAATAATAATAAAATAAACACATACGGATATACTGCTATAGATGAATATGGAAACCTTCTAAAAGATGGTAAATACATTGGTTCAAATGGAAATGCGATAAATGATAGTGATGTGACTCTTAATAAAAAGGATGGTAATCTTTACAAGGGAGACACAAAAGTCGATAATGCCAAATTAGTGAAGAGTATTCATGGCTTCAGACAGGCTGGAAGTTATACGATACAGCTGATCGGCACAGCAACCGGATCGGCTGATAAAGATGAAACGGCAACAACGACAGACACAAAATCAAGTGACACAGCACAAACAGGTACTGATACAGAATCAAAATCAGGTGATACAGCGACAAAGACCGATGATTCACAGAGTATGTACTTTGGTACGAGAACTGTCACTTATACAATAGCAGCTAGCACAACTCCTCTTACTGCTACGTTCACTCAAAATGGAATAGTAAACTATAATTATAGTAGTGACGAGAAAAAAAATAATACATTAAAGCCAGATTTCGCTTACGAAGAAGAGAAGGAAGAAGTACCAGACGGTGCAATTCGTTTAAATGTATGGGCTCAGGGTGTAGCACAGCCTCTCGTAAGAAGCACTGATGGCGTTACAGGAGACTATACTGTAAGATCTGATGATAATCTCACAGAACCAGGCCAGAAGATGGTATACATAACTGGAATCAACAAGTACGCTGGTCAGTCAATCACGACTTCGTACAATGTTGTAGTTAATATGAGTGAAATAGGCAGATCAGACGGAATGCTGAAAGCTACACCTGATTTGTCTAAAGAAGAGGCTGATGAGAAGACACTGTATTACGATGGCGGTACGACTCTTAAAACCGGCGAAAGACAACCATTCAGTCAATATGTGACGATTAAGACTGATGGCGGCAATGGAAACATTGTTGATGATTCGAATTATACAGTAAGTATTGATGGTCAGGATGACTCGATAACTAATCTGTACTCTGCGGGATCTCATTATATCGATTATATAGGAAAGGGAGCATATCAGGGTTCTTATAGACGCAATATTAACGTCGTAGTCACTAGGGCCAATTTGCTCTGGACCGGAGACAGCACGACGAAGGGCAATGGCACTACAAGCGTAACTCTTCCTTGGAAAAACGATGGTTACAAGCTTGGACAAGGTGCACTGTCACTTTATAAAAGTGTAAATGGTACGGTAGAAAGTGTAAAGCTCACAGACACAGACATAATTACAGTAGATGGAAAACAGAGTAAACAGAAAAACAGTGATGGAACGGTATCAGAAGATCTGCTGCAAAAAGCCTGGAAAGAAATTGGAACTCATACAGTAACGATCAAAGGGCCGCTGGGATCTGATGATTTCACAACGCTGACATTTACTATCCTCTACGATCTGTCCAAAGTTGATATCAATTTAGGCAAAGAGAAAAGCACTCCGTACAACGGGACAGATGTATACTTTGACAGTGATAATAATAAGATAGACTTAAGCCAGATAAAGGTTGCTTCAGGAAGCCAGCACCTTAATTATGACACAGATTATGGAATCGAGAGAAAATACACTGCTGGAAATGACAGCAAAGCAACTGACTTTAAGAATGCTGGAACAATCGAAGTCTCTCTGACAGAAAAAACTGGAAAAAGTATGTACTTCGATGAGAACACCAAACCTACAGCCTCCTACACTATTTCAAGGCTTATGGATGGCGACAAGTATTTCGACATCAGTCAAAAGCCGATTACACATCTGACATATAATGGGCAGAGACAGGAGCCAAAAGAGAGCGATTTTGATGAAAAGGTAAGCTACAGTTCAGCTGTATTTACTGATAAATTAAAATATGGCACGGATTATACTGTAAAATACGATTCAGACAGCACAAATGCTGGAAGCAAGTCTGTTACTATTACAGGAATAGGGAACTATGGCGGATCTAAGACAATAAAGGACGCCTATGAAATAGATAAAGCTGATCTCAGCACAATAGATGCTAAAAATATACATATTCCAGATCAGTACTTTGCGGGAGCAGAGAATGCAATTACACCAAAAACTCTTACAATTGATGGGATAACAGGTACTCTTGACTTCAGCACGGACTATAATATTTCAAATCCAAGGAATAATAATGTTCTGGGAACAGCTACGATCAACATTAATGGTACCGGGGATAATTTTACAGGTACTGCTTCAAATGTGACGTTCCAGATAGTAAAGCTAGATCTTAGTTCAGAAACAGTAAAAAATAATATCGAGGTAAGCGATACTACATATAACAAGGGTGCATCGGTTGGTATAGACCAGCATATTAAGATATTTGTACCTGATGGTAAAGGAGGAGATGGAAGAATTCAGCTGCAGCGAGGGAGAGACTATACTCTTACGTTTATAAGTGGGACAGTCTCTACTTCAAGTGATCCTACAGACGCCGGAACATATGATGTCCAGATAACAGCAAAAGATTCAAGCAGCTATGTTAAGAACCAGTACACGATAAAAGGATTTAAAGTTAACGCACTGAATATCGAAGATGTCGCAGACCAGTTCAATGTGGAAAATGCTGCATGGACAGGCAACCCTGTGACACCAAAGGTGACATTTAACGGAAGCGATCTCGATTCTACATACACGGTAACATACGAGAACAATATAGATGCATGTGCCAAGACAAGAGCAGAAATGCTGCAGTATAACACGAGCTTTGATGGTAATAAGATTCCGCAGGCTGTTATTACTGGAAAAGGGAACTTTGTCGGAACTATAAAGAGGCCGTTCCAGATAGGTATGCCATTTAGCGATGCGACAATCACACCTACATCGAACTCAAAGATCATTTACAATGGTAATTCACAGAGAAGGGAGTATACAGTAAGCTATACTGATGCTTCAGGAAACCGCCAGACGGTTGCGGCAGAAAGATATAACGTTTCATATCCGACAAACACAACTGATGCAGGAGACAAAACAGTTCTCTTTACTGCAAATAGTGGTCCGCTTTATGGAACAAAAACTGTAACGTATACGATTTACCCAGTTACAGGCAGCACCTGGTCAATTGAGTTTGATACTCTGACGATGGATACGACTGGACAGTATACTGCTCAGTACAATGGAGCCCCTGTCACTCCTTCAGTAAAAGCATATAGAATAATAGCGGGTGGCACCAGAGAAGAAATTCCGCTCAAGCCGAGTGAGATAACTTATAAAAATAACGAAGCGCCAGGAGTTGCAACGGTATCCGTCAGTCCGACTAACTACGAGGGAACAAAAACTTTAAACTTCAGAATACTTGGACTTGATATCTCAGGTGACGAATTCTATGCAGCATTTACTGACGGTGTAACACGTCTGAAGTACACTGGAAGTGAAATAAAGCCGCCGGTTATAGTGACATATACTGGTTCTCAGGGAACGGTGACTCTGACAGAGGATCGCGATTACTCGCTGACTTATGAAAATAACATAAATGCTGGTACTGCAGATGTAAAGGTTAACGGCATCGGTAACAATATTGGAACAAGGACATTGACCTTCGATATATATGCTGATTTTAATGACGCAACCTCAGTATTTACAATACCAAAGCAGATGTACACTGGGAAACCAATTACGTCACTTATGAGAACGACTCTCCAGGCTGGTGGAAATGACCTGAAGTTGACAGATGATTATACGTTGAATATTATATCAACAGACTCATTTAAAACAAGTGGAACTGCTATATTTACATCACAAGGCAAATACTACGAGGGCACGAGAAGAGTGCAGTTCGAGATAGGAACTGTGGATTTGAATTATACAGTTCAGGGCGTAGAATCGTCATATGTATTCGACCATACCGCGCACAAACCGGTACCTACAGTTATAGATGACTATGGTAATTCATACACAGTAGAGAATGTAAACTATGCCAGCACATCCGATGGAGGCGCCTGCATAGATGCCGGTACTGTCCAGATGGAAATTACGATATCGAATAATGGACATCCGGTAACTATACCGTACAGTTACACTATTGAGCAGAGAAATATAAACACTGCAACTATGTCTCAGGTTGCAGATGTTGATTATACTGGAACTGCCCAGACGCCGACAGTGAGTATCAGTGATGGGAAAAATCAGCTGGAAAGCTCAAATTCAACTAACGATGGCTCAGCGGATTATGCAGTAACTTACACAAACAATGTAAAACCAGGCGTTGCAAAGGTTACAGTAAAAGGTATAAATAACTACAACGGCGAGTCAAACCTTTATTTCCAGATCAAGGTAAAGACTGCTCCAAAGTTTATTGTTACTGCTATGCCTAATGGCCGGATCAAGGTGACATGGAAGAAAGTAAGTGGAGCTTCCGGATACCGGGTATTCTATTCGAAAGCCAAGAGCTCACAGAAACAGAAGAATCTTGGAAGTAAGACAACCAGCACATATCTGACAGGTTTGAAGAGAGGTGTGGTCTATAAGATTGGAATCCAGAGCTATGTTAAAAATAACGGGAAGAAGATTTACAGTAAATCTACAACGAAGAGCATAGCTACTTCGACCAGTCAGCCGAAGATAAAGACTGCAAAGAGCACTGGAAAGGGCAAAATCAAGATTACCTGGAGTAAGGTTAAAAACGCCACCGGGTATATGGTATACAGAAGAAACCAGGGATCTAAGAAGTGGAAGAAAGTAAAGACCACTAAGTCGACTTCGTTCACGAATACAAAACTGAAGAGAGGCAGAAAATACTATTATAAAGTGGTTTCTTATAAGCAGTACGACAAGACAAAGCGAAGCTACAGCAAGTATTCGAAGACCAGAACTGTAAAATCAAAATAATATTTTACATCAGAAGGCTCTGACAAAGTTCAGGGCCTTTTTGACTAATATTTCCTTCCGTGATAATATATTCTCAATGAGAAAAAATGAGATAGATGAGGCCATGAGGCCTTATATAGAAAAAGAAAAGAAGGTTAAGTCAGAAGAGACAGAACAGACTGATGAAAGTCAGGAAGAGGAAGTTTCAACTGAGGAAGAGACTGATAATAAGAAGGATGAATCTTCTGAAGATGGAATTGTCGAAGTAAATGGCATCCGAAAATTCAAGCTGGGTGATTACTATTTCGACAGTTTTCATGAATACAGGAATGGGCAGGCTGACTTGAAGAAGATTCAGCTTATAGAAGACAAGATCGATATGAAGGACCCGAACCTTGTCTTAAGGCTTTACCAGACGATCCGCGACGGAGAAATCACTTTCAAGACGAAGATTGGTGAGGACTATTTTTCACATATCGGAGATCTGGTGGCTGACAAGTCGGTTGGACTTTTGAAGGATAAGGAAGTAGTTGACACAGCTGAGAAAAAAGTTCGTCCACAGAGATATATCGGAATGGTGACTATTACAGCGGCTGTAGTTCTCTTCTCTTATTTTGGATTCAATCAGCTTGATGATTATCTGAACACGAGGCGTTTGAAGGATCTGCAAGCGCAGACTACTACTCAGAAGGTTGACAGAGCGGGAAAAGCTTCGGAAGAGAAATCGGCAGAGCTTAAAAACGGTAATCCGTTCAAGCACAAAAAGACTGTAGACGAGAAAAAGCTTACTGTACTTAAAGATTACAGGGAAATGAAGGCCCAGAATAAGAACCTTATCGGATGGCTAAGGATAGATGGTACAGACATCAACTATCCGGTGATGCAGTCCAAAGATAACTCGTATTATCTGACGCACTCGTTTGATGGAAAGAACAGTACTGCGGGTGCTCTGTTTATGGATTACAGGAGCGATGCTGTAAACCCGACTACTAACACGATCATTTACGGCCACAATATGAACAATGGCTCGATGTTTGGCAGTCTGAAGAATTTTCTCAGTGAAAAATACTTCAATCAGCACAGCAAGATAAAATTCGATACGATATACGAACACAGAGAATACGAGCTGGTGGCTGTCTGTCTTGCAAAAGTTAAAGCTTCAAAGGACAATACTTTCAGATACTATAACTTTATTCAGGCGAATAACGAAAACGAGTGGAACGCTTTTACAGAGAGTGTGGGAGCGATGGTAGTAAACGGTGGTATGAGTGTTAAGGCCGGAGACGAGCTGCTGACACTTTCCACTTGTAACAACTATATCGAAGACGGCAGGCTGTTTTTGCTTGCGAAAAGGGTTGAAGGGTAGTAAAATAGAAACTGTATGAAATTAATTGTTTACAGATACAGGGCAGCATAATGAAAAAGAGTACGAGAATAGGATGGATACTTATCACTCTGGCACTCGTGATGGGGGTCTGGGCTTTAACTTCTCACAATTCACAGGCCGACCAGACGACAAATGCCGGATTTGTATTAAGCGATGATGGCAGCAGATTGAAGTCATATCAGGGATCTGGTGGTTCGGTTACAGTACCGAGCGGAGTCACAACTATAGATTCCGGAGTTTTTGCTAATAATACTTCGATAACGAATGTCAGTCTACCGAATTCAGTCACGACACTGGGAAGCAGGGTTTTTGCTGGTGCTACGAACCTTAGGAGTGTAAGCCTTGGCAATGTTACGAGTATTCCAGCGCAGACTTTTCAGAACTGCATGAGTCTGACACAGGTATCTATACCATCTACAGTTACAAGTATTGGGAGCCAGGCGTTTTATGGATGTGCAGCATTGGGTTCTGTCTCAGTGCCGGATTCGGTATCGAGTATATCTACAGATGCATTTGGAGAGTGTAACAACCTGACGTCGATTTCGGCATCGAACAGCTTCTACTCATCTTACGATGGGTGCTTATATAACGCTTCGGGCTCAAGACTTATCCTGGTTCCACCGGGAAAGTCATCGATTTCATTTTCATCTAATATGAAATCGATAGGAGCAGGATCATTTTCATACAATAAGAATATCCGCACGGTTTCGGTGCCTGGCACAGCAGATTCAATCGAAGCAGGAGCGTTCACTAATTCGGCGGTCAACTCTATAACGATTCCAAAGAGCGTTGTACAGATTGGCTCGCAGGGCAACTGGAAGCCAAATGAGCTGTATGGCTATCAGAACAGTGAAGCCGCTACATATGCATCAAACAACGGAATCACATTTATAGCATTAGATCCTGGTACTAACAGCAGTTCGGATACTGATGATTCGAATTCTTCAGATGATTCAAGTGATATTTCGAATAATGATGACCCTGATGATCCGGAGGATGAATCTGATGACGAAAGCAGTGCATCAGGTAATGCTTCAAAGAAAAAAAATGGAGCAGGCGTACTTCCGAATAAAGGATCCAAAGGTGGCGGTACTGCAGGAGGCGGAAGTTCTACGGCCGGAGGCCGCGGTGGCAGTTACAACGGAAAGGATATAACGCCGAAGACCGCCGATCCTAACTTAGACCCGAGATACGCTATGTGCGGAGTGCTTTTATTACTTGGTATTTTTGTAATGGTATCGGGAAATAAGAAAAAACTTACACTAGTAAATCAAGAGAAAGACAGATAATAAATACCCCATCTGGTGAATGCCAGACGGGGTGTTTTTTTAAATTCTATAGAAGCCTATTTAAAAATAATCATTTATAGAGGTCAAGTGAAATCGTACTGTCGCTAAGCGCCAGAGCACTGACCCTGTAATCCGGCACACCACTGCGATCAGAGGAAAGCTTCTTGAAGGAAATGGCACGGACAGAGACAGAATCTTTATCAGTAGCAGTAGATAAACTTACAACGTCTGATTCACTGGAAAGTGTATCGAGTATAGTATCAGACGAAATCTTTGTACCATCTGTCCTGCTTCGCTTGAGGACAAGAGAATTTCCGGATGAAGAGACGCTTGTTATAAGAACGTCACTCTTCTGATATTTCTTGATCGTGGTTAGTTTTTCGTTCTTAAAGCTGACAATATTAAGAGAACTCATATAACCTTTATCGAGATTTGCGAAATTTACTGTGCCATATACAAGGTCTTCATTCATAAAGCAGAGGGCTCTTAGACGATCTGAACCAGATGCTTTTATCTTATATACTTTATCAAGACTTAGATCCAGGACGCTGATCGAGGTATCGGGCTTTTCTGTGGAAGTCCAAGCGATGTATCTCATATCGTCAGAAACACAATACTGGACATCCTTCAGGTTCTTTATGATTACATCAGTCTTTTTTGTTGCAAGGTCAATACCGAGCAGATTTCTGTTCAACAAACAGTAAAACCGGCCACCTGAAGTTCTGTGCAGAAGCTCTGAGAAGTTCTTCCGGAGGTAGGACAATGGCTCGGCGCTATTGATAAATCCCTCTTCTGTAGCAATATTAAGAGAACTGTCATAATGGTAAATGTCAATTCCGCTTTCCCCCTCATGGCTTCCGCTGTTCATATAACCATAGACGACGAAGTCCATTGAGCCGGAAGCATCTATATTTAAAATCTGAATATCATGATCGTTTATCAGTGAACGGGGGTCAGTTGGATCATTTAAAAATGAGAAAACCGAAGTGATCCTGTTTTGATTTACACTGTATTCAAACAGCGCACCTGACTGAACGAATGCTGCGACAGAACCAGGCTCGTTGGAAGATACAACAGGTTTCTCGGCGGAAGCACCTAACAGGAGGGATTTATTCTTGACAGAGAAGCTGTCGTAATTTGGAATAATATCGAGCTTTCTATCGAATGACAGGAGGTACATACGAGGTGAACCATAGCGAATTCGGTATTTCTCTGTAGTAAGATAAGAGGCTTTACTGCCATGCTCCAATATATAGGAAATATTAATTGAGGCTGTGTCTCTGGTCATATTTGTAACAGCGATAATTGGCTCAGACTTAATTTTATGAGAGAATCCGTTCATTCCGATGTCATTTATAGACGAATGAATATTTACATGTGAGATATTTCCACCAGACAGATCGTTAGAAGGTTCGAGATATCTCGATAAAGAATTGTAATCATCAGAAAGACTCGTATTGTGGAAATCCTGTGCGAAATTTATGAGTTCTTTCATATGACTGTTCTGTGAGATAACAATCTGGCTGTAGTAATGTATATCTTTTCTGCCTGAAGTCAGATTAAGTATCAGTGTGTATTTGACACCTGGATTAAGCAGATTCGTAAAGGAAGTGTCAAAGGTGACCTTCGAGGACTTCTTATTCAGATTACTGATGGAATCTGTCGAGATAGTTCTGGACTCTGAATCAGATGAGCGTATCTCATAACTGGCTTTTTCTATAGAGTTTCCATAGGTATTTACATTAAAAGAGAGTTTCCTGTCGGTATCAAGAGGAATAAGATTGTCAGTCATCTCGGAGGCGTTCATCTTAGAAGTGTAGCCATGGAGAAGGAGCTGATCTGTCCCAAAGCTGTTTACAGAAACAGTCGGGAGAGTCGGTGTGCTCATCTGGGAAACATTTGGCGTAGTGTGCCGATTTAATAAAATATAGAAAAAAACAAGAGCAGCAAGAAAAACAACGACCAGGAGGATGATCCTGTGTTTGGTGCTCTTTTTCATTCCTGTAGTTCTAAATTTAAGAGCCATAATTCTCCTTTACATAAAATGTGCGAGAACAAATCTGGTACAGTAAGCGGCGACTATAATGATAAGACCGGTAACAGAGACTGCGGAAATTTTTTCATGTAGAAAGATAGTAGCCAGGATAACAGTGATTACGATCCAGAGACTGTAAATAAGGTTTAGCCACAAATCGTAGCTGCAGAGTGCATTTGCCCGGGACAGGGCAAGTGGGGCATAGTAAAATGCTATACCAGCTAAGATTGCAAAAAGTACGTGGTAGGCTGTGATCTTCTTCAAGTCCTTGTGGTGGATAACAAAAGACAGTATAAGAGCAACAAGCACTACTACAAACATAGATGCCGTCTGCTGAAGGTCGCCGATAGGATTTTTATTCACATATAGCTTCTGGGCCGCAAGAAAGGCTGGACCTACCAGAGCAAAAAGCCACCATACCGAATGTTTGTGGTGGATGCCAAATCCCATCAAAAGGACGCCGAGTGTGATCATGATATTTACAATAAGACCAGGTATACCGGGTACCTTTTTAGATAAAACAGCCTGAGCCGCATACACAAATACAGCTGTAAGCAGATAAAATGGAGCCGTCGAAAGAACTTCCGTTACCTGAAATGCCAGGCAGAGGAAAATACATCCAAGGCTTAGAAGTACACCTGAGATAATAATGTCAATTATATTACCATGAGAAAAATGTTTTGCACTCTTGAAAAAACCATTGAACGAGAGAGTAGTAAATGAGAGCACAAGCATAGTGATTCCGGCGATAAGTACTGTCTGAGGCGCAGAAAGTCCCTCCAGCGAGATTTTCGCAAAAACAGCGACAAATCCTGCCAGAAGCAGGGCAACTATGAAAAATCCGATCCATCCGGATACAATTCCTGAAGACATTTACATAAATCCTTTCACTTGAAACCTTAGCCTTCCTATTATATAATATCAAATTGCGAGAATCAAACTATTTTGTTTGGAGGAATCATTTTGAAAAGCAGATGGACCAGATTTTCCACTTTCTTTGAAAAGTATGCACTAATTTTACATATCCCACTGGCGATGCTTTTAGTTCTGGTAAATGAATCACTGAGCAGGCATTCGCTGATTGAAGGATTGGGCTTTATTACGAATCACCCGGGACCTTTTCTCTACAACAGCTATATAATCTATGTGATATTACTGCTGGTATTTTTGTCACCGAGACGACTTTTTATGCGGCTCGTCATGATGGCAATAGTCATACTGTTCGGAATAATCAACTGTATAATCCTAAATAACCGGGTAACACCATTCGGATTTACAGATTTTGCGATGGTCGGCGACCTGCTGACGATGCAGAACACGAAGTATTTTACAGCGCAGCAGGCGGGTATCTGCCTTATCGCAATACTGATCTTTGTATTCCTGATGGTCATGCTTCATATGCACGGCAAAAAACAGAAAGTGCGCTCGAAGCTATGGGTTAGAATATTAACTTGTGCTATAGGATTCGCAAGTCTTTTCCCTGTGACAAAGATTTGTCAGAAAACAGGAGTTGTTCAGACATACTTTGGAAATCTGGCGCAGGGATATCTGGACAACGGATATGCATACGGCTTTGCTATGTCTGTTGCAGGGCGAGGCATGAATCAACCGACGGGCTACTCAGCAAAATCAGTAGAGAATATTGTAGAAGATACCAGTAAAGGCAAGTCAAAGATGGGGAAGGTCAAGCCGAACGTCATCGTAGTGCTGCTTGAGTCCTGTTTTGATGTGAACGAGTACCCGGCTCTCTCCTACAATAAGGACCCGATTCCATATTTTCACAAACTGGAGAAGAATTACTCGACAGGACATCTGACTGTGCCTGTAGTCGGAGCCGGTACCTGCAATACCGAGTTTGAGATGTTAACCGGCATGAGCTGCAAGTTCTTTGGACCGGGCGAGTATCCGCAGAAGACAGTGCTGAAAAAGCGCGACTGCGAGAGTACAGCTGATGTAATAAAAAAACTCGGATACGGCACTCATGTCCGTACACAACAACGGCGGAAATTTTTACAGCCGTGCCAATGCTTTCTCTAAGATGGGATTTGATACATTCACTTCGAAAGAGCTGCTCGACATAACTGACTACACGCCTTTAAATACCTGGCCTACGGACGATATTCTGGTAGGTGCGACGAAGGATGCACTGGATTCAACCAAGGGTCCGGATTACTGCTATACGATTACTGTCGGTACTCATGGCGACTACCCTAAAGAGAAAGTTATTGAGAATCCGAAGATCAAGGTAAAGGTAAAGGGTGTGAGTGAGGAAAGGCAGAACCAGTGGGAATACTACTGCAATATGCTTAACAATATGGACCGCTTCCTGAAAGAGTACACTGCGATGCTTTCAAAGAGAGGCGAGCCAACTCTTCTCATATGCTTTGGCGATCATCTGCCTACAATGGGCCTGCAGAACAAAGATGTAAAGCAGAAGGATATTTACCAGACAAAGTACATTACCTGGAACAACTTCGGTATGAAGAAAAAGGACCAGGATCTTACAGCCTACCAGCTGGTTTCAACGTACTTTGACAGGCTCGGTATTCATGGCGGAACAGTTGTAGATTATAACCAGACCATGACAGAGAGAGGAATCAGTGGCAAATCTCAGAAATACTTAAAGAATCTGCAGATGCTTCAATATGACCTTCTCTATGGCAAGAGATACGCCTACCACGGTATAGACATGTATCCGCCATCAGACCTCGTTATGGGCATCAGGCCTGTAAAGATCGACCGAATATACAGTTACGATAATCAACTTCACATTTATGGGGAGAATTTCACACCATGGTCTAAAGTATATGTAAATGGTGAAAAAGTAAATACGACTTACGAAAGCGGTCAGGTTCTTACAATAAATTCAAAAGGTGTATCGAATGGTGCGCACATAGTTGTAAATCAGATGGGCTCGAATAACACGATATTCAGAAGCTCTAATGAATTCGAGCTGAAACTGGCAGCTGAAGATCAACAGTAAAATTTATCTATTAAAGCAAAATCCCCCTTTACCGGCAGTCCGGTAAAAGGGGATTTTGTTATATAAAGGGGAAATTTAATCTGTAATCAATACTCGCCTTTTCTATACTTCTTCAGAAGGTTGTTGATCCTGTCATAGGGATCTAGAAGGTGAGAAATCGAGCAGTCGTGATTTAAAGTATCGATAATGTAGGCGATGTACTTGCCCATGTCACAACTGATGTAGTAGTCCCTGGAGAGAAGTTCCGGTGTCTGATAAATGAGATTTGTCGTAACTACCTTATAGATGAGACCATCCTCTACGGCTTTGTCGAACTTCTCAAGACCATTTGTAAAGAGACCAAAAGTAGCAACACAGAAGATACGTCTGGCTTTTCTCATCTTCAGCTGTCTGGCAACGTCTATCATAGATTCTCCTGAGGAGATCATATCGTCTACTATGATGACATCCTTGTCTTCAACTGATGAGCCTAAAAACTCGTGTGCAACGATAGGGTTTCTGCCATCTACGATCTTCGAGTAATCGCGTCTCTTGTAGAACATACCCATATCAACGCCTAAGACTGTGGCAAGATAAACAGCACGGCTGGTACCGCCTTCATCAGGGCTTATGATCATAAGATGATCGTTGTCGATCTTTAAGTCCTTGACTTTCTTGCAGATACCTTTGATGAACTGATAGGCAGGCTGCACAGACTCAAAACCATGTAAAGGGATGGCATTCTGTACTCTCGGGTCATGGGCATCGAAAGTGATGATGTTGTCAACACCCATATTTACAAGTTCCTGAAGTGCCATAGCGCAGTCAAGAGACTCCCGCGATGTACGGCGATGCTGTCTGCTCTCATACAGGAAAGGCATAATGACGCTGATTCGGTTGGCCTTTCCGCCGACCGCAGCGATAACACGCTTCAGGTCACTGAAGTGGTCATCTGGTGACATATGATTTTCGTGACCGCTGAGAGAATAAGTAAGGCTGTAGTTCATAACATCGACCATGATGTAGAGATCTAAGCCTCTGACCGATTCATTGATCTGTCCCTTTGCTTCACCGCTTCCGAATCGGGGCGTTGAAATAGAAATCTTGTACGAATCCGTCGTGTAGTTGGCTTTGTCAACGACATCGAGGTGATCCGATTTGCGGTTCTTACGCCATTTGACCAGGTAGGCATCTACTTCGTCCCCTAAAGGTTCGCAGCTCTTCAGAGGTATGATACCGAGAGGGGCTACAGGTTTGCGTCTTGACAGAACATCGTCATTGAGTGGCATTTTGTTCCTCCATTAATCTTTGGCAGGTTTCATGTCTTTTAGTTTGTTCTCGATCCTGCCATCGAAACCAAACAGATGATAAAAATTATACTTTTCAGCGAGGCGGGAGAAGACTCTCTGTGAGTAGCGGTCCGAAACCTCGTTTAAAGTCAGATTGGTGGAAATGATCGTTGACTTTTCGGTCAGCAATCTCTCGTTCAGGAGGGAAAAAAGAGCGGATGCTGTGAATGTATTCGTAACTTCAGTCCCAAGGTCATCTATTATCAGAAGATCAGCCGAAAAAAGGCTGCTGTAGGCATAGTCATCACGGTTCTTTCTCGGATTAAATGAGTAATCTGCCATAACATCAAACAAGCGGACGGCAGACAAATAGATCACTGTATGATCTGTCTTTATAAGCCTGCTAGCAATGCAGCTCGAAAGAAATGTCTTTCCCGAACCGGGTGTTCCGTAGAAAAAGAGATTCTTAAAATCGCTGTCAAATGTCTCTACAAAACGCCGGCTCTGTGAAAATGCCTTGCTGGCACATTCGTAGGAGCTGATACCGGAACTGTCTTTCTTTGAAGTATAGCCGGAAAGGTCAAAATCCTCAAAACTGTCAGTGAGGATTCTCCTCATAACAGGCTCGTCCTTATAGATAAGATCGAGTGCGTATTTTTTAAAACAGTGGCACGGCTCGTCGTGATTCTCACCAACATAGCCTGTATCGTGACAGTCAGGACAGTGGTAAGGCGGATCAAGGTAGTCCTCAGGGTATCCGTGTTCAAGCAAGAGATGCTTCTCCTGATCGATAAATTTCGCTGTGAGTCCTTTGTAATTCATATGGAGACCACGTTTGCGGCCGGCACTCCTGAAAGAATCCTCGAGCTGAGAAAGTTCAGGTATATTCTTCCGAAGCTCTGTCCGACGGGATCGGATCAGCTCGTCTCTGTCCTGCCTTGCCTCACGGTAAATCTGCATGATGTAGTTGTACTGAGTGTCTGTTAGTCTCATCTTTAAAAAGTGTTATTCTTCAGGAGCATGGCCTCAATGGCTTTGCTGTCGTAATCGTTCTTCTCAGAGTAGGAGTTAAAGCAGTTCTTCTTAGGAGCCTGTGTCTTACCGGAAGCAGATCTGGATTTAATCTTCTCTGAATGCTTCCTGTCGTCTTCGGCAGTCTGAGACAGGTCAGTATAGCCCTTGTCATGCCAGGTGCTTAGGATCTCATTAACGTAGTTCCAGTTCGAAGTGCCAATGCTTGTCCGTGTGCGGTTACAGGCGTCAACTACCATCTCCTGCGAAAAATGCCACTGGTTGAACCACTTGTCGATATATTCAAGCTCTGCCGGAGCGAGATTCCCAGAGACACCGAGTGCCTTCTTTACAGCAAGTGCGTTTGCACTGTGCTGCTTCTTCTCGTCCATGGCTTCCTTTACAGTATGGATGCCCTGCTTGTACCAGCTGATCGCGATCTTGTTCATGTAGTTCATGATGTTCATGTTCGAAGAACGCTTGCCTGCATCTAGTGTGCTGGTAATAAGGTAATCGATCATATCCTCGTTCATGCCGAGCTCAATATGCCAGTAAAGGATCATGTTCATGCCGTTGTTGTTCAGCTCTTTCCCGAGATAGCGCTCGGCAATAAAGAGAATCTGACTGAGCTCAGGATCGGAGTCGAGGTCGTAGCTGCTCATATCATGCTGGGCAGCAGGCGGAATCCCGCCTCCAATAGAGTCAGAATCTGCACTCACGGGAGAGTTTGTATCCTCGGATGAGGACATTATAGCAGATTTGGCAACCGTTTTCACAGCAGAATTGGAAACCGAATCAAAAGAGGTGGTTTCCTTACTGGCATGAGAAACAGGCCTGTCGCTTGTCAAATTAAAACTCAGCTGTCCATCATTCTCTTCTGTCACTTCTGTAGAGAGTGGCAGCATCTGAATATCGCAGAGCTCGCCCTCATCATCATAACCGAGGGTGACGAGACCTGCTGAGGAGAGCCTGTCAAGTGAAGTGCGGACTTTTCCCGCACTGATGCCAAGGCGCTCGGCGGCTGACGAGACAGAAAACACGACACCTGTACCGTAAATGCAGCGCAGGAGCATAAGGTATACCTTCAGCTCGTCGCCGTTCAGACCGCTCATGTAGTGATCGATAAAATTATTTGAAATACACGTAACTGTGGCAAGTGAATCTGCGTGAAGATTGATAGAAGCCATCCAAATATCCTTTCGTTCTAACTCGCGGTCATTATAACACAAAGGATTTTTTAAAAAAAGTCGCGACCCTTCAACAACAGCGGTGTACAGCCATTGTGGATAATGTGGAAAACTTCGTGTAAATCTCTTGAATACGGCGTTTCAAATCCACACTCTTTTGTTGCTGCTTTTTACACAAAAAATGTGGATAAAGTGGATAACTAGTCTTTAATGAGCGCTTCGCCCACTTTATAGATGTCTCCGGCACCCATAGTTATCAACAAATCTCCGTCGATAACATTTTTTGATAAATATTTTTCAATCTCGTCGAAAGTCGGGAAACACTCGCACGGAGTTCCTAGTTCGCGGATCTTCTGGCAGAGGTCTATAGAATGTACTCCATAGATATCCTTTTCTCTGGCAGGGAAGATCTCTGCAAGTACTACCTGATCAGCGACTGAGAGTGCATTCGCAAAGTCATTCAAAAATGCCCTGGTCCTGGTATAGGTATGCGGCTGGAATACTACCACAAGCCTCTTGTGAGGGTATTTCTGTGCTGCGTCGAGTGAGGCCTTAACCTCTGTAGGATGGTGGGCATAGTCGTCAATGACTGTAGCTCCGTGGTATTTGCCCTTATACTCAAAACGTCTCTTCGCGCCGCCGAATTTCTTTAAGCCATCCTTTATCTGATCGAGTGTAAAGCCAAGCTCTCTGGCTACTGCGATAGCCGCGAGGGCATTTCCAACATTGTGTCTTCCCGGAACGGACAGTACGATTTCTCCGAGGTCATCGCCAAATCCTACAACTTCAAAACGGGCTTCTCCGGTCTCATCGTAGCGGATATTCTCTGCATGGTAATCGGCACCTTCATTGAATCCAACAGTTATGACACGGGCCCGAATGCCATCTACTATCTCTCTATAGTTCGGAATCTCGTCATTTATGATAACAGCTCCGTCTGCCTTAGTGTCAGCTGCAAACTGGTGGAAGCTGTTTCTAATGTCATTTATATCCTTAAAAAAGTCCAGATGTTCTGCTTCTACATTTAAAATAACACTGTATTTCGCATAGAGCTGGAGAAAGGAGTTCGTATATTCGCAGGCTTCGGTCAGGAAAAGATCGGAGTCGCCGACATGAATATTGGAATTTATCGCCTTAAAGATGCCGCCGATAGAGAGCGTCGGGTCTTTCGAACCTTCAAGCATAATCTGGGAGATCATGCTCGAAGTCGTAGTCTTGCCATGAGTTCCGGCAACTGCGACGCTGTTCGGGTAGTGCTTCATGATCTGGCCTAAAAGCTGTGCGCGAGTCATCATCGGGATATTTTTATCCTGTGCAGCCTTGTACTCCGGGTTATCCGGATGGATAGCAGCAGTGTAGACTACACAGTCTATATCATCTGTGATATTTGATGCGGCCTGAGGATAAAGCACCTTCGCACCGAGCTCAGTCAGGTGGCGAGTCAGATCACTTTCGGCCCTGTCTGAACCGCTTACTGTGAAATGCCTGTCAAGAAGTACCTCGGCGAGTCCACTCATGCTGATGCCGCCTATGCCGATAAAGTGTACATGTACCGGTTTATCGAAATCTATCTGATACATTTGAAAAGTCTCTCTTTCCTATTAAATGCTGTTTTTGTTATTTTCGTGTTAAGGATACATCAAATCATTTAAAAAGACAAGATATCAGGCACTGTATCATTATAAGTGCAGACTTATATTTTTATGACAGACAAACTGTAAAATTAGGAATATTTCATCGTGCTAAAGTGAAAAAATGATATAAAAACCTTCAAAAAAAGATTGACAGATGAAACCGGTTAAGCTATAGTTATTCGAAGGGATTTTCAGGTAGTTTGGAAAAAGATTATTTGTGTTAGGAGGTTACTAGCATGGAAGAAGAAAAGACTGAGGCTTTGGACGTCAAGAGAAGAGGTCGTCCGAGAGTAGCAAATAAGAAGAAGCAGTACACTCTGACTATGAGGCCGGATATGTACGAACAGGCACGCGAAGAGGCTGACAGAAGAGGAATTTCGTTTTCAGCGCTTATAGCGAATGCTTTGGTAGAATACTTAGATAAATGAATCAAAGGAAGCCGCCGTCAGCGCCGAGGATCTGTCCGGTTACATAGGTCAGGTTCATAAGGCTCCAGGCGGCTTCAGCTATTTCTTCAGGTCTGGCGAAACGGCCTATCGGGATCTCTTCACAGAGGTCCTTTTTTTCTTCTTCAGAAAAAATGGCGTTCATATCTGTATCAACACAGCCTGGGGCAATGGCGTTTACAGTGATGCCGGACGGGGCGAGTTCCTTCGCCATAGCACGTGTAAGGAGGTTTACTCCTCCCTTTGTGGCTGAGTAGGCAGCTTCGCATGAAGCGCCGCTGGTGCCCCACATTGAAGAGATATTGAGGATAGAACCGGATTTCTCGTGGATCATTGTTGGGAGAAATGCGTTCATAGTGTAAAAAACGGAAGAGAGATTTACGGACAGTATTCTGTTCCATTCATCATTCGTCATATCGGTCAGCAGTCCGACGATAGAGATTCCGGCATTATTTACAAGATAATCTATTCGCGGGAAATGAGAGAGGATATCAGATGCCATAGCGGATACAGAGGCCGGATCGCCGACATCTGTCTTATATGTATAGACCGTAATACCTGATTTTCTGCGGAGACCTGCAGCGAATTCATTCAGGCTCTCTATGCTTTTTTCACAGCAGATGGCGAGACTGACGTGTTCAGATGCCATCTTTTCGGCTATGGCCCGGCCTATTCCGCGGCTTGCACCTGTGACTATGCCATATTTTTCTGGAAGCTGACTCTCTCTATTGTTTAATAAATCTTTCATTTCTCGTTCACAATTAAATCACAAACAACTTGTATTATATAACCATCAAAGGAAATAAATCCTTTGATACGGAAATTGTTTTCGTTTTTCATACTCCCCCTCTTTTACAAGGACCGCCGCAAGGCGGTCTTTTTTTATCCCATCATATCTATAATCTGATCGCGGACACGGTTTGGAAGCTCTTTTATCTCTTCACGGCTCATGTCTCTGGTCTCTATTGGCTCTCCGAAGGTGAGAGTAACGTGCGATTTTTTAATATTTGGGAAATGGTATTCGAGGATATCGCGGGTACCGTTAACAGCGACCGGAACGACCGGGCACTTCGCTTTCGTCGCTATCTTAAATGAGCCTGCATGGAATTCATGGACTTTGCCATCCTTTGAACGGGTGCCCTCGGGATATATAAAAATGCTGACTCCGTGCTTTATTTCATCGATGGACTCGAGAACAGTATTGAGTCCCGAGCGAAGGCTCGAGCGGTCGATGCCTAAACAGTGGAGACGCTTCATAAGCCAGCCGAGAAGCGGGACTTTGAAAACATTCTGCTTTGAAATAAATCCGGTAAGCCCTGGAAGCCGGCTGTACGTCACTACTATATCGAAAAAACTCTGATGATTTCCGATGTAGAGGACAGGCCTGTCTTTTGGAATATTTTCAAGCCCCTGCACTGTGACCGTAGATCCCGACAGCTTTTCAACACAGCGGAACATCCACTGCACATAGCAAAGGATCATCTTGTCACGCTTCTGCTTGTCACGAGGAGCGATGAGCCACTGAATGCCGGAAACCGGCAGAGAGATAATGAGAAAGACTGCAATATAGACAAGAGTTATAATAGTACGCATAAAAACTCCATAAAATAACAGAAAAAAAGGCGGCAGGAAAAACTCCCTGCCACCCGAACTGGCGGAATAAAATGAGATCAGAACTCAGGCTCTATAAGACCGTATGTGTTGCCACGGCGCTTATAGACAACATTTACCTCATCTGTCTCAGCGTTTCTGAATACGAAGAAATCGTGCCCCAAAAGCTCCATCTGGACGCAGGCATCCTCCGGATACATAGGCTTGATGCCGAAATGCTTCGTACGTACGATCTTAATCTTCGAACTGTCGTCATCGTCATCTACATCTACGTCGTCGATGAAATCTTCCTGGAAGAAGTCTGCAGGTTCCTGCTGCTTGGTGACAAGCTTATGACGATACTTCTGTAACTGCCTCTCGATAACCTCCTCAACAAGGTCGATTGATACATACATATCATTCGATACCTGCTCAGATCTGATTATAGAACCCTTCATAGGGATCGTAACCTCGATCTTCTGCCTGTCCTTCTCTACTGAGAGAGTAACATTCGCGATGGTATCATCAGCGAAGTACTTGTTCAGCTTTGAAAGCTTGTCATTGATGGCAGCCTTGATGCCGTCGGTCAGTTCGATGTTTTTTCCAGTAATGTTGATTCTCATAGTGAAAACCCCCTTTTCTATTAGATTCACGGGGTAAAAAATACCCTCGCATTATTGGGTTGTCATGTATTTAGTATAACACATATCGAACCTTAAAACACCATAATTTTTGGTGAATTTTTCATGAAAGTTGAAAATGAAGGCGGATTGGGAATTTTTGAGAATAAATAGCGGATCATCGAGACGATCTCGGTGCATCTCTCATTTAAACCACATCTTTTATAATAGTAATATTCGCATCGAAGATCTTTGCAGAACAGATAAAAACCTCCGGAACTCGTAAAAAAGGCCGGAATCATGTCGAGATGCCGCCTCGCCTCGGCCAGATCGCCGTGAGAGTATTCGAAAAAACCAAGGTTTACGAGAAGGCAGATCAGGGCCTCTCTCTGGTAAAACAAAGAATTGCGGCGTTTTTCGACGCATATAAGCTGCCCGATCAGCTCAATGGCGCGCCGGTAGAGCACCTCCTGATGAGTCTCGATCATTCCGCAGGCTATGGCGTTAAACAGCATCAGCTCGATTGTAGTCGGGATAAAGTCGATCTGGCCTATGTCGCGGCTGATGGAAGGCTGTGTAAATTTTAAAATGGTGTATGCGTTCTCACACAGTGTCAGTCCCCGAAACGTATCATTCATATTGTAATCACTCATCAATGCAAAAAAAGAAATAAGCTGCATCTCATTGGGCGACATCTTCTGGTGCTGCCCGGAGTAACGGGAAACTATGTCACTGACTTTTTCCCAGTGGTCGAGATGACTTTCGTTCTGCAGTACGAGCATTACTGCGAACTGGTCGGAGATCGGGTCGATGTAGAGATCACTGTAGTCCAAACCGCTCTCGTGCATTTTTTCCATAAGAAGAGAAAACTCTTCGCGGGTCGGATGCTCCTGGCCCGATTCGATGCGCGAATACCTGGCGGGAGAACAGATACCATAAGACAGGTCCTCCTGGGTAATGCCGAGACGTAAACGCCAGACTTTAAGCGTCTGGCCAGGGTTCAGATTGTTGCTTAAATTGTCCGTTACTGTACTTTCCATATTTTCTATACTCCTGTTTCCTCCTGACACAAAGCGACAGTAAACAGCTTACCACTAATGGGTGGTGCCGTGCTTTGGTAAAATAAAAATTAAATTTACGTAATATTTCAAGAAATATATTTCAAAGCTATTTCAAATTTTTGACATAATCCGAATAAAATGGTATACTATATCTTGTGTTTTTTGAAGTCACCACTTTCGGTTATTAGAAGAAGGGACTGGAGGTATTTTTTCTAATGGAACAGTCAGAGTACAACAAGATCCGTTATTCGATCCAGCAGCAGTGCGGAAATAAAGTAAAGATTCAGCTGGATAGAGGAAGGAATAAAGTCGACGTACAGGAGGGGATTATACAGGAAGCTTACCCTAGTGTATTTACGGTTCTTGTGTCCGATGATGATGTGGAGCATCCGGATCAGTTACTTTCATTCAGCTATACCGATGTGATCACGAAAGAAATCCGAATGGAGCTCGTATAAGAGAATTGAGCTGATAAATTGACAGAGAGCGGTTCGCCGCCCTCTTTTTTTTTACAAAAAAGCGTGTTATAATTACTACCAAATGCGGTTTTGATATACATATGAGGTGCAAATGAAAAAATTTACAGCTTTGTTACTGGCTTGTGTAATGATGGCTTCAGGTACATTTTATTCGCCTTACGTCACAGCACAGGCTGCCACTAAGACGACCAAGAAGATAAAGACTCTCGAGAAGAAGAAGAAGAAAGCCCAGACTGAGGTCAACAGCCTCCAGTCGAAGCTGGTCGACATTATTTCGCAGATCGACGGTCTTGAAGACGATATCAAGGCCAACGCCAATGATATTAAGGATACGAAGGCTGAGGTCAAGGAAGCCAAGAAGGCTGAGAAGAAGCAGTACAATGCTATGAAGTCACGTATCAGGTATTTTTACGAGAACGATACGAATAATAATGTCTTCAACATCCTTGTCGGTTCCAAGAGCCTGACTGATTTTATCAATAAAGTTTCCTATATGAACTCTGTCTACAGCTACGACAGAGACCTTCTCGATTCATACGAGGCTACGAGAGTTGAAATCCAGGGAATGGAAGAGGACCTCGAGGACAAACAGCTGAACCTGAAGAAGGAGAAGCAGCAGCTGAAGACTAAGAAAGCCAGCCTTAATTCACTGATCGAATCCAAGAAGGGCGAAGTGGCCAATCTTGGTGAGCAGGTAAAGAAGGCCAAAGAGCAGGCGGCCAGAGAAGCGGCAGCGAGGGCTGCAGCTTTAGAGGCTGAGCGCCGCAGAAAAAATGAAGCGGCAGCTGCGGCTGCAGCAGCTAAGGCGGCGAAAGCTGCGGAGGCTGCAAGGGCGGCTCAGGCGGCAAGAGCAGCTGCTAATTCAGCAGCAAATTCGAATTCGAATGCTGCAAACACGAGCACGAATACGGCAAATACAGATTCTAACACCGACACGAATTCGAATACTTCTGTCAATCCAGCGCCGGTTACAAATGTAAGCGGTTCTTCGGTAGCGTCATTTGCTAACCAGTTTGTCGGAAACAAGTATGTATGGGGAGGAAACTCCCTGACGAATGGCTGTGACTGCTCGGGTTTTGTCGTTCAGGTCTACAAACATTTCGGTGTAAATCTGTCAGGCGCCAGAAACTCCGCGGCACTGCGTTCGGTGGGACAGGCTGTAAGCCCAGGCAATATTCAGGCTGGAGACATTGTATGCTATCCCGGACATGTGGCTATTTACGGTGGCGCCGGGAATATTATCGAGGCACAGAGCACTAACGCAGGAATTACGAATAACAGGGCCTGGAACCATGGTACAGTTCTTGCGATAAGAAGAGTTCTATGATGGAAGCTTTTAGAAGCTGCTGCAGAAGGATACTTGCGAAGACGAAGAAGGGCCTGCCATGGGTCATTGCGGCCGTTCTCGTAGTTGTTATTCTGGGAATTGGTGTAAAGGTCGGTGTCGAGCAGCGGGCAAAGTTTATCTACAAGGATCATCTGAACGATACGGCTGTTACGGTCGACGGAGAGGCCCTTACTTTCAGGGACCTCGCGTTCTATGTGGTCTATGAGGAGAATCTCGTTCAGAAAAGCGCTTTAGTTTACAATCAGGAAGCACCGGCGGATTACTGGAATTCACATGTTAATGGCAAATTTATAACCTTGGAAGCCAGAAACTCAGTGATGAAAATGGCTGTCCACGACAGGATACTGCTTCGGAAGGCCCAGTCGAAGGGGGTTGTGCTTACGTCTGACGAGAAGAGCAGACTTGAAACCAGACGGACCGATTTTTACGAAGACCTCTATGACGACCAGAAGGAGCGCCTTCCAGTGTCATATTCGGTCCTGAATGACACAATGGAAGATATAGCAGTGGTAGAGAAGTACCAGCGAATGCTGGCTTCGGAGCGAAATGACACCTATGCAAGCTTCGACTACGATGGGAAAAACTACAGAGCCTTAAAGAAAAAACATGATGTCGAGATAAACACAAAACTCTGGAACAGGGTTTCAATAGGGCGTGTTACTTTAAACAATGCGCCTGATTATCAGGCAGCTAAAGGCAGGCAAAATTATCATATAGAAGGAAAAAAATGAACGCATTTTTAAACCAAGACAAGAGAAAAAAAGAAGAGAAGATTGGAAGAAATGATCCGTGCTGGTGCGGAAGCGGCAGGAAGTACAAGAACTGCCACGAGGCTTTCGACAGGAAGATCGAGAAGATCAGGCTTGAAGGTCATGAGGTTCCTCACAGGGATATGATAAAGACTCCGGAGCAGATCGAGGGAATAAAGAAGAGTGCAGTCATCAACATGGCCTGCCTCGATGAAGTTGGAAAGCAGATAAAAGAGGGTATGACTACTCTCGACATTGACAACATTATTAATGAAGTCACATATGGTATGGGCGGAATTCCGGCCTGCCTTAATTACGAGGGCTTTCCGAAGAGCGTCTGCACATCCATTAACGATCAGGTCTGCCACGGCATTCCTTCAAAGGACGTAGTATTACACGATGGAGATATCATAAATGTCGACTGTTCGACTATTTTAAATGGCTATTTCTCGGATTCATCCCGTATGTTTATGATCGGAAACGTTTCCGATGAGAAGAGAAAGCTCGTCGAAGTTACGAAAGAGTGCTGTGATCTTGGACTTGCCCAGGTCAAGCCATGGGGTTTCCTTGGAGATATGGCTGAGGCAGTTCACACCCACGCTGAGGAGAATGGTTACAGCGTAGTCAGAGAGATCGGCGGGCACGGATGCGGAGTTGAATTCCACGAGGATCCGTGGGTCGGCTATCTTTCTAACCGCGGCGAGGATATGCTGATGGTTCCAGGCATGTGCTTTACTATCGAGCCTATGATAAATATGGGGTCAGCAGATATTTACACCGATAAGGAAAACAACTGGGAAGTCTATACGCTGGACGGCATGCCTTCGGCTCAGTGGGAGTACCAGGTACTCGTTACAGAGACTGGAGCTGAGGTCCTTTCACACTGACTTTGAGCAGATTAAAATAAATCTGCTATCTTGTCAGATTTTTTTGCGAAATACAGCATCTAGACACCGAAAAGTATGCGGAGAAAATTGTACATTTTTTTGACACAATTTACTACAAAATTGTCTTCAGAGATTTTTTTATAAAAAGTCTTGCATTTTTTCAGACGATGTAGTATATTATGTTAGAACCAACTAACGTTAGTAAAAACTAACACAGTTGCCTCCACTACATACTTTTCATACATACTTTTCCAGTTGAACTTCGGCTTTGGCCGGAGTTCTTCTGGTTTATGGGGAATATCATGAACAATGGATTTACGTCGAACCTGTCTGAACTCGGTGAATTCACTGAGCTTTCTGATGCGCTGAAGAAAGGCGGTATGTATGAACTCTCCGGCGTGCTCGATGTCGCAAAAGGGCAGATCATCGACGCGCTGGGCGAAGTGACTGGCAGCCGGCACAAGCTGGTTGTCTTTGCGTCTGAGAGAGCAGCCGAAGAGTTTGCTGACGAATACAGGCATATAGAGGAAAATACTGTCTATTTTCCGGCGAAAGATGTGCTATTTTATCAGTCGGATGTCAAGGGAAATACTCTGACCAGGGAGAGACTGCGCGCTTTAAGAGTACTGAATCAGGAAGACAGCGCTACGGTAGTCACCACGGTCGATGCGCTTATGAACAGGCTCCCGGAGCCTGGTGAGCTGACGGATGCAATTGTTTCGATAGAAGATGGCGAAGAGTATGATTTTTCGGCGCTTCAGAGGAAATTTGTCGACCTCGGGTACGAAAATGTGCTGCAGGTCGACTCTCCGGGACAATTTTCCGTAAGAGGCGGTATTATCGATATTTTTCCTCTGACTGACGAGACCCCTGTGAGGATAGAATTTTTCGGCGACGATGTGGATTCTATAAGGACTTTTGATGTCGTAAGCCAGAAATCGGATGACAATCTTGATCGAGTGCTTATTGATCCCGCAATGGAACTTGTCCTTACAAAAAAGAAGCTCGACCGGGGACTTAAGCTTTTAAAGTCTGATTACGAGAGCCGGTACAAAGAGCTCAGGTCCGACATGAAGACAGAGGAGTCCTTTCGACTGAAGACTTCATACGAGGATTTAAGAGACAGGCTTTTAAGCGGCGATTATACGCAGGCTGACGGCTTTCTCACTTACTTCGAACAGGATACCGCGAACCTTCTGGATTATTTTCCAGAGGATACGCTTCTGATACTAGACGAGCCGGCGAGACTTACCGAGAGGGGCGGAGTATTAGAGAAGGAATTTTCTGAAAGCATGCTTCGCCGCGAGGAGAACGGTTCGGCTCTTCCGGGGCAGCTTCAGATGCTGGCTTCATCTAAGGAAGTTCTCGCGAGATGCATGAATATGACAGGCGTTATGCTGCCCCAGATCGGGGGAAATGACGGCGGACTCAAGGCAGATGACAGGTTCTATCTGCATCAGATCTCTGTAAACAGCTACGAAAATTCACTCGACAATTTAAAAAAGGAACTCGTTTCCTATCAGAAGAAAAAATACCGCGTCTATCTGCTTACTGCATCGAGGACAAGGGGCAGCAGGCTCGCTTCGGACCTTCGGGAAGAAGGACTCAATGTATTTTTTTCAGAAAAGGAAGATGCCGAGGTGAAACCGGGGCAGATTCTGATCACGACCGGATTTATCCGAAGGGGCTTTGAATACCCTGATATACGAGTTGTCTATATCAGCGAGAGCGATATTTTTGGCGCTGTAAAAAAGAAAAAAAAGAAGAAAAAACGCTACGGTGGCGGAGATGCTGTTACAAGCTTTTCGGAACTTACGCCGGGTGACTATGTAGTACATGAGGACCATGGCCTCGGAATTTACGAGGGTGTGAAAAAAATCGAGCACGACCATGTGACAAGGGACTATATCGAAATTTCCTATGCCGGGGGCTCGACGCTCTACATTCTGGCTACACAGCTTGATACCTTATCAAAATATGGCAGCATCGGAGACAAAAAGCCGAAGCTCAATTCTCTCGGCGACGGCACATGGAAGAAGACTAAGGCAAAAGTAAAACATGCAGTCGGCGAGGTCGCCAAGGACCTGGTAGATCTCTATGCGCTGAGACAGCAGAACCAGGGCTATGTCTATGGACCGGATACCGAGTGGCAGAAGGAGTTCGAGGAGTCATTTCCCTACGATGAGACCGACAGCCAGATTTCCGCAATAGAGGACGTAAAATCCGATATGGAAAGCCCGAAAATAATGGATAGGCTCGTATGCGGGGACGTAGGCTTTGGAAAGACAGAGATCGCAATGAGGGCCGCATTTAAAGCAGTCCAGGAGAACAAGCAGGTCGTCTACCTCGTTCCTACGACGATACTCGCCCAGCAGCACTACAACAATTTCCGCGAACGGATGAAGAACTACCCGGTTTCAATCGGGATGCTTTCGAGATTTAACACTCCGGCGAAAAACAAAGAGACTATTAAAGGCCTGAAAAACGGAACGCTCGACATTGTTATCGGAACGCACAGAGTCCTCTCAAAGGATGTGGGATTCAGGGACCTTGGACTTCTTATAATCGACGAGGAGCAGCGCTTCGGTGTTGCCCACAAGGAGAAGATCAAGGAGCTGAAAAAGAACATCGATGTGATGTCTCTCTCCGCTACGCCTATTCCGAGAACTCTCCATATGAGTATGACAGGGATCAGGGATATGAGTCTTCTCGAAGACCCGCCTATGGACAGAACTCCGATCCAGACATTTGTATTTGAGGAAAATGAGGAGATGGTCCGCGAGGCTGTTGAGCGGGAACTCGACAGGGGCGGACAGGTCTACTATGTCATTAACAGGATAAATCAGATTGCGGATGTCGCTGCGAAGATCCAGGAGATGGTTCCGGATGCGAATGTCGCCTACGCACACGGGCAGATGTCGAAGAACCGGCTCGAGGAGATCATGACGGACTTTGTCAACAGGGATATAGATGTGCTTGTTGCGACAACGATCATTGAGATCGGACTCGATATCAGCAATGTAAATACTATTATTATCCAGGATGCCGACAAATTCGGACTTTCCCAGCTCTATCAGCTCAGGGGGCGCGTCGGAAGAGGCTCAAGGACTGCGTTTGCCTTCCTTATGTATAAGCGCGACAAGATTTTAAAAGAGGTTGCAGAGAAGAGACTTGCGGCTATAAAGGAATTTACAGACTTAGGCAGCGGATACAAGATAGCGATGAGAGATCTCGAAATCCGCGGCGCAGGGAACCTGCTCGGCAGAGAGCAGTCGGGGCATATGGAGTCGGTAGGTTACGAACTCTACTGCAAGATGTTAAATGCCGCCGTCGCCAGAGAGAAAGGCCTTAATGTCGGAGAAGAGTACGAGACGACAGTCGATATCCCTGTAAACGCTTTCATACCTCCTTCATATATTAAAGATGAGGAGACGAAGCTCGATATGTACAAGCGTATCAGCTCTATTGAGACCGAAGAGGATGAAAGTGAGATCTTAGACGAGCTTATTGACAGGTTTGGAGAACCGGCGAAATCCGTACAAAACCTGCTGCTCGTGGCGCGCCTTCGCGCTCAGGCCCATTCAGTATATCTTACAAAAATAAAGCAGTCGGGCTCCGATGTCGTGATGACTTTCTGGGACAAGGCGAAGATTGATGTTTCACGTATTTCAGAGGTTCTGGATGCGTTTTCTCCGTACCTGACTTTTGTTCCGACAGGAGAGACACCGGCGCTTATCTTAAAGACCGGCCGTGACAATCGTTTTCCAAAGGGCGATATCCTGCAGTATCTGCTGAATGTATGTGAAAAGCTGTCTACCATTCTGCTTAAATAGATGGTATAATAAAAACTATATGAAAAAAATAGCACTTTTGATGGATAGCTGGCACCGCTATATGGTGGCGGCCTGGGCTATCGGCACAGTACAAGAACTGAAGAAGAGGAAGATAGACGCCTGTCTCTATATTTTCTGCTGTGCAGGGAACTGGAGTCTGGATGAGGAATACAACGAGGGCGAGCATGGCATTTTTTCACTGCCGAATTTCAATGAGTTTGATGGCGTTCTGGTTGATTTCAGTAATATGCTCTCTGACAACGAGGAACAGATCGTTACTGAGAGGATAAGATACAGTGGCATTCCGGCTATTTCACTCCAGAAACAGATAGAGGGATTTACCTATGTCGGACCTGATAATTACTCTGCGATGCGCCAGATGACAGCACATCTGCATGAAGTACACCATATCAACAAATTCTGGCTGATGATGGGTCCGGAGGAAAACTTCGAGAGCAACGTCAGAGAGAAGGCTATCCGGGACTATATGAATGAAAAGGGCATAAGTCTGGGAAAGAACGATGCAATACATGTTGATTTCGACTATCAGGCCGGAGTCAGAGGGTATCGTGAGCTTAGAAGCACCCACAGTGATCTGCCCGAAGCTATAATCTGTGTAAACGACAATCAGGCCATTGCAGTCTGCGAAGAGGCTGAAAAAGATGGGCTGAAAGTTCCAGGTGACTTCGCTGTTACAGGCTTTGACAATTTTGACAAAGCTGGTTTCTATTCACCTAGGATTACTACGATGTCCAACGTCCGTGAAAAGCTTGTGGCGAAAGCGGTGGACGCTCTTATTGACGTGTGGAATGGATATCCTGCTCCGAAGAAAATTTACAATACTGTCGATTTTCTGACGTACGAGAGCTGTGGCTGCCATCCGCGTCATGCAGACATCAGAGCAAACCTGAAAAAAATGGTTCTTGAGAATATCAATCAGGACAAGTACAGCACTGAACTTCTGGAACTCGAGTCTGTTATGTCGATGTGTCACTCTGTTACCGAGGTGGCGGAGGAGGCGGATAAGCACCTTGAGCTGCTTCGTGGGGATGCATTCTATATGATGGTGGATCCGAAACTCTTTGCTGAGCTAAGTCTCAATGGAGTACTTCCGAATTCCAGGGAGAAGCTTACTGCCAGCTTCTGCAGGGGCTGCTATCCTCTTCAGATGGAGATAGTTTACGCCCGGGATGGGGATAAGCGCCTGAAGGAATACGAGGGGCAGATGATATCAGATATCTTCCCGCTTCTGAATCTCGACAGGCCGGCCGAGGATTTTTTGTTTCTGCCTCTTCATTTCAAGGAATCGTCGATAGGCTATATTGCCTTCAAAAATGTCACAGGGTGTCTTGACAAACAGATGTATTTTCAAGCGGCTATTACCATCCAGCGGCGAATCAAAGAGCTTTACAATGAAAAGGCATCCAGAGAGGTTAACAGACGCCTGTTGTATCTCTACAAGACGGACTCGCTGACAGGAGTATTGAACAGAGTCGGGTACAATGAAGAAAGCGTCTCATACTTTGAAATTCACCGCCGCCGCGGGCAGCAGGTGTATGTGATGTTCTGCGATCTCGACAGGCTTAAATATATAAATGACAATTACGGGCACAAGGCTGGAGACCGCGCGATAAGAGACCTTGCAAAGACTCTGTGTCAGGTCCTTGGCAAAGATTCGGTCATTGCCAGAATGGGCGGAGATGAGTTTGTCGCTATGGGATCATTTGCGTCGGAAGATGACCTTAATGATATGATCGGTGGCATAAAGCCCCGGCTCAAGGCTCTTCAAAAAGAGAAAAGGCTGCCGTACGATCTCGATGTAAGCATTGGTACGAGTATTGCAAGACCGACCGATAGAAACGATCCTGAATACTTTGTAAAAGAGGCTGACAAGCGGATGTATGAAGAAAAACAGAAGCATCACCAATTTACCTCTTGACAAATTTCAATAATCGTGTAAAAATTAAATTCTATTAAACCGAGTAGTTTTGTAGGATATAGAGGAGCGCGATTATATGAAAGTTAGTACCAGGGGCAGATATGCCATTAAGGTTATGATAGATCTGGCAGAGCATGATAACGGTCAGTTTATCCCGTTGTCTGATATAGCCAGGAGACAGGAGATTTCAGAAAAATACCTCGAAGCAATAGTTTCGACGCTGTCCAAAGCAGGTTTCTTACAGTCACTTCGTGGGAAAGGCGGCGGCTACAAATTGAGCCACAGACCAGATGAGTATTCGGTCCGTGAGGTTTTAGAGGCTACTGAAGGTTCACTGGCTCCTGTTCCCGAAGAGGAGATGTATTCAGTCGGTGACGAGCATGTATCGACTTTCCGCACCGCGAAGATGTGGAAGGGGCTATACGATGTGATAGAAGATTACCTGAATTCAGTCTCCATTAGAGATCTGGCCGGTGAAGACAACGGTCAGTACGACTTCGTCATTTAATTTGGAGAGCGGTGCAATTCGCACTACATAAATGAGCGGTGCAATTCGCATTCCGCTACGCTGCATGCTCATTCGCGCGTTCGCGCTATTGATACAAAAAGAGACGCCCTTACGGATACAAGTATCCTCCAGGCGTCTCTTTTTGTATCAGCACCGCTCATTTATTACGCGGAAGATTGCACTTCTTTTTAGGACATGTTATAATATAATCTAATTGGCATTTGACAAAGGAGAATGAATTTTTAATGAGTATAGTCAGCAAGATTTTTGGTACGCACAGCCAGCATGAGCTCAGACGTATCAAACCTATCGTGGATAAGATCGAATCGTACCACGATGAGATGGGAAAGCTCTCTGACGATGAGCTGAAAGGCAAGACACAGTATTTCAAGGATCAGCTCGCAGATGGAAAGACTCTCGATGACATCCTTCCTGAAGCGTACGCTGTAGTCCGTGAGGCTGCGAAGAGATCTGTCGGGATGGAACCGTTCAGAGTCCAGCTGATTGGTGGTGTTATCCTCCACCAGGGCCGTATCGCAGAGATGAAGACCGGTGAAGGAAAAACCCTCGTTTGTACACTTCCAGCATATCTTAATGCGCTCGAGGGCAAAGGAGTTCACGTAGTTACCGTAAACGACTACCTGGCGAAGCGTGATGCACAGTGGATGGGAAAAGTGCATGAGTTCTTAGGCCTTACAGTTGGTGTCGTTTTAAACGACATGGATAAGGAAGAGAGACAGGCAGCGTACAACTGCGACATTACTTATATTACAAATAATGAGCTTGGATTCGACTACCTCAGAGACAACATGGTCGTTCACAAAGAGGATATGGTACAGCGTGGCCTGAACTACGCTATTATCGATGAGGTCGACTCAGTTCTTATCGATGAAGCCAGAACTCCTCTTATCATTTCAGGTCAGAGCGGCAAGTCCACAAAGCTCTATGAGATGTGCGATGTCCTTGTCAGACAGATGGAGCGAGGCAAGGATCTCCCTGAGTACTCGAAGATGGATGCCATCATGGGTATTGAGCAGGAGGAGACAGGTGACTACATCGTAGGCGAGAAGGATAAGGTAGTTAACCTTACCCAGCGTGGCATCAAGAAGGTCGAGGATTTCTTCCACATTGACAACCTCGCAGACCCGGAGAACCTCGAGATCCAGCACTGTGTTATCCTCGCTATCAGAGCACATGAGCTGATGCACAGGGATGAGGATTACGTTGTAAAGGACGACGAAGTTCTTATCGTTGATGATTTTACTGGACGTATTATGCCGGGCCGCCGTTATTCTGATGGTCTCCATCAGGCTATCGAGGCGAAGGAGCATGTTCACGTAAAGCGTGAGAGCATGACTCTTGCAGACATCACGTTCCAGAATTTTTTCAATAAGTACAAGAAGAAAGCAGGTATGACTGGTACTGCCCTCACCGAGGAGCAGGAGTTCCGTGACATTTACGGAATGGACGTTATCGAGATCCCTACGAACAAGCCTGTTATCAGAGTCGATCACGATGATGCCGTATACAAGACCAAGAAAGAAAAATTCAACGCAGTTGTTGACGAAGTGAAGAAGTCCCATGCGAAGGGACAGCCTGTTCTCGTTGGTACTATAAATATTGATGTTTCCGAGCAGCTTTCGAGAATGCTCTCGAAGGAGGGAATCCAGCACGAGGTGCTGAACGCGAAAAACAACGAGAGAGAGGCTGAGATCGTAGCACAGGCTGGTATTCACGGGCATGTTACTATCGCAACGAACATGGCAGGCCGTGGTACTGATATCAAGATCGATGACGAAGCGCGTGCGGCAGGCGGACTGAAGATCATTGGAACAGAAAGGCACGAGTCCAGACGTATCGACAACCAGCTGCGTGGCCGTTCCGGTCGTCAGGGAGACCCGGGTGAATCACAGTTCTTTATCTCACTTGAGGACGACCTTATGAGACTGTTCGGTTCTGAACGTCTGATAAAAGTCTTCAATTCTCTTGGAATCCCTGAGGGAGAGCAGATCCACCACAAGATGCTCTCAAGCGCTATCGAGCATGCACAGGAGAAGATCGAGTCGAACAACTTCGGCATCAGAAAGAACCTTCTTGAGTACGATGAAGTCACAAATGACCAGCGTGAGCTGGTCTACAAGCAGAGGCGCAGGGTTCTCGATGGCGAGGATATGCATGACCAGATCAAGAACATGATCAGTGGCCAGATCAAGGATTCTGTCGAGACAGTTATTAATGACGGAATCAACAGAGACGAATGGGATTTAAACGAGCTGAACCGTGTCCTTCTCGACATCGTTCCTTTAAAGCCTGTAAATGAGACTTATCTAGAACAGCACGATATAAAGAATGTTGCTGCGTTAGAGGATGAACTGACTAGCGATGCTTTCGAGCTCTATGACCAGAAGGAGAAAGAATTCCCGCCGGAAATTGATTTCCGCGAAGTGGAGCGTACAATTCTTCTGCGTGTTATCGATCAGCACTGGATGGAAGAGATCGACAACATGGAGCAGCTGCGCCAGGGCATTGGGCTTCAGGCCTACGGTCAGAGAAACCCTATCGATGAGTACAAGGCACAGTCGTATGAGATGATGGATGCGATGAACGCCGCTATCCAGCACGATACCGTTCAGATGATGTATCGTATCAGAGTCGAGAGACAGGTCGAGCGTGAGGAAGTCGCCAAGGCTACCGGAACAAATAAGGAGGAGGGCCCTTCACAGTCAGGTCCTAGACGCCGCAAGGCACCTAAGATCTACCCGAATGATCCTTGCCCATGTGGATCCGGTCTCAAATACAAGAACTGCCACGGCAAAAAGATATATGGAAACAAAGGCTGATGATATTTTAGAAACACTGGCGCTTTCTCGAGAGAAAGCCGCCGGTGTTTCTCAGTTAAAGAACGATTTAAAATATGGTGACAGCGACCTTCGCTGGAAGACGGACTGTTTTCTTGTAAGCTGGCTTCAGCAGGAGCTTGCGGCAGCCGGGCAGTTTGACAACATGGTGCTTCTGGCGCTTGGTTCTGACATACAGGCCCGCATGCCATTTTTAAAGGATATGCTGTCGCACCAAGGGGAGTATGGGCGTTTTCTTGAAAATGCATCTCCTTATATGTTTCTTGTAGGAGACGACATCTGCTTCGGAGTGCTCGAGGATTTTTCCAGAAAATTTGGCGCGGCCCTGCAGAGAGCAGGATATCAGGTGATCTTTCAGAACAGAAACGAGATACCGCAGGTTTATGGACAGAGATTTCAGGGAAATTCATACAGGGGGATCTTTGGCCTGCAGGACCCGCTGATGGCGACGAAAATAGAGAACGGTTCATATCTGTTTGATCATATTAATTCAAAGAAATATTTCTGGTCATTTGACCATCCGGCTGGATTTTTTGATACACTCCATGCTGCGCCTGAAGATGTTATCGTTCTGACGCTGGACAAGAACTATGTTTCTTACACTAAGCGTTTTCTGAAAAGAAGGGCACTGTTCTTCCCACCGGGCGGCGAAAAGCAATCAAAGACCTGGAAAAATTTCGACGAATTTAAGGCCTCGAAGCTGCGTGAAAACCAGATGGGCATCTCATTTCTGGGAACTCCGGGAGTGGGTCTTCAGGAAAATATAGATTACACCCGCGAACACAATAGAAAGCTCTATCCGCTGGTATCGACTTATTCGTATAATCTTTTAAACCACACAGATGAACCGAGCGAAATGGCATTCGAGAGGACCCTTGAGGATCCGGAAGTCGGCATAAAGAATCAGATAAGTGATGACGACTTTGCAGAATTATTTGGCGAGTGGGCCAGCCTCGAGAAAAATGCCTCTAAAACTGTGCGAAAACAGGTAGTTAAAGAGATAGTTTCCGCTGGTGCAGATCTCAATGTCTATGACAGAGGGTGGAAGGATATCGGCGATTTTCCGAATCTGATCGTCCACGACAGTATTCCATACGAGGATGCCAGAAAAGTTTACGACAAGTCCTGGATGTCGTTAAATGTGATGAGCTGGCACAAGGACGGCTTTACCGAGAGAATCGCCGAGCCGCAGCTTCACGGATCTCTGGTCGTTACAGACAGCACCAGGTATCTTCGTGAAAATTACACAGATGGTGAGGATATTGTGATGTTCGATCTGAACGATCAGAGCATAAAAGAGCTTCCGGAGAGGATCAGGGCACTCCTTTCCGATAAAGACAGATTATTGCACATCGCATACAATGGATATCTGAATGCCTTGAAGAATCATACCTGGGACGCAAGAGCAGAACAGTTCTTAAAGCTGACAGCAGCTTTGGATTAAAAAAATTAGAAATGTTATTCTGTATAGGAAAAATTTATCTAAAAAAAACAATTTTTTAATTATTGGTCCACAAATTTTTCACAAATGGATAGTATAGTAATAATTGTCAAAGGGAAAGACCTTTGATGTTAATTGTTTTCGTTTTTCATACTCCCCCTCTTAGGACTGTGAGATCTATCTCACAGTCCTTATTTTTTCGCGTATTAAATGAGCGGTGCTGAAATATCGTATCGGCTCCCCCGGAGGACGCTTGCGTACGGAGGGGGAGTCGATACGATATTTCAATAGCGCGAACGCGCGAATGAGCAGCCGCGAAGCGGGTGCGAATAGCACCGCTCATTTGTCCATAGCGCGAACCGCAGCCGCGAAGCGGGTGCGAATAGCACCGCTCATTTGCGAAGAGAGCGAAGGAGCGTATCGATGCCGGCGGACGAGAGCGTACGCAAAGGCAATCGATACGATATTTGTAAGCACTTATTATAAAGTTTGGTGACACCGTGAAATATTTGTGGTAGAATAATGTGCTATGGAAATAACAGTTGATGGAAAAAATATAAGATATAAAGTGACTGGCAGTGGTAAGAAGACCGCTGTTATACTGCAGGGCTGGGGCACAGATATGAAGCTATACGATTCGATCGCTGCGGATATAAGCGATGAGTACAGGGTCATTCAGTTCAATCTGCCTGGATTTTCAGACAGTGAAGAGCCTTCGGAACCATGGGGCGTCGAGGAGTTCGCGGCCTGGTTCAATCATTTTATGCAGGCACTTGAGATCAGAAAAGCGGTCTTGATCGGACACAGTTTCGGCGGAAGGATAATGATCTGGCTCGGTTCGCTCTCGAAGGACGAGATCTCATTTGCTATCGACAAGCTCGTGCTTGTGGATGCAGCAGGCATTCAGAGGGAGAAGACGCCGAAGCAGAAGAGGAGCATCGCAAGATACCATTTTAAGAGGAGATTTTTTCATCTGCCGCTTATCTACTATTTTTTTAAGGATGCGGTAGACATATGGCAGGGACAGCAGGGCAGCGCTGATTACAGGAATTCTTCCCCGATGATGAAGAAGTGCATGGTAAAGGCTGTAAATGATGACCTTACATACAGGCTGCCAGACATTCCTTACGAGACCTGCCTTATCTGGGGCGACCAGGACACTGCGACGCCTCTTTTAGATGGGAAGGACATGGAGAGGCTGATGCCGAATGCTGCGCTTCATGTGCTGACTGGAACTGATCATTTTTCTTTTCTCAGAAAACCGCAGGAGTTCAATGAGATACTAAGGAGCTTTTTATGCTGAAAACTATAAATCTGGTGCTAGGCGATGTGGAGGTTGTGGTCACGCTGGTGACACTGATACTGGCTCTCCGCTTCAACCTCCAGATGTTCCAGCAGAACGGTTATAAAAATGGTGAATATTTTCACTGGCTCTCGAAAAACAGTAACAGACAGCGCTTCCTATGGGCAATGATCATCACTTTTGTGCTGCAGCTTCTGATCAGGCAGCCGGTGATCCAGCTGATACTGATAGTGATCACTATTGTATGGCTTGGCGCGGTAAATTCCGCTTACAACCTCTATAGAAAGACCGAGACCAAGAAAAAACTCGTTGTCACTGCGAGAGTCAAGAGACTGATCGTAACTTTTATAATTCTCTGTGCTCTGATGCTGATCTTCTCGGGAAAATACAGGGTTTTCTGCACTGGTGTATTTCTTATCTGCACTCCGGAGATCGTGATCCTATGCAATATTATAAATCATCCAATCGAAGCCGGGATCAACAGGTACTATATCAGAGATGCACAGAAAATCCTCCGCGAAAACCCACAGATCAAGCTGATAGGTATCACCGGAAGTTATGGCAAGACATCGATGAAGTACTACCTGAATACGCTTCTTAAGGATTTTTACGATGTGCTTATTACTCCGGGAAATTTCAATACGACTCTCGGTGTCGTCAGGACCATAAGAGAGCATCTGAAGCCATCCAACCAGATTTTCCTCTGTGAAATGGGCGCGAGACACGTTCACGATATCAAGGAGATCTGTGATCTGTTCAAGCCATCTGAGGGCATCATTACGAGTATCGGGCCGCAGCACCTGGAGACGTTTCACACTCAGGAGAATATTGTAAATACGAAATTCGAACTCGCGGACGCGGTCCCGGAGGGCAACAGGGTGTACCTGAACGCCGACAACGAATTCGAGCTGAAAAAAGCTTCCGAATACACTGACAAGCGAAAGATCATTTTTTACTCATATAAGTCGAACAAGGGCTACCATGCATCTGAGGTGCGCCTTACAACGCTTGGCACAGAGTTTACACTGACTGCACCGGATGGTGAGACCGCCAGATTTACTATGAGACTTATAGGTGAGCACAATGTCATAAATGTATGTGGTGCGATCGCTGTAGCGCATGAGCAGGGTATTTCACTCGAGAAGCTCCGCGTTCCGGTCAGAAGAATCGAACCTGTTCCGCACCGCCTTCAGATGATTCAGCGCGGTGACGTGACTATAATCGACGATGCATACAATTCGAATCCAGCCGGTTCAAAGGCCGCTGTCGAGACACTTCATATGTTTGACGGCATAAGGATACTAGTGACGCCTGGAATGGTCGAGCTTGGTGAGAAGGAAGACGACTACAACTACAAATTTGGCACTTACGCAGCTGCAAACTGCGACTATATTCTGCTGGTCGGAAGGATCTCGCATACGGATCCTATCAGAGATGGCGCTATCGAAAGCGGTTTTCCTGAGGCAAGAGTCCGCTCATTTGACGACCTCCAGGGTGCGATGAACTGCGCTTACGGCATCAGCGGTGAGGGACACAAGTATATCCTCCTTGAGAATGATCTGCCGGATGCTTATTGATGATTATTTTGATTCATTTGATAATTATTTTTTATGTTTGAAAGGAACAAAATGAAGACTAGAGTAGCTGTTATGTACGGTGGCAGAAGTGTTGAGCATGAAGTTTCCGTTATTTCCGGAATCCAGGCTCTGATGAATATAGACACGGACAAATATGAGACGATACCGGTCTATATTACGAAGCAGAACGAGTTCTATGTCGGAGATGACATCGGAAAGATTGAGGCCTATAAGGATATCGACGGACTGCTCGCCAGATCTCAGAAGGTCGTCTGGGTCAATGAGGGAGACAAAGTTGTCCTCTCGCCTTACCCGAAGAAAATGTTCGGCGGAATGAAAGATATCGAAGTCGACGTCGCATTCCCGGTAGTTCACGGCACTAACGAGGAGGACGGAACACTCGTAGGATTTTTAAAGACTCTTGGCATTCCGTTTGTAGGCTGCGATGTAACCTCTGCAGCAGTCGGAATGGACAAATACATCCAGAAGTGTGTCTTAAAGGACGTTGATATTCCGGTCCTCGACTGTGTCTGCTTCCACGAGGACGATTATGCTGACATGGAAAAACTGCTAGACACTGCAGAGCAGAAGGTCGGCTATCCTGCTGTCATAAAACCGGTAAATTCGGGCTCATCAGTCGGAATTTCGATGGCCAGAAACAGGGAAGAGCTCACAAAGTCGATTGATGACGCATTTACCTACGCTTCGATCGTACTTGTTGAGCATGGAATCGAGAAATTAAAAGAGATTAACTGCTCTGTTTTAGGAGATGACAGTGGCGCGAAGGCATCTATTCTTGAGGAACCATTCCACACGAAGGATATCCTCTCATACAAAGATAAGTACGAGAGCAATGGCGCCAAGTCCGGTGGTTCGAAGGGCATGGCTTCTGTCCAGAGAAAAATTCCGGCAGATCTTCCGGAGGAGACCACAAAGCAGATCCAGGACTACGCAGTCCGTGCATTCAAGGCACTCGGATGCAACGGTGTCGTTCGTATCGACTTTATGATCGACGAAGCTACCGGAAAGCTCTATTTCAACGAGATAAATACTATACCTGGCTCACTTTCGTTCTACCTCTGGGAACCTTCGGGAGTTCCTTACAAGGATCTTCTCGATCAGCTTATACAGCTTGCGCTGAAACGTGCCAGAAAGTACCAGAATATCACATTTACATTTGATACGAATATTCTGAATTCAGCTTCATTCGGAGGCGCGAAGGGAGTCAAATAATGGCAGAGATTTTTGAGCCAATTGAAAAAAATGATATAATTCATGCGCCGATTGCTGTCTTTGATTCAGGAGTCGGCGGTGTTTCGGTGCTCCGCGAACTCGTGCGCGTCATGCCTAAGGAAAAATTCTACTTCTATGGGGATTCGGGAAACGCCCCGTATGGAACTAAATCCAGGTACGAGGTCCTGCAGCTTACCAGAGGTCATGTTGAGGACTTTATCGACATGGGTGTCAAGGGAATCTGTATCGCCTGCAACACCGCGACATCAGCTGCAGTAAGACAGCTTCGGCTCGACTATCCGGAAGTTCCTGTTGTAGGGATAGAGCCGGCACTCAAGCCTGCGGTCTCATTTATGCACCACCCTAAGGTGCTCGTGATGGCGACACCTATGACTATCCGGGAAAATAAGTTTCAGAACCTTCTGAATAAATACGGCGAAGAGGCTGAGGTGTTCCCGCTCGCCTGCCCAGGTCTTATGGAGTATGTGGAAGCTGGAAAAGCCGGGACAGAAGAAGTTCAGAAATTTTTAAATGATCTGTTGAAAGACTATGCGCCTGGTGGAAAATACGGTCCTATGGACGCAGTTGTCACCGGCTGTACTCACTATCCTTTTGTCAAAGACCAGATAGAGACTGCTCTCGGTGGCGGGACCCGTGTATTTGACGGCGCAAATGGTACTGCCCGTGAGATGCGCCGCAGACTTTTTGCGGCCGGCAGCCTGATCCCTGAGGAACGCAGCACAGAGGCTCTTTCCGATGAGCAGATCCTCTCCCGTGTCCACTTTGAGAACTCTGCCCCGGACCGCGAGGCAAAGATTGAGCTGTGCAGGAAGCTGCTGCTGGAAAAATGACAGGGTGGTAAAAAGGAAAAATACAAATTCGTTGTAGTTAAAAATTATGAGATATAAGAATATTTTTTTTGACCTGGACGGGACTATCACTGATTCTGGAAATGCTATAATGACATGTGCAAAGTATGCCCTTGACCGGATGGGTTTTCCAGATGAACCAGAGGAGAGGCTCAGAAGATTTGTAGGGCCGTCTCTGATGGATTCTTTTGTGAAACTCTATGGGATGACAGAAGAGAGGGCAGCCGAAGCAACCCGTATTTTTCGCTCACTCTATGTCGATAACAAAATGTATGACGTTACAGTTTATCCTGGTATCCCTGAGCTTCTCGCGAAGTGTCGCGAGGCCGGCCTGAAGACTTTTGTCGTGACCTCGAAAGTTCAGGAATATGCTGGCCGTATTATTAAAAAAACAGGTCTTGCAGACCTTTTCACTGATACAATCGGTCCTGATCCAACCGATTTTTCTTCTGATAAATCAAGGCTTATCAACCGCGTAGTCGATGATTATTCTCTTGATAAGGCAGAGTGCGTAATGATCGGAGACACCCGCTTCGATATCGAGGGAGCAGTAAAGGCTGGGGTAGACTCGATAGCCGTGACTTATGGCTATGGAAATCCGGCTGAGATGCAGATGGTCCACCCGACATACAAAGCGGCAGACGCGGCTGAGATTGGGGATATAATACTTCCGTGAAACTTTTTATTTCTGTTTCAGATGGTGATTGTAAAGGTGACCATATTCAGGACATTGCTTCCGGTCGAGACTCCGGAAAGACCAGCTGTCGTGCCGAATTGGCCGACGACTAAGAGGTCGACTGCTCCATACATTGCCTGGAGTATCAGGGAACCGAATAACTGAAACGTAAACATGAGTTGCTTTTTTACGGTAGGCCACAATTATGAGCAATAAAACTCTTGATTTAAACTTTCTGATCAATCTGATAAATTCATATAAAAAACTGTCCAAATCTGAGCGTGAGAAGTTCCTTGACTTCAAACTGCGCTATTATCAGTTCTTTATAAAGGTCTCTCTGACGGCTACCTGCCTTTCGTCTATACTTTTCCTTGTGTCAGATGCACAACTAAGCGGAACCTTCGGTTCTACAGTGATTACCCGGTTTTCCGTCATGTTACCGTTGATACTGTATCTTATCGTGGAACCAAGGATAAAGGGCAGGCGGTTAAAGACATTTTCGGATTATTTTCTGTCAGAATGCATAGTGTGGGCAACGATATGGTCAGTCTATCATTTGACAAACAAAGTCCACTTCGCAGAAGGTTCGTTTTCCATGAACCTTATATTTATAATCCTGGGGCTTGGCACATCAGCTGCGTCAGGACTTATCAATTATGCAGTATTTTTCGCGGGACTTATCATATCAAATACCTTTAACTGCTATCCGAATTTTGATATCATCCTGTCGCTCAATATCCCTACTGCCGTAGCTGTAACCGCCGCCCAGGTTATTCTCTCGCTCGGTGCGTACGACAATTACCTGACGAATGCAAGGCTTGAAAAATCACTGATGTATGATGCCCTCACTGGAGTTGGAAACAGAGAACGCCTGCAGAGTCTTCTCTCTGAAAATAAACTGGTTAAGGATATAAAACCGACATCTGTGATCATGATAGATGTCGATAATTTCAAAAGCATAAATGATACAAATGGCCATGAGGCCGGTGACATAGTCCTCAAATATGTCGGCGATTTTTTCAACCGCCACATGAGAAACGGGGATAATGTGATAAGGTACGGTGGCGACGAATTTCTTCTGATCATGTATAACTGTAAAACAACTGTCGCCAGTAAACGGATAAAAGCCATCCGTGAAAAAATGAACGCAGACGAGACAAAACCGTATGATTTTTCATTTTCGGCAGGAATAGCGGCATATACCGGAGACTTCAAAGGCGACCTTGAGTGCGCGGACAAGGCACTCTACCATGTAAAGCAGGGAAGCAAAGGCTCGACCTATGTCTCAAAATAATAAGCTTCACCGGCCCGCTTGGAAGAGGCTCTGACTGTCAGTGTGTCAGCAGACTCCCAGGAATTAGCCTATTTAAACTATGTCTGCGGTTAAAACGTACAGCTTTTTCCAGGGAGGTCAAGCTGCAGTTTTTTCACAAATTTTTCATGTAGATATTTTCAAATTCTGTGTATATACTATAATAGTTTCAAGAGATTACACGAAAAGAAGGAGAAATCGAGTCTATGGGTTCTGTAAAAAACGGAAAGGCTCCAGAGGAATATATCAGGGATTTTGAGGAGAACAAAGGCCATCCGCTGAAGACCTTCATGGCTCTTTTCAAGGGGTATTATCATAACCTGATACTAGCGGGCATTTTTTTCTTTATAAAACACAGCCCGGTGCTGGTTTTTCCAATAGTCACAGCAAATATCATAAACCTTATCATCGAAAATAAGCCTGGTTCCCTGCACAGCATCATAATAAATGCCGTGGTGATCACGGCGCTTCTTATTCTGAACCTTCCGATGGCTGACCTTCAGATGCATTTCAGGAGTATCGCGCAGAGGTCGGTCGAGGCGGGACTTCGAAAAAGCCTGGTGTATAAGATTCAGCAGCTTTCGATTCCGTATCAGAAGGATATCGAGACTGGACGTATGCAGTCGAAAATGATCCGTGATGTCGAGGCTGTGGAGACCTTGTCGGATCAGGTCTTCAATAACATGATGAGCATAATCACGGTGTCTGTCGCGGCGTTTGCAGTAACAGCTGTTAAAAGCCTGACTGTGCTTGTATTTTTCCTGTTGATGGGACCTGTCGGAGCAGTTGTGGTCTACTCCTTTAGAAAGCAGATTTTCAGACGGAACCGGACCTTTAGAAAAGAGATGGAGTCAGCGAGTGGAAAAGTAGCCGAAATGGTTGAATTGGTTCCGGTGACCAGAGCTTTTTCACGCAGATTGTCGGCCAGATGAACCAGCTTCTTAACCTTATTCCTATCCTTACGAAGGGACTTGAGTCAGTTACAAGTATTGGAGAGATTTTGACAGCGGATGATATAGAAGAGGACAACGGTAAGAGGATACTTACCAGCATGAACGGAGATTACGATTTTAAGGATGTGACCTACCGATATCCAGACAATACCGATCCGGCCGTTCTGAATCTGAATCTTCATGTAAATGCAGGCGAGACTGTCGCGTTTGTCGGAGAAAGTGGAGCAGGAAAGTCCACAATTTTAAATCTCCTGGTTGGCTTTGGACAGCCATCAGAGGGTGAGATTTATATCGATGGACAGCCGCTTTCAGAAATCTCGCTCAGGTCTTATAGAAAATTTCTCGCAGTTGTACCGCAGAATACGATACTTTTTTCAGGAAGTGTAAGGGAAAATATTCTCTATGGCACTACTGGGGTTACAGAAGAAAAGTTTAAGGACGTGCTGAAGAAATCAGGTCTGGAGAGCGTTATCAAAAACCTGCCGAACGGTGCTGACACTATGGTTGGTGAACACGGCGACAAGCTTTCCGGCGGCCAGAAGCAGAGGATTTCGATAGCAAGGGCTCTTATCAGGGACCCTAAGGTTCTGATTCTCGATGAGGCTACCAGCGCTCTCGATGCAGTCTCAGAAAAAGAGGTCTCCGAGACTCTTGACAGCCTTGGAAACAGCTGCACGACCTTTATCGTGGCGCATAGACTTTCGACTGTCCGCAGAGCCGACAGAATAATCGTCATGAAAGAAGGAAAAATGATAGAGACCGGTACCTTCGACGAGCTGCTAAAGCGAAACGGCGCCTTCCAGGAGATGATAATGGCCGGAGCCGGGGACTAAAGGAGCTATGATAACACATATGTCACAGACTTGTAATTCTGCTTCACATGGTAGAACGCTGTTTCTGGCCTCATGACCGTTGGAGTCGTTTGTTTTTTTAAATTATCGACATCAATCATGATAAGAAAAGCCGGGCGGACATCCTTAAAGGAAGTGCCCCAATTGATCTTAGCGCTCAATTTGTTATTGAAACAAATGTCTGGTTGCTTTATACTTATATTGAGTACTTGAGACGCAAACGTCTAAAGTACTCAATATAAGGAGGCATCTATGATACAACGTAATCTCTATATACAGCAGCTTATTTCTTACATGTGGGATGGTCAGATCAAGGTTATTACCGGTATACGTCGCTGTGGAAAATCTGTCCTTTTATTTGAACTATTTCGTGACTATCTGCTATCACAGGGGACAAATGCTGATCATATCATAACGATAGAATTGGATAATCGTAAAGATATTAAATACCGCAATCCGATTATTCTTTGTGATATGGTTGAAGAAAAAATTCAGGAAAGCACTCAGCAGTACTATCTTTTTATTGATGAAATTCAGCTTTCTGTTTCTGTCCCAGATCCAGATTTTCCAGGGGAAAAGGTGACTATTTATGAGATGCTGAACGAATTACGAGGATATAAAAACCTTGACATATATGTTACTGGCAGCAATTCAAAAATGCTTTCCAGCGACATTATGACAGAATTTCGAGGCCGTTCTTCACAGATCCATGTATTTCCGTTTTCCTTCAAGGAATTTTTCATGGCAGTTGGAGGGGATAAAAGAGACGCATTTGACAGGTATATGCTGTATGGAGGGATGCCATATCTTCTGAATTTAAAGGAAGACCGTCAGAAAAAAGACTATCTGAAGCAGCTTTTTGACGAAGTATATATAAAAGACATCGTGGAACGTGAAGGCATCGAGCGTCCTGATGTTTTATCAGATATTTTGGATTACCTGGCATCGTCTGTGAGTTCACTGACAAATCCAACAAATATCGCCAATACACTTAACAGCACAAAAAAAGCAAACATTAGCGCAAATACTGTCTCAAGTTATCTGGGGTATTTAAAAAATGCATTTCTTATTAATGAGGCAAAGCGCTGGGATGTAAAAGGAAAACGGTATTTTCAATATCCCAATAAATATTATTACACAGATATTGGTCTTCGCAATGCCCGAGTTAATTTCAGGCAATTCGATTCTGGGCATATAATGGAAAACATCCTGTACAATGAGTTGATCGAACGAGGATATTCCGTTGACGTTGGTGTCGTATATGACCGCAGGAGGGAACAGAAGGTGCAGAAAGAGATTGATTTTGTTGTCAATCAGGGAGATAAAAAGGTATATATCCAGTCTGCATATGAAATGACTAATACAGAGAAAGCAGCAAGTGAATTGGATTCTCTCCGCCTGACTAATGATTTTTTTGGAAAAATAATCATGCGTCGTGATATACCGGCCTCCTTTACGGATGAAAATGGGATACGCCATATCAATGTACTGGATTTCCTTCTAGGCAAAGAGTCTATCTTCTAGGGACATTATCTGCCTGTCGGTATTATTTCAAATCATTCCAATTTAGAATATTTATATTTACATTCCGCACTCAAATAATTCCATACTTAGACAGATCAACTTTCCCGTCTTTCACTTCAATCCCGTCTGCTTGAAGAAGTCTTTCCTGAACACCTTCTCCAAATGCAAAATTGCCGGACAGGCCACCTTTCGAGTTTACGACACGAAAACACGGGATGTGATCAGAATCAGGATTTCTATGAAGCGCATTTCCAACTGCTCGCGACATCCTGGGATTGCCAGCCATCGCAGCCACCTGGGCATAGGTTGCGACATGGCCTTTAGGTATTTTTTTCACAGCCTCATAAATCCTTTTTGTCGGCGAGTCGGTAACTAAGTCATAGCTAAGTGCTATCATATTTTTAATCTCATCGTCAGGAATTGAGCCATCGAGAATTATGGTATTCCAGTGGTCCTTATTCTGATGATACGCAGGAATCACTGAAGTATATACCTGTCTCCATAAATCCCTTGAATCCGGATCAACCTTGACGTTCAGATTTATAAATCCATCCTTCTCATATGTCCATAAGAAGGCCTTTTTGCTTTCTTTAACTCTTACAAGCCGCCAGTTGGTCTCTTTAAATGGTGTATCTATATATGTGTCTGGAAAGGACAGCCCGAATTCTAATGCTTCTTTTCTGGTCTTCATTTTAACTCCTATGAATATCTTTTCCTTCTTAGGTGTATTGACTTCATTATGAACTCTTTTAGCAGAAACGTCAATTTTCGTATTAGCTAATTATAAATATTTAGTTGACTATAGCAACCATTTAAATTATAATAGTTGCCAAAATCAACTAAATGGAGACGCGTTATGAATGAAGCTATTGAAAAAATCAGAGAGTTCAATCGCATTTACCTGCCTTCCATGAATCTGCTGGGCGACCATTACCTCGGTTCAGAATACTCAGCCACGGAGGCCCGGGTATTTTTCGAGATTTATCAGAACGAAGGATGCAACGCTGCTCACATCGTTCAGAAGGTATATGTCGACAAAGGCTATCTGAGCCGCATTATAAATAAGCATGAGAGGCTTGGACACATCAAAAGAAAGCATTCCACTGATGACAGCCGTTCTTACAATATTTTTCTAACAGACGAAGGCAGGTCTCTCGCCGAAGATTTAATCCGCAAATCAAATGAGGATATTGGAAAAATAATCAGCGGATTATCTGTCGATGAAAAAAACAGGCTTGTCGACGCCATGGATACTGTACTGAAACTAATAGAAAAAGGAAGTAAATCAGAATGAAAATAGTACCTTACGATTCAAAATACAAAAAAGATTTCATCGAGATGAATAAAGCCTGGATTAAAGAAATGTTTGCCCTGGAACCGCAGGACGAGCGGGAACTTGAAAATATAGAGAATTATATCGAAAAGGGCGGACAGATTTTCTTTGCCTTAGATGATGATGAGCACGTAATGGCCTGCTGCATGAGCGCGCAGATATAGCTTTTGAAATGAAACTATAATAAAAAATCAACGCCATAGTCAAGAAACTGTCTGCTTAATGGATGAATTCTTTTATTTTTTGAATCGCAACAGCCAATTAAAGCGTAGGTCTCATGTCCATGAATCTTCCCATATGCATTACTTCCAATTGTGTATGATAATTATAAAGAGAATGATAGTAATGTTCAAACAATGTTAAGCAATGTCGAGCAATGTTGTTGCAATGTCGAGCAATGTTTGATATCATATAGATAATGATTTTTTTGACAAAGACAAAACTATTTGAAACTTTGTATAAGGACATTGCAAATGAAAATAAATGAATTATTTAAGGATGTAATAGTAGAAAATACTGAATGTGAATTTAAAGCCACTTTAAATCCGGATAATCCTATAAAATGGGCAAAGACTCTTGTAGCATTTGCCAATGGAAACGGAGGAATTTTGTTTGTCGGTGTTTCAGATAGCAGGGAAGCGTTTGGACTTTCGTTGGATGAGATTGATAAAATAAAAAATCTGATTGCCAGAGTAAATGACAGACATATTTTTCCGCACATAAAGCTGCAATACAGTATGAGAAGTGTAGATGAAGCGGCTGAACGATTTGTACTGGCCATTAATATCAAGCCTGCAGAGTCTGTCGTCAGATATCGTGAAGGAGATTTTAACGAGACAGTATATATAAAAGGAGACGGGAATACTACTCCAGCTAGTCCAGAAGACATAATATCTCTTTCAAGAAGAAAAAGTGGAGTCGATAACGAAACTACAGATATCAAGTATTACGAAGAAAATTGGAGTGACTATATAAATCTGTGCAAAGAGTACCGGAATGATGAGCTGCCTCCGACTTTAAAAGAATTACAAAACGAAGAGATTGTTTCCAAAGATGGTTATGTTAAATCGGGATTCCTGATGTTTGCAGATGACTACAATGGAGATGATTCGTTAATTTGCTGCAGATTGTGGAAAGGTCTGAATAAGGCAGGTGTTGTTCTCGACCATATGCGGTATAAAGGCCCTCTATCTTCTGTATTTTCAGAGGCTTTTAAATTCATCGAACGAAATACAAAAATCGGATGGCAAAAGACAAAAAATGGAGGAAGAAAAGAAATAAGATCCTATCCTAAAGAGGCTGTCCGTGAAGCGCTTGTAAATGCGATTGCACATAGAGATTATTCTATTTCTGGCACACAGATTGATGTAGATATATATGATAACAGAATTGATATCGTTTCACCAGGTTCATGGCTTTTGCCAAAAAGCTATGAGGAATACCCTATTGGCAGCATTCCTTCGATTCGCAGGAATTCAATAATCGCTGCCTGTCTTGATGTAGCAAACCTTATGGAACGTGGTGGAACTGGTTTTCAAACCATGGCTGACTGTTATAAAAATGCCAGTGTAGAAAAACAGCCTGGTGTATTGATATATCCCGGATTTTTGGACTTGAGATTATTTGATCTTTTATATGATGAGGATACCGAAATAGAAATGGACGATATTTCAGAGACTGAAAGAGTACTCGAATTGTTAAAGAGTGGCCCGAAATCAGTTAAGGAACTTCAGGCATCCTCATCATATAATAGCAGAAGCATCTTCCTAAAAGAAGTAATAAATCCGCTTATCAAAGCAGGAAAAATATATCGTGATGGTCCAGCAAAATCCCCATCATCGTTAATGCATTTAAGTACTAAGGTGTCTCCAGATATGTAGTATTACCGTGCATTCCTGAAAGCTGCTGCCGCTGGCACGCTTTCTTCTGCTTATTTTCTTATAAAATAAGAATGAAATCATTTTTTGGAGGATATTAATGATACAGTTTACAGAAGATTTTTTGATTGGAATTCCCGAGATTGACCGCGAGCATAAAAAACTGTTTGTGATGATTGAACATATATACAGTGGAATTCTACTTAAATGAAATTCCTGCCGTATATTTTTCATATGTGAGATTGCATGCTTTAAACCATCAGAAGCGGTGTTTAAGGTCATGCTCTCCATAAAACCGAAGGAGTCCTTTGAGCTGTTTCGCTCTTTGTTCAGACTGGTATCGTAAAAGCTATAGTTTATAAAGTCTGGAATGCAGTTGTTTTCGAAGCAGTAATTGAGAAGGCCCTTCAATAGGGAGTTATCTGAGTCTTCAGGCAGATAGTATATGCATGGCAGACCGAAGCAGATATCCTTATTGAAAAATTTGACAGTATCGTAAGTTTTCTTGTAAAAAAATTCAAATTCTTTGAAGCTTTCAAATCCAAAAAGACGGGACGGAGTATTTGGCTGATGCCAGACACTGAACTTCCACGTCAAAATCTCATGGATTCCGTAACGCTTTATAAGATGTTCCAGAAAATTATGAATCAGATCACACCAGACATTTATATCCTTCGGCTCGCTAACCAGATGATTCAGCATATATCTGTCGGAGCGCTTCGCCAGGTCCTTTGGCATATATGAAAACTGCATCAGAGGTTTGAGGCCGATACTTATGAGGAAATCAAAGATTCTGTCAGTGTAGGCAAAATTATATATTGGGGTGTTTTTAGGCCCCATTTTGAACACGTGGAGACTGTCTGAAAAAATCCCGTTGAAAAATAAATATTCAAATCCAATGTCACGCTGCATCCGGGTTAGAATTCTCTGAATATCTCCTAATAGAATATCGCTGGCCTGACCTATAGAGAGAATGCGCTTCCAGCTGTGCTGAAGCTCACGGGTATTTTTATACGCAGAAAAATCAGCTGATACAGTTAGCGGTGGCACCGAAGCTTCATATGTTTTCTCTGAACGATTCAGATATTTCCGAAGAGATGACATATACTCATTGTAAACTATTGGCGTAGCAGGAGCGGAAGCCTCTGCATTTTTAAGCTTCCTTCTGTAAGCGCTCGGAAGCATTCCATACTCTTTTTTGAATGCCGATGTAAAAGCGTTGCTGTTTGGGAAACCGGAATCAACGGCAATGGCTTCTATCGTTTTGTCTGTGTTCGTCAAATCCGATACAGCAGCTTTTATTCTTAGTTCTGTCAGGTAGGAAAGGAAATTAACTCCAAATTGCTTCTGAAAATGAAGCAGCAAAGTACAGTGGTGTTACCTACCCAATGAAGAATTTCAGTGATCTGCTGGATATATGTGAGATCAAATAATCAGGCAGGAGGATTGCAATGGGAAGCAGATACTATCTGGCAATTGATATTGGAGCTTCAAGTGGCCGACATATACTGTCGCATCTGGAAAATGGCAGGATGATTTTGGAAGAGGTGTATCGTTTTCAGAATGGAATGATAGAAAAAAACGGCCACAAAGTCTGGGATATCGACCGTCTTTTTACAGAGGTCAAAAACGGAATAAAAAATGCAAAGCTTTAGGCAGGATTCCGTACAGCATTGGAATCGATACCTGGGCTGTTGATTTTGTCCTGCTGGGACAAAATGGACAACGTCTTACTGATGCAGTTGCATACAGGGATGAACGCACCAGTGGTATGGATAAAAAAGTATATGAAATAGTTTCTGAGAGACAGCTTTACGAAAGGACCGGAATCCAAAAGCAGATATTTAATTAGTGGATGGCGGTATAGTCACTACAAAGGAATTATCGATGGAGGCAGGGGATAAGTTCAGGGCAGCAGATGTAGATCTTGTTATCATGCAGCTTTTAACCTATGCTACAAGCTACAACATGCTTCCAGCAGTCAGGGATCTGAATGTGCCGGAGTAGTACCATGGATGGTTCCAGGTGGAAAAGAAATCGCAGTAGCAACAAGTGAAATGATGAAAAAGTATGACCTCGCAATCTGGGCACATCATGGAATGTTTGCAGTTGGATTTGATTTTGACACAACCTTTGGACTTATGCACACTGCCGAAAAGTCTGCTGAAATTCTGGTAAAGACTCTTTCAATGCAGCATGATAAGACTCAGACGATAACTCCTGAGCAGTTCCGCAGCCTTGCCAGGGATTTTGGAGTAAAACTCCCGGAAAAATTCCTTTACGAAAAATAAAAGCTATCCCCCTGTAAAAATCCTTGATTTTATGTTAAGATATTTCTGCCGCTGTCCGATATAATGATTGGACAGTTTATATAGAAATGGAATTCTATCAGAACGGCGGCCAGCTTCGGATACGGATGTCCGGAGACGACTGGGAAAGACGATATACGAATGGTAAAAGGATTATATACCGGCTGGAATGGTATGCTCGAAGAGCAGCGCAGAATGGATGTCATGACCAATAACCTCGCGAATTCAAATACCGTGGGCTATAAGAAGGAAGGCACGACGAATGCTGCGTTCGCCAGACAGCTGGCACTCCGCATCAGAGACTCGGGAGACTTTAATTTCGCGAGAGGCCTGGGAGATATCCAGCAGGGAGATAAGATCGGTGAGACTTATACCGACTGGAGCCAGGGCAGTTTCAAGGTTACCGATGAGAAGAGCAACCTGGCTATCGGAGGCGATGGACTTTTTGCGATAGCCTACACTGACAAGCAGGGAAACACTTCTGTCAAGTACACTAGAGACGGAGAATTTACAGTAGACAATCAGGGATATTTCAGAACCGGGAACGGCGATTATCTTCTCGATATGAATGGCGCCACCTCCGGACAGATCAGCGAGGCCAACTATGTCAGAGTCGATCCGCTGCAGACTTACACTGTAGATGAACTCGGAAATATCTGGCAGAACAACACGATTGTGGACAATGTCGGCGTAGTCGATGTGAATAACACAGACTACCTGTCGAAGTATGGAGAGAATCTGTACAATCTTGAGAATGGCGGCACGGTAAGACGTGGGCAGAACTTCAGGATCGAGCAGGGAGCTTTAGAGACTTCGAATGTAAATGTCGTGGATGAGATGGTTCAGATGATAACCATCCAGAGAGCGTATGAGGCTGGCCAGAAGGTTGTCCAGGCAGAGGATGAGACTATGGATCAGGCTGCCGGACAGGTTGGCAAAATTGGCGGCTGATAAGCTGACAGGAGGTAATTAGTATATGATGCGTTCACTGTGGACAGCAGCTACTGGTATGAAGAGTCAGCAGACCGCTGTAGATACGATTGCAAATAACCTTGCGAATGTAAATACTGTAGGATTTAAACAGAAGAATACCGAATTCAAGTCACTTTTGTATCAGAATATCCAGACGAGGACTACATCTGCGAATGGCCAGACCAAGCCGACGCAGGCACAGGTGGGGCTTGGTACAAGAGTAGCGGCTACGAACACGAGCTTTGCGACTGGAATCCAGCAGTCTAGTGACAACCCGGCAGCATGCTTTATTGCCGGGAACGGATTTTTCTCAGTTGAAGGTGTGGATGGAAACACATATTACACCAGAGACGGTGACTTTAACTGGACTATAGACAACGACGGAAGGAGAATCCTTACAAACAATCAGGGACTAAGGATCCTGGACAGCCGTGGCAGAAGGATCACCCTTCCAGACGGTGTCAGTGTAGACAAGGTTTCTATAGATACGGATGGAAATATCGGATATATTGATGCAAATGGGGCCTGGCACTTGACCGGACAGAGGATCGGACTTTTCCAATTTTCAAATATGGATGGCCTTGATGAAGCGGGTGGAAACCTCTACAGGGCTACAGCAGCCAGCGGGGCCGCCATTAATGAAGCCACAACGAACCTTAATATCGTAAAAAGCCAGATAAAGCAGGGCTATATTGAAGGATCGAATGTCAGTATGGCAGATCAGATGGTCGACCTGATCATAGCACAGAGAGCCTATGAGATGAACTCGAAGGCTATCACTACATCTGACAGCATGCTTGAGACCGCTAATAACCTCAGGAGGTAATAATTGAGCAGTATTGGCACAGATTTTACATCGTCATATCTGAACAGTATTTCAAGCCAGGCTGCGAATATGAGAAATTCGCAGCAGGCCTCTGATGTCGAGAACGCGGCAGCAGGCCTCTCGAAGAATTCTTCTAAAGAGGACCTGACGAAGGCGGCGAAGACATTTGAAGCCTATTTTGTCGAGCAGATCATCAAGGAAGTAAAGAAGTCCAACGATGAGCTGAAGGGTGATGACGATTCTGACACCTATGCAAAGCAGGTTCAGGATATGTACATGGATTCTACCATCCAGACGCTTTCATCCGATATTGTCGACAAATATGGTGACAGATTTACCGAGGATATGGTAAAGAATATGCAGGCACAGTACGGAGTCACAGATACTTCAGATACAGAGAAATCATGACGACGATAGAGGGATATGTAGACCACATTATTTTTAGAAATGAGACAAACGCTTACACAGTGCTGGTCCTAAAGCCGGATGAACCGGTGGAGGACGAGGGCCTTGAAGACCCGGATGAGGTCACCTGTGTAGGCGTTTTTTTGTCAGTGACAGCGGGCGAGAACCTTCGGGTGTCGGGTACTTTTACGATGCACGAGAGCTTTGGCATGCAGCTTAAGGTAAGCTCATACGAGGAGATAAAGCCGAAGGACACCCAGGCACTCTACAGATATCTGAGCTCCGGTGCTGTCAAGGGCATTGGCGAGGGACTCGCGAAGCGGATCATAGATAAATTCGGCGACAAGACCTTCGAGATCATGGAGATCGAGCCGGAGAGGCTGGCTGAGGTCAGGGGTATCAGCGCACGAAAGGCGATTGCGATAGCTGAGGATTTGAGAAAAAAGCATGACCAGCGCAAGGTGATGCTTGAACTCTCGAAGCTGAATATCACTACCGGGATGTCATTAAAGATCTACAACAAATATGGTCAGGCGGCTATGGATGTCATCAAAAAAAATCCCTACAGGCTCGCTGAAGAGATTGACGGCATTGGCTTTAAGACGGCTGACGATATTGCTATGGCACTGGGGTTTGCCAGAAACAGTGAAGACAGGATCAGGAGCGGAGTTCTCTACGTTCTTGGCATGGCAGGCGCAGACGGCAACACCTATATGAGACGCGAAGAACTTGTGCAGGAGTCTGAGAGACTTCTTGCTGTAGATCCTGATATGGTCGAAAGTGTTATTTTTGACCTGACCATGAACAGAAAAATAAAGACGGTCGGGGATGCAGTCTACCTTTTTCCATATTACAGGATGGAAGAGCGGACAGCGGCTATGATGCTGACTCTTACCGGACGGTTTCAGGCAGATGAGAGCCGTATCTTGAAAAAAATTGAAAAAATTGAAAAGGATGAGGGTATGACGCTGGATGAAAACCAGCGAAAAGCTGCTGTGCAGGCAGCGGAGAACGGTGTGCTTATCCTTACAGGAGGTCCTGGAACCGGTAAAACCACCACGATAAAGACAATTATCAGCTATTTTGAATCCGAAGGCATGGAAGTGCGGCTCGCGGCGCCTACCGGCAGAGCTGCAAAGAGGATGACGCAGGCAGTCGGGCAGGAAGCACAGACTATTCACAGACTGCTCGAAGTCCAGAAAGGCGGAACGACCGATGACAGCGCACCGGGCTCGAATCCCGGTATTTTTGACAGGAACGAGGACAATCCGATAGAGGGCGATGTCGTGATAATCGACGAGATGTCGATGGTCGATATAACGCTTATGTACTCGCTGCTTCGGGCAATCCCAGCCGGCACAAGGCTCGTACTCGTTGGAGATGTCGACCAGCTGCCATCGGTCGGCCCAGGCAATGTGTTAAAGGACCTTATAAATTCCGGCGCATTTCCGGTAGTAACGCTTACTAATATTTTCCGGCAGGCCGAGACCAGCGATATTGTATTAAATGCTCACCATATTAAAAATGGCGAGCTTGTAAGGCTCGACAACAAGAGCAGGGATTTCTTTTTTCTGAAAAGGTACGACGCTGACAGCATTATAAGCACCATCCTCTCACTTTTAAAGACTAATCTGCCGGCCTATGTCGGAGCTGAAGTTTTGGATATTCAGGTGCTTTCTCCGATGAGAAAGGGGCAGGCTGGTGTCGAGAGGCTGAACAGGGTGCTTCAGCAGCAGCTGAACCCGCCTTCGGGAGACAGAGAAGAGAAAAAATTCGGCGATGTGATCTTTCGGGAAGGCGACAAGGTCATGCAGACCAGGAATGACTATGATACTACCTGGAGGCGATACGGCAGGAATCACATCCTGCTTGAAGAGGGAACCGGTATTTTCAACGGTGACTGCGGAATCATCAGAGAAGTAAATGAATTCTCTTCGGATATGCTTATAGAGTTCGATGACGGACATTTTGTCGAGTATCCGTTCTCAAGTCTTGAGAATTTAAGCCTCGCCTATGCAATGACTATCCATAAATCCCAGGGCAGCGAGTATCCGGCAGTGATAGTGCCGCTTATCGCCGGACCGGATGTCTTGTACAATAGAAACCTTCTCTACACAGCTGTTACCCGCGCAAAGAAATGCGTGATATTAGTTGGCGATGAGAACGTTTTTTACAGGATGGAAAAAAACGACAGGCAGAGGCTAAGGCTTTCGGGACTTGTGGACAGAATCCGCGAACAGAGGGAGAGTGGAGCGTATGAAAGTATTTAAAGAAACTTTAAAAAGAGAAGCGAGGAGGCTTTTATTTCCTCCGAGATGCCCGTCTTGCGATGAGCTGCTGGCACCTGATGAGCAGAGCTTCTGCAAAAGGTGCGAACCTTTGATAAAAAAAGTGCGCGGAAATTTCTGTATGGTCTGTGGCAGACTGTTAAAGAGCGCGGATGCTCTGGTCTGCCCGGACTGCGGTAAATTTCCGCATATTTTTTCTGAGGGCAGGCCACTCTATGAGTACGAGGGACCTGTAAGGGAGGCAGTCTACAGATTCAAGTACGGCGGGAGAAAATCGTATGCAGATGCTTTTGCGTATGATGCGATGAAACTCTGGGGTGAGTGGATCAAGGCGTCGGCTGACCTGATCGTCCCGGTCCCGATGAATGCAGACAAGCTGAAAAAACGGGGCTATGATCAGGCGGATGTTCTGGCAAAAGCGGTTTCGTACCAGAGCGGGATCGAGTATTCGCATGCCCTCTATCGAATGAAGAACACCGTACCGATGAAAACTCTTACGAGGAGCGAGAGGCAGAATAATCTCAAAAACGCTTTTCAAGTAAGGAATTTTGATGTAAAATTGAGAAGAATACTTTTAGTCGACGACATATATACGACAGGTTCCACTTTAGACGCCTGCGCTTTGGCACTTCTCGATCAGGGTGCGGCAGAAGTCTGTGGGATCTATATTAGTATAGGAGGGTAAGTAGAAAGGCAGGGTGAGTTTCCATGGAATTGAGAAACTGCATTAAATGTGGGAAAATATTCGGATACAGAGGAGTTGGTCCTGCTATCTGCGATAATTGCAAGAAGGAAGCAGAAGAGCGATTTGACAAGGTCAAGGAATACATCCGGGACAACCCGCTGACATCGATAAATGAAGTTGCAGAGGAGTGCCATGTCACAGTAGCACAGATCAAGCAGTGGGTCAGAGAAGAGAGACTTATGTTCTCGAAGGAATCAGGGGTGGTATTCCATTGCGAGAATTGCGGCGCTCCTATAAGGACAGGAAGATTTTGTGAGAAGTGCAAGAGTGAGATGGTAAATGATCTCGACGGCATGTATCAGAAGCCTCAGGCACCTGCAGCGCCTCCGAAGAGACAGAGAGAGACAGACCGCATGAGGTTTGCTGGCAGGAAGTGATTTATGATTGATACAGAACGTGTCAAGAAGATGACGCAGATGGCTCTTCGCGAGAAGCGCTCGGGAATAAAGCTTGATTCAGTTGACGACATCGACAAGAAGGACTTCCTGTCCTTCTATGGGGTAAGATCTTTTTTTCAGTCGACGATCATCTACTGTGTCCTTTTTATCCTGATCATCGTTTTGATATTTTCTACGGTCACAGTACAGGTGAACCGACTGAACATTGCAATCACTGTCTTTGCCGGTATCATGGGTTATCTTTTCTTTATGCTGTTTTACTCGGGCTATTCGAGGAGACAGAACATAAGGCGCTTTGCTGAATACCAGCAGATAGCAGATGATCAGAGGAATGATCTGAAGATTCTGGAGGAGATGTACGAGAAAGAGGAGAGGGAAAGTCACGGACAGCAGGAGAAGACAGACAGGGACGAACAGAATGAAGATAGACCTGGCGACGAGGAGCCAAATCAATAACTTCATATCTACCCATGAGAATTTATTCAGACGTGCAGCGGGTGGAGTATGGACTTTTTTCGGAGTTTTTATCATTTCACGTGACTTTGGGTTTTCGACACTGCTCTCTTCACCTGTTATCACAATTATACTTACAGCAGCCGGAGTCTTTGTCCCGTTTTCCGGCATAGCTTTGATGCTGGTTATTTACACAGTGCTTCAGATTTTGAACCTATCGCAGTCTGTCGGTGTAGTTCTGCTTCTGATGTATCTGTTTTTTTATGCATTCACCTATTCATACAAGGCGAAGAATATGAACCTGCTCCCGGGTATCACTGTGTTGTACAGGATTTCAATACCGTACTGCGCACCTATGGTGGCAGGACTTTTTGGAGATTATCACGAGGTTACGTCGATCATAGGCGGCAGTGCTATCGCATACTATATGAAGAGTGTACACGATGCAGTTCCGACGCTCTCAGAGTCGGGCAATGCTACCGGAGGACTCGATATCCTCTCGTCTATGATCGGAAACAGTGGATTTTATTTTTTTATGGCCGCAATGGTCATAATGTTTCTGATGGTCACTACGATCAGAAATATCCGCTCTCCGCATTCATGGATATTTGCAGTCATACTCGGGGTACTTTCTGAGGCACTGATCATGGCTGGAGGAGAGATATTTTTCGGACAGGGGCCGGGAGCGGCGAGCCTTTTCTTTGGAAATGTTGTAGCGGCAGTAGTGGGATTTCTGTCCGCAGCTTTTCTGCAGAATCTCGACTATACGAGGGTTGAGAGGGTTCAGTTTGAAGACGATGAATATTACTATTATGTGACGGCTGTGCCGAAGATCCATATTTCAAAGGAAGATAAAGAGATAAAGAGGATCACTCCGGATATGGCCGATGATAAAAATGATGAGAAGGAGGTGAAAGCGTGACTGGATTTCTGGATAATTTAAATGCATTCCTGTATGATAATTTTTCTGTTACCATTCCTTCAGTGCATGTGATCGATGTTATAGAGATCCTGATCATAGCCTTCTTTATCTATGAGATACTTCTCTGGCTGAAAAACAGCCGCGCTTACATGCTCCTTCGTGGAATACTTGTTATTGTCGTATTTTTCGTGATAGCAGGTCTGTTACAGATGAACACGATCCTCTGGCTCGGTGAGAGACTGTTGAGCGTCGGTATTACAGCACTTATCGTCGTGTTCCAGCCGGAGCTTCGCTCAGCGCTGGAGCAGCTCGGACGGAGGAATCTGTTTCAGGTGCTCGTCAAGGGATTCCAGAAGAATGCTGAAGAGAGATTCAGCGACCATACACTAAGCGACCTCGTAAAGGCATGCTTTGATATGGGATCAGTGCGGACAGGTGCTCTTATCGTCATTGAAATGGAGACGGGGCTTCAGGAGTATGAGCGTACAGGTATATCTATAGATGCTATACTTTCCAGGCAGCTTCTGATAAATATTTTCGAGAAAAATACCCCTCTGCACGACGGTGCAGTCCTCGTCAAAGGAGACAGAGTCGTCTCGGCGACCTGCTATCTGCCGCTTTCAGACAATATGGAGATATCAAAGGACCTTGGAACAAGACACAGGGCGGCTCTTGGAATCTCAGAGGTGTCGGATGCCCTGACTATTGTGGTCTCAGAGGAGACCGGACAGGTCTCTGTGACAAAGGGAGGCAGGCTGTACCACGATATTACAGCAGATGAGCTGACTAAGTTTCTGGAGGATATTCAGAATAAGAATATAAAAAATGACAGAAAGAAGGAAGGAGGATCTGCAGATGAGCAAAAGGCTTAAAGACTTCCTGACAAAGAACTGGGGATGGAAAATCCTTGCAGTGATTCTGTCGATCATCCTCTGGGTTGTAATAGTCAGTGTAAACGATCCCGTCGAGAAACGTGATTTCACCGCCAAGGTTTCACTTGAGAATAAAGACTCGATAAGCCAGCAGGGTAAATATGTTTCGGTGGCTGATTCGGCGCTTTCTGTGACTTTTCGCGTCAGTGCCCACAGGGGCGTTATGGACAGGCTCAGAAACACTGATTTCATTGCCACGGCTGATCTTAATTATGTCGATAAGAATGGCAAAGTCCCGATACAGATAAGCTGCTCTACATACTCGCAGAATCAGGTGAAAATTATCGGAGCTACACACTATCTGCAGGTCGAGGTCGGCGAGAAGCAGTCGAAGAAATTTATGATAAGACCTGCGACCAAAGGAAATCCGGCAGACGGTTTTGCAGTCAAGTCTGCATCGGTCACTCCGAATGTAGTGACTGTAGAGGGGCCGGCCAGCATTGTGAAAAAGATCGACCATGTCAGCGCTGTAGCTGATATTGACGATGTATCAGAGAACGTTACAGAGAAGGTAGTACCGGTATTCTACGATTCGAATAACGAAGAGATAAATACGACGAGACTTACGCTTTCGACTTCTACTGTAAATGTATCGGTTGTAATGGAGTCGCTCAAGACGGTCCCGATAGAGGTGACTGAACCGAAGAGCAGTGAGCTTCCGGACGGTGTCTCGATAAGCAGTATTACCACAGATCCGAGCCAGATTTCCCTTGTGGGAGATGCGAAGAATCTGAACAGCATCACGAGGATTTCAATCCCGTTCTCTGTGATAGACCTGAATACAAAGAAGTCATCGTTCAGTACTGAAGTTGATATCACGAGTTACCTTCCGAAAAATGTGAGCCTGAGTGAAGATTCCAAGTCTAAAATTACTGTGACTGTGAATCTGGAGAGTCAGACGAGTAAGACTATTTCAGTTTCAACTGATAATCTGACAGTGAATAATCTGCCGGACGGATATCAGGCGGCATTCGCTGAAAAGACAGTAAGCGTGGAACTTACCGGGCTTGAGAGCAAGCTGTCATCAATAGATGCCGATAAGCTGACTGGCTCTGTTGATGCGAGCGGTCTATCGGAAGGGGATCACCAGGTGTCTGTTAAGCTGTCGCTGCCTGATGGCATCAAGGCACAGAATGCTACGACTAAGATCACCATTAAGAAGAAGACGACTGAAAACACCGACAGTGGAAGTACAACGGATAGTGGAAGCACGAACAGCGGAAGTACCGATAGCAATAGCACAACCAGTACGGATGATAATAACACCAGCAACAATGGAGGAACACAGTAATATATGGTAAGTCAGAAGCTTACGATAACAAATCCGACGGGGCTTCACCTCCGACCCGCTGGAGCGCTCTGCCAGGAGGCAATGAAATATAAATCAAAGATTACTTTCAAATACGGCCCGAATGATATGGGCGAAGCTAATGCCAAAAGTATACTCTCGGTCCTAGGAGCCTGCATCAGGCGTGGCGACGAGATTACGCTTATCTGCGATGGCGAGGACGAGGTGGAAGCCATGCACCGCCTGGTGAAGGTTATAGTAGATGGTTTTGGTGATTAATCTGTTGATTTGCATTTGAGGAAATCAAGGAAAGAAGGAAAAAGACAAAATGATGAATTACAAACACTATGTAAAGAACCCGGTATTAAATTTCCCGGAGAGGACATGGCCGGACAAGGAGATAACGAAGCATCCGATCTGGTGCTCAGTAGACTTAAGAGACGGTAACCAGGCACTTGTGGAGCCGATGAATGTCGATGAGAAGATGGAGATGTTCGATCTCCTTTTAAAGCTCGGCTTCAAGGAGATTGAGATAGGCTTTCCGGCAGCATCTCAGATTGAATACGATTTTCTGAGAAAACTTGTCGAAGAGCACAGAATACCGGACGATGTAAAGGTACAGGTTCTCTGCCAGTGCAGACAGAATCTTATCGACCGTACATTTGAAGCGATACAGGGCATTCCAAACGTTATTTTTCATATTTACAACTCCACTTCGACGCTGCAGCGTGACGTTGTTTTCCATATGGACAAGGAAGGCATTAAGCAGCTCGCTATCGATGGTACAAATATGGTAAAAGCCGGCATTTCGAAGTATAAGGGAAATCTCCAGCTCGAGTATTCACCGGAGAGTTTTACAGGCACAGAAGCAGATTATGCGGCTGAAGTCTGTAACGCAGTAGCAGCAACCTGGGATCATGCGACAGACAATCCGATCATTTTCAATCTCCCTGCAACAGTCGAGATGAATACGCCGAATGTATATGCAGATCAGATTGAGTATATGAACAATCACCTGGACGAGAGGGAGAACGTCATCCTTTCACTCCACCCGCACAATGACCGCGGTACAGGTATCGCCTGCGCAGAGCTTGGACTTCTCGCCGGGGCAGACCGTATAGAAGGAACTCTTCTTGGAAATGGCGAGAGAACGGGAAATGTAGATATTTTAAATATAGCGTACAATATGTTCTCGCAGGGCATCGATCCGGGTCTGGATCTTTCTGATATTAAGGAGATTGTAGAAGTTTGCGAGAGATGCACAAAGATGACCGTTGACCCAAGACATCCGTATGCCGGGAGCCTTGTATTCACAGCGTTCTCAGGATCACATCAGGACGCTATCAATAAGGGCACGCAGGCTATGAAGGAGAGAGGATCAGAAATCTGGCAGGTACCGTATCTTCCGATCGATCCTTCAGATATCGGCAGAGAGTACGAGCCGGTTGTCCGTATCAACAGCCAGTCAGGACGAGGCGGTGTGGCTTTTGTAATGGACAAGGTCTATGGCTTCAAGATCCCGAAGATCATGCAGCGTGAATTTGCCGACGTAATTCAGGCCATCAGTGAGAAAGAGGGCGGCGAAGTCAAGCCGGAGCGTATCATGAAGGAGTTCAAGAGGGAGTACATCGATAAGAAGTCTCCGTTCAAGCTCGACTTTGTTGACATCGACGATAATACCGATGATGAGGATACACACATTTCACTCGATTTCAAGTACAATGGCGAGGCATTCCATTCGGAGGCCGACGGAAACGGACCTGTCGATGCAGTAAAGACGGCCATCAGACAGTGCGTTCCGCAGGTTGATTTTACAGTCGAAGATTATTCGGAGCACTCTCTCGGAGTTGGATCTGGTGCAAAGGCTGCGGCCTACATTGAGCTGTCCGATCCGCGTACGAAGAACATCGCCTTCGGTGTAGGACTTTCCTCGAACATCACAAGAGCTTCCATAAGAGGGATCTTCTCGGCACTGAACAGAATGACCGAAAAGCAGAAAGATCTTTAAATAAAAAAATATTGAGAAAAGCAATGAGAAAAATAGTAGTGACCGGGCCGAATGGCCAGCTTGGAAAAGCGGTATTAAAAGAGTACAAAAACGACGCAGATGCAGAGCTGATTTCAATTTCCCATCGGGAAATGCCAATCGAGGATCTCGATGCTGTTTTAAATAAGACCGCAGAGCTTGATCCGGATGTTATCATTAACTGTGCGGGGTATACGGACGTGGACGGATGTGAAAAAAACACACATCTGGCTGGAAGAATCAACGGTATCGGACCGAGAAACCTCGCGATAGCAGCGCAGAAGACCGGGGCAAAACTTGTACATATTTCTACGGACTATGTATTTGACGGCTGCGGTGACAGGCCATATGTGGAGTCCGATGCTCCGGGACCGGTCAGTGCCTATGGCCGTTCGAAGCTTGTCGGAGAGAAATATGTGGAATCCCTGTGTCAGAAGTACTTTATCATAAGAACTGCCTGGCTATATGGTGACGGGGAAAATTTTGTCCGCTCGATGCTTCGCCTGTCGGAAAGCCACGATCAGGTGTCCGTCGTAGACGATCAGATCGGATGCCCTACGAGCGCTGCAGAGGTTGCAAAGCTGATCCACTATCTTGAACAGACTGAGCAGTACGGCCTCTATCACGGTGTCTGCCGTGGTGAGACCAGCTGGGCTGATTTTGCAGAACGGATATTCAGCATCAAAGGCATCAAGGCAAAAGTAAATCACATTTCGTCTGAAGAGTATGTGAAGATGAATCCAGACAGCGCAAACAGGCCGCATTACTCAGTGCTTGAAGATCAGATGCTCTCACTCATTGCTCCCGAGGACGGCGGCTTTCAGATGGCGACCTGGCAGGAAGCAATAAAAAATTACTTAAAAAAATGAAACCAACTATAAGTGTTATTATCCCGGCTTACAATATAGCCGGGCTGCTGCCCGGAATGGTGAAAGACATTCTCGGGCAGCCGTTTAAATATTTTGAAATAATCATTGTCCTCAGGAAGGACGACCCGGATACTGCGGCAGCAGCGGATGAGCTTGCGAAGCTCGATGACAGGATCCGTGTGATCTACAGACAATCTCCTGGAGTCTCTGCGGCGAGAAATGCCGGAATAGAGGCTGCAAGGGGAGAATACCTGGTGTTTCCTGACGGAGATGACAGAGTAGAGAGAGGTTATATCGGGACACTCTTTGCTTCTATAGCAGATTCGAAAAAACAGAAACTCGTAAAGGATTTCAAGAGGATCCCTGTACAGCTTGGCATAGTGGGATACGATATTGTGGATCAGGATCAGGTTGTAGATGAGACACAGGAAGCAGTAGTCAGGGTTATGAACAAGGAGGATTTTCTCTGCAGACTGTTTTTTCAGGAGAACTATCAGGGCTATATCTGGAATAAAATTTTCAAAAAGAGTATAATCGATAAGTTCAATCTGCGTTTTGACGAAAAAGTTTACTATCGCGAGGATCAGCTTTTTATCTGCAGGTATGTGCTGCACTGTAAAGCCATAAGATACAATCCGGCGCATATGTACCACTATGTACAGCGTCCCGATTCGGCAACTGCACTGCTCGAACCGGAGAATGGAGTCCTCGATTTAAGGGTATTAGAGAGGCAGATGACAGAGTGCAGGGCTTTTTCGAAGATGAGGAAACTCTTGAAAAGACATGAGGATCCCAAGTGGTATTTAGAGCAGGAGTATGTATTTTACGCTCTGGAGATTTTTTACAGGATGAGATTCGTGAAGGACCGTTCGCACTTTAAGAACAGCTACTTCAGGAAGATAGCCAAAGAAGTGACAGATATAGAGTACTGTCCAGTCGACGATTGGGAAAAAGAACAGCTTGATTCGATGAGAGAATACGCAAATACAGGATTGGTTAAGGAGAACAGAAATGAAGGTTAATGACCTCGTAGTAGGGAGCGGATTATTTGGCGCAGTTTATGCCAGAGAGGCAATGGACGCGGGCAGAAGCGTCGCTGTCATTGAGAAGAGAAATCATATAGGTGGAAATGTCTATACCAAAAAGATTTCAGGAATCGATGTGCACATCTATGGAGCCCATATTTTTCATACTTCGGATAAGGAAGTCTGGGAATATGTGAACAGGTTTGCTGAGTTCAACAACTATATCAACTCCCCGATTGCCATCTATGGTGACGAGCTCTACAATCTCCCGTTCAATATGAATACATTTTCAAAGATGTGGGGAATAAAGACACCTGCAGAGGCTAAGGCGAAGATTGCTGAGCAGATAAAGCAGCTGAATATCACAAATCCAAAGAACTTAGAGGAGCAGGCGCTTTCTCTGGTAGGAAGTGATGTGTACGAGAAGCTCATAAAAGGTTATACCCAGAAGCAGTGGGGAAGACCATGCACAGAGCTCCCTTCATTTATCATAAAGAGGATTCCGCTTCGTTTTACTTATGACAACAACTATTTCACAGACCGCTATCAGGGAATTCCTGTCGACGGCTACACAGCTATCGTAGAAAAGCTTTTAAAGGGTGCTGACGTATTCCTGAACGAAGATTTTAAAGACTTCAAGAAGAAACACACTTTAAGCGACGGTACAGAGATCGAGTACGACAGACTGATCTATACTGGTCAGGTTGACGAATATTTTGATTATACCTATGGCCCGCTCTCATGGAGAAGCGTCCGCTTTGAGACTGAGGAGCTCGACACTGATAACTATCAGGGAAATGCAGTAGTAAACTACACCTCTGCAGATGTACCTTATACCCGTATCATTGAGCACAAGCACTTCAATTTCGGAAAGCAGCCGACGACTATCATCTCACGGGAGTACTCACACGAGTGGAAACCGGGAGAGGAACCTTACTATCCTGTAAATGATGAACAGAACACGGCTCTCTATGAGAGATATGCATCACTAGCTGAAGATGAAAAGAAGAAAAATGTCTACTTCGGCGGAAGACTCGGACAGTACAAATACTACAACATGGATCAGGTAATCGCGGAGGCTCTGAAGCTCTCTGAAGAATTGCTGTGAGGACAATGAATGAAGAAACCTGCAGATTGGCTGGATTCGGTATTCAATTATTTTTTTACAAGGCATCCTAAAAGCCGTAAGGTGGAGCCGCTTTACCGAAAATACAAAGAGCTTATGCTCTACGGTATGTTTGGATTCGGAACCTTCATTATATCTCTATTCACGTACTGGCTCTTTACAGAACCACTGCATTGGAATATACTATTGGGAAATGCGCTGTCGTGGGTATTTGCGACTGCTTTTGCATTTTTTACGAACAGGAGGTATGTATTTTACAATCATACTTCAGGAGTGTTCGCGTTTTTCTATCAACTGGGGACGTTCTGCGTTGGCAGGCTTATTACCCTGGCGATAGAGGAATTTATGCTCGGCATTCTTATTGGAGTTTTAGGTCTGCCGAACATGCTGATAAAGTTTATCGCGCAGTTTGTCGTGATAACTTTGAATTATGTTTTTTCTAAGATTTTTGTGTTCAAAAAGGAATAGTAAATGTCGGAAAAATTAGAAAATGGCAAACACCTTTACCGTTTTCTCACGAATCTGATCATTACGGTAGCGGTTGCACTTCTATTTGCATATGGGTGGAATCATTGGCTGAATATCCTGCTTGACAGGCCTTTCCGGCATCTTGGCTGTCTGGCGATGATACTTATCTATACGTTTCTGGCTGTATTTTTCATATACAGTTTTGGAGGCTATGAGATAGGTATCAGCAGGATTTCCCACGCGTCGATAGGCTGTACTCTGGCTTCATTTATAGTGAATATTATCATGGCGGTGATGACAGTAATGATGGTTGGCTACAGAAAACTTGTACCGACTATCATTTTCGTGTACTTTGAGCTGTGTATTATTGAAGTGATAGTACTGTTCATTATCACCTATCTGGGAACGTGGCTGTTCAGGAAAATCTTCCCGCCGTACAGGATGCTGCAGATCCACGGCATGCATGTAAACAACCTGGACCGCAAGATGGAACAGCGCAGTGATAAGTTTGTAATAGCAGAGACTGTTATGGTAAATGCTCCGCTGAGTGAAATCGAGAAGAAAATTGATGAGTACGATACAGTCCTTATAAACGATATCCCGTCCGAATTAAAAAACAAGATACTAAAGTATTGCTTTGACCGCCAGAAAAGAGTATATTTTACACCGAAGATTTCAGATATCATAGTTCGAGAGTCGGATGAACTGAATCTTTTCGATTCTCCGCTCTATCTGTCGAGAAACGTCGGATTTTCGATGTGGCAGAGGATCGTAAAGCGCGCGGGAGACATTATTTTATCTCTCATAGGCATCATATTGACATCCCCGATAATGCTGGTGACCGCGATACTTATTCATTCTTATGATAAGGGACCTGTTTTTTACAGGCAGGAACGCTACACGATCCACAAGAAAAAGTTCAAGGTAATCAAATTCAGAAGCATGATAGTGGATGCCGAGAAATTTTCCGGCGCGCGCCTCGCCTCTGAGCACGACGACAGGATAACGCCGATAGGACATTTTATCCGCTCTACGAGAATTGACGAGATACCGCAGTTTTTCAATGTGCTAAAAGGCGACATGTCGTTTGTCGGACCGAGGCCGGAGAGACCTGAAATCCACGAAGAGTACTGCGAAAAAGTTCCCGAATTTGACTTCCGACTTGCTGTAAAGGCTGGTCTTACAGGCTATGCACAGGTCTTTGGCAAATACAATACGACAACATACGATAAACTCAAATTCGATATGATTTATGTTCAGAAGGCTTCAATACTTCTGGATATGAAGTTGATACTTCTGACTCTCAGAGTCGTTTTTCAAAAGGAAAGCACTGAAGGCGTCGAAGAAGGAGAAAAGACAGCAAAATGAAAAAATACATCAAAGGATTTTACGATTACCGCTTTCTGCTCAGTGAGCTCGTAAAACGGGGAATCAGGCTGAAGTACAGAAGAAGTTACCTTGGAATCGTCTGGTCGCTTATCGAACCGCTGATGACCACAGCCGTACTGGTAGTTGTATTCGGAGCTTTGTTCGACAGGGCAAACGATCCGACATTCGCTACCTACATCATGGCAGGCCGTCTGGTCTATACATTTTTCCAGAACGGAACAAAGGGAGCGAGCAAGGCAATACGTGGAAATGCCGGCATGATAAAAAAGATTTATGTGCCAAAATACCTGTATCCTCTGTCGAATGTACTGTTCAACTTTATCATCTTTTTGATATCGCTTATAGTACTCGTTCCGGTACTTATTATTTCACGCCTTACACCGTCGCTTCGTCTCTGGAAGCTGATCCCTGGAATCATCCTGCTTCTTATACTGACGATCGGCGTCGGCATGATACTTTCGGTTCTTGACGTATTTTTCCGTGATATTGAGTATCTCTGGAACGTGCTGTTGATGATCATTATGTACTTATCGGCTATTTTCTACCCGATAGAGAGAATTAAGAAGCACCATCTGATGTGGCTTCTTCATCTGAATCCACTCTACTGTATCATCAATCTGTTCCGAGGCGGACTTATGAAATATGGCAATCCGCTCTGGGAGTACGCTTACCCGTTTGTATTTGGAGTGATCTGCTTTATCGTAGGATTTATTGCTATGAAGAAGAAGCAGGACGAGTTTATTTTACATTTGTAATTCGAGGAAAAAATATGAAGCCATCTGTAGAAGTCTCACATCTCGGCATGATGTTCAATCTAAGCAAAGAGATGCACGATACACTTAAGGATTATTTCATAAATCTTTTCAAGCACCACGAGAAGATGAAAAAAGACGAGTTCTGGGCCCTGTCGGATGTAAGCTTTAAGCTCTATCCGGGTGACCGTCTCGGCATTCTCGGACTCAATGGTGCAGGAAAATCTACTATACTTAAAGCTATCGCAGGTGTTTATCATCCTACGACAGGAAGCATACACAAGAGAGGAAAGCTTGCCCCTCTGCTTGAGCTCGGCGCTGGTTTTGAGCCACAGTACTCCGCCAGAGAGAATATTTACCTTTACGGTTCCATACTTGGTTATTCGAAGGAATTCATCGAATCAAAGTTTGACGAGATCATTGAATTTGCAGAGCTTCAGAAATTCGTAGAAGTTCCGGTTAAGAACTATTCATCAGGTATGAAGAGCCGTCTCGGCTTCGCAATCTGCACAGCCGTAAACCCTGATATACTGATCCTCGATGAGGTTCTCTCGGTTGGCGATAAAAAATTCCGCCGTAAATCAGAGGACAAGATTATGAGCATGCTGAATGGTGAAGTTACAGTGCTCTTCGTGTCCCATTCACTTGAACAGGTTCGTCGTATCTGCAACAAGGCTATGATCCTCGACCATGGCAAATTAAAGTGCTTTGGAGATATCAATGAGATCGCTCCTATTTATGCTGAGATGACTCAGGAAGATCCTGAAGAGATCAAAAAGCGTGAAGCCAAGGCAAAGGCAAACCGTGAGAAGAAACTCCGCGAAGCCAGAAAGACCAAGGCTCACGATATCATCAACATGACAAACAATCTTGATATTTCGGTTGAAGATGCTATGGCTGCCATCGATATTCCGGAGGATAAGTACAAGACTTACTATAAAGTAATCGATGAGATCGAGAAAGAAGAGGGAATTCTTACAAAGCAGGACGCATTGAAAGCTGCTGCTGCAGAAGAGGCGGAATTCGACCGTGCGGCTACGTTCCCTAATGACGAAGACCGTGCAGAATCTGATGACGATGATTTCGATTCATAAGTCGATAGATTCGAGATTAGAACATCATTGATAATTATCTTGACACTCGTGTTTTCACGCGCTATAATAACTAGGCGTGCGTAAAAACGCGAGTGTTTTTTTGCGCGTAGAAACGTACAGTATTATTTTACAGGAGGTGAAATAAATGCCAACATTTAACCAGTTAGTGAGAAAAGGCAGACAGACATCTGAGAAGAAATCAAACTCACCTGCACTGCAGAGAGGCTTCAATTCATTAAAGAAGCGCCCTACAGAGACAGCTTCACCGCAGAAGCGTGGTGTTTGCACAGCTGTTAAGACTGCCACTCCTAAGAAGCCTAACTCAGCGCTTCGTAAGATCGCCAGAGTTCGTCTTTCAAACGGAATCGAAGTTACTTCTTACATCCCGGGCGAGGGACACAACCTTCAGGAGCACTCTGTTGTATTAGTTCGTGGCGGACGTGTAAAGGACCTTCCAGGTACCAGATACCATGTCATCCGTGGAACACTTGATACTGCCGGTGTTGCTGACAGAAAGCAGGCTCGTTCAAAGTACGGCGCTAAGAAGCCAAAGAATTGATTTCTTTGATACGTATTTTTGTAACGAGTAAACACATCGGAAGTATTTCATTTATGAAGTAATGGTTTGTTGGTGTTTATTTTTACATAACCCAGCACGCACACATTTTCATAAACTGTGAGTACCTACGATCTAATCGAATCCCATGATTAAGGAGGGAAGCAGACGTGCCACGTAAAGGACATTTTGAAAAAAGAGATGTGCTTGCAGATCCTATCTACAATTCAAAGATCGTAACCAAGCTCATCAACAACATCATGCTCGACGGTAAGAAGGGCGTTGCCCAGAAGATCGTTTACGGAGCATTTGAAAAAGTAGCAGATAAGACTGGAAAACCGGCTCTTGAGGTTTTCGAAGAAGCTATGAACAATGTAATGCCTGTTCTCGAAGTTAAGGCAAGACGTGTCGGTGGTGCCACATATCAGGTACCTATCGAAGTTCGCCCTGACAGACGTCAGACATTAGGACTCAGATGGCTCACATTTTTCTCAAGAAAAAGAAGTGAGAAGACCATGGTAGACCGCCTCGCAGGCGAGATCATGGATGCTGCAAACAATACTGGAGCAGCAGTAAAGCGTAAGGAAGAGATGCACAGAATGGCAGATGCAAACAAGGCATTTGCACATTACAGATTCTGACCGAAAGCTTCGAGATGAGAGCAAGCCTCTGGCGCCGCTCGAATCCGAAGCGAGGTCGCTGTCTGAGATTAGTGAGAACGAGCCGAAGGCGAAGTTCGAACTTAACGAAGACAGCTTCCTTATTAAGCTGGCTTGTATTTTTGAGGAGAAAAAATGGCTGAAAGAGAATACCCACTGGAGAGAACCAGAAATATCGGTATCATGGCTCATATCGATGCAGGAAAGACTACATTGACAGAGCGTATTCTTTACTATACCGGTGTTAACTACAAAATCGGTGAGACCTACGAAGGAACTTCTACCATGGACTACATGGAGCAGGAGCAGGAAAGAGGTATCACCATCACTTCTGCCGCAACGACATGCCATTGGACAGAAGAAGATCACACAAAGCCAAAGAAGGGTGCATTAGAGCATCGTATTAATATCATCGATACTCCGGGACACGTTGACTTCACAGTTGAGGTTGAGCGTTCACTTAGAGTACTTGATGGTTCAGTCGGTGTATTCGATGCCAAGGGAGGCGTTGAGCCTCAGTCTGAGAACGTTTGGCGTCAGGCTGATAAGTACAACGTTCCTCGTATGGCTTTCGTTAACAAGATGGATATCCTTGGTGCTGATTTTTACAATACAGTATCAGAGATCCACACAAAGCTCGGAAAGAACCCTGTAGTTGTTGAGCTTCCTATTGGTAAAGAGGACAACTTCCAGGGAATCATCGATCTTTTCGAGATGGATTCATACATCTACAACGATAAGATGGGCAAAGATATCACTGTTGGACCTATCCCTGATGATATGAAGGATCAGGCCGATGAGTGGCATACAAAGCTCGTTGAGGGAATCTGCGAATTTGATGATGATCTTATGGAGCAGTACCTCGATGGAAAAGAGCCATCTGTCGATGATATGAAGAAGGCACTTCGTCGTGCAACTATCGCCAATGATGCAGTTCCTGTATTCTGCGGTTCTGCTCACCAGAACAAGGGAATCCAGAAGCTTCTTGACGGTGTTATCGAATATATGCCTTCACCAGTAGATGTTCCTGACATCACTGGAACAGATCTTGATGGCAACGAAGTTACACGTAAGTCATCTGATGATGAGCCGTTCTCAGCTCTTGCATTCAAGATCATTACAGACCCGTTCGTCGGAAAACTCGCATTCATCCGTGTATATTCAGGAACATGTAAGGCCGGTTCTTACGTACTGAACTCTACAAAGGATAAGAAAGAGCGTGTTGGCCGTCTCTTACAGATGCATGCTGATAAGAGAAAAGAGATCGATGAGGTCTTCTCAGGTGATATCGCTGCAGCAGTAGGCCTTAAGAACACTGGTACAGGTGATACAATCTGTGACGAACAGCACCCGGTTATCCTTGAGTCGATGGAGTTCCCGGACCCGGTTATCGAGCTCGCTATCGAGCCAAAGACAAAGGAAGGTCAGCAGAAGCTTGGCGAAGCACTCGCAAAGCTTGCTGAGGAGGATCCTACATTCAGGGCTCATACAAACGAAGAGACTGGTCAGACAATCATCGCTGGTATGGGTGAGCTTCACCTTGAGATCATTGTTGACCGTCTCCAGAGAGAGTTCAACGTTGACGCAAATGTAGGTAAGCCACAGGTTGCATACAAAGAGACATTTACAATTCCTGTAGATCAGGAGTACAAGTACGCTAAGCAGTCAGGTGGTCGTGGACAGTACGGACATTGTAAAGTTAAGTTCGAACCACTCGATGCTAACGCTGATGAAAACCTTGTATTCGAGAATGCCGTTGTCGGTGGTGCTATTCCTAAGGAATATATCCCGGCAGTAGGCGATGGTATCGCTGAGGCTGAGAAGGCTGGTATTCTTGCCGGATATCCTGTTGTAGGCGTTAAGGCTACAGTATATGATGGTTCATATCATGAAGTCGATTCTTCTGAGATGGCTTTCCATATCGCTGGAAGCATGTGCTTCAAGGAGGCCATGAAGAAAGCTAAACCTGTTATCCTTGAGCCTATCATGAAGGTTGAGATCACAATGCCTGAGGATTACATGGGTGATGTTATCGGAGACGTTAACTCACGCCGTGGCCGTGTCGAGGGTATGGACGACGTAGGTGGAAACGGAAAGATGGTTAAGGCTTATGTTCCGCTTGCCGAGATGTTCGGATACTCTACTACACTTCGTTCTATGACTCAGGGACGTGGTAACTACTCTATGTTCTTTGATCACTATGATCCGGTACCAAAGAACGTTCAGGATAAGATCATAAACGATAAAGGCTGACAGCTCGAAAAGAACTAAAGCTTGCAAAGTTTATGGTTAGTTGATATAATTAAACTTAACATGTAAAGCCCCTCTTTAAAGAGGGGTGGGTAAATTTTCCACAGGAGGAAATTAAAATGGCAAAAGAGCATTTTGATCGTTCAAAGCCACATTGTAACATCGGAACAATTGGCCACGTAGATCATGGTAAAACAACACTTACCGCTGCAATCACAAAGGTTCTCTCTGAGAGAGTAGAGGGAAACAAGGCTGAGGCCTTCGATCAGATCGATAAGGCTCCAGAGGAGAGAGAAAGAGGAATCACTATTTCTACAGCTCACGTTGAGTATCAGACAGCTAATCGTCACTATGCTCACGTTGACTGCCCGGGACATGCCGACTACGTTAAGAACATGATCACCGGTGCTGCACAGATGGATGGTGCCATCCTTGTTGTTGCTGCTACAGACGGTGTTATGGCTCAGACAAAGGAGCATATCCTCCTTGCTCGTCAGGTAGGTGTTCCTTACATCATCGTATTCCTTAACAAGTGCGATATGATCGATGACCCAGAGCTTCTTGAGCTCGTTGAGATGGAAGTTACTGAGCAGCTCGAAGAGTATGGCTTCGAGGGATGCCCTATCATCAAGGGTTCTGCTTATCAGGCACTTCAGGACGACAAGGCTCCTGCAAAGCTTGCTAACGGAGATCCTCTTGATCCAGATAACCCGGATAAGAACTGGGGAGACTGCATCATGGAGCTCATGGATACAGTTGATTCATACATCCCAGATCCTAAGAGAGATAACGAGAAGCCATTCCTTATGCCAGTCGAGGATGTATTCACCATCACTGGTCGTGGAACAGTTGCTACAGGCCGTGTAGAGCGTGGTACTATCAAGGTTAACGACCCAGTCGAGATCCTTGGTCTTCGCGATGACGTTGAGACTTCTACAGTTACAGGTCTTGAGATGTTCCGTAAGACTCTTGACTTCGCTGAGGCTGGTGATAACATCGGTGCCCTTCTTCGTGGTATCGATCGTGACCAGATCGAGCGTGGACAGGTTGTAGCTGCTCCAGGAACAGTTACCTGCCATAAGAAATTCACAGCTCAGGTATACGTTCTGACAAAGGACGAGGGTGGACGTCATACACCATTCTTCAACAACTATCGTCCTCAGTTCTACTTCAGAACAACTGATGTAACTGGTGTCATCACTCTTCCAGAGGGAACAGAGATGTGCATGCCTGGTGATAACGTTGAGATGACAATCGAGCTCATCCATCCTATCGCTATGGAACAGGGTCTTACATTCGCTATCCGTGAGGGTGGCCGTACAGTAGGATCAGGCCGTGTTGCTACAGTAATCGAGTAATTGACTGTACGCTGCAGAAGCATTAAGTTAAAATAACAAAGACCCCGTAGGAAAATTTATTTTCCTACGGGGTCTTTTTAGTGGGACAGTAGGGACGGTTCTTTTTGTCCCATTTTTTGAACTTTCTGACAAATCAAGCCAACGCTGTTTCTCGTTTATAGATGATCATACAAAAAAGGCGGCCACCGGTGGATGACCGCATTTGTTCTCCAAAAGGAGATAAGTTTGTAAAAATCGATGTGAAGATTTTATGAAACATTTTATGCTGCCTTGCTTTTAATGGCGGTTTTCCTTATAATGGAAAAAGGCAATTTCTATTATTGACAGAAATGGTACAATTAAAGGCATTAGAAGGCAGGTGACATTTTTGGATGATAATAATTTTTATAATCAGAATAATAATGGCGGTCCAAACGGCCCGGGCATGAATGGAAATGGTCAGGGGCCTAACAATAATAATCAGAACCCAAGGTTTAATCCTATACTGGCATTCATTCTGTTTTCACTGGTTGCACTTTTTATTGTGACAATGCTTTACAGAGGCGTTGACAGCAGTGCCAATCAGACAGTAAGTTACGATAAGTTTTACAAGCTGGCAGTAAATAACGAACTGAAGTCAGTCACTTTTGATGGAAGCAATATCAACTTCAAGGTAAAGGACAGTTCGAAGTTCTATGCGAACACCGAGGATAAGAATCAGCAGGAGCTCTACAGACAGAGTACAGGACAGAAGCTCGAAGTCAATTACTCGACAGGCTACATTCAGGATGATGAACTTCTACCTATTTTAAAGAAAAACAATGTAACTATAAGGCGCAAGGACTCCTCATCTACATCAGCACTTATTTATAATATTGTTTCATTTATTGTACCACTGGTTATCATCTGGATCATTTTCGCAGTTATTGCGAAGAGAATGAGCAACAGCGTAGGTGGTCTCGGCGGTGTAGGAAAGAGCAATGCCAAGGTTTACGTACAGAAGTCGACAGGCGTTACATTTGACGACGTTGCAGGCCAGGATGAGGCGAAGGAGTCTCTGCAGGAGGTCGTTGATTTCCTGAAAAATCCTGGCAAATATACAAGGATTGGCGCGAAGCTGCCGAAGGGTGCCCTTCTGGTCGGCCCTCCTGGAACAGGTAAGACACTGCTTGCGAAGGCAGTTGCAGGTGAGGCGGGAGTTCCGTTCTTCTCACTTGCGGGTTCAGATTTCGTCGAGATGTTCGTCGGAGTCGGCGCCAGCCGTGTAAGAGACCTTTTTAATGAGGCAAAGCGACAGGCTCCGTGCATCATCTTTATCGATGAGATCGACGCCATCGGTAAATCCCGTGATTCACAGTTTGGCGGGGGAAATGATGAGCGTGAGCAGACATTAAACCAGCTGCTTGCTGAGATGGATGGTTTTGACTCTTCCAAGGGTCTTCTGATCCTTGGAGCTACGAACAGACCGGAAGTCCTCGATAAAGCGCTTCTGCGACCGGGACGTTTCGACAGGCGCATCATTGTCGACAGACCTGATATGAAGGGACGTCTTGACACGCTTCGCGTTCATTCACGTGATGTGAAGATGGATTCTTCCTGTGATCTTGAAGCCATAGCGCTTGCTTCGGCAGGACTTGTAGGATCTGATCTTGCGAATATTATAAACGAGGCAGCTATTCTCGCAGTAGAGAACGGCCGTGAGTATGTTTCACAGCCAGATCTGTTCGAGGCATTTGAGCGTGTGGCCGTCGGAGGCAAGGAGAAGAAAGACCGTCCGATGAGCGACAAGGAGAGACATATCGTCTCTTACCACGAGGTCGGACACGCTCTTGTTTCAGCATTACAGAAGAATACCGACCCGGTACAGAAGATAACTATTGTTCCTCGTACTATGGGTGCCCTTGGTTATACGCTGCAGACACCTGAGGAGGAGAAGTTCCTCCAGTCCAAGGAAGAACTCGAAGAGGATATCACGACATTCATGGGTGGCCGTGCAGCAGAGGAGATCGTCTTCCACTCAATCACAAGTGGAGCAGCAAACGACATTGAGAAGGCTACTAATATTGCCAGAAATATGGTCACCCGTTTCGGTATGAGTGACAAGTTCGGTATGATGGGTCTTGCTACAGTCCAGAGCCAGTATCTCGATGGCGGTGCGCAGATGACCTGCGGCCAGCAGACGGCTAGTGAAGTAGATGGAGAAGTCCTCTCCATTATCAATAAAGCATATGCCAAGGCCAGGCAGCTCCTGACAGATAACAGGGAAGCGCTCGACAAGATTTCAGAGTATCTGTACAAGAAAGAGACGATCACCGGAAAAGAGTTCATGAACATGTTCCGTGAGATCACCGGTATTCAGGCTGATCCGGAAAAAGAGATCGATGACGAGAAGACTGAGAGAGATCACGAAGTGGCAAGGAGACTCCAGCGTGAGATGGATTCCTATGAGGAATCAAAGGCTGGAAAGAAATCGCCTGTTGAGACAGATGCATCTGACAAGTCTTCAGACGAGGCCGGATTGTCTGGCTCAGAAAAATCATCAAATGGAGATTCTGAAGGAGCTGGCGACGGATCCAAACCTGAAGTGAGCGATAATGATGACATCTTTGACGAATAAAAGGTGCAGACATGAGTTTTGATATACAGGAAGAGCTGAAGAAGATACCTGATTCTCCCGGTGTGTATATCATGCACGACAAGAGCGACGCGATCATCTACATCGGCAAGGCGAAGAGCCTGACGAAGAGGGTACATCAGTATTTTCAGCCATCGCATGACGAGGGCATCAAAAAGAAGCAGATGGTCGAGCATATCGATCATTTTGAGTACATTGTCACCGATTCAGAGCTTGAGGCACTGGTCCTCGAAAATAATCTTATAAAGGAGCATCGTCCGAAATACAACACGATGCTCCGTGATGACAAGACATATCCATATATAAAGGTGACCCTGGGTGAGCATTTTCCCAGGGTTGTTTTTTCAAGAAAAGTATATAAGGACAAGGCCAGATATTTCGGCCCGTTTACATCTGCGGGAGACGTCAGAGAGACGATTGAGCTTACGAACAAACTCTTCCATCTGCGCACCTGCAACCGTGTATTTCCGAGAGATTTTAAAAGAGAGCGGCCCTGCCTGAACTACCATATAAAGCAGTGCCCTGGCATCTGCCTTGGCAATATTTCCGAAGAGGAATATATGAAGTCGGTAAAATCGGCCATGGAATTTCTTGAGGGAAAGGCTGATCCGGTCATCGATGCGCTCACTGAAAAAATGAACGAGGCATCGAAGAATCTCGAATTTGAGAAGGCAGCTACGTACCGCGATGAAATCTCTGCGGTAAAGATGTGCATCCAGAAGCAGAAGATTACGGATACAGAGGGCGAAGACAGGGATATCCTCGCGATCGCTCTTGATAAGGAAGACGCCTGTGCGGTCGTATTTTTTATAAGAGGCGGCAGAATGATAGGCCGCGATCACTTTTTCCTGAATCTGCGTGAGGATGACAGGAAGGAGGATCTGATCAGCACATTTATACAGCAGTTTTACTCGGGGACGCCATTTGTGCCGAAGGAGCTCTTCGTTCAGACAGAACTTTCAGAACAGAAGATGCTTGAGGACTTTCTCTCAGAGAAAAAAGGCAGTGCTGTTCATATAGTGACTCCAAAGCGTGGGCAGAAGGAGAGGCTCGTAGAGCTGGCCTGGAAAAATGCCTCATTGATCCTGACGAAGGACAGAGAGAGGATAAAGAAGGAAGAGGGCCGGACGATCGGCGCCATGAAGGAGCTCTCCGGAATCCTCGGGCTGCCGGGGATACAGAGGATGGAAGCTTACGATATTTCAAATACGATGGGCTACCAGTCCGTCGGATCGATGGTCGTATTTGACCATGGCAAACCGTTAAGAAACGACTACAGGAAATTCCGCATTAAGACAGTAGAGGGCCCGAACGATTACGCTTCTATGAGAGAAGTGCTTACCAGAAGGTTTACACACGGACTCGAGGAAAAGGCCGGGGGAGAGTCTGAGGAAACAGGAAGTTTTACGAGATTTCCGGATGTCATTATGATGGACGGCGGCAGAGGACAGGTAAATATCGCACTTGATGTCTTAAAAGAGCTGGGTCTTACCATTCCGGTCTGCGGGATGGTAAAAGACGACCACCACAGGACGAGAGGACTGTTTTTTAACAATAAGGAGCTGCCAATCGACAAGAGCTCAGAGGCTTTCAAGCTGATAACAAGGCTGCAGGACGAGGCACACCGGTTTGCGATAGAGTATCACAGGTCTCTTAGAGGCAGGAATCAGGTAAGGAGTTTTCTCGACGATATCCCGGGAATCGGGCCTGCGCGCAGGCGCGCACTGATGAAAAAATACGTCTCAGCCGAGGCTATAAGGAATGCCAGTGTAGAGGATCTGGCAAAAACAGATACGATGAACGAGAAGGCGGCCCAGCAGGTTTGGGATTACCTGCACAAGACCAAGCCTTGACAAAAGGAACGGGCGCTTTTATCATATATCAGAGGAGAAAAACTTATGGCATTAAAGCAGGAAGGTGCGAGCATCAAGGATATTGCCGAGAAGCTCAAGCTGACAAATTACACGAAAAATATTGACCTGGCAGATTGCTTCATCAAGGTCAGGGATATCAACAGGCCGGCCCTTCAGCTGACAGGATTTTACGATCATTTTGATTCGAACAGAATCCAGCTTATTGGTATGGTCGAGTATGCCTATCTGAATGGGCAGCACGATGAGAATGAGAGACATGAGATCTATAAGAAGCTCTTTTCAAATCATATCCCGGCTGTTATAGTCTGCCGCGGCCTTGAGCCGGAGAAGAATTTCCTTGAAGAGGCAGAGAAAGCAGGCACACCGGTGCTTGGTACATCGAGAGCGACTTCGCAGTTTGAAGCCGCTCTGATAAATGTCTTAAGCTATGAGCTCGCACCGACGACGACTATCCACGGAGTTTTAGTCGATGTCTATGGTGAAGGACTTCTGATCACAGGTGAGAGCGGCATTGGAAAGTCCGAGGCAGCACTCGAGCTTGTAAGACGTGGCCACAGACTTGTCGCAGACGACGTTGTAGAGATAAGAAGGGTAAACGACACTACACTTATAGGTACATCGCCAGCTATTACGAAGTATCTGATTGAGTTAAGGGGCATCGGAATCATCGATGTTAAGAGTCTCTATGGAGTAGAGTGTGTAAAGGACACGCAGACCATAGATCTTGTGATACAGCTCGAAGACTGGCACCGCGACACTGACTATGACAGGCTTGGACTCGACGACGAGTATATCGAGATCCTGGGTCAGAAGGTGGTCTGCCATTCACTTCCGATAAGACCTGGCCGTAATCTTGCGATCATCTGTGAGACTGCAGCAGTCAACCACCGCCAGAAGAAGATGGGATACAATGCAGCAGCAGAGCTGTACAAACGGGTTCAGGAGAACATTGTCGGCGCATCGAAAGAAATAAAATAATAATGAGCGGTGTGAAAGCACCGCTCTTACAAATATATTAGAACAAGGAGGCATTGATCTTGGATAACAAGAATGCATGGTTAAAGTACTACACTAAAGAGAATGACAGAAAAAAGGTCATGGATTTCGCGGAGGACTACCGCAGGTTTTTAAGCGGTGGAAAGACAGAGAGGGAATGCACCTCATTTTTTGCAAAAGAAGCAGAGAAGGCAGGCTTTAAGAACCTCGACGATATAATCGCAGCTGATGGTAAGGTAGAGGCAGGAGATAAGGTTTACCGCACGAACCGCGGCAAAAATATCGCGCTTTTCGTTATCGGTGAAGAGCCGCTCTCAAAGGGCATGAACATCCTCGGAGCTCACATCGATTCCCCGCGCATGGATTTAAAGCAGGTACCTCTCTATGAAGATACAGAGATGGCGTTTCTTGATACACACTACTATGGCGGAATCAAGAAGTACCAGTGGGTCGCACTTCCACTCGCACTTCACGGAGTAGTTGCAAAGAAGGACGGAACAGTCGTAAATGTTTGCGTCGGTGAAGATCCGGATGACCCGGTTTTAGGAGTAAGCGATCTCCTTATCCACCTTGCGCAGGACCAGATGAAGAAGACAGGTGCCAAGGTTATCGAGGGCGAGGACTTGAATGTCATGATCGGAACGATCCCTCTCGACGATGCTACAGACGACAAAGATAAGAAGGATGCCGTTAAGAGAAATATTCTTCATATTTTGAAGGAAAAATACGATATTGAGGAGGATGACTTCCTCTCAGCCGAGCTCGTAGTTCTTCCGGCAGGACCAGCCCGCGACTATGGACTTGACAGAGGCTGCATCATGGGATACGGTCAGGATGATAAGGTATGTGCATACCCGTCATTTCGGGCTATTGTCGACGCCAAGCCAGGCAGGAGAACTTATGCCTGCCTCCTTGTAGACAAAGAGGAGATAGGCTCTGTAGGCGCCACAGGAATGGAGTCCAGGTTCTTTGCAAATACGGTAGCAGAGCTGCTTCATGCAGAGGGCGACGATTCACCGCTTTCTATTATGAGGGCTATGCAGTATTCGAAGGCACTTTCATCGGATGTATCTGCGGCGTTTGATCCGAATTACCCTGAGGTGATGGAGAAGAAGAACAGCTGCTATTTTGGCAAGGGCCTTGTTATCAACAAATACACTGGAGCCAGGGGAAAGAGCGGTTCAAATGATGCCACAGCAGAGTACATGGCTGAGATCAGAAAGATCTTTGATGATGCCGACGTTGAGTTCCAGACTGCAGAGCTTGGAAAAGTTGACCAGGGCGGCGGCGGAACTATCGCCTACATCCTTGGTAACTGGGATATGAGCGTTATCGACTCAGGCGTCGCAGTGCTCAATATGCATGCGCCTTGGGAGATAACCTCAAAGGTAGATATCTACGAGGCCTACAGAGGCTATATGGCATTTCTGCTTGCAGAGTGAGGCTTATTATGGAGAGAGTTTTAAAAGCCCTGAGACAGATAGTTGGTACGGATCAAGCAATCCGCGTCGATGAACCGATGAGCCGCCACACCACTTTTGGAGTCGGAGGACCAGCGGATATTTTCATAGATGCGGCAGCGGATGAGCTTAAAGATATTTTAAATCTCCTTTCTGAAGAAAAATTTCCTTTCACTGTTATTGGAAATGGCAGCAATCTCCTGGTCTCAGACAAAGGCATCCGTGGCGCGGTGATCTGCATTGGAAAGCGGATGAGTGGTATAGAAGTGCGGGATGGAGATGGCGTAGCAGACATTTCTGCAGCCTCCGGAGCACTCCTTCCGATTGTTGCCAGAAGAGCGTGTGAAAACGGCCTTACCGGCCTTGAGTTTGCCACCCAGATACCGGGTACGATCGGCGGCGCAGTCTATATGAATGCCGGAGCATTTGGCGGCGACATGAGTGACTCTGTCGTAAGTGTAACTGCAGTCGATATGAACGGTACTGAAAAAAAATACACTGCAGACCAGATTGGATTCGACTACCGTACCAGTATTTTTTCAAAGAATAAAGAGATAATAACAGGAGCAGTCCTGCACCTGAGAAGAGACGATCCGGAGCAGATAAAAGCCCGCGCCGCTGCAATCCGCGAGAAGCGCGAGAAATCCCAGCCTGTTGGAAAACGGAGCGCCGGAAGCACGTTCAGAAAGCTCGGAGACGGAGATACGCCCGAGGCTATGACACCGGCCTGGAAGCTCGTGCAGGAGGCTGGAATGGGCGATGCCAGAGTTGGCGGGGCCTGTGTCTCACCGAAGCATTCGGGATTTGTCATAAATGATGGTGAAGCGACGGCCTCGGATATCTATAATCTGATAAGCCAGATTATCGAACAGGTGAAATTAAAAACTGGAGTTACACTCGAGCCGGAAGTTAAGATAATTGGAACGTTTTAGAGAGGGTAAGGCGCATGGACCTACTGATAATTACCGGAATGTCTGGTGCAGGAAAACATACAGCATTTAAAATACTTGAAGACATAGGGTACAACTGCGTCGATAACCTCCCTATACCTCTTTTCCGCAGCTTTGCCTCTCTTGCGTCAAATTCACCGAACAACGACAAGGTTGCCGTAGGAATCGATGTGAGAAGCCGTACACCTATTTCAAAGCTTGAAAATATCCTCGATGAGCTCGAAGGCGATGGCAAAAAAGTCCAGATACTTTTCCTGGATGCTGATGACGACACACTTGTGAAGCGATTCAAAGAGGAGAGAAGGACGCCGCCGCTTGCCGATGGTGGACGGACTATAGACGCGATCCACAGAGAACGGGACGAGATGGCCTTTTTAAAAAAACGGGCCGATTATATAGTCGATACATCGCATCTTCTTGTCAGGGATCTGCGCGCTGAACTTACAAAAATTTTCGAAGAGGGCACCAACTACAAGAACCTGAATATCACGATACTCTCATTTGGCTTCAAATACGGTATTCCGACAGATGCGGATCTGGTCTTCGATGTCAGATTTCTCCCGAATCCATACTATGTCGACAGTCTAAGGCACAAGACCGGAAACGACCAGGAGATCGTCGATTATGTCATGAATTCAGACGTGTCGCATAAGTTTATAGACAAACTCACGGACCTGATCACTTTTCTTATACCTGAATACATAAAAGAGGGAAAGAACGAGCTTGTGATCTGCATTGGATGTACCGGCGGCAGACACCGCTCGGTCACTGTAGCCAGAGAGCTTTACCACGCACTGGCAAAGCACGATGGCGACTACGGACTCCGCATTGAACACAGAGATATAGACAAAGGATAATATGTCTTTTTCATCAGATGTAAAGGATGAGCTTTACGAAGTTTATCCCAAAGCCAGGCACTGCCAGATCGCAGAGGCAGCGGCTGTGACATCTGTCATAGCGAAGGCTGGCACTGGCAGATATGCCGTCAGGCTGGAAACTGAAAATAAAAAACTTATAAAAAAGTACTTTACTTTATTATTGCAAACGATTAATATTAAAAAAGATGTCTCCGATGAGCTGGACTCTGTGGACGGCAGGAAACTACGGGAACTTTTGAAAATAAATGGCGATGACTTTACTGACACGAATCCTGTGATCTTAGAACAGGATTGCTGCAGGAGGTCATTTTTGCGGGGGATTTTTCTTTCGTCTGGGTCTGTAAGCGATCCGAACAAGTCCTACCACTTCGAGATCGTCTGCCACACAATGCGGCAGGCAGAGCTCGTGCAGGGACTTATATCGGATTATGACTGTGATCCTCATATAGTAGAGAGAAAAGGGCACTTCGTAGTCTATTTGAAAGAGGGCTCGCAGATTATAAATATGCTTGGCATCATAGGTGCACCGAAGGCTTTCATGGATTTTGAAAATATCAGGATCTTAAAAGAGATGCGTGAAAACGTCAACCGGCAGGTGAACTGTGAGACGTCAAACATCCGCAAGTCTGTTTCAGCAGCAGTCAGACAAATTGAAGACATTCGCTTTCTTCAGGAGAGCGGACATTTTGCGGAGCTGGGGCCGGCTCTGCAGGAGGCCGCAAAACTGCGGCTTGAGAACCCGGAGATGCCACTTTACGAACTGGGGCAGAAATGCTCACCTCCGGTGGGAAAGAGCGGCATAAACCACAGGCTCAGAAAAATCGGACAGTTGGCTTATGATATTAAACATCAGGAGGACACCACATGAAAAAAAATGTCACCATCAAAATGCGTGAGACAATGGAGGCAACTCCTATTGCTCACTTGGTGCAGCTGGCTAATCAGTTCCAGAGCCAGGTGTATATTGAGAAGGACACTAAGAAGGTAAACGCGAAGAGCATCATGGGGATGATGAGCCTCGTGCTTACAAGAGGTACTGAAGTGACAATAGATGCTCAGGGCGACGACGAGGAGAAGGCAGTCTTAGCCATTGAGGATTTTCTCACCAAATAAGACCGGGGTTATTTTTCATGGGGAAAAAACTTCTGTTTATCTACAATCCACATTCAGGACGCGGCATGGTCAAGGTACACCTGTCCGATATCATTGAGACCATGGTGCGAGCCGGATATGAGGTTGTAGTTTATCCTACGCAGCATCCGAAAGATGCAGAGCAGAAGGCAAAAGAATACGGTGGTTCATTTGACAGGATCGTAGTCAGTGGAGGAGACGGTACGCTGGACGAGGTCGTCTCAGGTCTGATGTCTCTCGAGAACAGATGCGCTGTAGGCTATATTCCGGCAGGCAGCACGAACGATTACGCAGCGTCACTCGGACTCGAGTCGGATATGCTCAAGGCTTCCGATACGGCAGTCAATGGAACTCCGACAAAAGTCGATGTCGGCAGTTTCGCGGACAGGTATTTCGTGTATGTGGCGGCTTTCGGCATTTTTACAGAGACGAGCTACACTACGAGCCAGCAGCTGAAGAACGTTTTGGGACATGCGGCCTATGTTCTTTCGGCATTCAAACAGCTCAAAGACATACCATCGTACAGGATGCAGGTCGAATACGACGGGAACGTGCTCTACGATGAATTTATCTATGGGATGGTCACAAATACTGTCTCTGTAGGAGGCATGAAGGGCCTGATCTCAGGCGAGGTTGACTTAAGTGACGGACTTTTTGAAGTGACTCTCGTAAGGACACCGAAGAATCCTATCGATCTGAGCCAGATTGTGTCTTCTCTTACGGGGGTGGATACGGATACAGACATGGTGACTTCTTTTCAGACAAGCAGGGTGAAATTTACTGCTGCTGAGGAGATACCGTGGACTTTGGACGGAGAATATGGCGGCAGACCTGAAGAAGTAGATATTAAGGTGCTGAATGGTGCCATAAGTATCGTCAGCTGAAAATAAGGTTGAACGAATCCGGCTAATGGGGTATAATGCTTTTTGGTGTTTAAAAACCAATACATGAAACGGAGGATACGTACATGTTAGTTAATGCAGCAGAGATGCTCAAAGAGGCCAAGAAAGGCCACTATGCAGTAGGACATTTCAACATCAATAACCTCGAGTGGACGAAGTCAATCCTTCTTACCGCTGAGGAGCTCAAGAGCCCTGTTATTCTCGGTGTTTCCGAGGGCGCAGGCAAGTATATGGCTGGATTTGATACAGTTGCAGCTATGGTTAAGGCTATGGATAAGAGCCTTGGAATCACAGTTCCTGTAGCTCTTCATCTTGATCATGGTACATACGAAGGCTGCTACAAGTGTATTAAGGCAGGCTTCACTTCTATCATGTACGATGGTTCACATGATGACATCGAGACGAATGTTAATCATACAAAGGAGCTCGTTGCTATAGCTCATCATCTTGGCCTGTCTATCGAGGCTGAGGTCGGCGGAATCGGCGGCGAGGAAGACGGCGTCGTATCTATGGGCGAGTGCGCTGATCCGGAGGAGTGCGAGAGAATCGCAAACCTTGGAGTTGATATGCTCGCAGCAGGCATCGGCAACATTCACGGTGTTTACCCAGAGAACTGGCCGGGACTTCGTTTCGACGTTCTTGACGCTATCCAGCAGAAGACAGGAGATATGCCTCTGGTTCTTCACGGCGGCACAGGAATTCCTGACGACATGGTAAAGAAGGCCATCACTCTCGGTGTTTCAAAGGTTAACGTTAACACTGAGTGCCAGCTCGTATTTGCTGAGGCTACACGCAAGTACATCGAGGCAGGCAAGGATAAGGAAGGCAAGGGCTTCGATCCTCGTAAGCTTCTCGCACCTGGTGCTGAGGCTATCAAGGGCAAGGTAAAGGAAAAGATGGAGCTCTTCGGTTCTGTTGGAAAGGCCTGAATAATAAATCAGTTTTACACCGGCGCGCTGGACTTCGGTCCACCGCGCTTTTTTGTGGGACAAAAGGGACGGTTCTTTTTGTCCCGCCAGGTGGTTTATTTTTTGGCGGGAAATAGGTATAATAGGTTATAACTGAGAGAAAATGTTTCTCAGAATTATATCTTTTAAGGAGGAAAAGACGAATGAAAAATGTCAAAAGGTTACTTGCCATCGCGATGGCAACAGCTACTGTAGTCACAGCAGCACCTGGGGCGGTTTTTGCTCTTGCAGCAGATTCTGCAACAACTTCTGCTGCAGCTACTACGCCTTCGGCGACGAGCACGACTAAGGTTACATACACTGTCGATGATGAAGAAGTCACAGCTGATACTGATGCCAAGAAGAACCCGGCATTAAAGCTTAATACAGTGACCGATGCTGGAAAGACTGCTGCGATAACTGTATCTGGTACCACAGAAAAAGTTTATGTTATACCAGAGGATACTTCGGTTGTAAAAGCTGACGTAAAGGATCAGACTGTTACAGTCACAGCACAGAAGGCAGGCAAGACAAGCATCAAAGTTACAGTAGGCAAGGAGGAGTTCACTGTTCCAGTAGAGATTGCTGATACTGTATCTGATAATGTCAAGACACAGATTGATGGTGAGGATTCTGATACTGTAACACTTGACCAGGATACTTCAACAGCTGTAAATGCCAGGAAGACAGCAAAGATCGCCGGAACATCAGAACTTGGACTTGCTGTAAATTATGACCTTTACACTTCAAAGGATGACAAGGGTCTTGTCAGCGGCAACAAAAATGATGTCGTTTCACTTGCTTCTGATGGCACACTTACAGCCGGAAAGCAGGACGGAACGGTTTATGTTAAGGTCTATACAAATGACAATAACGGCAAACAGATGAAGGGGGCTTCTGCCTGGGTTACTGTTACTGTTGCAAAACTTCCAGAGGCCAACATCACATTTAAGCAGAAATCGATAACACTTGATGTAAAGGACAATAAGACTGCAGACCTGACAAAGGTAGTTACATTACCAGAAGGTACAAAGGCTGAGTACGAGATCACTGCTAATAACGACACAGAGAATAAGAATGCTGCAGTAGTTAAAGACAATACTCTTACAGCTAAGCAGGTGGGTAATGCCACTCTCAAGGTAACAGTCAAGGGAGACGACAAGGTTCGCTATACTGTAAAGAAATTACCAGTCAAGGTATTAGATGAGATACCGGCTCCGGCAAAGGTGGCTTCAGATCTTAAAACAGCTAAGGAAATCGTAACTGTAAAAGTAGGAAAGACAGTTGATATCAAGGCTACAACAAAATCGACTAAGATTACATACACATCAAAAGATAAGAAGATTGCTACCGTTGACAAGAAAGGCAAGGTCAAAGGCGTAAAGGCGGGCTACGTAGTAGTAAATATTAAGGCTGACGCAACAGATACGATGGAAGCGGGTGCAGCTAAGGTATTTGTAGTAGTCGAGAGCGCTCCTAAGAAGCCTGCAAAGAAAGTCACAGTTGCGAAAGTTTCAAGTGTTAAGATTACAGGCCGTAAGAAGAATTCGAAGTCATTAAAGGTTTCATGGAAGAAACTTAGTGGCACAGGATACACATACGAGGTCCAGAATAGAACTGTTACAGTAACGAAGGTAAAGACCGGAAAAGGCAAGAAGGCAAAGATCAAGACAGTTACCAAATACGGTAAGTGGGCATCTAAGAAAGTAACAAGTGCCAGCGCTACTATCAGTATTTCCAAGACAAGCAGGTATCAGATTCGTGTCAGAGCCGCAAAGAGCGGTAAGAACGGAGCCTGGTCAAGTACAGTTACATCGATCAGACCTAATAAGTGATTTTTTGAATTGCTGATATTTGCTCATTAGGTGGGGCGGTCCTTTCGAAGGAGGGGGCCGCTCCTTTTTTGTTAAAATCTGACAGTTTTAAGAGACCGGCCCATATGAAACATCTACTTGCATTTTAGGCTCTAAGCATATAAAATATTAAGGATAATGGCTGATTGAAAGGGCATTTTATATTTTGCCAGAAGCCTGGATCAAAGGATAAAGGAGACATAAAATGAAGCTTGCAAAGACATATGATCCTAAGGAAATCGAGGATCGGCTCTACAAAAAATGGGAGGACAACGGCTACTTCCATGCGAAGGTTGATAAGAGGAAGAAGCCTTTTACGATCGTGATGCCGCCTCCGAATATCACCGGAAAGCTTCACATGGGACATGCTCTCGACAATACGATGCAGGATATCCTGATCAGATTCAAGAGAATGCAGGGCTACGAGGCTCTCTGGCAGCCTGGCACAGACCATGCGGCCATTGCCACTGAGGTCAAGGTTACGAATGCGCTCAAGGAAAAGGGCATAGATAAGAGAAAGATCGGCAGAGAGGCATTTCTTGACTACTGCTGGAAGTGGAGAGAGGAGTACGGAAGGACTATCATCACCCAGCTGAAGAAGCTCGGAAGCTCAGCTGACTGGGAACGTGAGAGATTCACGATGGATGAGGGATGCTCTAAGGCCGTTGAGGAAGTTTTCGTAAAGCTCTATCAGAAGGGCTATATCTACAAGGGTTCGAGGATCATCAACTGGTGTCCTAAGTGCCAGACATCTCTTTCGGATGCCGAGGTTGAGCATGTGGACCAGGATGGATTTTTCTGGCATATCAATTACCCGGTAAAGGGTGAGCCTGGCAGATTTGTTGAGATCGCCACTACCCGTCCTGAGACGCTTATAGGAGATACAGCAGTAGCTGTTAACCCTGACGACGAGAGATACAAGGATATCGTCGGTAAGACGCTTCTTCTGCCTCTTACGGACAGAGAGATTCCTGTTATCGCTGATGCTTATGTTGACAAGGAGTTCGGAACCGGCTGCGTTAAGATCACACCGGCTCACGACCCTAACGATTTTGAAGTCGGAAAGAGACACAACCTCGAAGAGATCAATATTTTAAATGATGACGGCACTATGAATGACAAGTGCGGCAGGTACGCAGGCATGGACCGCTATGAGGCCAGAAAGGCCATGGTAGCTGATCTCGATAAGCTGGGCCTCCTTGTAAAAGTCGTTCCGCATACACACGCCGTAGGAACTCATGACAGATGCCATACGACAGTAGAGCCGATGGTAAAGCCACAGTGGTTCGTACGCATGAAGGAGATGGGAGAGGCCGCTCTCGAGGCTGGCAGAAAGGGCGACGTCAAGTTCGTTCCTGACAACTATATCAAGACATACGAGCACTGGCTCACAGGAATCAAGGACTGGTGCATCAGCCGTCAGCTCTGGTGGGGACACAGGATCCCGGCTTACTATTGTGACGACTGCGGGGAGATGGTCGTACAGAAGGGCGGTGCGCCAAAGGTCTGCCCGAAGTGTGGCGGAAAGCATTTTACACAGGATCCAGATACACTCGATACCTGGTTCTCATCTGCACTCTGGCCATTCTCGACACTTGGCTGGCCTGAGAAGACTCCGGAGTACGAGTATTTTTACCCGACGGATGTACTCGTTACAGGCTACGATATCATCTTCTTCTGGGTTATAAGGATGGTATTCTCAGCCTTAGAGCAGACTGGAAAGGCTCCGTTCCACCATGTACTGATCCACGGACTTGTCAGAGATGAACAGGGCAGAAAGATGTCGAAGTCGCTCGGCAACGGAATCGATCCTCTCGATGTCATCGACAAGTACGGCGCAGATGCATTAAGACTTACTCTTATGACTGGAAATGCCCCTGGAAACGACATGAGATTCTACTGGGACAGAGTCGAGAATTCGAGGAACTTCGCGAATAAGGTTTGGAACGCATCGAGATTTATCCAGATGAATCTCGATGGCTTCAATCTTCACGACCCGGAGAACAAGGACTTCCGCACAGAGGACAAGGCTATAATTTCGCTGGTGAACACCCTTGTAAAGGATGTCACTGACAACATGGAAAAATACGAGCTCGGCGTTGCAGTCGGCAAGGTTTTCGATTTTATCTGGGACGAGTTCTGCGACTGGTACATTGAGATGGTTAAGCCAAGGATTTACGCCAGGGATACGGATCCGAAGTCAGCTAACGCAGCACTTTTCACACTGAAGAATGTGCTCTCGATTTCACTGAAGCTTTTGCATCCATATATGCCGTTTATCACAGAGGAAATCTACTGTTCTCTTAATCCTTGTGAAGATACGATCATGACGTCAGGCTGGCCGCTCTACCAGAAGGCAGCACACGATGAGAAAGCAGAGGAGATCTACTCTAGAGTCAAGGAACTGGTAAAGGGCATGCGCGCTGTCAGAAAGGATATGAACGTACCTAATTCGAAGAAGGCAACGCTTTATATCGTATCTGAGAAGAAGGCTGTCCGCGATATTTTCGAGGAGAACACATCTCTGTACCAGACGCTTTGCTCAGCAAATGCCGTCAAAGTTCAGAAGGACAACAAGGGAATCGACGAGAAGAGCGTCTCATTTGTGATCACAGATGCGACCTGCTTTGTTCCACTCGCAGAGCTTGTAGATATGGACAAGGAGCGCGAGAGACTTCAGAAGGAGCAGAAGCGTCTGGAGGGCGAGCTCAAGAGATCGAACGGAATGCTTTCGAATCAGAAATTCCTGTCGAAGGCTCCAGCCGCAAAGGTTGAAGAGGAGAAGGCTAAGCTCGCCAAGTATCAGCAGATGATGGCAGATGTTAAGAAGAGACTTTCAGAGCTCTGATTATAGGAAAATATGATTGATTTTGACGAAGAATTAAAGAATTTCAAACCAAGCATGGAGACAAGCGAGGCTGAGGATGCCATCCGCGACAAGGACTTGACTGACATGATCGATATTTTGAAGGAGATCACAGCCAGCCAGTCGACAGTCATCAGGCAGAGCGCGGCAGTGGCAGCTGCAGCCAAGCAAAACAGGAAGTGACCGGATGGAGAAGTGCTTTAACTGCGGAAATCCGATTGGTGAGGACGAGAGGACCTGCAGGTTCTGCGGTGCGAACCAGAGAGCCTACAGGATGATCATGGCCTCGTCAGAGAAGGCCTACAATGATGGTCTGGCCAAGGCCAGAGACCACGACATCTCCGGCGCTATAGAGAGCCTCAACCGTTCGGTCCGCTTCAACAAAAGAAACACCAAGGCCAGAGATCTGCTCGGTCTCGTATATCTGAGATACGGTGAGCCGGTGCTTGCACTCCGGGAATGGGTCATCGCGAAGAACTTTGATCCGGACGATGAGCTTGCGAACAGATATCTGGACAGTGCCAGCAGCAACCCTGGTGCATTTGAGAAAATTGACACAGCTGCGAAAAAATTCAACACCGCATATAAATATGCGAGAGCCAAGGCATTTGACCTTGCTGCTCTGGAACTTAAAAATGTCGTCAGAGAAAATCCTGATATGGTAAAGGCCAGACAGCTTCTGGCACTGATCTATATGCAGGAAGGTGAGTATTCCAAGGCTTATTCAGAGCTTAAGGCAGCGAAAGAGGACGATGAGAACAATCCTCTGACAGTCAGATATCTGAAAGAAGTCCGCTCCCACCTGGTTTCTGGCAAGAAAAAAAAGAAGAAAAAGACCGACCGGCGTTCGACCGTATCTATTAATGATGGACATGATGTCGTAATGATGCCGAGGCAGTCATTCATTGAAGCTTTAGACAACTCCAAGAGCGGCCTGTTCAATATCCTTATAGGTATTGCTATAGGAATCCTGGCGTTCGTTTTCCTCGTCTCACCGACTATGAAGCAGAGAGAAAACGAAGAGACAAGGAAAGCGCTTATAACCGCGAATTCGACGACCGCTTCCTCTAAGAGTGATGCGGCTGACTTGAAGAAGCAGATAACAAGCCTTCAGAATAAGCTTGACAAGTACGAGGGAAAGTCAGATGTCAAGGGCTCATACGAGAACCTGATAAAGGCTCAGCAACAGGCTACCGGAGATAAAGCAGACCTCGATGCTGCCAGAAAGACCTTGAAAGAGGCAAATAAAAAGCTTCTCGGCACGAGTGGAAAAGATCTGTATAAGTCGCTTACGGCACAGATTGACCAGCAGACTCTGACTACGAAGTACGACGAAGGTAAAAACGCATTCAGGCAGAGAGACTACGACAAAGCGATAGATGCTTTAAAGACTGTTGTAAAGATTGACGATACTTATGATAACGGCGAGGCTGTGTACGAGCTGGCCCAGTCATATGAGTATAAGGGTGATACCAAGAATGCCCTGAAGTACTATCAGAAGGTAGCGAAAGATTATGCGCAGTTCTACCGTGGCAGAAGTTCCGCGAGAAAGGTACAGCAGCTGCAGCAGGCTCAGCAGAACCAGCAGGCTCAGACAAACGGCTGATGCCGACATCTTTATTAATAACATTTCAGACATAAAAATACCGGGACATCGAGTTGTCCCGGTATTTTTTGTCCTAATTATTTTGAGAGAACTTTCTTCAGGTTTTTCATCTCTGCCTTACCTGCGCTCTTGTTCAGGAACTGCGCTGAGAACAGTGAAAATCCCTCACAGCCGGCTTTCTTCAGCTCTTTATACTGACTTGCAATATTTGACTTGCTCTTAGACCAGCCGTAGTCTGTCCATTTGCTGCTTTGATTTGGCTTCTCGCCTGATCTGTAAAGAGCTAATGCGACGTATTTCATCCTGCCGTTCTTATTGAGTGAAGATTTTCTGAACTGCTTGAGCCGATTCGAGAACATCTTCGTGTGACTGCTGCCCCAATTGTTGGACCAGTAGATCTGTGGCATCAGGTAGTCGATATATCCGTTTTTCGAAAGCCAGGTGTCGATATCAGCACCCAGGGCACGATCATTTTCGAGATTTCCCTGAGGAGCTATGCCGAAGGTGGCTTTTTTATTTGAAGCTTTTACAGCTTTGTAGACTTTCTTTATCAGGTTGTTTACATTCTGGCGTTTCTTTGAGGCTTTTAGCCAATGGTCTGCGGAAAAAGCTGAACGGGTGATAATTCCCGAGGTGTTTTTATAACCTAATACTGCAGTATAGAAGTAGTCGTCGAAAACAATACCGTCGACATTGTAAGTCATAACCTCTTTTACAGCATTTACAACTCGACTCTGAGACTTGCCATTAGCAGGATCAAGGTAATAATCGTTGCTTCCCGTAGAGCATCTGTATGGGTTCATCCATGCAACAATCTTGATTTTTTTGGCATGCGCTTCTTTTATCATAACCTGCATCGGATCAAATTTCAGAGTTGAGGCGGCTTTTTTGGAAGCGTTTTTATAGCCTAACTTTGTAGCCTTTGGTGAAATATATTTCATGGCGTGGAATGTTTTACTTTTCCATGCGGCATCGTCATAGGCACGGACCTGCATATAAAGCGTATTGAGTTTATAGCTCTGCATTTTTTTAAGAAGTTTGTCAGCATTTTTTTTGAATGTAGCTTTGCTGTCAGTTTTCAGACCGAGAGAAGGATAGTCGTAGACGCTTACCCAGAGACCGCGTACTTCAGTATATTTTTTCTTACTTGTTTTTTTAGCTTTAGTTGTTTTCTTTGAAGTAGATTTCGGAACTGTTTTAGACTTAATGTTATCAGCAGGCTTTACATCAGAAGTGTTGTTCTGGAAGGTTTTTGCCTCGCCGGAAGCACCTTTCCTGGACGAAGAGTTGTTCTGCGTGTTTTTCTTTTGAGCAGAATTTCTACTGGTAGTTTGGGTCGTAGTAGTATTTTTTGCAGTGGCTTTTTTCTTGGCAGATTTCTTTTGGGTAGTCTTTTTAGCTGACTTTATCCTGGAAGATGTCTTCTTCGCCGATTTTTTAGAAGATTTCTTACTGGTGGATTTTTTCTTCATGGAAGACTTTTTTTTGGAAGACTTCTTCTTAGCAGATTTTTTTTTGGAAGACTTTTTTTTGGAAGACTTCTTCTTAGCAGACTTTTTTTTGGAAGACTTCTTCTTGGAAGACTTTTTCCTGGAAGAGTTCTTCCTGGTAGTTTTCGCTTGAGCAGCTTCTGCCTGAGAGACTGTATTGCAAGGCTCTGCTATCGTAAGAGCTGGTACTCCGGCAAAAACGATAGCAAAGGCCATAATGACGGCAATTGTTTTGGCTTTAATCTTTTTGAACATTATTCCTCCTGCGTTTTATAGTTATTAATTTACATTATCACGATGCAAGAAGCGGGGTGATGTAGTCGTTTATCAGACTGTAGCCATAGTTGTTAGCTGTAGCCCAACCATAGTTCTTTGCGATTTTGTCTCCTGCTTCACCGGTCGTGTAATGATTGTCTTTAATGCCGAGCCACTCGACATATGGAGCCTTTCCAACGAGACTCGAATCGGCGCGTGGGTCTGGGATTTTGACTTTACTTGTTCCTTCCGGCCAGCCGTCTATTGTAGAAACGGAAGTCGTCGAAGAAACGTTTCCGTCGGTCGCAGCATAAAATGCGAGGTGAGTAGCCTGAGCACGGATACCGACTCTTACAGCATTTTTTTCAGCTTCTTTGGCAGAACTGTATCCGAGGGCACTGTAATAAACTTTTGCGTATTTTACGAAGTCCATGCCACTTTCTCCGCCATCTAAAGCACCTATTCCACCGAAGTTGCACTGGGCGGCTTTTACACTTCCGCCAAACTGCAGGAAACCTGTCTCCTTGCAGATCTGTGCAAAAAGCACTTCGGCTTTGATGCCTGCTCTGTCTGCTTCTTCACAGACAATCTGACTGAACTGATCTATAGTTGCTGCGCCATACTGTTTATAGACATCAGCAGGGTAAGACTTATTCATGCCTGATGTCTTGGAATTGTAGTAACGGACCATCTGCTGTGCATTGGTAGAAGAAGTTCCTTTTATTGTATAGGCAGTAGTGCCGCTTGCGGCAGAGCTTTCAGGTCCGTAATAGATGCTTCCGTTTACATTTAAAAATGCACGGATTGTGTAAGTATATGTTGATTGCGGACTGAGGCCATTGATTGTAACCTGGTTTACATCATCACCGTCGACTAATTCCACCTGATTGCCGGCAGCATCTATTATCTGATAACCTGACACATCTTTTACAGGATACCAGTGAAGGATAAGAGAAGTTTCTGATGCCGGCGTTACATAGTCGTTTTTATCCTTATCGTAATCGGTAGTATCTTCTGAACTCTTTACTGCTGTATATGCGCTTCTCCACTTGATGCTGGCTTTGCTGAGCTTTTCAATCGCATCAGCAGAAGCCGGGTTAGTCGGTGTTCCTGAATTAGCAGGTGTAGTAAACTTCAGAACATTTGAGTAGCTGCTCCAGAGTGTCTTCTTCGAAGAGTTTACGGACTTACGATAGAACCTGAACTTGAACTGATACAAAGTATTAGGAGCTAAGTCAGTCTCTGTGTAACTATTCTCTTTAATTCCGTCGTTAACTCTGGTGAAGTGGCCGTCGCCGGTCTTCTTGTACAGACGGTAGGTTACATCCGGATCAGTCGATTTTTCCCAGGTGAATGCTATAGATTTTCCATCGGCAGACATTGCGCCGGAAAGTGTGCCTGCACCATCTGAATCTGTGGTAACCTTGACAGGATTTTTCTGGTAGGTGCACCAGATGTTAGTCTTCTTCTTTCCTTTCTGGAAGTATGCTCTGACTCTGTAGCCGTAGGTCATATTTCCTGAGACGGTCTCGTCGGTGTAGCTTGATACGTTCTTCTTAGTCGTAGTAATAGTCTTGTAGCTTCCGCCGTTGGTGTTTCTGTATATGCGGTAACCATGAGCACCTTTGATCTTTTTCCAGGATACTTTTACACGCTTAAAGCCGTTGTCGACAGCCTTGATCTTTGTTACAGTGTATTTCTTCGGAGTAGTAACGCCAACGCCTTTCTTGTTATAGACGTCGGTTCTTCCACTGCTGTTGCTGGAAACTACAGTATAGTAGTATCTGGTGTTGTATGAACCTGTGACATCCTTGTATGAGGTCTTCGTCGTCCTTCCAATCTCTTTAAAAGTGCCCTTGGCACCTGTCTTTCTGAATATGATGTACTGGGAAGCCCTTGCTGAACGCTTCCACTTGACCGTAACGCTGTTGTCGCTTCCTGAGGCCTTAACAGAGGTAATAGTTGCACGGGCAGGACGGGACACCTTTTTCTTCTTCAGTTTAAGAGCTTTCGCGATGCCGTCAGCATCTGCCTTAGCCATCTTGTTGATCTTCTTTGTGGAATTGAGATATTTCTTTACATCGGATGGACAGGTTATAAAAGCTCCTTCGACGATTATGCCCGGGATATGATGCAGCTTTGAAGTTCGGATAACAGAGTAATAGTCTGCCATGCTTCCATCCGGATAACGGGTGTTTTTAGAAGACCTGGTATGTATCTGCCTGTCACAAAGCCCCAGACTTTTGAGCTTTTTCTGAATATTCTGTGCGAGTGATTTACCGAGACTAAATGCTTTGTAGTCATAATGATTGTTCGGATAATATACCTCGCAGCCGTTCGGGGCCTTCCCAGAGGCGGCATTCAGATGAACCGAAACGAAAGCATCAGCACCGACTGAGGCAGCATAAGCTGTTCTGTCGGTAAGAGAAACATAGGTGTTATTTTTTCTGGAAAGATATACTCTGACACGAGCGTATTTCTGGAGATATGTCTTTACAGACTTTGCAATTTTTAAAGTAAGGTCTTTCTCATGGTAGCCGCTGCCGTATGCACCGGGATCGCCGCCGCCGTGCCCTGCGTCGATAACTACGACCTTATCCTTCTGGTCGACGAGTAGTGGATCGTATGCGGATCCGGCAGTGTCTTTGGCTTCCGCTTCTATTTTATTAGTATTTAATAAATATGCAGAGCCACCAATTGAAGTGAGAGCCAATGCGGCTGCAAGAAAAAATGCTGTAATCTGTTTTTTCATAATAAATATTTAACCGTCCTTTAAAAACTTATTAAATACTGTAACATAAAAATGCATCTGTTACAAATCGAATTCGTAAAAAATAAGGAAAAAGGAACATTTTTGACAAAATTTTTATTTTTATGTGATATAATGGCATAGTGTATGTGTTATTCACAGTTTAAAAGTATTGTGTGATTTTAGAAGAATTTTTTTAGCACGAAGGAGGAACCAGGATGAAGTTTCGGAAAAATCTGCTTGTTCTGCCAGTTATCGCGGCAATGCTGCTGACGGGCTGTGGCGCAGGTAAAGGAAAAAATTCTGCTTCGGCAAATGCGCTCGATTTTAGTACTGCTTCAGGAGACGCAGGTAAAGATCTCGTAGTGTCTGTAGGTACCGAAGACGATAAGGAGGTTTTAAGTCAGATCGAGTCTGATTTTAAGAAAGATAATCCGAATTTTCCGTATACAGTCAAGGCTCGGGTTATCAGTGAATCTGAGGCGGCAAATAAAGTGCTCAGTGATACAGCATCGGCACCTGATGTCTTTACGTTTGCAGACGATCAGCTTAATTCACTTACAGCATCGGGGATACTTTCGCCTGTCACAGATTCATCGGTCAAGAGTGATAATCTTGAGGCAGCTGTCAAGGCAGCCTCTATAGATGGCAAGGTCTATGCGTACCCGATGACCGCAGATAACGGGTATTTCCTCTACTACAATAAAAAATATTTCAAAGATGCAGATTTGAAGACACTGGATGGTATCCTGAAAGTCGCAGCTTCGAAGAATAAGAAGGTCACGATGGATATCGCCAATGGCTGGTATCTGTATGCATTCTTTGGAAATACAGGTATGAAGCTGACACTTGCTGACGACGGACTTACGAATGTCTGCGACTGGAATTCCACAAAAAATAAGATAAAAGGTATAGATGTTATCTCGGCTGTCACTTCCATTGCAAAAAACAAGGGCTTCAAGGCCGGAGGTGATGATGCTCTTAAGGCTGGTGCCAAGGATGATTCTGTTATCGCAGGAGTCAGCGGAGTATGGCTCTCAGCCGACCTGCAGAAGATCTGGGGAGATAATCTGGGTGCAGTAAAGATGCCTACATATACAGTAGACGGACAGCAGGTACAGATGGCCTCCTACGCTGGTTACAAGATGGTCGGTGTCAACAGTTTCTCACCGAAGGCCAGCTGGGCCAACAAATTCGCAGCATATATGACGAATCAGAAGAGCCAGACACTCAGATTTGAAAAGAGAGGCCAGGGCCCGTCAAATACAAAAGCATCGGAGAGTGATGCGGTAAAGGCATCACCGGCTATTCAGGCACTTCTGGCACAGTCCAAATACTCATCGCTTCAGAGGCTTGGACAGAAGTTCTGGGATGCAATGAACAATTTCGGACCTCAGATTACAAGTGGTAATAATATTACACAGAAGCAGCTTAACAGTTTTGTAAAACAGGTTACCGGAGCAGTGACAGAGTAAGGAGGGTGCAGGATGTCTAAAAAGAAAACAAAAATTGTAAATAATACGAAGCCTATCCGTACGAGTGTCAGAGGTCTTGTCCTCGTAGCGCTGGGTGTACTTGGAGCTATTGCTATCATTTCAAATATTATCAGTAATATCAGTCTCCGCAGCATGAATTCCAGTACGACAGTAATTGTTGATGAGTCTATGGCGAGCATCGATGAACTGTCGGATATTTTCACAGACACGCAGACTATCTACCAGAAGTCTCTGTCACACATAGTGGCTACAGATTTTTCGACCAAGGTAAAAATGGTGGAAGATATCCTGTCTGAGGAAGCTTCGCTAGAGAAACTGCTGAATAAGGCGTATGCCTCTGCCAAATCGGATTCGACAAAATCCGCGGTAAAGACTATCGCAACGCAGTATGTTGATCTGAAGAGATCAGTAAATAAACTCACGGCAGCTTCGGCTCAGCAGAACAAAGCGAAAGCCTACTATCTCGCAAACAACGATGTCGCAAAGGCAGCTGACGCTATCTCATCTACGATAACTTCTACAAAAAAACAGCTCGAGAGCGAGGCATCTTCCAGAAAGAACACATTAAACAGTGTTTACCATACTAATACTGGCCTTAACCTGTTCTTCATCTTTGGCTCAATCTTTGCAGTTGTCATAGATTTCTTCCTTGTAATGAAGTACATCGCAAACCCTCTGAACAAGACAGAGAGACAGCTTCATCATATCATCAGGGGCATAGAAGAGGGTCATGGAGACCTGACACAGCGTGTTTCTGTCGAGAGAATGGATGAGATTGGAAAGCTCGGCTACAGTATCAACAAATTCATCCAGAAGCTGCAGGATATTCTCGCTTCTATAACGAAGAACTCGGACGATATGGAATCGGTAGTTTCAGAGGTACTTGGTTCTGTCAGAACTTCAAACGGCTCTGCATCAGATTTGTCGGCAGTTACCGAAGAGCTCTCGGCTACAATGCAGGAAGTTGAAAGCAATGCGTCTGTTATCTCTGGAAATGCCAAGGATGTTTCCGACAGAGTAAATGAGATCGCCAGCAAATCTGATGAGATCGGTGATTACTTGAAACAGATGAAGGATCAGGCTGACGAGATGGAGGCCAAGGCCCGCAGCAATATGAACGATACGGACGAAAAAGTTACGGAGATCATCGATGTGCTGGGTCAGGCTATTGAAGACGCGAAGAGTGTCGACGAAGTCAATAAGCTGTCAGGAGATATCCTCTCGATTGCGAGCCAGACAAACCTTCTCTCACTGAACGCTTCTATCGAAGCCGCAAGAGCTGGAGAAGCAGGACGAGGATTTGCGGTTGTAGCTGAGGAGATTTCACATCTGTCTGACTCGAGCCGTGAGGCTGCTTCGAACATCCAGAAGATAAACGAAGTTATCACCGAAGCCGTTCATAACCTCGCAGAACATTCTCAGGATCTTGTAAATTACATGAAGGATTCTATCCTACCTGAGTTCCGCGATTTTGTAGACGATGGCGGAAGGTACAAGAATAATGCCACATATATCGAGCAGATGATGGTAGACTTCGCTGCATCTACAGCAGAACTTAAGAGGACAGCAAATGAGATCGCCGATTCTATCGGATCTATTTCAACATCTATAAGTGAAGGTGCACAGGGTGTCACTGGTGCGGCAAACAGCACTCAGGATCTTGTAAACGATATGGACTCGATCACACAGAGGATGGACGAGAACCAGAAGATAGCAAAGAATTTAAAGGACGAGACTTCAGTATTTACAAACGTATGAAGAAAAAAGTAGTTTCAGCAGTTCTGGCGGCGGCTCTTGCCGCCGCCTGCTTTTCTGCCTGCGGAAAAAAATCATCTTACAAAGCCATTAAAGAGGACAATACTGTCGTAACGATAGGTATATTGTCGTCTTCAGGGAACGAAGATATGGAGAAAGGTTTTAATGATGCTCTGGCAGATACTTTTGGAGAAAAGCATGTCAAAGTGATAACATCGACATGTTCTTCGCAGGATGACAGCAAATCTGTCACAAGTCTGACAAACAAGGGAGCGCAGCTGATCATGACCGAAGGCTGGAAAGCCTTAAAGGCAGCTTACAGTGAAACACAGCAGGATGAGAACAATAAAAAACTTCCGATTGTAAGCACTGGAGTAAATAACATTTCAGCTGCATTAGGTATCAGCTATGCGGACGAAGAGAATAAGAATACCGGTGTAAATGTAACCGGGGTGATGCCTTCTCCGACGATCAGCTCCCAGCTCTCGGAAATCATTGAAACCACAGACAGTATCCACCGCGTCGGAATAATGTATTCCCCGGAAAATACAGACGCTGTAAAAGGCAACAGGGAGCTTGAGCAGTATCTCGAAGAAGCAGGCATTGGTTACCGCGAATTCATGCTGCCGACATCTGCTTACAAAGATGATATGAAGCACGCCGAAAAAGCCAGCGCCATAAAGCAGAGCGATGACGTTGATCCTACAGTCCCACAGATCTCTGATAATTTTGGCAAATTACTCCATCCTGATTATAACGATGGCAAACTTGCGGACTGGGAGAAAAAGACCAGGAAGTCATTGAAGGACGCTAAGACGTCAAAGATCATATCAACTGCGGTAAAAGAGTGCGACGCACTGTACATCTCTGCAGGCCTTTCAGGCTCTGACATCAAAAAAATCGTGAAAACCGCGAAGAACGGGGACTGCGTCACCTATGGAAGTGACCAAAAATCAGGAAAAGAGTCACTTATAACGATATGGCCGGATCCGTATGACGGTGGTTACAAGGCAGGGGAGATGGCCTACCAGATTCTTGTAAATAAGCAGAATCCGGGCGATATCCAGATCACTGACCAGTCTGAAAAATCGTTCCACAAGCTATACAATAAAATGTATGCTGAGGTTTTGGGAATCACCTTCCCTAAGTCTTTCAGCGAGTACTCTTCGTTTATGAAGTCGTTTGTCCCCGGCCAGGACACCGAGAGGGTGGAAGAGAAGGAAAACAGTTGACCTCCGCATTTTTTGCACATTTAACAAATTTAAGATTGAGGAAATTTTATGATCAAATTTACAGAGGATTATCTGACTGGAATACCGGAAATAGACCGCGAGCATAAGAAGCTTTTCGTGATGATAGAACAGGCAAACAGCGAGATTAAGTCGGGTGCAGATATCAGGACGACCGGAATGCAGCTCTTAAATGGGCTTAAGGACTACGCTGCGACGCATTTTGCTCACGAAGAGGCATATATGGAAAGTATCGACGATCCGGAACTGCCGCGCCAGCGCAGAGCTCACAAAGCCTTTGTTAAAAGACTCGAAAATACAAACTTCGTAGGAATGGCAGATGACACGATGAGAGAGGCCGTTCTCGACCTGTTAAACTACATGTCTCACTGGCTTATGCACCATATTCTGGGCTCGGATACTCTGATTGGAAAGACGAAGTCGCCTTTTGCTTTTACCGATGAATATAAGACGGGAATCGAACTGATCGATTCAGAGCACAAAAAACTCTTTGACATCATGGGACGTGTAAATGCGCTGATTCACAATGAAGATCTCTATGACAGGTTCGATGAGATCGTCGAGCTGATCGGTGAGCTTCGGGACTACACCAAGTTCCATTTTTCCGATGAGGAAAAATATATGGCAGAGCACAATTATCCCGGACTTGATGCCCAGAGAAAGGCACACCAGGGCTTTGTCGACTACCTCGAGAAGATAGATCTCGAAGAGGTGGACGAGGACCAGGAGGCATACCTTACGGACCTTTTGGCTTATCTTCTGAAATGGCTCAGTGGCCACATCCTTGGAATGGACAAGAAAATCGGGGAATTTATTTTACAGTAAAATATACCCGAGTGCTGGCCGGAAGCAGAGCGCAGATTACCCGACGCGCTCTGCTTCTTTATCCACCGGGAAATTTGGCACTATATGTGAAAGGAGAAACTATGGGTTGGGTTGTTGTTTTGATTGTGATCGCAGCCGTTGTGGCTGCATTTTTTATTCTGGCGATAAAACTTGCGACTTATATTATGACGATTAATAAAAAGCATGGCAAGACGCTGGAGCGGGCCTGGAAGATCGAGTCGGGTCACATGGATCTGTCGTTTTACAATAAGATTGAAAAAGAGGATTATACGATAAAGGGCGTTGGTGGTTATATTTTACATGTGCAGTTTCTTAAGAACCCGAAGCCGACTGCGAAATACATGATCCTGACTCATGGTCACAACGACAACAGAATCGGGTCGCTTAAATATGTGCCGATGTACATGGAACTTGGCTTCAACTGCGTGATCTACGATATGAGATGCCACGGCCTTAACAAGAGGACTTATTTCACATACGGAATTTTGGAGAGCAAGGATCTGATGATCCTGATAAAAGACACGAGAGTGCGCCATCCTGACATGACCCAGCTCGGCCTGCACGGCGAGTCACTTGGGTCTGCAACCACGGTAACAACAATGAAATACAGGCCGAAAGTCGACTTTGCTGTCTGTGACTGTGGTTTTGCCGACCTCTGGAATGTGCTTAAAGTCAGTGCCAGGGAGTATCATCTGCCGCAATTTTTCCTGTATATAGCAGAAGCCGGCGTCAGGATGAAGTATCACTATTCGTTCAAACAGATGAATCCTATAGATTCGCTTGGTGACAATGAAATCCCGATGCTATTCATTCATGGCACGGCTGATTCGTATATCGTACCATCGAATTCACAGCGAATGGCTGACAGGACGAAGGGGTACAGCGAGGTTCACTTTGTCCAGAACGCAAAGCACGCGATGTCGTATTATACGGACCCAGTGAATTATAAGAAATATGTCGCTGATTTTTTGAAGAAAATCGAATGAATGCTGCCAAAAGCGACTAACGCAGGTCATAACAGAAGAGATAATGTCGTTTCATAGGAAGAGAGTTATTATGATTTGGATTTTTGTAATTATTGCGGTACTCGCTGCAGTCTTTTTCATTCTGGCGCTGGGGCTTGCTTCTTTTGTCATGACTGTAAAAAGACAGACACTGGACGAGGCTTTCAAGTGGCAGTCAGACCACTATGACACGTCTTTTTACGAGAAGATTGATAAGACTGATTATACTGTCGAGGGCTGCAATGGATACAGGCTGTTTGTCGAATTTTTAAAAAATCCCAGGCCGACAACAAAATACATAATTATTACCCATGGTCACACCGACAACAGATTCGGGTCGCTTAAATATGTCCCGATGTATCTGGAACTCGGTTTCAACTGCGTCATTTATGACCTCAGGGCACATGGTGTAAATGACGAGACTAATACGACTTACGGCATCCTTGAGGCAAAAGATCTTGACCTTCTGATCAAAGATACCAGAAAGCGCTATCCTGATATCACTCAGCTCGGTCTGCACGGTGAGTCGCTGGGCTCCGCTACTACAGTGACCTGCATGAAATACAGGCCACAGGTCGATTTTGCAGTTGCAGACTGCGGATTTGCAGACCTTCGAAATGTGCTGGTTCAGAGCGTGAAGCTTATCCACCTGCCGAAATTTTTTGTAAATATTGCTGATGTGGGAATCCGCATTCGCTACCACTATTCAATTGATGAGATGCGTCCAATCGATGCGCTGAAGGACAACGAAATCCCGATACTCTTCATTCATGGAGAAGCGGATAATTTTATCCTGCCATCCAATTCAAAGCGTATGGCAGAAGCGACAAAGGGATACAGCGAGTGCCATATGATCCCGAAAGCAGAACATGCCGGATCCATACTGATGAACCCGGCATGTTATAAGAAATATGTCTCTGATTTTTTAAAAAATGTATGAGATGGATCAACCTGCCATAAAGGTGTTTGTGAAGATCGTCATCTGAGTGTTGACTTTAGCTGCCTTTTTGGCATCTTTAAGACTCAGCCAATATGTCTTACCATTTTGCACTAATCCGATGTAGGCACTGCTTCCTTTAAAGCTGATTTTTCCGAGTTTTAATTTCGCACCTTTATTAAATGCCATAGTTCTGGACCTGGCGGAAAGGCTCTTCTGAGCTTTAATTGAAGCGGCAAGTTTTACGGAGCTGCCTTTCCTGACGAATTTATTATTCAGAGCTGCAATTTTATAATCGCTCAGGCTGCCTGCACGATTGAATTTATTGTTTTTCCAGGTGTATTTGATATTATAGGTGCATACGCCGAGTCCGTAAACATCCTCCTGAATGGTTGCTGCAACAGTTTTTCCGGATGTCTTGATATTCTGCGTATAAGAATCATATCCCGGCAGACATTTGTTTAAGTTTACAACACAATTCAGCTTTCCCTTCCTGTACTGGTAAATTCCATTGTAATCGGCTTCGTGATTATCCCACGGAGTATACAGTGCAAGGAATCCGTTCTTTTTGGATATTTTTATCAGCCACGACCTGACATCATAATAATTGGTTTTCTTATTAAAAACGGTCTTTCCGTTGACCTTGACTTTGAGACTGGTGAAAGTCTCTGGATCTTTTTTATCCCTGGTCTTTACAAAACTTACGGTGTCGGCCCTGCCGTCTCCGGTCAGATCGATCTTCTTAGTACCCTTCGCGAATGCACTCACAGAAAAAATCGAAGCAGCCATAACCGCAGCAAGTGAAAACGAAGCAATTTTACAAAAACCTTTTCTCATATAACAGACCTCCTTAAAATGGGTCAAGAGGGACGGTTCTTTTTGTCCCAGTTATCTCTTGTTTGAGGTTCTCCACATGCGGAGCTTCTCGGCGTCTTTTATCAGCTGGTCGCGGAAATCCGGGTGAGCGATCGAGATCAGCGCCTCGGCTCTCTCCCAGGCTGAAAGTCCCTTGAGGTTTACCTTGCCGTACTCGGTTACTACATACATGGTCTGCGGACGGGTATCGGTGACGATGGATCCTTCGGCGAGGGTAGGACGGATACGGCTGTGAACTACACCCTTCTTATCAGTAAAGGTAGAAGACATGCAGATGAAGCTCTTGCCGCCATTTGACAGGTAAGCACCCTGAACGAAATCCTGCTGACCGCCTGCACCGGAGATCTGGCGGGTACCGGCTGACTCGCCGTTTACCTGACCATAGAGATCGATGTCGATAGCGTTGTTGATCGACATGAAATTATCAATCTGAGAAATGACTCTGACATCGTTTGTATAGTCAACAGGAGCACTCATGCACTCCGGGTTGTCGTCGAGGTAATCGTAGAGCTTTTTTGTGCCGGCACCGAAAGCGTAAACCTGGCGATAGCGGTCGATATTTTTCTTCGAGCCGTTGATCTTGCCAGCCATAGCGAGATCTACAAAAGCGTCTACGTACATCTCGGTGTGAACAGAAAGATCCTTGAGATCTGACTCAGCGATAAGAGAACCGACAGCGTTTGGCATGCCGCCAATACCGAGCTGGAGACAGGCACCGTTAGGAATCTCATCAACGATAAGCTGAGCGACTTTCTTATCGACATCGGAAGCCGGGCCGCCGGCAGGCATTTCGCCAAGTGGAGGATTGTCACCCTCGACGATGGCACTTACCTTAGAGATGTGAATCTCAGACTCATGGCCGCCAAGACAGCGAGGCATATTTTTATTGACCTCGACGATGATCTCCTCAGCGTTCTCGCAGACAGCGCCGAGATGGGAGGCAGATGGACCGAATGAAAAATAACCGTGCTTGTCCATCGGTGCTACCTGGATCATAACGACTCTCGAAGGAGTGGCGTTGTTGATCCTATAGTAGCTTGGAAGCTCAGAATACTTGATAGGTGCGAAGTAAGCGTTAGTCGTTGTAAGCATTTTTCTCTCGACGCCACTCATATGCCATGAATTATATGAAAAATGCTTCTCAGCGTCCGGAACCTGCATGATATAAGGAACATGGAAAAGGATTCCGCCTCTGACATTTACATCGACAAGCTCATCGGCTCTCTTCGCCAGAGCTTTGTCGAGGGCCTCCGGAGTGCCGACGCACCAGCCGTAATCAACCCAGTCACCGCTTCTGACGCACTTTACAGCCTCATCTGCAGTGGTCAGCTTCTGTTTATACTCTTCTTCGAAACTCATATTACCTCCTTCTAAAACTGCATTTAATTAAAAAATAGCTCTCTATATTCTACCACTACAAGGAAAAATTTGCTATACTATTAAGAACGACTGTAAATTTATTATTTTAGAGGAAATATATGAAGAGAAAGAAATTTTTAGCAACACTAATGGCATCTGTAATGATAGGCTCACTTGCTTCCGCGACAGGTGTAAACGCCTATGCCACCCAGAACAGGTCAGCCAATTTTTCAAAGATATATGTATTAAAGTCAAAAAAGGCTCAGGACATAGTGACTGTGGCATTGGCACAGGAAGGCAGGACAAAGGCGGACCTCGGATATTCGGAAGCCTGGTGTGCGGATTTCATAAGTGATTGCGCATACCTCGTCGGTGCATATGATGTGATACCAGCGAATGGCAGTGTATATGCATTAAAATCCAGTCTGACAGCTGCAGGAGGATATGAAGTCGACAATCCTCAGGCGGGAGATATTGTATTTTACCATTGCAATAGTGAACACAGATGGGTGCACTGCGGCATAATGATAAACAGCACTCAGTCGATAGAGGGGAATCTAAGTGGAAAGGTCAAAACGGCGAATGGCAATTACAAGGATTCCAATGGACACTCTCTTTCAAATGGGACAGTTACCCGGATATTTATCCGCCCGGGCTATTTTTCAAGCAAGGCACCGATCCCGAGCAACACTTCAGATAATTCGTCTGCAAATAACAAAAATGTGATCCCGGTAACACCGACCAATAAGAAACAGAATACCAGCAAACATGCAAGTGGTACGGCGTCAGATGGAAAAGAATCGAATCCGTCCAGCAATAAGGACAAGAGTAAGACAAATACTGACAATAAGTCGAAGAACAAGACATCTGACTCCGCTTCCAAAAAGAAAAAGTACGTCGGAACTTACAAGGTAAATACGAAATCGGGTGCCCTGACTATGAGAAAGTCAGCGTCTAAGAAGGGAGAGATCCTGACTCAGGTACCTAAGGGCACCAAACTGAAAGTAGAGAGCATTAAGGGAAAAGGAAAAAATGCCTGGGCACGTGTCACTTATAAGGGACTGACCGGCTATCTTTCCATGCAGTTTATGAAAAAGGTGACTGCAAAGAGCGCCAGCACAAAGAAGACAACTGCAAAGAATACCTCTTCGAAGAAGAAAACATATGTCGGTACTTACAAGGTAAATACAAAGTCGCGCTCTCTTACTTTGAGAAAGTCCGCAGATAAAAAGAGCGATATCCTGATGCAGGTACCAAAGGGTACAAAGCTTAAAGCGGAGAAAATAACTGGCAAAAAGAACAACAAATGGGTCCTTGTCACTTATAAAGGACAAAAAGGTTACCTTTCCATGCAGTTTATGAAAAAGGTGACCACTAAGAAAGCAGGCACAAAGAAAACTGCAGCAAAGACTACTACCAAAAAGAAGACGACAGTCAAAAAGAAGACCGATGCAAAGAAAACTACTGCAAAAAAGACCACTGAAAAGAAAGCAGCTTCGAAAAAGAAAAGCAGCAAAACATACAAGGTAAATACAAAGTCGGGTTCACTTGCGTTGAGAAGCTTGGCTGGTAAAAAGGGAGCGTTTGTGATCTCAGTACCGAAGGGCACTAAGGTTAAGGTCACAAAGGTGACCGGAAAGAAGAAGGACCAGTGGGCCCGTGTCACATATAAGGGACATACTGGCTATCTTTCTATGCAGTTTCTTAAGAAAACAGCCTGATCATGAAACTGCATCTTAGAATACACAGAATATTATTATTTGTACTTTGGATCGTAGTGCTTGTTCTGCTCTACGGTCATTTTAGAGTCCGGTTTTTAATCGTGGCGCTGATACTCGCGCTGGCAGGCGGGGTATCAGATATCTGGATTTTGTATAGGATGGCTGTAAATACTGAAGTGATGCTCGAGCCCGGAGCGGAATTATCAGAAAATCCAAATGATTTTCCGGTTTACTTACACATCACAAATGATTCCCGGATCCCGTCTGCGGAGCTTTTGATTGTGATCTCCTGGGAAAATGAATCAGATGGCAGCAGGCAGGAGAAGGAGATCACATACCCGCTTTACTCGTATGAGGATTTTCGCGAGAAGCTGCCAGCTGCTTTTACGGATTCTGGAACTTACAGACTCACACTTGAAAAAATGCAGCTCAGAGATTTTCTGGGTTTTTCAGACCTTATAATTCCGCTCGATTCCGAGCTTCAGATACATGTTTGAGGAAAGGGTATATAAAAATGCTGAAGGTTTTTCTTGTAGAGGACGAGGCAGTCATCAGGAACAGCATTGTAAAAAGCGTTGACTGGGAAAATGAAGGCTTTGAACTGGCAGGAAGTGCGGGTGACGGAGAGCTCGCCTGGCCGCAGATCAGGGAAACAAGACCTGACATTGTTGTTACAGATATCAGAATGCCGTTTATGGACGGACTCGAGCTTTCAAAGCTTGTGAAAAAAGAATTTCCGCATGCGAAGATCCTTATACTTTCAGGGTTCAATGAATTTGATTACGCAAAAGAAGCGATTCAGATCGGAGTATCTGATTATCTGCTGAAGCCGATATCCGCAGACAAGCTCGTAGAGTCACTTCACAAGGTCGGAGACGAGATCATCGAGGAGAGAAAATCCCACGATATGATCATGAACTACACCAGAAGGCTCGAAGAGGAGGATAACAAAAAGGCTGAGAACCAGACTCCGGTAGATGTGGAGGAAGTCAATCCGAAAGCGCTTAACAAGACGACTTTCTTTGATTTTCTGATCAGGGGAAACAGAGACGACATTTCGGGATTTATAGATAAATATCTGGATGAACTCGGACGCAATAACCTTCGTTCTGTGCTCTTCAGACAGTATGTTATATCTGATCTCTATCTGACGTGCAACGCATATCTGGATGATCTCGGAGCACCAAAGGAAGAGAAAATCGCAATTCTCGGATCTATGGAGGATGCTGGAAAAGCGGTCGCGGCCGACAAGACGGGACTTCGGGAAAAACTTGAAGATCTCCTGTGCTCGATAATAGATTACAGAAACCTGAACAGGGAAGCCCAGCTGTCCTCTCAGATACTTAAAGCCTCTTCATATATTAGAGAACACTATGGAGAGGACGATATTTCACTGAATCAGGTTGCAGATGTGGCAGGAATGTCACCTTCCCATTTTTCTGCCGTATTCAAGCAGGAGACTGGCGAAGGATTTTCTGAGTATCTGACAGAGGTCAGGATGGAAGCTGCCAAGAGACTTCTTGCGACAACGGATTTCAAGATGACTGAAATTGCAGAGCAGGCAGGCTACCACGATTCCCACTATTTTTCATCCACATTTAAAAAGACGCAGGGAATGACTCCGAAGGACTACCGCGCGATGGTGAAAGGAAACTGATGAAGAGGAGAAAAAGCATCCGGACCAGGATAATTGTATCTATATGGTGTATTGTAGTGCCTATGACCATACTTTTTTCAATGGCCATAGGCTATTTTTACATGTCTTTTCACAGATATAACAAGATCGTAAATAATATAACCCAGGCGAATGAATACAATATGACCTTCAAGGAAAATATGGATTCGGTCATATATCATATCGTTGTCGGAAGCATCAGATACAATGAACCAAAGGAACATGCAAACCTCGGGATGCGCGACCCGTATATTCAGATCGACAGGGCAAGGCGGCAGTTCCAGCAGCTGAAGGAGAGGACTACGGACAGGGAGAAGCTTACGACACTCAGGGAAGTCCTCGGACTTTTAAATACCCTCGAGCAGAGAGTCGACGACATTGTAAATAATGTCAAAGAGGGCGGCCATTACGATAAGAATATGCAGATGTTCAATATGGATATTTCCATACTGACAGGCCTGATACAGGATTCCATCCAGCGCTACATCTATGAGAGCGCAATAGAGATGGGAAAGGTGCAGAGGGAGATCAACGGGAGGATCATGTTCTTTATCAGGATCATGATCGTGATCTTTGCGGTCCTTCTTATCATAAGTATTGTAATTTCAAAATATACGACTGACAGGATCATAAAGCCTATCGATAATATGTGCAGAGTTACGGAAAGCTATGCAGTCGGAGATTTTTCAAAGAAACTCGAGGTGAAAAACAACAACGAGCTCGATGTGCTTGCGAACAGCTTTAACAACATGGGCGATGACATCGAGAACCTGATAAAGACTGTCGGCGAGGAGCAGAAGGAGAAGCAGTCGCTCGAGATGAAGCTCCTTACTGCTGAGATAAATCCACATTTCCTGTATAACACTCTCGATACGATAGTCTGGCTCACAGAGGCCAAAGAAAACGATGAAGCTGTTAAAGTCCTCTCGTATCTTTCTGATTTCTTCAGAGTCTCACTGTCAAACGGCAGAGACGTGATAACGGTTGGAGAGGAGGAAACCCATATAAACAGCTACCTCGCAATTCAGGAGATCCGTTTTTCAGATATGATGGACTATGAGATCTCAATAGACGATGAAATAAAGGACTGCCAGATGGTAAAAATGACCCTTCAGCCTCTGGTTGAGAATGCGATCTACCATGGAATCAGAGGCCGGAGAAAAAAGGGAATTATCCGGGTGACTGGAAAAGATCAGGGCAGCTACATGGTATTTACTGTAGAAGATACCGGGAGGGGAATGACGGCAGAAGAACTTGACGACTTCAGGCAGAGACTTTTGACCGGGAAGATAATGCAGAGCGCTGAAGGGCATGGCTTTGGTGTCGCCAATGTGGTGACCAGGCTGCACCTCTACTATGGATCAGATATGGATATCACGGTAAAGTCTGTTGTGGGCAGGGGAACGATCATAAAAATTGTACTTCCAAAGTCGGTTCAGTAAAATTTTACACTTTTTTTGAAAAATTTTATACTTTTTTAACTCAAACAGGAAAAATTCAATAAAATTTCGCACCAAATTCATAATTTAGTCTGTTTAAAAACGGCTTATTTCTCTCTATAATACTAAACATAAAGAAATTCTTCTAAATCTAAACCAGGTCATCCTGATTGAGGGGGATGACCTCATAAAAGCTAATAAGGAGGGCTGTTTTTATGAAGAAGAAGTTGTTTAGTCTGTTACTTACAGCAACAATGGCTGTAGGTGCTCTTGCTGGATGTGGACAGGCCACAAGCGGTGGAAAGAGCACAAGTTCAAGCTCAAGCTCGAGCTCAAGCGCAAGCTCATCTGCATCAAAGGGCGGCAGCGGAAAGTCGGTTACGATCGGATTCTCACAGGTAGGAGCTGAGTCAGATTGGCGTACAGCCAGCACGAAGTCTATGAAGGGAACCCTTTCATCAAAGAATGGTTACACAATGATCTTTGATGATGCTCAGCAGAAGCAGGAGAACCAGATCAAGGCTCTTAGAAACTTCATTCAGCAGGATGTTGATTACATCGCACTCGATCCTGTTACTGAGTCAGGCTGGGATACAGTTCTTAAGGAAGCTAAGGACGCAGGAATCCCTGTTATCATCGTAGACCGTATGGTTAAGGTTTCAGATGACAGCCTCTACACAGCATGGGTTGGTTCAGACTTCAAGGCAGAAGGTAACAAAGCCTGCGAGTGGCTGAAGCAGTATGCTGATAAGAAGGGCATTAAGCAGTCAGACATCAACATCGTAGATATTCAGGGTACTATCGGAGCTTCAGCTCAGATCGGACGTACAGAAGGACTTAACGACGCAGTTAAGGCAAACGGCTGGAACCTTGTAGCTCAGCAGACAGGTGAGTTCACACAGGCTAAAGGACAGGAGGTTATGGAGTCTATCCTTAAGTCTGGCAAGAAGATCAACGTTGTTTACTGCGAGAACGATAACGAGGCATTCGGTGCTATCGATGCTCTTGAGGCAGCTGGTAAGAAAGTCGGCTCAGACATCAAGAACGGCGAGATCATGGTAATGTCATTCGACTCAACGAACGCAGGTCTTACAGATGTTAAGAACGGCAAGATTGCTCTTGATACAGAGTGCAACCCGCTCTATGGACCACGTGTTGATGAGATGATCAAGAAGCTTGAAGCAGGCCAGAAGGTACCTCATCTTCAGTACATCGATGAGGCTATGTTCGCTAAGGATAACACAATCCCTACTGTAACAGCTAAGAACGCCAAGGGTGAGGACACTAAGTATGATGTAACGGTTGTTACAGATGATGTCATCAAAGGCAGATCTTACTAATCCTGATACCAAAATAACACAGTGATTTAAAGAGTGAATTTGGGTGGCATGAGGAAATATTGGGAAACCAGTTACACTCATGCCACTTTTTTTGCAAAAAAATAGAGAAAGGAGACGAAATGGAAGACGTTATCTTAGAGATGAAAAACATCTCGAAAACCTTCCCTGGAGTCAAAGCCCTTTCCAATGTGGATTTCGCTCTCCGCAAAGGTGAGATACATGCGCTGATGGGAGAAAATGGAGCAGGAAAATCTACACTGATAAAGGTGCTGACCGGCGTGTATGACCTCGAAGGCGGGTCGATTACGATGGCCGGAAAAAATATCGTAAATCACAGCCCGGAGGATGCCCAGAAAAACGGCATCAGTACAGTTTACCAGGAAGTCAACCTCTGCCCTAACCTCACAGTAGGTGAGAACCTCTTCATCGGCAGAGAGCCTAGAAAAGGCCTGTTCATCGATTGGAACGCTGTCAACAAACGCTCAAAGAAACTGCTCGATGATTTAAATATCGAGGCTAATCCAAAGAAACTGCTCGGCGACTGCTCGATAGCAGTGCAGCAGATGATAGCCATCGCAAGAGCAGTCGATCAGAACTGTAAAGTCCTGATCCTCGACGAGCCGACATCTTCTCTCGATGACGATGAGGTTGCAAAGCTCTTCACACTGATGAGAAAACTCAGAGATAACGGCGTAGGTATTATCTTCGTTACACATTTCCTTGAGCAGGTATATGAAGTCTGCGACAGGATCACTGTGTTAAGAAACGGTGAACTAGTAGGATCATATGAAGCCAGCGAACTTCCGAGAGTTCAGCTCGTTGCAAAGATGATGGGCAAGAACTTCGATGATCTGGCAGATATTAAGAGCGGACACGAGAACAAAGTCGATATGAACTCGACCCCTGTTATCGATGCCAGGGGAATCGGCCACACTGGAACGATCCATCCGTTCGACCTTGCTGTACATAAGGGCGAGGTTATCGGACTTACAGGACTCCTCGGAGCCGGACGTTCAGAGATGGTAAGAGCCATCTACGGAGCAGATAAGGCTGATTCAGGTCAGCTCTATGTGAACGGCAAGAAAGTAAAGATCAACAAACCACTCGATGCTATGATGCTCGGCATGGGCTACCTGCCTGAGGACAGAAAGAAAGATGGTATCATCGCTGACCTTTCAGTCAGAGAAAATATCATCATTGCTCTCCAGGCCAAAAAGGGTATGTTCCATCTGATGAGCAGGAAAGAAATGGACGAAGCGGCTGACAAATTTATCGACCTCCTTCAGATAAAAACAGCCAGCCGCGAGACTCCAATCAAGAGTCTCTCCGGTGGAAACCAGCAGAAGGTTATCATAGCTAGATGGCTTCTTACAAATCCTGACTATCTGATCCTCGATGAGCCTACAAGGGGTATCGATGTAGGAACCAAGACAGAAATCCAGAAACTTGTTCTTGATCTTGCGGATCAGGGCAAAGCTATCACATTCATCTCATCTGAGATCGAGGAGATGCTCCGCACCTGCTCACGTATGGCAGTCCTCCGCGATGGCTATAAGGTCGGAGAGCTTTCAGGAGATCAGTTGAACCAGGCAGATATCATGAAGACTATCGCCGGTAGCGAAAATGGAGGCTCAGAAAATGCAAAGTAATCAGTCAAAGTGGAGCCGTATCACACACGCTCCGCTCTTCATGCCAATCGTGTGCCTTATCGCAGTACTCGTACTCAACGTAATACAGACACCGACATTTTTCAAGATTTCAATCAACAACGGAGTTCTCTATGGATATCTTATTGATATCATCAACCGTGGTTCAGAACTCGTAATCCTTGCAGTAGGTATGACACTTGTTACTGCAGCATCAGGTGGACAGGATATTTCCGTCGGCGCCGTAATGGCCGTTGCAGCTGCTATCTGCTGCCAGCTCCTGACAGGCGGTCAGAAGACATCCTCAACACTTGCAATGCCAATTATAGTTGCAGCAATTATCGGAATCCTTGTTGCAGGTCTCTGCGGTGCGTTCAACGGATTTTTGGTTGCGAACCTGCATATCCAGCCGATGGTCGCCACACTTATCCTCTTTACGGCAGGACGTGGTATCGCACAGCTTGTTACAAAAGGACAGATTACATACGAGCGTGCTCCTTCATACAAGGTTCTTGGCGGATACATCGGAAAATGCCCGGTACCTACTCCTATTTTCGTAGCGATCATCACTGTAATCGTAATGCAGCTGATACTGAAGAAGACAGCTTTGGGACTTTACGTTGAGAGTGTTGGTATCAATGGCTCGGCATCGAGACTTGTAGGTCTTAACTCAACGATGCTGAAGTTCATCACATACGTGATCTGCGGTCTCCTCGCAGGACTTGCAGGAATCGTTGCTTCATCACGTATTTACTCAGCAGATGCCAATAACATCGGTCTGAACCTCGAAATGGATGCCATCTTAGCCGTAGCACTTGGTGGCAACAACCTTGGCGGCGGTAAATTTAACATGATGGGTTCCATTATCGGAGCTTATACGATCCAGGCTCTTACGACATCACTTTACGCCATGAATGTATCAGCCGATCAGCTTCCTGTTTACAAGGCTATCGTCGTTGTAATAATCGTCGTAATCCAGAGCCCTGTATTCAGAGACAAGATTGCTAATGCATCGAAGAAGAGAAAGGCGGTGGCTTAAAATGAAGAAAGCAAAACTTTCAAAGACAGGTTTCCTGCTTCTCATCACGATCGTGATGTTTGCAGTAATGTACATCGCTGGAATGATCATTTTCCAGGATAAGGGATTTGCAAAGCCACAGATGTTCTTAAATCTCTTTATCTCGAATGCCGGACTTATAGTTATAGCCTGTGGACTTACGATCGTAATGATTACAGGAGGAATCGATATCTCCGTTGGTTCTGTAACAGCTCTCGTTTGTATGAGTGCCGCAGATGTAATGGAAAACAAGGGAATGAGCGCAGTATTTGCCCTTTTCCTTGCACTGATAATTGGTCTTGCATTCGGTGTTGTCCAGGGTTATCTCGTAACATATTTAAAGATTCAGCCTTTCATCATAACGCTTGCAGGCATGTTCTTCGGCCGTGGTCTTACGGCAGTCATCAGTACAAAGATGATCTCCATCAAGAACAAGATGTTCCTTGCCTGGGCCAATGAAAAAATGTACCTGCCTTTCGGTTACACGAACCGACACGGGGTCCTGGTACACGCTTACATCTACCCAACGGTAGTCATAGCACTGGTCGTAGTTGTTCTGATCCAGATCATGCTCAAGTTTTCTAAATTCGGCCGTGCGCTCTTCGCAATCGGTGGAAATGAGCAGAGTGCCGTACTCATGGGACTCAATGTCAAATCCACAAAAATGAAGGCATATGTCCTCGATGGTTTCCTTGCAGGACTTGGCGGATTCCTCTTCTGCTTAAACAGCTGCGCAGGATTCGTAGAGCAGGCCAAAGGTCTTGAGATGGATGCTATTTCAGCAGCCGTTATCGGTGGCACACTTCTCTCAGGAGGTGTCGGAACAGTAGTCGGAACTCTGTTTGGTGTTCTTATAACAGGAACTATTCAGTCTCTTATCACAACACAGGGTACTCTCTCAAGCTGGTGGGTCAGAATCGTTCTTTCTATCATGCTCTGCTTCTTCATCGTACTCCAGGCTATTATCGGTGGAGCCGGTCTGAAGAAGAAGGACAAGGGTAAAGAAAAGACAGCAAAAGCAACTACGTAACATTAAAATAAAATTTGCCGGGGGCAGTTTACACTGCCTCCTTTTTAAAGTTTTCAGTTGATACCATTTGAAAAATGGTGTATCTTATATTATAGGGAAAAAGCAGTTAAATTTTTCTAGGAAAGGGTGGCTATTAACACAATGAAAAAGATTTATTTTATCCCGGGCAGTCAGGATCTCTATGGTGAGGAGTGCCTCAGACAGGTTGCAGCTGATTGTAAAGAAATGGTAGATTTCCTTAACGAGAAGCTCTCTGACACTATTCAGTTTGAGCTCCTTCCTACAGTTGAGACTTCTGAGATCTGCGTAGAGGATATGAAGAAGGCAGTCTGTGATGATGACTGTGTTGGTGTATGCGTATGGATGCACACGTTTTCACCAGCCAAGATGTGGATCAAGGGACTTCAGATCTTAAATAAGCCTCTTCTTCACCTTCATACACAGGCTAACGAGAAGCTTCCATATGAGACCATCGATATGGACTTCATGAATCTGAACCAGGCCGCACACGGCGACAGAGAGTTCGGATTCATTCTTGCAAGACTCAACATCCCTCATCAGGTTGTTGCAGGTTACTATAAGCACGATGATTTCATCGCTAAGGTTAAGCAGTTCGCACAGGTTGCCAAGGCTATCGACTTCTCATATCATATGAGAGTTGCTACATTCGGAAACAACATGCGTGACGTTTCAGTTACAGATGGTAACAGACTCTCATGCGAGATCAAATATGGCTGGGAGATCAAGTACTGGGGCATCGGCGAGATCGCTGATCTTGCCAAGGAGATCACTGACAAAGAGATCGATGACAAGATGGCTGAGTACAAGTCCAAGTATGAGATGGCTACAGACCGTGAGGATGTTGTAAGAGAGCAGGCCAGATATGAGGTTGCTTTCGAAAAGTTCCTCAAGGAGAACGGCTGCAGCGCATTTACAGACAGTTTCCAGGATCTTCACGGACTGAATCAGCTTCCGGGAATTGCCGCTCAGAACATGATGGCAAAGGGCGTTGGATTTGGACCTGAGGGCGACTATAAGATCGCAGCATTCCAGGCTGTCCTTGAGAAGATGGCAGAAGGCCGTGAGGGTGGCACAGGATTCATGGAGGATTACACCTATGACCTGACTCCGGGCGAGGAAGTAGAGCTTGCAAGCCATATGCTTGAAGTTCCGGCTCAGCTCGCTGCAAGCAAGCCACGTATTGAGGTTCATCCTCTTGGAATCGGCGGAAAGTCAGATCCTGCAAGACTTGTATTTGACTGTGTTCAGGGCGATGGTATCCAGGTTACACTTATTGACCTTGGTGATCACTTCAGAATCGTATGCGCAGATGTAGAGCTTATCAAGGAGCCACATCCGATGCCGAACCTTCCTGTAGCACACATAATGTACAGACATAAGCCAAACTTCGAGATCGGCACAGCTGCATGGTGCTATGCAGGCGGAGCTCATCACTCAGTTATCTCTACAGCTCTGAACCGTTCAGATATCCAGCTGTTTGCTAAGCTCACAGGTACAGAGCTTATCACTATTGGTGATGACACAACAGAAGCTGACCTTGCCAGATTTTACATGAAATAATATGACAATCAGGATATTAGTAGGATAGAAAGGAATCTCATGCTCGAAGAATTAAAGAAGAAAGTCTGGCAGGCTAATCTTCAGCTGCCGGCTCATCACCTTGTGACATTCACCTGGGGAAATGTCAGTGCACTCGATAGAGAGACCGGATATTTTGTTATCAAGCCAAGCGGTGTACCATATGACGAGTTAAAGCCTGAGGACATGGTAGTCGTAGACTTAGACGGAAATAAGGTTGAAGGTGATCTGAATCCTTCATCCGACACACCGACTCACGCAGTGCTCTACAGCAGATTCCCGGAGCTTGGCGGTATCGTACATACACATTCGACATTTGCTACATCATGGGCACAGTCCGGCCGTGACATTCCGTGCTACGGCACTACTCACGCAGACTACATCTATGGACCTATTCCATGTGTCAGAAACCTGACCAAGGAAGAAATCGATGAGGCCTATGAGAAGAACACAGGTGTCCTGATCGCAGATTACTTCAAGGAGAGCGGCCGCGATGTTATGGCTGTACCTGGAGCACTCTGCAAGAACCACGGTGTATTCACCTGGGGAAAGGATGCAGACGATGCAGTGTACAATGCAGTAGTATTTGAGGAAGTTGCGAAGATGGCCTATGTTACAGAGCAGATCAATCCCCGCGTGACACCGGCTCCACAGGAACTTCAGGACAAGCATTACTACAGAAAGCATGGCGCTAATGCCTACTATGGCCAAGAGGGACATCGCGATGGAAAATAAAGAAAAGATCGAAAAAGGAGCCACAGCTTTAGGAATTGAGTTCGGCTCTACAAATATCAAGGCAGTCCTCACAGACGACAAGGGCGCAGTTCTCGCAAAGGGAAGCCACCGCTGGGAGAACAGCCTGATAGATGGTATCTGGACATATTCTTACGAGGAGATCGATGCAGGACTCAGATCCTGCTACACTGCTCTCCGCAAGGCTGTCGAGAAGGACTATGGCGTAACACTTACCACAGTCGGGGCACTTGGCATTTCAGCCATGATGCACGGTATCATCCCGCTCGACAAGGACGGTAAGCCATTATCAGAATTCCAGACCTGGAGAAATTCCAATACACAGGCAGCAGCTGACGAGCTGACTAAACTGTTCAATTTTAACATACCACTCCGTTGGACGAGTGCACATCTGTACCAGTATATTTTAGACGATGAGCCGTTCCTTCCACAGCTTGATTTTGTGACGACTCTCGACAGCTATATTACCTGGAAGCTTACAGGTGTAAAGTGCACCGGAATCGGAGACGCTTCCGGAATTTTCCCGATCGATTCTGAGACTAAGGACTACGATCAGAAGATGGTAGATGCCTTTGACAAGCTTATCGCTGGAAAGGGCTATCCCTGGAAGCTCCGCGACGTACTTCCGAAGGTACTTGTTGCAGGACAGAAGGTTGGAGAGCTTACAGCCGAGGGCGCTGCTCTTCTCGATGAATCTGGTAATCTGAAGCCGGGAATTCCTGTAGCTCCATCAGAGGGCGACGCAGGAACAGGTATGGTTGCTACGAATGCTGTAGCTCCAAGAACCGGAAATGTTTCTGCCGGCACTTCTACCTTTGCTATGGTCGTTACTGAGGGACCTCTCAAGGCTCTCCACAGAGAGATCGACATGGTTACTACACCTGACGGTGCTCCGTGCGCTATGAGCCATGCAAATAACGGTACATCAGATATAAATGCATGGCACGATATTTTTGCACAGTTCGTTGAAGCTCTCGGAGAAGATCCTGACAAATACGATCTGTACACGCTGCTCTGCAGGGAATCACTTAAGGGTGATGCAGACTGCGGCGGACTTCTGAATTTCGGTTACTATTCAGGTGAGGGCGTTACAAAGCTCAATGAGGGCAGACCACTTTATGTCAGAATGCCTGATTCCAAGTTTACGCTGCAGAACCTGATGCGTGCAAATATTTACTCGTCACTTGCAGCTGTAAAGCTCGGAATGGATATCCTCCAGAAAGACGAGAAGATAAAGATCGACCGTATCACTGGACACGGTGGATTATTTGGTACACCGGGCGTGGCCCAGAAGTACCTTGCTGCTGCTATAAACACTCCTGTTACTGTCCTCTCGACAGCTACAGAAGGTGGTCCGTGGGGAATGGCGATCCTCGCTCTCTATACTATAAAGGGTGAAGGAAAGTCTCTTCCGGAGTACCTTGACAAGGAGATCTTTTCACAGATGAAGGGCGAGACCATGAGCCCGGATGCTGAAACGGTCGCCGGATACGAGGAGTTTATAAAACACTATAAATCAGGACTTGCTATTGAAAAGTCCGCTATTGAAAATGCCAACTGGTAAAGGAGATTCAACAAAATGGAAAAGACTATTCCAGAAAAAGGTCCGATTACTGATGATTTGATCGACCGCATGAACCGCTGGTGGCGCGCTGCCAACTATCTGTCAGCATGCCAGCTCTATCTGCTTGACAATCCTCTTCTGAAGAAGCCTCTTACTATGGACATGATCAAGAAGAAGATCGTTGGACACTGGGGCACAGTTCCTGGTCAGAACTTTATTTTCACACATTTAAACCGTGCTATAAAGAGATATGACCTTGACCTGATCCTTCTGTCAGGCCCGGGACATGGCGGAAACTTCTTCATCGCAAATGATTATCTCGATGGAAGCTATTCTGAAATCTATCCTAATATTTCTCAGGATGAGGAAGGAATGCAGAAGCTCTTCAAGCAGTTCTCATTCCCGGGTGGAGTTCCTTCACACTGCGCACCTGAGACACCAGGATCTATCCACGAGGGCGGCGAGCTTGGATATTCACTGGCTCATGGATGCGGAGCTGTTTTCGACAACCCGGATCTTATCGCAGCCGTTATCGTAGGTGATGGTGAGGCAGAGACAGGTCCTCTCGCTACATCATGGCACATTAACAAATTTATCAATCCTGTAGGCGACGGTGCCGTTCTTCCTATCATGAACCTGAACGGATACAAGATCGCTAACCCTACTGTCTTTGGCAGGATGAGCCACCAGGAGCTCGTTGATTTCTTCCATGGCTGTGGATGGGAGCCGTACTTTGTAGAGGGCGACGATCCAATCCCTATGCACAAGAAGATGGCTGAGACGATGGATATCGTAATCGAGAAGATTAAAGCTATCCAGGAGCACGCCCGTAAGACTGGAGACACCACAAGACCTGTATGGCCTATGATCGTTCTTCGTTCCCCTAAGGGCTGGACTGGTCCGAAGGTTGTTGACGGACAGCGTATCGAGGGCAACTTCCTTGCTCATCAGGTACCTATCATGATGGACAAGCCTGAGCACCTTCAGATCCTTTCAGACTGGCTCCACAGCTATAAGCCGGAAGAGCTCTTCGATGAGGACGGACACCTTCTGCCGGATATCGCTTCTCTCGCTCCGGAGGGAGATCACAGAATTGGTATGAACCCTCATGCCAACGGCGGTAAGCTTCTCCACGATCTCCGTATGCCGGACTTCCGTGACTATGCATTTGATATTGGTCACCACGGTGAGAAGGACAGCATGGATACTATGAACCTCGGTGCATTTATCCGTGATATCTTCAAGCTGAATGAGAAAGAGAAGAACTTCAGGATTTTCTCACCTGATGAGAATAACTCAAACAGATTCTACGACGTATTCGATGTTACAAATCGTGACTGGAACTCAACTCTTCACGATGATGATGACTGTCTTGCTCCGGATGGAAGAGTCATGGACTCAATGCTTTCAGAGCATATGTGCGAGGGCTGGCTCGAGGGATACCTTCTGACAGGCCGTCACGGATTCTTCGATACTTACGAGGCATTCTCACGTATCATCGATTCTATGGCATCACAGCACGCTAAATGGCTCAAGGTTTGCAACCAGCTTCCTTGGAGAGAGAGCATCGCTTCTCTTAACCTGATGATGTGCTCTACAGTATGGCAGCAGGATCACAACGGATTTACACACCAGGATCCTGGATTTATGGATCATATGGCAAATAAGAAAGCAGACGTTGTCCGCATCTATCTGCCACCAGATACTAACTGCCTTCTCTCAACAATGGATCACTGCCTGCGTTCGAGAGACTATGTAAACGTAATCGTTGCTTCGAAGCATCCGAGACCACAGTGGCTGTCAATGCCTGAGGCTGTAAAGCACTGCACTCAGGGTATTGGCATCTGGGACTGGGCATCAAACGATCAGGGTCAGGATCCTGACATCGTATTTGCCTGTGCTGGTGAGACACCTACACTCGAGGCTCTTGCTGCAGTTTCTATCCTCAGAGAAGAGCTTCCAGATCTTAAGATCCGTTTCATCAATGTAGTCGATCTGTTCAAGCTTCAGCCGAACAACGAGCATCCGCACGGACTCACAGATGAAGAGTACGATATGCTCTTCACAAAGGATAAGCCGGTAGTATTTAACTTCCATGGCTATGCCAAACTTATCCATGAGCTTACATACCGCAGACACAACAACCGTCTTATGCATGTACGCGGCTACAAAGAGGAAGGTACTATCACTACACCATTTGATGTACGTGTTCAGAACCATGTTGACCGTTTCCACCTTGTACAGGCTGCACTCAAGTATCTGCCTGAGCTTGGAAACCGTGGCGCATATCTCTATCAGAAGATGAGCGACAAGCTTGTTGAGCATAAGCAGTACATCCACGAGTATGGCGTTGATATGCCTGAGATCACAAATTGGAAATGGAAGGATAATCAGTAATAACTGATATTCCGGACAGAAGTTTCCAGCTATAAAAGGAGGTTTATAGAATGAAGTTTTTTATCGACACAGCGAATGTTGATGAAATCCGTGAAGCAAATGAAATGGGAGTTCTCGCAGGAGTTACTACCAATCCGTCACTGATCGCTAAAGAGGGACGTGATTATAAGACAGTCCTCAAGGAGATTACTGGAATAGTTGATGGAGCCATCTCAGGCGAGGTTAAGGCTACAACAACTGATGCTGAGGGAATGATCAAGGAAGGCCGCGAGATCGCAGCTATCCACAAGAACATGGTAGTAAAGATCCCTATGACAGCAGAGGGACTCAAGGCTATCCACGCTCTTGATGCTGATGGAATCAAGACCAACTGCACTCTTGTCTTCACAGCGAACCAGGCACTTCTCGCTGCCAGAGCCGGAGCTACATACGTTTCTCCGTTCCTTGGCAGATTAGATGATATCTCTGAGCCGGGATACAAGCTGATCGAGGAGATTTCAGCTATGTTCAAGAACTATGACGATATCGATACACAGATCATCTGCGCATCGATCAGAAATCCGCTTCAGGTTGAGCAGTGCGCTCTTGCCGGAGCAGACATCGCCACAATTCCGTTCAAGGTGATCAAGCAGATGATCCATCATCCGCTCACCGATGAGGGAATCGTAAAGTTCCAGAACGACTACAGAGCAGTATTCGGGGACTGAGCTAACAGGAAATAAATGTGGGACAACGGGGACGGTTCTTTCTGTCCCACATATAATACTGTGGGACAGAAAGAACCGTCCCCGTTGTCCCAGCCAGGAATCTACAGACGTCCGGAGTGGAAACACTCCGGGCGTTTTTTTGTAAAGTAGTGGAAAGTTGCTACAGTATTTGTTATAATCTATTAGTAAAAAAAGCACCATAAACCCGAAGGAGGACATTTTATGGCTGAGAATACATTTACAGTAGCAGAAGGTGTTACAGTCACAGATGAAGTCATGACGACCATTGCAGGGCTTGCTGCCAGCGATGTAGAAGGAATTGCATATATCGGAAACGGACTTACGAGAGAGAACATCACCAAGGCCGGAGCCAGAAATCTCTCGAAGGGTATCCATATTATCAGGGAAGAAGACGGAAGCATCACAGTTCGCCTTGCTGTAGTTATCAAATACGGTTATGAAGTACCGAAGGTCAGCCGCGACATACAGGAGAAGGTGAAGAGCAGCGTTGCCAGCATGACTGGTATCACGGTCAGAGAAGTTGATGTCCGTATCGCCTCTGTAGAAATGAACACGACAGAGGAGAACGAATGAATAAGTACAGACTCAGAGACGAGACGTTTAAGAGACTTTTTATGTCTCAGTTTTATTCTGATGAGAGCTATGCAGAAGTAGTGAAAGCTAACGATGAGCTTGAGACTCTGGTTCCGGAGGCTGAGATAAGCCCATACATAGAGCCGGAGCTTGGAAATGGCCTGAGTGAAGACGATATGAAGCAGTTAAATGACAGAGTCGATTCGATCAGAGCACACATTCCTGAACTGGATCAGATTCTAGATGCGAACATCACAGGCTGGAAGCTGAACCGTATCGCTAAGGTGGACCTTACTATTTTAAGGCTTGCATGCTACGAACTTTATTACGACGACTCGATTCCACCGAAGGTCTCGGTGAACGAAGCTGTAGAGCTTGCGAAGAAGTACGGCAGTGAAAAGTCGGGCTCATTTGTAAATGGCGTATTAAGCCATGTCATCAGATCATTGGACGCCAGATCTTCAGAGGACAGAACATCTGAAAATGGCTCAAATGAATAGAAGAATATATACCGTTTCAGTGATAAATCACTATGTGGCGGGGCTTTTGGAAGACGATATGATGCTTCGAAAAGTTGCAGTCACTGGCGAGGTTTCGAACCTGACCTATCACTCGAGCGGTCATGTTTATTTTACATTAAAAGACGAGAAAGCCGCCATCAGCGCCGTGATGTTTCGACGGTTCAAGGCCGCCGGACTTAAATTTCCGATGAAGGCTGGAGATAAGGTCGTAGTTACCGGAAGCATCGGCGTTTATGAGAAGGGCGGTACATACCAGATCTATGCAGAAAGAATTGAGCCGGCGGGCGAGGGAGAGCTTGCGGCGAGGGTTGAGGCGCTTCGGCGCGAACTGCTCGAGATGGGTATGTTTGATGAGTCTTATAAGAAGCCGATACCGAAGTATTGCTTCAGGATCGGCGTAGTTACGGCACCTACGGGAGCCGTTATCCACGATATTATGCAGGTAACGGCGCGCAGGAATCCACATGTGCAGATACTCCTGGCACCGGCTCAGGTACAGGGCGAGACAGCGGCCGATTCAGTGGCGGCGGCTTTAAGGCGAATAGATGCAGCCGGCTGTGACGTGATCATTTGTGGACGAGGGGGAGGATCTTTAGAGGACCTGATGGCTTTTAACACGAGAACAGTGGCAGAAGCCATTTTTTCGTGTCAGACACCAGTCATATCTGCAGTAGGACATGAGACAGATACGACGATTGCAGACTATGTGGCGGACCTGAGGGCTCCGACTCCATCCGCGGCGGCGGAGCTTGCGGCATTTTCATGGGATGTATTCTTATCCGAGATGAAGAAGCGGAAGGGCCAGCTTACGAATTCGCTGAACGGACACGTCCTTTCTGAGAAAAACAGGCTTCTTGCGCTGCAGAGGAGAATATTTCTGGCTTCTCCGAAAGAGAGATCGAACCGCGCGATGATGGCTCTAGTAAAGCTCTCTGACAGGATTCAGAAGTCGATGACAGACAGGTGCTCGGATACGAAGGAGAAGCTGCGTGATCATGCAGAACTCATGAAGTCAGCTATGAACGTAAAGACTCAGGCTGCAGACAGGAAGCTCGCTCTTATTGCGCCGCGACTCACGCAGGACATGAACCGCAGGCTTTCAGATACAAAGCATGCGCTTTCACTTATGGCGCAGAAGATTGAACTGTCTAATCCTGTGAAAAAAATAGCAGATGGCTTTGGATACGTGAGCACAGAGAGTGGCAGAGTCACGAGCGTGGATCAGATAAAAACAGACCAGGATTTTTCAGTCAGACTGAAAGACGGAACTATAGAAGCAAAGGCACAGAAGGTGACAAAAATTGGCTGAGAACAAAGAAAGACAATTGAGTATAGAGGAGTCTCTTCAGGAACTCGACGGGATAGCAGCACAGATGGAAGACCCGAAAGTGAGCCTCGAGGAATCATTCGGACTCTACGAGAAGGGCATGAAGCTGATCAAATCTGCGACAAAGCGTATAGAGGATGTCCAGAGAAAAGTTGAAAAGCTCGAGGCCGATGGTTCTGTGAGCGATTTTGAAGAGGGGAGCGACACAGATGGATTTTTCATCTAGAAAGCAGGAGGCAGATGAGATCATTTTGAGCTTTCTGCCTGAAGTAAAAGGATACGACAAGACTCTTCTCGAAGCTATGGACTACAGCGTGAGAGCTGGCGGAAAGAGACTAAGACCTATACTTATACTTGCGACCGGGAGAATGTATGGAGCTTCGAAGGAAGAACTCGCACCGTTTATGGCAGCTATGGAGTTTATACATACCTACTCACTGGTGCATGACGATCTGCCGGCTATGGACGATGATCTGCTACGCCGCGGAAACCCAACCACACATGCGAAATACGGTGCAGGAATGGGGACGCTCGCAGGTGACGGACTCTTGAGTGAAGCGTTTGCCATTATGTCGCGCTGTGTCACAAAGAGCATAATAAGTGACCGGAAGAAGGGAATCCGTGCGGCCAGAGCCATGGAGATCTTAGCCGAAAAGGCCGGGATCGATGGAATGGTAGGCGGCCAGAGTCTCGACGTGGAAAGCGATAAATCCGGACGGGATATTACGCCTGAAGAGATGGAATACATCTACGAGAACAAGACATCTGCACTTCTCGAGGGAGCTATGATGGCAGGAGCCATGATTGGAGAGGCATCAGATGCCGATATAGAGCTTATCGAAAAGGCAGGAAGTGCGCTTGGCAGGGCTTTTCAGATCAGGGATGATATCCTCGATATGGTCGGAGACGAGAAGACACTGGGGAAGTCTACAGGGCAGGACGCCAGAAACGGCAAGAGTACCTATGCCTCAGTGCACGGAATTGAGGAGAGTGAGAAGGCTGTAAAGGAGCTCACAGGCGAGGCCTCAGATCATATCAGAGCGCTTTCAGGAGTGAAAGACCAGAAGGAGAGAGAATTTGTGCTCGAATTATTCGGCACTCTTACAGAGAGAAACAAATAATGGTTCTAGAGAAGATAAACGCCCCTGGCAATGTAAAAAAACTGTCTAAGGATGAGCTCCCGCTTCTCGCGCGGGAATTGAGACAGTTCATAGTCAAAAATGTAGCTGAAAACGGGGGACATCTCGCAAGCAATCTTGGTGATATAGAGCTTACTATAGCTCTTCACAGGATTCTGAACTTCCCGGAGGACAAACTGATCTGGGACGTTGGACATCAGTCCTACGCCCACAAGATTCTGACCGGGAGACGTGCGGGATTTTCTACACTGCGCCAGAAGGGCGGAATCACAGGATTTTCCAATCCGAAAGAGAGCGACTGCGACGCCTTTGTCTCGGGACACAGCTCGACTTCTATATCGGTGGCACTTGGCTTTGCGGAGGCCAGGGAACTGACAGGGGGTCATGAGAATGTTGTCGCCGTAATCGGCGATGGCGCTATGACTGGCGGAATGGCATACGAGGCTCTGAACAACGCTTCAATGCTTAAATCCAATTTAACCATAATTTTAAATGACAACCAGATGTCGATCTCGCCAAATGTAGGTGGGATGAGCGAGCATCTGGCCAGAGTCCGCACCAGTCAGGGCTACACTGGCTTGAAGAGTGGAATGGAAGAGTCGCTGAGACGGGTACCGGGAGGCGAATCTTTTATCAGATTCCTGCGTGGAGCGAAAAATGGCATAAAGCAGTTCGTCGTTCCAGGCATGATATTTGAAAATCTGGGAATTATGTACTTAGGACCTGTGGATGGCCACGACATCGAGTCGATGACACGGGTTATAAGCAGCGCGCTTAAGTACAAGGGACCGGTGCTTGTACATGTCCTTACAAAGAAGGGCAGAGGCTACAGGCCGGCTGAAAAAAATCCTTCACTTTTCCATGGTGTAGGGCCTTTTGATATAAAGACCGGGAAGCTTAAAAAACAAACCGAGTATCCGACTTACACAGAAGTGTTTTCCAGGGCACTCGTCCGCAAAGCCTGGGACAATGACAGAATCGCAGCTGTAACGGCAGCGATGGATCTGGGCTGTGGCCTGAGCGAATTCAAGGAGCAGTTCCCGGAGAGGTTTTTCGACGTGGGTATTGCTGAAGCTCACGCGGTGACTTTTTCATCTGCTCTTGCAGCAGGTGGCATGATACCGGTGTTCTCGGTCTACTCCTCTTTTTTACAGAGAGGATTTGACCAGCTCGTTCACGATGTAGGCATCGAACAGAGCCACGTGATCTTTGCAGTTGACAGGGCAGGGCTTGTCGGCCGAGATGGCATGACACACCAGGGAATCTTTGATATCTCTTATCTGACGATGATACCGGGAATGACTGTTATGGCGCCGATGGACGCGCAGGAACTTTCCGATATGCTCGACTTTGCAATTGATAAGATGAATACTCCGGTGGCAATCCGCTATCCGAGAGGCGAAGCCTTTTTCTATGAAAATAAAAAGACACAGATAGAGTACGGTAAGTGCGAGGTTTTAAGCGAACCGAAAGAGTCTGAAGTACTGCTTTTTGCACTTGGAAGTATGGTGGAATGTGCGATCAGCGTCGCACATATACTTAAAAAATCAGAAATATCTACGAGCATTGTGAACGCCAGATTTGCCTCTCCAATAGATAAAGATTTTTTAACTAATGCGGCGAAAAAATACGATATTATAGTTTCGCTCGAGGAGAATGTGAGGTCTGGAGGCTTCGGTGAGCACGTGCTTTCAGTCCTCTCTGACGCAGGATTTGAGGGCAGGTTTATCAACGTCTCGATCCCTGACGAATTTGTGCCGCAGGGAAGCGTAGAGGAGCTGATCTGCGATGTTGGAATCGACGCGGATTCCGTAGCTCACCGCATAGAGAGCGCACTTGAAGGGAGGAAGTCATGAAAAAAAGACTGGATGTCCTCCTTGTAGAACGCGGTCTCGCACCTTCGCGTGAGAAGGCAAAGTCATATATCATGGAAGGCAAGGTCTTCGTCGAAAACCAGAGGGAAGACAAGCCCGGGATGAACTTCGATGTGGACTCTGACATTGAGATCCATGGCAAAAAACTCGCCTATGTAAGCCGCGGCGGTCTGAAATTAGAGAAGGCCATAAAGACTTTTCCTATAGATCTGGATGGAGATATCTGCATGGATATCGGCGCATCTACCGGCGGCTTTACTGACTGCATGCTGCAAAACGGCGCAGCGAAGGTCTACAGTGTCGATGTCGGCTACGGACAGTTTGCCTACAGCCTGCGGCAGGACCCGCGGGTGGTTGTAATGGAAAAGACCAACGTCCGCTACCTGAAGCCGGAAGATATAGGCGAACAGCTCGATTTTGCCTCCTGCGATGTGTCGTTTATTTCACTTTCGAAGATTCTGCCGGCCATTTTTCCAATTTTAAAAGATGATGGTTCGATGGTGTGCCTTATAAAGCCACAGTTCGAGGCAGGCAGGGAAAATGTCGGAAAGCGCGGAGTCGTTAGAAATCCAAAGGTTCACAGGGATGTCATTGCAGAGGTGTTCGGTTTTACTGAGGCGCTTGGTTTCCGGGTGCAGGGGCTTACGTTCTCACCGATCAAGGGACCGAATGGGAACATCGAGTATTTGATGTATATTCTAAAAAATGCCGGAGAATCGAAGCAGATAGACATAGCACAGGTTGTAGCAGAGGCTCACGAGGCACTTGACAGGCGATGAAAGATTTTTTTATACTGACAAAAGAAGAAGCCGAAAACACAATGAACGGCTTTATTTCCGAGATTAGCGGTTTTATTGAAGATAACGGCGGAGCAGTGAAGACCAGCGTGCTGAACAGGCAGAGGACTTCGGAACCGCTGCCTGTGCCGGAGAATACAGAGTGTATTTTAACGGTTGGCGGAGATGGCACAATGATAAGGGCGGCCATGAGGACGATCAACTCCAGACTTCCGATTCTGGGGATCAACAAAGGGCACCTCGGCTATCTCTGCGATCTCGATGAGTCGAATTACAGGGAGGCTTTAAGCAGGCTTTTCGCGGATGACTACGAGATAGAGGACAGGATGCTTTTGTCAGGCAGGGTGCTTTCGGCTGACGGCGTACCAGAGAGTGGATTTAATCACGCATTAAATGACATTGTGCTGACATCGCGGAATGGTCTTCAGGTCGTTCATATAGATATCTATGTAAATGGTGAGAAGCTCTCGTCGTTTAATGGAGATGGCGTGATCTTTGCTACGCCTACAGGTTCGACCGCCTACAATCTTTCGGCCGGCGGTCCGATCGTCGATCCAAAGACAAAGCTTATCCTGATGTCTCCTCTGAATGCCCATGTTGTAGGCCAGAGAAGCATTGTAATGGATCCTGCATCGAAAGTCCGGGCTACAGTCACCCGACGGAACCAGGAGGAGCTGTCAGCTGCGGTGGCATTTGACGGCAGTACATCGATCCCGCTCTATGACGGAGAGAGCATCGAGGTCGTAAGATCAGATGAGACAGTCCGCTTTATAAAGTTGTCACAGATAAATTTCTTGGACCGAATTCGCGAGAAGCTTCAGGCAGACTAGGCGTATTGCCTGAAGGCGGATTGATTCGCCAGTGGTCTGAGTCAGATCTAACGGAGGAATTTTTTGAAAAATAAAAGACAGAAAAAAATACTTGAACTTATTGTCAGAGATGAGATCGGTACTCAGGAAGAACTGATGCAAAAGCTCAGGGAATCGGGATTTGACGTGACTCAGGCTACAGTTTCGAGGGATATCCGGGAGATGAAGCTCACGAAGATCGAGACCCACGGAAAGCTGCACTACGTTGCATTCCGGGAGACTGATGACGACATGAAGGAGAAGTACGAGAGGGTTTTCAGAGACGGATTCATTTCGATGGACAACGCTCAGAACATCCTTGTGATAAAAACTGTCTCAGGTATGGCGATGGCTGTGGCCGCTGCCATCGACTCGATGCATTTTAACGAGATCGTGGGTTCGATCGCTGGCGACGATACTATCATGTGTGCTGTTCGAAGTCTCGACGACACTGTAAATCTTATGGGGAAACTGAGAAACATCATAGAAGCATAATCAACTGCAAAAGAAAGGGGATAACGTATGCTTGAAAGTTTAAGAGTGGAAAATCTTGCTCTTATCGAAAAAGAGGAGATCGAATTTGCGGAAGGGCTCAATGTGCTGACTGGAGAGACCGGGGCCGGAAAGTCCATAATACTTGGGGCTTTGGACCTTGCGCTTGGTGGAAAGGCGGACAGGAGGATGGTCCGCGATCCCGAGAGAGATGCCTATGTCGAGGCCGTTTTTTCGCTGGACGAATCGGAGGAGGAGCGGCTTAGAGCAGCTGATTTTGAGCCGGAAGACGGGCAGCTTATTTTTTCAAGAAAGATAAAAGGGGCGAAGAGTCAGGCCAGGCTCAATGGGGAGACTGTTCCTGCAGCGCGGCTAAAAAAAGCCGGTGAGCTGCTTCTTGACATCTACGGGCAGAACGAGCATCAGTCGCTCTCTGACCCGAAAAAACATCTTCCGCTTCTGGATGAATTCGTAAAAAAAGACCTGAATCCGGTGCTCGAAAAATTGGCACCAGTCTATAAAAAATACACCTCGATCAGGAAGAAACTAAGTGAGGCCGATATCGACGAGTCCCAGCGTAAGAGGGATATCTCTTACTACAGCCATGTCTCGGAGGAGATTGAAGACGCCGGCTTAAAACCTGGCGAGGACGAGGAGCTCGAGGCTAAGAACAAAAAAATGGCGGGTTCCGAAAAGGTCGCGCAGAATCTTTCTGACGTTCAGAATCTTCTCTTCGGTGAAGAGGATGTGCTTTCACTGATAGGAGAGTCCCAGAGAAATCTTGCTTCGATCGCAGATTACGACGATTCTGTGGCAGACCTTGGGAAGACTTTAGGCGATGCATATGACATTCTCGAAAATTTTTCACATGAGCTGATTGGCGCAGCAGAGAATCTGACGTTTGACCCGGCAGAGTTCGACCAGGTAACGAGAAGGCTCGACCTGATAAATGACCTGAAGCAGAAATACGGCCGCACGATAGAGGATATTTTCAAGACTAAAGAGGAAGCGGACGAGAAACTTGAGCAGTTAAATGACCACGAGAACTATGTCGCCGGCCTCAAAAAAGAGCTCGCAGATGCTTCAAATGATTTGAATGATCTCTGCGAAAAAGCTGAAAACATCAGAAAAAATGGCGCTAAAGTTCTTGAAGAAAAGGTCAAAGAATCATTAAAAAACCTTAACTTTCTGAAAGCGGATTTTGAGGTTGAGATTTCGAGAACTTCTTACTCGGCGGGAGGATTCAATGCCGGGCAGTTTTTGATCTCGACAAACCCTGGTGAATCTTTAAAGCCGCTTTCTCAGGTTGCCTCCGGTGGTGAGATGAGCCGCATCATGCTCGCCCTAAAGACTGTCCTGGCTTCCGCGGACGATATCAAGACGATGATCTTCGATGAGATAGACACTGGAATCAGTGGACGTACGGCTTCGGCAGTAGCCCGCGAGCTTAAGAAGGTTTCTGCCGGCAGGCAGGTAATTCTGATCACTCACCTGCCGCAGATCGCTGCGCTCTCTGACAGACATTTCCTGATCGAGAAATCGGCGACTAACGACTCGACGGTGTCAAGCATAAGGCCTCTGAATGAGGACGAGATTACGGATGAGCTTGCGAGGATGATCGGAGGAGATGTCATAACCGATGCTGTAAGAGAGAGTGCGAGGGAGCTCAGGGAGAAGGCGGAGTGATGCTGATGGACGGGCACTAAATTGTCAGAGCGGCCAGGATGGGGCTGCGGGGCTCAGTGCGCGTTTTTCTGTTCGTCGCGCGCGCCTAATTGCGGCCCTCTTGCCAATGTATGGTTCACATACGTTTATGGTCCAAGCGGGTGGCAACCCGGGCCGCAGCCAGCGCGCTTCCTCACTACGAAAAACGCTGAATTCGCCCGCTGCCCTCTCCTGTCCGCTCTGGCATATTACTGCGCGTCCAGGTATAGTGCCCAAACATTCAGGCTCCGCGGAGCACAAGATTATCAACATAGATTTATTTTCTACTGATATGGGACATAGGCCCTCGAAAATATTTTAATATAGATCTGTGAGGAAGTCATTTGCTCCAAACGGATTTCGGAATTCTCAACATATGCAAGGAAGTACATGGTTTGCCTATCTGTGGACACTCTGCCATCCCTTCCACAATATTTTACTATTTTACGACAACCTGACCATAGAAGTATTTAATTCTTCGCGCTAGAATTATATCAGTTCAAGAGAATATTATGATTTGGTGGTCAAAAGGTTGACCCCGACATCATCATATCGTGGAGGTGCAAATGATGCTTTCAAAGTACATAAAGGAACTGGTAAATTACGGAATTGACAGTGGGCTTACGCCGGAGTGCGAGCGCATTTATACGACGAATATGCTGCTTAGGGAAATGCACGAGGAGAGCTATGACGACTCTGTTGAGACGACGGACGAGCCACTGGAGGATATTTTAAATGGTCTTCTGGATGAGGCTGTAAAGAGAGGCCTGATCGGGGACTCGGTTACGGAGAGGGACCTCTTTGACACGGCTCTTATGAACTGCCTTACGCCGAGACCGGCAGAGGTACAGAGAGTATTCTGGGAAAAATACAGAGTATCTCCAAAGGAAGCAACTGACTGGTTTTACGATTTTTCAAAGAAGACAAATTATATCAGAACATACAGGGTGAAAAAGGATCTCAGATGGAAGACTTCTACTCCATACGGCGATCTTGATATCACAATAAATCTCTCGAAGCCTGAGAAGGACCCGAAGGCCATTGCGGCAGCCAGAAATGCAAAGCAGTCATCATATCCTAAATGCCAGCTCTGCATTGAAAATGAGGGCTATGCCGGAAGACTCAATCATCCGGCCAGAGAAAATCACCGTATTATTCCGCTTACGATAAATGGCAGCAGATGGGGATTCCAATATTCTCCATATGTTTATTTCAACGAGCACTGCATCGTTTTCAACGGACAGCATACTCCTATGAAAATTGACAGGAACGCTTTTAACAAGCTCTTTGATTTCATCGAGCAGTTCCCGCATTATTTCTTAGGATCAAATGCAGATCTCCCGATCGTCGGAGGCTCGATACTGACACACGATCATTTCCAGGGCGGACACTATACTTTCGCTATGGAAAAGGCGGATTTTACGGATATGTTTACAGTTCCGGGATATGAGGATGTGACAAGCGGAATCATCAAATGGCCTCTTTCAGTCATCAGACTTCGCTGCACGAACCGGGAGAGGATCATCGATCTTGCAGACCATATTTTTAAGGCATGGCGCGGATATACGGATCAGACGGCATTTATATTTGCGGAGACAGACGGTGAGCCGCACAACACGATTACACCTATCGCCAGAAAGCACGGTGATGTTTTCGAGCTCGACCTCGCACTGAGAAACAACATCACGACGAAGGAGCATCCGCTTGGGGTTTTTCATCCGCACGAGAATCTGCACCACATTAAAAAAGAGAACATCGGACTTATCGAGGTAATGGGGCTCGCGGTTCTTCCTTCAAGGCTGAAAAAGGAGATTTTTGAGGACCTCGCAGACGCACTTGTTTCAGGGGAAGACATCAGATCGAACCCGGAGCTTTCTAAGCACGCCGACTGGGTTGACGAAATAAAGCCCAAGTATCCACAGGGATTTACGAAGGAAAATATCGATGGAATCTTAAGAGAGGAAGTCGGACAGGTATTCAGACAGGTCCTCGAGGATGCAGGAGTCTTCAAGCTCACACCAGAAGGCCATGAGGCATTCATGAGATTTATCAAGACCCTGTAATTATCAGGGTCCGCAGCTGGACGCGACGAGCAGAAACCGCACTGATTTCGCCGCCATGAGTGTCTGCTCTGGCGTCTTTTCAACTATTTCTCGTCCAGCAGTGTAAATTCGTTCTTATGGTATTTGATCAGCCCATCCTTCGCCATCCTCGAGAGCTCGGCGCTCATAGCGCTGCGCTCGACTGAGAGGTAGTCGGCAAGCTGCTGGCGGTCGAACGGGATCGTAAAGTGGTTAGAGTCGTTCTGTTTTGCTATGTCAGAAAGGTAGGAGAGCAGCTTCTCGCGGGTCGTGCGCTTTGACATGTGGCTGATCTTACGGTTCATATAGCGGTTTCGACGGGTGGCGATCTTGAAGAGATTCTGGATCAGCTGATTGTGGAAAGTGCAGGCCTGCTGGCATTCGGTCAGCATCCTGTGCATATTCATAAAGAGAATCCTGCAGTCGGTCAGGGAGACGACGTCGTTTGGCATCGGCTCGGAATCAGACGCGGCGTACGCTTCGCCAAAGATCTCACCGGGGCTGATAAGCCTCATGACTGCGGTGTTTCCCCAGTAGTCGACAGATTCGACCTGAAGCTTACCTTCCATCAGAACTCCGATAGAGTCGGTCTTTTCACCGGCCGGAAGCACAATGCTGTCTTTCGGGAAGGTGCGGATCTCACCGCGGACGCATCCCATCAGAGCCTGAATCTGCTGCTCGCTGATCTTATTAAAAATGCGGGCATGTTTCAGCTCGCTTAAATCCTTTTCTTCCATTTTTCACCTATACAAAAAACGGGTGGGCGAGTTTGTCCTGCCCGGTTTCTTTTTCATTTGTAGAATAAAAACGCATCCAGACGCCGGAATCCATAATATTTCTTACGATAGAGGTGTCACGCTTCAGCGGCAGCCGCTCGAATGATTTCTTCGCTTCATCAATGAGGCTCTGGAGAGTGGCGCGCATAAAAGAGCAGTAATTCTCCGGGTCACGGTCCTTTTTAAGAATCAGAGGATTGTAGGAACCGGAACGAATGTCATCTGACCTGTTGGAATATGCAGTGATCAGATATATAAATTTACCGAGGAAAAAACCGATATCGTACAGGTCCTTCTGATATTCGTCCTCGCGCATTATGAAAGCCTGTCCAAAGACCTCGCCAAAACAGCCCGATACGAGCTGGGTATTTGGCTCGTTTCTTCTCCCGTATCCGATCATCTGCTTTGCGGACTTACGGCAGGAGGCAGCCTGTCTCGGGTATTTTTCAACGATAGAATCGAGCAGGGCTTTCATCGAATGAATATATCTCTTCTCATTGGCATTTGGAGTGTTGATGCTGCATTGAACAGCAAAAGAACTCATAAGTATGTCCATCTCGGCGACGTATCTGGCAGTATCGCTTACAAAGGCGAGGCGCTTCGAAAACGGGTGCTGGCGACAGCTGTGCATCTCTGCTGCAGGGACGTCGTCATACAGGCTCGAGAGGATAATGTACATTAATGTCAAATCGTCGTTTAACAGGACAGGACCCTTTGTACCGGCAACTTCCTTCAGCGAATGGCAGAGCCCGCAGTGATAAGCCTTGTATCGTTTTTTATCTTTTTCAGACATACCAATTACAGTATCAGCAATGACAATATCTGACATAAAAACAGCTCCGAATTACTTAAAAAAACTTCACTACATATATTATAGTAGTATGGCAAATTTATTGCCATTAAACCTTTATTAAACGTATAACACTATCCAAAATCAAAAAAAAGGTTTATACTATTTATCGGAAATTTTGTTCTGACAAAATAAGGAGGAAAAATGCGCCACTGTATGAGTCCGCTGGACTTCTCGGTTGACGAGCTCGACCAGCTGATGGGTCTGGCAGCCGACATTGAGGAGAATCCAGATAAATATTCGCATGCCTGCGATGGAAAAAGGCTTGCAACCTGTTTTTATGAGCCGTCCACAAGGACAAGGCTCTCATTTGAATCAGCGATGCTTCGCCTTGGAGGACAGACACTTGGATTTGCCTCGGCTGATTCGTCTTCAGCATCCAAAGGAGAGAGCGTCTCGGATACTTTAAGGATCATTTCCGGATATGCGGATATATGCGCGATAAGACACCCGAAAGAGGGCGCCCCGCTAGTCGCTTCGCTTCATTCGGGAATCCCGGTTATAAATGCAGGTGATGGCGGACACGCACACCCGACACAGACTCTGGCCGACCTCTACACGATTAAGTCGCTTAAGGGCAGGCTGGATCATTTCACTATCGGACTCTGCGGAGATTTGAAGTTCGGCCGCACTGTACACTCACTGATCTCAGCTCTCGTCAGATACGAGGGCGTACATTTCGTTTTGATCTCACCCGAAGAACTAAAGCTTCCGTCCTATATCAGGGAGGATGTCCTTGAAAAAAATGGCGCTACCTACGAGGAGACAGAGAGCCTCGAGGATGCTATGCCAAAGCTCGATGTGCTCTATATGACGAGAGTCCAGAGAGAGCGTTTTTTCAATGAGGACGACTATGTCAGATTGAAGGACCGCTATATCTTAGACAATGATAAGATGAAACTCGGAAGAGAAGACATGATAGTTATGCACCCGCTTCCAAGAGTAAATGAGATTTCGGTAGAAGTCGATGACGACCCGAGGGCACAGTACTTTACACAGGCGAAGAAGGCTGTATTTATAAGGATGGCACTGATACTCACTCTGCTGGGGATTCAGGTCGATAAGAACATCCCTCAGCCTACCAACAATCCGTCCAGTGAAAAAGGAGGAGAGAAATGCTAAATATCAGCGGAATTCACGAGGGTTATGTATTAGACCATATCAAGGCCGGAACGAGCATGAAGATATACCATCTGCTGAAACTCGATGAGCTGAAGGATGCGACAGTGGCTATTATCATGAATGCGAAGAGCAAGAAGATGGGACACAAGGATATAATAAAGATCGAGTGTCCGCTCGGAAGTATTGACCTCGACACGATAGGATATATCGACCACAATATCACAGTTGACGTGATCAAAAATGACAGCATCATCGCAAAGGAGAAGCTCGCACTTCCAAAGGTCCTTAAAAATGTGATCAAATGCAAGAATCCGCGCTGCATCACATCGATTGAGCAGGGACTTGACCAGGTCTTCATCCTGACCGATGCGAAAAAAGAAATATACAGATGCAGGTACTGTGAAGAGGCCTACACAGAGAAGGAAACAATCTAATGAAAACTATTAAAGATTTGATCAAAGGTACCAGTATCACGCTCGAAAGCGGCTCTCCGGAGACTGAGATAACGAGCCTCGTTTACGATTCTAGAAAAGTAAAGAAGGGAAGTCTCTATGTCGCCGTAGTCGGAGCGAATGTCGATGGACACGACTTCATAGATCAGGTTGTAGAAGCCGGTGCAGCAGGCGTTGTAGTAGAGAAGGATGTCACAGTCCCTTCAGATGTCGCTGTCTTAAAGTCATCTGATAACCGCGAGGCCCTGGCTCTGCTCTCTGCCGCCTGGTTCGATCATCCTGCCGACAAGCTGAAAGTCATCGGAATCACCGGAACAAAGGGAAAGACGACCACGACTTATATGATAAAGTCGATCCTTGAGAACGCCGGCAGGAAAGTAGGACTTATCGGAACTATCGAAGCTATCATTGGCGACAGGCACATTCCGGCAAGCAACACGACACCGGAGAGCTATATTGTACAGGACTATCTCTCACAGATGGTGGAGATCGGCTGCGATGCGGCAGTAATGGAGGTGAGCTCTCAGGCCCTGATGCTTCACAGGGTGGGCGGCATGACCTTTGAAATCGGAATTTTTACCAACATTTCGCCGGATCATATCGGACCGAACGAGCACAGGGATTTTGCTGACTATATGCACTGCAAGAGCCTTCTGTTCCAGCAGTGCCGCCACGGTATTTTTAATGCGGATGATGAGAATCTCGAGGGAATCCTGAAGGGACATACCTGCACTGTAAATACATACGGCATCGAAAAGCCGGCTGATTTTGAGGCTAAGGACATAAGGCTTGTTCAGGAGCCGGGATATCTCGGAGTCAATTATAAAGTCACCGGAAAAGAAAACTTCGATGTGACGATCGATGTACCGGGACGTTTTTCAGTTTACAATTCGCTCTGTGCCATTGCCGTCTGCCACTTTTTCAATGTAAGTGTCGAGGCGATGCAGAAAGCATTAAAGGCCGCCAGGGTAAAGGGCCGTATCGAGATGGTAAAAGTTTCGGACGATTTTGCACTGATGATAGATTACGCTCACAACGCTATGGCGCTTGAGAGCCTTCTGACATCGATCAGGGAATACCATCCGAAGCGCATCGTGACAGTCTTTGGCTGTGGCGGAAACCGCTCTAAGCTCAGAAGATTTGAGATGGGCGAGGTTTCCGGACGCCTGTCGGATTTTACGATAATCACATCGGATAATCCGAGGTTCGAAGAGCCTGCTGCCATCATGAAGGATATCGAGACCGGAATCAAAAAGACCGACGGAAAGTATATAATGATCGAGGACCGCAAGGAAGCGATAAAATACGCTATCGACAATGGGCAGAAGGGCGATGTTATAATCCTTGCAGGCAAGGGCCATGAGGACTATCAGGAGATCAGGGGTAAAAAATACCCGATGGACGAGAGAGTCCTGATCGCCGATATACTGGCAGGCCGGTAAATTTATTTTCAGGAGTAGTATGTTCGCACAGGTATATGTCAATCTCGGTGTGACAAAGCTGGATCACCCATTTACTTACGGCATTCCAAAGGAGCTCGAGGACGCGGTAAAGCCGGGCAGCAGAGTTGTCGTGCCGATGCACGGCAGGAAGCTCCGCGGCTTTGTGATAACTGTAGAAGATGAATGCACAATAGATAAAGACAAAGTAAAAGACATAGTCTCTGCTGAAGCTCCGAAGTCAGGCGAGGGTGAGATGTTTGCCCTCGCCGGTTTTATTCGTGAGAGATACGGCGGAACTCTGGGACAGGCGCTCTCAGTCGTATTTCCATCGACCGCAAATGCCGCTGTAAAGACATATAAAGTCGTGAGAAGGACAGGGGATATTGACAGTGCCCTGACAGAGCTTCTGTCAAAAAAGAGGCATTCGAAATACGCTGAAAAGCTCTTTTCAATACTTCAAAAAAATGAAATATTTCTCTGGGACGATCTGAGACAGGACTACGATATTCCGTCCGATGTGATAAGAAAGGCTGAAAAACAGGGACTGGTATCTGTCGAGAAGCGCACTCACCTGAGAAACCCGTTCGAAAATATGAAAGGGCTTACACAAGAAAGGCCGCAGATCTCCCTGAATGAAGACCAGAGAGCTGTCCTCGACGATTTTTTGAAAAATAAGCCTAAAGTAAGCCTTATACACGGAGTGACGGGAAGCGGCAAGACACTTCTCTACATTGCGATGATTGAGCAGGTCCTGAAAGAAAAAAAGCAGGCGATAGTCCTTATACCTGAGATAGCGCTTACATTGCAAAATATCCTGAGATTTTACAGGTTTTTTGGAGATAAGGTCTCATATGTGAATTCGAGGATGAATGCCTCACTTAAAAACGAGCAGCTGGAGAGAGCAAGAGCAGGTGAAGTTTCTGTTATGATAGGCCCCCGGAGCGCACTTTTTACTCCGTTTAAAAATCTGGGGCTTATTATAGTAGATGAGGAGCACGAGACAAGCTATGTCAGCGGGAAGCCGCCGAGGTACCACGCGGTGGAAGCTGCAGTGGAGCGGGGGCGGCTCTGCGGTGCGCAGGTCGTGCTTGGCAGCGCTACACCTTCTGTAAGCTCTTACACCCATGCCATAAACAGCGAATACACTCTTTATACATTGGAAAAGAGAGCAAATGACGCTGCGATGCCTGCGGTTTCGATAGTCGATATGAGAGCTGAACTGAAGGCTGGCAATAGGACTATTTTAAGCCGGAAGCTCTATGATGGCATAAAGGACCGCCTCCAGAAAAATGAACAGGTCATGCTTTTTATCAACAGAAGAGGCGTGGCCGGGACCGTATCTTGCAGAGAATGCGGAGCGGTGATAAAATGTGAGCATTGCGATGTTCCAATGGTACTGCACAGGGACGGCTTCCTGCACTGCCACTACTGTGGCGCGAAGAGGCCGATGGTGCGCGAGTGCCCATCCTGCCATTCGAGGCTTATCGGCACGATGCGCGCAGGAACTGAGAAGATCGAGACAGAAGTGCAGAGGCTTTTTCCGAAAAGCCGGATCCTTCGGATGGACGCCGATACGACGAAGACACCAGACGGATACCGCCAGATCATATCCGCATTCAGCAGGAAGGACGCAGATATTCTTATCGGAACGCAGATGATAGTGAAGGGACACGATTTCCCGGGCGTCACACTGATGGGAGTCCTGATGGCTGACCTCTCTCTGAATGCAGCCGACTACAGGGCGAGTGAGAGGACGTTTGATCTGATACTTCAGGCGTGCGGCAGATCGGGACGTGGAGAAAATCCGGGAGAGGCTGTGATCCAGACCTACCAGCCCGAAAATTTTGCTATAGTTTCAGCTGCGAAAAATGACTACCGGAATTTTTACAGGCAGGAGAGTGCGTACAGAAGACTTCTGCATTTTCCGCCGTTTTCGCATCTTCTGTCAGTGGAGATCACATCGAGAACTGAGGAAGGGTGCATCTCTATGGGAGCATTCATCACTGGAAGGCTGAAGAATGCTTTTCCGGACCTCTTTGTGGCAGGGCCGACGCCATCGCCGATATCGAAGATCAAGGATATCTTCCGCTACGAAGTCGTGATAAAGGATACCTCATACGAGGCACTTATAAAAGCCAGAAAGCTTATGGATGAAGCAATTGCAGAGGCAGACGCTCCTAAAAACGCCGACCTCTGGTATGATTTTGACTAGAAAAGGAAGGAGAAATTTATGGCATTAAGAGAGATCAGACAGCAGGGGGACCCCGTACTTGAGAAGGTTTGCAAACCAGTTACGAAGATGACTCCGAGACTTAGGGCACTTGTCGATGATATGCTTGAGACTATGTACAATGCAAACGGTGTTGGACTCGCAGCTCCACAGGTTGGAGTGTTGAGGAGAATTGTGGTCATTGACGTTGGAGAGGGCCCTTACGTACTTATAAATCCAGAGATCACTGAGAAGGACGGAGAACAGACCGGACAGGAGGGATGCCTTTCAGTTCCGGGTGTCTATGGCATTGTAAGCCGTCCGGAGCATGTGAAGTTCAAGGCTTTTGACAAGGATATGAAGCCTTATGAGGCCGAGGCCGAGGGACTTTTTGCGAGAGCTGTCTGCCATGAGACAGACCACCTCGATGGCCTTATGTACACGAGACTCGTAAAGGACGGTCTTCACAGTTACGATGAAGATGACACCGACGAAGGAGATTCTGAGTAATGAGAGTGATATTCATGGGGACGCCGGACTTCGCAGTCCCGATACTGGACGGCCTTGCGGCAGCAGGCCATCGCATTGTGCTTGTTGTGACGCAGCCTGACAAGGCCCGCGGCAGAGGCAGAAAAGTCACCTACTCTCCTGTAAAGGAGTGGGCAGTTGAGCACAATGTCCCGACATATCAGCCTGAACGCATCAGAAATCCAGAGTCGATCGAAGCTGTAAACAATATCCCGGCAGAAGTCGGAGTGGTAGCGGCTTTCGGACAGATTCTGCCGAAGGAGATCCTGGACCATCCGAAATACGGCTGCGTGAATGTCCACGCCTCACTTCTTCCGAAATACAGGGGTGCGGCTCCAATCCAGTGGTCGATCTTAAATGGCGACGAGTACACCGGAGTCACCACAATGCAGATGGGACCGGGCCTCGACGACGGAGACATCCTGCTTCAGGAGAAAGTGAAGATCGCAGACGACGATACCGGTGGCAGCCTTTTTGACAAGCTCGCAGATGTTGGCGCCTCTCTTCTGGTTAAAACTCTTGAAGGACTTGAAAATGGTGAGATTACCCCGATTCCACAGAACGATGCCGAATCAACCCATGTCGGAATGATCAGAAAGGACATGGGGAAGCTCGATTTTTCAATCGATGCGTCTGTTCTCGAGCGCCATGTCAGGGGACTTTATCCGTGGCCTGGCACATACACATATTTTGAAGGCAAAAGCCTCAAAGTGTACAGGGCTTCGGTAATCGGCGAGGCAGAGCTTACACCCGATGAAAAAAATGCCGCGATCGGCACCATCGTGCGTATCTCGACGGAAGGAGACGGAAGCATCGCTGTCCGCTGCTCTTCCGGCGTGCTCTCGATTTCAGCTCTGCAGCTCGAAGGCAAAAAACGCATGAGTGCTGCAGCTTTTTTGAATGGGCATCCGATAGAGACCGGTATGAGACTGGGCTGAGAAAACCGGAATTATTAATGTTACCTTAACAAAACTCCAACAACAGACAGATAACAGGTGCCATGATTTCTTAGCCGGCTCCGGAAGAATTGCTTTCTGGCAGTCCTTACGGAGTCTTTTGTTTTGTGAAATTGCCTGAATTATCAGAAAATGGGACAAAAAGAACCGTCCCTACTGTCCCGGGTTTAGAAAAAATACCAAAAATTTGATAAAAATACTTTAAAAATTCGTCATTTTATATTAAACTAGAAAGGGTGATTGTGAAATGTGCTCAAAAAACGATGTGAGTTTTTGTACAACTTTCACAGAATACTTTTTTCTTGGAGGATTCGGGGCTATATGATCACAAATCAGATAATACAGAAGACTATTGAGGGGATGAATGCGATAACTAAGGTGAACTTCGTGATCACCGATCCTGAGGGCATTGCGCTGGCTACGACTGTCAGTGACGTGTCGGATTTTGGGAAGCCTGCGGCTGAGTTTGCGAAGTCGCCGGCGGAGAGCCAGGTCATAGGCGGACGGCAGTTTTTTAAGGTTTACGATGAGAAGAACCTGGAGTTTGTACTTATATGTATGTCGGACGATGAGGAAAAGACTCAGATGATGGGAAAGGTCACTGCACTGCAGCTTCAGGAGCTTACGGTGGCTTATAAGGAGCGCTACGACAGGGACAACTTTATCAAGAATCTCCTGCTGGACAATCTTCTTCTCGTAGATATTTACAACCGCGCGAAGAAGCTCCATATCGAACCAAACGCACTGCGCATTGTCATGGTGGTCAAGCTCGAGGGAAATAAACGCGGAGACGAGCTCGAGAAAGTCAGAAATTTATTTTCGGCGCACAGCTCGGACTTTGTGACGGCAGTCGATGAGGACAGCATTATTATCGTAAAGCACCTCAATAAAGACGATTACGAAGAAGTCAAGGAGACGGCCAACTCCATTCTCGAGCTTCTGGGAGAAAGAGAAGGCAGGAGCATAAGGATTTCCTATGGTACAGTGGTCCATGACTTGAAGGATGTCTCGCGTTCTTATAAGGAAGCTACGATGGCACTCGATGTCGGGAAGGTATTTTTCTCGGACGAGCAGGTTATAGCTTATTCGGTGCTCGGTATCGGACGACTTATTTACCAGCTGCCGATTCCTCTCTGCAAGATGTTTATCGGAGAGATTTTCGGGGACAAGAGCCCGGATGATTTCGACGAAGAGACACTTACTACGATAGATAAATTTTTCGATAACAGCCTGAATGTTTCGGAGACTTCGAGGCAGCTCTATATTCACAGGAACACTCTCGTTTATCGTCTGGACAAGATCCAGAAGAGCACGGGACTCGATCTTAGAAAATTTGATGACGCCATTACTTTCAAAATCGCCATGATGGTGGTAGAATACATGAAGTATATGGAGGAACAGGATTTTTGATTGAATTATCACATGTTAGCAAAACATATGAGGCAGGAGTGAAGGCACACGCGCTTAAAGATGTGAGCCTGCGAATCGAAAGCGGGGAATTCGTTTTCATAGTCGGAGATTCCGGCGCAGGAAAATCGACGCTGATCAAGCTCCTTTTAAAGGAGCTTACACCTACAGAGGGCAGCATCGTGGTTGCAGGCCGAGACCTGAACAAGATGCGCCACCGTGAGATCCCTGAATACCGCAGGAAGATTGGCTGTGTATTCCAGGACTACAGGCTTTTAAAGGACAGAAACGTCTATGAGAATGTGGCCTTTGCGATGCGCGTAACGGATGCATCCAAAAAACAGATAAAGCGCCGCGTCCCGCAGATGCTCTCGAGAGTCGGGCTGGCGAGCAAGTACCGTTCACTGCCGGGTCATCTGTCAGGCGGAGAGCAGCAGAGAGTGGCCATAGCAAGAGCTCTGGTGAACCATCCGAAGATACTTCTTGCAGATGAGCCGACTGGAAATCTCGACGGACACAACACCTGGGAGATCATGAAGCTTTTGAATGAGATCAACCAGGACGGAACCACCGTCGTCGTTGTTACACATGATATGGAGATAGTCCGCGCTATGAACAAACGCGTGATCACGATATATAAGGGGGCCGTAGTTTCAGATGAGGAGGAACTTTCATCATGAGGCTTTCATCCCTTGGATATAATATCCGCCAGGGCTTTAAGAATATCTGGCGGAACAAAATGTTCTCGATCGCTTCTATTGCCACGATGGCGGCATGCATTTTTCTGTTCGGACTTTTTTACGCAGTCACGGTAAATTTCGGAGGAATGCTTAAAAATGCCGAGAAGGGCGTGTCTGTTACAGTATATTTTGACAACAATGCGACGCAGGACGAGATAGATGATATCGGCACGGCTATAAGCAAAAGGCCTGAAGTCCGGTCGTACAAATTTGTCTCGGCCGATGAAGCCTGGAGCGAGTTCCAGAAGAGCTATTTTGGAAAACACAAAGATGCGGCGGATTCATTTGCTGATGACAATCCACTTAAGGACATGGCCAATTACGAGATATATCTGAAAGATGTCTCAAAGCAGTCAGCCCTCGTATCCTTTCTTGAGAAGCAGGCCGGAGTCAGGGAAGTCCATCAGTCTGCGGCTACAGCCAGGACACTTACAGATTTCAACTCTCTGGTACAGCTGATTTCGATGAGCATAGTCATCATACTTATTGCGGTTGCGATCTTTTTGATAAATAACACAGTTACGGTCGGCATCTCTGTCCGCAGGGAGGAGATCGGCATCATGAAGCTTATCGGTGCGAAGGACTCGTTCGTCAGGGCGCCTTTCATAGTAGAAGGTGTGACCATAGGACTTATCGGCTCAGTAATCCCGCTCGTGATCCTCTATGTCATGTACGGGCGCATCATCAGATACGTCGCGAACAGGTTTAATGCGCTTTCGAATATGTTTGCATTTGCACCTGTGAACAGTATTTTTAAAGTACTTATTCCGGTTTCACTGGTACTTGGAGTCGGTATCGGATACATCGGAAGCCGTCTCACATTAAAGAAACATTTACACGTATGAAAAATAAATCATCATTTAAAAAAGGTGTTTTTGCAGGCGTTATAGGATGCCTTGTCGTTATTGCGGTCGTGATCCTTACAGGAGGTTTCGTTGTAAGCAGGCTTTACGATGTCGGATTCATGGGCATAGGAGATGTCGCCAAGGCCAGCAGTATTTCAAAGTTTATCGACAAATATTACTATAAGGATGTCTCCGATACCAAAAAGAAGGACGGCATCTACAAGGGACTTATGAACTCGATGGACGACCCGTATTCCAAGTACATGACGGCTTCGGAGTACAAGGATGAGCTTGAGGACAATTCTGGACAATATGTCGGGATCGGCGTCTCTGTCTCAAAGGACAATAAAAATCGTGTCGTCGTGCAGCAGGTTTTTGAGGGCTCTTCGGCCGCCAAAGCCGGTATTGTAAAAGGCGATGTGATAGTTTCAGCCGATGGCGCCTTTGCTTCGAATCTGAGCCTGACCCAGTTTACGAAAAAAATCCGCGGCAGGTCCGGGACAGATGTGACGATCGTCTACACACACGATGGCGCCACTCACACTGTAAAGCTGCGCCGTGCCGCAGTTGAAAGCCCATCTGTATATGGAAAAATGCTTGACGAAACGTCTGGCATAGGTTATATAGAAATAACTGAATTCAATTCAAAAACACAGAAAGAGTTTGAAAAAAAGCTCTCAGAACTAAAGAATCAGGGTATGAAGGCCGTGATCTACGACCTGCGCACGAATCCGGGAGGACTTGTTGACTCGGTAACGAAGATACTTGACGATCTTCTGCCTGAAGGCACGACCGTCTATATGATGGACAAGTACGGCCACAAGACCACATATTCCTCAGATGACAAGAAGCAGGAAAAGATCCCTACAGTGGTACTTATCTCGGGAGAGACAGCCTCTGCTGCAGAAATTTTTTCAGGAGCAGTCAGGGACTTCAAGTACGGTACGCTGATCGGCACCAAGACTTTTGGAAAGGGAATAGTGCAGCAGGAGTTCGAATTAAACGATGGTTCAGCTCTTAAGATGACAGTCGAGACCTACTACACGCCGAGCGGCGAGTGCATCCACAAGAAGGGCATAAAGCCGGATATCGAACTCAAATACAAGTATTCAGGGGACCCTGCGAAAGTCACCAGTATGGATACTTATGATTTTTCTCAGGACAATCAGGTGCAGAAAGGCATCTCAGTTTTAAAAGGAAAGTTGGAAAACTAATGCTGGAATTTGATCAGATGAAGAGCGAGCTGAAAAGCTATGACGACACACTGCGTGAAGTCTTCGATTCACTCGATATAGAAGGAAAGAAAAATAAGATCCAGGAGATGGAGCGCGAGATGGAAGCTCCTGATTTCTGGAACGATGCAGAGACGGCGACGAAGAAGAGCCAGGAGCTCAAGAGCCTGAAGGACGATGTGGCTGTAGCCGACAGTCTTCAGCAGAAATATGACGACATCGAGACGTTTATCGAGATGGATGCCGAGGAGGACGAAGACGACCCGGCTATGCTTGAGGACGCAAAGGAAGAGTTCGAACAGTTCAAGACTGATCTCGAGAATCTTCGCCTTAAGACACTTCTCTCTGGAAAATATGACCACAACAACGCCATAGTTACCCTCCATGCGGGAGCAGGCGGCACAGAGGCCATGGACTGGACATCTATGCTCTACAGAATGTATTCGAAGTGGGCAGACAAGCACGGCTTTGGTATAGAGCTTCTCGACGAGGTGGAAGGCGATGAGGCAGGACTTCAGTCAGTCACTTTTCAGGTGAACGGTGAGAACGCCTATGGATACCTGAGATCTGAGAAGGGAGTACACAGACTGGTCCGCATCTCTCCTTTCAATGCGAACGGCAAGAGACAGACCTCTTTTTCAAATGCAGATGTAATGCCTGAACTGAAAGACGCACCGAACATTGTGATAAGGGATGAGGATATCAGAATCGATACCTACCGTTCAAGTGGCGCCGGCGGACAGCATATCAATAAGACTTCATCCGCCATTCGAATTACACATTTCCCGACCGGAATCGTTGTTACCTGTCAGAACGAGCGAAGCCAGCACATGAATAAAGACAAGGCTATGGAGATGCTCCGTGCAAAACTTGAGGTTTTGCGTGAGGAGGAGCAGGAGCAGAAGGAAGCTGACATCAGAGGAGATGTAAGCTCGATAAGCTGGGGCAACCAGATCCGCTCCTATGTCTTCCAGCCATACACGATGGTAAAGGATCTCCGTACTGGCGAGGAGACTTCGAACGTCCAGGGCGTTATGGACGGAGACCTCGATCCGTTTATGAACGCTTACCTGAAGTGGGTATCTCTTGGAAAGCCGAAGCGCGGTGTGACGGACGCAGAGTAAATAATACAGCTGCATATTTCGGATCACCCGAAAGTTACTTAATTTAATACATGAGATTTATTAACATGTCCTTGACTGAAATGCAACATTATGTTAGAGTATTCCAGTCAAGGACATTTGTTTTTCTGTGAAAGACAGTCCGCGGGCCGCGGAAGATGTGGCCAGAGAATTTTTACATGAGGGACAAAATGGCAGAGGAAGCATACTATGTTCTGAAGGAAAAGGCAGTTCCGGAAGTCCTCTTAAGAGTCGAGAAGGCGAAGCTTTTGCTGGAGTCCGGGAAGTGCCAGTCCGCATCGGAAGCGGCTGAAAAGGCAGGGATTTCGAGATCGAGTTTTTACAAGTATAAGGACGAAATCTTCAGATACCATGAGAATGAGAAGGGCAGAACGGTTACGATGGTCGTAAAGCTTATCGACGAGCCGGGCCGGCTGTCGAAGATACTTACGAGTCTGGCGGATATAGGATCGAATATCCTGTCCATCCATCAGTCGATACCGGTTAACGGTATAGCAGCGATCACGCTGTCTATGGACCTGCCGAAGGATATGGACGCCGCAGAGGCCACTGAGAGGGTCGAACAGATAAATGGAGTCTCTTATGCGAGAATACTCGCAGAGGAGCAGTTCTAGTGAGAAAGGAAAAAGAATGAAAGCAGCGATAATGGGTTATGGAACCATTGGAAGCGGAGTTGCTGAGACACTCAGGGTTAACCACGATGTTATAGCGAAAAGAGTCGGAGAACCAATTGAATTGAAGAAGGTCCTTGACTTAAGGGAATTCAAGGGTGACCCGATTGAGCCGCTTATCGTACACGATTACAAGGATATTGTAAATGATCCTGAGATAAGGATCGTAGTCGAGACTATGGGAGGAGTCGAGCCGGCCTACACTTTTGTAAAAGCTATGCTCGAAGCCGGAAAGAATGTCACGACATCGAACAAGGCACTTGTAGCAGACAAGGGAGCGGAGCTTATAAGGATTGCCAGAGAACACGATGTAAATTTCATGTTCGAGGCTTCAGTAGGCGGCGGAATCCCTATTATCAGATGCATTGAGTCATGTCTCACCGGAGATGTGATCGAATATATAGCCGGAATCGTAAACGGCACTACGAACTACATGATGACAGATATGGCTGAAAAGGGAGCCGATTTCGACGCAGTATTAAAAGAGGCTCAGGCGAAAGGCTTTGCCGAAAAGGACCCGACAGCTGATATCGAAGGATACGATGCCACGAGAAAGATCGCAATCCTGACCTCTCTCGTCGCAGGGCAGCAGGTGGACTACAACGATATCCCGACCGAGGGCATAACCCATATTTCAGTAGCAGATATGAAATATGCCAGAAAGATCGGCCGAAAGATCAAGCTCCTCGCTACGAGCAGGGAAGTTGGAAATACCTATTCATGCAGGGTCGCACCGTTCCTTGTCGCTCCGGAGAGCCCACTTTACAATGTGGATGGAGTCTTCAATGCAGTATTTCTCCATGGAAATATTTTAGGAGACGGAATGTTCTACGGTTCAGGTGCAGGAAAACTTCCGACAGCTTCCGCGGTAGTCGGAGACATCGTCAGGATGGCAAAGCACCTTAATAAAAATATACCGATAGAGTGGGGAGAGGAAAAGCTCGAGCTCGCAGATCCTGGCCTTGACAGATACCGCTTCTTCGTCCGCACGACAGATGACCAGAGTGCCATTGATACTGCGTTTACTGAAGAGGTTGAGTACATAGATGCGGATATAGTACCGGGTGAAGTTGGATTTATCACACCTGAGATGGAGCAGAGAGAGTTTGACGAGAGCGTAAAGAAACTCCCTGGAACAGTCAGCACGATTCGTCTGGCGTAATCAGCACAGATTTTTTATATAAATTGGAGGAACAATGTTAATAGTCAAGAAGTTTGGCGGTACCTCAGTCGCCAACAAAGAGAGAATCTACAATGTGGCGAAGCGCTGCATCGAAGATTACAAAAAAGGCAACAAAGTCGTCGTAGTCCTTTCAGCTATGGGAGATACGACAGATGACCTGATCGCCAAGGCGAAGGAGATTAATCCTGATCCGCCAAAGCGTGAGATGGATGCTCTGCTTTCTACAGGTGAGCAGATTTCAGTGGCTCTAATGGCTATGGCTATGGCCAAACTCGGAGTACCTGCAGTTTCACTGAATGCGTTCCAGGTAGTCATGCATACGACTCACCATCACCTGAATGCAAGATTTAAGAAGGTAGACACCGACAGGATCAATGCAGAGCTCGACCAGGGCAGGATCGTTATCGTTACCGGATTCCAGGGCGTCAACAGATACGACGATGTGACTACACTTGGACGAGGCGGTTCGGATACTACAGCGGTAGCACTTGCAGCAGTTTTAAATGCAGATGCCTGTGAGATTTATACAGATGTTGATGGAGTTTACACGGCAGATCCGAGAATCGTTCCAGATGCCAGAAAATTAAAGGAAATCTCCTACGATGAGATGCTTGAGCTTGCGACCTTAGGCGCCCAGGTACTTCACAACAGATCCGTAGAGATGGCCAAGAAATACAACGTACCGCTTGTGGTTCGTTCAAGTCTTACAAATGCAGAAGGAACAGTCGTTAAGGAGGTAACGAAGATGGAAAGCATGCTCGTGAGCGGAGTAGCAGCGGATAAGGATGCAGCCCGTATAGCAATCATTGGATTAAAGAATACACCTGGAATAGCATTCAGAGTATTTGATCTTCTCGCCAAGAAGAATATAAATGTAGATATGATCCTGCAGTCGATCGGCAGGGAGGACTCGAAGGACATCTCATTTACAGTAGATCAGACACAGGCAAAGGAGGCAGTTCAGATACTGAAGGAAAATCAGGAGAGGCTCACCTTCCAGAAACTTGTGGAGGAGGAGAACGTCGCAAAGCTCTCTATCGTTGGCGCAGGAATGCAGTCGAACGCAGGAGTTGCAGCCAAGATGTTCGAGGCTCTGGCAGATGTCGGAGTAAACATTCGCATGATCTCCACTTCAGAGATTCGCATCACAGTCCTTATTGACATTGATGATGTAAATGTCGCTATGAAGTCTGTACATGATGCATTTATAAATTAACAGCATTTTTTAAAGTGATTTACCAAGGCTCTGGCGCTTTCGTCAGGGCCTTTTTTAAAATTTGGAGCTATTGAGAAAAATTTGACTCAATTTCAATGAAAATTTATCAAATTTTAGCTTGATATCACGAATTCTTCACGGTTAGTTCACATATTGTAGAAAGAAAACAATACCGGCGAAGATCCTCAGAAAGAAATTAAACATTTTGCACAAATTTCTTATAACCAATTTGTGCAAAATACACAAAAATACAATTTGACAAGTGCTTTTTTGCGTATTAGAATCAGAACATAAATCTGAGGTATGCTGTTTTGAGTCCGGAACGGCTGCTTCGGGGAGAGGATTGAAGAGGAAAGGAAGTGATAGCATTTGGATACGCTTGTGACTTCGCTGAAGGCGGACATGAATGTCGACACCGTATTTACGATACCGATATTCGGAGGCATTCCGGTATATGAATCCGTGGTCGTGACCTGGATCATTATAGCCGTAGTGTTTGTGGCCTGCCTTCTTATGACGCGGAACCTGAGCGTGGAACATCCGAGAAAGAGACAGCTTCTGCTCGAGAGTTTTGTCGAGTGGCTGTACAAATTTTTCGGAGAGACTATCGGAGAAAAAGGGAAACGGTACGTTCCGTATCTGGTATCGGTACTTATCTATATAGCGATATCGAACCTGATCGGAATCATCGGATTCAAGCCACCGACGAAGGACATGAATGTGACGGTTGCGCTGTCTCTTATGAGCATCATACTCATTGAGGCGAGCGGAGTGATAGAAAAGGGGCCGAAGAAGTTCCTGCACAGTTTTGCAGAGCCTATGGCGATCATAACCCCAATCAATATCTTAGAGATCTTTATCAGACCTCTGTCACTTTGCATGCGACTTTTCGGAAATGTGCTGGGCAGCTTTGTAATCATGGAGCTCCTTAAGCTCGTGATCCCGGTCGTTCTGCCGGCGCTGGCATCGCTTTACTTTGATATCTTCGATGGCCTGATTCAGGCCTATGTATTTGTGTTCTTAACGTCTCTGTTTATAAAAGAGTCGGTTGAGACAAGTGAGTAAATCAATTTTTTTAAGGAGAATTTAAAATGAGTGCAACATTATTTGTAGCTATTGGAGCAGGAATCGCAGTTTTAACAGGAATCGGCGCAGGCTTGGGAATTGGAAAAGCCACATCGAGCGCAGTTGACGCTATCGCAAGACAGCCGGAAGCATCTGGAAAGATTCAGTCATCACTTCTTTTAGGATGCGCCCTTGCCGAGGCAACCGCTATTTACGGTTTCGTCATCGCCCTGCTTATCATTCTGTTCCTGAAATAAAAGCAGGCCGTGCAAACGGGAGGACAGGCAAATGTTAAAGATTAATTTCTGGGACATCCTCCTTACGATTGTCAACGTCCTGATCATTTACTGGATCTTAAAGAAGTTCCTCTTCAACAGAGTCCTTCGTGTCATCAAGGAGAGGGAAGCTTCTATAAAGGACAGATACACAGAGGCGGACAATCGTAAGAAGGAAGCCGATAAGGAAAAAGCGAAATATTTAAAAAAGCAGTCCGCTGCTGAGGAAGAGGCCAGCAGGATCATTAAGGAAGCCCGTATCGAAGCAGACAAAATCCACGACAAGAGGATTGCTGATGCTGCTGAAGAGGCTGACGAGATCAGAGCAAAGGCCAGACGGGATGCGGAGAATACGAAGCAGAGGAATCTGGATGAAAGCCGTGAGGCTATAGGCTCACTTGCCCTTATGGCAGCGAAGAAGATTTTGGAGAACGGTGATAAATATGAGTCAGGCAACGGTGCACAATAACGCATTGGTATTGTCTGAGCTGCCGGTCGATAAGAACGAAGTTTTGAGCGTCCTGCGTGAGCTCGATTCCACACCCGCATATATGGAATTACTGATGAGCCCGGTCATTTACAGCAGGAAGAAGGAAGCTGTTGAGCGAAAGCTCGCAGAGGCAAACCATTTTTCCAGAATTTTTACAGATTTTCTGCTTGTGATGATCAGGAATCACAATGAGAAATATATACCTGACATCCTCCGCGAATATGTAAAGATCGAGGAAGAGAAGGATGGCCTGTATGTAGCTGATCTCCAGTGCGCCAGGCAGGATGAGATTGAAAAAGATCAGGAGTGCGCCAGGACGGCACTCGAGAAAATTTTCCCGGGCAAGACGTTCAGGTTCTGTGTCGAGGTAAAACCGTCGCTGATCGGAGGCTATATTGTCCGGTGCAAAAATAACATAGAGATTGACAGGAGCTACGAGGGCCAGCTCAGACAGTTAGCTAAAAAAATAAACGGGAGGTGAGATTATGGCAGCAGTTAGTGCTACCGATATTATCTCCATCATCAGGAGTGAAATTGAAAATTTTGATGCCGATTTCGAGGCGAAGGAGACCGGAGAGGTCATAAGCGTCGGAGACGGCATTGCCCGTATTTACGGGATAGACCATGCACAGTACGGAGAAGTTGTTGTCTTTGACAACGGCGTAAAGGCCATGGTCCAGGATATAAAAGAACACGAGATTGGTGTCGTTCTGTTCGGACGTGACTTTGGAATCCACGAGGGAAGCAGAGTCGCAAGAACCGGAAAGAGAGCAGGAATCCCGACTGGCGATGCTTTTCTTGGCAGAGTCATAAATGCGCTCGGCGAGCCGATAGACGGAAAGGGCGATATCAAAGAAGATGAGTACCGCCCTGTGGAGCACGAGGCTCCGGGGATCATCGACAGACAGTCGGTAGATACTCCGCTCGAGACAGGAATACTTGCGATCGACTCGATGTTTCCTATAGGCCGCGGCCAGCGTGAGCTTATCATCGGAGACAGACAGACCGGAAAGACTTCCATAGCTACAGACACCATTCTGAACCAGAAAGGTAAAAACGTCATCTGCATCTATGCTGCAATTGGACAGAAGGCTTCTACGGTCGCCAGAGTAGTTGAAAATTTAAAAAAATTCGGTGCGATGGACTACAGCATCGTTCTCGCTGCCACTGCATCAGATCCGGTCGCAGACCAGTACATAGCGCCGTACGCCGCCACTGCGATGGCAGAGCATTTTATGAATCAGGGAAGAGATGTGCTGATAGTCTACGATGATCTGTCAAAACATGCGGTCGCATACAGGACCATCTCGCTTCTTCTCGGCAGGTCGCCAGGACGTGAGGCTTACCCTGGAGATGTTTTCTATCTCCATTCAAGACTTCTCGAGAGATGCGCCAAGCTCTCGGATGCTAAGGGAGGCGGATCCATTACAGCGCTTCCTATCATTGAGACGCAGGATGGCGATGTGTCGGCTTACATTCCGACAAATGTCATCTCTATTACAGACGGACAGATTTTCCTCGAGACAAAGCTTTTCTTCGAGGGACAGAGACCTGCCGTAAACGTCGGACTTTCAGTCTCCCGTGTCGGCGGAGCTGCCCAGACGAAAGCTATGAAGAAGGCTTCTGGTACCATCAGGATCGATCTCGCACAGTACAGAGAGCTCGAGGTATTTACCCAGTTCTCTTCAGACCTCGATGAGACGACAAAGGCACAGCTCGACCACGGCAATGCCCTGATGGAGCTTTTGAAACAGCCTCTGAATCATCCGCTGTCGATGGCAGATCAGGTGATCACTCTCGTACTTGCTCAGGAAAAATATTTCGACGATGTCGACAGATCAAAAGTCAAGAAGCTTCAGCTCGATACGATCAGTTTCATAAGGGACAACGCCGCAGACGTTGTAAATGAGATCGAGGAGAAGAAGGAGCTTACAGACGAAATCAAACAGCGCATTATAGATACGGCGAAGAAGTACAAGGCATCGAGGTGATAAGATGGCTTCTACAAAAGAGATAAAAGACAGGATTTCGAGTGTCCGCGATACTTTAAAAATTACGAACGCCATGTACCTGATTTCATCTTCGAAGCTTAAAAAAGCAAAGAAGGCACTTGCAGAGACCGAGCCATTTTTCTATTCGCTGCAGCAGTCGGTGACGAGACTTTTGAGGCATGTGCCTGAGATGAAGAGCATCTACTTTGAGGATGAGGATGTTCACGACGAAGAAAAAAAGGTCGGACTCCTCGTTGTCACGGCCGACAAAGGCCTCGCAGGTGCGTACAACCACAACGTCCTCAAGGCGATGGAAGAGCAGCTCACGAAATACAAAGATGCGAAAATTTACTGCATGGGCCAGATCGGAAAGCACTACCTCGAGGCGAAGGGCTACGATATCGACACCGAATTCAACTATGTAGTGCAGGACCCGACACTTTCGCGTGCGAGAAGTATTTCTGAGACTCTTATTGATGATTTCAGGCACCACAGAGTCGACGAGATCGTCATGATCTACACCCGCATGGAAAATGCTATGACAGAGAATGCCGAGGTAAGGCAGCTTCTGCCGCTTGTCAGGGAAAAATTCATCGACAAGAGGGTACAGAAGCTTAAAAATCTGCCGGTCGATATTCCAATGGAGATGTTGTCATTCGTCCCGTCGCCTGAAGCGGTAATGGATCGTATAGCTCCGGAATATGTCGTCGGATTCGTTTATGGCGCACTGGTCGAGTCGTTCTGCTGCGAGCACAATGCCAGAATGACCGCGATGCAGTCAGCTACCGACGCGGGAGAAAAAATGCTCGAGTATCTGAGCACTGAATACAACAGAGCCCGCCAGGCCGCTATCACTCAGGAGATCACTGAGATCGTAGCCGGTGCAAAGGCACAGAAGAAGGATAGTTGACAGGCTTTGGTTCTGAAATTTTTCAGGACAGATGATTGGCTTTTTGCCTGCTTTTTTTACAGGATAAAACAGCCGGATTTTTTTAGGAGAAGAATATGACAGGAAAAATCGTGCAGGTTTCCGGACCGGTCGTAGATGTCGTCTTTGATGGCGACGAGCTGCCACCTATCCGGGAGGCCCTGTCAGTAGATAACGACGGAAAGAAATGCATAATGGAAGTCGCTTCCCATCAGGGAAATCATGTCGTCCGCTGCATCATGCTTTCCGCATCAGAAGGCCTCTACCGTGATCAGGAAGTCGAAGATACCGGAAGCGGATTAAAGACACCAGTAGGAGAGAAGACGCTCGGCAGACTTTTCAACGTCCTCGGTGAGACGATAGATGACGGTGAAAAAATTACAGACGCTCCTGAGTGGGAGACTCACAGGGAGCCGCCAAAGTTTGAAGATCAGAAACCGGCCACGGAGATGCTTGAGACTGGCATCAAGGTTATCGATCTTCTCGCACCTTACGCTAAAGGTGGAAAGATCGGACTTTTCGGAGGCGCCGGAGTAGGTAAGACAGTTCTGATCCAGGAGCTGATCTCAAACGTTGCCACGGAACACGGTGGCTATTCGATCTTCACAGGTGTTGGAGAGAGGTCCCGTGAAGGAAATGACCTCTGGACTGAGATGAAGTCAAGCGGCGTTTTGAAGAAGACCGCGTTAGTCTTCGGCCAGATGAACGAACCGCCTGGTGCACGTATGAGAGTCGCCGAGACCGGACTTACGATGGCTGAGTATTTCCGTGACCACGACAACAAGGATGTGCTTCTCTTCATCGACAATATTTTCAGATTCACTCAGGCAGGCTCCGAGGTTTCGGCGCTGCTCGGACGTATGCCGTCAGCCGTCGGCTATCAGCCGACGCTTGCCAACGAGATGGGCGAGCTCCAGGAAAGGATCGCTTCGACGAAGAACGGATCGGTCACTTCTGTTCAGGCTGTTTACGTCCCGGCAGATGACCTGACAGACCCGGCACCGGCGACGACATTTACTCACCTTGACGCGACGACAGTCCTTTCCAGAAAGATCGTAGAACAGGGTATTTACCCGGCCGTCGATCCTCTGGAGTCGACTTCCCGTATCCTCGAGCCGGATGTAGTGGGCGAAGAGCACTATGAGACAGCCAGAAGAGTTCAGGCAATCCTTCAGAAATACAACGAGCTGCAGGATATTATCTCCATTCTTGGTATGGAAGAGCTTTCTGATGAGGATAAGACTCTCGTCTACAGAGCGCGTAAGATCCAGAGATTTTTGTCTCAGCCATTTCATGTCGCCGAGCAGTTTACAGGAGTTCCCGGAGTCTATGTTCCGGTCGAAGAGACGATTAAGAGCTTCAAGGCAATCCTCGACGGTGAGATGGACGATTACCCTGAGAACGCATTTTTCAATGTCGGCACGATAGAAGACGTAAAGAAAAAGGCAGAGACTCTGAAGTGAGGTGTTTGCAATGTTCTATTTGAAAGTGATAGCAACGAACAGGACGTTTTTTTCGGGATTTGCTGATTCTGTGTCATTCCAGTGTCACGATGGCAGGAGACAGATCCTCTCCCACCATGAAAATATGGTCATTGCTCTAGATGAAGGCCTTATAAATATCGCGCCTTCTGAGCATGCCGGCAACGGTTCGGAGAGCTCAAAAGGTGAGATAACTGGTCTTGCCGGCATGGGATTTGCCGAAGTTGTAAACAACCGTGTCACTATAATCGTCGAATCCTGCGAGAAGCCGGAAGAGATCGATGTGCACCGTGCCGAGGAAGCAAAGGAGAGAGCACAGGAGAGACTCCGCCAGAAGACGAGCATTGAGGAGTACTACCACTCGAGAGCGTCACTCGCCCGAGCAATGGCGCGTCTCGCCGCCGCAAGCAAAAACAAGATCAAATAAAAAATATACGCCGGCCGCAGGGCTGGCGTATTTTGGCTCCGGCAGAATTTAAAATGCCGGATCTTTTGCAAAAAATAACCCCGTCCGGATTTTCCGGACGGGGTTACTTAAACTATGCAATTTTTATCTGGTCTCTTCGTTAAACATCCTGCAGCCAAATCCCTCGAGACTGACTGTCTTGTGTTCAGCTTCGACCTGAGGATCTATACCATCCTCTACATCGGTATCGAAATCAGAATAGAAATCTCCGATGGTACCAGTTCTGTGCAGCTTGTAGCCTCCACTGGCAAGTGACCTCCTGTATCCGATACCCGAAATAAGCTTCGGAAGAATCGGTACAAAAATAACTGCTGCGACGATAAGTGACACTAAAAGAATAACGTCTGTCATATAGATTCCTCCTTTGTGTATGTTTTTTTCTGCTATATATATTATAACATGTTTTTGAGTGAGTTCAATTGAAATAAAATGACATCATGATGAAATAGATTCAACCATAACGTCTTTATAATAGAATTGTTTTTTGGCTTGCAATTGCAATGCTTGACATTTTTCTGCAGTGATACGATAATTTAATTTTGTGAACGGTATATTTTTAACAATCGAGGACAGTTTATGTATTTAGCAGATAGATGGAAAGATTACGAAGTCATAGATACTTCAGACGGCGAAAAACTCGAGCGCTGGGGCAGATATATTTTGCAGAGACCGGATCCGCAGGTAATCTGGAACACGCCGAAGGGCCCGGAATGGAAGCGCGTAAATGCTCATTACCACAGAAGCCGCAAGGGCGGAGGCGACTGGGAGATTTTCGACCTTCCGAAAGAGTGGACGATTAATTATCCACTCCCGGCAGGCAGGCTGACCTTCCATCTGAAGCCGTTTTCATTCAAGCATACAGGTCTTTTTCCTGAACAGGCAGCTAATTGGGAGTGGTTTTCTTCTATTATAAGTAGGGCTAAATCGAAAAATCCGGATCGCCAGATCAAAGTCTTAAATCTGTTTGCCTATACTGGAGGCGCTACAGTCGCTGCCGCGATGGCAGGGGCAGAAGTTACTCATGTAGACGCCTCGAAGGGCATGGTAACCTGGGCACATGAAAATGCAAATTCGTCGGGCCTTGAAAATGCCCATATCCGCTGGCTTGTCGACGACTGCATGAAATTTGTCGAGCGCGAGATCCGACGCGGCAATCATTACGACGGGATAATAATGGACCCGCCATCCTACGGCCGTGGCCCGAGGGGCGAGATCTGGAAGATCGAAGAAAAAATCTTCCCGCTGATCCAGGACTGCCGCCGCATTCTGACATCCGACCCACTCTTCTTTCTGGTAAATTCCTACACTACAGGCCTCCAGCCAGCGGTGCTTCACTATATGCTCAAAACCGCACTTAAAGATCTGCCGGGCAAAGTCGAGGCCGACGAAGTCGGCCTTCCGGTTACAAAGAGCGGGCTTGTGCTCCCGTGCGGCGCCAGCGGCCGCTACGAACTGGGACAGTAGGGACGGTTCTTTTTGTCCCATTTTTGGAAATTTCGGGACAGTTGTTAAATTAACATACGGGTATAGCCCGCAGCCTTGACATGAACCTCAGGTACTGCGCCTGTCAATAAAACTTCTGGCAATCGACGAGAGAACATTTGACATTTTAAGAGCCGACGTGATTGGGCAGCATAGCATTGATCAACGGGATTGGAAAGTATAGCATTGCCCGACGAGATTGGGCAGCATGGTATTGTCCTGAAGCCCTGTCATGGCCAAGCCACTTAAGGGGCCTGGCCCTATCCTCTGGCACCGAAAAAAAGAATAGTCAGCCGTTTAATCGGAGAGATTACAGCAGGCTTTATTTATATATGTAAATTGCTTGACGTCATTACGTACAGAAAGAGGGAAGTCAAATTTCAGTACATAAAGCGGCGTGGAAATTTATGGACGGATTCCGGCTGGCTATATTTATATATGTGAATTTTTTACTGACAAAGATGGGCTTTACGGACTGAGAAGGAAAAGTGACTAGGAGTCCGTAAAAAGGCGAGAGCAAATACGGACTGATACTAGAAAATGGTTTTGAGACCGTAAAATGGTGAGAGCAATTACGGACTTGGGTAGAAAAGTGAGCAGAGGTCCGTAAAAGCAGGAAAGAGATTACGGACTGAGGTGAAAAAAAGGCTGTGAGTCCTTAAAAGCAAGTGAGAGATTACGGACTGAGAAGGAAAAGTGAGCAGTAGTCAGTAAAATGGCGAGAGTAAATACGGACTGAGAAGGAAAAGTGACTAGGAGTACGTAAAAAGGCGAGGGCGATTACGGACTGGGATGGAAAAGTGACTAGGAGTCCGTAAAATGGTGCGAGGGAATACGGACTGAGAAGGAAAAGTGAGCAGGAGTCCGTAAAAAGGCGAGAGCAAATACGGACTGGGATGGAAAAGTGACTAGGAGTCCGTAAAATGGTGCGAGCAAATACGGACTGGGATGGAAAAGTGACTAGGAGTCCGTAAAATGGTGCGAGGGAATACGGACTGAGAAGGAAAAGCGACTAGGAGTCCGTAAAAAGGTGAGAGAAATTACGGACTGATACTAGAAAATGGTTTCAAGTCCGTAAAATGGTGCGAGAGATTACGGACTCAGGCGTGGAAATGGATTAGAGCCCGTAAAAGCAAGTGAGAGATTACAGATTTTAGGATCTGTGGCGGTAAATGTGAGGCGGGGCAGGGAGTCATCGAAGGACCCTTATGAGACGCCGGCGCTTAGCGGGCGTTCTTTGCCCGCTTACGCGCCGTTGCGTCTCATACGGAGTGAGAACGAGTCCTTCGATGACTCCCTGTCTCCGCCTCAATCAAATAACAGAGCGAAAACAAGTACTCCTCAGCCTCAATTTTTCAAAAAAGAAGCAATAATTGTACGCGATAAAAAACAATAAAAAGATTGCAATCCCTGCGTAAAGCAAGTAAAATGAATCTTGCTGTGACATGATAGCTATGAAGCGCGAGGTTGCTGCCGAAGCTGGCGTAAGCAGTGTATGGCAGGTTTTTCCGTGGAGCGAATGTCAAGTTAGGAAACTGGCGACAAGTCACTGTACAGTTTAAGAAATCTGTTCTTTTGGGACAGAGGGTATGTTCAGGATTAGGACACACCCGGTTATGTGTACAGTCACCACTTGTCGAACTGAATTAGTCCGATATAGGAGGCGGCTTTTTTTATGGCAACACAGGTTATGCGTATTACTCTGAAGGCTTATGATCACGAGCTCGTTGATCAGTCAGCCAAGAAGATCATCGACACTGTTAAGAAGAATGGTGCACAGGTTTCAGGACCGGTACCTCTTCCTACAAAGAAGGAAGTGGTTACTATTCTTCGTGCAGTCCACAAGTATAAGGACTCCAGAGAGCAGTTCGAGCAGAGAACACACAAGAGACTGATCGATATCCTGACACCGACACAGAAGATCGTTGATTCACTTTCACGTCTTGAGATGCCGGCAGGTGTATATATCGATATCAAAATGAAGAACAAATAATTGATCAGCAGTTTTTCATTTTGATAGCAACTATTTTAATCTAGAATGAACATTTGGGGATTGACCTCAGACGTTCCGCTGTAGAAAGGATTTTTTATGAAGAAGGCTATTTTAGCTACAAAGGTCGGGATGACCCAGGTCTTTGACGAGAACGGCAATCTTATTCCGGTTACCGTATTACTCGCAGGTCCATGCGCAGTTACACAGATCAAGACTGTTGAGAACGATGGTTACGATGCTGTTCAGCTCGCTTTCACGGACAAGGTAGAGAAGGCCGTTACAAAAGATGCAAACGGAAAGAAGTCTGTAGCTCACCGTCATGGCGTAAACAAGGCTGAGAAGGGACACTTCGATAAGGCTGGAGTTTCATCAAAGCGTTATGTTAAAGAGTTCAGATTTGAGAACTGCGGCGACTACAGCCTTGCACAGGAGATAAAGGCTGACATCTTCGCAGCAGGAGATAAGGTTGACGTCACAGCTACTTCTAAAGGTAAGGGATTCCAGGGTGCTATCAAGAGACTTGGTCAGCACAGAGGACCTATGGCTCATGGTTCTAAGTTCCATCGTCATCAGGGTTCAAATGGTTCCTGCTCTACTCCTTCAAGAGTATTCAAGGGCAAGGGAATGCCTGGACACATGGGTTCAGTAAAGGTTACTACACAGAATCTTGAAGTTGTACGTGTAGATGCTGACCAGAACCTTATCCTTGTAAAGGGAGCAGTTCCAGGACCTAAGAAGTCACTTGTTACTATTAAAGAGACAACGAAGCGATAAGGCAGCGGAAAGGAGTAAATCAGGATGGCTAAGGTATCCGTTTATAATATGGACGGCAAAGAAGTCGGAACAACTGAGCTTTCAGATGCCGTATTCGGAGTAGAAGTAAACGAGCATTTAGTACATATGGCTGTTGTGAACCACCTCGCAAACAAGCGTCAGGGAACACAGAAGGCCAAGACACGCTCAGAAGTTTCTGGTGGCGGCAGAAAGCCATGGAGACAGAAGGGCACAGGACATGCCAGACAGGGTTCGACAAGAGCACCACAGTGGACAGGCGGCGGAATGGTATTCGCACCAGTTCCAAGAGACTATTCGTTCAAGATGAATAGAAAAGAGAAGGCAGGAGCTCTTAAGTCAGTCCTTTCAGACAAGGTCAATGAGAAGAAGCTTATCGTTCTTGATGAGCTGAAGCTCGATGAGATCAAGACAAAGAGATTTGCAGAGATCATGAAGAACTTAAACGTTGAGAAGGCATATGTCATCCTTTCAGATGACGACCAGAACGTTATAGCATCTGCAAAGAACATTCCTACAGTAAAGACTACACAGACTGGTTCAATCAGCGTATATGACGCACTGAAGTTTGACACAGTAATCCTTACTCAGGATGCAGCAAAGAAGATCGAGGAGGTTTACGCATAATGGCGACAGTGAATTACTATGACGTGATCATAAGACCAGTCGTTACTGAGAAGTCTATGTCAGAAACGACAGATAAAAAGTACACCTTCTTAGTTCATCCGGAAGCTAACAAGTTCCAGATAAAGGATGCTGTTGAGAAGATGTTCGATGGCGTTAAGGTAGCTAGTGTTCACACGATCAACAACCAGGGCAAGAACAAGCGCCGTGGTGCTACAGTTGGAAAGACAGCAGCTACAAAGAAGGCTATCGTAAAGCTTACAGCTGATTCAAAGGATATCGAGTTATTCGCAGGACTTTGACCGAAAGCTTCGAGATGAAAACAAGCCGAAGGCGCAGTTTGAATCCGAAGCGAGGCCGTTCTTTGAGATTAGCGAACGCAAACGACAGTGCAGCGTGAGCTTAACGAAAAGAACTACATATTATACTCAGTAAAGAGTGATAACAAAACATTTCGAAAGGAGAAAAAATGGGCATCAAGTCATTCAACCCATATACACCTTCCAGAAGAAATATGACAAGCTCAGACTTCAAAGAGATTACAAAGAAGACACCTGAGAAGTCATTACTGGATGTAAAGAAAAAGAATTCCGGCCGTAACAACCAGGGTAAGATCACGGTTCGTCATCACGGCGGCGGCAATCGTCAGAAATACAGAATCATCGATTTCAAGAGACAGAAGGATGACATCCCTGCAAAGGTAGTTGGAATCGAGTATGATCCAAACCGTACAGCAAACATCGCTCTGTTAAGCTATGCTGATGGAACGAAGTCATACATCCTCGCACCAGAGGGACTCACAGACGGCATGACCGTTATGAGCGGTGAGAACGCAGAGGTTCGTGTAGGTAACTCACTTCCTCTTTCAAAGATTCCTATCGGTACTATGGTTCACAACATCGAGCTTTATCCTGGAAAGGGTGGCCAGATGGTTCGTGCAGCTGGAAATGCAGCACAGCTGATGGCTAAGGAAGGTAAGTACGCTACACTTCGTCTTCCTTCAGGCGAGATGAGACTCGTTCTTCTGAACTGCCGTGCTACAATAGGTATCATCGGAAACGGTGATCACTCACTTGTAAAATATGGTAAAGCTGGAAGAATCAGACACATGGGAATCCGTCCTACAGTTCGTGGATCAGTCATGAACCCTAACGACCATCCACATGGTGGTGGTGAAGGTAAGGCTCCAGTTGGACGTCCTGGCCCGAGCACTCCTTGGGGTAAGCCGGCTCTTGGTCTTAAGACCAGAAATAAGCATAAGGCTTCGAACAAGCTGATCATCAGAAGAAGAAACGGTAAGGGATTAAAGTAAGGAGGATTCTATGGCACGTTCACTTAAAAAAGGACCATTTGCCGATCAGAGTTTATTAAAGAAGATCGATGCTATGAACGCCAGCGGTGATAAGTCAGTTATCAAGACATGGTCCCGCCGTTCGACGATCTTCCCATCATTTGTGGGACATACGATCGCTGTTCATGACGGCAGAAAGCATGTTCCGGTTTACATCACAGAAGATATGGTAGGTCATAAGCTCGGCGAGTTCGTTGCTACCCGTACATACAGGGGCCACGGCAAAGACGAGAAGAAGACCGGCGTTCAGTAATTTTTAAGCATAAGAAAGGAGGATTTCTATCATGGCTAAGGGACATAGAACCCAGGTTAAGCGTGAGAGAAACGATCAGAAAGATTTAAGACCATCTGCAAAGCTTTCTTTTGCAAGAATGTCGGTACAGAAGGCCTGCTTTGTATTAGATGCCATCCGCGGAAAGGACGTAAATACAGCACTTGCTATTGTCCAGTATAATCCGAGATATGCATCCAGCGTTATAGAGAAACTTCTGCGTTCAGCAATTGCCAATGCAGAGAACAACAACGGACTCAGAAGAGAGAACCTTTACGTAGCAGAGTGCTACGCAAATCAGGGACCTATCATGAAGCGTATCCAGCCTAGAGCACAGGGACGCGCTTACAGGATTGAGAAGAGAATGAGTCACATTACTGTTGTACTGGATGAGAAATAAGGAGGAATACAATGGGACAGAAGGTTAATCCGCATGGCTTAAGAGTCGGCGTTATCGATGACTGGGACTCAAAGTGGTACGCTGACAAAGAATTTGCAGATTATCTCGTTGAAGATCACAAGATTCGTGAATTCCTTAAGAAGAAGCTTTATTCAGCAGGAGTTTCGAAGATCGAGATCGAGAGAGCCAGCGACCGTGTTAAGGCCGTTGTTTACACAGCAAAGCCTGGTGTTGTAATCGGAAAAGGCGGAGCTGAGATAGAGAAGGTTAAGGCAGAGCTTCAGAAGCTTACAAACAAGAAGCTTGTAGTAGACGTAAAGGAAGTTAAGCGTCCGGATCGTGACGCACAGCTTGTTGCCGAGAACATCGCTTCACAGCTTGAGAACCGTATTTCTTTCCGTCGTGCTATGAAGAGCTGCATCAGCCGTTCAATGAAGACAGGCATTCAGGGTATCAAGACAAGCTGCTCAGGACGTCTTGGTGGTGCTGATATCGCCAGAACAGAGAGCTATAACGAAGGAACTATTCCACTTCAGACTATCCGTGCTGATATCGACTATGGTTTTGCAGAGGCAGATACCACTTATGGTAAAGTCGGTGTAAAGGTATGGATCTACAAGGGCGAGGTTCTTCCTAGCAAGAAGAAAGCCCAGGCAGAAGGAGGTAGAAACTGATATGTTAATGCCTAAGAGAGTTAAGCATCGTAAGCAGTTCCGCGGTTCACTCGCAGGAAAGGCATTACGTGGAAATAAGGTCACTCAGGGTGATTACGGTCTCGTAAGCCTTGACCCATGCTGGATCAAGGCCAATCAGCTTGAGGCAGCCCGTGTAGCCATGACTCGTTATGTGAAGCGTGGCGGAAAAGTTTTCATCAAAGTATTCCCAGATCACCCGGTTACAGCAAAGCCGGCTGAGACACGAATGGGTTCCGGAAAAGGCGCCCTTGATTACTGGGTAGCAGTTGTTAAGCCGGGCCGTGTTCTTTTCGAGATCACAGGTGTGTCTGAAGAATCAGCAAAAGAGGCACTCAGACTTGCCGGACATAAACTTCCATGCAGGTGCAAGATCGTTGCCCGTGAAGGCTTAGAAGGCGGTGAAGCAGATGAAAACTAAGGATTATATCGAAGAATTAAAAGGCCAGTCAGCCGATGAGCTTTCAGCAAAGCTTACAGACGCTAAGAAAGAACTTTTTAACTTAAGATTCCAGAATGCGACTAATCAGCTTGACAATACAGCTAGAATCAAAGATGTTCGTCGTAACATTGCTCGTATTCAGACGGTTCTTACACAGATGAGTAACCAGTAACGGTGAATTAGAGAAAGGCTTTAATAATGGAAGAGAGAAATCTTAGAAAGACCCGTACCGGAATCGTGGTATCCGATAAGATGGACAAGACCATCACCGTTGCGGTAAGAGATAACGTAAGACATCCTCTTTATGGAAAGATCGTTAAGAGGACATACAAACTTATGGCTCATGATGAGAATAATGACGCTCACGAGGGCGATAGAGTCCGCGTAATGGAGACCAGACCTCTGTCAAAGAACAAGAGATGGAGACTCGTCGATATAATTGAGCGTGCTAAGTAAAGAAAGCGAGGAATTATTATGGTACAGCAGGAAACCAGACTTAGGGTTGCCGACAACACCGGTGCCAAAGAGCTCCTCACAATCCGTGTCATGGGCGGATCGACCAGGAGATATGCCGATATCGGAGATATAGTAGTTGCTTCAGTCAAGGATGCAACACCCGGCGGCGTTGTGAAAAAGGGCGACGTTGTAAAGGCTGTTATCGTTCGAACAGTTAAGGGCGTTCATCGTAAGGATGGCAGCTACATCAAGTTCGATGAGAATGCAGCAGTCATTATCAATGAGGACAAGACTCCGAAAGGAACCCGTATATTTGGACCAGTAGCAAGAGAGCTTCGTGATAAGCAGTTCATGAAGATCGTTTCCCTTGCTCCTGAGACACTTTAAGGAGGAAACCGATGGCAAGTTTGAAGATAAAGAAGGGTGACACAGTTCGTGTTATTTCCGGCGCCGACAAGAACGCAGAGGGAAAAGTAAAGGCTGTAGATCCTAAGAATCGTAAAGTCACCGTTGAAGGCGTAAACATGGTAAAGAAGCATGTTAAGCCAAATATGGCAAACCAGGCAGGCGGCATCGTAGAGGAAGAAGCTCCTATCGATATCTCAAAGGTTATGCTTTTAGTAAATGGTAAAGCAACCCGCGTTGGCTTCAAGATGGATGGGGACAAGAAAGTCCGCTACGCTAAGGCCACCGGCGAGACAATAGACTAAGACCGGAGGTTAGTTTCGTGAGCAGATTAAAAGAACAGTATAATAATGAAATCGCCAAAGCCATGACTGACAAGTTCGGCTACAAGAACGTTATGGAAGTTCCAAAGCTCGTAAAGATTGTCGTAAACATGGGTGTCGGCGAAGCAAAAGAGAACCAGAAGGTTCTCGAGTCTGCAGTAGCTGATATGGAAGCTATCACAGGTCAGCATGCAGTAATAACAAGAGCCAAGAACTCCGTTGCAAACTTCAAGATCCGTGAGGGAATGGGCATCGGCTGCAAGACAACACTTCGTGGCGACAAGATGTATGATTTCCTTGACAGACTTGTAAACCTCGCACTTCCACGAGTAAGAGATTTCCATGGCGTCAACCCTGATTCATTCGATGGCAGAGGAAATTATGCACTTGGTATCAAAGAGCAGATCATTTTCCCAGAGATCGAGTACGATAAGGTAGACAAAGTAAGAGGAATGGACGTCATTTTTGTTACAACAGCAAAGACTGACGAGGAAGCAAGAGAACTTCTCCGCCTTTTCGGAATGCCGTTCGCTAAGTAATAAGGAGATTTATATGGCTAAGAAATCAATGAAAGTTAAACAGCAGCGTAAGCCAAAGTATTCTACGAGAGCATACACACGCTGCAAGATCTGCGGCCGTCCGCACTCAGTACTTCGTAAGTACGGCATCTGCAGAGTCTGCTTCCGTGAGCTCGCTTATAAGGGAGAAATCCCTGGTGTCCGCAAGGCATCATGGTAAGCCGTTTGTGAAACAGATTTTATTATGGAGGAAATAAATCATGACAATGACTGATCCTATCGCAGATATGCTTACAAGAATCCGTAATGCGAACACTGCGAAACACGATACAGTAGATATCCCTGCATCCAAGATGAAGGTCGCTATTGCAGATATCCTTGTAGATGAGGGATACATCGAGAAGTATGAGCTTGTTGATGAGGGTTCATATAAGAACATCCATGTTACCATGAAGTACACTGGAGCAAAGAAGGATCGTATCATCTCAGGCATCAAGAGAATATCTAAGCCAGGTCTTCGTATTTACGCTGGTAAGGAAGACATCCCAAGCGTTCTTGGCGGACTTGGAATCGCTATTCTTTCTACAAACAAGGGAATCATCACAGACAAGCAGGCTCGTAAGGAGAAGGTCGGCGGTGAAGTTCTCGCATTTGTTTGGTAATTTTATATAACTTAAGCTAACAACTTTTAATGGAGGTACGGGCATGTCACGAATTGGAAGAATGCCAATCGCAATACCAGCCGGAGTTACGGTCAATGTTGCAGAAAATAATCATGTGACGGTAAAAGGTCCTAAGGGCACACTTGAGAAGACTCTTCCGCAGGAGATGGATATCAAGGTTGAAGGGTCACAGGTTACCGTTTCAAGACCTAATGATTTAAAGAAAATGAAATCCCTTCACGGACTTACAAGAAGCCTTATCCAGAATATGGTAATTGGCGTCACAGAAGGTTTCGAGAAGAAGCTCGAGATCAACGGTGTAGGTTATCGTGCTGAGAAGAAGGGCAAGGTTCTTACTCTTCACCTTGGCTTCTCTCACCCGGTAGAGATGACTGATCCAGATGGAGTTGAGTCAGTTCTCGACGGAAACAACATCACCGTAAAGGGTTTAGATAAAGAAAAAGTAGGTCAGTACGCAGCTGAGATCAGAGACAGAAAGAGACCTGAGCCATATAAGGGCAAGGGTATCAAGTATGCTGATGAGGTTATCCGCCGTAAGGCAGGAAAGACCGGTAAGAAATAAGTAAAGGAGTAAAGCTATGATAGCAAAGAAATCAAGAGCACTTGTCCGTGAGACAAAGCACAGAAGACTTCGCCACACTCTTTCCGGTACTGCAGATAGACCGCGTATGTGTGTGTTCAGAAGTAACAATCACATGTATGTTCAGATTATAAACGATGAAGTCGGCAAGACTTTAGTATCAGCTTCCACCCTTGATAAGGAAGTAAGCGATGGCCTTGAGAAGACAAATGATGTTGAGGCTGCAAAGAAGCTCGGAAGCGTTATCGCAAAGAGAGCTACTGATGCTGGTATCAAGACCGTTGTTTTTGACAGAGGCGGATATATTTACGCTGGAAAAGTTGCAGCTCTCGCTGATGCAGCAAGAGAAGCAGGACTGGATTTTTAAGGAGGAAGCGATAGATGAGACGTGATAACAGAGACGCCCGTCAGGACGAATACGAGGATAACGTTGTCTCCATCAAGCGTGTCACAAAGGTTGTAAAGGGTGGTAAAAACATGCGCTTTACAGCACTCGTAGTAGTCGGCGATAAGGCCGGCCACGTTGGCGCTGGACTTGGTAAAGCAGCCGAGATCCCTGAGGCTATCAGAAAAGGCCGTGAGGCAGCCGTTAAGGCCATGGTTTCTGTAGCCCTTGATGAGAACCACAGTATTTCTCATGATATGATTGGTAAGCACACTGGTGCATCAGTTCTCTTAAAGAAGGCTCCAGAAGGTACTGGAATCATCGCCGGAGGTCCGGCACGTAGTGTCTGCGAGCTCGCAGGTATTCAGAATATCCGTACCAAGTCACTCGGATCTTCAAACAAGCAGAACGTAGTACTCGCTACTATCGATGCATTAAGCAAACTTAAGTCCCCTGAAGAAGTAGCAAAACTTCGCGGCAAGTCCGTAGAGGAAGTACTGGCATAAGGAGGATAACATGGCAGATAAAGTAAAGGTAACACTGGTTAAGTCCACGATCGGTGCCGTTCCAAAGAACAAGAGGATCGTTGAGGCATTAGGCCTTCGTAAGCCGGGCCAGTCTGTTGAGCTTCCGAACAACGCAGCTACACAGGGTGCAGTTCGTAAAGTAGCTCATTTAGTTAAAGTAGAAGAAATCTGATAGGAGGTGCCAGGAATGGATTTATCCAACTTAAAGCCAGCCGAGGGTTCTAAGCAGAGTAATAACTTCAGAGTAGGCCGCGGAGGCGGTTCAGGAAACGGAAAAACCGCTGGTAAAGGCCAGAAGGGTCAGAAATCACGTTCTGGCGGCGGTGTAAGACTCGGATTCGAAGGTGGTCAGATGCCTCTTTTCCGTAGACTTCCAAAGCGCGGATTCACAGATATCAATTCAAAGAATATCGTGGCAATCAATGTCTCAGCACTTGAGAGATTTGAGGATGGCTCTGATGTTACAGTTGATACTCTGTTAGAGAGCGGAGTTATCAAGAAGACAGGAGACGGAGTAAAGATCCTTGGTAATGGTGAGCTTACAAAGAAGCTCAATGTTAAAGTTAACGCATATTCAAAGAGCGCTAAGGAGAAGATCGAAGCTTTAGGTGGAAAAGCAGAGGTGATCTGATGTTTCAGACAATCCGTGACGCGTTCAAGATAAAGGAGATCAGGAAGAGACTTATCTTCACATTCCTTATGCTGATTGTAGTACGTATCGGTTCTCAGCTCCCATTACCGGGAGTTGATCCGGACGTTTTCAAGCAGTTATTTGGAAATACAGGTGATTCCCTGAATTTCTTTAACGCTATTACAGGTGGTTCTTTCGAACAGATGTCAGTATTTGCGCTGAGCATCACACCTTACATCACATCGACCATTATCATTCAGCTCCTCACGATTTCATTTCCTAAGCTTGAGGAAATGCAGCGTGATGGCGAGGAAGGCAGAAAGAAGCTCAGCCGTATCACTCGTTATGTGACTATCGGACTTGCAGTAATGGAAGCACTCGCTATGGCCATAGGGTTCGGCCGCAGCGGATATCTTTCTCACTACAACTTCCCGTTCGTGCTGATGATGGTTACGGTACTTACTGCAGGTGCCTCAGCTCTTATGTGGATCGGTGATGAAATCACCAGGAATGGTGTAGGAAATGGTATTTCTATCATTCTTGTAATAAATATCGTATCGAGATTCCCGCAGGATGCAACAACTCTGTACAACCAGTTCATTAAAGGACAGACGATTGCCAGAGGAATCCTTATCGGAGTTATCATTGCTGCGATCATAGTTGGTCTTGTAGTTATGGTTGTAGTACTGCAGTGTGCAGAGAGACGTATCCCGGTCCAGTATTCGAGAAGACTGCAGGGCGTTGGAAGAAATACATACTCAGCCGCAAACAGTACCTTTATTCCATTGAAGGTAAACACAGGCGGAGTTATGCCGGTCATATTTGCGCAGTCACTGATGCAGGCACCTGTCATCATTGCAGCACTCGCAGGTAAGTCAAGCGGAAAAGGCGTAGGTTACACTATCCTTTACATGCTTTCAGAGAGCCACTGGTTTACACCAAGTAACTGGTTCTATACGATCGGTGCTGCGGTATATGTGCTTCTGCTCATTGCATTTGCATATTTCTATACATCGATCACATTTAACCCGCTTGAGATAGCTGACAACATGAAGAAGAGCGGCGGCTTTGTACCAGGTATCAGACCTGGAAAGCCTACCAGCGATTATCTCCAGAGGGTTTTGAACTCCATAATCTTCATCGGAGCTATTGGACTTACTATAGTAAGTATCCTTCCAATTATGCTGAATGGCCTTACTGGAGCGAATGTTTCGTTCGGCGGCACATCGATCATCATTGTCGTTGGTGTTGTAGTAGAGACCGTAAAGCAGATCGAAGGCCAGATGATGGTTAGAAACTACAAGGGATTTTTGACAGATTAACCTGAGTAATAGTTGGAAGTTCAAAGTTCATATCAGGAACCAAGGACTTTCAACTTTTTTTTCAGATAAAGCTGTCAGATGCTTTAATCGGAGGGTTTATTATGAAAATAATAATGTTAGGTGCGCCGGGTGCAGGCAAGGGAACCCAGGCGATAAAGATATCAGAGAAGTACGGCTTACCACATATCAGTACTGGTGACATCTTCCGTGCAAATATCAAGGGTGGTACAGAGTTAGGAAAGAAAGCCAAAGAGTACATAGATAAGGGAGCACTTGTTCCGGATGAGCTGACCTGCGACCTCGTAGTCGACAGAATTCATCAGGATGACTGTGCCAACGGTTTCGTACTCGATGGTTTCCCGAGAACTATTCCACAGGCGGAGGCACTTGAGAGAGCATTATCGAAGGAAAATGAGTCGATAGATTTCGCGCTCGATATCGAGGTGCCGGATGAAGCCATCATCAAGAGAATGAGCGGACGCCGTGTCTGCCCGAAGTGCGGAGCTTCATACCATGTCGAGAGTGTTCCTCCAAAGAAAGAGGGCATTTGTGATAAGTGTGGTGCCGAGCTTATCATCCGTGCAGACGATGAGCCGGAGACTGTAAAGAACAGGCTGTCAGTTTACCATGAGCAGACTCAGCCGCTTATCGACTTCTACAAGAAGACAGGAGTCTTCCACGAAGTAGATGGAACAAAGCCTCTTGACGATGTGTTTGCAGATGTCGTAAGTATCCTTGGAGAGCATTCATGACAATTACGATGGCGAAGTCCATAGCAGGTCACGATAAGACTGAAGTATATGTTGTGATAGATGAAGAGGACGATTCGGTGCTGCTGGCAAATGGTAAGAACCGGACTGTAGCTTCTCCAAAGAGAAAAAAATTAAAGCACGTTCAGCTGATAAAAAATATACCAGATGAAGTCAGTGCCATCTCAGAAGTGGAAAATGATTTTAAAGATCTTTGGATCAAACGAGTAATCAGGATATATACAGGTCTTATGACCAAGGAGTAATGAAATGTCAAAAGCAGATGCAATCGAAGTTGAAGGAAAAGTAATTGAGAAGCTTCCTAATGCAATGTTTTCAGTAGAGCTGGAGAATGGTCATCAGATTCTGGCTCACATCAGTGGAAAGCTTCGGATGAACTACATTCGTATTCTTCCGGGAGATAAGGTCACAATCGAGATGAGTCCGTATGACCTGACAAAGGGCAGGATCATCTGGAGAGACAAGTGATATTTCTTCCTTTTTACGATATTGTATTTTAAAAAGAACATAAAAAATATTGAGTATTTGAAAGCGTCCGAGTATAATATTACACGGACGTTTTTTCGACGGGTAAAATACGCCCTTTAAGAAACGCCACAGTTCGTTGAACAGACGGACATATTACTATATTTTAAAGAAAGGAGTCGTTATATGAAGGTCAGATCTTCTGTTAAACCTATTTGCGAGAAGTGCAAGGTTATCAAGAGGAAGGGTAAGATCAGAATTATCTGCGAGAACCCTAAGCACAAACAGAGACAGGGCTGATGCACCCCGTCTCCTGATGTATTCTATGGCGGCTGATAGATGAGGGATTTTTCCTTCATTAGTACATAAATACATTCAAATGGCCCTGTATTAAAGGCACAAGCATCGCTCCCAAACATACCGGGGAGCTTGATCCTTCCATATTATATAGAGAAGGGTCGATGTCATTTGAAGGCTGACACACATTTCAGGCCGGGACACCGGAGCTGTCAGTTGGATTTTTTAGAAACCAGATCCGGAGATGTCCGGAAAGAATTTTTACAGAAATAAAGGAGTAAATACACATGGCTCGAATCGCAGGTGTAGATTTACCTAGAGAAAAGAGAATCGAGATAGGCCTTACCTATATTTATGGTATTGGAAAGGTTACAGCAGACCGCCTTCTCGAGGAGTCAGGCGTTAATCCTGATACCAGAGTTAAGGACCTCACAGATGACGAGGTAAAGCAGATTTCAGAAGCTATCGCTAAAGAGGGAATCCTTGTAGAAGGTGACCTTCGTCGTGACACAGCATTAAACATCAAGCGTCTTCAGGAAATTGGATGCTACAGAGGCATCAGACACAGAAAAGGACTTCCAGTACGTGGTCAGAAGACTAAGACCAATGCACGTACACGCAAGGGCCCGAAGAGAACTGTAGCAAATAAGAAGAAGTGAGGTTGATATAAATGGCAAAGGTAAATAGTAAGGCCTCAAAAAGGCGTGAAAAAAGAAATGTTGAGCATGGCCAGGTACATATTCAGGCATCTTTTAATAACACGATCGTTACTATAACAGACGCAGCAGGAAACGCATTAAGCTGGGCATCAGCAGGCGGCCTTGGTTTCAGAGGCTCACGTAAGTCCACTCCGTACGCTGCACAGGTAGCAGCTGAGACAGCAGCTAAGGCAGCACTTCCGCACGGACTTAAGAACGTAGATGTATTTGTTAAAGGACCAGGATCAGGCAGAGAAGCAGCTATCCGTGCTATCGCAGCATGTGGTATCGACGTTGTTTCTATCCGCGACGTTACACCGGTTCCTCATAACGGATGCCGTCCACCAAAGCGCAGAAGAGTCTGATTGAAAGGAAGGTAGAAGACAGATGGCAGTTAATAAGACACCAATTCTTAAAAGATGCAGATCTTTAGGTTTAGAGCCGGCATACCTCGGAGTTGACAAGAAGAGCAGACGTACAGAGCTTCATCGTGGCAGAAAGCCTTCAGAGTACAAACTTCAGCTCAGAGAGAAGCAGAAGGCTAAGTTCATTTACGGAGTACTTGAGAAGCCGTTCAGAAATTACTATAAGAAGGCAGCCAACATGAAGGGCATGACAGGTGAGAACCTTATGCGTATGCTCGAGAGCCGTCTCGACAATGTAGTTTTCCGTATGGGTCTTGCCCGTACACGTCGTGAGGCACGTCAGGTTGTTGACCACAAGTTCATCCTTGTGAATGGAAAGAAAGTTAATTTACCTTCATACTCTGTAAAGGCTGGAGATGTTATCACAGTTACAGAGAAGGGTAAGAGCAGCCAGAGATTTAAGGATATCACAGAGGCTACAGGCGGACGTATCATGGTAGACTGGATTGATTACAATGCAGATACTATGACAGGTACTATCAAAGCTCTTCCGAACAGGGATCAGATCGATGTTCCTGTAAATGAGATGCTTATCGTCGAGCTGTATTCGAAGTAATAAGTTGGGAGTCCTGAGTCAGTATTCATTGCGGTTCTCTATATACAGAGCGGCTTTGAAGCTGGCTTGTAACTATAAGTGTCAACAAATACGGAGGACAAAAATTGTTCGAATTTGAAAAACCGAATATCAGAATTGACGAAATCAGTGAAGATGACAGATATGGCAGATTTATCGTAGAGCCTCTGGAGCGTGGCTATGGTACTACACTTGGCAATTCGCTGAGACGTATCATGCTTTCGTCCCTTCCAGGAACTGCAGTAAGTCAGGTGAAGATAGACGGAATTCAGCATGAGTTCTCATCCATCCCTGGAGTTAAAGAGGATGTTCCGGAGATCATCCTGAATATCAAGGAACTCGCACTGAAGAATTCCAATATGACAGAAGAGGCGAAGACAGCTTACCTTGATTTTGAAGGTGAGGGAACAGTTCACGCTTCAGATATTCACTTTGATGAGGATATTACGGTCTGTAATCCTGATCTTGAGATAGCTCACCTGAATGGTGGGTCTGACTCGAGACTTTCCATGGAGCTGACCATTACATCTGGCAGAGGCTGGGTAAGCTCAGATAAGAATAAGAATGACGACACCCCTATCGGTGTTATTGCTGTCGATTCGATCTACACGCCTATCGATCGTGTAAATATGCATGTCGAGAATACACGTGTTGGACAGGTCACTGACTATGATAAGCTGACACTTGAGGTCTGGACGAACGGAACCATTGCTCCGGATGATGCAGTATCACTCGCAGCCAAGGTTCTTACCGATCATCTGAATCTCTTTGTTAACCTTTCAGAAGCAGGCAAAGAGGTTACAGTTATCGACAACACGAAGTATGATAAGCCTACGATCGGCGAGGATATGCCTATCGATGACCTTGAGCTTACTGTAAGGTCATTCAACTGCCTGAAGAGGGCAGGAGTTAGCACTGTAAAGGAGCTCTGCGATATGACTCCGGACCAGCTGCAGAAGGTTAGAAATCTTGGCCGCAAGTCGTTAGACGAGATCATGGATAAGTTAAATGAACTCCACCTTTCACTCAGAAAGGAAGAAGAGTAATTTATGACAGTGTCTGCTGTGTAAATCCGGAGTGGTAACGGCAGACTTCCCAAATTTTACGGGGCCTGTAAGTCCATAAGAGTTAGGCTCCGCAAGCCACAGGAGGTTAGAAAGATGGCTACACATTACAGAAAATTATCAAGAACAAGTTCACAGCGTAAGGCACTTCTCCGCAGCCAGGTAACACAGCTCATCTGGCACGGCCGCATCACTACAACCGAGGCTAAGGCTAAGGAAGTTCAGAAGATCGCTGAGAAGCTTATTGCCCTTGCTATCAAAGAGAAGGATAACTTCGATGAAGTTACCGTTCAGGCAAAGGTTCCTAAGAAGGACGCTGATGGACACAGAGTAAAGGTCGAGAAGGACGGCAAGAAGGTAACTGAGTATGTTACCGAGGAGAAGAAGATCAAGAAGGATCAGCCTTCACGTCTTCACGCTCGCCGTCAGATCCTTTCAGTTCTCTACGATGTTACAGAGAACGGAAAGAAGAAGGCTGACACAAAGAAGGTCGACCTTGCTGCAAAGCTTTTCGATGAGATAGCTCCAAAGTATGCTGGCAGGAACGGTGGCTACACACGTATCATCAAAGTTGGTCAGCGTAAGGGCGATGGTGCTCTCGAAGTTGTTCTCGAGCTCGTTTAATAATAAGGCTTTTTAGACCGTAAAAAGGGCCGCACGGCACTACGAAAGTGCCGGCGGCTCTTTTTTTGTGGCCAGACCGGATTGAATAGACGGCCGCGACATACAGCTTCAAGAGGACATAAATGATATCTGGCCGAGAGACCTTATTTTTTTACAAAAAATATATAGAGGCCGAAGCGTTTTTATTATATAATGATCTGGTGTTCAAAAGGTTGACCACCAAATCATTTCATAAATCTAATCATATTCCGAAAGAGGAGCTGGTCCATGGAAAATATTCTGGAACTGAAGCATATCACAAAAAGCTACGAAGATGGCATCAATGTCATTGAAGATTTGAACCTGACAGTCAAGAAAGGTGAACTTATAACGCTTTTGGGGCCGTCTGGCTGCGGGAAGACGACGCTCCTCAGGATGATAGGCGGGTTTGATCTGCCGAATTCCGGCGAGATATTACTGCATGGCGAGGACATCGGCCAGCTGCCGCCAGAGAAGCGGCCGATAAACACTGTATTTCAGAAGTACGCACTTTTTCCATTTTTAAATATATATGACAATATCGCTTTCGGTCTGAAGCAGAGAAAGGTCGACAAGAACCTGATCAGGCAGAAGGTAAAGCACGCCCTCTCGGTCGTTGACCTCGAGGGCTTTGAGAAGAGAAATGTCGATTCCCTCTCAGGCGGACAGCAGCAGCGTGTGGCAGTCGCAAGAGCTATTGTGAATGAACCGGAAATCCTGCTTCTGGATGAGCCGCTCTCGGCGTTAGACCACAAGATGCGTCTCGAGATGCAGGCAGAGATAAGAAATATGCACGACAACCTTGGAATGACTTTTATCTATGTCACCCACGATCAGGAGGAGGCAATGAACCTCTCAGATCGGATAGTCGTAATGGCAAACGGTGTGATCCAGCAGGAGGGTGCTCCGGAAGAAATATACGACCGGCCGGCAAATATTTTCGTAGCTGATTTCATCGGTGTCAGCAATATTTTCACAGGTGATGTGACAGATAAAAAACGTGCGAGGTTCGCGGGGAAGATTTTTAAGACGGACTCGGATCTTCCGGTAGGAACCAGGATCGAGGCCATGATAAGGCCGGAAAATGTAGAGATTACCGGGGCCGGAGAGGGCGCTATAGACGCGGTCGTGACGAGCGATATTTACAAGGGATCTCACCATGAGATAACCGCAGAATTCGGCAAATACGAGGTAACGGTTTATGGGAAGAGCAGAGTCGAGACAGGGAGCACTATTGGAATTGATTTCCCGAGAGAGTACATCCACCTGATGCGGCACGATATGGATATGAACGTATTCGACGGCGTGATAAATCAGGATGGAAGCGCGGATTTTACCTATTTTACACTTGCACCAGATGCAGAGTTTATGAGAGATAAGGCACCGGGAAGTAAAGTCCAGGTGGTGTTTGAGTCTAAGGATGCGGACCTTTCGGATGATCCGGAGGCAGGCTTCGTGACCGGAAATATTGACGCGATTATGTACATCGGTGACCACTACACCTACATAGTCCGTGGTGACAATGACGAGGACTACTACGCGGATGACGACTGGCTCTGGAATATGGGCGACCGCGTCAGTATCGTGGTGCCTCAGGACAAGTTCAGATACAGGGAGCTTATATGAAGAAAAAAAGAGTGCTGCCGGTCGTGTGGCTGATAATAGTATATACTTTTTTGTATCTGCCGATCGCTGTACTGGCGTTTTATAGCTTTACAGATGCTTCGATGATAGGTCAGGCGGGTCATTTCTCTGTGAAAAATTTCCGGACGCTTTTTACGACGCCTGAACTTCTGAATATGATATTCGGAACTATCGTGCTGGCGCTTGTCGTTGGAGTGCTGTCGACGGTCCTCGGGACATTTGGAGCTATCGGGGCTTTTTACAGCAAAAAAAGGAACAGGAATCTGATAGAGGCGATGAATCAGGTGCCGGTGGTAAATGCCGATGTTGTGACTGGATTTTCAGTCTGTATTCTGCTGGTCGTAGTGCTTGGAATTAACAAAGATACCTATATACCTCTGGTAGCCGGTCAGATGGCGCTCTGCACGCCGTTTGTCTATCTGCAGGTGATTCCGGCGCTCTCTCAGATGGACCACAGGATTTACGAGGCGGCGCTTGACCTGTACTGCACGCCGGGCCAGGCTGTTTTTAAAGTGGTACTGCGCCAGCTCGCACCGGCGATAGGCTCGGGGTTTTTCACGGCCGTGACGCTTTCGATGGACGACTATTTTGTCACGACATACACGAAGCCGGCCGTATTCGATACGATAAGCACATACACAGTAAACGCGACGAAAGGTGCCCAGACAGAGATAAAAACGGCACTCTGGGCGCTGTCAGCCCTGATATTTTTCATAGCGGTCGCAGTGGTCATTGCCGCGAATGTCAGGAGCAGGAGGGTGGAAAATCCATGAAAAAAGTTGCAATGCTTTTAACTTTTGTAATGCTTTTTCTCTGCGGCTGCGGCGGAAAAGCATCCGGCACAACTCCTGTCACGGACGATGTCGTGACTCTTCGGATAGCAAATTCAGAGGAGTATATAGACGAAGGCGGCTGGGACGCGTCGGAGACCATCACGCTTTCGGACGGACAGAAGATCCGTGGCGTCGACTCGCTGGTAAACGACTTTGAAAAGTGGTATCAGGAAAAGTACGGGAAAAAAGTCCGCGTCCTCTATTCTACCTACGGGACCAACGAGGACCTCTACAATCAGATGACACTTGGCAACTCCTTCGACCTCGTCTGTCCTTCGGAATACATGATCATGAAGCTTATCAGGGAAAATAAGCTCGAGCCGCTTTCTAAAGACTTTTACAATAAGGAAAGCGCTTACAATTACTACGCAAAGGGCGTCTCTCCGTATATTTTTAAAAGGATGAAAGGCTTGAAGGAGGGCGGCAAACCGCTTACAGACTATGCGGCAGGCTATATGTGGGGCACGCTGGGGACGGTCTACAACCCTTCGAAAGTCGATAAGAAAGACGCTTCGAGCTTTCGTATTTACCTGAATAAAAAATACTACAAGCGCCTTACGATAAAGGACTCTGTTCGCGATACATATTTTGCGGGGCTTGCCATTGCGAAGGAAAAAGAGCTCGCAAAAAACGGCGCAGATATTTCAAAAATCCTTAACGATACATCGCAGAAAACTGTAGACCAGGTCGAGGATGTGATCACAGACATGAGAGAGAATGCCTACTCGATGGAGACTGACTCGGCAAAACAGGACCTTGTCACTCGAAAAGCTGACGCGAGCCTGCAGTGGTCGGGCGACGGCGTATTCTCTATAAATCAGGCTGAAAAGGACGGGCTCAGGCTCTGCTACGCAGTGCCCGAAGAGGGCTCGAACCTCTGGTTTGACGGCTGGGTTATGCTCAGCGACGGAGTAAAGGACGACAAAGATAAAAAGCAGGCTGCCGAGGCATTTATCAATTATATTTCCCGTCCGGAATCTGCGATAAGAAACATGTACTACATCGGCTACACTTCCGCGATAACCGGCGGGGATGACCCGATGGTGGAGGAGTACGTAAATTACGTTTACGGCTCCGAAGAGAAAAATGCCATGGACTACGACCTGAGCTATCTCTTTGGAAAAAAATGTGTGATAAAGGCCGATCCGGACCAGCTTGACAGGCAGCTCTTCGCGCAGTATCCGACGGAGGATATCCTGAAGAGATGTGCGGTTATGAAATGTTTTTCAAATCAGGCGAACCGCAGGGTATCAAAGATGTGGACGAACGTCAGATGCTACAGGTTTCCATGGGAAAAGAGGAGGTGAAGAGACATGCGGTTTAAAAGAAGTATGCTCGGCATACCTTATGTGATTTTTCTTATAATTTTCGTAATGGCGCCACTCGCAGTCGTATTTGTCTACACCTTCACGAACGGCAGCGGACAGTTTACACTTGAAAATTTTCTCGGATTTTTCAAAAGTTCAAGGACTATAGCGACTCTGGTCTACAGCCTCTTTGTCGCACTCGTTACAACTGTCTTCTGTCTGCTTATCGCGTATCCGACAGCCTATGCGCTCGCCCGCAGCGGCTTTAAGAAGAAAAATATCCTGCTGCTTCTGGCAGTGATCCCGATGTGGATAAACTTCACATTGAGAGTTACTGCACTGAAAGAGGTCCTTGACTTAGTCGAGGGAAACCTCGCATATTATCCGTTTTTTAATACGATAATAGGGCAGATCTATGACTTTCTGCCGTTTATGATCCTGCCGATTTTTAATGTTTTCGATGAAATGGATAAGTCCCTGCTCGAGGCGGGCAGAGACCTCGGAGCCGACAGGAAGAGCCTGTTTTTATCGGTGATCCTGCCTCTGTCTATGCCCGGCATAGCGAGCGGTATCACGATGGTCTTTCTCCCGGCGATGACAAACTATGTAGTTTTGGATATGCTCTACAATTCGACTTACATCATGGGAAGCCTGATCGGAAGCTATTTCAATGCCTACGACTGGCATAACGGCTCGATGGTTTCGACAATACTGCTGCTTATAATCATACTGTTTTCTCTTATTGGAAAAAATAAAACTCAGAATGCATGAAAAAAAGAGGCTGATCAAGCCTCTTTTTTAAAATTCGACTATAGTTACTCCGGTGTCTCCTTCTCCATACGCGGCCAGATGGTAGTCTTTGATATCTTTCTGCTTTGCAAGGTAGCTGTGGACTGCTTTGCGGAGAATTCCGGACCCTTTGCCATGGACTATGCGGACCTGCGAAAGGTGGGAGAGCCTGGCGTCGTCAAGATATTTGTCGAGAGTGCGAATAGCTTCGTCTGAATTCATTCCGATAAGCATAAGCTCCGGAGAAATAGTGGAGGCTTTGCTCATAGAGTGCCTGGACCCGCCGCTTCTCTTCTTTGAAGAGGAAGACGGCTCGTCTACAAGGGCGATGTCATTTATATTTACCTTCGACTGCAGGATGCCCATCTGAACGGTCAGATTTCCTCTGGCGTCGGGAAGGGTATGGACTGTGCCACGCAGATTCATAGAGAGTACGATTACATCGTCGCCGATACGAAGTTTCTTCGCGTCGGCTTTTTTGCCCTTCAGGGCGGTGGTCTTCTTAGGCTTTACGGCGGCTTTGCCCTGGTGGGCCTTTATGGATTCGCCGAGAGCGGAACGCTGTCTCTCCATCTCTGCCATGTCTGGAGTGGCAGTTCCGTATTTGTTGAAGTTCCTGATAACTGTGTCGGCCTGGTCCTTCGCACGCTGCAGGATCTCGGCGGCTTCGGCGTTGGCTTTGGCGAGTATCGCGTCGGATCTGTCGGAGAGCGAGGCGTCCTTCTGCTTCGCACGGTTCAAAAGTGCTTCTGCCTCTGCGGCAGCTTTCGAGGCCTTATCCTGCGCCTTTAAAACAGCGGACTGCTTCTGCTCGAGACCTGTTACCAGATCTTCAAAATTCTGGTCTTCACGCTTCATACGCGAAGCGGCGTCTTCTATAATCTCTTTGGATAGACCGAGTTTCTGGCTTATCTCAAAAGCGTTCGACTTTCCCGGGACTCCGATCAGAAGCCTGTAAGTAGGGGAAAGTGTCTCTACTGAAAATTCAAGGCTCGCATTCTCGACTCTCGGAGTCGTAAGGGCGTAGGCTTTGAGCTCCGGGTAGTGGGTCGTGGCCATTGTCCTGATTCTCTCGCGGTGCAGCTCGTCGAGGATTGACTCAGCGAGCGCGGCGCCTTCTGCCGGATCAGTTCCCGCACAGAGTTCATCAAAAAGCACGAGAGCCGTGCGCTCTGCCTTCTGCGGCATATGCACCTGACGCAAAATACTTACGATATTTGTCATGTGTGAGCTGAACGTCGAGAGCGACTGCTCGATAGACTGCTCGTCTCCAATGTCGGCATATACATCGTTAAAGACTGCAATCTCAGATCTGTCCGCTGCCGGGATAAACAGGCCCGCACAGGCCATCAGAGTGAGGAGGCCGACAGTCTTTAAGGATACGGTCTTTCCGCCTGTATTAGGGCCTGTAACTACGAGCACATCGAAATCTTTTCCGAGGTTTACATCGATCGGCACGACCTTCTTCGGATCGAGCAGCGGATGGCGCGCTTTCCTTAAGTCAATTCGTCCGTCGGTATTTAAAAGCGGCTCCATCGCATTCTCGCTCTGCGCCAGTTTTCCCTTGGCAAAAATGAAATCCAGCTCCGCCAATATTTTAAAATCCTGAACTATCGTACCGATATATTCGTAGACTTTTTCTGAAAGCTCCTTGAGGATTTTCTTGATCTCCTCCTGCTCACTGAGCTGAAGTTCGCGGAGCTCGTTATTTAGTGACACGACGGCAGCAGGCTCTATGAAAAGAGTAGCACCGGATCCAGACTGGTCGTGAACCATGCCCGGAACCGAGCTCTTGTGCTCGGATTTGACCGGCAGGCAGTACCTTCCGTCACGCATCGTGATCACGGAGTCAGACAGATAATCTCTCTGGGAATTGAGCAGCTCTGTCATTTTGGAATGGATGCGGTCACCCATCAGCCCGATCTGGCGCCTTATAGCCCGAAGCGCCGGAGACGCGTCCGAGGCGATCTCGTCCTCTGAAACAATGCAGCGGCTGATCTCATTTCTGAGTGTCTCTATGTCATCGAGCTCATTGAAATAGTGAGTCAGCGAATCTGCTTTAGTCTCTGTTCTGCCTGGCTCGCCGTATTTTTTTATTCGCGAGGCGACAGTGAGGAGGCTCACCACAGAGAGAAGCTCAGCCGTATTCATCGAGCTTCCAATCTCAAGGCGCTTCTTGTAAATATACGGATCGTGGATTCCAGAAAATGACACGTCGCCCTTTTTAAAGAGCCTCTGCAGTGCATCTCCGGTCTCTTTCTGTCTGACGCGGATCTTGTCAATGTCGCTGATCGGGTTTAAAAGCCTGCAGTATTCCCGTCCCTTGTCCGAGGTCGCAAATGCGGCAAGCCTTTCAATTATCTTGTCAAATTCCAGTGTGTGTAGTACTTTTTTATTCATGGGAAAAATTATAACACCGGAAGGGGTGGACCGCAAGAAAGAACGTGGGAGGGATAAGGCAGAAAATATCAGACTGGCCACTGTTATTTAAGCGACTTTGCCGTTTCACAGAGCTTTTCCATAAGTGGGATTTTCTTATGATCATAGGGATATTTCGAGTTGGAGACTCCAGCGTCGTCTAAGAGAGACGATTCGTCTTCGGATGAATCAATGAACTCCCTGTATTCGTTTTCAATGATCTCAAAATTGGCAAGAAATGTATCCTTGTCAGCCGAAGAAACATAATTCTTAAAATCCGCTGTGAGTTTGTCACCAGCTGATTCAGGTGTTGAGTACAGAAAATCGCAGAAGGCGGCTGTTGTTGCCGCTGTTTTTAACGAGCTTCCGGCTGTTCCAACTTCGAGATTATTTATATCATTCAGAAGGTTATTAAAAGCTTTTTTATCGACCTCATCAGATTTATCACTGCTGTCAGAAGCGTTCTGATCATCTGTATATTCTTTTGTCTCGGATTCTGAATTTTCTTCAGTATCTGTCACAGATGTTTCAGGCTTTTCTTCCGATTCATTATTCTCTGTTTCATCTTCAGTTTCTGCCTTAGTTGTCTTCTCGGCAGAAACATCTCCAGAAGCACTTTTTGATGCTCCACATCCAAAGCAGGATGCAGCTATAACGGCAGAAAGTATAAGGCTTAACATTTTTCTTTTCATAATAACATCTCCTATATGTAGATTAAAAAATATACGCTGATTTTTCATCGCGCCGAATAAGTGTATCGCATTTCCCATGTAAAAGAAAGGAGTGTGGCTTTATTTTGTGTTTGAAATTTTATCAATCCCCCTTTAATATCTTTTAATTGTAATTGAAACTTTAATCAGTGAGTTTTCATATGTTCAGATTTTTTTACATATTCTTGTGACCTTGGCTCTACGATGTCAGCAATTCCAGTAACCGTATTTTTTATTAATATGGTCCCTGGACCGAAAATGTAAAATAAGAAGATGTCGGGGTCGAAACTCGATAATTAAATCGGGCCAGACCTCTGGTGCACCTTGAAAATTTCATATTTTGTAGTGATTGTACAGCTTTAATGTCTGAATCTGTCTATCCGGGCATGGTATCCATCCTGTTTTTATGCATACAGCGGATTCTGGGCACACTTAATCCAGCCCTTCCGATAATTGAAGAGCTTCCTGATATTCAATGCACCTATTTTGGAACCAAAGAAGAATTTACCTCGTTGCTTTCCCCTCGGAAGTGTTTCCAAATGAAAATTCCTTCTGAGATTTGATGGCAGTGTCTCTACTCCGTTCCTTAGCCGACAGTAGTCTTTGAAAACTTCTTCCTCCATTTTCCGCTGACATTTTGCCCGGTTTCTTCCCTTAAGGGAAATGTTCAGGCTTGCCGTCTGCTTATGAAAATGAGGATTACATTCATTACGATGAGGACAATTCTCGCATGTTGACCTGGGAAATGAAATACGGCATTTTCCGTTTGAATTCCTATAGCAACAGCTTCCCGGAACGTGCCCGGCCGGACAGCTTGTGACGTTCTTTCCGTCTTCGCTGAATTCAAAATCAGCAAAAATGTCCGGAGTGGCAATTCCTGTAAGAGCTGTTGTGATCAGATCGACATTTTTTCTTTTGCGAGTTTGGTGTTTTCATCGCTGTAATAAGCACCGTCCGTTACAATGGTTGTTGTTTCATCTGATTTTTTTCGGGCTTCCAGATTCTCTTTCAGGAAAGCACTGTCGCTGTGAGTATTTACATCATACTGGTAATCCGTTACCACGGATCCGGTTTCGCCGACGGATTCTTCAAGATTAGCTGCGTATCCTCTGTGTCCTTTTCCTGCCTTTATACGGAAAGTTGCGTCCGGGTCAGAGGGATTCTGAAGCATTGCTGAATCCATCCTGCCATCACTCTTTTCACGAAGCCGGCGTTTCCCATCTTCAATGATGGTCTGCTCGGAAAGGCACCGCACAAGGAGTTCATATGTCTGCAGCGTGTCATATTTTCCGGAAGAAATAAGGAGGATTGTGTCTGCATCTTTCAGGATAGTTTGCAGGCGTTCATCGGTATCCGTACTTCTCTGATGATACATAACCCGATTGAAATCATTCGGATCTGCGTAGTGCTTCAGTTCCGCAGGGAGGAAAGTTTCGTCCTGCTTTGCTATCACGGCGGCAAGCCTTGAAATACAGGTATACAGCAGTTCCACCCGGCTGAGCTTCCTTATGTTGGATTCAATCATCATGGAATCCATCCTCCGGATGCGCCCGTTAATTTTCATCAGCTTTTTGATTTTTTCGCTGAGGTCATTGATACAGTCATGGTACAAATCGACATTATACAGGGATTCGTAATCATAGCAGCGTTTCCGGAACCTGCTGAGAGTCTTGTCACTCAATGGTTGTTCCTTGAAGCTGGTGGTATGAAGCGCATACTGAAGGTGAAGATCAAGCATCAGATTTTCAACCATCTCATCGTCAGAGTAGTCGAAAAGCTCTTTGATCAGGAGTGCGCCAATAATGACATTGACTGGCGTGTTGGGTCTGGAAGCTTTGTCGCTATATAAAACGGAAAAACGGCTTTCATCAATCGAGGGAAAAATTTCCTCGGCGAAAGTTCCGGCCCATGAGTTCTCCAGGGCTTTTTTCTCTCGTTCGGTAAGCCCCCAGAAACTGTCCGTGAGCGTCATTTGCTGGCTGGAATTTTCTTTAAATGCCATTGTCTGATTCCTCCCATAAAGTATATTTTTATTATACCATGGTTGGCTCAAATATTGGCAGTATCACTACGACAATATATGAAATTTTCAAGGTGCACAGGGGCTTTCGACCCCGACATCATAATGATTACAGTAATTGCAGCCGGAGAAATAAGTACCAAATACTGCTACGTAACAGAGTATTGCACCAGCATGTGGAGTAATCCCTCAAGAAAGCCCTTGTGAAGAATCCTCCCAGCAAGTATAATAATCCCATGAAGAAAAATGATGTATTTGAAGTAGAGATAACTGGTTTAGGCAAGGATGGAGAGGGAATCGGCCACCTCGAGGGGATGACATTTTTTGTGGTCGGAGCACTGCCGGGTGACGTTGTCATGGCACATGTTACCAAGCTGAAAAAGACTTACGGCTACGCTAAAGTCGTTAAAATTTTAAAACCATCGAAAGACAGAGTTGAGCCTCCGTGCCCGGTTTCTGACCGCTGCGGTGGCTGCAGCCTGATGAATTTTTCTTATAGGGCGCAGCTTCGGATGAAGGAGGAGATAGTAGAGGACGATCTCGTCCGCATCGGTGGCTTTGACCGCGATTTTATTAGAAAAATCCAGGAGCCGGTCATTGGCATGAGCGACCCGCTGCACTATCGAAACAAAGCTCAGATCCCGGTCGGGATGCAGCCTGATGGCGGTATTGTCATGGGGTTTTATGCGCACCATTCGCACCGGATAATAGAGCCGGATCAGTCAGTCGGCTGCCTTATTGGCGCACCTGAAAACCAGAATATTACAGATGCCATCAAGTCCTGGATGTATGAAAACAAAGTCCGTGCATACGACGAAACTACGCATAAGGGCTTGATCCGCCACATCCTGATTCGTCACGGCGTCCACACGGGACAGGTCATGGTCTGCCTTGTTATAAATGGAAAGTCTATTCCGGCAATCGACAATCTCGTCGAGCGGCTCACGGTCGCCTGCCCTGATATCACAAGCATCTGTGTAAATATAAATAAAAACACCGGAAATGTAATCCTTGGCGACCGCACCGAGTGCATCTGGGGCGAGCCGGTGATCACGGACAAGGTAGGAGATATTACATTTGATATTTCAGCGAAGTCATTTTTCCAGGTGAACCCTGTCCAGATGGAAAAGCTCTATTCACGTGCACTCGAATACGCGGACCTGAAGGGCTCTGAGAACGTCTACGACCTTTACTCAGGCATCGGTACGATCTCACTTTTTCTTGCAAAAAAAGCCGGCCATGTGACCGGCGTCGAGGTCGTTCCAGACGCCGTAAAAGACGCTGTCAGGAATGCGAAACTAAACGGTTTTTCAAATACAAACTTCTACACCGGAAAGACCGAGGATGTCCTGCCGAAACTCGTTGCACAGGGACGTCCGGCAGACGTCATAGTCCTCGACCCGCCCCGCAAAGGAGCTGAGAAGTCAGTCCTCGAGACGATCCTCTCTGTAGCTCCATCCCGCATCGTATACGTCTCATGTGACCCGGCGACGCTCGCCCGCGACCTCGCCATCCTTTGCGAGGACGGCACCTACGAACTGAAAAAATACACGCCAGTGGACCAGTTCCCAGAAAGTGTACACGTCGAGACGGTAGCGTTGATGTCGAAGAAGAAATAAGACGAGGCCGGAACCTGCTGAAATCAGCGGGTTTCGGGAATCGTGGAAAATTTCAGCGTCCTTGAAATCTGGCTGAAAAACAGCACATAGGGAAATTATCCAGGGCGTTTTTTACAGGGTTGTGTGTCGCGATTAAATAATCGGGCAGGTTGCGACTCGTGATTAGATGTAGGGTAGGGGATGGATGTTGGGGGAACAAATTCTACAAGGACGAAGAGACTGGTGAGGATATGATTGAGGATGAAGTTTTTAGGAAAAGAAGATTTGTGCCATCCAAGATGGATAGTTTTGGGTTTCAGAAATCCGGTGATCAGTATTGTTATGAAACAGATTTTATGAACGGGGAATTTCATGTAATCTTATCTGTTTCAAAAGAAGGCAATGTGACAAGTGAAGTGATTGATAAGATGAATAACGAAGAATATGTTCAACTCAGGTCAGAACATTTCAATGGAGCCTATGTGAACACTGTTCGTGATGCATACAGGCAATTGCTTGAGCACATTGGAGATGCAGTCTGCAGGGAAGTTCTGTTTGCTTCAGAGCAGGCAAACAGAATCACGGAAATGATTTTGAATCAGTATGACGTAAAGCCGGATTTTCCATGGGAGACAGCGCAGTACCAGTCATACGGAACTTTCAGGCATGCAGATACCAGAAAATGGTTTGCCCTTATCATGAATGTAAAAAGAGAAAAACTACTTAAGGATAAAGATAGGACCACTGTTGATATAATAAATCTCAAAACGGATACATTGGAGAATGATATCAGCAACTATCCCGGAGTGGTATTTCCGGGATACCATATGAATCATAAAACATGGATTTCGATTATGTTGAGTGATTATCTTGAGGATAGGATGATTATGGAATATGTCCAAAGAAGTTTCGAACTTACAAAGTGAGATTCATTTCTGAAGGTCAACCGAGCAGGCACTCCAGATGGGGCGCCTGCTTTTTATTCGTTGATGGTGATCTGCGGGCGCACCGAGTCAAAAGATGTCAAGGGTCGAGGGGAAATAGCCGCGAAAGCCCAGTAATACTGCGGTTTCCAGGCAATCGGGCAATTTTGCATCGGACAGACAAAACGCTTCTCGGTAACTTATCCAAGGGCAATCCGGGTCAAAAAGTGTGAGAGTTGAGTTGCCGAGTTAGATGTCGGGGAGTTGTGGCTGTGAGATAGATGTCGGAAAAAGGCTCCCACACTGCCATCAGAGGCGGGGAGCTTTTTGAAGCAAAATTATATTCATACATTGACAACTGTAAATGTGTGCGATATAATATGTACATCTCTCGGAGGTGAAAATCATGGGATTCAGAGAAGACGTCAAAAAAATAAAGGCACTCACAGATGAGAACCGCCTTGCGATCATGCTTGCTCTCCAGCATGGGGAGAAGTGCGGATGTGATCTGCTGGAGGAACTGAATATCACACAGCCGACTCTTTCGCATCACATGAAGATCCTTGCGGACAGCGGACTTGTAGATTACTACAAAGAGGGAAAATGGATGCATTACTTCATCTCCGCAGACGGGGTCAGGGAGTTCCGGGACATGATCGGTTCCTACGCAAGATGTGACTGCGAAACGGACGAGAGCGTATCCTGCGGATGCAAGAAAAAGGAATAATCAATATCTTTCATTAATATAGGCAGTCCTTTGGGATTGCCTATATAAAACCCATAAACATAGATACATTGCAATGTATCAAACTAACGGAGGCAACGTTATGAACAATAAAAACAAAGGCATTAATACATTTCAGCGGTACCTTTCTGTGTGGGTACTGCTCTGCATGGCTATAGGAGTATTGATTGGGCATTTTGTCCCGGCCATTCCTGCCACACTCGGCAAATTTCAGATTTCCGGCATTTCGATTCCTATCGCTGTTCTCATCTGGGTCATGATATACCCTATGATGATGAAAGTAGATTTTCAGAGCGTAAAACAGATTGGGAAGAATCCAAAGGGACTTCTGGTCACATGGGTGACGAACTGGCTGATCAAGCCTTTCACTATGTATGGAATTGCTTACCTGTTTTTGTTTGTCATATTCAAAGCCTTCATATCACCGGGACTGGCAACAGAATACCTCGCCGGAGCTGTGCTTTTAGGAGCTGCTCCATGTACAGCGATGGTGTTTGTGTGGAGTACACTTACAAAAGGGAACCCTGCTTATACGGTTGTGCAGGTGGCCACCAATGACCTTATTATTCTGGTGGCATTTGTTCCGATTGTAAAATTCCTTTTGGGTGTTTCCAATGTGGTTGTTCCCTACAGTACTCTGTTCGTCAGCATTTTTCTGTTCGTTGTGATTCCGCTTGTGGGCGGCATCCTCACGAGAATAACAGTCACGAAGCAAAGAGGTGCGGATTACTTTGAGAGCACGTTTGTCCACAAGTTCGACAATGCCACAACAATAGGTCTGCTGCTGACGCTGGTTATTATTTTCAGTTCACAGGCAGAGGTGATTCTGTCTAATCCGCTTCATATTGTGCTGATCGCGGTGCCGCTGACCATTCAGACCTTTCTGATCTTCTTTATTGCTTACGGAGTATGTAAGCTGCTGAAATTACCGCATGATATTGCGGCTCCTGCCGGGATGATCGGCGCATCAAATTTCTTTGAACTTGCGGTAGCTGTGGCGATTGCACTATTTGGTACGACAAGCCCTGCAGCGCTCGCTACCACTGTAGGCGTTCTGACGGAGGTACCCGTCATGCTCCTGTTAGTGCGAATAGCAAATAAAACGAAAGCGAGGTTTGCGTAATGTGGACTTTTATTCAGGATCAGATCCTTGGGATGAAGTGGTTGAATGCCCTGATTGAGCAGTTGCTGCTGATGGTCGGACTTAATTTAGATAGTCGGATTGGCGGCAGTATACAGTTCTTCATTTATGACACAATTAAAATCACGGTATTGCTCTGTGTGTTGATCTTTCTGATTTCTTACATTCAGAGTTTCTTTCCTCCGGAGCGGAGCAGGAAGATCATGGGAAGATTTCATGGAATAGGAGCAAATATAATAGGCGCGCTGCTTGGAACGGTTACACCGTTCTGTTCCTGTTCATCCATTCCAATCTTCATGGGCTTTACGAGCGCAGGGCTTCCGCTTGGGGTGACATTTTCATTTCTCATTTCATCGCCAATGGTGGATTTGGGGAGTCTTGTGCTTCTCACCAGTATCTTTGACGTGAAGATTGCCGTGGCCTATGTAGTGCTGGGGCTTGTCATTGCGGTTCTTGGCGGGACATTGATAGAACATCTGCACATGGAAGATCAGATTGCTGATTTTATCCGCAATAACAACAGCAAGGTGGATATAGAGTCTCCAAATCTTACCGTAAAGGACCGGCTGCTTTATTCCAGAGATCAAGTAGTATCCACTTTCAAGAAGGTATTTCCGTATATCCTTCTTGGTGTGGCTATTGGAGCAGTGATTCACAACTGGATTCCGGAGGGCTGGGTGGAGACCGTTCTCGGCGACAATAATCCATTCGGAGTGATACTCGCCACACTTGTGGGTATTCCAATGTATGCCGACATATTCGGCACGATTCCTATCGCCGAGGCCCTGTTGTCAAAAGGGGCATTGCTTGGCACGATTCTCAGCTTTATGATGGCGGTCACTACACTCAGCCTTCCCTCTCTCATCATGCTGAAGAAAGTGGTTAAACCAAAATTGCTTGGAACGTTTATTGCCATTTGTACGGCCGGTATCATCATCGTCGGATACGGCTTCAATGCCATGGCGTACTTACTGGTGTAAGGAGAAAAATTCAATGAACAAACCGAAAGTGGCATTTATTTGTGTTCATAACTCGTGTCGTAGCCAGATAGCCGAAGCATTAGGCAGGCATCTTGCGTCCGATGTATTTGAGAGCTATTCTGCCGGAACCGAGACCAAGCCTCAGATCAATCAAGATGCAGTGCGCCTGATGAAGCAAATCTACGACATTGACATGGAGAAAACGCAGTACAGCAAACTTCTGTCAGATATCCCGCCCGTAGATGTGGTTGTCACGATGGGCTGCAATGTGAAGTGCCCGTTTCTTCCCTGCACAGAGAGATTTGATTGGAGGCTTGAGGATCCAACAGGAGCTGGTGATGAAGTTTTTATCGAAACGATTCGGAAGATCCATACGAAAATTGTAGAGCTGAAAGAGTATATAGCACAGTGATTTACGGTTATAATTAAAAGAGTTTTTATAAATTTTTCGAACAGGAGGATAAGTAAAATGAATATTAAGGTTTTAGGTGGTGGCTGCAAAAGTTGTGAGGCACTCTTGAAGTCCGTAAAAGAGGCGGTAGCAAACAAAGGAATTCATGCTGAGATTGAGTACATCACCGACATGGAAAAAATCATGGGATATGGGGTGATGAGTATGCCTGCCCTTATGATTGATGACAAAATTGTTTCTGCAGGAAAAGTGCTGAAGGCAAAGGATGTAGAGAAACTATTGTAAGCAAAAAAGGACAAGGCTCCTCACTACTGATTAAGTTCAGTGGCGAGGAGTCTTTTTATGCCTCGATATCGATTGTGATGCTGGGCTTGAATTCCACGGTGAAGTGGTCGGCGAAGACGGTGATCTATGATTGTCATGATCTGCGCTATCCCATTTACTGAAGCAGCATTAAAAAGAAATTTTGATGATCTTGGAAGACACAGATAATTTCCAGTTCAATGTTTTTTGCAATGTCGCTGATATCATTGAAGGTAATGGAGCATCATATTTCTGACAAATTCCCGAACAGCGTGTCCCTACCTTGACCAATTCCCAGACAGCATGAAACAGTATGATTATTATTTCCACTGTCTCGGGGCACGTTGAGACAGTAGTATTGATGTCACGGGTAGAAGGGTGATGTGCCAAGAAAGCCTGATTCTAAGCCGTTTTCGGGATATCAGGCTTTCTTTTTCTATCGGTAGCGGCAACGCACTGAGGGAACTTATCCAAGAAGGCTGAAAATCGAATTATGAACAATATGTGATAGGGTCGAGACTCGCATCTAGATGTCATAGCTTGCGACTTGAAGTTGGATGTCGGGGTGCTGAGTGTTGGAGATGGATGTCAGGGCAGATCGGGATTCAATAATGGATGCGCATCGGTTAAATTGCAAGGGAGACAGTATAAATGCAGGCAAAACAGGTAAAATCATCTCTTGCTGAATACAGAGATATCAAGGCCCTTATGAAAAGAGCCTTTCCGGAAAATGAGCAATCTCCATTCTGGATGCTGAGAATGCTTGCGTTAAGAAAGACTGTTGATTTCCTGGCATGGTATAAAGATGGCCAATTCTGCGGGATTAGTTACACGGCTGCTGATCAGAACGGCATATTCGTATTGTATCTGGCCGTGAACGATGCCATCCGTTCAAAGGGATTTGGCTCGAAGATTTTGTCTGCCCTTGAAGAACGCAGAAATGGCAGAAATATCCTTCTGAATGTCGAAATGCCAGACGAGAAGGCGGCAAACGCTTTGCAGCGGAAGAAACGGCTCGAGTTCTATGAAAGAAATGGATACCACAAGACTAATGCATGGATCATTGACGGAGGAGCGCAGTATCTGATTTTGAGTCTTATGGAGCAGTATGATCTTGAGGATTATCAAAATCTTCTTCAGAGATTCAGCTTTGGGTTCTACCGGCCTGATATAAGGATGTAGAGAGATTTCGCAAGATTCCAGTTTGTCTACAAGAAAAGAGCAGGTACTCCATTGGAGGGCACCTGCTCTTATGCTTTTATGTCAACACTGACACCGGATTTGAATTCCACGGTGAAATGGTCAGAGAAAACGGTTATTTTTTCAATCAGCCTTCGGACGGTGATGGCATGTAGTCTTCGATTAACATTTCCTACTCATCATCATAATGTCCGCCGCATTGAGCGATGTAGATGGTTACATCATCCGCTTTGAAGATCAAACGATTCTTGTGGTCAATCCGGACACTGGCGTATCCTCTGAAATTTCCTTTCAGCATCTCAACCTTCCCATAAGAAGCCTGATAACCATTTCGCATTACATCTTTGAGCAGTTTGTTTATTTTTTTCAGAGCGGCTTTATCTGTCTGAAGTTCCAAGTAGTCATCCCATGCACCCACTGACCATAAAAGTTCTCTCATAATCACTCCTCAATCAGATCGTGCCTGACAACATTGCCTTGTTCGATTTCATCGATTCGCTTCTGTAATTCAGCCGCCTGAGCCGGAGTGAAACCATTCTCATCACGCATGGAAAAACTCATGCTTTGCGTACGTACTGCCTGCCGTACCAGAGCTAATGTTGCGGATGACATAGAAAGGCCGAAATCATCACAAAGTTTGGAATAGCTGTTCCGAGTCTTCCGGTCCATTTTGAATGTAAAATTTGTCATTTCCTCTGTTTTTGGCATAATGAAAACCTCCTTACTTATGCTCTCATTATAGTTGAAATTTTATTAAAATACAAGTGCATTTGATGTGCTATAGCACATTGATTATATTGCTATCTGCAGATTTAATATAAGCCCTTTTCGGACACTTAGTGAGAAGAAGTGAGTCTTATGATCAGTTCACATAGACGGTAACTTATGCGACATGCCGGACTAATAACTTTCATCTTGCAGATAACATAAGAGCAGGCACTCCAAAAAGCGGAGCACCTGCTCTTATTCTTTTATGTCAACACTGACACCGGATTTGAATTCCACGGTGAAATGGTCAGCGAAAACGGTTATTTTTTCAATCAGCCTTCGGACGAGATCCTCGTCAAACTCGGTGATTTCTGTGGGCTGGGAGGCAATGAAGTCCTGCAGTTCCTTGACGCGTTTCAGGTTTTCCTTCTGTGTCTCTGCGTCAATCTGAGATTGCTGTTTCTGGCTGCGAAGCCGGAAGATCTCGTCGGCGATGGCATCGTAGTCCTGCTTGCTGTTTGCTTTGTCGATGAGTTCCTTCTGCAGCTCCTCGAGACGTTTGTCGAGGCCTTCCGGTGAAAGGGAGTCGTTGTTCATGACTGCTTTCGCGACATTCTCCTGAATCTGTTTGATGAAGGAATCGCTGTCGGCGCGGATACGGTTGATGGCTTTTAGCGAGATCTCCTTGAGCAGGTCCTCGCTTACCGTGCGGTTCGTGCAGTTTTTCTCGGCGGCGGATGGCTCCAGTCTGCTGATGCAGCGCCAGACGATGGACTTCTTGCCGCGGTTGTTCCAGTGGATGCGCCGATAGAGCTCTCCGCACTCGCCGCAGCAGACGATCTGAGAGAAGCAGTTGTTGCCGGAGAAGCAGCGCTTTTTTCCGGATTTCGTGGCGTGGACGTTGCGGCGGCGGACCAGTTCGGCCTGCACCTGCATGAACAGTTCCTTCGGAATGATCGCCTCGTGGTCGTCTTCAACGTAGTACTGCGGGACGATGCCTGTGTTCTTGACCCGCTTCTTGGTAAGAAAGTCTGTGGTATAGGTCTTCTGAAGCAGGGCGTCGCCCATGTACTTTTCATTCCGGAGGATCTTGTTGATCGTGCTGTCGTACCATTTTGTTTTGCCCGCCCCGGTAAGGACGCCGTCGGCCTCCAGGTGCTGGCAGATTTTCTTCATGCTGTAGCCTTCGAGGTATTCGCGGTAGATGCGTTTGACGACTTCGGCCTGCTCGGGATCAATTACCAGTTTTCCGTTTTCGTCTTTCGTGTAGCCAAGGAAGTGGTTGTGGTTGACCTGTACCTTCCCCTGCTGGTAGCGGTACTGGAGTCCGAGTTTCACGTTCTGGGAGAGGGATTGTGATTCCTGCTGAGCGAGGCTCGCCATGATCGTGATCAGGACCTCGCCCTTGGCGTCCATCGTGTTGATGGATTCTTTTTCAAAAAAAATCGGGATATGAAGGCCGAGGAGCTTTCTTACCAGTTCCAGACAGTCGGTTGTATTCCGGCTGAAACGGCTGATGGATTTCGTCACGATGAGGTCTATCTTTCCGGCTTCGCAATCCGAGATCATTCTCAAGAGCTCGGGCCGCTTGTCTTTCTTTGTCCCGGTGATGCCTTCGTCATAGTAGAGACCTGCGAATGTCCAGTCGCTGCGCTCTGTGATAGTCAATGTCACCGATGATTCTCTCTTGTGTGAAATATTCGGACTGAAGATTGTCTGACATAGTAGTCTCACCTCCTGATTTCCTCTGGAGATGAGAAGGGCATTTGAGCGGAAATTATTGCTATAAATCTCCGGATGCCGCCTTGGTTTCATCTCCTCAATATACGGACATTTGGGAGGCGGTTTGATGGGGTGAAAAACGAAAAAAGCCTGCAGGCATCCGAAGAAGGCACCTGCAGGTATGAAACTGATTTTGTTGAACGGTATGGATGAAACTGATAGTATTAGAAGAAAACGATAAATCGGAAGTTGTGGAGGTAATTATCAATGAGAAATATTTACGATAATAGTGAATTTTTTGCCGCATATGCGGAAATGGGAAGAAGCAAATATGGTCTGAAAGCTGCTGGAGAGTGGCATCAGTTGCAACCGTTATTCCCTAAATTACAAGGGAAAAAAGTTTTGGATTTAGGATGTGGTTACGGTTGGCATTGCAAATATGCCGCACAAATGGGAGCTGCTGAAATTCTTGGTATTGATAGTAGTCAAAAAATGATTGCAAAAGCAGTAGCTGTTAACTCTGATGACAAAATCAAGTATAAAGTTTGCGGTGTTGAAGAATACATTTATCCTGAAAACACTTATGACCTAGTTGTTTCTAACCTGGTACTGCACTATATCGAAAATTTAGATAATGTTTATCAAAAGGTGTATTGCACATTGAAAGTAGGTGGGTATTTCCTATTCAATATTGAACATCCGACTTTCACCGCAGGTGTTAATGAGGATTGGATTTATGATGAAAATGGGAAACCTAAATATTGGCCAATCGACAATTACTATTACACAGGCGAAAGAGAAACCAATTTTCTTGGTCAACGAGTAATTAAACAGCACCACACATTAACGCAGATATTGAATCCTCTTATAAAATGTGGTTTTCAAATTGAGGCTATTGAGGAAGCAATGCCTCCGGCAGATATGATGGATATGCCGGGAATGTGTGATGAAATGCGTAGACCTATGATGTTGTTGGTTAAGGTTAAAAAGGTTTAATAAACAACTTCCAGTTTTGAGCCTTGATTCTTTTAGATATGTTTTCTCATTTGATACACGGGTTTTCGATATGTTTCGTAAATGGTAAATAACCCGTCACCTTCCTTGTTCCGGATCTCTTTGTTAGAATAACTTTAAAAACTCAGAAAACCTTTTCTCAGTTTTTCAAGTTATCAAACATTTTCACGGGAGGTACAGGC